>ENA-UOWK01000034-UOWK01000034.1-bioreactor-metagenome-genome-assembly--contig:-NODE-34-length-198867-cov-24.816007_pt1 | contig 198867 bp, 126 predicted proteins | sample MGYA00238157_ERZ761612 | MGnify/ENA primary metagenome ERZ761612 (study PRJEB28901, sample SAMN06268035) | bioreactor metagenome | isolation source: Joint BioEnergy Institute, California, USA...
GGAATAATCAGAGCTTTCATCATCATACCTACGGATTACGAGGTTCGCGCAGTCCTACATATATATATCGATCCTATCATATCATTATCATTATTATCATATCAGTAGAATCCCCCGCTCGCTCCAGACCGGGGCATTCCAAGTTTAATTCTAATTATAACCTGGTCTGCATTCGGGCCTTTTTTTTCTCCCGACCAGATTAGACCAGGCCAGGCCAGGGTAGGAAAAACCACGAAACAGCTGCAGCTGCAATTCTTCCATTTTTAGAATCTGGTCTGGGCGTGGAGTCCTGGTGATGTTATGTATAATACAGTACATATGCAAGTACAATTGCACACGGGGACCTGTTGTACACATGCACTTATTGTTACTCTTCTTCGTTTTCATTTTTTGTCTCCGATAATTTAAGTAGATATAGGGGCAAATAGCCGGTTCATTCAGGAGAAAAGAAAAGTTCTCTATCTGGATTAGATAGGTTAGATTAGGTAGGATGAGATGGAATGGATCCTGCTCTACATAATGCATGTACCCAACGAGTTTCGTGATTACTAAAATAGACGACAGATCTAAGCGGCTCCATCGTCGCACACTACGGGATGAAGAATGAAAGAAGCGGTCAGTTAGAAACATACAGAAAAGTACGGGGCACATCCTAAGTAAGTAAATGCAAGCGGCCTCCGAGGTCGACGTCGAGTACATCGCTTCAGACGCACGCGGTCATCGGGATATGTACCCCGTAGACACCGGTAGGTATGGTTCCAGATGGATGGTATCTGGATTGAAGTATCTAGGTATCTATCTATCTATCTATCTACTACCTAACCTATCCTCTTCCAATTCTCTATGTACTAGAAGTTACCTAGCCAAGTAGCAATAAATAAACCCCGTCCTATACATAGATATAGACTTTCCGTTTTCGCTTCCCGCGCATCCCGTATCTCGTATCTCGCATCGCATGATACGGACTACAAGTTTCCTCGTGCACGTCATCCACGGACACCGTTGAATCGAAAACCCGTATTGGATGAAATAGTACAGGATTGCAATGATGCTGCATACCACTTAATACACTCGCATAGTACTGTACATACTAATACTACAGGTAGTACTCAGCAGTTACAGTACCCGCAACCGTTGCAACGGACATGCGGAGTAGGTCCAGGCCGAGACTTATTGGCTCTATGTCGTCAAATTGATCAATAAGCCATCGAGATGGATGAAAGCTGTTATTTATAGCTATAGCTACTTCACTAAGTAACTCCTGCTCTGTCCGTCCATTCATCGCTCTCCCAGACCTTAAGACTTACCTGGCAGCATCCATTCCTACATTGATAGAGCACAGAGGACCAGTGGCCTTGAGATCATTAGGTACATACTACATAACAGCCTCATCTCCGATGGTAGAGGGTAACTGGTCTGCGACTCTGCGCGCCCGAAAATAGCATCACCACCACGCGACTCGGTCTCACCGCGACCGCGGAACCTCCACGCTAGGTACAGAATAGTAGTTACTTATAAATTGGTCATTGGTAATTACAATCTCTATTTTCTTTTCTTTTTCTTTTTCTCCGTCTCTAGCCGCGACTGGCTTGCTTGATCCCTGTTCGACGCTTGGAACTCGAAAACCACTGCCGAACTTCGGCTTTTCGAGGTGGTGCGTGGAGTTAGGTAGGTGATGAGTAAGTATAGCAGTGTCTCGGATGGATGGTCGGGTAGAGTCCAGAGTCGGATCGAGTCCCTCGAGGCGGATGCCTCTTTTTCCATTGCCAATAGTCTTCGAGAAGTGAATAGGTCAGGTATCCATGTATCGAACGACTACAGGATTTCGAAAACAAAAATCAACGTTCGAAGTCCTTTTGCAGAGAAGCAACCAATAGATCAAAATGAAGAACGAGAAAGTAAACCACACGAGTCGGGCCCGCTTCCAAGTCCCCTTCGCCCAGCTGCCACGGCCCTAATCCTGATCCTGATCCTGATCCTAATCGAGACCGGGCTTCTGAAGAACTACGAAAACGGAGGGGGCGTTGTTGTGCTATCCAAGACGTCAGACGGCCAACCGGCCAACCGGCCATCCGACCATCCGACCATCCGATGAAACAGGGCCCAAAACCAAAGGGCGTGCAGCTTGCAGCCTTACCTGCAGTTTCTCCGCGTTCTCCTTGGGCGGAATATCGGCACTGCCACCTCCTTCATACATATATGTAATGCGAGCGCGGCGAGTTTCAGGGAGACGGATTGGATGGGTCCGTTTGGTATCTTGTTTCAGTCAAGCTGGATAGGTAGTAGTTGATAGTATATACAGGTATATCGTTGCACGAGTCTCTCAATAATCACATTATACCATGCCCGTTTCGTGTTTACATCTGGTTTCTTGTCTTTCCTTCCCCCGAGCGGCGTCACGCCCTCGTCTCGTCGGAGTGAAGGAATTCAAAGTCGACAGACTCCTCACTCAATTCCCATCTGGTCGGAGGCATTTTCGCCTGTCATGCGTCCAACTCAAGTTTCTAAGCTCACCCAATGCTATGTGGTATATCCGTCTTTCCAGAAATGATGCTTTTCCCCTCAAAAAAGACCGTGAACGTGACATGGTATTAAAAAAAGGAATACAGAGACCAAAAGCGTTGCACATGAGACCCTCTCGTAAATCCCAAACGTGGAACATTGAATCAGAGTCGTGATCCTGAATACCCTTGATGCTTCTATTCATCGCTTGGCCCAACCTGGCGGACAGTCAAAAACAAAAGGACAAAAGGCAAAGCACTTCAAACCTTTAGCAAAGATACACTGCCGCTGCTGAAATTACAGCCCGCTGATCGTCGTAGAAACGTTCGATGCATGACGCGGGGTTATCGTTATCATGAATCAGAATTGAGTTCATGAGGACAGTCGTCTGAGAGGGTTTTTGAGGACGTTTGTCCTTCGAAGAGTTTCGAGATGCAAATATCGGGCCCATGCAGTTTCCACATACGTGAAAAACAGCACCTTAGCCAAACAAAGCCCTGCAAAGAACTTGTAAACATTTCTTCGCTATGGAAGGTGACTTTTTTTTCAAATTATGTCCAGAGTTCCGGAGCGACGAACCCTCCAGCGTGAAATGTGGGTGCCTCATGGCAAATCCCCATGCTCAATCCAGCTGCGCTGTCAGCGCTTGTCACTCCACCGATCATATCATCAATGTATGCGGGCGAGAAAACAGGCGAATGGTCGAGAGTGCCGGAACGACTATAGTCTGATAGACTGGTCCGGTCGTCTGCTGGTTCCGAGTGTTGGCTGGGTGAAGCATTGTAGAAGTGGTGCGAGGCTGTTCGCTGTCCGTAGTTACTTGTCAGATGGTAGGGTGAGCCTGGGACGGCGAGCACTGGCGGGGAGTGGATGGGAGAGGTGTATGCCACGTAGGCAGAGGCAGTAGATGATGACGATGAAGCAACTTGAAAGTCCTGGACACCATGATACGGGCTATGAGCTGGTGAGTACGGGTAAGATGACCATTGGAGACGGCTCCTATATTCGGCAACAATATCACAAGGCAAGTCCATCAGGGACACCGCCAGTTGTACCTGCGGAGAAAATGGCTCTGCTGCTTTTCTTGCCAGGAGGATTCGGTGGATGTCCTCAATCGGGCCCGCTGACATGGAACCGAGATATGGGCCTCCAAGGTCAGGGAAAAGAGGCTCCAATGCCAACGCGATACCGAAGAACTGGGCAAGAACAGCCAGCGCACCGGGATCTGTCTCACCACCCCGAAGCATCGCAGGAGGTAACCAAAACAGCCAAGTCCGTAGAGGCTGCAGTCTCTCGAAGGCCTCCTCTGGTGACTGAATGGGAAGATCTTCGCGCAGCCGTTGGACGAAACCGAGAAGATCCGTAATTCGCTGGTAATGTTCTTGGTTGTGCAAAATGCGCTGTTGCATGTTCTGAAGAGTTGCACAGGCGTGTTCCAGACGCACCAAATCCTCGTCTTGAAACTGGTTCCCGCAGCCTGGGTATCCTGACAACATGGGGACACTCTCGCTTCGAAAAGCTTTCTGCCCTTCTAAGAATCGGGCAAGCTCGGATCCGTACTTCCAATCTGGTTGCATTGCGTTCAGGACCTAATTGTTGATGTCAATGCTGACTCGCGGAGACGTGGCCTGGGTCTAAATAGCTTACCGTTGAGACGCCTTGTTGCAAAGACAGCCAGCCACGCCTGCTCATGTGTCAGTCTGAGATATCACGCTAAATATCTCAAGGGGGTTCCGGGCTCACCATTCGGTTGCTTGCCATGATAGCAGAATGGACGCAGCTAGAATAGCGTCGCAATTCTCTTTCGAGAAGCGACCTATCGCATCCTGCAGGCCCTTGATCGCCACTCCCCGGTGATGATAAGCCAGGTTTTCCGTCTCTTTATTTCTAGTTATCCATGCTAGATGAAACGCTGAGAGTGCAAGAATAGAACTCATCACAAAGTCGCTCGATAGAGCAATTGCCAGGAAGCTAGTGGCTATTCGTTAACCCTTCGGGCCCCAGAAGCCCTGGTTTCGGGGACGTGGCCGACTCACTTTGGCATCCTTTGTGCCCATATTGTGCTATTACTGTAGCCGCGCCGATGCAAATCAATCGAGAGGCCGGTAATATGGTGAATCAATCGGAGGTCACTCCGAGAGAACCTGTACCAACCATTTCGAGGGCACATTGAGAGCTCTGGAAAGGGTGGAATGCCCGTCGTCCTCCAGTTCTCTATCTCTATCTCAATTTCTTGAGACATTAGAAGATCAGGGGCCCTTGGGCTCCTAAGCGACTCATCATTTGCAGCTGCGGCCGCAGCATCCATATAGTCGCAACGACAGTTGTGTTTCGTACAATTTCGGCTAGTGTCCTCTCTTGTCAGCACCTTGTCTTCAGATCCGATATGAAAATCATCCATTAGGGAGCAAGGGTGCCAAGGAGTCTGTACCATTGCGGGAAGGTCTCATCACATCGAATATGCCTCCTCTTGCATGTCTTGCAACCGTTCCTCGACTTTGTGTGGCTCTTCCGAGGAGGGCCCCCTCCAGGTCCGGCCATTCTTCCCTCAGTGCAAGGCGAGAAGCCACGGATATGAAGGCGAGGACAACTCGTGAGACAACAGGAAGAAAACAAGAAGAATTGTAGACAAATTCAAAGTCGTATGTTCACAGCACAGGGGAACTAGCAGTATAGGATATCCTTCTCGAGGCCCCAGTCAATACCGCGAAGAGCAGAACGTCAAAAACACAACCCAAGGTTCTCCCAAGAGTACACGGGAAGTATAGGTGTATATAATATTCGAACTGGACGAGCTGAATGTGCTAAAAATAATCAAAACCAGGGATGCCTCGTGGAATAACAGTTTAAAGACGTCAGGCTGGTGTAGGCAAACTCGTAGTCACGTGTAATACGAGAGAACGGGATACCACTCTAAGAAAAAAAACTTATAGAGATGACAGCAGAGAAAAGAGTCACAGGCAGACAAAGTGCTGACCGATTTTGCAGCTGGCGATGAGGCGACCGTTACTACTTAAGCCGTTATGACCGGTCGAGAGTTACCCGCGACGGAGCTGCACGATGGGGGTTGAGACGTTTGAGCGCCACGACTGGTCAGGTGCTGATTTCCTGGAATGCAATCAGCGGAGGGGTTAGCTTGCTTGTCAATGGAGCCTCCTCCCTATCTACTTTGGTTTCCTGTCTTTTTTGGGGTTAATGAGCCTCTGGGGATGTCTAACATGGCACCCTGCCGCTCAGCTCTAGCTCCAAAAGCAGCTAAGGTGGGCTGTTTGGGCCGCATGGCAGGTGGGTATTTTTCTGCTTGAACAATCCCAGAAGGTGTTGGTCTAATCTGATGGGCGAAAGAAGGTCTTCCCGCTGGCATGGCTTGAACCATAGGAAGGCCACCATGTGGGCGGCGAGCATCTTTCACCGTATCGAGTAACAAGATACACAGCCATTACACATGGTCGAGCGATTCGACAGACTTGGACCCAGAAGTCTGTGTCCTCTCTGCAGAATCGTTCCAGGCTGCACCTGCAGGCTGGTAAGCTGGGCGTGCGGTCTCGAGGTATGCAGTCATTAGTGTATCGACACGGCTCGCTAGTGGGTCGTTGTCCAACCACGCCTGCGGTGGGAGATCGGAGCACCTCCTGACGGCTTGTTTGGTGACCGGACCTGGGTGCAACCATACGTGCGTAGTGAGTCCCGACATGAAAAGACTCGGGCCTAAGCCCGCGACTTCTAGATTGGCAGCGTCTCCCGCGAACAGGCGCTTTTCTCAGAACGGTTGGTGTGAGGCGAAGGTGTTTGAGAAGGCGAAGTGGAGGACCGCGCGGGGACCGCGGACCCAGGGGTCAACTGTCGCGCTAAACTCTGTGACTGAATCATCTCTCGAAATCATCGTCTTGGATCCTGTATGGAGAGTAGTTGCGTTTCCCTTGGCCCTGGCTCACACCAAAGTTACGCTGACTCAAGTCATCCCGTCATCCCTCCCCCTCCGCGCGGAAGACACAGTGCACACCGCGTCGAGGTTAGTGTACCCGTCGATGATAAAAAGGAAAGTTCCGCCTACTGGCTGGGCTTGGCATGAGGTAAACAGACCGAGTGACCATCCTCTGTAGATTGCAGTTTGAGGAAGTCCAAGCAATATCACAGCACAGGCGTGTGGCCCCCTTGCCAAGGTACCAGCCGCACCTAAAAAATGAACACAATTTCGCTCGCTACGTTGAGCCTGAGCAGACAGCAGTTCGGTGCAACGACAGTTCCGGTCAAGAACAGTTGCAAGACCTGTACAGCAGCTGGCTCTCTATGCTCCGTACAGAGTATCTAGAACCGATCTTGTTTATCACTGACCACTGTTTGCCCTGGGAATGCGTTTCGGTGGCCTGTCCATCCCAGGGGCCTCTTTTCCTGGTGGCCGTTACAATCTGTCACGTAAAATCCGTTCTGAGTCTGAAGCTTCAAACCTCGAGGCCCTGGATCCTGTTATTGGGAAAGAAAGTCTGTTCGTCGACATGAAGGATGCCAGACAGTCCGAATAGCAGTCTAGGTTAGCGCCTGTTGCATTGAATTTTTTGAGGGAGTGAATAGCGATACGCAATAGAATGTCAAAGATGTCATTTCTCTCCAAAGTTTAATCCGAGATAGTATAGTACGGCAAGGTGCACCGCCAGGCTGCTCGCGCGAGTGACCCGAAATAGCGGCACTTGATGTCGATCTGAATTCAGTCAGCGACGGCCGGATAGGTCGACTATATGCATTGCAGCTATCACATACCAAAGTAATTTGCCTGTTCTGCTTGATTTAATGATGACTGTGTGGCTTGGACCTTTGGGACGAATCAAAAGTACATATTAGTTTCTTGTAACCCCTGTCATCTCACGCTCTTTTCTCACACGTGGCTTGCAGTGGTTGCGGAGCGTTTGCGCCCTATGATAAGTTAGTCCACCTAGTTGACACTTCTAGCCCCGTCAGTAAATAGAGCCTGCCTTTGGATCAACACCGTCACTCAGGGCCGGAGCCTTCCGCTTAACTCTAGCAAGGAACCAGGACCTGAATGGCTTTCATCTGTCGGAGCCAAGAATCGAATCAGTATGTGCTCTGTACGACGCATGGGGTACCGCGGTGGACCCCATACTCAGTACCTTAACTGACTTTTAGGAAATGAGGTTGCCTATAGGCCACAGCCACACACCGATATCTACCAGCGTCCAACCGACTACTCCTGAGCTGGGAGGTTCACACAAGAGTTATCACAGCTTTCCTCACCAGCTTCCGCCAGGCCACGTCGCACCTTGTCGTCAACTGAACATAGCAAAGGATAATCAGCGTTTGAATCTGCAATTTCTCGTCCTGGCAGCTTGCATGTAGCCATCCATATTTGGTTGCTTCAACTATCCAAGTCCTAAATCCTGTGGCCATCCATTGGACAATGGCTTCCATAGACTAGTGGCGCTTAAGTTATTCTGTGCTTCGCAGCCAGCATACCTTACAGAAACCAACCAAGAAACTGCGTCATAGTTCCTCAAGTCGGTACGCTGCAAGATGGTCTTTCTTGTGCAGAATTCCATGAAAACTAGAGGTGCAGGTCCTTATTCGAACTTAATCCAGGCCTTCCGCGGAGGAGGAGGAAGGCGAACAGGCCGCGAACCCATGCCATGTGTTGTGCCCGAAGCAGTTGCAGATTCAGAGTAGTCGAATATTTCTTGCTTCTAGGTCTTTATCGACTGAGCTTGTCCCTTATCCCAGTGCGCTGGGAGAATGCATCCTTGTCAGGGCACAGAAGCAGCTAAAATCCTAGATCGACGCGCTGGGTCATGGGGATCTCTTGCTTGAACGTGACTGGCAAGACAGGCTTCCGAGGCATCTCTATCGTCCAATCTCAGGGTCCGCAGGCGGCGTGCTCGCAACCCCGCAACCCGCGGTCCTAAAATTATCGTGGGGACCAAGGCATGGCACTGTCCTTGGCATGATGATTCGTCGCGTCGACGGAGATATGGGGCAGCGTGTAGGATTTGGCTGAACGGCATCGAGGTTGTTCGACTAAATCATGATTTGGGACCAGCGGGAGGGCAGGTCGCCCGACAAGGCGGAACCAGCGTGGTGGGAGACCTGAGCCCGATCATATCGAGACCTTGTCAGAATAGTTATGGGGATGGAGATGGAGGTGCACGGGTCAACGGACAAGGGGTCACGTTGGACGCCGGCGAAGCGCCAGCCGGGACTAGGGCGGCGGCCATCTTCGCCCACGACCACGTCTGGACGAGTACCTGCACGCCACTTCGTCCATCTCACACGCTGGCTGACCTTCGCGCCTGTCAACTAAAGCTCCATCGGCTGTCCTTCTTGTGAACTAATATTATCTTTAGAGATGGGATTGAGAGGGACCTACAGGCCTACGGCGGTGAGAGCAGAGCACTTCGAATCATTGCAGTCCATGATCCTGGCTCTACTGTCTCTCGGTGGACAGCCGCCAAGAGTAAGTGCTCTCTACCTTGTTTCTCTAGTGTCTAAGCGATATTACTGTGGTTCCCTCTGTCATGTGGTTGGCGAGCATCCAAAGGGCATGTCAGACTCTTGTCACGTTCAACGCCAAGATGCAACATTGATATGGCAGACCATGATGTCTCAACAATCAAATCAATCGATATCCGTTTCAGCTTCTTGTGAGTATTGTGATAAACCCTTGGCTGACTGGTGTCTAGGATTGATATTCTACTCGATTCTTCCCTGCATGAACCCGGTACCAACCCAGATTTCGCATGATGCCAAGAGGTTAAGCACTATTGCGGCTGATTGCTAGGCATTCCACATCTCTATTTATATCTTCCAACTGTCCATTCGTAAAGCCACCTTCGATTGATTTGCTTTTGAGAATATCACAGCATTCAAGAGTCGTATTTGTGCCTTATCATCTAACGGCTCCCCCGGGCGGGGCTGGATGAGGATCTATCTAAGGAGGCAAGTCCTTTTTTTGCGAATTCTATCCGCGGTATGGACAATGATATCTCTCGATCTTGGCTTACAGCGTACTCTTAGGACCAAATAATAATCTGACCTTAGTATAGCAGGGCGAAGTAGCAATGCAGCATACAGAGTCAGTAGGAAACCTCAAAAGCGACAAAGGTAATCGGTCCCGAAAACTAGTTTCTCTTAGAACACCCAACGGCCAATGATCCAGGCACGGTCCTTGTGCCCGAGTTCAACTATGCCAACAGCAAAGTACTGTGTATTTCGCCTCACTATTGCCTCTGTCGTTCATGAAGCTGATAACATGATGAATGGTGCGCCTAGATCTAGCACTCATATTTATTATTCGCTGGCTCGACGCTAGTCTTGAAACTTTGAGAATTTCCTGTTACAGTGCCTGGCGACTCACTACTACCATTTCTCCTGGCTCAATTTAAAAGATATCAGCCGCGTGGGTTGAAGTCGCCATGAAGAAGGCTAGTGGGTTCTCCGGAGTGGAGTCAGCATCTGCCATCTTCTCCAGCTAACCAGGATCTTAATGATAATCCAGATGGCCCCTTCCCGAGGATATGGGCAGGGGACGGACAGTGCAGGGGTGCATGCGGGTACGGTACCCGACCCTAAAGGCAAGCAAGAGAGCCGACTAAGATCGGTCCAATTACGACAGACCTGCCATTCTCCGCATTTGACAACTCTTGCCTTTCGGGGCGGTCTGGGTCAGTGGGGGAAGCGGTCCACTCTTGGCTTCTCGCTTCTCGCATCATGCATCCTTAACAGGCTAGGAGAGGACCCGACACCGCTCCTTGCAAGCCAAGAGGCAGTCGTCGTCTCCAGCGTTCGCAGTTCTGAAACTTAGCACCGCTTTACTGCCTACTCCATACCCCGTCATCTCAAGTCGTTATCAACAAATACCAGATCGGGCGAAATCCATGCCGATAAGTATCTATTATTATAGAATGGCACAGCTTCGAAACGTAGCATCCTTGGTTGGCAGCGGTCGGCATAGCAACGCCGTCAAGGGTTGCATTCAGCAACAATAATATAATCGAGGATGGGACAACAGGTTGTGCGGTTGTCTTGAGTCTCGCGCTTCTCACTGAGAAATCATTATTTTATTAATAATAATTGAGAAGCCAGTATGACAGGCCCTGAGCACTCCCCTGTCCGGGCATATTCGGGGGACACAATGCCAAGACCTTCAGGTCGATGGCGGGGAACTACTAAAACCTTGCCGGAAAACTACTGTCAGTCCGTCAGGCTGTGTCAGCACCTAAATCTCGATTCTATTTCAAGTTCATCGGTAGTTGAACTTCCATGGTGGACCTCCCAACAGGGCACCTAATTTTGGTTGGTTCATTTATTTTACTCTCCTCGATCCAAGTTTGAGCCGCAACCTGTCAATGCCAAGACCTTCAAACTCTGATTTCCCATTTGTTGCATGCTGTGAACAGTTTCCCCACGATGGAAAATGGCATGGGACCAAGTCAAAGGAGCCAACCCAGGGTGCCGCCGGTTCTTCATCTCTAGGGATAGGGAGCAGCAACCTATCAGCTTTAGCAGTGAGCACAGCCATTTTCCAGAGATTTTAGCTGCAACCGCTGCAACAAGTGCCATTGCAAAATTAAGCTATTCGAGCTGCGTGCGCGGCAGTGCCACGGGTAGCGTGGCAGTTTGTCAGGGAAGCTTGTCATAGTCATTATTCATGGGAGTTCGTGGAGACGACGACACAAGTGACACTATCCTCAACAGGCAAAGAAGACGATGAAATCAAAACCAAGGTCAGCAAAACAAATGAAGATGAAATAGAGGGTGAACAAAGAAGACTAGTTTACCTCTAAGGTTCCGGGGGCAACTCAGAGCATCTATGTTCGTCTGCTATCAAACGGCACGTGGCTGGGAAATAACCCTGGTTATCTACTTGTGTACTTGTCTGTTCTTTTTCTATGAGGATTACATGTTTCGTCCGCTCCGTACACCAGAAATTTCCTGATGCACCTCCCAAAATAACAAGCCTTAGCGTGTCTTTCTTTTGGTTCGAGAAAGGATAGCCTACACAGATTGCTCTGCCCGCCGCTCTGTTCGAAAAAAGGAAATCGGTGCCGTCGCGGAAGGCGGAAGAGGCTCCTGAAGTCGCGACTTCGCGGAGATCCAGAATCGGGCGGCAAACGGTGCTAACCTAGGCCTACCTTAAATGGTAGGTATCTGTCTATGACTATGTTGCCTGATGTGATGATCGCCCTTATTCCTGGCAGTTGGAAAATTGGTGCCATGGTGCGAATCCATCAGCGATCACGCTTCACTTTAGGTTATGGTTATTATTTTAATTTCAAGGAACCTTTGGGGCCTTGGCGCCTGATTACGGGGCTATGGTCCTACGGAGCACAGACTACCGCTGGCGGACCGCCTAAAGTCGGTGCTCGAGGTAGGTTGCTCGCTGAAGCCCGTCATACCAGGACCGGAGGCATGGCGCGAGTATTATCCAGGACTCCAGGTGACCGTCATCTCCACCCTCCAACGGTGTTTCACGCGCAATCGGCGATTCCGCTGTGCACGGAGTACGTCGGGAGTGCTCCGTACGGAGGATTGGTTTTTACTCCGAAGCGTACGGAGTACATACACCGCGCGGAGGCGTAGGAGTGCCCGGAGGGGGAGTGTGGGACAAAAATACCAACTCCAGCAGTCTTGGCTGAAACAACAGGTGATGGCTATTATTGTTATTCCTTTGCTTTTGACGCATTACTAAATACATCCACCTAAATGAATCAGGTACCTATCAAGGTAATCAAGTTTCGCACTGCGAAGTCTACCTTATTATTATGATAGGCGCGCGGATCAAGTGACTCAGCCCCCTAAATGCTCAAATGCTAATCATCAATAGAATGGCCAAGCGGCCGTCAGGCTTCTACGCAGTATATGTGGCTGCGGAGCTGCGGAGTACACAGAAATTATCCATCCATACATGGAATAACAAAAAGATCAATACCCGCCAAGCCTCCTAGCTCATGTCAGTTTTGATGCTTGCCGATGACCGGACACAGATCAACCCTACCAACTACAGTAGACGGAGACCGGCTGCCTGATCCCTTGGTAAAAGGGAAAAGAAGGCCTTGTTTCGAACGGCTTCAACTTCCAAGCACACACACCTAAAGTAGCTAACACCCCCATGCCGGGAATCGCCGGCAAATGCGGCCGCAGGCCCGCAGCTGCCGGCACGAGACTAACCCCTCCGCGGAGAAATTAAGCATATCCTCCGCTCATGCAAGCCAAGAAATGCGGCTGAGTCACCCGTATTCGCACAACCCACTTCGTGCATGCGCACGCGTGGGATGATGACTCGATGCGATCTGCGAAAAAGAAAGGAGCAGCGGTCTTCCAAAGTAGCAATTTTAGGAGGTATGTATGATTATGAATGGAACGTGATGATGGAGTACGTCGGGAAGAGTGTTGAGTCAGAGCCACCCGGCTGCACCCAGTCATACCGTCTGGAAACTGATTGGAGGCGAAGGGCTTGCGGGAGCTGAAGCACGTTGAAGACAAGGTGTAGGAGGTATGCTAGGTAGGTACAGAGCACTGTGCAGTAGTATGAAGTCATTGTGCTTCTCTCCATACATACAGCATTCTGCAAACACCGCCTCTCTTTTTATAGCATCGCTCTGCAGCTGAGATACACAGATGGAAATCATATCGCAGAGTCAAATACAGCGGCGACACCAAATTTATTCATCATCAACCCATTTCCCAAAAATATCATACTGGCCAGGAGTATATACATACAAGGTACTAACTACTTCATCTGGAAACCTGTTCCACTTCCACTGTCACCTACTCTAGCCGTGCTCTGTCCTACCATACAGATCAGTCGGTTCAATCTCTTCCACCAGAAGCAAATACGTAAGATCTGGAAACATGCTGAAGACACTTTCAATCTAATCTAATTACTGTGCTCCCCATAACCAGAGAGAGGGGAAAAAAATCCCGCGTTGAATTCTCTAACATATTGTACTGTACTGTCATAATTGTTGAGAGTTATTTCCATCATCATCATCATCATCATCCATATTTCACATCCCATATAAATCACATCCATCTTCATTGATTCATTCATTCTCCCACTGACTACTATCTAGGTAATTTAGCAGTTAAGTGACACAAGTCTTGGTTAACACGGAAAAGAAATAAAAGGAACACTGCCACGCTTACCTACTTAGTCTTTTTTTGCTTGCGGGGAAATACTCTACTCTCAAACTTGTCATCAATACTGCCAATAGAACATTCCGAACGATCAGTCTAACTCACCAGTCCTGATACAGATCCCATGATCCAAATGTACATGAAGAATTATCTCAACAAGACGGACAGAGTGAGTGACATCGGATTAAAACAGATCGATGAATAGAGACCATCTACTTACTCACCTAGACCAAAGCGATAGAAGGATGAGTGATGAAGATCCTAGAGCTCCAGGGCAAGACTTCAGAGCAGAGCAGTATTTATGCTGCTAGAAAATCCCTCCTTTTTGACTTGCCCCATGATCAATTTTAGAAAAATCCCCCACCAATCCTTTTTTGAGCTTCATCACAGGGTTCACAGCCGTCCTAGGTACCTCCCGAAACAGACTGATATAGGAATCAGTATACTCATTTGACAGAATAATGCATTTCTCTGATGGATTCATGTATGCTGTCTCAGACTGCATTCAGGCATATGAGAGTCCGTGGCAGACCTATGCAGGAACAGGTACGTGAGTGGTTTGAGATCACCCAATCCTACACACTCCCCATACAGTCCATCATTCTCAAGGAACAGACAGACAGACAGTTGAGCAAATGTTACATTAACCGCATCTCAAAAATTTCAAACATAAATCACTACACCAATCTCGACAACAGGACGATATCCTAGATATATAACGTCTCTAGCTATCAGGTATCTATACTACGCTATACTATCTTATGCTATAATATGCTATGCGAGGTATCTACCTACCTAATCTACCTACCTAGCTACCTAGAAAGAACAAGAAGGAAAAGGTATGCTAAGACCAGCCAATCCACCCTTATCTATCCATCCATCACTCCATCCATCCACGGGTAGGGGTTACAAAAGGATTCAGTACAAACGTAATTAACAACGAAAAGAAAACAAGGAAGCAGGAAGCACAGACTAAAAGAAGGATAAGCAAAACATGATAACACGCTGTAATAAGCTCTCGAGAGTCTCTTCTCTTCTCTTCTCCGACCTTTTGGATTATCAAGAGCACAACAGAGCGAGATGACATAAGATGAAAGAAATAATCCTGAGCGGAACTGAACGAGGCAGTTATACATGCATGTGTGCCATGTCGGAAGCACGTCGCAGGTGAAGTAGAACCGCTGGGTGAGAGATAAAGTCATAGATCGGTTCTCAAGCACCCGCACCCGGTGTTCTGGCTCTGAGCAAGTAAAACCGGCATGAAGATAAAACAACAGAATTAGAGTGACGATAGAGGGGTCGAGGCTGAGAAATCACGAATATCTTCTGTGGTCACCACCCGTGTCCGTCACGGGGGGGCCGCATTGTATTATCTTGTAGGCTTGTATCCATAACAACAAATATTAGAGTGATAGAAACGGAATATGGAGGCCCGCTCGACAAAAAATGAAATACAAACGTGAATGAAAAGGCACTAATAATGAAATTGGCTCGCTGGGCGAATCTTCACCAGTCAAGGACGTTGTCTATCTAAACAAGCGATGGCAGAAAAAAAAAAAAGAGAAATAAATGGGTAATTGAATCTCCTCTTTCCGTCACAGATGGTTCTTCATGCACCCGTTCCCAGTACGATGCATAGTTACCCCAACCCGTTGAAATGCCAATGTCGAAATCATTTTTTTTGCCTCCTTCATTTCCACCATCCTCCTAGATTAGCGTGCACCTGGCGAGTCTGTTCCGGTCTTTGAGAAGGTCGGGGAATAAGGGAATAATCAATTCCCGTAAAGTCATGTAGGCATAGGGGACTGTTGAAGACGTGGGTACATGTTTAGGTAAAGAGGATATATGCCATGCAGTTCATCAAGTAATAATAACTCGCTGATTTTAACCACAGGAATATGGACGAAGAAACATAGGCCACAGAATCAGACAAATGGCCGAATGCGACCAGACCGCAGCGGGCCAGTCAACAGCAGTTCGCCTTGAAACCCCTCACAGACTCAAATCTGGTATACGGAACGAAGCTTCTGCGTAACAGGGGGCGGAAGTGAAGAGAGGAAGGAATCGAAATTGGGTATCATATCTTTGTAGCCTTGCAGGACCTTTGGTAACTCAGTTAGCCTACAATGATCTGCGAGAAAAGGGTCTTTGATTCAAAGGAATTAATTTCTTACCTGCTGGAACGACTGCTGGATATCACGGTATTCTTCCTGGTTGAGAGACTTGCTAGGGGACATTGCAATCGCCTGGAAGTAATCCGCCAGGCAGGATTCCATTGCCTGTGGATTCTTCATAACCACCTGGTTGAAGCCTAGGAATGAAGAGGCCTTTTCGCGCGTGAAATCGATCTTGGCCATCGACTTCAAGAAGACGCCGGCATACTCCGCCAGGTGGGGCGCAAGTTGATCAGAGCAGCAGATTCCAAGTCGTCCCAAGGCCAAGGCAGCGTTCTCGTTAACAGAGTCGATAACTTCCTCATTACTTACAATAGTAAGTAGACCCTGGTATAATTTGTCGAAGTATGGCGAAAGGTCCGCCTTTCCGTTCACCGCAATCTCTCCACATGACCAGCAGGCGTTGTTGAGCACACTAAACCCGGTCTGCGGCTCGTCGGCCCGAATCAGATCCAGGTCAAGCTGCTTGATCAAAGTAGGCATTATATTAGGAATAAATGGCTGAAGTTGGGGGAAGATATGAATGGCACAGTCGCCAAGGAGAGCGTACGATGACTGGCGAACTTCGTTGTTCGGGTCATCCATGCAGTAACACAGCAGATCAAAGAACCGTGGCTGGCAGCTCGCCACGAGCTCGCTGCTCTTCTGAGGATCGATGGCCTGGATGATGGCGCTCAGGAGGTCAAGACTGGTGACCAGGAAATCCTTGTCCGGCTCATCAATTTCCTCGTTATTGACAGCAGCCACATGTTGCTGCAGGTTCTCGTAAATAATCTTCGTACACCTATGGAACAAAGGTGGAGCGAAGGGAGCGAAGGCGTCTCCGTAGGCAGCCGCGATGTAGCCGAGACACTCCAGCAGCGGGAAAAGCTCTCTGGACTGGTCCGAAACCTTGTTGTAACGGTCGATGAGAGCAGGCATGAGTATCTCAACAAGATGCGGCTTCGCCAGCTCTGACATAACGCACTCGGCCAAGGTCTGCACACAATCGTAAAGGATGTACATATTCCGGTCCTTGTACTTTCCAAAGCACTGGACAAACTGCCGCAGGATTGGCTCGCAGTAAGGAATCAGGTTGGCGTCCGATTTCTCCTCGAGACTTGCGAACGCAGAGGCTGCGGCCTCCTGGACCTTCTTGTTGTTGTCCAACATCCTGCGGAGGATTCCTTCCATCATCGGCTCAAAGTAACGAGCCTTCTCGGCAGGATCCTCGAGATGCGACGCCCATTCCGAGTACCTTCCAAGACACCAGCAGGTGATCTGCCGCACCACGGGTTGCGCATCGTTCAGAAGAGAAATCAGGTAGGGGATGAGCTCGGGGAGGTGAGGTTTGACGGCATCCATACATCCATCTGCAACGGCGCCCAGGGTGAGGACAGCAGCTTCCCGATGCATCCACTGCTCATGACGGAGAGTCTCTTTCAAGTAGGGCAGGATGATCTCAAACACTGGCTGGTGGTAGACATTGGCGAAAACATCCAACGCTGCAGCAGAACACTTCCGCAGAGTCCACTCGTCCTCTGGGTCCTCATCACCCCAGTCCGAATCATCATCATCAATTTCCCCGTCACTGAGGTCGTCGTCATCCGCCCCATTAGGAGCGGCATTCGGCCCAGCCCCTGTCTTCGATGTGTCTAAACGAGCACCCTTCGACCTGGCAAACTGAGGCTTCAGGTCCTCTGCACGATCTTCTTGGTCTGCATCATCCTCCTCGCCCGCTAACCTTATGGCGTCGTCTTCGTCGTAAACCATGCTTTGAAGCAAGACGGGAATGATCTTGTGCAGATGCGCTCCCAAGGGTTCCTGCAGCTTCTGCTGCTCACCTGCCACGAGCCAGAACTCAGCCGCATCCAGAGCGAGTTCGGGGTCCTCCGGATTGTGCTGTTGCATGAGAATATAGTTGACCAGTCCCTCCATATGGGGAATGAGCTTCTCCGGCGCAACATCAACCAGCTGCGCGAAGGACTGGCACACCGTCCTGCGCACGTCCGTATTGGGGTCGTTGGCAAGTCTGAACAGCTGCGCAAGGAACAGGTCCAGTGATGCGATCAAAGCCTGCGGTTTCTGTGGAAGGAAAACGTGGATAGTGGACAACGCCGTAGCTCTGACCTTGGGGCTCTCGCTGTTCGTGAACTCCAGCAGCTTCGGAATTATGACATCCAGGGGGCGTTGTCCCTGGTAGTCTCTGTCTAGAAGCTTGCGGTTATCCTCGCAGACCTTGGACAGGGCTGACATGCCCGACTCCTGGGCCACAAGTGGCACGTCTCCCGTGTGGTTTCCTACCAGCTTCAAAAGCTCCTCCAGCACCTGTGGCCATGCCAACAGTCCAGCCTGCTGCAAAAGCTGCGCTATTATGGTTCCCGCAGAGTTTCGTATCTGGGGATTAGGATCCCGAAGACAAACCAGAGTGGCCGATCGTATGTACGCCAAACTGGGTTGGGTAATGGTATTGTATGCCACGCGAATCTTCGTGTTGAGGTTCATAGCAGCGGAGAAACGGACCACATCGTAGGTGTCCTGGTCCAACCCCACGGCTGGGGGAACTTGCGGCGTGAGGAAAAGGTATGTGAGATAATTGACGAAGTCCGGGTTGGAGGTCGCTTGGATGAGCATCTGTCGATCGAGCAAATCCTATGGTCAGCCACCTCTTCCTGACAAGTTCCAGATCAAGAACACAGCCCACATCTCTTAAGCAGCGGGCGAGAGAAGCAAGCAGCAACGGGTTGCAGACTCACCTGCTCCGCCTGTTTCTGGACCGCCCGGTCATATGCATTCAGCGAGTCCCTGAGGTAGCCGGCCAGCTGCCTCAATGGCTCATCCTGCGGTTGCCACTCCATCGTGACGATGCTGACAGACGTAGCAGCAAAAGTTTCGCCCACTCAAAAGGAGTCCGGTTAAGGAGTGTCCAGAACAGAGACCCAGCCGTAACTCTGGGAACCTTTCCAACCCTTCCCAAGCCAGAGGCCGTTGAGAAAGGGTATCCCGTGGAAATGTCGAATAGAAGCCCTTCTGCAAATCGTAACCTATGCCAGAGTTGCACCGACTGTTCTCGATAGGACTTCGACAAAGGTGATGTCTGCCGTACCGTCAGGGACGATGCGGGCTCCGCTCAGCCAGGTTGTTGAGTGTCGGAGAAAAAGGGTATATAATAATTTGGGACACGCGCGAGAGAAACGGAGTTCAGAGAACGCTGAAGACGCTCGTCCCGTCGGGGATCGACCTCTGCGCACCGGCGTGGGTACGGGGGGACCACGGTGAGGGGTGGTTTGATGGCTTGAGATATGCGGTAGTGTGGGAGAATAGGGTTTGCAACCCAACAAGAGCCCGAGAACGGGCGGACAAGGAGGAGGAGCGGTAGACCAGAGTTGGACAACTGGACGGTTACCTATAACTGAGAGAAGGGGAAAAAAAAAGGAAGAGCAGGCGCACGAGGCGAGAAACGAGTTTCGCTGGAGATCCAGGGCCCTCTTCCCCTCTTGCCTTGAAATCCCAGCCAGAGGGCGCTGCGGTGAGATGTCGAGCGAGCGCTGCGGTCGGTGTGGCGTCGCGCCGTTGTGGCGCATCCCTGCTCGGCGCCCCGTATTGGATGCCGCCGCCAGGGGTCGTCCTGCAGAGTACATCTGGTAAACACGACACAGACTGCAGGAAGTCATTAGAAATTATTCCTGGTTGGCCCAGGAGCCGTATTCTTTGTCATCAATGTATGCTCTATCTATGCAAGTCTCTCTTGAAAACAAAAAATGATGCAGATGCAAAATGTCTTGATAATGCCCTTCACCTCTCATAATAATGCTTTCAGATGAATATGCACTCATATAATCAAAAGACTCCAACTCATATCCACAGAAGATTTCATGCCCAGACTAGCTTCTTGATATCATAGACAAGATGCTCCAGATATCCTGTCCGTTTCTTCGCTTCCGCCAGCGAGATGATATCCTGGTCCTCGATGACCGACATTTTCTCGGGGTGCCGGCCCTTCACCGCCATCATGGCACGCTCGATCTCCTCGCAGATCGATCGAACGGCCTCGATCTCGCTGACGTTGGCGCTGTTCTGGCTTTTGCCCGTCACGCAGTTGGTCACGGGGAGCGCCTTGAAGGCCATGAACCGAGACGTCGACCGCTTGGTGCCCTTGAACCACGAGTAGATGTCCCACTCGCTGCTCGACCCGGACGTGTCCTGCACGTTCTGGTTGAAGAGGCTCCGCAGCGACCTCGTGTTGACCCGCAGGGCGTTCTCGTCGCCGTCGCGGTACACGATGACGAGCCCGACGTTCCGCTTCTCGTCCGTCTGCGTGTCCGTCAGGATCGACGTGATGTATGTACCGTAGTTGATGCGCGTGATGGACCGCAGATCGATCCGCTGGAAGGAGAGGACTTTGTCCGTGTTCCAGTCGAAGCGGCAGTTGTAGACGGCGGCGTCGGTGAGGAGGAGGACCGATTCTTCGAAGGGAAGCGTCCGCAAGGTGTTCGGCTGACGGGGGGTCAGCATCGTCCACCCGCCCACGAGCTCCTCCGACTGGTCGCCAATTACGATTTTGCAGCAGGTGTCGATGGCGTTCTGACGTAGCTTTTGGACGGAAATGCCGGGATCCGCGGACTGCAGTTCTACTTCGAATTCTTTGAACACCTGTGTCGAGACGTTTCCGAGCAGGTAGTCTATGCACGCCTGCGAGAAGTAGTCGTTGACAATGTTATTGTAGTAACGCGAAAGGGTCAGCCCGAGGTCGTTCAGAGCTCCCCGATAATTTCTCTTCCTCGTTCGGGTATAGTCGCCCTTCAGAGCAGCAGTGGATGAGTACTGCTTCGAAATCGCATCTCCGTTGTCGGCCCATAGAATATTGAACCACTGAGTCGACGAATCGCCGTGGAGATCGATTTCGATGCCTTCGCTCTTGAGCTGCTTCTCCAACGCTCTGCCCGCAAAGGCGCACTGTGCAACTCCGGTGCGGTCCAAGCAGTCCATACAGTTTGTGCGCACGATGCCTGTTTGCGTCTGAACAACGGTATTATCTTGGATGATCGTCTCACCGAAATCATCCAGGGTCGCTTCCAGCTTGTCAACAAGACGCTTCACATTTTCGAACTTCATGCCACGACATTCAGTGTGAAAATCGAACCACTCCAGCCTGAGATCATAACCGTCTAGGCCGCCACTCTCGTTCACCATACGAACAAACTTCTCGTACGCCTCCCCCAACTTCGCCTCACCGCCATGTTTGTCGATGAGGGAAACTGCCTGGACCTTCCCATACCGTCTTATTAGCTCCCTGAAATGTCGTTCAAATGCAAGCTGGTTTGTCTCGGTCGAATGATGAAGGACAGGAACCGGCTTGAAAGCATATGGGGACTGAGAAAAGTAAAGCGGGATAGACCCGCGCAGCTGGACAAAAGAGTACACTTTCCGAGATGGATCCCATGAAGGAGTGGATAGGATCTGCTCTGTCTCGACGGTATTGGCCGTGTTTCCATGATCGTCGACACCACGACGTAGGTATCGGAGACCGGGACGTTTGATAGAGCGTCGAGAGATCAGCGTAAGAAGGAAATCGTGCTTCGTTGCACTTGTATCAGATGACGATTCCGTCTCCCGCTTCTCCCCTAGTATACGCCCTTCAGTGGCAGGTTCATTTGAATCTCGTGTCTCAGCAGGTCGCCGCTCCGCAGCTGCTGCAACTGTAAACTCTCGCTGCCCAACAAACCCTTGCATCAGAGGCAAGACGAAGGAGTGAGCACCTGCTTCGATGAAAGGTGTCATCAAATGTCTATTCCAAAAGTACTATTAATATGCGTTAGCGCCGGTACGGGAGATGTCAAGCCACGGTTGTTCATTACCAAAGGATCTACAACGGTGTGTAGTGGCAACTGAGCTATCTTTGGATCTTGAGGAGCAAACCGTCTCGTGATATCGTAGTCATATGAGAAGAAGAAATTTTGGGTCGCAAAAATGAGTTTCGTATAACGAAGGAGCTTGGGCAGCAGTTCTACCGACTCGTCGGACGATGGCGTCTCCTCTGTCTGCTCTTGAGGCGGAAGCCTTTCCTGCAAGCCCGACGCCGACGTTGCTTCCTCCTTCACGTCGGAGATATCAGGTCCTTGTCCAGCACCTCCGGTCTCGCTCTCCTGAGCGACATCATTTTCTTCACCCTTTGCTCGGAGTCCATGCGGTCCCCAACCTCTCCTCGAAAACCAATTGGCCGAGAACCTGCCAAATCGGCCTGCTCTACCAATTACATCTTCGGCTATACCGCTTCCTATACTATTTCCTCTTGAGCGGAACGTCCGTCTTTCTGGAAAACTTGGCGCGCCGGGCTCCTGACTGTCGCTTATATCTGATGTTGCATCTGATTCGCGTTCATCCGTCTCGCTGCCGGACGACTCATCATCTGGTGTGGTCTCCTCTGGCCCCGTTACCTCATGCGACAGGTTCTCTCGAGCTTGTGCGATTGCACAACTCGCGTCCCCCTGAGATGACAAGGGAATGATGGCGACATTGGTCACCGCGTAGATTGGCTTGCCTAGAATCTGCGCGACTTGCTTGCGCTGGGTGATGGAGATGAGAAACGAGTAGGACGCGACGGAGAGGAGTCCTGCATTCAGCAATTTCGTGCCTCAGCTTATGTGTCCATCAAAGGCCCCCACACAGGGAGCCGTTTGCTGTGCCCCGCCTCTTTCTGACCGGGTTGTTGATCTTCTTGAGACACATACCGACAATACCATGTGACTCCAGTCCAAATTCTTTATTCTTCTCATGCCAGCTCGGTGAAGAAGGAGGAAGAAGGGTGATCTTCCGTGTCCTGTACTCGATCTGGATCGCGCAAGCCCCGTTGTTGGCATTGCGCTGTCCATTCCCGTGGGGCTGGAGGATCAGCCCATCGACCGCCGCGAAGATGATGAGCTTCCTAAGCAAGCCAGGCATGCCTGCACTATTTTCCAGTGACGGTCTTAGACAAAAAAGGAAGTCCGATCTAGTCTTGCACTTGGGGCCATGGCCCTCGGATGGTCAAGAAAGCATGCCTGGGGAACATCGTGTCCTGCTCGGTATATATCCAGCACTAACTACATCATAGGGGGCCGGGCGTTCGGGTTGGCAGCGCGGAAACCGACCGGTCTTGGCTTTGACCAACCACCTGAGGCCACGATCCTGGTATTGCTAAAAGGGATCCAAAAACTGAAACACTTGTTCTGCATCTCGTGACGCTAGTCCCTTGCTGTTTGTCAGACAGGCAAATGGGGCATCCCTTGAGGCATAGATACCAAAGTCGTTGGCACTGTTTGGAAAGACTGAAGATGACAAAGTAAACTTTCTGACTTTGTTCTTGTCTTGGAAGCTAGGGCGGAAACTATATCTTAACTTCTGACCCAAATCAAGATCTGTACACAGCATAGGATATTCCAGGTTCCAGAGTCCCCTTTCCCTGATGGAAGAGAAGTATTACTGCCTAGGTCTCAAGGCCCCTGTCGCAGCATTGATTCGCCGCTCTCCGTCTCCCACACTAAGTCTCCACTCTCCACCTAGGGGTTCCCATGCTTTACGCCCTGGTCAATTCGATCTAATACTCCATACACAGTAAGCAGAGCGGGGTAAAGTGACATTGCCGTTCAGCGAAAACAAAGGTCTTTCATACTCGCGGAGAGTCTTACATCGTCATCTCTTATATTCTAACCACAGGAGCGACAAGTACCGCCGCTTTCTCAGGTTTAGCATGGATTGACGTTCTCCCAACTACAACACAGACCAGGTTGCCAAAACTTTTGTTACACCTACATCTCTCGGTATAGCAGCTGGGCAGATTGCTTTTTATATCTGCGTGATTTTTGAAGCCATTACAAGGCAATTGAAGACTATAATAGATAAATATTCTAGGCAAATTTAATGAAATTAGTCTAGGTCTCAATAAAGGAAAAAAAAGCAGTGAGGCATGCAATTTGGGCAGGGGACCCATGGTGATGAAAGTTTTGGCAATCTATTGTATTACAATCGGTCCATCAAGACAGTGGTGTAGCGAAAGGATCCTCGGATGATGATGAGAGGTGCGACGAAGATGTTTCAATTAACCTTTATGGAACTTTAGAATAGGATTCCTAGAAGCCTGTTGCATGAGTTTAGGGTATTCCGTGGTCTGTACAGAGTACGGAGTTCTGTAGGTTGCCAAACCTTTCATTATCAACAAGGGTCCCCAACTAAACCGCCTATCTCGCTGCTTTTGCTTTATTGTGCGATCTGGACTGACTTTGTTTAGGGTCTATTACCTATCATAGGTACTTTAATAGCTTCAAATCACATGGATATAAAATAGCAATCCGACAAAGCTGTCAGGCAAGGGATCCTTGATGACAAAAAGTTTTGGCAACCTACTGTACATGTATATAGGAGGTACACAGCGTACTTTTGCACCAGAAATTAATCTACAGAACACAATTCCCAGGATCGCATCAAGTGCACAGGATCTGAACCGTTCCAGCCCCAAAACAGTATTGTACAGTACATACATATACAATGCAGTGCAGACCGTTACCTATATACACATCCTAGGTGACCGCAGGATGTCCGGTTAAAAATAAGGGTGGTAGGCAGATCGATATCACCTCATCAGGACAGGCAGGCAGGCGCAAAATATGTAAAGATGGTATCATCTCATCCAAACAGCAATCGATCCTGAGAGTTACGTATAGTACAAGGTGTACATGAGTTATTTCCCATCTTGCACATGCCTACCTACCTCTTCCATATTCAACCGAAATCTCACACCACTAGTGGCGGAAGCAACCCCATTCCAGAGGGTGCAATCGTCCCAATCAAGATCCGTATCCTGTGTAATCATCCATGGGAATTTCCTCGTTCCAGATCTCGTCCCATGCCCGTCCCGTCCAGAGAATGCAGAGCCTATAAAGACAGAAAAGAAAAGAAGACAAGAGACAAACATATGAAAGGAGAAAGGCCTTCTGTGACCCAACCGCTGTACAGAGGAGACAATTAGAAGTCAAATTAAGTCGAGGAAATACCATCCTGTCCCATGTCATCGACCATCATGCTTGGTGTGGTGCGTAGCGCGGCCTGCATCGATACTCTGCTTCCGCGTAGGCCCCGGCTCTCCATCGCTCTCCTCTGTCAGCTCAGCCAAGCCTATGGCTCCATTCTCAACGTCATAGGAGCGGATGAGGCTTTCCCGGTCGCCCTGTCCGTTTAGGTAGGCTATACTTGATGAGCTTCGACGATGTGGGTCTAGACTTCTTCGAGATTGCATTGAGCGTCGGGTCTGGAAGCTCGCTATCCCGTCGGTTGGAACGCCGTCCTCATCATCAGCTTTGCCGCTCAGTAACTGTCGTCCGTCCGGGTCGCTCCGAGAGAGGTTCAGGAGATATACGCCGGAAAAGATGACCAAGAATCCACATAACAATGAAATTGTATTCACAGCGTCTGTAGTGTTGAATCCCTTGAAGAGGATGAATGAAGCGCAGAGTGTCGCGGTTGTAAACGTAACATAGTACAGTGGGTTAACTCTGGACCAAGCGTCAGTGATACCCCATGACGTTCCATTATTTCACTGGACTTACATTGATGTCGAGAACTGGTTCAATGCTTTGTTGAAATAGTTCATCTGCGTAAGGATGCAGAATGTCGTGACAATCGCGAAGACATATGTTGAGGCGTGAGTGAACTGATTGTTTCCCCCAAGCGTAAGTTTCAACGCAATGCCGAATGCCTTAACGGACATAACAGAGACAGAGCCGACGGTGGAGCAAATCGAGATATAGATCAAAGGGTTTTTCTTCCCATAGACTGGAGCAACTCGATAAATCATGACCGTTGAGAAGATCGCCACAGCCAGGCAATAAGTGAGGAACCCTAGGAATCGTTAGTTACAACGTGCAAGATCTCTTTCGAGAACTCAGGCTTCACACACCCGGCTGCAGAGCATAATCCAGGATCTCATCAATGGTCTCAACTGGCTTGTCTGGTGGTGCATGAAGTACGATCACAACGGAACCAAGCAGACATATAGCACATCCCAGTTTTCCCAAGGTGCCCAACCTCTCGCCAAGGAAATAGGAACCAAGTACAGCACTGCTTCTGCGTCAATAACGTCCAACATGCGCGTATAACCAAGCAGCAGACTACCAACCCAATCAACACGCTAAGTGCACCCAACGGTGTAACGAGGATAGCCGGTGCAAAAGCATAGGCAGCGAAGTTTGCAACTTCTCCGATAGCCACTGAAGTCAAACGTCAGCGTTTTCGTTATAAGGGAGGCGGACGCGCAGGCTGGATGGGGATTTCAGTACGAGTTCCTATGCCTCCCCACCAAATCGGGCTCTTTAGATACGAAAAGCCTTCTCCTTCAAAACCGTGGTTCTCTGTCGCTTGCATTAAGCCCTATACGTGATACGTCAGCGTTCGTCGTATTTGAATTTGTGCTGCGCAATCGGCGCGCCCGAGCATTATGTGAGTAGACGAACTTTTTTCGTGATGACGAAGCTGGTGCCTGCAATGAAGCCATCAGCTCATGGAGCATAAACCGTTGATATCGAAAGAACATACCTATAGCCATCGTAGATAGAATGGCCAAAGCCAGCCCGATATACCTGCAGACAGTATCCACATTAGAATACGAGACCACCAAAATCGCACCGTCCAAGAGAAGCCTTCTAAACCAAAGTCTGGGGAAAGAAAGCTCCATACTTGTCTGAAATCATCATTGTATATCCCAGGAGCCGACTGCTCCCGCCACCAAGTGACCTCCAATGCGCGCAACACCGCGGATATCAAAACAGGCGAGTAGGTGGCTTGATTGGACAAGCGCAGACAGTTGGCCGAGCAGCCTAGCTGGAGTATAAAAGACGAAATTAGACCGCACGGACAGGACAGGTTGATGTCCTTAGACCTCCAAGTTCTGGTGCCACGCGTACTGATGTGGTGCGCAACGAGCCGTGAGCCTGCAGAAGGTGAGCCAGCCCCCGGTTCTGCAGCACGGCGGAGTTTCGCCTGCTATCTCTACTTTGAGGTTGCGATCGTTTTATTTGCGGGAGAAAGGGCTCCTTTCTTGCTCTGGATGATGGTGCTGTCGCTCGTGCGGTGGGGTCCTGGATCGAGGCTGGGCCCGCGTGTACGCGCGTTTCAAACGAGTGACGGGATCGGGAACGACGTGGCAGGGAGAGCAAGGCAAAGGAGCAAGGAAGAGAATCAGAGCAAGGCAAGGAGGGCCCAGCAGATGCGAAGATCGAGAATAGCACGAGAGACCCGGGCAATCAAGCTGGTAGCCTGGTCTCGAGGTGTTGGTACGGAGTGCACGGGTGTCTGACGGAGTCGAAAAGGGCAAAGGTGGCATTCCGCGCATCCACAGCCCCGTTCCGGCCAGGGGCAGTGTTGCGGTTCCCACGGCACGGCGGCGATCGTCGTTTCGACACGCCTCCAGACTTGGCATCCACGCCGTCCAGAAATAGATGAGACTCGGCATGGAGTACGGAGAGTAGTTTTGGTGCTAAATTGGTGTGCAGGACGGTGTATACTTTTCCCGGGATTCTGGTTTCACTTGCTATCATCAGCCCTACATACACACTACGACTCCCATCGTAATAAGTCACAACCGTCACCAGATCTCGATGGCAGTAAATCCCTGGCAGATCTTTGGTATTAAGCCGGCTCGTCAATTGAGAAACACCAAGTTTGAACCATGTCTAGTGCAATGACGTTGAAATTCGTCTCAAACATTCCGAGGAAGTAAATAGTATCAATGCGCTGCGCTTCCGTTCGATGGAGGACCGATTTAGAAACAAATCACGTGATGCCACAGCCATGTGACTTGCAAGTTGACCCCTTTGATTTCCATTTCCGGAAATCTTACCAACGCAGGGCCTTCTCAACAATTCCAAGACGCAGTGGCCTTTTGGGCACAGCTTTCTTACCGAATCCATGGCCATAGGCATGGGCAACAGAGCATCACAGGAAATATGAAAAACTTGATTACATGGTATCTAATCTGCATAAAAGCTAAAGGTCATATATAGTAGATAACTCCCGGGCAAAAGAGGCTAGGTGAGAAGTACAGTGGAATGAAGGAGGCCAACCTGGTCCGGACAGACAGGCAACGATTACCATCGCGTCCAACACCACGCCAACCCTCTGTGGTTTCGACGGGTGCCTCAGACCAACAAATACCAGACCTCAATAAACGCCTCATACCGTCTGGGATATACAGGAACAGATAGCCAGACGACGGTTGCAATCTGGCAAACAGTGATTACACCGCGTTCGCCTGGGCAAGCACCCAAAGCAGGGCAGACATCAAAGCAAAAGAAAACTCGGTATCTCTCGATGCTGCACAAAGCAAGAACGCCACAGCTCCCCGGAATCCTTTTAGGCGAACCACAGAACTCAAGAAACAGACAGCCTTGACGCCATGCTTAATGCTCCCCGAGATACGCTGAACACCATAAGACTCGCCAACCATAAGAACTCGCCAACCCAGTAGCTGTAATACAAGCAACATGAAACCGACATAAGTGACAGAGAATTGCTCATCCGAAAGCCGAATTAAAGCACGCGACGTGAACGGAACACAGTAGAACACGCGAATTACAAGCCGCCCACAGTACCGTTTTAAAGGACTTGACGAAGCCCATATATGGCATTTCCGGTCATAAAAGGTGGGGTAGGGGGTGGGAAAGGGGGATCTTGGATGTTAACGTACCTGGCTGAAATCCCATGACAATTGTCAGTCCATGCTTATTTCACGATATGGACGTTCGACGTCGTTGAGAACCAACATGTGATCAGTTGTTAGTAATGTCCGATACCACGGATATATGACCGGTCACGGATCAATATCACCCGAGTAACTGCCCGAGTGGAATGCTTCAAGTGTATGAAGCGTGTGCTGAGAAGGGGTGATGGATAATAGGGGAAAGGGAGAGGGAAGGGGATCTATATCACGAAGAACGGCGACGCTTGGTATCCGGAGTGGCTGTCTCAACGAGATCAAACTCATCAGGTCCACGAGGGCGTTTTCCATAAGGGACGCTCTCTTGCAACTGTGACTCGTCGGCTCGAACCTCTCCATCTTCTGCATCAGGAGCTTCTGTTGTTCCAAGACCGATATCATCTTCCTCGTCAAAACGGAACTCTTCGAAATCGCTGCCGGAGCCATTAGCTGGGTAAGAGTCTTCAATTACATCATGCTCCTTCGCATCGCCAGAGACTTGATTGTCCTCCTGAGGTAAAGGGGTGGTTTCTTTTGCACCCTTGGCTGGGCTCCTAAGAAGGTCCTCATCAATACCAAGCAGATCCTCTGTCAACTCAGGCGTCTTTCGCCCGATCTCGTCGGCCGTATCTTGCAGATCACTCTCTGCCGGAACCTCGTTAGTGGGAAGCGCAGCCTGATCGTGAGGAGCCTGCGATGCTTCCAAGTGAGCATCAGACTGATTATGTACAACATCCGGCTCATCGGAATCACGATCCTGATTCTGGCCAGCTTCCAAGGATGGTTCGGGCTGATCTGTCTCGTGGGAATTGTTATTCTCAGACCTAATCTCTGGCGTAGCTTCTTTGCAAAATACTTCTCCAGGATCAGTATCAGCAGCCTCAACACCGTTAGTGTATTCCGAGACTTCGACATTGGCCTCTTCTTCGTCTTCGTCTTCGTCTTCTTCTTCTTCGTCTTCTTCTTCTTCGTCTTCTTCTTCTTCGTCTTCTTCTTCTTCTTCCTCCTCCTCTTCTTCGAGGAAGTCTGCATCAGCGTCGAGTTCGACCTGATCATCATAGTCATCGGAATCGACCTGGTCCTGGCCGGTGTCTTCGGAAGATTGATCAGGCCTCTGTTCATCTGCAGATTGTGTTACGGAAGCATGTGCTAGAGTAGCTGTGGATTCGGTAGCTTGCTCCTCAAAATCATACACCCCCTCATGGGGAGAACCAGCATGAGCTGGCCCGCTTGGGGGCTCAGCAACGCCCTCAGTATTGAGCTGTGTATGAACATCCGTCTCATCATGACCGCCTTCTTCGCTACCATCGGCAGCAGCGGCACTATCATCATTCTTATAGACAATGTCGGAAACAACATTATTTGCCGGCTTTGATTCGGCATTGTCAATGTGAGTGGCATCGCGAGCATCCGAGGGCGAGAGCTTCTCGTGCACAGCTTCTTTGGGAGCCTGATACTCCACGTATTCTTCTTCGGCTTCGGCATTATGATCACCATATTGGTGATCTTCAGAGGGAGTGTGATCTTCAGATGGGACTGGAGCGGCTGGATCTTCCGATTCTTGGCCTTCGTACTCGTGGATATCCCCAGCATCCTGCCCTCCTTCCTCATACTCTTCCCACGAATGAATGTGGGAGAGACCCTTACCCTCATTTGCAGCTGCAAAAAGGTTAGAAATTTCAGAGGGGAGCGTTAATTTTGTGCTCAGAGTAAGATACAAAGGCTCTGGCTCATCAACGCCATCGTTATGGCAAAGTTGGAGGTACAGCTCAACGATCTGGGATAAAGTCACCTTGGATATTTGCAAGGAATCCTGGAAGCATTGATCAGCAAATGCATTTCTCATTAATTCAATGCAAACATACCTCGCTTAGTTGGAGATTCAGGGATTCGATATCTACAACCAACACCTCGTCTTCGCCAACATCCTCCCCGAGGACTTGGCGACAAGACGCGAGTAGTTTACCAACATCTTGGTGTGCAAGGCTTTCATCTTCAAGAAGGAATGTTTCTGAAGAATCACCTTCCTGAGGCGGGAACAGGGAAATTTCGCTATCCTGATAGAGGACCTTAACAGGATATAGATGTGGTATATGCTGAGCCGAGTCAGCTTCTTCATGGTCCGCCTCTTCAACGTCCTTTGTCTCGGCCCGATTCTCCTGCTGATCCACAGAAGGATATACTTCGGCGGTTTCATGATTTTCGGTTTCCCCTTCATGCTCTGATGGCTCACCCTCTCCATCGCCGACAACATATGACGGTTGAGATTCTACAGGAGCTGCGTTGTTAGCGTCGACGCGTTGATTATCCTGTTGCTCAGTTTGACACTGGTCACTCTCAGAGTCTTTGACCACTTGCTCCGTATCATGACCGTCGCATTCGTCATTAGCATGGACCTCATGAGTCTCATGAACCTCTTGGACCTCATGAACATCCTTAACTTCATGAACATCCCGAACCTCGTGAACGTCATGGACATTATTCTCTTGGTCATCATGGGGTTCCACTACTTCTTTTTTGGGGCGTTGCTTTTCCGCGAGGCCATATTGCTCTGGAAGATCCGCCGTGCCGTGGACATCCTGGCGGTCTTCGGGTGCGTGCTCGACATCAGCGACGATACCCTCGTGCGTCTCGGGTACCGGCGCGTCAATATCTTCTTCGTATTCCTCTTCCACCATTTCTGCCTCGTATGTCTCTTCGGTTTGATAGTAGATATGATCATCCTGTTCATGTGTCTGCTGATGACTGTCATCCGCATCGACCATGGCGCGCTCAGCAATCTCATCTACCATATCGGCATCATTCGTCGAGTCTGGAATGAGTCCTTGTTCATGATAGGCTTCGGGCGACGCGTCCGCCACGTCAAGGTCATGATCTGCATTTGAGGCTTGATCTTCCATGACATCAAGATCAATCTCGAAATCGTCCGCATTCCCTTGGTATGGAGAAGCCATCTCCATTGTGTCATCGCCAAGTGAAACTTCCATCGTGGAAAAAACTACCGGAGGAGCGGTAGTCATGACATACGACTGGGATAGAACCGAAGTGGAGGAAATAACTGTAGGGAGGACTGCCGACTGGACGCGTCGTTGCAGTCTTGGTCAGGTCGAAATCAAGAGTCCAGACACAGGACAAACGTGTGAAACAGAGAAGACTATATGAGATAAGTGAATGAGACACAACAGTGGACACAAAGACATCCAGCCATGTGTTTTTTTCACACTGTACAAGAAGAAACTTGCAGGACTGACTAAGTCTGTGGACAAATCTCGATATGGGGAGAGGCAAGAAGACCGACGCGGGCAGCTCTTGTGCTACTGTAAGCGAGGGGTTAGCGCGGTGCACGGACCAATAAGCGCCGGAGTGTCCAAAGAGAACAACAAGCGCTTCCGCTAAGGCAACTGGGACGGTCTATCTGGCTTTCGACACCGGAGACACCAGCATCGCGCCTCTTCTCTTTGTACATATTTGATGACAGTGATTTGTTAAAGGTCCTTTATTGGCGCTGGTGTAGTCATGGTTTGTCTCATCGCTCTATTTGAGATCTCAGTTGCCTGCTAATGACTGCGCACACAGGTCGTCCTCGCAGCTTCGATATGCACCCGCGGGGGCAAACCAGTTCTCTCACGTCAGTTCCGTGAGATTGCTCGCTCAAGAGTCGAAGCTCTACTTGCATCGTTCCCAAAACTTGCGGACTCGGGTACCCAGCACACAACTGTCGAGCAGGACAATGTGCGCTTCGTCTACCAGCCGCTGGACGAGCTCTACATCGTGCTCATCACGAACCGGCAGTCGAATATCCTGCAGGACATAGACAGCCTCCACCTTTTTGCGCAGGTGACCACGAGCATCTGCAAGAGCCTGGATGAGCGCGAGATCCTACGCAATGCCTTTGAGCTGCTCAGTGCATTCGATGAGCTGGTCACTTTGGGATACAGGGAGAACCTGTCCTTGTCACAAATCAAGACATTTTTAGAGATGGAAAGTCATGAGGAGAGGATACAGGAGATTATTGAGAGGGTACGGTAACAGTAATACCCTTGAATTGATCGTCTGCTGACTTAGTGGTAGAACAAAGAGCTCGAAGCCACTGAAGAGCGCAAGAGGAAGGCGAAGCAGCTCGAGATGCAACGTAAGGAGGCCGCCCGCTCTGGCCGTGGCATGGCTCCCAGAGCACCAACCTACCCCGTCTACACGCCTCCATCCCGCCCATCTGTCCCAGAGACATATGATACCTATGAAGCGGAGAAGAAGAAGTCGTTCGCTAAGTACGGGCTTCTGAGTAATTCTCGCGTTTGGCTTCTCACTGACAGATTACAGGCCCTTACCTACGCGCGGAAAAGGTATGCAACTCGGGAAGAAGTCCAAGACCACGGATATCTACGAGAAAGTCCGTGGTGATTTGGGCCCTGAAGCAGAAGAGTCCTCTCCTCTTGTTGCATCTCAGGCTTCCACTCCAGCCGCCGAGACCTCCGCTCTTGACTCCCTGTCCGCAGATCGAGAGCCTGTTCACATAACCGTGGCCGAGACTATATCGGCCAAACTAACCCGCGAAGGAGCTCTGAAGTCCTTCGAGGTCAAGGGCGATCTGCAGCTCCGTATCTCCGATCAGTCTTTCACCAAGATCAAGCTCGATTTGACCGCCAACCCGACGCATGGCGCGCAGTTCCGTACACACCCGAATGTCGACAAGGCTCTATTTACCAATTCCAATGTCATCCAATTAAAGGATACATCCAAACGCTTCCCTGCCAATAACTCCATCGGCGTCCTGCGCTGGCGAGTCGCCACTTCCGCATCTGACAGCGCCGACATTCTTCCCATCACTTTCACCGTCTGGGTCAACAAGGGCTCGGATTCGACCACCGTCACGGTCGAGTACGAGCTGACTGGCTCCGATAGTCTGCACGATGTTACAGTCACTATTCCCTACGGCACGACAGAGCCCACCGTGTCCAGCTTCGACGCTGTCTACGAGGTCTCGGGTGACAGCCTGGACTGGAACATTGGTACAGTCGACGAGTCTAATCCTTCTGGTAGCTTTGAGTTCGAGTGCCAGGGAGGTGACGGTGATGAGAATGAATTCTTCCCCATGAGCGTGCGCTTTTCTAAGACCAAACCATTCGTGGATGTCGATGTCACTGGCGTCTCTCTCCTAGAAATGGAAGGTGAGAGCGTGGGATTCTCCAGGGAAGTGAAGAGCGTCGCGGAGGGTTATGTGATCGAGTAATTCAGTTATGGGAGTCTAGCCTACTAATACTGCTTGGGTTTCCGGTTTCCCGTGTTTTATTCTATGCCTGGTTCTTCGGTCAGGGTTTACTATTATTCCAGCACTTCATCCCGTCCTGCCTGTTGCTCTCATGCGATTATGGAGATCACTGGGACCATGGGTTCGCCCCAGAGTATTGAATTGGCAGATAGAAATGGGAAAATGAAATACAATTTCAGATAAAATTCGTGCTTGCTTAATAAACGCAAATTCTTGGATCATGAATTCTACGACGAGCACCACAGCCCCTGACCTGTAGCTTGAAACAGCTTATTCATTTTTCATAACACCTGTATCTCTCTCGCGGTGATGAAAAGGGCCATCTGGTGCTCCTGAAAGCATTGCAAAATGACCATCGCAACCGAGTCAGAGCCGAGTCATCGACGTCAGCAGGAAAGACTACAACTTTCATCTGACGGGCGCGGATACTTCATCCGCTCTAGTTCCTTGCAAGGCCTGAACTACCATGGTGAACGGGTCAAGAGACCACCACAAGTGCCAGGGGACAAGACAGTGATTATTGGAACATCAAGTACGTACTGTAGAATGTTCGTGAAAAGCGGACACGGAAACCCCCTGTCAATGTCTGCAGGTACCGTGAGACATCCCCTCAGGCCTGAAGTCCTGCATGTCAGGACGCACTGAAAATTCCTCTCTGGGATTCCTGCATCCGCTGATGGAGTCAGACTACCGACCTGTTTCCGAGAATAGGGCCGTCTAGGGCCACTCGGCCATGCTCTTGCGTTCCGCAAAACGTGTACGACTGGGTACGAAGGATGTAGGTACCCGGGATGTGGCTCAGAGAAATCGTCGTCCAGGTCCAGGGCAAAGTTGCCCGACCGTATGGGGCATGCAAAGTCTACAATGCGGTCAGAATCCGGTATAGGAGTTCTCCGAGGAAATGGACGCTGATAGCACTTACCCAGCAGCGGAAAGAAGTTGAACTTACACCCTGTTAGATGCCAGGGGGACAGGTGAAGCTGATTAAACCAAAACAGAACGCTATTCAGTTCCTGTAGATTGCGTCCGTGCAGAGTACAGAGCACGGCCGCTGCAACGCGCTTAGGCGCACGAGCTGCAGCGACAGGGCGTCTTCTGTGCGGCACCTTTGGCTTTCCCACCGCCTGTTCAGCATCAAGAATGATCCTTACCCCTGAGAACCCATCGCAATGTTTCCTTTCACTTCGATGCTGTCCCCCCACTAGTGTGACGCTAAATATGCAGGGACAGGTACCGGGCTGTTCAGATTTGCCCTGATCTGCCATTCACCATGCCGACTGTCTTGGAAATTGACGCAGGAGAGCATCGGTTGTCTTCTCTTCGTTTCCATCATTCCGAAAGATACCTGCCAGGCCTACCAAGCAACTGGGGATGCGAGCCGGACACCCCGAAAGTCAATTCGAGGCCCATCGCACACGCGTCAAGGAGTATGCGGGCATTTGTGGCGGCTGATATCGTTCCTGGCATCTTAGAGTTATCTGCCAGAGCAACCACGCTCTTTTGCGGGGAAACACGAGGAGAGCTCGGATCACCAACTGGCGCATGTATTCCCCGGTTCCTGGACCTCGCCCCTTGCATTGTTTGTGAAGAGCACCTTATCGCGTGAAGATATCGAAGCGCAGTCGTTACCCCTCACTCAACCAGCCATCATGCCCATGGAGGAAGCTCCGGATGTGGAAACCGTACATAGAAGAAGCTTAGGCCTAGACTCTGAACAATTTCCCGCGGTCGACGTCCGGCTGCAGGTCCCTGACCCACAACGTAAAAAAATCGTCAAGATGGATACATGCCTCAGGCGTAAGTACTTGTCTGCTAACCGACTCATAGTGCGCTTAATCTTCCAACCTCCTTCCCATACCTACTTAAGCGCCGGCTCTAGTTATGCACGATTTATGCAGGTCCCTCAAAGCCCCAAAAATGGAGCTGCGCCGTACGACAGGAGTCAAACTAGAACTCTGGGGACCGTCCGATTCGCACGGAGCGCGCCTGAAAGCAAACCTGACAGGGTTCGGACAAAAACGCCGTAGGGTAGACTACCAATCATGCGCTGAAATAGTCGGCAGGCCCGCGCGGGGCAATGCTGATAGCTTCTTGACGGATGCATCATCATGAACTCCGTACCTGTCCTAAGCAGTCTCATCCAGTAATCGCAAAGCGATCAAGAGTACCTGGCCCCTTTTCACCTCACACATGGCGTGCAAGGATCCATCTTCCACAAGCATAACTCTCAATTAGTGCCGGACATTCGGCGAAGATGCATCCCTTGAGATGGAAAAAAAAGGTCGATGTCTCCGAGACAAATCCCGCTAATACTGCTACGAAAGGCGTTGCATGGCCTAAGGACGGCACTAGTCTATTGAAGCCTCGTAGAAACGCATCGAAGAAGTTTATGCATATGTCTATCAGAAAAGGGATTCAGCCGATGATGGCCGCTGTTCTTTCCCCCTCAGCTCATCCTGATTTCTGGCTGATACAACGTGAGATGGTTATCCGAGAGACAGGGCAGTGACGTCAGTCAAAATGGACTTGTTAGCCTATGATACTAGTCTTTAGTCCAGTGGACCTAAGGAATTGACCAATTCTTATCTTTGTTTTGTAAGAGGATTCTTTTTCCTATTTCAGCCGATAAAACATGGCGTTCTCATCGATGTTGTGTAGTAACCATAAGTAGCATAGTAGCACTCTTGTAAGCCTATATTCAGAGAGTTTTGCGGAAGGGCTTATTGAACTTCTGGTATATTCTCGAAATGTTTTTTGAAGTCTGTAACAGGGGTCGATGCAAGAGATTGATCACAATAACAGCTTTTGAGAACCTTGACCGGGAAGCTTCGTAATCCTCCGCCGTCTGGTCTCACATTCAGGCCCCAAACAGAGGGGTCATTCGCTACGCGACACTCCAGAAGAATAATTCATTTCTTCCTAATCTCCAATGCCCGGCGACCAGGCTCCCTGAGCAGGGAGGATCGGTCCTTAGAGTGCTCTATCAGCTGAGAACCCCACAATATGACCGGAAAGTGCCTACATTCTCTTACCATGCCGTTGTACGCAATTAGTCAACCATGATCCTTGCTCTCGCATGTACGACCCTGTTTTCAAGGTACACAGGGGGCGACGTCTAGTCTATTCGCAAGTGTCAGAATGTCAAGCCACCTGCTCTCATGAAATACTCCTACTACTCCCTCCCATTGCCAACATACATTAGGTATTTAGAAGGCGAATAAATGAGATTTCTTACGCAGCATGAACCTCATACATCAGCAAAAAGGCAAATAAAATGTACAGATCGTAATCCAAGTCCCTAAATGACCTCACTGGGAACTGGCAAGAGAATCACCTACCATGTCACTTCACTGGGCTTGGCTCTAAGTCTAGATCCCGTCGGGGAGCACGGGTTCCAGACGATTGGATGACGTTTCCAACAAATCATGATGCATTACCGGCTGTAACCAAGGTGCCACACAACCTGCTATAGTCTGCTATAGTAAATTTGCCGAAGATGCGGATCGCCGATCTGACAGGGTGATCACCTTCCGATCCGCCATGTCTCGGCTGCTAGAAAAATCCCCATGCCGCTGCGTACTACACAGTATCATAGAGGCCACTAAATCAAAAAAATCCTACAATGCGAAGTTTTACGACCCGAAATCCCATGGAGTCTACACGCCTTTGGCGAAGACGTCACGCAAATTACAGCATGCTACTGTACATATGCCTGTGAGGGGCCCTAGGCGGGTAGCCTAAGGCTAGATAACTGGATCCTTCAGGGTCAAGAGCCTCTCTGATGGGCAGACCTGAGGTAAGGCCCACTACTAAAGTTGGTCAGACCACTCCAGACACCGCGCTTATTATACCCCTACTTAACCGCCCAGCAGCACTTTTCTGGCTTGAGACGCCTCACCGGACACTCGACTGCCGTCATCGGGAAGCGGAGCCAAGGCTACAGCGAAGCTAATGTTGAACCAAGACAAGGATCCTTCTATCCAGGTACGTAGCGTAATGTTAACAGGTAGTACATGTTGTTATCAGCTTCCAGTAGTACTTACATACTAGTTTAAGATCCCGAGGTCTTGCCTGTTGGGCTTTGTTCCTTGTTTCTTTTGCTCTCTATTGCGTAGTCGGAGAAATTATACGATAAGGATAGCAATAAGTATCTATAAGAATAGTACCTGCATATCTGCTCGGGCTGTTCCTGATTGAACCATGACAGTATTGGATATGAAATGTCACGTGTATGGCCAACGACAGGAGCTGCAACGAGGGAGGCGAGGAAATTACCTAACATTTCATGCAGCTTGACCTCACATCCAGCACATCTCCTTACTGCCACATGGATGCACTTTGATACACCCTGCTTTCTTAGCATCTCAATTTTCCCCCACCCCTCCCCACTTTGCCCCGCACGCTCGGTCTCGAGTGCACTTCCAGATTGCAGTCCCTCTTCCCGGGGGGTCTCTTCGGGGGCTTGGTGCCCTGCCGGATTCACCACGGCTTTACAAGGGTTGCCAGCTCCATTTTGAGCGTTGGCATTTGGCGTAGAGACAATTGAAGATTGAGCTCCGAAATGGAGGCGTGAAAGTGGCGTTAGTACGGACCTGAGATACTAACAGCGACCATCTGCATGACATGTGCTGACTGCCCATGGCGTTAGCTTCTTCAGCGTACATGACTGGTCTACAGTGCTTCGTACAAGACGGTTACTGGCATGTAATGGCAGCATAATCTATTCTTGTAGAATAGAAGACGTCAGGATTATCGTTCTCTTTCCGCATTCGTCTTACGCTCAATGAGGAGACCCGCGGGGCAGGTTGGGAGAAGGACCACTTCGTCGTGGCATATCCCCAGATGATAACAGGGGTATCGCTGGAAACAAAGTCTTCCTCGTCTCGTTCGGCGAGTCATGTCTCAACCTTTGCCCGTTGACCAACTCTCCACAAGAACGTTTCCACCGGTTCATGCAAGGTCAGCGCGGAAGCTCATCCCTGACTGGAAAGGCGAACGGTATGGCGAAGCCTTGGCCTCGTTGACAGTTGAAACATACAGGAAGTGGATCCAAGCACAAGGGAACGGACTATGGACTCTACTTCTGGTCAATTGCCACAACTGCTCCAAAATGGATATCAGTCAATGATTACGAAGATCTACGGCTCTACAGGGCAATTGAAGACCCCTGAAGAACGAGGTAAGTGTTCCAATGAGGCTGTTCTGCCGGATGCAAAGTTACTGTGGACCAATTTCCTACTACGTATATATGTGTATACATACTTGGTATTCAATAGCAGGAAAAACCCCGCATGAGATGTCTGAGACTTCATTGCAGCTGATCTTTGGAATGCTCTGGCTCAGGATATCGCTAAATTGCGATTTCTACTTATCAGGGCAAGGCTGCAAACAGTCCTGTTGATGTTCAGCGAAACTGATAGCTGTGCTTGTTTATATCGTCCATCGACTGATTCCCTAGACCCTGAGAGCCGTTAGCTGCAGAAGATAACAAACTTTAGAAGCTGAGAGGGGTGACATCTTTAGGTGGGGATACCTTAGGGTCTTCTCTACCGGTCTGTCCAATAGCGAGAGCCTGACCCAGCGAGGACCCCTACTGGAGAATATGGGAGGCGATTTTTAGATCATTGTATGAACGAAGGCCCAGGAGAGATTGCAGCCACTGCAGTACCCATCGATGGCGAATTGCGTGACCATTCCCCGAACCTAATGCATGCGCCGGGACGGTCTCTCGGTTAGACCCTAACAATACCTATGTAGAGGCAATATCTCTTGCTAATCAGGATGGCTCAGGATGATTCTGCATGCGTTCTAGCGGTCGCCACAATTGTCGACTCCTAGAACAGAAGATGAGTCGGACATATCATCCGCCTCTTATCCTGAGAGCTGATTCCTTCTCAGACCCCTTGTCTAGCTCCAAAATTTCAACCTCATAGCAGGGTGTTTAGATACTGGCTAGCTTCCACCTTGATGCTCAGGTTCCCATAGTGTCTCTTCCAGTGTCTCGCATTCCCCACTCGCATTTACTTTCCGGTCTTTGACGCACCATTTGCTTATAGGGGAACCCTTGTTAAAGGCCCAAGAATAAATGTGTCTTGAGTTACGCCTTGTTACCTCTGGATAGGACGCCCTCCATCCGCTTTCCTCCGTGTCGCCATTCGTGCCCTCATCTGGATACCTTCAACTTTCCTCGAGAACAACTGTCTTTACAACTCTCTTCTATGTCCCATTAAGCATCTTTGTCACGGTTCCTGCCTTAATCTGGACACCTCAGGACTTCAACTTCTGTTGAAAACAAGCCCCCTTTACGGCTCTCTTCAGCATCTCATTGGAACAATAAGGGGCCATTTACAGCTCCTTCATTCTACACGTCCGACGCATAGTTTCAACAGATTGAGGTCTTCAGAAGGGCCGCCTGCTACTGTTTGAAATCGAGGTAAATAAGACAACTAGCCAGAGAACCTTGAGAGGATATAACTAATGTTTTTTTTGGGAATTCCTTCAGAAACTCCCTATTTGGATCATCTCATTTACATTTTATATTCGACCACACGTGGAGCATTTTACAAATGGACAGCTTGCAATTCCAGACATGGACAGAACAGCCATCTTGTTTCAAGCTGGCTTATCATGACACTGAAACTTGTAGTCAACTATCAAACACGGTGGGTCCGCATACCCCATTACGAAATGTTGAATACATTCATGAAATCAACTAAGAGCTATTACTAGGATGATCCAATGTCACGTTCTCCGGTGAATGATGCTGACCGAATGAACTCAAAGAAGATGGCTATTCCCAGGCTTCCGGAAGGCGCGGAGTCGGCTTTTACTTCCCCTGGGCGGTTTCACCGTCGCCATGTACGTCGAGCGTGCGAGTCATGCAGGCAACGAAAGACGAAGTGTACAGGAGATAAATCAGGCTGCAGGAATTGTCGAGAGGCAGGAATTATTTGTTGCTACACAGATGGCAAAAGAGAGAAATCGAAGAGGTACGAAAAATAAACAGTCAATTTACAGGGCGCTGTCAATGTGCTGATTCAAAATATAAAGGCAGCTTGCGAGTTTGTCGGCTAAGGTACAGGCTTATGAAGAGGTCATTCGGAAGCTAAGCCTTAGTTTTGGCGTTTCAGACGAACAGCTCATGAACAGCGCCATGACAGCCGTACGTACAAACGACATATCTCGCTTCTAGGCCTGTCTGATCAAATTAGGAGGCAACTCATGGTCTGCTATTGCAATCCGATCTCTATGCAGCTGCATCGAGAGGCCGGAAATTTTCAGGAAGCTCCGGCTCAGACAGACCTTCTTCCCGGTCGTCGTCAGTCGGATCTTCTGACGAGGTTGACCATGTTGAGGAAGACTTCAATCGAGATGAAGTTACACGTGCGACCGGATTTATTGGCAAAAGTTCAGAGATAACCTGGCTGCAAAAGTTGGGTAAGGAACTCAATCATGAATCCGACTCTCGGCCAGAAGCTTGTTCCGACGGTGTCCAGAATGGACAGTCTTCTCCGTCTCTGGCCTCGAGAGTTGATGGTCGTAGTGACTCCCCCGTAGCTTCCTCGAGCTACTTTCTGGACGATTTGAACATTGCTATTCCAGCGCAGGTCGATCCATACGAAGTACCGTCGCGTGAAACCGCTGGTAAGCTGTTCAATGCTTACCTCACTTCAGTCCATCCTTCGTTTCCCATCATCGGTATCTCTACTTTTGTTTCACAATATCAATTGTTTTTCAGCCAGCCATCTGTGAAACCGGGAAACAAATGGTTGGCCATACTGAACCTGATATTCGCAATTGCTGCTAGATACTCCCACCTTGTTCGTGCCGAGTGGAGAGATCACGAAAATGATCACCAGATATATTTCGCACGAGCAAGAATACTCAGCATGCAGGATCAATTTTTTGATCATCCGGACCTGCAGCAGCTACAGGTCGAGGGTCTGGCATCCTTTTATCTTCTATCAATAGGCCAGATAAACAGGTATGTTCAGAACCCCTCGTCACCACCCTGAAGATTGTATATACTATCTTCCCTGGTTAAACCTCAGCTCACAAAGACATTCTTGCCAGATCATGGAAGCTATGTGGCAGCGCAGTCCGTGGAGCTGAGGCTCTCGGTCTACATTTGAGAAACGTGGGCATCTATACATCCGATACGTCTAAGGAGATACGATACCGCGTTTGGTGGTCATTATACACTATTGAGCACTTGCTCAGCGTGATGACCGGGCGACCTACCTGTATAATCGATGGCACATGCACAACACCCCTGCCGGTTCCATTCGACGAGAGTGATTTCCAGAAAGAGGAAGTGGCCCAACTCATCAGCAACCCGTCACGAAAAAGCTCAATTGTCCAAGACCGCGTGGCCGACTGCTCCAATAATATGCCGAGTCCGAACCAGGCGGAAGCTGCAAATACGGAGGCCTCTACTTCGAAAGCTCCAGAAGTTGGAAGCGCTGAATGGCTGAAAAGCCTCCCACCGAGCATGTCGCTGTATTTTGTGCAACTCGCGAGTCTGACCTCGATCGCCAAGCGTGTCAATATCAAGCTGTACAGTGCTGAAGCCATGCAATCGCCGTGGCCCAGCATCGAGTTTACAATCCAGAGTCTGATGCTCGAAACTGATTCATGGCTCCTGAATTTGCCGGAACCTTACGACTTCACCTCGTTGCAGACATCACAGTCCCTTCTTGGCCAAAGGATCAGCCTGGCATTTCTCTTCTATAGCACAAAGATGGCCATCACACGACCATGCCTCTGCCGCCTGGACTCAAACCACGCACAAGGCAACAAGACATACGACTTCTGCAGCAAGACAGCCGCCGAATGTGTCGATTCTGCCTGTCACATGCTAAGGCTTTTGCCTGATACACCGGACTCCGTTCTCCTGCATAAGATCTCGCCGTGGTGGTGCGTCCTGCATTACCTGATGCAGGCAACGGCAGTCCTACTCCTGGAGCTGGCCTTTCGGGCACAGCACGTCCCAGACAAAGCCGAGACGGTCTCAAAGGCAACCAAGAAGGCGATCGAATGGCTCCACGACATGTCCAAATCGAGCACTGCTTCGTACCGCGCGTGGAAGCTGTGCGATGGTTTCCTGCGCCGTTTGGCACCGCACGTCGGCATCGACGTCAGCGACCTGCCCTGCAGCTGCAGCAGCAACAGCAGCAATAACCACAATAACAACGACGAACCCAGCCTCGCGAACAACAACAGTGACAATCCCGCCGCGACGGTCAATTTCACCGCTACAACCCCGCTGGACACCATCTCCTGCCCGCTCATGGACCAGACAACGGCGACGACGACGACGACGACGACGCCGAATCCTCCTCCCGTCCCCCCGTTCCCCTACGGTCTGGAGCAGCCGGACATCCTCGAATTCCTCAAGCCGGAGAAACCGCTGTCCATCCGCAGCGGGTACGACGAGTACCTCCCGTACGACCCCGCGACGGGCCAGATCACGGGGTCGTTCTTCCCCACGTCGGCGAACATCGACCTCGAGCTGGGGTACGTGTGGGGCGATCCGATCTGCTAGATTGTTTATATTATTATTATTTTGTGTGATTGCCCATGCGTCGATATCTCCGGAAAGAAAAGGAAAAAAAAAGGGGGGGAAAGCATAGATACAGTCTGTATGTATGTATGTACCTGCATACTAAACAGCATTGTGTTTTGCTTGTTTTGTTCGAGTATTATTGTACCTGGTGAATTTGATTTAATTCAGCACAATTAAGTATAGTTGTGGTTAGGTGTCAGTACAAAAATTTTACTGCCAGGCATCCAAGCGCTGACAGCTATCAAGATGGAAGAGAAAGAAAAGAAAACTTGGGGGTGAAAAAGAGGAAATTAATCAAAAAGTCACCTGATTTTTTTTTCTTTCTTTTCCTATTCGAGCTGTTTCTCCTTCTCATTCCTTATGTGATGTATGGGAAGGGAAGAAAGAAAAGAGGACCTTAGGTACATACTCATTATGTTCTGTAGCTAGCTAGCTTTCTTGCATCTTCATTTATTTCTTTCTTCTGTCACAGACATGAAAACAGAACAAAAAGCACAAAAGTTCTACTGCTTGGAAAAAAATAAATATGGAATCATCTATTTTCCATCCAAGACCCTTGCCATCAAGTCGAGTCGAGTTGAGTTGATAAATCTGATATGATATATCTCGGACAGCCACCAAGCCAGACAGAGGAGGGAGGAGGGAATGGGAAGAATCAGAGAAAGAAATGAAAGACTTGGTATTTGTATATGTCGGTTGTTTGTTTGTTTTTTGTTAGATAGATTCATCGGTTTATATATAGATATACGAGTTTCACACTCTTGTTGTTCAAACCTGAGCATAACTAGCGGAGCACACGGAATTGGGACTGGAAAAAAAAATCATAATCATACCCGGGGTACCTATTTTTATTTTGTTATTTTTTGAAACAAAGCACTGGTTATGATTTTTTTTGGAACTTCTTGGGAAAGAAGAAGAATAAATAACAAGAGAGCATGATTTTTTTCGCCCTTCACTTGACTCCACAGTCAATATCATATCACATATCACACGAATGTTAAGTAAATCGCTGTTAATAGCTAAAAGTTTGGCGTTTGAAATGATTTCCATTTGCACTCACTGCAGCTTATATTCCCACAGAGAGAGAAGGCTTGCAAAGGCAATATTGTCTTTTTCATTATTATGGCCCAGCTACTACTATTATAATAGACACCTGCAATTAGATTAAGTAGGATAACTCCTGCGCTATTTATTCATTAGCTCTATAATAGTAATAGATTCCACCCGTATATTTATCCTTCCAAGCTACTATCCTTGAAGAAGTCGGAATCGGATAGTTAGTGATAGTAACAGAAATAGACAGAACCGATCGAAAAAGGTCCATCCGCCCACATACTCATACTACACAGTAGTTCCTTGTATTACTTCTATTTCTATTTCGGAAACCGCACACTGTATGTACAAGCTCTAAGACTATTATCCAGGAGCTACAATTCTCAACACTAGGTCTAGAACGCTCCGAATGCAAGCAAAACCTACAGTATCTGCGGAAGTAGCCGGGACGCGCCAGCCACAACATGGTTTAACTAAATCCACGGAACCGCATCTGGGGCTGAGAACATTCTGCTCCTATTCTAGGTAATACTTAACGTCATCGTCAAATATGACGCTGCGACCGGGTAATAATCTGCGCAAAAGGTAGGTAGGTGACCAGGAGTTTTTGTTATTTTCTTTAAAAAAAATTTATCGATATCCTATATCCTATCTTATAGTTTAAGTTTCCCAGTTCCTCCTCCTCGCCGTGAAGAACAGCCTCGCGTCCTCCTCGGGCGAGCCGGGTGGTAAAGGTCCCGGGAAGAGTGAATCTGAAGGGGTGCAGCGTACGGCGATGATCTTTGAATAGCGTATGTCGATGGTCTCGGCCCTGCGCAGGGAACGGTTCATCCACGAACTCGGACTCGAACCCGCGCTAATGGGGGGCGACGACTTCTTCCAGAACCGCAGGACCGGGCCAAGCAGGCCCCGCGCGTCGCCGACGAATCGCTCGATGCAGTCGAGTGCAGGGAGCAGGCGGCGGCGGATGCCGCAGCCGGTGTGGTTCGAATCGATCTGATAGTCGGGGCATTGCCGGAGGGAGGCGATGATAGCCGTTATGTCGGTCGGGGGGCCTGCCGCGGCACGTTGAGAGCTGCTCTCCGCAGAGGAGTTTTCGATACTATTCAGGTCAGATTCATCTCCAGGATCCACGGAGAAGCCGGGATCGATCAAGGTAGACCCCAAGAAGACGGTCTTCGTGCGCATGGCAAAGAAGCGTGTCATTTCGCCCAGATGGAAAGCATCGCATGCTCTGGAATTGCTGAAACCCCAGCGGCATTGGAACGGACGGGTCCGGCCCGGTGCAGCATTCGGTGCTGTCGAAGTCGGGTTTGGAACGGACGACTTGGAGTCGTTAGGGTCCTCGAGCGCGCCGTAAATGCGGAGAAAATGTGCCTGAAGATCTGTAATCGTGTTGAGAACGCACTGGCGTCTATAATATAACTCCTCTGATAAATGGACAAAAGAGTTAGCTAGATCCAATAAGCCTTACACTTATTCCTGAGCATCGACGCCAAAGTTACCTTCTAGTCCATCCGGTAGATACCACCAGCGGGGACTTCCTGGGTCGGGAGCACAAACCTCGTTGACCCACGACTTCGAGCCAAGCACGATCAATGTATGCGTTAGAATCTGGAAAATAGTGTGCTCCTCAAGAAACATTGCTATAAATATAATCTGCCGGATGCGTTCCTCGTTCAGTTTCAACAACGCAGAACTGAACTTGGATAGCGGGACTTTGCCCTTCCCCAAAGCATAGCCCGATCTCTTGAGCGTCTCTCGGACGATATGCGGGGAGTTAAACAGATCTGCTATTTCGATCAGACCGGCGATGAGCGACGGAGACTGACGTTGCAGTTCTCCCTCAAAACGACCCTTCTCAGAATCATCTAAAAAATCGAGAGAGAGTATTTTGAGAAAAAGGCCGATAACATCCATCCTGTGTTTTCTCGGCAGACGGTCCACGTTCAGCTTCACGGTAGGCAGGTCGTTCCTAGGGACATCCCTGGGCGGCTTGCCATCCCCACTACGCGCTTGGAGCTCCGACTGCCGACTCAGTTCTGCTTTCCTTTCCATGAAGGTTCTACCCTCGAAGAACTTGTTTGGGTCCAGCAAGGCAGCAAAATAGGGGCTGTTCTTCGTGAGATCATCACTAGAGACCTGCCATTGATATCGCATAGGGGGCAATCTCGAGGGATGCTCATCTTCATCTGTGTACTCAATGATCACGTCTCCGTTCTTTGAAATGACTTTATAGATCAGTCTGGAGCCAGTCGAAGCAGCATCAACGCTTTGGGAGCCATTAGTGATGAGAGGAGGCTCTTCCGACGCCGGTGACTGCGACGATGTGGGAGTGGCATCCCGTGAGAGCAGGACCTTCGAGGCCCCAGCAGCTTTCGGAGCAGAAGGCAACGGGGGATATTCAGAATCCATCATGTTCTCCAGGGACCTGCTCTTGCAAAGTCCATGCTAGAAGGCACCCAGTCTGACTTTGGGTATCTTGAAGAGAGGGTCGAGACAGGAATCCATGTAGTCCCTGAATATGTCTGCAGACATATAAACACAAATATATATTTCAGCTTCATGCAAGAGCTGCTTCGTCGGCGGATTCAACTGGAGACAAAAGCCCAGTCATGGCGCCTGGCTGATAGCGGACAACGCAAGAATAACGGGAAACAGAGGTGAGTCGGGAAAACTAGAAACTCAAGTCTCTCTGTCTATTAATTAGGTGATTCAAGTTCACCCCATGGCATCAAAGGCCGATCCAAGTCTGGACATGATGAATCATTTCCAAGATGCCGCCGGAGACGGAGATAAATCGCCACGGAGGGACGCGACTGCCGTGTCATGTGATTGGTTACTCAGCAGAGCCAGGATCGTTGATTGAGAGCCTCACGGCTCAGGCCACACATATGGATGTTTCTCATCTTACAGCGCCCTACTGTAACGACAGGCCTAGATGGCTAGACCAAAGGGGGTCGTTGGTTTATCTTGAGGACAGAAAACAAGGGGGTGAGCAATATAATAGTAAGAATAAGCCTGTGTTACTAGCACGCATACAACTTGCTTGTCCACAAAGACTGCATTTCCACTTGACTGCCTACTAGGTACTGTTAGGGGCAGTATTGGCTCTTTCTATTTTGGGTGGTTCTGTGGAGGGAGCAAGTTGCGGTTTCCCAATTGGTTCAACACTTCATTATTCCGGTATCTTAGGCACTGAAGCAGTCTCTCATATTCATCCTCTCCATCTTTGACAGAGAGCATCCGGTAAACTGAAGGTTCTACAGTTTCTAGATCCTCCTGAATAAGAAGTTTTCAGTACTAGCCTGCTAGGTGGTCCTTATGTACCAAAGGACGCGACTACCAAGATATTTCCTACACGCCTATGAGAAGACACTCGTGTCTGGTCTTTACCGATCCAAGTTCTTGACTCAAGCTCATCGCACATGATGAGGTGCAGAATGGCTAGCAGGTGAAACAAACATCATAAAAGGCTCGTTGCATACCTAACCATTTCAATCATAACAAGATCCGAAACACCATGCATATCAACTCATGCAGCCATACTTCTGACAGCCGCCGAAGGAACCGCACCCGCGGTCTCTTTGCCGGTCAATACTACGCCCAACTGCTGACCATTTCCTGCGGCTTCTTTGTCCGACAATTCGTCAGGAGACGGGTGCTTTGGCTTCATGAAAGGCCAGTGTCCCTTCTTCTCATAATATATCAGGGATAGGAATCCAATGATCACTACTAGCCAGTACAAGTTGTACGACAGGACGCTGCCGTATGTGGCGGAGTTCTGCCAGCCGAAGATCGAATTGAAAACACCCCATCCACCTCCGCCGTTGATTTCAGGGTTGCAGCACTGCCAAAAAAATTAGCTATTGGAACAGCAGAGAATGATTAAGAGGAGCCACTAACGTTTACATGCCACACGCTCTGTCGAATGTTGTAAGAGCCGGGTCCCGACCCAGTCTCTGCAGCATCACCACCAGTAAGGTGGTTCCACTACTTGCTGTCAGTGATCGAACTGGGTGTATTGGAGTAGGCAATGATCACGTACATGGTTCTGCTCAAAGAACCAAACTGATTTGGAGAAAAGGCCAGCGGCAACTAGGTACAGGAAGCAAGTGGAGACGATCAGGAAAATCTGAACAGGGGCAAAGTTACCACTCCTGGGGTGAATGTCAATCAGAACAGTGCTCCGGGGCAACTTTGCTAGATAAATTTACTCACGCGTAGATCAGGTAGCCGACAGCGAATCCGGCTATTATACCAGCAATGGTTGGGATCGGGATGGCGGACGCCGGAACCCCAAGACTGACCCCGCCGATGAAGACAACGGCTTCTAGGCCTTCTCTCAGGAGCGTGATAAATGGCAGTATGAACATGGCATATTTCTCGCAGAATCTCTTGAATCGAGAGGTGGCCGTCTCGGTGGAGGCCGCGGAGTTGTCCCTGGCCGCAAGGGCCTTGGCCAATTTGACGCGCCATTTCTCCTGCAGCTTGGAGACACGGAGGATTGCTGCTCCCATCAGCGTGATGATGATGGAAGCGATAAGGCTGAAGATGCCTTCCCAGAGGTCTTCAGCCTTTCCCCACCCGTCAACGCCGATGCCATAGAAGGCGCCTATGAGACCGCAGCCGACGATGATACATATCAATAACCCGAGTGCTGTCGCAAGCCAGACCTAGGATACAAACCTCGTTGGCAATCGATGGGCGATACTTTTTTTTTCTCTGCAGCGTACCTGTTTTTTGAGCTTTTTATATACGACTATGTCCTGCTCCGGGCCGAGCCGCTGCTTGATGAAGGCAAGAAGAATGGAGACGATGATACTTGATTCGAGCGTCTCACGGAAGACAATAAAGAACACTGTATATGCATCAGCAAAGCTAGGAAGGAAAGGCCCCGACGAGCGCTGCAGCAAAACCTACCGGGAACAGCGAAGACGTTGACCATGTTGACGACGAGCTGCAAGAGATTGATCCCGCCCCATCAATATTTAACACCCAGGTCTGCAGCTCTGGTCAACGTCCTTCAGGAAGAGCCCCTTTATGTTCACAAAAAACAAAGCAGACGGGAGGAGCGGCAGGCGCGACTATTAGAAAAGTGCAGAGCGGCGCGCCCGAGGGTCAGGTCAGATCAACGACACCCGCGGATGCCGGACGCTCCACCGGCCGAATTCTGCTTATGTACAGCGTCGCAGGATTGGGAATTGTCTTTTTTCTAGCCCGGCAAACAAGCCCACAAAAGCGCGGTGCCAGCGAGATCCAGGGTCCATCCGGGGCGGGAAGACGTCTCCACCCCAGAGACCCCTGGGCCGTGGTAGAGAACGTCGCCAGCGCGCTCACCCGTGGTCTTTTCAAGCCGACACCCCGAGCCGATGTCGGATGGGCAAAGGAGCGTACGACTGTTGATCTGTTATCTCCGGATCATGGTAACATCGCCCACGTTCCGTCTGTCGTGAGCACTACAACACGAGGCTAGAGCAAACCACAGTAGGACAGTAGTAGGACAGGGTCAGAGTGCAAAATCAGCCGAGGAACCCGGGGCAGCCCCTCTGTGGAGCTCCTGGAGGGCGAAGCTTTTCTGCCATGACGGCCGGGTGTTGCTTGGTCCCTGCTTGTGCTGTGCTGTCGCGATGTCATGCCACCAGGATGTTGTCTTGCGGCTGGAAGACGGCGCGAAAGGCGTTTCCGGTGAGCCGATCTAATCAGATCATGCGAGGGATTTATCAATCGTGCGTTGGGGTTTATCTGATGAGCGAGAGCGTCAATCAGCGCGCTCCGTGGCTCGGAGCCCGGTTGGCCCCGATCAGATAAAAAGAACGCGGGAACGGTCAGAACGGCACAAATCTCCCGGCTCGTTCCACTCTGCCTTTCTCTTTTTCTCTCTTTTCTCTTCCACTGGCTGGGAACAGGAGAGCGCTGCTGTTCTGGCTTCCGACCGTCCGGACACGCTCGGCCCTCGTTCTCGACGCCGTCCCCCCACGCCCCGTGGCTTTCCATGTCCCGCAGTACACACCGGGTCTCGCCTGGAATGCCTTGTTGTGTCCCTGGGACTCGGTGGCTTGGAAGAAAGACCGTGGAACGGGACGCTTAGGTTCCAATTCATCTCTTTATCTTGCAGATTTTTCTCCCGCATTTTCACCAACGGAGTACGGTCTTCATCTTATCAGATGCGCCGGTGGGGCAAGCCCTCCTCGTGCTGGCAGCTGAACTTCTCTTTTCGCGCAACAAGGCCCCAGGTGTAACCGTGCTGCGGAGTTGGGGTGTTTGTTGCATGCGTCTGCCTCCCTCGCGCGTCGGTCCCATGCCTATCCGCTGATATCTGACCGTCTTCTGCCGTCCCGGGCTCCTCGTCCCTTCCCAGGTCAAGACCGCCAGCATGGCTCCCTCAGCGTTCAGGCTTTTCTCATGTTGCGTACTATTACTCTGGGGACAGGCCGTATTTGCAAAGACGCACACATATGACTTTAACATTACTTGGGTCACAGCAAATCCGGACGGCCAACTTGCCCGCCCGGTTATTGGCATCAACGGAAAATGGCCACTTCCCGAGATCAGAACCACCGTCGGGGACAGGGTGATCGTCAATGTCCGCAATCAGTTGGGAAACCAGACCACTTCACTTCATTTCCATGGGCTGTTCCAAAATGGCACTACTGAGATGGATGGCCCCACGGGTGTTTCTCAGTGTCCCATTCCTCCTGGAGCCTCCTTCACCTATAATTTTACGGTAGCCATGCTGCTTTCCTTGCAATGTTTGCAACAAGAGCTAATGAATTCCAGACGGACCAACCGGGCACATACTGGTACCACTCTCACGACGCCGGTCAGTACCCGGATGGACTGCGTGGACCGCTTATCATCGAGGACCCCAACTCGCCGCACAAGGGGAAATGGGACGGTGAATTCGTCCTGACTCTGTCTGACTGGTACCACGAGCAAATGCCTTTTCTGATCAAGTCATTCATGAGCTACACCAACCCGACGGGAGCCGAGCCGGTGCCTGATTCTGCCGTTATGAATGATATGCAGAATGTAACGTTTGCGGTTGAGCCAGGGAAGACATACGTCTTTCGTATTATCAACATGGGCGCTTTTGCGTCGCAGTATTTCTGGTTCGAAGGGCATACCATGCGTATCATCGAGGTAGATGGCGTCTGGACGCAGGAGGCGGAGGCGGACATGCTGTATATCACCCCGGCGCAGAGGTACAGCGTGCTGGTGACCATGAAGAACGACACTGCTTCCAACTTTCCCATCGTAGGCAGTATGGATGAGGTGGGTGCTACTCTACACCTGAGATGATCGATGACCAACTTGCTAAGTTGTACAGGACATGTTCGACACCGTTCCAGACGGACTCAATGCTAACGTGACTGGCTACCTGGTATACGACAGCGCGAAGCCCCTTCCGCAACCCACACCTGTGGACGAGTTTAAACCCTTTGATGACTACACCCTTGTTCCCAGCGACGGGCTGAAACTGTTCGAAAACGTCGACCAGCAAATCACCCTGCAGGTCAAGATGGACAACCTCGGCGATGGCGTGAACTAGTAAGTCTGCTTTCAAATTCCTCCACGCCAATACCTTGCTTTTCCTTTATGCTTCCTTCTTGTCTTGAGAGTAAGAAACTCACTATCGTGACCAGCGCATTCTTCAACAACATCACCTACGTCCGCCAAAAGGTCCCAACACTCTATACCGTCCTCTCCGCGCCCCCAGAACTAGTCACCAACCCGAACATCTACAGCATGAACACGAACCCCTTCGTCCTCGAACACGGTGAAGTCGTTGAGATCATCGTGAACAACGATGACCCAGGCAAGCACCCCTTCCACCTGCACGCGCACAACTTCCAAGTCGTCGCGCGCTCCGCCGAAGGCGCCGGCTTCTACGACCCGAACAACAAGACGATGCTCTTCGACGACGCCCCGGCGCCCGCATATCCTTCCGTGCCAATGCGCCGCGACACCATCCTCGTCAACCCCAACGGCAACGTCGCGCTGCGCTTCCGCGCCGACAATCCCGGCGTGTGGCTCTTCCACTGCCACATCGAGTGGCACATGGACGCCGGCCTGGTTGCGACGATGATCGAGGCGCCGCTGGCGCTGCAGGCGCAGAAACGCGGCCTGGGTGTCTCCGCCCTGCCCGCCTCGCACATTGAGGCCTGCAAGGCGGCCGGCATGCCCTACGATGGCAACGCGGGCGGGAACACGACCGACTTCCTCGAGCTGTCGAACCAGAACGTGCCTCCTGCTCCGCTCCCGCCGGGCTTCGAGGCCAAGGGCATCGTCGCGCTCGTGTTCAGCATCGTTGCGGCGTTCCTGGGGGTCGCAGTCATCGGCTGGTATGGCATGGGGGAGATCAAGGCGCCGGCTGCGAAGGGGGCTGGGAAATAGAGTAGAGATTTACCTTGTGTATACCGGCAATATAGTACCGGGTTTGAGTTCCTATGTACATTACGTATATACGCACAAATACTACACCGTATGTACCATACATACTATCCTCTTATCTTCTCAATGCAGAGGATAGGGTATGGATGACGAGACCGCCGACCAAGAGTACATACATGAGCCATCTATAGACATGCGAACGAATGAAAAAAAAGTTCCTGTTCACTGTTCCGCGGTCTCAAATCAGGATCTCAAGATCTCAAAATTCTTAAGAACTCAATTGAATCGGATCTATCCGAGTCCTGGAAGTTAGAGTACCTGTATATGTAGGTACTGTACTGTACATGTACCTACTGAGGTAGGTAGCTAGCTAGATTAAGTAGGTTAGGTATGTTGCTAGTATTCTCTCTTGTCACACACGCATGGAAACCATCGACACAAACTTTTTGTTTTTGTTTGCCCCAGCTTTGGAGATTACATTCCCCAGGATTACACAGTACTGTACATATTCATTCATTCATTCATAGGAACTGCTGCAAGATCCAACAGAATGCAAAGGGGAAGGGAGGTGTGTGTGTGGTATCAACCTCACCTAACCTCAACCCTGAGCTGAGAAACTGATCTGAGCCTGTGGTGGCGCCATTCCAGCTCCAGCCTGTCCATCTTGATATGTTGTGACATGATCCCTTTTCAGGATGCTTCTTCTTTCAGTTTCAGACGTGATCCGGTATCTACCTAACCTATCCAAGGAAAGTTCACTTCCTGTACATACATATACATGTATGTACTGTACATGCACAGTACATAATACCGTAGAATTGGAATTGGAATTGAAATTAGCACTTCTTGTTCTTCTTCTTCTCTTAATTAATTGATTAATTAAAATTGGAAAGTTTGTTGAGCAGGGAAGGGGGGAAAAGGCAACAGCACCGGTATCGGTACGTCTTTTGTCTGTGTTGCAAGTTTTTTCGACCTTATTTATATTTGGGGTGCTCTAACAGAAGTTGTGCCGCTCATGGAGGAGGCTGGCGAGAGAGAGGGGGGGAGATCGGCAGATATACATACGGAGTAATGTTTATATTTTATAGTACGGGGAGAAGAAAAAAAAAAGCAAAACAGGCTGGAGTGACTGACTAACTGTACTGACCGATCTATTTTATCTACCTATCTGTTTCTGTCTATGTGTCTATGTATGTATGTATGTATGTATGTACCTATCTATCTTTCTATCTATGTGCTTATTATTTATTCAGTTATCGACTCCGGTGACTACCCCGAGACTCAACTAAAAATAAATAATACCTAACTAGGAAAACAGACTAACAGACGATCCATCCCTCTAGCACGCGTCGATGTCGATCAAGACAAGAGAACCAAAAAAGGAAAATTTCTGCAACAAGTCGACTCCGACACTTGACACCCTCCAAAGCAACTTTTTGTTCTCGCTTCCTTTTTTAAAAATTTCAACTTTCTATCTACGCCAACGTAGCAGACAAGAGCCCCTTGGTGCATAAGATCGTTGAATCGTTGAAGATAAAAAGAGTCGATAGATCGCATCGTGGATGAAGAGACGTGTCTCGTTCGTCACGTTGAGAAGCTCAAGAGTGAGATAGATGAGAGGGAGAAAGACAAACTGACGAAATAACACACAGAGTCAAGCAATTGGTCTTCTCGTGGTATTTCAGCGATGCTCAAGGAGGTTTAGGTTTTCAAACGATTCAGCGTGGCGGGGAGGCGTTATTATTAATTCAATAAAGAAGAAATGTAGCTCGGAATAGATACAATCTTAGGGTAGAGGAGGGAGCAAAGATTGAATGTGACTGCAGCTATGAGATCCTGCAAGTCGACCATAGACCGAGCGTGACGATGGGGATGTGAATGATGTTCGACCTGTTCTTCTTCCTTCCGCCGGCGCTGGCAGTGTCTTCGTTATCCTGAGCGGCTGCTCGTTTCCGAGACGCGAGTGCCTGGTCGATGATCGCGTGCAGCAAGGCGGCTTGAGGGTTGAGCGCATCTGATAGCGACCTCGACGGCCGAACCGTGGCCGGAGAAAGCACGTCCTCGTCGCTGTCGGTCTCGATGATAGCTTCAATCCCCGGTCGATGCTTTCCGCGAGTAGTGTGTAATTGATTGGGGCTGACTGGGATGGTTGAGAAGACAACGAAGGAGTCCAGCCGCTCGTCCGCATAAGCCGCGCTCCGTTCTTCGTCGGCTTCACTTTCGTGGCTTGCCTCGGATTTAACATCGTCCAGAATGTCATCCCTCTGCGAGACGGATGTCCACGGCTCGTTGCATATGAATCCGAGGACGAAGTCGCGGTTTGTTCGCGCGGCAAGCAGACAGCTCCGTCTATACTCGGGCGTGAAAAGGGTGTTGGAAGCAGAAGGCAGGCAGAGAACCAAGCCACGAGCGAGGACCGGAGGAGGTGGAACATCACCTGCGATGCCCGGGGACTGCACGAGCTTGTCGACAAGGTCGTGCTCGTGCTCATGACGTTCAGGGATAGGTGATGACGGTTCTGAAGGCTCAGTATGCTGAGTGATCGTCTGGGTGAGGGAGATGACGGAACTCTTTCTTATGCTCCAGAAGGGGAATTCATTGCCGGTACTGCCTGTGGTGCTGTCGGGACTGAGAAACCCAAGATCCTGGCCGCCGTAGTTTTCGTTTTTGTTTTCGTCCCTGGCATCGTCGTCACCATCATCACCCGCTTCGTCCTCGCTTGGGACCCCTTCAGCCGTGATCTCAGTCGTGATAGTCTGCGAAATTCCCGCCACCGTCTCCCGAGCGGCACTCTTGAGAGCTGGAATTAGGATATCGACTTCATGACTGTCCACTGTGATCCCCGAAGCCCATGCGGTTGCCAACCCAGCCCACGAAGCAATGCTGACGGGGCCTCTCGTGTATGATTTCCGAATGGCATCCACATCGTCTTTCATTGCCGCTCTCGAGTCTGGCCGTTGCTTCCCCACGAAATTTACATACGGATTCAAGACCCTTCCGCCTTCCCAGATCAGGAAGCCATACTTTTTGGACAGCTGAACCAACTTGCGCACCGTTTCCTGCGACCAGTCATCGATTAAATCGGAATGTACTTTGAGAATGGCAATGTGCGGGCCAACAGAAGAAGCCAGGTGGAGGAGGCCTTCTGTGGTGGTGATGGTGTGGGATGCGGATACGCAAACAAGTTGACCATGAGGTAGACCTTTCTTGGAACGCTGCAGCGTACGCAGGTAAGTAACCTGCGGGTTAACAGGTCCCAGAGACGATGCTGACGATGTAGACATGTCGATATTGTCCAATTGTATTGTACGGCAGCGAAATGGTTGGAAAGGAAGAAGAGTAAATAAGAAAGAAAATCTCCGGCAAGTTCAATGGTTTAAAGCTAGAGGCTCGCACTTCTCAGACCCAGACCGTAAGACTGACAATCGGCCTAGAATCCCCACTTTCCGGGTGAGCTGGCAGCCTGCCATCCTAAGCGATTGGTATGGAGCCAGCTAGTATGGAGCTTGACGGGGTCCCGGGGATGGTGGATCGAGCCCTCAGGAGATGGCCCAATGATTTCCGCCAGATCTGCCAGATGCTAATAATACTCCGTACAATGCCTCGCTCCAGATCAACTGGAAACACAAATGTGATCTATCATTTACTGTCACCACCGCCGTCGCGTGAGGAGTTCCTTACGGTAATCCCATCAACCGCTACACTTGGCTCAGATTGGCTTTCTGATTTCGCGGCGCGATTTGGAGAAACCCGTCGCGGTCGCAGAACTTCTGGAAGATCCAGCGAGAGGGCCGGAGCTGCTAGTGTCGGAACTTGCAGCCTATCACAGGCCATGTAAGTAACGGTGAGGACTGTGGAGGCCGTTGTGAGGAATTAATTATTAGTTGCCCTTTTTGTGATATTCCTGAGATCCAAAGGGTGGTGCTGCGCTGCGGAAAGGTAGCATGTCCTCCCCTGTCTATCCTATAATACACTCAATATGACGCTTTTATGGAAAATGAACAATAATTCAGCATTAAATCGAACCAAAGGCGGAAAACAGGGGGTGCGACACGACAGTAGCCGGATGGGGTCCTTCGAGACCAGCTAAAGGGCCCGGGCGTAAACGGTCCGGAACTTGGAGAGACGGTGTGGCCCAGGAACCAGGTGCTAGGGGGTTGATCCTTTGGCTGCCTGGTACCGTGCCGACTGATCATTCTGCACGAGTCGAGAATTGGAAGCTCAGATTCTGAATGTCATGTCAATCTGCGGCCCTAGCTCGCCCGACGGATGTACGGTATACGGCCCGCTGGCTCGACGCGGTTTGCACAGACGACAGAGCCGCCGCCCACGGCTCGACGGACGATAGCTGCCTGGGCCATCCAGAGGTCTCAGGCTCCCTGGTGCTCTTCCCGATGTCAGGTCCCGTAGCCACAGCGGAACCCACCATCCGGATGGGATAAAGTCTAGATTGCCCGCAACGGCGTCGTGGTTGGACTCGTGGGTGGTTCGTGCGGGCGGGCTCCACCCGGGACAGGCTTCTAGCCTGTCCGAAAGAGTCTTGGGGTACGTGTTGCTATTCCGTACTGCGTATCAGGGCCGTCGCCTAGCTCTGAGCAGGCTGCTGAGGGGGGAAAGAGATCATCCGGGGAAGAAAGAAGATCAGAGGATGAGAGATGAAAAGGAGGTATGTCTCTGATGGGGTCGAAGCCAGATGTGATCAGATATGGCTCAGCGCCAGCGCGTGATCATCGATCGGACCTGCAGCAGGGACAACACGGGGCACGAGACGGTCAGTTGACATGGCGTCGACTAATAGCTCAATAGGGGCAGAGAGTCCCGACAAGCGAAGCTGAGGAGAGTCGTAGGAGTAGCCGCGTCGGGGATGCGGATGGAAAGGTTGCCTGTGTGCCTCAGGCTGCAACGCCAGATATCCGGGATTAGGACTTAGGGCTTAGGGTTCAGACCTCGGGGCACGTGTCCGCGGCCTCCGCCGGAAACGGCCTAGTGCTCCTCCCGTGCCTTGAGATGCCGGACAGCGTGATCCAACACGGCGCTGAGGAGGAGCCTTGGGCTTGACGTCCCATGTCATCTTGGAGACCTCGGAGTTTGTATGCATGTGCTCCTCGTCCTCTTGTGTCGATTCCTCGCCGAAGAACTACTCTCCAGCCCATTTTGAGCAGCCCCCTTGGGAAGCGGTCAGCCCCCTGGCTTCGATCGACTGACTAGTCAAGCCCGGAGCGAGAAGTCCCGCGGCAGCGTTACCCGCAGCCTTAACGTCGTTCTCGAAGAGTCCAAGCTCTCACGCCACTCCTACCAGCTGCCATCCTCTTATCGTCGGATTTCCCGGTATCTCTGATTTCGACTTCATTTGTTAAAGCCTCCTTGAGGCAGGTTTTCAGAGACCACCGCCGTCCTCAAGAACATCCATCGGAGCCGAAGCCTTGCTGCCTTGCGCTCCAGCCACTCCAGCCATGCCTGGAAAAATTCTGCCCACCTTCACTCAGGCCGAGGTCGAGTCGCACAATACGGCCAAGTCTTGTTATGTGACGCTGGGCTCCAAGGTCTACGATGTCACGTCCTTCATCAACGATCATCCCGGAGGTGGTGACCTGATTCTCGAGCACGCTGGTCGCGATGTCACGGAGATCATGCGCGATGCGATCTCACACGAACACACAGAAGCCGCCTACGAGATTCTGGAGGAATGTCTCATTGGGTTCGTCGCTTCCGAGCCGGCCTCGAAAAGCGCTGCCAATGGAGAAGCCAAGGAACCGGCCGCGAAAGACGAAGCAGCTGGTCAATCCCAATCGCGGCCGGTTTATGCCAGCACCGGCATGTCAAGTGAGGAGGACCTGTCCGTGGAGACGGATCCCGTTGCAGATTACCGCACGCACAAATTCCTGGACCTGAGCAAACCGCTTCTCCCCCAGATCTGGTACGGTGGCTTCTCCAAGGAGTTTTACCTGCAACAGGTCCACCGTCCCCGTCACTACAAGGGAGGAGAATCAGCACCGCTCTTTGGCAACTTCCTTGAGCCGTTAAGTAAGACCGCATGGTATGTGGTGCCAATCCTCTGGCTCCCTATGGTTGCATACGGAACCATGCTGGCTTCATCCGGATTCACCAATGTCGTCGAGCCCGCGGCGTATTGGATTTTTGGTCTATGTTTCTGGACCCTGGTCGAATATGGGTTGCATAGGTTCCTCTTCCATATCGACAAGTATGTCGACCTAATTTACTTGTATCCCGCTACTTTGTCGCTAACCGCCCCTAGATTTCTTCCGGATAACCGAGTCGGAATCACGCTCCATTTCCTCCTGCATGGAATTCACCATTATCTTCCAATGGATAAATATCGGCTGGTCATGCCTCCCGCTTTGTTTGTGATCCTGGCCACTCCATTTTACAAACTTGCGCACATCGTCTTTTTCTACAACTGGTATGCAGCAGTGCTGGTGTACTGCGGAGGCGTTTTCGGATACGTTTGCTACGACATGACCCACTACTTCCTGCACCACCGCAAGTGAGTCTTTTGCCACTGCTATTTTTCCGGAACTTGATGTTGACTTGTATACCTTTCCAGCCTCCCGTTCTATTACAGGGAACTCAAGAAATACCATCTTCAGCACCACTTTGCCGATTTCGACAACGGCTTCGGCGTTACTACCCGCTTCTGGGACCGAGTCTTCGGTACTGAGCTGAAAACTCCGCCGCCAAAGGATGTAAAGGTCCAGTGAACGCGGAGTTGTCAAGTTCAGACGGACAAATCGCCACTTTTGAATTTCATGTGAATATTCTATGTACTATTTGTCACGTTTATAATTTGATTAGGTGATTACGTGAGGTTTACGTTGACTCCCTCCTTGCAAGCCTTCTTTTTTTTCCTCAGCGATTGTCGGAGAGAACAACGTCAATACTTTATGTTTACGTTCTATCTGGGGCTACAACTGTTTGGCGTCATCTTCACCGCTACTGTGGGCAGTGTCACCGACTCTTGATGCTGCGGGGCCGCGGGATGCGGAGCTGCGAGGGTGGCGTTGTCTTTGGTTTTTTTTTATCTGAACTGAGGTTACAGATGCCATCAAAACCTGTCTGGATATATATATATACACACACCTAATAAGTAATGACCCTATTATGTGAAATGAAATCAGTGTTTCCAGGACCTTTCTTCTCTGCTGCGCGATCTGTAGCTTGTACCTTTGGGGCGCCTGCTTTAGAAGATGATATGCGGGCATGTTGATCCTCTGTGAGAATGTACATGTCTAACAGGTCAAGGGCATAACAAATGTGTCTGTTAAGGGCTGTTCCTAGTTCTGACATTTCTAAATTTAACATATTCTCCGTAGTTGATCTCGACAGGTGGATAAGGAATTAACAATAGTATTGTACTATACGCATCTACCCCGCACACCAAAACGCAACGCGTGTCATCCTTCGAGCTATGCTGCGTCGACATCAGCGTCAACTTCAATTGCACAGTACGGAGTACATTGGAAGGGAGAAAATAAATAAAAGATTTTCGCAACTTTAGAAACACGAGATCTCAGCCAATCGCAATGACTAGACAACTGCACAGAAGCCCGCCCTTCAGAGCGGAGCACATTGGCTCCCTCCTGCGCCCCGAAAGCCTGCTCCAGAAGAACAGGAATCAGCTCGATCCGTTGAAGTTGACGGAGACCGAGAACCAGGCCATCGATGACATCGTCAAGCTTCAGCTGGACTGTGGTTTCCGAGGTATCAATGATGGAGAGTTTCGGTGAGAAATTGAGACACGAATATATACACCGTCAGAATCAAAAAAAAGTGGTGCTTCAGCTATTCTGACCGATATAGCGTAGACGCCATGCGTTCTGGGGAACACTCTTCCAGAGCTTCGAGGGCATGGAGAGCCTGACGGCTCCAGACCCGGACATGTTCCGCTCCTTCGTGGCTGGGTTCGTGAAGGCCGCCGGCAAGGTACAGCCGGGCATGTTCATGATCTGCCGGGGGAAGATCAGGCACCCGGGATACAGCACCTATGTCAAGGAGATCCAATACCTGCAGCAGATCCTTCCCCGGGAGCGATGGGGAGACATCAAGCTGACGCTGCCGGCCCCCAACTGGTATCATCTGCGATACAGGGAGGGCTATGCGTATCCCAAGGACGTGTATCGCGACGACAACGAATACTTTCACGACATCGCCGCCGCGTACCGGGCGGAATTGGACCTGTTGTATCAGGCTGGGCTGCGGAATGTGCAGTTCGATGATCCGAATCTCACCTGTATGTCCGTCCTGGATGTCTCATCTTCCAGAGTATGTTTTAACATGCTCATGCTAATTGCTCTTTCCTCTCCAGTCTTCTGTTCCGAACAGATGCTGAAAGACTGGGAGGACGACAAGGCCAACGTCCGGACCCCCGATGAGCTGTTCCGCGTCTACATCCGGCTGTACAACGACATCCTCGCCTCGCGCCCTGCAGACCTGCACGTCGGCATCCATCTCTGCCGGGGCAACTTCCGCGACGCGACCCGCAAAGGCGGGTACGAGCGGATCGCGAAGACCCTCTTCCAGGAGCTGGATGTCGACACGTACTATCTGGAGTACGACGATCGGTCCCGGACGGGCGGATTCACGCCCCTCCGGTACCTTCCCAAGACGAAAAACGTCATCCTGGGGGTGATCACGACTAAATCCGCCGAGCTGGAAGACGAGGAAGTAAAGCGTCGAGTGCTCGAAGCGGCGGAGACAATCGCGGAGGGAAACGCGGAGAGCAAAGAAGATGCGCTGAAGAGGATCGGTGTCAGTCCGCAGTGTGGATTCGCCAGTATCGCTGAAGGGCGCAATATGGAATATGACGACATGGTAAACAAGCTAAAACTCGTGCGACAGGTTGCGGATGATCTCTGGCCTGGTGAGCCTTGAATGACTACTTATGCGTGCTCTGTGCAATTACCATGATTTTATCTGGTCTGATGCTGTGAGTATCTCTCTCATGGCATACTATCTTGTTGGCGAGATAGATCCGGTTGCACACGCAAGTAGCACTTCTGCGTGCAGAGCCGGAACACTATCAACGGACAGAACTTTGGCATAGAATTTAATACCTTTTTGACCCAAGGATGATCCTTGTTGCGAGAGCGTTGCAGGATTTTAACCCACGACGAGAGGTACAGTATATTGGACTCCCCTTCGTCGTCGGTCCCGTAATCTAGCCAGATCTCTTCAATGTTCGCAAAACGATACCACTTATTCCACGGCCACATCCTCGTCTCTTAACACGTTGCTGAAAACGCGTCGTTGAGAGAGCCAAATTAAAGAATGCTGCGGGCTCAAAGTCCTGTTGCGGTCTCTGTAACCAAAGATGGTGAAATTTCCGAATGGCCTCTTCGTCAAAGGGGTCCACCAGCGTGATGCGCTCCTCGCCCAGTCTTCCAAATAGACCCGAGCGCAGGGCCTGGTCAACAATAACGTGGATGTTGATCATCTTCAGACAGACCGTACAACTCTTTCCGCCCTCAAGAAGATTGTGCTGTTCCTCGAGGCTCCCACCTTCAAGATCGTCGTCGAAAGCATGCACGAAATCGGTTGTGATAGACGCACCCCTCCCTTTGGCAGCTGTCCAGAGAAAGAAAGAAATCGGGTTGCCGCTACTGACGTAATCCAGGTCGTAAGGTGGGAATCAGTTCAGGTGCACGATATCGGTGGTCGGATTGAACCATGGGGTCAGATTGGAGTTGTTAGCCCACCAGACTGGACCATCGTCGACCCCGATAACATCCCATGTGAGGCCGCCTTTCTCGAAAGCCACCTGGCGGGCCTCACAGCACACGCGAGTAATGATTGGTGGTCTTGAGTTGATGCTGGAAGTGCGCCAGAGCTGGCAGTATGTGTCTATATGTCCGTTCGATGGTATATCCAGCTCCACGACCCGATGTGGCAGGCATAGTTTCCAGATGGCGCGTCGCAGCTCTGCGGTAGCTGGGGAAAGTAGACGAACTCCGTTGGTGTTACCATTGTGGATAGGCATTGAATGGTGTCTGGACAGGGAAGACAGTTGCTCCTTAACAAATCGCCCCCGAGACTCCATGGATTTCAAAGATTTGACCTAATGTCCAGGCTGAGTGTAAGCCAGGGTGGGATTCTGGCCTCAGTATCTGAATGGAACTCACTGGAGCAGTTTGAAGTCGAAGGAGTGAGCTGTGTCGCAATCTCGTTACCTCGGGGCTACCTTGCTGTGTTTTGATTATTGCTCCGGATGTCCCTGTTGGAATTACTGCTTAACCAGATTCTACGAGTTTGGCAGGGAAGCCATGTGATTCCTGGGGGATCCGGAAAAGTCTTGAAATCTCACATAATAATAACACATAACAGACAGGCCATCAGTGTGGCTTACAATTGGATACTTCCATTTTGAGGCATTTTCATGATTGGCCTGTGATAATTGCATGGTCCCTAGCAAAAAGGGATGGAGGGACGGGGTAAGGATACTGAGGAAGTGGTGACGAACTGCAGTTAGCTGACAGGAATAATACTGCTTGAATCCAGGGTCGCAGTTTTTATCAATTGGATATAGAATGGTGGAAAATGATATCGACTGGTGGCTACTGTGAGTTAGATCCTGCTTGCAAGCAACCGTGCTATACCTCAAAAGACAACCAGATGGAATTTTCATTAGAAGTACACGCCCACGCCATTGGTAGGCACGAGCGAGTAACTTGTAGATTAGGTAAGTACATGCATTTTCCTTCCAGAAAACAAAATCAAAATCAATGTCATTGAATTATCACCATCTGTGACAGAACGAGGACGATGGAACCTTCCTGTCCCTTTAAATGAGCGCGAAAATGAGCACTGATACCCATCGGAAGAGCAAGCCTGAGAGTTTATGATAGCAGACAAATTTCCAGCCTACAAAGAGACCGTCGTCAGGACGGCCGCCATATAGGCAAACCATGCCGGGAGGTCAGCAACCGCCAGCCGCACATAATGCACCTTCAACCATCTCCGCATGTCGCTGGTACTGTTGCCCTGGAGCCGATCGCCGGTGATATCCTTGATGATGCCCAGCATCTTAGGCGTGAAGACAAAGGTTCCCACCACACCGAGGTACAGCCCACGGCTGCCTTTGCGTGTCACGAGTTCCTTGGCAGAAGTGATCACCCCCGTTGCGCCCGACACAGTGACCCTGTTCAGGCCGACTCGGGGAGAAGGGCATTGGCCTTGGTACGCAGCGGCGGGTGTAAAAAGGCGGAGTAGTACAGGGCTTCGCATCCGGCATACATCAGCGTGCCCGTGCTTGTGAGGAGGGGAGATAAGACCAGCAGCTTGTGCCGGTCCGTGAAGATTCCGGATGCCATGCTTTTTGTCGCCTGGATGAGGTTCTAATTCGATGCGGGGTGGTATGCACTTTACATACAGCGTTGGGAAAGCGGGAGATAATCTGAAGAGTTCTGAATCTGGATGAGCTGATGGCCAGACAAACAGTTGGCGTAGTGTATGATACTTAAGACGAGACTGCGAACACGAAGCTGCTAACCAGGCCTCGTTATATATACCGTAGCAAGTACAAAGTACAAGAGAAGATCACGCCACACGGAAGACTCTTGACTAACAATATCCCTGCAATATATACTACAGATTGTAGCTGGTTACTTAGCCAGCTGCCAGGTTTGTCTTTGGCTGTCTTCATCATGAGCCTAGCAGGAAGCCCTATGAGAGAACGGGCATCCATCAATCTGTCGTAGCGCTTTTTTAAGCTCCTGAGGTCTAATAATATAACTATGGAGCCACCAGAGGAATGTTCCCCTTAGCCTGCTGCTAGCATGTGGTTGGCCTAAAAACCTCAGAACTCACCAACGAAGGGACAAATGGACATCCTCCGCCAGTACTAGAAGCAGCATTCCTATACCTCTGATATCCAATCAGGCAGATTTTATATTTTCCTATATAGATACAATTTTATTGTCTTTTTATACATGATAAGGGCAAGCAAGGGGTTGGAACTATCAGCAAGGGGTGATAAGAAAACAGAAACAGATCTCCTAAGAATGGTACAATAATTAAGTCTGGTTAACTGAATGTACATACCTGTAACTGTAAATCCATTTAAAGTTCTTCAGTAGTATGTAACATTCCAAGATTCTTATAACAGGGTCAATGGATAATGACTAGCAACTCTGTTGCCATCAGAAATACAACATCAAGTTGATCAACAATATGTACCACAGGTCTTACGTCTAAGATAGCAGTCTGCTGTAGAGTATAATATATGGAATTGTGTACCACTCTCCATTTTCACCACCTTGTTTATTTGCAGGACCGTATATGAGTTTGAACTTCGTCTTCTTCATGGCATGTATTATCGATGCTCCAGTGTCGCATTCAATTTCATCTAGATTAAGACAAGTCATGTAGTTTCCTTAGAGAGCCTACCTGAGCTTGTCTTAGGAATGCTTTCAGGCCGAAAGTACCAGTGATAATGTTGTGGAAGACGAGGGTTGATAAGAAGTCTATAGAATGCTTCATGCCGAAGGCTGGAACAAGGAGGAAAGTGATTAATTGCATGATAGTTCGGAGCAGGGAGAATGGTAAGCGCTTAGTATTTTGGCATTTCTTTTCCGATGAGTTCGCTGATATGAGATGTTGAGAAGTGACCGGCAAGAATGAGAGAACACCAGGCTGCGGATTAATCATTGACACAATTAAGGCTTCGTTTTCTCGGAATTATGACGAAACAATGCAGATTACCCTTGAGAGATACAAGAAGCTGATTTTCAGGGGCTTTATTGGATTATTTTTAGGTCTTTAAGAATATGCGGCGCAGTTCACTACGAAGATCTCCGAGGATTCTCCCTTTGCCCCTCTTCTAGGAAAACGAACTGTAAATATAAACTTCTCAATGCGCAAAGGCAGTTTGTTCATGTAAGATATTACATGGCTTCGATGCGCAGCTAAATCCGGACAAATGATGATGATGCATCACCAATGGGAATTAGCCGAGGCAGGAGGGCTTTTGATTAAAAGGGAAATAGATAAAATCAGTCATATGTACAGAGTATACAAAGTTCACAATTGGTCAACTTTAGATGATGCAAAAACACACTGATCCACATGCCTTTAAAGTGAGCACTAACACATGCTTCAATCCGACTCATCTATTCACATCTGTTGGAGGTCTCTTGCATCTAAATTTTACAGTGTATTTCAAATTAAATTTACAGCGTCGTCATCACCATCATCATCCATATATATGTTGGCATTTGCGTAGCACAGTAGTGCGTCATCGCCACGACTGCCCCCAATCACACTACAGACGACACTAAGAAGATTTCACCGTTAGTGAGGCATCTTAGCTCATTGAAGCCGGCCGTATCTGTTAAGAGACCAAGAAGCTGCTCGACTCTGATGATCCAAACCAGCATCAGGTATCTAAATAGTAAATTGTCTTCTCATTTAACGCTGCCCAATCTAGGGTAACTGTGTGAGATTGTACCCAAAAGGATGTACATGTACATACAATATGCTTCCAGAACTGCCTTTTCAATCTAATAGTCGCAATGGACAGAAATGAGGGGAGGTAAACTACCTGAAAATAGTCAGGTCCACAACACATAGAGACGTTGATTGTCGGATCTTTTTGCCATTTTCAGTTCAATGAAGGCATACAAAACAGAGTACATCGCATGGATGATAAAACACGATTTTCCCGATGCCCAGGAAAGTAGGTAGTGATATTGTTCATCTGATGAGCAGGCGCAGAATGTGAAATTTTCTTCTCCGCCTTCATTCCGTTTCTTGCGTAGCTTGTTTCGTTATATACTAATAGAAGGGACTTAAGAAGAATTTTGTTAGAGCTCTAGAGGATCCGCGACGTGCTCCATAGTGGGTAGGGGTGGAAAGGTGGAAGCTCGAGGACATCCCAGACTTTCAGACCTGTGCCATCCGGACTATCCACTGGCGTTAGCTATGCGATCAGGCTGGCACTTCAGCCTGTCTTGTCAAATCGACCTGTTCAAATCATTCTGCTCTTAGAAATCCAGAGAAGCGTCTGGCTGCGCCGCACTGGAGCTCTCGATTTCGACCTCGGTTGACTAGTTTTTACAGGCACGCTTACTCTCTCCTCCTACGTGGAGTTCTCCTCGTCTGTCATTCACCGTTATTCTAGACATGAGCAAGAAATGGACATCAGGTGAGAATGACGTTAGATGAGACTGCTACCGCGCCGCATTAATGCATGCGCACTGCCGGTTTCTTCAGGTCATCGCCAACATCCGAGCCGGCGGCGCTCGAGTCGCTCAATGGAGATATAGAAGGACGATGGTTACTACTGCACGGCACAACCGTTGGAAGCTCTTAGGGCAATAATTCTCCGACTTCACTTGCTCAGTGACCAGTCAGGCGCCTCAACAGCAGCATCTGTGTAGCAGTCGGGCTACCGCCGACAGCTGTCTTGGACAACTGAGCCGCGCGCACAGCCGGGAGAAAAGTGCATGGGACGTCCCACCACCGTCATGAGGTCCTCTTCTGTGGACGGCGCAGGGCGTCTGTGACTCCTGGCCGTGACATATCAAGCTAGCACCCAAGCCGATGCAGGCGTTGGAATGCGCAGCCGTTCTCTGTCCTGCTCTGTACCAACTGACAACATCATGAGCCCAAATCAGCAGACGGAAAAAAAAAAAAAAAAAGTACGGAGCGGGGTCACTGTCAGTGGAAGTCACGGTGGAGCTTGGTGATAATGCAAGCGGATTCTATGCGATAAACGGCCTCTGATATGATTCTCCTAGGAACTCCTAGCCCGAAGAACTACACTTGTTAGGATTGAAGGCGATCGCCCATAGTCGACGGCAGAGAATCGACCGGTCTCTACTCTGAATTCTCACGCGATCCATCGATCTCGCGCGCAGAGTCACTCTATAATTGGCGGAGGGATCATCCCTACACCGAGCGTGCCGGGGGTCGTGGCCTCCAGAGCGTCCTTGCAGATCTGCCCAGCGCCCAGCGGTCTCCTGTCGATCGACTCGATCGAGCCGAGTCTCTCTCCCCAACTCGGCATAGACAGACGCTGCCTTGCAAAGGACTGACTGGATACCTGAATAACCGAACAGCACATTCCTCGGAGGCCCCTGAATGACCCCGCACGAGAATCCCGGAGATTCAATACCCTTGTCCTCCGGAGTAATATTGGTTGCAGGAAGGAAGTGGCGTGGAAGCAGAGACGATATGGCGTGGCAGGATCTCAGAGGAGCTTTGTTGATTGATCTTCAGCATAGAACCGACCTAGCTCACTACTAACTTAAAACGATTGTCTTTCCAGGACAACCCCATTGTTGGAGATCTCGGACAGGACTTTGATCGTCTCTCCAGGCTGGCATTGTGGATCCGTCTGGCTCTTTCCTGGGATGACATCGTCCGACTGTGGTCCAGTTGAGCCGTTCCCCGGACACACTAATCCATTAATCCAGATCCCTGTCGTTCAGAGCCGCTGCCAAGAGGATACTTAGCGCCGTACAGGCCGTACGCCGTGGGAGGTTGCATCCACTACTGTATGCTTCGGAGACTGGGATGGTAATTGCAGGCCGTGTGACAATGTTCCCACGACTTCTTGGGTCGCTTCTAACCGCGCTCGTTCACGTCTTCTGATCTCTTTCTCTTATTTATATAGCCGACCGTCGCTTGGGAAACCTCCAATCTTTCTTTCTTCTTCCTAGGTCGCGCTATCTTACCGTGTTGTTGAGTCGCTCGTTCAAGATGCGCGTTCTATCTCTGTCGCTCTCTCTTACCGCGCTGTCCATTGTTGGGCATGCCTTTGCTTATCCTCATGCTGTCGAGCGGACCGGCGCTATCCAGCGTCGCCAGGATGCGGAAGCCAGTGAGAGGGCCGAAGCGGTTAAAGAAGCCTTTCAGCATGCCTGGAGAGGCTACCGCCAATATGCTTTCCCTCATGACGAATTGCATCCCGTGTCAAACGGTTATGGTGACTCGAGGTAAGCGCCCCCAGAACCGTCCTTTTAGGAATTTGCTGACGGAGACCAGAAACGGTTGGGGCGCTTCTGCTGTTGACGCTCTTTCAACGGCCCTGGTGATGCGAATTCCTGAGATTGTCGACGAAATTGTGAACTATATACCTACTATTGACTACTCCAAGACAGACTCTCTAGTCAGCCTCTTCGAGACCACGATTCGTTATCTGGGCGGCATGCTCTCGGGCTATGACCTGCTCAAGGGTCCCCTCTCTGATCTAGCAAGCAATTCCGATGCTGTGGAGGCTCTTCTGACACAGTCCAAGAACTTGGCGAACATTCTAAAGTTTGCTTTCGATACCCCCAGCGGAGTCCCATACAATAATGTGAACATTACTTCAGGGGGCAATGACGGTGCTACAAGCAATGGACTTGCGACCACCGGGACTTTGGTACTTGAATGGACGCGTCTTTCCGACTTGACTGGCGATAGCCAGTATGCGGAGCTCGGCCAAAAGGCGGAGTCATACCTTCTTAACCCCATGCCATCCACGGCGGAACCTTTCCCAGGGCTGGTTGGAAGCAATATCAACATTGACACTGGACTCTTCGAGGATTCATACGTCAGCTGGGGCGGTGGTGATGACTCTTTCTACGAGTATCTTATGAAGATGTACGTGTATGATCCGAACCGGTTTGCATCCTACAAGGACCGGTGGGTCGCTGCTGCCGACTCGACCATTGCTCACCTGAAGTCGTCGCCGGCTCCTCGCCCCGACCTTACATTTGTGGCGAATTATTACAACGGCAACTTGGACCTGAACTCTGGGCATCTTACGTGCTTCGATGGCGGGAGCTTCCTGCTCGGCGGTCAAGTCCTTGGACGCCAAGAATACATCGATTTTGGCCTGGAACTCGTAAATGGATGCTATGCCACCTACGCCCAGACTGCTACAGGAATTGGTCCTGAGGGGTTTGGCTGGGATGAGGCTTCTGTCCCTGCGAATCAGGTGGATTTCTATAACAGGACAGGCTTCTACATCACTAGCAGCGCGTATATCCTGAGACCGGAGGTTATCGAGAGCATCTACTACGCTTACCGTATCACCGGCGACCAGAAGGTGAGTCCATTTTGTCTCGCATCCCTGAAGTGCGCTGACTTGAGAAAGTACCGTGACTGGGCTTGGAACGCATTTGTGGCCATAAATGCGACAACCCGCACCTCTTCCGGTTTTGCAGGCATCACCGACGTGAACACGCCTGGTGGTGGATCAAAGTACGACAACCAGGAGAGCTTCCTGTTTGCTGAAGTCATGAAATACTCCTACCTAATCCACGCTCCCGGTAAGTCTTGGCCAAATTGATTCTGATAGTCCTCCATGACTAACCCAAGGTGTAGATGATGAGTGGCAGGTGAACCATGACGGAGAAAACTTATGGGTCTTCAATACCGAGGCACACCCACTCAAGGTTGCTGCAAAGAAATAAGCACGGTCTGGTCTTTGTGAATATTCGAGGCGTTACCAATGTCGCTTCCAAGGGTCTCGGACGCCTGGTTTTCTTGGATTGTAGTATAATGGATAGGTTGACACCTTCGATTAACGAGTACATAATTATTCCTATAACCACATTTAGTTTGCTGGATACATGAGCCTCCTAGCTAAAACTTGGTACCTGGTGATTGCCAAGCACGAGCTAATATGTGAGAGATGAGCATGACATTTCCAATGCTTTTAATTGAGGACAGTCAATCTTGGATAAATGTAGGGACTGCAGTTTAATGAGGCCGTATGTGGTGAGCAAGTCGATCCTAGCCACCCATCTGACAGACCAGCAAATAGTCTGGAGATCCCATTAGATCTGCTCGAGATAAAGCTGCAAGGTACCTAAGGTCGTACTGCGATACGAGGAAATAATGCCGAAATATGCAAAGGCGCGCATGCATAGAGGATACTCTTGACACTGCATGTCAACTCCGGGCTGCGTAAAGCCCTGTACTGTATTCCATGAATGCGGGTTTCACAAAGAGAGTACGCTGGTGGATGATGAACTGCAGTTTCTTGGTGAAGGGCTGCGTTGGTCAGTATTCCTGTAGATCAATCTCGACCCCATACAGTGCTCCCACTTCCTGAAGGTTACCCCAGTACAAACTCTCTACACACAGATTTCACAAGCGCCCAGGTACCGAAAGTGTGGAACTTGATTGAAGTTTTGTTTCTATCCTGTTCCAAGTTGTGCGGGACTTGTGTTGACTTCAAGTTCATATTTGGAGACTTCCAAAGCACGCCCAGGCACGAACGCTGAGTTTGAAATGGGGCACTGAGTCGCGCTTGCCTGTTCTTTCCCAGTTCCTCCGCAGCGCAGCAACCCCAACCTCTGTTCATCACGGCAGCTGCGTCTTGTGACTCGAGTCTTCCTCTCCCCTCTCTCTCTTCTCTCTCATTGATGAGGATTATTGAACTTCGCGAACGCTTCTGCCGCACAAGTAACAGTTCAGTGCTGTCTGGTCTGGCCTAGCCTGACCCTGCAACGCTCCAGCCATGGGCAAAATATCCTACTACTGCAATCTCTGTGGGGGCCCTCTCACCTCCGCCTGGTTGAGGAAGGAGTCTGGAGTGGACGATGGTGATCCCGCGCCGTGGGATGATGAGTGCAATTGTGAAGAGTACATGGAAGCATTTTCTGGCACCATATTTGCCCATGATACAGATGAGCAGGAAGGAGAAGATCCCCGAGACTGGCATTATTGCTTTTGTCGATCACTCAGAGGCTACGACGCCACGCTCATCTCCTGGGACCAGATCAAGGTGAGAGAACACATCACGATTATAATGAACCCGTCTCATAAGAACGGCTGAAGTGGCTCGATGACGTGCGGATGCTCTGCCTGAAGACGCCGACGACTGAGAACTTGGGCCCCGACTCGGCGGGTCGGTATATCCTTACCAACACGGTGAGCGCGAGTTGACCAGAATGTATGAGGTGAAAACTTATAATGACTGGCTCACATACGATAGGGCATGGTTGATGACGATATTGGGGCTTTCTACGTCTCATCACGTCAAAATGCCGAGGACGATGATGATGATGATGATGACGAGGACGCGGAGATAGTTACACTATCACCCTGTTACGACGGATTTTACATTCATGCAGCATGTTGGGACATATTGCTTGCGGTCCACAGAACGACTGTATCAAGTGAGAGGGATCTAAACCTCGCAGGATTGGAGTTTTTGATGCGTTCACTATGCAACTATGTCGATGGTGTGGTCGATTGGGACGATGAGTTTGACTATGGTGGTGCAGCTGAGTTCCAAACGCAGGAGTGGATTGCAGTCCCGGGCTTTGAAGTGAATCCCTCCTCTTCCCCCTGTTCCTCCCTCTTCTTCCATCAGGCACTTGGCAGGTTGTGACAGAGTATTAGGCTGACTTCAGTTCCAGTGGCTGGTAGTCGATCCATCGGAAGAGGTTGATTTCTCTCTGCCAATATCTCGATCGACAAATCCTCAACCACAAATGAACGGCACATTGAATGCGCAGCACCGGCCCACTCTGATATCATCCGCCGATTGCTTTGCGAAACTTCCAAAGGAAGTACAGCTGATCATCCTAGAAATGCTGCCGTCAAAATCAGTAGTTGATCTGTTTGTGGCAAGCCCCTCGTTTCGGGATCTGGGAACACATCTACCGAACAGTTTCTGGAAATCCAGACTCGCCTGGGATGTTCCCTGGCTAGATAGCACTCAGCTGCGACGGCAGATTTCTCGGGAGCGAAACGCAGTCCGATACAACATTCTGCTGGACCAGCTAAAGACGGCCTCGTCAGTGAAGTCAATGGATCAGTCGCTGGCTCCTCCAGAAACTCTGAGCTTGAAGAACCGACACCGCATCTGGCGTAATTGCGAGTTCATACTGCGCAAGGTCGAAGAGAAGTTCGCTACAGTCTGGCAACAGTCTGGAAGTGTGTCCTCAGAGATTCGAAAGCTCTCCAACTATCGTTCCACTCCCATAACAGAACCATTGGGTATGATTTTTCGGTGCACTGCCGATGTATACTTCGTCTCAAGTTTGGAGAAACCCTCCTGCTTGAGGCATATTGTCGCATACTTCGGATACGAAGAAGAGATCATCGGCATCGAATTTCTGCTCTATGGGGAGGACTGCGGCCGGCTGTTCGGGCATCGGAGCCGCTTCCAACAGTCAGTTGCAGTTGCAGCAGAACCAATTACGGGATTGGCTATCTCTTTTGATGCAGGCACCGTCCGCACTCCAAATAGGTCGATCCAGGGACTGGGGATTCTTTCTGGAGACAGTCCTGGTAAACCACGCTACACCCTCGGCAAGTGGTCCGACAATCATGTTGTACAGGTCTTTCACGCAGAGCCGGGAGATGAAGTTATCGGTATAACTGGGGAGTATGAGTATGATGTATGTATTCACTCTTTCATTCTTTCCCTCCCTTCCTTCCGTTCTTTTCTTTTCATGAATATATGTATCAAGACTAACGTACACGTACCTACTCAGCTATACTCCATCACCACATTCGGCATCATCACAGCCGACCTAGCTCATGGAACACCAGGCCACATAGACCCCCTCATCGCTAATCCGGCATACCACACCCGCTGGATCAACAGCCACTGGCCACCGGCACGGTACTCCATCGAACCCCGATATGGCTCTCCCTCTCTGCGGCAAGACCTCGAAACGCCTGTCTTCTTCCTCGACCTGCTCGGAAAGCAGATATCCAGCGTACAGGTATACTTCCATCTCGGCGAGAAGGAGGAGTTCTGTGGATTCACTTTCTCGTTTGATGATGGGACGGATGTCTTGGTCGGGGAGAGCACCACTACTACCACCGGCAGGGGCAGTAGCAGCCGCGACAGCATTGTCCACTTCAAGATCGATGAAAGGGAGCAGATCATCGGGATTCATGTCTACTTTGACAGAAATCGACATAGATATCGACCGTCAAAACTGCATGGTCTTCAGGTGAGAACAGAACTTCTCCATGCTCTCTGCTAGACCTTTTTGACTTATCTGTGTACAGTTCCTCACAAGCTCCAACAGAACCCTGAGTCTTGGGTATACTGAAGCGTACAACGAACACTACAAGCGTCTGTGTGTTGTCGACCCGACCAGTGGGAAGAGGGTCGCTGGTCTGCAGTTTGGGCTGAGGCCACCTGTGGTTGAAAGTATGGGATTGCTGCTGGTTTGATTTCATCCAAGTATCTTCTTTCTTCACATTTATATGCTTGTGGAGCTTTGAAGGGCATGTGAATGGGACACAGATGGGATTCATTCTCACGATCATAGCAAGGTGAGGGTATCATACGCTATTATCACAGGGTGAAAACAAATGACGTATTCCGGGCGTTGCTTGGTTTTGCTATTCGCCTTTTTCCCTTCTTATTGTGTGTATGTACAAACATACCCTAGAAGTTACATATGTATGTACAGTGCACACCTACCCAGACTTTGTGTACGCAACTTCCACAGACGCGAAACCAATATCCACCTATTTACATTGACCAGCATACGTATCATATCCATCTATGTACACAAGCAACAAAAAGTACTTCAGTCCTACCCACATCACATCCCTCAAACCCTATATATGCCATACCTTGTATCAATACCATGCCTCCACCAGCTCTGCCAGCGTGTTCTCCCCGCCCACATTTCCAGGGAACACGACATAGGGCACGCCGACATGTCGGCTGGTTGGCTCGTCGCATCGCCAGAGGGGAACGCCCGGGGCGGCCTGGCCGACGACGAGGGCGCGCTTGATGTTGAGGCCTTTGGTTGCGGCGTCGGAGGATGTGATGCCGCCCTGTTTTCGCCAGACACGAGTTAGCAATCCCAGATATGGATGTGGAAGTTGATCCATGGGAATGGATCTATATGTGGATGTATGTATGCGTACCTTGGCGATAATATACCTCGGCCGCACCTCGATCTTCCGCATCACGGAGACCAGCGCCTCCGCGACCTTGGTGCCCACCGCCAGCGACGACAGCCCATCATGCCCCGTGATGAGCTTCCGGCTCGTCATGACGAGCGTGTCCCTGCCGGCGCGGAGGTGGGATTCCGCCTGCTGCACGACCTTCTCCACGATCTCTGCCGCATGCCTGCCCTTACTATCTTCTCTGACGAGATCCTGGACATTGATCTCCAGGACGGCAAGCTTGTCGCCGCGGCGGGCGATCAGGGCCTGAAGCTGTGCCGTCGTCTTGGTCACGTACGACCCCGCGACGATGAGCCCGCCGGTCTGCCGGGGAATGGGGAGGCGCAGCTCCGCGGCGCTGATGGGCGGCTTGGAGCGGATGCCGAGGCGCGCGGAGACGAAGGCCGCGCCGGTGCGGTAGAGGAAGCGTTTTCCGAGGGATTCAGCTGTTGCTGTTAGTATATACTGTACATGTACGGAGTACATCCATGAACAATCTCATGGATCATATAAGTATAGATATATATATATATATATATACCTTGCAGCAACCCCGCCACAAAAACAGCCATATCCGACTCCGCAGCCGCGTTGACAACCACAATCGCCCCCTTGGGCAGGCTTATCAACTTCTCCCTCACCCTCTCCGGCCCGCCAACCCGCACATCCTCGATGGATATCGAGCAGATCTGCTCGGGCTCAAACCTCCCGGGCGCCTTCTCCGCGATGTAATCCCTCAGATTCGAGCTCCGGTACCCGAACGTCGCGTCCCGCGCGAACTGCGTCTGCCCCGCGGGCACCAGCTGGTTCCCCTCCGCGACGTAGTGCACGTCGTCAATCGTGAACCGGCCGCCTTGGAGGAAGAACGGAGCCAACACCCACGCGTCGACTCCGTGTTCATCGTCACCGAATAGAACTTCCTGCGCAACGTCCACCTCGAGCGGGAAGTGCCCCCTCAGCGTGCTGTCCCCGCGGAGGACGATGTCCACCTGCTGCCCCGTGGCCCGCGCTGCTTCCGCAACATTCTCGCAGATTGAACGGAGAAGTCTCTCCGCCTCGACGGGGGGCAGGGCGCGCGAGTTGGTCAGGATGAAGAACCCGCGCGACTCTGGACTTGGTTTGCGCAGCTCGGAGACGAGCGTGGGCACGTCCCAGACGGTGAGGACGGCGATGTCGTGGCAGGTCTGCGTGCCGGTGGGGTCGTCGTCGAGGATGATGAGCTTGTTGACGTTGTTATTGTTATTGTTATTATTTGCAGAAGAGGAGGTGCTGGAGGAGGAGGAAGAGGAAGAGAGGAGTTCCGAGATCTGGTCCTGCGCGGCGGCGAGGGGGTATTCGGGGGGCAGGGAGGCGAGGGTGGAGTCGCGGGGGAGCGGGAGGTAGTAATCTTCGCGGGGGGGCATGTTTTTGATCTGGTCCAGATCTCTGTTTGAGAATGGATACTTCAGCTAACAGAGTGAGGATATCTAGTCGATGTTGACTTGCATTGGCCGGTTAGATGTATAGAGAATGAATGGGCTGGTCAGATAACTGGCTGATATATTATTAGCATCAAGGGCAGAGAGGTCCACGTGCGGTTGAACTGGAGCAGCTTCTTCCTTCCCCGCATGAGAGGAACTACTCGGACAGGAAAACGAGTTCGGGGGATGCCCGCGGAAACGCTTTAAATAATAATAAAGAGAGTTTTCTTGGTTACCATTAGTGGTGTATCTCGCCTGCGGAGCGGAGGGGCTTGGGAGCTTTCCCCACGGTAGCCTGCCTCTAAAGAGTCTAGAATCCGGATGATTCTTAGGGGTGTTTCTTAACTAAAGTCTGGTTAGTTAAGGCTCGGGAGTGTCCCACGGTTCTAGACTTCTTGGACTTTGTAAACTGGGGCCCAGATCGGAGATGCGCCGACTTGATACGAAGTACAGCAGTACAACCTGACACGCATCTATTATTATTACTATTACTGCTTCGGCAGCTGGTGAACGGATCGGAGATTGACATAAGGACCGACCGGGCACAGCTACGAGTCTTTTTTTGCGCATCGACGGATGTCGGGAACATCAGAGCAGAGACACACCGATCCGGGTTCTACAGCTAAATCCAATCAATGCATAGATAGAGAACAGTAGAGAACAGGCAAGCAAGCAAGCACCCCATGGGTGAAACAGACAACGCACCATCCATACATCCAAAACGCCACCGACACCGGGCCAGTCCAAATCAAAGCGTGCTCCCATGCAGACAGACAGACAGACAGACAGACGGCAATAGACGTAGAAAGCAGAAGACAACATTGCGACTGGGGGATGCCTTTAACAAGAGTATAAAAATGCAGAAATGAAATAAAACTGTCATTAAATAACAAACACCCCTTTTTTTCCCTTCCTTTCCCTTCCCCTTTCCACAGCCTAGCCTATTCCTACCGTGATCTACCGTATCCCTTTCCATGTTTGAAACTCAACAGAACCCTATAGCGTCAGGTATGCAGTAAATTGTCATAATATGAGCAGCGAGTAGTCATGCGCATGTCATCATGAGAATGCAAAGAAACAAAAGAAGAAGCAGATAGCTTGAACGGTCGTAAGCGTGCGCGCGTGAGAGAGAGAGACTGGTATCTTATCTGGAACAGAGAGACTAGAGACGCTATCCTACCCGACAACGCTCCGGAAGCTCAGCGCCTCGAGAAACGCGCCCAGGTCCTCCTTCTGCACCTCCACGACGCAGTGCTCGAAGCTGTCGATCCGCACCCGGGCGTTCGTCTCCTGCACGACTTCCTGAAAGGCGATGCCGAACCGGTTCCGGACGAGATGCTTGTGTGGACGCTTCCAGGCCTCGCCGTCGTCGGAGTCCGAGTCGGAGGAGGAAGAGGACGATTCGTCCTCCTCCGTCTCCTCCTCTGTCTCGTCCTCCTCGTATTCCTCACCCCGTTCCGCTCTCTCGGCGTCGCGTTTCGCGCGTCGCTCTTCGCGCTCCTTGCGCTCCTTCTCCTTTGCTTCTCGCTTCTTGCGCCGCTCCTCCTGTCGCTTCTGCAGGGCGGCGAAGTCGACCACGCCTCCGCCGCCGCCGGTGCCCACCACGACGTACACGCCCCGGTCCTCGTCCAATCCAGCCAGGACGAGAGGAGTCCCGACTGCTCGCTTCTTGCCGATCTTCACGCCGTCACCTCGTTCCCGCTCCTGCACCCGGATCGCCTCCGCGACCCACAGGGCTAACTTGGTCAATGCGCCCGGGTTCGTGAACAGCTTGACATCCGGGCCATCCTTCACCACGGCGATCCGAAACGCGCGCAGGTGACGGATCTGGTGCTTCGACAGGAGCGATGTTCCCGTGCGGAGAATCGCCCGGTGTAGGTGCTGGGCCAGCGGAAGCGCTTCCAGGAGAAGAGTGGGAGACTCCGACGTGGGAGCAAGGGCATCGTAGGCGCTCCAGAACCGGGGGAGTAAGTTGTTAGGGTCCGACTCTGAGGCAGTGCCATTTCTAGACGCTTCGCTCCCGTTCCTTGCACCTGAAGGTTTTCTTGGGTCCCATGTTGCGGACGGGTCGTGCGGTCCAACCTCGAGAATCGCACCGATTATCACACCAACGTCCGTGGCGGAGAGACACGCTTTCCAGCCCCAGCTGCGTACAAACCCCCACCCTTCGCGGGAGCTGGCATGTCCGGATGCTGGTGGCGGGACCAGCCCATCCAGGCCGTACATCGGCGCGTACTTGAGCAATCTTTGCCGCAGCACGCGCTTCAGTTCCATGTCCATGTGCGTGTAGTTCTGGTGGCACTGGCTCAGGCTGACGCCCATCTTGGCCAGCAACTTATGTAGCCGTTTCCGCCCACTCTCGCTCCAGACGTGAAGCCGTGACGCCAGGTAGGGGCTATGCAGCATGCTCTCGTAGAGGGACCAGTGCCGCACGAGAAGAAATCGGGGTTCTGGCGAAAGCCGGATCGATGTATCCGTCGGGGACCGCGCAGTCGTCGGGATAACACCGTTGATGTCCCCCCTGAGATCGCGGTCTCTCTCGTAGGGATCGGGAGGATTAAGACGGTGGACCTCGTCTCTGAGGATCTGGCGAATCCGTTCGCCTCGTTCTCCGCCCCAACCTGCTGACCCTCCAGACTCTGATGCGTTGGAAATGCCCACACCAGACATGGTACGACCAGATAGCTCCAGACTGGATACTCCAACAATTGCAAGCCACAGAAGGTCGTTGTCTTCACGGCCCAGTTCGGACGCAAGGGAATATAGCAGAGACGATATAGGCTCCGAGTAGTATGTTCCCGTATTGTAGTAGGAATGTAGCACCTTCTCGTGTTTTCTTTTCAGACGAAGCAGCCGTCGCCGTAATGTGCGCGCAGAAGGCTGCTTTGGCGCCAGAGGCGATGGTGAGTCGGAACGAGGGGAAGGAGAACGCGACGAGTTGGAAGAGTCGTGCACAATCAGTTTGGTGGGCGACGAATGTATTGGGGAGCTCTGATAGAAAAGATTAGTCTGAGATATTCCAAAAGAAAGGATGCGAAAACATACCGAATTGCTCCTCCTCCGTTGTCGAGGCGGCTCATCGTCGTCATCATACTCGTCCTCCTCGTCTCGCCATGACTTGCGCTTCCTGCTACTTGACCCGGAGCCGTTCCCCATGTCGTCCTCACTCCCCGAGTCGTCACCTGCCTCCTCGTCGTCATCATCGTCCAAATCGTCTTCGTCAATCTCAGGCATCTCTTGCAACGCGCAGTACGCTTCCCGCTCCGCGGTCAACTCCTCCTCAATGTCCCCATCGTCAAAGACGATGACGCCGCCCGCTCCCGACTTGTAAGATTCATTGATACATCCCTTCTCGACGCCCCGCGTCTTCACCGACCGCGCATTCTGCTCACCATCCTCCAACTGCCGTCTAGGCCCCGGCTGTCCACCGAACACGTTCTCCAGGTTCCACGGCCGCCGCGCGTCGATCACCCAGACCTCGACGCCCCCCATATCCTCCGTCTCCTCCCCCTCGACCGTGAGACACAGGATCTCACTCAGATCCACGAGTCCACCGACACCCAGGCACACGACAACTCCTCCGCTGCCGCCATGCGTGGTCCGCATGGGCTTGACCAGCTCCTCGCCCGCGCGCGCGAGGTCGCCATATCCCGCGACGGGCTGGATCTTGTGCGGGATGTAGTCGCGTTTCAGGAGGGCGGTCAGGATGCGACAGGCGCAGAGGGCGTCCGGTTCGAGCGCGACGAGGATCAGCACGGGCGGGGAGAGGGGGGTGTGGGATCGGAGGAGCTGAAGGTAGAGGTGCGAGATGAGGTGACGCGGGAGATACATGGCCGGGAGCGGGACCGGGAGAATAATTAAACAGAAGAAACACACAAAAGAGGGTTAAGAGCCTAGAAAGGCTCTTTTGGGAGGGAAGAGGAACGAGAATATCAGTATATGACGCCAATGGCCCCGTGGTCGCTGTCCATAGTGCGCGGTGTCAAAGCAGGAGAGTCTTGTTGCATTATTGTCAGCACAGCCCGACGCGTCGAGACGTGCCTCCGCGCCCCGGCCCGCGCCCGACACCTCATCTCCCGACCTACGCCGCTTGGGGCCTAGGGCGTCACCGCCTGGCATCTCTGGCTCGAACAATAATCCTGCTGGATGATCTGGTGCTCATTGAATTTTTTTTTTCTTATTAAATCCCAGGACGAGACGTATGCTAGCATTGGACGTTCTACCTTCCATACAGAGTAAACGGTCATCGATGGGGCTACTGGCTCCAAATATGATGTCCCCTCTGCATGATGGATCCATCGGCTATACTATGCCGACCAAGCATTCAATGAGATACGCTTCTTATAATTAGTTCGTGCTTCCATTCAATTTACTCTGTGCTAAATAGAAGAGAACAGAATAGAAGTATCATATGATCTCGGCCTGTCTATCGGACAACGTCAAGTCAGCCATTCCTTCGTGGTCTTCATGCCGAAGCACTCAACTGTCAAATGGGTATATATAAACTACCACTGGTAGCTGTTTTGGCATAAGGTTCTAGAATCTATCTTCTAAGACTCGCGATGGTTTGAGTTTTCGGTGCTCTTCCGTTCCTAACGCCAACACGCCATCCTTATCATGGTACGCTATATAGCAAGAAACCGTACAGTACACAATCAATCAAAACCAGGGGTATATGTAAGAAAAAAAAGTATTGCTAAGCAAAAGAGTGAGTACGACAGATTCAGGACTTGCCCAATATAGACCCGGCGAACCAGACAGCGGCACATCCGCCCAGGACGGTTAGCCCGACGAGGCGCTTACGCCAGCTGTCTTCCTCCGCCATCTTCGTGGCACCAGCTATCTTTTTCTGTGGAGTAGGAGAGTAAGAAGTCCGGGACTCTTTCTCCCTGTCCGAGCTGTAGGGATGGCTGGCGTTGTTGGCGCCCTCGCTCTCCTGGAGGAAAGAGAGATACTCCTGGTCTCGCTTCCGCCACTTCTCCACCAGCGCCGCAATCTCCGCCAGGTCTTCCTTCAACGAGCCGGGTCCCGTCGCGTTCGCACTTTCAACTTCGACATTCTGGACGTTCCCAAAGAAGTCGACGACGGTCCGCAGTCGACCCGCCTGTTCACCGCCCGGGAAGAGGTCCCATCTCACACCAGGCTGCGAGTGGATCTTGGTCTCGTCGTAGGAATCGAAGAGGTCGCCCAGCGTCAGCTTCGAGTTGGGAGTGGTCACCTGCGTTTCCAGGAACTCGAGGACGTAGTAGGTCCAGCGGTCGATGACAGCGACTCCGACGTCGTTGTCCGCGTGGTGCGAGTAGGACGACTGGTCGAGGGCGCTGGAGCCCGTCGCAATGATGTTGGGCGAGTAAAAGTGGGTGTACATGGTGTTTGCCTGGCAGGTGTCGATCATGAACAGCAGCTCATGGTAGCGCTTCTTCTCCCACATCTGGCCGAACGCATCCGCCAGATCCCACGCCCCGATCTCTTCGGAGTCCTGGAACTTCAGGAATTGGTCCCCGCCGTGGCCCGTCATGTAGACGAGCACGTTGCTGCCGGCGTCGGAGCCCAGGCGCTTGCTGCGCGGGACGTCATCGCCCAGCCGATCCGTAAGCAGCCGGATGAAGTTCTCCACCGTCACCTCGTAACCGCGATAGTCCACCTCGATGTTATCGCCGTAGAGATCGACCGCGCGGTCTGCGTTGCTGTAGACGGTGCCGGGGAAGGCGTTGCGCGGGTTGCAGGCCATGTCGTCGGGCAGCATCAGAATGATTTGCGAGTCGGGGATCCCGAGTCGCTTGACGGTGCGGTACAGAGACAGGACATTGGCAAGGTGGCGGTAGTTAAACCAGAACCGCGACGTCGAGACCAGCACAGCCCAGTTGGATGTGTGCTCAGCAGGCACCGAGGCTGCAAACAGCAGGAGGAAGGGGAGGAGAGTCGGAGTGAGGATGGAGAAGAGACGCATGGCGGGCAAACAGTCAGATCATGGAACAGTGGCCTGACCGGGGAAAATTCTTCAAAATATGGTCATGAACAGTGTAAATGACAAACTCCCCGCATTGTCTGACAGATGCAGCGAAGGAAGAACGCTGTCGCGGGGAAATCCGTGACCCGTGCAGCGCGATGGAGAGATAGGGGCTGGGCGTGTGAAGTCGCGCGGCGGAGTGACTTCCAACTCCCGGCGTCCTTCCCCACACGCCTGCTCCCATCTGCTATCCGGGTCTCTTCGACGACGACCCTGCGACAGAACTGCACGCATTGAGCTTCGTACCATAACAGGGTCTTTCATAATCCTCACAGCCCCATTGAGTCCGCTGAAACATGTACAACACAGATTGAGTCCATGCCAACGAACATCAGACTCTCCATTTTCTGAACCGTCAACCAGTCCAGCGACGCTGCTGTTGGTTGTCTTGCTGCTCCTGGTCTTGCGGGGCGGGCGCCACGACGTGCAAAGCATCCTGGCAGCCACGCGCTCGAAGCAAGGTGACGTCTGCTTCGAATCTCCGGTTATATTTCTTTTTTCTCGTCCCTCTTTGCCTCTCTTGTTCTCCCTTCCCGTCAAAAGTCCTTTCACTCTTCCCAACTCTTCTATCCTTTCGTCCTGCTTGCTGTCTCTGTGCCTCAACTGCACATTGCTGCAGGCTATCATCCTGTTCTTCCATCTGGTGCATCCCTCCCTGTGCTTTGATCTGAAGCTCCAACTAAAGAACCTCTGGGGTGATCCAGAGGTACGTATAAGGAGGCATCACTGATCATCGAAGTCAAATTTCCGATATACAGGCACGTACACGGCCTGAAAGACCAGGATCCATCATGGCTCTCCACCTGAATAGCCTGTCTGCAGGCTCATCCAGCAAGAACCACGATAGGCCACATCTTCTCAGTCTCCCTTCCGAGACTCTCGAGGCTATATTCAAATATGTGAGAAACCGTATTTTTTGCAGCGTGTTCTTCGAGAGATTATGGCGTGGAAGCTGATGTTGTTAATCCACGTGCTCAGGCAGAACCAAAGGATTTGGCCAACTTGTCCCGGGTCTCTCGATCCTTTCGCGACTTGGCTGCTGCCCAGCTGTACCGCACATTCAGTCATGTGTTTGCGGATGACGATAGCAGCAACAGCCAACTCGCTGTAGACCATCTCGCCGGGATTCTGGAAACGCTGACAACCAGTAATTACAACTATGCCAGGTACATCAAGGAGATATCGATGGACACCGCCAGCGGAGGTGATAGTGGGGAGAGGGCTTCCCGAGAGTTCAAGTATGAATATACCTGTGGAAAGTTCCTCAATACCCTCCTCCTGGCCACGTTGAGGAAGGTGAATGCCTTGGAGACTTTTAGGTAATTTCAAGGTCCCATTAACCCTCCTCCTGTTAATTTGCCTATAGATGGAATGTCCGTGTGGAAATCAGTCAGTCGGTCTTCGCAACTCTAAGCAAGATGTCAACTCTCCAAAATCTACATATTCGTCTCCAGGCTGGACCGTCACTGCACTCCGCGTCCGCCGTCACTCCGTCAATCACTGTCCCGCCTCCGCCTGCCCCTGTTTCAATACCTTCTGCTCCTCATGGCGCTCATCATCACCACCATCTCCATCATCCACATGCTGCTCACCCTGCTCATGTGCTCATTTCCCATAGTAATCCGTCATCTATTATTCCATACATGGCGCCAAAGCCACCAACCAGCACGCCCGACGTCAGGCTCACAAAGAGACTTGACGTGCACAAAGCAACCCATGGATTACAGAATTTCTCGCAGTTTTCTGGACTGAAAAGCTTGGCTGTGTTAGATATCGATAGCCTGGAATACATCCCGGAGATAGCGCAATGCATATCATCATCCTCTTCATCCCTCAAGTCCCTGAGACTCTCCTTTTCTGATAGCCGCGCTTTGAAGGCCCGCAAGAAGGTCGTTGCAAGTGTCTCGGACACGGAGACCATTCAGGAAGGTGACGAGTTTGACGACCTTGATGGTCTGGCGCCCCCTCTACCTCCTATTGTTGATACAGCAAACGGCTTTGGGGCATCTTCTGCCTCTGCTCCAAACGACGCGGATGTGCGAAATGAACGATCTGTTCAGGAAAAGGTGCTTGCCCAATTACTCGGTCTACAGAAGGAGTCAACCTCGCAGAGGTTCCTGGAGCAGGCCTTTGAAGAGGCAATCGCGGCTGCAGATAGAGAAGCACGGGAGCGTGCAAGGGCCCTTGCGGAACAAGACGAGGACAAGCTGTTTGTGGGGAATCTGCGAAAGATTACGCAGGAACTGTCGTCACTTAAATCCGCCAAGCATGCCAAGGCATTGGAAAGGATAGAGAAAGCAGCGAACAGGTACCTGGAGCGAAAACAGAATACCGAGCAGAAAACAGCATCTTCCAATGGCAAGATATCGCCAATCAACAGTACAAGTTTGGGCCAAAGTGGCCCATCGAAGAGCAATGTCGGTACTCCAAACAATATCATCGCGGGCATTGACGACGTCATAAACGATGCCAAGATGTCGTTCTTCTCCCTGGTAACCCAAAGCGGCCAGCCAGAACTTGTCGGAACTCATGGCAAGTACTACCCTACCACGACATATTTCCAACTAACCCCTACATTTGCCCCAAGTCCAGTCCCCCTGTCGATGAAGGCACCAAAGCCGACATCGACGTGGAAAGGGAATGGAGGGGCTGTGGTCAATTCAGCTTCTACCTCTTCCCAAGTCAACGAAGGTGTTGTTAACGACGGATCAGGCAGCACTATTCAGACTACCGGGTTAAACTACAAGGGAACAGGACGTAAGTCTGACGATGGATTGTCGGATATGATTGACCTGGAACACCCAGACGACGACAGTGACGCAGGAGAGGATCAAGAGTTCGTCGAAGATGCCGATAGCGGTGCCGATAACGAGACTCAAAGCTCAAACTCCGGCGTCCCCTTGTTCCAGAACGGAGCAAATGAAGAGGCTGAACGCATCGAGGCTCCGAATACCGCTTCCCGTAAAGGGAAAGAGGCAGTGAGAGAACCACCAGGCATGACTGAAAATGCTAAGCAGGATCGCAAAAGCAGGTCGAGTGATGAGGTGGTGCAGGACTATCTCAGACAGAATCACGGGATTTCCTTGGAAAGTCTCTCGATACACCTGATTCCAGTCAAAGCGTCTGTTCTGTTCCGCGCAATCGACGTATGCTCTCTCAAGCACATATCTTTGCTGAACGTCGGTCCGCAGCGCAATTTCTGGGCCATGCTCACAAAACTACAAAAGACGAACCCTCTCAAGTTGACTTCGATTCATACGGACAATGTTACGCCGACCCTTCTTACGTTCCTGAATGATCTTGATGAGCTTACAGAGCTGTTTATGTTTGAACGCAGCAGCCGATCCAAGGTAGAATCTTTCGCCGCCAAAACCAGCGTCACAATCGAAGATATCAGAAAGCAGGTTTTGAAGAAACATTCTCGACACCTGACAAGATTGGTGATTCGTAACGACGAGGATTTCAGCTGGGCTCTGAATCGGAAATCCGTTCTCCTGATAACCCAATTTGGTTCAAAGCTTACAGAGCTTGCAGTCGGCCTGGGCTCGTCGAATTTCGTAAGTCTTTCCAGGTACGCCCTTTTGGATTAGTTGTGATCGAGCTAACATTCTCCTCAAACAGCATCTATTCATGCAACGAATCGCGGGCCTACGCTCCCTTGTCGCTTTGCAGGTCCTCTTTACAAACGCGGCTGACACCTGTGACAGCGTGTTACGCGAGCTCCGCGCTTGCGCTGTCGATAACATCGTGCATTGTCCTACGCTTCGGGTTGAATACGTGGCAGTCTGTTACTCGGCGAAGTCGAATGGGCCGACATCCAATTCTGTGACGCAGCTGAAGAGAAAGCCGCGCCAATATGATTCGGCACGTGACGCTGAGCGTCGTTCTACAACTTTGGGACAGGTGCATTCGAAGGCTAGCTCCACTTACGCGTCGGGCACAGGGTATGCGGTTAAAGGAAAAGGCAAAGCAAAGGATGCATCCCTGGCATCGGACTATGCCTTGAGCACCGGACAAGGAAGCGCGAGTCCCGAGTTAGAGCCTTTGACTCCCGACGACAGCGAAGACGATGACGATCGCTCTAGAAAGAGTGTCCTGTGTATCAAAACCGGTCTCAAACTCAAGGACATCACCGGTATCAAAATGTGGGAAAAAGAAATCTGGGACATAAAACTCTAATCTGCTCAATGTCCCACCCAGTTCTGAAATGCCCAGTGCAGTTCCTGTGCACAGGGTCGTGTGCTTTATTCTCACACATGATTGTCTTTTTATTTCCATTCCTCTTTTTCCTCTCATGGCTTCCCTTGCATGCTTTCATCTCTTATTTGATGTCTTTTCTGATTCCTTCTAATAATGTCTTTCGGTTTCATTTTGGTGGGCAGAGCGGGGAGGGAACGTCTACTCCGTGCGACAGAAAGGGATCTGCGGCATGGATGGAGGATATTACAATTTGCTGATGATGGAATGAGGTCTGACAAGAGCAAGCCACCCAACCACCCATCCACTTCAACTCTCAGTTTACGGTTTTGAATGGGATGGTTCTTTATTGCGAGATTCTGGGGATGGACTGGTATCAGACTGGGATCAGACTGTGGGCTTCCTTGGAATGGCACGATACTGCATGTCACGAGTTTTATGATCTTGTCTCTGTCATGGGGATAGGCATGCCACAAGACATTGAGTGATTTACTCTATTTGTGTAGTAACGTATGCAAGAATCGTAAATTTCCCAGAAAGAGGCTCTATTTAGAGACGCGGTATGGGGATTTGGGGGATTTGGAGATTGCCACTTCCGGTAGCTCTCGGGCTCCGATACCGTCGAGAACGAGGGCTTTGCAGATCACATGCGCACGCATGGAGAGCTTCCCCGGACCTTAGTCAGCAGCGCCGCTCTCGAGACCGCCGACCTGAACTTCCGCCGCCGCCGCAGCAGACATCGTCAACTCCACCTCCTGCACAGCGTTCCGAACGGACGCAAGGAACACTCAAACACGCGTGTTTTCCTGAATACACTCGCTTCTACACTTGTCTAAGGCCCGTCCAAAAATGGGAGGAAAGAAAGGCGGAGAGAACGCCAAGAAGGCGGCTGGAAACGCTCGCGTGTGTAACCCCGCCCCCGCTTTTTTTATTTACCCAGTGAACATCCCATACTACGTCTTTTTGAACTAATGCTGACTTTGATTGATATATAGAAGGCGGAAGCTGCTGCTGCGAAAAAAGCCGCCGAGGAAGCAAGGAAGGCGGCCGAGGAAGACGCGAAGTGGGCGATAGGAGCGAAGGACAACTCCAAGAAGTAAGTCACAGCTCCGTCGCACAATTTCCTCCAGTCTGTTTCAGCCTTGCTAAACGGGCACTAACCAAAACTGCAGGGAGCAAGAAGCAGCCAAGAAGGCCGAAGCCGCGCGCAGAAAGGCCGAGCGCGACGCGCTCCTCGCCGCCGAGGAGGCATCCCTCCCCAAGGGCCCCAAGAACAACAAGACCGCCACCAAGAAGACCCGCGGCACGCTGGACCTGTCGCAGCTCGACGCGCCCTCGGACAATAACCGGAAGGCCCCGACGCTCAACGCCTCCGGCATCGAGAACGCCCTCGACGCCCTCTCCCTTACCGAAAGCCCGAACAGCATCAAGGTCGACCGCCACCCGGAGCGGCGGTACAAGGCCGCCTACGCCGCCTACGAGGCGCGCCGGCTGCCGGAGATCGAGAAGGAGCACCCCGGTCTGCGCAAGCAGCAGCGCATTGAGATCTGCAGGAAGGAGTTCGAGAAGAGCGAGGAGAACCCGTTCAACAAGGTCACGGTCGCGTACGACGCGACCCGGGAGGAGGTGGCCGCCGTGAGGGAGGCGGAGAGGAGGAAGGTCGAGGCGCGCTTGTCGGAGAGGTAAACTGTCCAGATAATCAGACTGGAGCAGTTCTGATCTTCGCATCGTCTCAACGCCTGCCCTCTCTCTCTCTCTCAAGGAAGCTTGGTCTGGGTTGGATAAATTTCCTATTTCACGATACGCTCTAATGAAAAAAAAAATGATCCGGGTTGGTTTTTGGGACGTCTTGAGATGATTGATTGTTATTTTTTGTTGTACAATTTCCCTTTTTGGCAATGCTTTTTTTTATTTCGTTACGTTGCGGACACCTAATAGACATACACTTATAGATTTCTGTGCTGGACTCTTTTTTTTTTAACTTGATTCTGGGTACATCTTACGAGGATACACACTCTGCTCTCTCTTGTCTCTCTTCTCCGTTTCTTCCATCTGAGCATGAGCAGATAGATTCTCTTGTTTTTTTCCCCATGCATCTATCCATGGAAGGAATCCCTGCTTACAGAGAATAATAGAATATCGTGAAGACAAGGAGGAACGAACCGTGCTTATTATTGCAGCTCATTATTGAAGCCCAGATATTATTGGTATTACACTCCTTCCAGGGATAAAAAATAATACATGATGCGGGATATCCATATGCTCATACTTCTCATACTTCCAAACTCCCATGCATGTGATGTACCCAACTGGAGGGAATAATAATAAGTTCCCCCACCCGGATCCTCTCAGTCCGGCTGGCTGTCCATGATCCCTTTCCGCTGGCCGAACCCAATAGAAGGGACATCTGGATTCTCCATAAAAGTCTGTACAGTACAGTACAAGGCGAAACGCCAACACATTCCGGAAATCCTGGACCGTAGAAATCGCAGTAGACAGAAAGTCGTAGTAGTCATGCCCCAAGGAGACAAGTGAGAAAAGAACCATCCGTGGATTCTGTCCTACCCCATAAACGCCCGCACATCCCAGACACAGAGCTTCTCGTCCCACCCGACGCTCGCGCACCACCCCTCGCTCCCGAACAGGCACCAGTCGACGCCGGTGACGAACTCGGTGTGGTGTCCCATGCGGCCCAGCTCCGCGCCCATGACGGGGCCCGCGGGGCCGGCGCGCATGTGGTCTGCGGCTGCGTCCCCGCCGCTCTTCTCCGACCGGTCGCTCCAGATGCGGCACGTCATGTCGTAGCTGGCGCTGAGGAGGAGGTCCGAGAGGTGCGGCGACCACGCCAGCTTGCGGACGGCGTAGTCGTGGCCGACCATGGCGGCCAGCGGGCCCTGCTGGGGCGCGCGGATGTCGAAGGTGCGGATCGTGCGGTCGACGCCCGCCACGGCCACCACCGTCGGGCGGTACTTGTTCCAGTCGTGCGTCAAGGCCTCGGCGGGCGGCGCGGCCGCGGGGGCAGGCGGCATCCCGGGCTTCGCGGGGGGCACCACCGTCGACGCGGGGCCGTGGATGGGGATCTGCACGGTGAGATGGTTCGACGCGGAGGCCGGAGTGCGCAGGTCGAACACGCGCACGTACGAGTCGGACGTGACGCACGACAGGAGATCGGGGGAGTGCGGCGAGAAGGCAGCCGAGTAGGTGCAGCTGTGCGTGGGCAGGGTCAGGAGGGAGGTCGGGCGTTCGGGCGCCCAGACCTTGACGGTGCCGTCCCAGCTGCTGGAGCAGAAGCGGTCCTTGGAGACCAGGTTCCAGTGCACGGAGAAGACCTCGCGGTTGTGCTCGCGCCAGTTCTGCACGGGGAAGTCGTTGAGCGCGCTGTCGAACAGCTTGACGCTGCCGTCGCCCGAGGCCACCAGCACCTGGTTCTCGTGGATCTCGGCCCAGGCGAGGTCGTAGAGGGAGTCTTGGGTCGTGAACCTGCCGGAGGATATGCATTAGCTTATCTATCTATCCGTGGCTATGTAGAAGTAATCGGTGTGGGAATACATACCACTTCAGCGGCACGATCCCGTTGGGCGTGAGCTCGAGGACGTACAGCCGCCCATTGCCCACGAGGCCAAAGTTCGCAGACGCCGCGACGGCGAGGCGGTTGTCGAAGAAGGGCGAGTACTTGACCGCGCAGCCGTTGAAGCCCTCGGTGCGAAACTGCAGCATCGTCGCTCAATCGGCGGGTTGGTTCGACGGGCGGGCGGGCGCGGAGAAAGGTGAGAGACAGACGGTGGAGGATCGATGCAGCGGAGTCAAGCTGGGGCTCTGGGTCTGGCTCGGGAGGGACTCATATCATGGCGTCGCGGGCGGGGTTCCCTCCGGCGGTGCGGTCGCTCTCGCATTCGACTGAGTCTCTGTCCCGTTCAGCTCATCGTCGCGCTCGTCGTCGGACGGCGGAGAGCGAGGCGTGAGCGACGGCGGGCGGCGCGCATCACCGAGGCTACGCGGGGCGGTGAGGTTCTGCCGCGGAGTCCGCCCGGGCAGCAGAAGTACGCAGTACATGTGCGACACCAAGGTCGGTTTGTCGCGCCGTTCTTCTTTTCTCCGGTGGGATTTTGTGGTCGTTGCTCGCGTGCGGTCTTTGTCTTGTGTCTGTGTGTCGTGGACTCCTCTGGCTTGACCTTCTCTCTCCGCGGTCCATCCGATCTCGGTGATCTACTCCCATGTGAATATATATTCCCGACCCTAATGTCTGCGTTCTGTTTCGAGAGCCTCCAACTCACGGGGATTTTCACCGGTTCCCTGTTCGCCCTCGCAACTAATCTGCCCGCCCATCACTACTTGCCTATACTAACAATTGTGGCGTTAACCAGCAGTCTCTTCCCTCCGATGAAGTCCTATTTGTCCTGGAGATCATGGCCGGAGGGCGAGTTGATCAGGCTTTCGAACCCCGAAGCCTCCAACAAGCAAGGCAAGGTGGCCGAGTGGTCCAAGGCGCACGGTTCAGGCTGACCTGAGCTGGTCGGGTTCGCAAGAACACGATCTTCCGTGTCTTCGAAAGGAGGCGTGGGTTCGAATCCCACCCTTGTCATAACCTTTTGCTTTTGCTTTTTCCAGCCCCCTCCGCCCGTCCATACATCCAGTATGGCATGGAGCTTGAACATTTATGCTTCCACTACGACCATACCTTTTTCTTTGTTCCCTGCCAAAAGTACAAGAACCTACTTCCCCAACCCATCACATCGACGAAGATTCCAGCACGTTCGCATCATGGCAATGCATGTCATGTCGACATCATGTCCCTTGGCCGTGTCAGCCCAAGAGGCGTCCAAGGTCCCCTTGACGGCCTGAATCAGAAAGACCTGAAATCGCAATCAGGAAACAAAAAGATAGGGAAAACCAGAAGCGTCCTCTGCCCGCGACCGGGAAACTGGAATAAACCATGACTCAAGAACAACCCTCCACCTGGCGGTCCCAGGCCGGCCCCTTCCTTCACCGCGAGGTCGCGCGACTCCCGCAAGAACCAGGCCTGCGATCTCTGCCCGAGGGCCCCGAGCGCGACTTCGTGCAGAAGACCTGGGGCCCGATCGTCTACCGCACGACCTACGCCCCGGACTCGGAGCGCCTCTTCCCGCTCTTCGTGCGCGCCATGAACGACGAGATCAAGAAGGCCCTGCCGAAGCGCCTCGAGGGCCCCCCGAGCCAGATGCGGCTGCTGGAGGAGACCTACTCGTCCAAGGTCTTCAGCGACCGCGACCGCCTCGCCAACGCCGACGAGGGCGCCGTCCGCGACGCCTTCCTCGACTGGAAGCGCTCCCTCGGCATCCCCGTCGGGGGCACCGCCGGCGAGCTGCCCGTGCGCCTCAAGATGTGCCTCATGGTCGACGACGGCTGCCTCGCGGCCTTTGCGCGCGTCCTCGACCAGCAGTCGTCCATGGAGGCCGAGGCCAACTACTCCGAGTGCCCCGTCAAGGTCGTCGAGGACATGTACGGCCAGCGCGCCCAGCTCAACTACCAGTACCCGGAGGACTACCCCGGCTGGACGACCGTCACGTTTTCCTCGTTCGTCGAGATGTACGACAGCATGCTCCAGGGGAAGCGTCTGTCGACGTTCTTCAAGAAGGGCCAGATATACAAGGGCAATGGCAAGTGGATCCCTACCTAGTTAGCTTAGCTACCGACCTAGCTAGCCAGCTAACCCGGCGGCGCTTTTGCCTGCTCCTCCGACCTGGACCGCGAGACCTGTGGCTGCGTATGCTGGACCAAAGAAGATATTATTGGGCCGTCCGGCTGCCGGGTCGGCAACATCGAATGTCAAAAAATAGAAGGGCAGGGCTGTGATGTCCACTGTCCGGAGTGCTCGAGGATGAGTAGAATTATAGACAACGAGAGAATGCAGAAAGAAGTATCTCCTATTCATGCCAAGTTACTGCTTTCCGTCTACTGTCCCTGGAACCGTAACATGCCCAATAGAGTCTTGTATCTATCCATACGTGGATGAAGTTTGTCGCTCATTATCTACGACATATCCGCCGTATGGAAATCAGCCGATTTTCAAAGTCAAAAAACCTTGGTGCTGGAGATGAGAAAAGAACCCTGAAATCCAAAACAGTTTCGGTGTAAATGGTATCTATTCAGCTTTAGCTAAGAGGTGCGAGCATGTGAGAGCTACTCTGCTCGGAAACAGGAAGACTACACCTGATACATACACACAACCTTTGGATAAAAAAGTGGTAAATGACGAACGGAGACCAAGCCCCTACAATATCTTTTCATACCCCTAGTTTCGCAAGATCGAATAAACACAGTCAACATCCAAAGGCACTCTCCAAAGTAAAACCAAAGAGGATCTCCCGCGCATGTACGGAGTAATGTACGGAGTATGTCCAACAGACGCCTCCGATTGGCCACTTCGGGAGCAAGACCCAACAGAGTCACGTGCTGATAGGATCTTATCGGCCCCTGGACATCTCCCTGCCTTTAAACCAGAACAAACATCCAGGAGAGCGAGGAGCTCAAACCATAAACCGACCACATGGCTCCCAGCCGGGGCTGACTCCCGGCCCAAGACATAATAAACAAAGAGACAAACAAACAGATGGATGCCCTTGTGTTTCGCAAGCGTCGACGGCTCTCCCCGGCCTCGGCCCCGACGGCGGCAACAACTACCACTACTGACCCGCCTGCGCCGGAGGAGGAGACCGAGGAATCAACGGACGTGAAGCTGGCGATCCTGCTGTCTCTCTTCCCGGATATTGATCAGCACGATCTGCTAGACGTCCTCGTCTCGTACGATGGCTCCGTCGAAGCCGCGACGGCTGCTCTATCAGCAGCACAGAGAACATGCACACCACTAAACAACAAGAAGCGGACAGCTTCTCCTCCTACCTCAACACCCGGGATCCAAACCTCCCTATCCTCCTACGCCATCATCTCAAAACATCCTTCTCCTGGAAACCCCCAGGAACAGCCCGGGAGGAAGCAAAAACCCCTGACGAAAAAAGGTCGCACCCTCCACCTCTTCTCCCCCGAGGACGTCGCCGCGCACACCCCCTGCACCCTCATCCACAACTTCCTGCCCTCCGAGGACGCGAACGCCCTGCTGGCAGAACTCCTCGAGGAATCCAGGACCTTCTCGCGGCACACCTTCCAGCTGTTCGAGCAGACAGTCCAGAGCCCGCACTCGTCGGCCTTCTACGTCGCCACGCCCGAGGCGCAGCGCCAGCAGACGTCCGAGTACGTCTACAACGGCACGTACCGCCGGGACGTGCGGCGGCTGACGCCGCGCATGGCGGCCGTGGCGGCGAAGGTGCAGGAGGCCGTGAACGCCGCGGTCCGGGAGCGCATCCGCACGCGGTACCCGGGGGGCCAGAAGCTCAGGTATCAATCACCAAAGGAGTGGGTGCCCAACGCGGCGTTCGTCAACTGCTACGACGGCCCCGCGGAGAGCGTCGGGTACCACTCGGACGAGCTGACGTATCTCGGCCCGCGCGCGGTCATCGGGAGCCTGAGTCTCGGCGTCGAGAGGGAGTTTCGGGTGCGGAGGGTCGTGGCTCGTGACGACGGTGAATACGCCGGTGACGACGACGACGACGACGATGCTCGTGCTAACGCGCAGGGCCAGATCTCGATCCACCTCCCGCACAACTCGCTCCTCGTCATGCACGCCGAGATGCAGGAGGAGTGGAAGCACTGCATCGCGCCCGCGCAGACCATCTCGCCGCACCCCATCGCGGGCAATCGCCGCATCAACATCACCTACCGCTGGTACCGCGAGTCGCTGCATCCGCGGTACACGCCCAGGTGCCGGTGCGGCGTGCCCGCGGTGTTGCGGTGCGTCCAGCGCAAGCGGGAGACGAGAGGCCGGTACATGTGGATGTGCTATGCCGGCTATGCGCCGGGAGCCAAAGGGTGTTCCTTTTTCCAGTGGGCCGAGTTCGACGACGATGGGGAGCCTATATGGAGGACGAAGAAAGACGGACAGGGGCAGGAACAGCATCCTGGTAATGTTGGAGAGAAAGCAAAGAGCGATGAGATATGACATCTTTTTGGCGTTTCAAAAAGAATTACTGGCATGAAAACATCGGGACGAGTGAACGAATATACGACGGATTAAACGCGGAGTTCTTTCATCAATTTCTCATTGATCATAACGCATTGCATGTACAGTATGTATGATAGTTCGTCATTAAAGGATAACTTCGTAAACTCATCAAGCTCAGAACAAGCTCAGAACGCCAATTCACGTTAATAGTTCGGGCGGGCAACCTATCCAGCAGCCAGATTAGGCAAAGGACGTCTGCCCAAATCGACCTCTAGAAGAATACGAGTCCAACTCCTGTCTCGCGACATGGCCATATTTAAGATGGCAGCGTCGCGTTTATCCTGCCAAAACGTTCATACACCGTTCCAAGCGTAAGGGGTTCCGTCACTCGGCTCTCTATGCTCCACGACAAAGTCATCTTGGAGCGTCCCGCGGAACCTCTCTCGGTCTCCAAAGATTTTGAACCTCTGCCTGATGTTCTCGTAGCTCTGGCTGACTCGGGCTTTACGAGTCCGGACAGACCTATCATGGCGAGAAGTTGTCGAATCCACGAAAGCCGCCGAATTTCGACGATCGTATTGATTATTACGCAGCAGGTTGGTGGTGTTGCTGAGTATCCGTCGTAGACCAACCTGCAGCTTGATCTCGGATTTCTGCGTGCCCCAACTACCTGAAGTCGAGGTCGTCCAAGAATATCTGGAGCTACGAGTAAAACTCGATTTGCTCCCGTCGGCCCCTTTCGTCCCCCTTTCGTACATTTGCTTATCGAGGGATGGCCGGAATGGGGTTTCAGGGTCCTCAAATTCTGCCCACTGTCCCTTGTTCGGCACCGCTTCGGGAGGAGACAGATCGACGAGATTCCCTACAGGTCCTTCGGCTTCCTCCGACACACCTATGATGCAGCCAGAGTCCCTGCGCAGAGCCCGCACCACCTCACAACAGCGGGATACCTCAACGGTGCTGGATTCTGGAAGTAATGAGTGTTTGTAGAGAAGGGATGCAGTCATGATCGTCTGCGGGTCACTCTCCCCCGGGACGTATTCCAGCATCTCGTGCAACTGAATCATCAACTGGTCGATTGTCTGGCTGCTTCGTGGATAATCCATCCGCATCCCGTCCGCTGGGACGCCGCTTCCGAACATTTGCTCCACCGAAGCTGCGGGTACTCTGACCTGAACGGAGATTGTCCATTTCTCGCCTGGACGGAGCATAGGGCAGTAGGTCTCATCCAAGACCGACTCTATCCGACATCCTTGGCCGGGAGTAAAACGAACTGCAAGATCAGTAACGATCCCAGGGTTAGTTCCCGTGCGAAGATGCTGCAAGACTTTGGATACTTTTCCCATCAGGGCAACCTCGACGGTCCCTGTGTTACTCGTGTCGATATCAGGAAATATGTGCCATCCGACTGGTGACCTTAAGTTGGAGAGGCGCAACTGGGGATCAGGGGATATTGTGTGGAATCCCACCCTCTTGTCAATGTTGGGCAAGGGGAATGGTGTTTGCGAGTTGGCAGTAATAAGAAAAATGTGAGATAGAGCGTCTTTATTCGCATAACGAAGAAGCATGTCGGACGCTTCCAGTATGGCCTTGTCAAGTCCGTACCCTTCTGGTTTAGCCTCTCTCAACTGGAGGTACCTGAGGTCGTCCATCGTCCTTTTGGCGACGTGCAGTGAGTGAGACGCTAGGGGTAGCAGGATTTTTAAGCCACCCTCTTCACTGTCATCCACGCAGCCGACGGCGAAACGGTCGATCATTCTGTTTAAGCAAGAAGCCACTGTATATGCGCTATTGGCTATTTGTCTAAGCATGACGATGGGCGAGCTTGGTCTGAAAGGAAAAGATGGTCAGAAAAATAACTTGCACTACTGGATTGAGCAGCTTACAAGTTGTCCAGAAGGAGGACGACGTCTAGAGGAAGAGCCAACTCAGGAGAAATAGGCTCCTCCATCTTTACATCAACCGCAACATCAACAGTGGTCCAAATCGATATAGGATCGGTGCCGATCTTGCGAGTTTCTGCTGCAGCCTCCATCTTCACGCCTGCTATAGGTACATTGAATGGGGTCATGATGCCGTAATCCGCACGACCAATAGAGCCTGACAGTTGCGGCATGGTAGATGGTCTTGCAGGCTCAGCCATCCCACCCGAGCACCCTCTCGAAGCGGTTGCTAAACCCTGTGCCGTGATTGGGGTAATAGGGTAAGAGATGGGCCCCAACCCACTGGCCGATACCCTTCTAACTCTCATAGAAGGATCCGCAGAACTGGATTTCCTGGACTTCGACTCGAAAGCACGGAGGAAGCGTGACTTCCTACCAGATTTGGACCGGATCACGTAATCATTATTAGAGTAAGGTCCACGAGTTGCAACCTGGGGTCTGGTGTTAATTAGCGTGTCAGATGAAGAGGGAAGGGTAACTACTTCGTCCATGTTCCCAGAAGCGGATGATGAAAGAATCTGGCTATTCCGCGAATAGGAGATTGACGTTCTCGGAGACCTCATTTCAGTCTCACGAATCTTCCGAACCTCGAGGCGGTCCATGTCGATATCCATTGGCGGAGTGCTTGTTGAAGTTGCAGAAGCAACAGAGCAGACTCTCGAGTCCCTTCTGGATGAACGTCTGGTTGGGATCCGAGGATAAGAGGTTGGAATACACTTTGAATTGGTCCCGCAGTTGACAGACGTCGGACTCTTGACGATTCGCAGGGGTTTGGGAATAACGTCGTCCATCACAACCTTTCTGATGTCCTAGACGGCAGATACTCCCAGTCAACAGAAAAGAGATGGAGGATATCTGGGAAGGGAAGAGAGCAGGCCAACTACCTAGACATGCTCCTTCCCTTCAACTGGACTGCGATAAGCGATATCGTTCTCAGTACAATCGGTCCCCTTGGCGGAGGCGCAGGGGCACGGGGGATCAGAACGGCTCCTTTTGTGTTTGCCTGGAAAACGCTTCCAGAAAAACCACCGACGGCCGCCGGCAGGGCCAGGTCTGGAGCTCCAGAACTCCGAGCAGGCGAGAGCGACGGCAAGAATACAGAAGAGGACAACGATGGGGACGAGGACTAATGCAAGCACAAGGACGGTGCTTTTGATATCGAACGACGAGCCCAAGGGCATGTCGAGGATAGGACGCTAAGACAGGTAGGTCTGATGGCCGTCAACCAAAAAAAGATGGATCACAGGACGCGTCTACATGGGCGAGATCTGAACGGACGCGCTTGCGCTCTGCAGTGACGTGAGGAGAGAGAGATAGATGGAGATGGACGACTGTCCCTGATACTGGCGTGCAGCCTGGAGGGGAGCTGGCAGGCCGCGGCGTGCAGTCTAGATGCTTGCCCGATGAGGAAGACCGTCAAGGGCGCCTGGGCAACAGAGTATTCCCATTTGCGGAAGGTGCTAAGATACTAACAGAACATGGTATAGACCTTCGAGGCCGGAAACAGACAGTCCAGAATTACTTCAAGTCCATAAGTTGAGAACCAAATGGGTATAATCGAGAGAAAGATGCAAGTCATATCACTCATGAACCTCCTCCGTCTGCGGGATGATCATCGCCTTGACGTTGGCCAGGGTGGCTTCGTCCATGTTGAGGAAGCGGATCTACAGCACCAGCAAATCAGTCTCTGCCACAGCAGAACAAGTGGACCTGGGTTTGCCCTGCATGATTGGAGGATCTGGGGAGCAAGAACACTCACCATCTCATCACCGCCTCCACGAGGCGCGTTGCCAAACAACATGGCATCCGACTTGCTGGCCTCGATCCCGCTCCGCACTCGCTTCTCCCAGACCCCTTCCCAGTTCCAATCCCCGGGGAGCCGTGCCTGCGGGCTTCCCTTTTTTAGATTGGCATCCGGTGCTGAGCCATCGGTGCCCCGAGGTTCGCTCCCGGAGCCCTTCGCAATCCGGCGATGTGCCCGCCACGCGTGCCAAGCACCCGGGTTCCCGGCTGCATCAAGCGGCAGCTCATCGAGGATCTTCTCGTCGTCGAATGTGGAGCGGATATAATCCAGCAACGCGGCTACCGGCACGTCTTTCTTGAATTCGGTAAACTGGGACCCCTGAGGAGTGGGAGACACGCGCTGTGTGGTATTTGGACTGGTTGCGGGAGCCGTTGACGCAGGATGAGCCTCAATATTCTCACCATCCCCCTTGGGGGTCGAAGGTACGGATGCCTCACTCTGCGGCTTGTCTTCACCGCTGGAATCAGCTGATGGTTTGTTGCCCACGCCGGTTGGTTCTCCGCCAACAGCACCTCCGCTCACGTTCCTCGATGAAGAAACCGAGCTTGTCGTACTCCTTTTCGCCCTGCCAAACCAGTGTGGAAACCCATGTCTGAGGCTGAACCCGCCGGGCGGTAACCTCTCCTCGTCGGTAGCGCTTACGGGGTCTTCACTGGACGAGCCGGTTGTGAAGGTGTAGGTGGTGAGAGGCACAATCAAAGGATGGAATATGTCTGTGGAGAAGGTCACCAAGGGCGGGAGATCAGGGTAGCAGGTAGGGAAGCGGATCTGGAAGCGGAGGATGGCGGAGGCATAGGGACCTATCTCACGATGGCATCCCAGTTAGCTTCTGAGGGGGCAAACACAAACTCTGCACGCCACTCCAACCAGCTTCTTGGCTAAGACAGGCTGGACAACTCACCACTGCGAACAAAGATCACACCGGTCCAGAGAGTAGGATCTCCTGGCGTGAGGCTGACATACACCCCGGGCGGCGGAGCATGCCTCAAGCTTGCACTGTGCACGTGTCCCTATTTAGCCATTGGCTTCAGGCTTACGCCACAGCGGGTAATGGCGCTTTCACTCACAATTCAAGCAGAAGCTGATGCCTTCGTAAAGAAGGGATATTTGGCAGTTTGTATGTCGACATGGTGTGGGGATCAAGACGTGGATTGGAGAAGTTCTCGGGAGCGGAAGCGATGCGGCAATCCGTGGTCTAGCCACGACTAAGGGGCTCGGCATCCCATATCCGCAGAACAACAAAAGTAACAATGACCACAGGGTTTCGCGAACTATGGAAGCACAATTTACCCAAGGTATTCTACCAAAGATATAGGAATGTGTCCTTTGTCTCAACAATTGGGTCTGGGAAGCAAGACTGGACTGAGCTAGTCTTGCTTATCTGGCATGATCTGTCCTATGCCTGTACGACCATCAACTGCATAACCCAACCAGGTAAGAATGCCTACATCTGCCAGCGAAGCGTCAGACAACAATCAGTGACGAACTTATTCAGAAACAGGCAAATGACAATGTAGGAAATTATTTTGAAGGGATTCTAGTACAGTAGCTACCTTTTCCTTCTCACTCAGCTTCACCACGAGAGTGGCTCATAGAGTTGACGCAACGTTCGATTATTATGTCGGGATAATTGAGAGCTTGGTTGCACATGTCAGACATTGCGCTATCTTTATATGTCCGAACCAGTAAAAAGATTTCCGAGTCCGCACTGGGGGTTAATAGTTGCTTGATAAATCGGCGGAGTTCATAATAGGAGGAACATATCAGAGTTAGAAAAGGAAAAAGAATCCATAGATGCTTTTTGCAGACCTCTAAATAGACCCCTTCTCCAGCCCCGCAGCGGCTTCGGGCCGCACAACACCCAAGATAACCATCCCCTCACCGATCCCCTCGCAGATGCCACCCGTAACGCCCTCGATCCACCACGCCGCAAAGCTCGAGATCGCCGCCCCGACCCTCCCCTCGCTTAGACTGAGCACCGCAGACCCGATATTGATCCCGCCTTTGCCCAGACTGTTCGCCGTGTCGAGCGTCACGGTCGCCACGCGCTCCGTGATGCGGTGGGTTCGCTCGTACTGGTATATATGCTGCAGAAGCAGCTTGACGTATGGGAGGAGGAACTGGATGACAAGGAAGCAGTGGATGATGCTGGTGGCGAGGATGCGGTGGAGATAGGATGGTTCAGCTGGACCTTTGGGACTCGTCGACCTGGAGTATCTATATCTGTCTCTAGGGTCGCGCATAGTCTTGCTTGCAGCAGCTGATGCGGAAAGCGTCGACGATCTGGCTTTTTCCGGGAGTCTCTTCTGGATGTAAGTGTACTCCTCACAGGTGAGGTCCTCGGGGAGTGCTTCCAGAAGGTAGAGCAGAGCGTTGATGTACAGGGACCGGACGAGATGGCTATCTGAGCGGGGTTGCTGCGCTTCGTACAGGGCGTTGCGGAGGAGGTTTAAAGCTTCGGAGAGCAAGTCAGCACACTTAATACCACAAAACGTGCCAGTTTCTATGGTTGGGGAATAATATCATACCTGGAATAACCCGATTCCACCTCAACCCCGACTCAACCTCATACTTTGGCACCGCGCCCCCGCGCAGGCCGAAGTCCAAGCTGCCATCTCCTTCCGGCGGCGTAGAAGCAGAAGTCTGGGTCTCCAACAAGCTGCCAGAGAAGAAAGATGAACCGGATAGTAGTTCCTGCCCCCCGCTGCCACCAGTCATCGATTCAGCAGGCATAGCAGCAGCAGCAGTATTCGCGTCATAGTACCCTCGTATCTGCGGCTCCGTCGACGCACAGGCTGGAGTTCCACCACCACCACTACCACCACCACCATGGAGGTCAACTTTTGAGGCTTTAGTAGCACTACCACTGCCACTGTCACCACCACCGCCACCACCGCGGGACAACCAGTTCAGCCGTATCGATCTGTGAAGGGAGTACACGCCGGGCGCGATGCGTCGCCGCAGGGAGGCGGGGAGGACGGTGAAGAGGATGGGGATGATCTCCGTGGAGTGGGAGTGGACGGTGCTGTGGGTGGTTGTTGTCGAGGTCGAGCGGATCATGGTTGTCGTCGTCGTTTGTCATAGAATTTAATTGAGTGATTGTATGTACAGTGCAGTGCAGATATTGGGGTATATATATATATGGTATGGCAAGGGAGGTGATCCCTGCGGCTGGATGGAATCTCAGTCTGTTTGTCGACTTGCGAGGAATATAGATTCGATCTCCGTATCCGTAGGTATGTATGCCGTCGCTTGTATGTGATAACAGATCGATCACCTCAGAGCATCCGAATCTGAACCCTATCTATAGAACCTGAAGGATTAGTTAGTTCGGAAGGCTAGATAGATAGAAGACAGAAGAAACAAGTATGCACACACAGTACATCCATACCCCACCCTTTCCTTTCCCATCACGATCATGTATGTCGGACCGTCGAGAGACAAGACAAAGAAAAGACAAGACAAAAAAGCCCTAGAGGTCTTGTTCTTCACATGTCAGTTCAGTTAGTTTTAGTCTTTAGTCAGGCGAAGCCACCATGGGCCCCATCACCTTAGGTAACTAACGGGTCCCAGCTCAACCTACCTCAAATCAATCGACGACCTCGGTCGGGACTGGAGGGTAAGGTTGTAAGATCGGTTGCCAATCCAATCCATCCACATCCAACCGGCCGGCCGGCCGGGATCGGGATCCATCTCAGATGACCACGACCGCGACCCCGCCGCGATGGCGACAGTCGACAGATCAAGACCAATAGACCATAGGTGAGTTACTGTACCGAGGGTAAGGTCCACGGGCGTCGGGCCGCCGGCGCCGGGCGCGCACATCATGCACGTGCATGTGCATCTCGGATCGACCCGACATGGATGCTACTACTAACGGTCTAACGGTCTCACCTAAGATACTCACATACATACGTAACCGATTATTGCGTCTGCCAGTGGTGTTTTTTTTTTTTTTTTTTTTTTTTTTTTTTTTTTTTTTAAAAAAAAAAAATTGGGCGGACTATGATTCGTTTCCCCTTGATTTAAATAAATAGTACTCATCAAACTTCCGGAATCCGACCGCTCACTCCATATAATGATTGATCTGATCATCAACGGTCGGGGATCGAGTCTGACTTGTCCGAGTGAGACGTGGGATATGGATGGTTTGTTGGTTTTGTTCGTAGCTGAGGGAAGGTTGTTGTCAACTTGCCGTCGACATACTAGTACTAGCTAGTCTAGGCCGTTTCCTACCTAGGAGGGTAGTGGGTATCGTCGGCGGTCAATAATAATAATATGAGCGCTCGGCCTGTCAGAAATCAGAATCAGATGATGCACTTGTATAATAATCCCCAGCCACCTACCTACCCTACCTATCCGTCCGGCGTGAGATGACGTGCCTCTATCTATTATTAAATAGATAAAAGATAGCAGCTTGCACGGCGCTGGATTCCTAGAAAGAAGCTCTAGCTCCTACCCTGCAGTACAGGAAGGATGTGTTTTAAGTAGTGTATCTAGGGTAAGAAGCCTTTTCCGCCTGGTTTGCAGCAAACCTCCCAAGGTTTGGACTTTCCAACTGAACCAACTGTGTCGCCGAGTTTCGTTTCAAGCAGTTAATTATTTTATCGATAACTGATTGGACCGATCCCCGGAAGTAGCGATAAGACTAACTTCTGTATGTCAGCTCCTACTATCATTATCTCGCATGATAGATAACCATGACGGATTCGTTCGTATCCTGTCCTGGCCTTACCTCATGCAGTGGACCTTTTTTTTTCCGGCTTTCTTTTCCCTGCATGAGCGACTTTTATTTTAGGCAGTAGCTAGATCGAGGGGAATATTCCGGTTATATTAGGTAGCGATGTCTGCCGACTGCAGACTGCGAGCCCGACCCCAAACGAGATCAGGGCGTTGTGATTGCTCCTGATATTGCCAGCTTGACAGTAAAAAAGACCTAACAGGAGCAACTGCATGGCTTTATGGATGGCTCGACTGATTAATATGTTTGGACAATTGTGGGAACTCTTCAAGAGTCGAGGTGAAAAAAAATAATATTATTCATATAACTGCTCTATTCCCTTTCATTCATTACCCGCCATGTGTGCAAGTTATTACACTTTATCACTGTATCGCATCAAGCTCTGCCTTCTCGTCATATCTGTCCCTGCCCGGGTATATGGTCCAGTCAATCATATGGATGTTCCTCCCTGCGGATGATGTACTCCGTAGTTGATGACATAGCAAACTGTACACATATTAGCGGGCATAATAGCTGAGCGAGACCTAGTTGAACAACACGTATAGAAACGAGACACAAAGCTCTCCTCAAGAGACGCCGGATCCTGTCTATGAATAAAAAGAATACGCGACGTGAAGGTATTCAAGGAGATATGATATGCAGCCATAAGCAGCATCATATCAGTTCCTTTTTCGTCGTAGCCTGATGGCTCTCACATGTCTTCGCGCTTTTTATCATATTATTGTCGTTTTTGTAGCATTCTGAGACAATGAGAACTTTTCTCTTCCCCATATTCATGCTTCATCCATTTCAAGTGTCGTCCACAATCAACTTTTGAAGCCGGTCATTTCAAAGGACGTAGAGTGGGTGAATTGCTGCGGGTCCGGGTGCGCACCTGGCACAGAAAACGAGGCAGGCGTTGAAGTTGGAATAGAGATCGGAGCTGACATGACTCCAGAAGCAGGAACAGACTGATCGACAGTACCTGCGCCTTTATATGCCTCTCCACCGAGTCCTCCTCCGCCGTCGTCACGGAGGTTGACGTGTTCGAGATTCAAACCATCAAGCTCACCGTAACTATCGTTCAGGTGTTGTAGGAATCCAGGGTCAAAGCCCATCTGTACAAACGGATCGACGGGCGCGCTGGCGGGTGCGGAGGAAGAGAAGGGACCAACGGACAAGCTACTGCCCTGGTCGCTTGATAGGGCTGGAGCTGGAGCGGCAGATAGAAAACTGCCCACGTAACTACCGGCCAGGCTACCCGGCATACTTGGGGCAGCGGAATAGAAGCCGGTCTGGTTAAAGGACGGACTCTGAAATCCGGGACTGGAAAACCCGGGACTTTGAATGCCGGGACTGCTAATCCCAGAATTGCGCAGAACCCTTGTCACAGGGTTGGTCTCGACTGGCGGGTGCCGTAGGCCACCGTCAGCTGCGAACGGCGGTTGCATGCCTAGGCTCGCAAGCTGTATATCATCCGAGTTTGGAATGGGTTCAAGTCCGGCATCGCGCTTCAGGATACTCAACCAGACGGGATTGTCAGCGCATGTTTGATTCCAGGGGTCATCAGTTCCATAGATGATCTTTCGCGCTTCGTCCTGCAGCATCTTGTCGGTGGGGGTGATGCCCGCTTCTCTCTGCCGTCGAATATAAGCAGTGAGCTCTACTTCGAGGCGATGGAAGCAATTTGCATCTCCCGGTACATTTAGGGTTGGTGAAGTCCCGTCTGGAGGAGGTTCTCCAGGCGGCGCCGCAGCAGGGCTGCCAGTATTAAAACGGGAAGATCCAAACGGATCCAGCGTCCTCCGCTCCTGGCCAATTAGGTAGGGAGGCATGGCATTCTCTACCAAGGGTTTGACCCAAGGTTCAAAGCCCCAATCGCCTTGCCATTGACTCATGTCTGCGCCGTTCCTGAAATGTGCGGCGAGATGGTCAACTCGCTCCTTCCAGGTCGTGAACGTCGCATTGCAGAATCCACAGCGTGATTTAATTTCAGTGGTAGTACTTCGCCAGTCCTCCATCCACGCATGGAACTTGACATTGTGCATCAGCCGCAGATGCTGATTAAGATGATCCTTTCGATAGAAGGTCCTTTCCTCGACGCTCTTTTCATGGCAGGCAGAATAATTATGCGACTCAAGATGTTCCTCATCAGGGTTGAGCGCTCTACAGAACGCACAGAAGGCTTTACCGTGTATATGCATCACACCTCCGTCAGGTGCGCAGGTCCACTTGTCCAAGGCAAGGTGCAAGGACTTTTCGTGACGTTGCCAATCATACTTGGCAGGGAAGGAATCCGTGCAAAAGGTGCATTGGAAGATACGGGCACTCCTGACTTTGTGTTCGTTGAATGTGTTGACTGCAGCAGAAGGCTTACGACGACGACGTCGTCGTTCCTTTCGGTCCATTGAACTGAACGAACCAAGGGATGACCGATGGGAGAAGGCAGAAGCAAAGGACATGTCCGAAATGGACGACCGGCTGGTCTCCATGCTAGCGACAGAGGGGGCGTGGAACATGGAGCTCGTATAGCTTGAGTCATTATCAGACCCAGTCCTCCGAGAATGGGAACGCACGTGACCCGATGGATGCTCCCTGGGAGGAGGGAATGGAGTAGTCGCCATGGCTCGAATAATATCCTTTGTAGAGGCCGGTTCGTTTTCGGGTGGAGAGTACTTCCAACGTTCCAGTGGAGTCATGAGGGACATATCGGCCCCGGGCGGAAGTGGTCGTCTGGGGATTTCAATAATCCCAGCCTGGGGAGCCGGAGAACTGCTGCGCTGAGGGGGACGGACCTTGCCCCGCCGCCGGGCGTTTGCAAGCCAGTTGCAGATCTGACTCCTCTTCAATCCGGTCTTCTGTTCCAATTCATCCTTCTCCTGCTCCGTCGGGTACGGATGCTCGCTGTGCTCGCTGAGCCAGTTCTTCAGGATGCGGACGACCTCCCGCGAGAACCTAGCGGCGCCCTTGCCGGACCTTCTGTCCAGGTCGTCCGAGATGGTCGCTCCGCTCAGAGACTTGAGCGCTCTTCTTCCTGTCGGGCCACCGGTGGGAATGTCCACGTCTTCCTTGACGGTATGTAAGGTGTCCAAGAATTTCCCGGGGGTTCTGGCGTGAGTGAAGCTGCACTCGCGATAGAGACTGATACAGCATGTACAGCCGTTTTGCAGCACCCCCCTCTGAGCGACGAAGCAATCCAGGCCCATACGCTTGCAGAAATCACACGGCTCTTTGGCGGGGAACATTGGATAGGCACCCGGGCCGAAGAGGAAGGGAGCAGTGTCGTCACCTAGCTGCCGCTGCCGCTGCTGCTGTTCCTGCTGCTCCGAGGCATCAGCTGGCGGGTCGGGAGGAAGCTCAGATTCCTTGTCCAAGAGGAGAGACTCGTAGTTGGCGACGGCATCCGACTCGTCGATCTCGAGGCAGTCGGAGGCCACGTCGTCCTCACGGGCCTGGGAGGCACAGGAAGCCTCATCGAAGTCGAAGAACTCCATTCCTTAAACCCTTGGGCTGTGACTCAAGGGCAGACTGTCAGAGAGTTTTGTCACCTGGACATGCTCCGAGCCGACCCAGCCCGTTCCGCGGTTGCTCAGCAGGAGCAGATACATGAAATATAAGACAGCAAGGACCAGAAGAAAGAAGAGCAGAGACAACGAGCGGAGCAGAGATGCAGAGGAAAGAAAGCAGCACTTCGTCTGGGGTGTACCAGGCACCCCCGAGTCACCTCATCCAGCATTCCAGCACGACATGCGGCAGCTGCCAGAGCTGGCGGGACACGCGCGAGTCAGCCTATGCTGACCTCTCGGGCGATCCCAGACCGCGCGATGGAGAAGGATGGAGGAATGGAGGAGCATATTGGTCGATTTGAGGAGACGAGGTACGGGCCAGGTCCGGCGCGCATCTTGCAGGGACGCGGGCTCGCCGGAGCCTGGAGCGTTTCCCCGAGGGGTTCGGGCGCGCCCTTTTCTTGACAGCGCCATGCCGTCTTGGGCAGCTGGCCGGCAGGCTTCCCCGCCCGATACGGACATGATTCATCGTCAACCCTCACGACTGGACCACGCCTGTCCGGAGCTGCTGGGTTTGCCCTCCGAACTGTGGACAGCTGGGACGTGGTGAAGCTCCGAAGCAGCACCTCTCCGCCATGCAAACCCCGGTTCTGCAGGCCTCGTCGTGTGCCTGGAACCCTCGGCTCGACGGTCTCGGCGCTCCCCACGAATGAGATGGACGCATACTCCGAGGAGCTGCTAGAGCTGGCCACAGAAACGGCCGTCTGTGGACGATCCAGAGGCAATATCTTGCGAGCGCCGTGTGTCATGCGGCATGCGGCCTCTAGACAAGATTCCCTACGACGAATGCTGCGAGTCTATCTGGCGGAGAAAGGGCCCCAGCGGTTCCAATGATATGTTTCACGGTCTCACTCCGTCGTGAATCATAGCGCTCAGCATTCGACGCCGACCATCGGTGGACACCATTGGTACACCCGCGGCGGAGCAGTCGAGCCTCTCTTTGCCCTGTAGGCACAAGACGGTACCTGTCTGCCATTTCCCTCTCGTTATGCTATTATTCGACATGTTCTTGGAGCCAAGGAAACGTGGATCCATGCTTCCGATCCATCTACTCGCGGGGAAACGGCCAATTGGTTTGACACATGTGCTTACCAATTGAAAATTCCAGATCCGATCACCGCTCGAATAATCTGACATCAGCTTTGCTGTTCTAGGAGCCTGCCATCAAGTCGTGCTGTGAGGTTGCATCCCTATTAGTATACTGCTTCTGCTGTCACTCCAATGGCAGTGCTTTCCGCTCATACCAGTCTGCGTCTGCGATTTTCTAGGTTAGGAAACGGTTGTAACTGCAACTGATGAACTTTCGAAGTTGGAACACGCTGTTCCGGAAGGAACGTAAAAAAGTTGGAACACCTCAAAGGGAGCAAAAAAAGCGTTTACAAGCACTCCGATAGGGGGAATCGAACCCCCGGCTGCTGTGTGAGAGACAGCGATGTTAGCCACTACACCATATCGGATTTGTCGCTGATGCTGCGATGGAGGAAAAATTTCATAATGTCGGCGATAACTTTCTAGCGCTTCCGTTCCCCGTGGGACACACCGGATGAATCCACTGGCAATACAGGTTCAGGAATCTTGGCTTTGTTTTCCCATGCTAGAAACTACAAAACAAGCTATCTATTTAAATCCATACTTTGCGTTGAACTCGTCCGCTACCTTTCTCGTGGTCCTGACGATGTCCAGGCAGCCCGGGGAGTCGGAATGGCAGCAGATGGACAGCGGATAGTCCTTCAGCGGCAGCTGCACGACACTGCCATCGGTGGCCGTGACGGACTGCGTCTCGATCTGCTGCCGGACGTGCCTCTCCACGTCGTTGAGGTCCCACGGCTTCTTCTTGCGGTCGATGACTAGCATCCCGCTCGCATCGTACTTGACGTCGCCGTAGAGCTCGGCCCAGAACTCGATCCCCAGGTCGTTGGCCGCCTTCTCCATGTTGGTCCCCGCCAGCCCGAACACAGGAACCCCCTTGGGGATGCCAAGCATCACGGCCTTTGCCACCTCGTAATCCCGGCACATCATCCCATACAGCACGCCGTGCGGCTTGACGTGGTGGAGCTCCATCCCCTCCCGCTCCAGGAACCCCCGCAGCGCGCCTACCTGGTACACGGTGATCGCCGTCAGCTCCTCGGGGGAGAGCTTCATCTCGCGCCGGCCGAACCCCTGCAGGTCGGGGAGCCCGGGGTGCGCGCCGACCTTGACGTTGTGCTTCTTGCAGTTCCGGATCGTCTCCATCATGATCAGAGGGTCACCGGCGTGGAAGCCGCAGGCGACGTTCGCGATATCGATCATGGGGAGCAGCTCGAGGTCGGGGCCGCATACCCAGTTGCCGTACTGTATATAAAAGGGTCAAGGTTTCCGTGTCAATCGATTCGTTCTGGGATAGATAGTGCGGGGCGGAGACGTACGGCTTCCCCTAAATCGACGTTTATCAACGCCTTTTGCTTTATCGGACCCATGTTTGGACTCGACTCTCGGAAGCAGGTTCGATGGTATATCGGCTCAGAGAGCAGTTGGAGGGTTATGGGAATGTGAAGAGGTCAAGGACGGGGGTTTGTTGTCCGAGCTTGAACCGATTCCTCGATGGATCGCACCGCTATTATACACCAGTGAGGGGCGGGGGACGCGGAGAGGGGAGGCTCTGCCGACTCCCAACCCCGAGACCATGGCCTTGGTCGTTATCAATGATACATGATGCGTCTCCAACGTGGGGCGATACCCGCTGATCCTGACCTTTTCCAGATATGGTTGTTGAATCCAGTGGCTCCGGGGAGGGAGTATGGGCCGAGCTGGGGACGCCCAGGATAAACCCCTCTTTCTCCGGGCTTCTTAACGGTCGAGCCACGCTCTGGAGAAGCAGAGCAGTGCAGCTCGGCATCTTCCTGTCGCAATGGAATCCCTGAAGACCCTGTTGGTGGCCAACCGCGGCGAGATCGCCGTGAGGATATTGAAGACTGCGAAGTATGTACCCGATTGCTTATCTCTTGCACGGTTCCACTGTACGTAGCTAATCAGTTCCTGCATCCTAGGAAGCTGAACATCCGCACCATTGCGATCCATACAGAACCGGACGCTGCTTCCACACATGTTCATTGGGCAGACGAAGCAGTGCTTCTCTCTGGTCCTCCTTCTAAAGCGTACATAGATGGGTGTGTGAAGTTTCCCCAGCTCCCCTTATAGAAACAACATTTTCATCTGACTCCTCTACAGTGATCAGATCGTAGACATCGCTAAGAATCACAAGGTGGATGCTATTATTCCCGGATATGGTTTCCTTTCAGAAAACGCAGACTTCGCTAGAGCGGTCACTGGAGCTGGCATGGTCTTCGTGGGCCCTTCGCCAGAGAGCATTGAAGCTTTCGGGCTTAAACACACTGCCCGAGAACTGGCCACGAAAGCTGGCGTTCCAATTGTCCCCGGGACGACGGATCTAGTTCAGAGCGAAGATGAAGCCGTTCAGGCTGCCAAGAATCTGGGATTTCCGGTACCTATAGAGCAGAGCCCTTCACCTGAATTGACGTTGACTGGGTTTAGGTGATGCTCAAGGCTACCGCTGGCGGTGGCGGAATGGGCCTGCTGACATGCCACTCCGAGGATGAAGTGCGACGGTCCTTTGCGACTGTGAGGTCCCGAGGCGAAGCTCTGTTCAAGAACGCCGGGGTGTTCATCGAGCGCTACTATCCTTCTAGCCATCATATTGAAGTCCAGGTCTTCGGCAACGGGCACGGAGCTGCCATACATTTCGGCGAGCGGGAGTGTTCCATTCAGAGAAGACACCAGAAAGTAATCGAGGAGTGTCCCAGCCCTTTCGTTGAAAGAAATCCTGAGTTGCGACAGAAGCTTGGTGAAGCTGCTGTCCGTTTAGCCGAATCGATCAACTACGGGTCGGCTGGGACCATTGAATACCTTGTCGATGACGAGACCGGGGCCTTTTTCTTCCTTGAGATGAATACGCGCTTGCAGGTTGAGCACGGCATCACAGAACTCTGCTACGGCGTTGACTTAGTCGAGCTGATGCTGAAACAAGCAGATGCTCAACTTTCAGGAAAGCAGGGTCTGGATGCATCATACCTCAAGAAGCTGCAGCCTTCTGGTCCGGATGGAGCAGCCATTGAGGCACGTGTGTACGCTGAAAATCCAGCTAAAGATTTTGCGCCCTCTCCTGGTACGCTTCAAAGCGTAGAATGGAAAGAAATTCCGGGATCCAGGATCGACACATGGGTCTATAGAGGGACTAAAGTATCCGCAAACTACGGTATGTCGCCTGAAGATAGCTATTCTTTCAAGTACTAAGAAAACACAGATCCATTACTGGCAAAAGTCATGTATCACGCCCCCACGCGGGACCAGACCATCAATGGGATGCGTACTATACTAACAGAATCTCGTATCTGCGGCCCTCCGACTAATCTAGAATTTTTGGCCGCAATCCTTGCGGACAAGGAATTTGTGGCCGGCAGAACGTTAACAAAGTTCTTGAACGGTTTCAAATTCAGTCCCGCTGCTATCGATGTCCTTGCTGGCGGTGCATACACGCTCATCGAAGACTGGCCGGGACGTCCAACTATCGGAAGAGGGTTCTGTCACTCTGGCCCCATGGACCCACTGGCGTTTCGCATTGCGAACGCCTTAGTAGGTAATCCTGTCGGCCTTGAAGCTCTGGAAATTACCTTGAGTGGACCAGATTTGCGCTTCCTCGGACCTGCTGTGGTTGCCCTCTGTGGCGCCCCGATGGAAGCCAAGCTGGACGATGCTCCATTCCCTATGTGGACCAGAGTCCGAGTCTCCGCTGGTCAACGGTTAACTATTGGCAAGACGACTGGAGGTGGCTGTAGAGCTTATCTTGCTGTCTATGGCGGCTTCCCGAATATCGCCAAGTGGTTTGGATCCAAATCCACGGCACCAATGGTCGGGGTCGGAGGCTACCAGGGCCGCCAGCTCGCGTCTGGAGATCTCCTCGCAATCACAGATCAGGTTCCAGACGTCCAAGGCGAGCTTCGAATTCCCGAACACCTCATCCCCAAGTACCCCACGCACTGGGAACTCCTCGCGCTGCCGGGTCCTTACGATGAGGGATACCTCACCGCCGAGAGTATTGACATGCTGTACGATGCCACCTGGACGATTTCGCACAATGCAGCTAGAGGCGGAATCCGTCTTCTTGGCCCAAAGCCCAAATGGGCTCGTTCTGACGGAGGAGAGGGAGGCGCACACCCTAGCAACGTCATCGAATACGGGTATGCTATAGGATCCTTGAACTGGACAGGTGACGATCCCGTCATCTTCCCAGTCGACTGTCCGGATCTCGGCGGTTTTGTGTCAAGCCACACAATTGTGAAGGCGGACTTTTGGAAGCTTGGCCAGGTGAAAGCTGGAAATACGCTGAAGTATAGGCGCGTGTCTCTGGAAGATGCGCTTTCCGTCCGTCGGGATGTGGAAAACTTCGTCGATCAAATCGTGCAGTGTTGCGCCAGGGGAGGTGATTTCAGTGGCATCTCACCGTTGAAGGACGACCTGCCACCCGCGAGAAAGAGGGGAGATGATGGGTACGGGTCTGCTCTAGTTCACCAGATCCCAGAGAAAGGAAATCAGCCTCTCGTGTCTTACAGACAGGTGAGGAAAGATTTTACTCAGTACCAGACCACAACTGACAGCTTTCCAGGGTGGAGATGACTACCTGCTGATTGACTACGGACACGGTGCCTTCGACCTCAATCATCGTTTTAGAGTCACGGCTCTCACCAAAGCTTTACGGGAAGCCAAAGGAGATATCACCTTCTCAAGTGGTCTTATCGGCACGGTTGGTTGCGGAAACTGTAAGGCGTCCATCCGTATCGAAAAGCGACTTTGTCTAACGTCCGACAGCGCTCATGCTTTATTATGACGGCCTGAAGATCCCACAAAGGAAATTGGTCGAATATCTCTGCTCTCTTGAAGCCGAACTTGGCGATCTCAGTGAAGCGAAAATGCCCAGCCGTCTGTTCCGCCTCCCGCTTACTTTCGAAAGCAAGCGGCAGACAGCAGCACTGCAGCGCTATATGGAGACACAACGTCCCTACGCCTCCTATCTTCCAGACAACATCGACTTTGTCGCGAAGAACAATGCCTTCACGCGAGAAGAGTTTGAGAAGATCTTCCTGACGGCGAGCTTCATGGTCGTGGCTGTTGGGTTCTTTACCGCTCTTCCCCTCGCGCTTCCAGTAGATCCCCGTCACCGGATGAACTGCCCGAAGATGAATCCGAGCAGGGTGTATACGCCAGCGGGACAGGTCTCCTGGGGAGGAAGCTGCATGGCGTACGTGGATTCTTTTCTTTCTTTCTTTTTTCTTCCCGAATAGGGTGAAAAGTCACTGACGCATCGTTTTATAGATTATACAACGTCGAATCCCCAGGCGGGTATCAGCTCACAGGCATGACCATCCCCGGAGTCGACATCCTCGGCTCCAAGAAGGGCTACAGCCCGGACAAGCCGTGGCTGTTCGAGGACTTTGACCAGATCACCTTCTACCCCGTCACGGAGGAGGAATACGAGAAGGAGCTCGCCCTGTTCAACAGCGGCCGGTACGAGTACAGGTGGGAGGAGGTGATCTTCGACATGGCCGAGCACAACAGGCTGCTCCGCGAGACGAGGGACGAAGTGGCCGCCGTCAGGGCGCGCCAGCGGGCGGCTCAGGCGGAGATGGACAGGCTTGAGAGGGAGCTGCTTGAGCGCTGGGAGAAGGAGAAAGCGGCGAACGCGATCCCGATGGATCAAGTTGAGGCGTTGTTGCAGGGTATGTCCAGCTTATCCAAACCGCACTTTTAAAAAGCAAAACATTCTGATTCTCAATATTCTACAGACCCCGACATCATCCCCATCGAGGCCCCACTCAACGCCAACGTGTGGAAGATCGAAGTCAAGGAAGGCAACAGGATCAGCAAGGACCAAGTCGTGGCAGTCCTCGAGGCCATGAAGCTCGAGATCGCCGTCCGCGCGGAGCAAAGCGCCGACGGCGCGACGGTCGAGAAGATCCTGGTCAAGCCCAACGACGTGGTCGAGGCGGGGAAGCCGCTTGTTTTGGTGAGGAGGGCGTGAAAAGAAAGGTCTTAGTTAGGACTATTGATGATCTAGCTGAGTGATATATATATATATACATCTTCCACAGCGCATGGGGTATTTTGTCCTTTTTTGTCCTTTCACATCTAAATTGTCCAATGAGTTACAGTGACTGGTGGACATCCGGCTTGATATGTTCAAAGACTTGGGAAACCGTAGTGGCTCCGTGACATATCCTATCAATACCAAACCTGCTTTCATCTCTTCTTCCCGAGTCGGTTGACGCAGGAGTACTTCTGCGATGGGATATGAATAAATACATAAACCGAGGCGAGTAGCAAGGGGGTAGAAAGCTCAGCGCGGAATCATCGGAGATATGGCCCTGTCTTCCAATCTTTCTCCCAGCAATACGTATACATACGGGGAATACCCATAGATAGATAGAGAGGCTGAATCGCAAGACTATAATAATGATAATGATAATGACAAGGGAAGTAAGAGTTTGATTTCCCATTGAACACTAAAACTAGAGGGGTGAATTTCATTATCACTGGATGTGTCTCCTGCTCCTATCTCTAACTCGAAGAAAAGAAAGAGAAGGTATTCTTATCCCGCAGAAACTGGACATACAGCACACCCGTGAAGAGTCCTAAAAAAGCATCTCCGATACAGACTGACAGTCAAGTTCAGTCCCTGGAGATAACCAATAATAACAATAACCATAACACAATCCATCCATCCTTAAGTCAAGACTCAAGGTATTCCACGAAATACAATAACAAATCACTTTCCTTCACTTCACCATCACCCCCACCAGAAACTCACACTGATCCCCGCCTTCAGCCCGCGCACGTAGTGCCACCACCCGACGGGGATATACAGGCATTCCCCTTCCTTCAGAATCGTCTCGACGTACTCGGCCCGCGAGAATCCGGGCCACATGGACTCCCACAGCTCGGACTCGGCGGGGGAGAGCTCGATCGCGGCCAGGTCGACCTGGGAGGTGTTTGACATGTCGATGAGGCGCGTTTCCTGCTCCTGCTCCTGGCCCTGCTGGTTTTCTTCGCCCTGGCCGTGCGGTTGAGGTTGAGGTTGTTTCCCAGAGCTGACGGGTTCCATCCCCCTGGGGTGGATCTGCGAGGCGGGCGTGTGCGGCGAATACAGCCGGATGTACTTCTCCCCGACGACTTGGACCAGGATGTTGTGGTAGGGGTCGTGGTGGAGCGGGGAGATGGTCCATGAGGGGCCGATCCAGGTGTTGATGATGGGGTCGGTCGGGGGACCGATGTCGTCTAGGTCTTCTTCTTCTCCGGAGCCCGGGTCTGGGGGAAGGTTGCCGGCGTGATTGCCCTTGGAGGAGAGGCCGTTCATGGTGGTATTCGCGGCCATGGAATTGGGCATGGGATTAGTATTAGTGCTGCTTTTTGCTGCTGCGGTTTTAGAGTCTGATGATGACGCTTTGGCTCTGGCTTTGGACTGCGCTTGCGCTTCGCGCTCGCGACGCTTCGCTTCGTAGACCGGCGTTCCGGGCTCGGGGCCCGGAGGATCGATGTAGCAGTAATCCGGGACGGAGATGTCTTTGCGCAGGGCGGGGATCTGGGAGAGGAGGTCGTGCTGCGCCATGTAACCCGTCTGAGCGTGGTCGTCGTCGCCATTATCATTGTGAGTTCTCTCTGTTGTACTATTATTACCACCCTGGCTGCCTTTGAACTCCGACCTCCAGAGATACTTCTCCACGAACTCCCTGAACTCAATGATGCGCTGGCCCCAGCCCTCGTCTGTGTATGACCTGCCGATCTCTACGGGCACGAGCCTCCGCCCACCAAAGGTGCGCTCGAACCAGTAGTCCCTGGACGACCATGGCCGGTTCGACAGCGCGGGCCAGTGGTCCACTGCGTCTGTGATGACGAGCGGTGTGCGGACATTATGGATATGGTGTTCGAGGGCGTCAAACGAAGGCGCGGAGACGCGGGGGACCGGGTACTTGATGGCTGGCGCTGGAGCCGTGTCCGGGGGAAACAGAGGCGGGGAGAGCTTCCTGCGCTTCGAAGGGGGGCCTTTCGCGCTGGTGTCATCGAATTCTGACTCTTTAAATCCATACTCTTCGGCTGTCGCGGCCTGTAGGGCTGAGAACAGGTTTTCGATCAGCGACTCGCGCAGCGGAGCGCCCGTCATGATCAACGCCATGTCGAGGGTGTGTACCACGGGCGCGAGCCATGGCGCGTTGGGATCGATCTTCTTTTCTCCATTTGCATCCTGTCCTTCCTCCTCAGCTTGCGTTCCTCCATTGTTGTCGTAGTTGTTGTTTCCATCCCGTTGTTGTTGTTGTTGTTGTTGCTGCTGTAGTCCGCAGCCTTCCCGGATCGCGAGACACGCCTTGACGATGCTCGCGTCCGTGTACAGGCGCCGCCAGCAATCCTTCACATCCTTGAACGGGAACACGCGTAGTTTCGCGTCCGCGAGGCGCAGGGCACCGTCCGGATCGTTGCGCAGGGCCGAACGGAGCTTGTCGGCGTCGTGGTCAAAGCATTCGTGGATCGGGTCGTTGGGGTGCGGATCTGCAGCGGTGATAGTGGAGAGGGCGGAGTCGACGAGAGCTTGCAGCTGCTGCATTGCAGAGGAAGCATCAGCGAGAGCAGAAACGGTATAGAGGATGTCGCAAGCGCATGGGAAGAGATTTTTTGGTCAGGAACTGGGGTTCTGAGAACTGCGGAGGGAGATAATGATGTGTTTATATGTTGTGTTGCCTGAGGTTGTACGCGGTCTTGGTCACTTCTGCCTTCACGTCATCTGCGGAGTGGTGTTGAGGGGGGCACCGGGCTATGATGCAGATTCTGCAAAATCTTCTAGGAATCCATAATTGACAAAGAGCTACTAAGTATTCAATTGTACAGTGCTCTCATTGCTTTTTGATTCTCTTGTTTGATGCAACTAGTCTCCACAGGGTCGTCGCGTGCATGGTGAGCTTCTTAGTCCGTCCATCTATCCAATAGAAAACATCATCTGGATCATACAAATGAACAGAGGACCGAGAAACATCAGGGAATCGACAACAAAGAATAAAGATGAATACATGACCCATGTGACCGAAACAAGATAAATAATATACGGTGGCATTCATAGGGATCCTATCCTACAGTATTGACTGCAGTATTGAACCACAGCTTATCTCAGACTGGCAGTGCCTGCATCTCTTATAACCCATCTCGGAAACCGCATCGCTTTCCATAAATTCTGCCGTTGGTTACTCTATCTAGGAGGCTCTAGGAAAGGAATTGCTGGAGTATAAGGTCAGAATTTGTTAGCGATGTACATGTACCTGGCGCTCTTCATTTTGAGATGCCGTCAGAATCCTACACTGTGTAAGTGAATACAACATACTTCAGGAGCTTTTGCAATTGATTCCACAGAAAAGAGAAAGATACAATGGATATATTCATCGCATGAGCCAGTATACAGGCAGACTACTGTGCATATACATGAATCCGCATTCACAGCATATAGTCCGGTTGGCGACACGGGCATCCCCCAAATTCAACCAACAGAATTAGGCCATGCCTAGGTACAGTGCCTAGGCGTTAGATACCATCACCAATCTCATCAATGGTGCTGTAACTAAGGTTCGTTCATGATTTCCTGTCCAATAGTCCAACCACCCATCTTGGAATCGCGCCAACGCCTTCTCCTCTTATGGCACTCACAGGTATGGCGCATATCTGCTGTTTCCATCCGTCCTTATAGCCGCCAGGATGCTCGACCTCTCCCTTCTCGACCTTAGAGAGGTAGTCACGGAGCACGAAGAAGTTTTCCTGCGTTCCTGGAAGATCTGCCTTGGTCGCAACGACGAACCAGGGTTTCGTGTAGATGGGAGGGAGTCTGAGTGGAGGAAGCGACCTCCTGTTGGGGAGTGGTGCCTCTTCAGCGTAAGCGACGTGTACGGGTGGTCCTGAATCGCTGTTTGTACAGAGACTCGTCTCAGTTAGATCCTCATCAAATGGTCTCCAGTTGATGAGATCGTCGCCTGTTTCTACAGAATCCTTCGCGTTGCGGAGCCGTTCGTATTGAGCAAGTTCATACCAGAGGGCCTTGAGCGCTTGAACGGAGTCTCCGGAGCTGAGATCAATCACGAAAGCCAAGATGCGGGCTCTCTCGATGTGTCGAAGGAATCCTAAACCTAGACCGCGATTAAGATGTGCGTCTTCGATCAGACCCGGGATGTCTGCAATGGTAAAATTGGTACGCTGGGCTTTCGGATCGGATTCTACAAGCGGTCTCCCTTTGTGGTTATCGATGACAACAGTGCCGATATTGGGAGTAAGGGTGGTGAATTCCCAGCTCCCGATACGCGTACGACTGTTCGTCAGGGAGCGGAGCAGTGTACTCTTTCCAGCGTTTGGTTTCCCAACCAGGCCAACGTCTGCAAGGAGCTTCAACTCGAATTCGAGGTCCAGTCTCATGCCGGCTTCGCCTTTTGACGCGAAGTTCGGTCGGCTGATGGACCGCGAAACAAAATGTGGATTGCCGTATCCGCCAACGGCACCTGCTGCGAGCAGCATTGGCTTTTCCATGGGCTCCGATAAGTCTAGATGGATGGGCGCTTTAGGCTGGAGAGCAGCCAGATTCGACCTCCGAGGGGGCAGCACTGGAAATGTCGTCGTGAAGTAATCAGATGGGACAGACCCGGGGTAGAGGACCCAGCGGTCTCGAGAGGACGAATACAGCTGCAATGCCTCATCTTCTCCCATCTCGGCAATCATAGCCTTTAGACGCAGTTCTTCTTCCTCCACGGGGTCGTATCTCGCCAGTTCGCGCACCACCGTTCCAACCGGGACCTGTATGAGGACATCCTTGCCTCTTTTACCGCCCTGGCTCTTTCCCTGTCCATTTTTGCCTCGACCGGCCTTGATAACCCCTCTGCGGGCCAGTTTATGCAAGCTGGTCAGACCCTCAACGGCCTGGATAAAGACGCTGCCACCGGTACCGCCATCCCCGCCATTGGGGGGACCTTCTTCGACGTATTTCTCTCGGTGGAAGGAGACACACCCATTCCCGCCCGAACCAGCGTAGACGGTGACTGTGCACTTGTCCTGGAATAAAAACCGAGAATAGTCGTCCGGCGACGGATTCAGGTGAGAAAGGTCCCGGGAAGGTGCCACAAAGGAGGGAGTTTCATCGGGTCGTCTTTGATCGTTCGCAGTGCTCTGCCATCGATGAGACTGCAGAAATCTCTTAACTGCGTTCAGAGTTATGTATCTAGAGCGCGGGGTCTGATTGAGCAGGAAAGGATAGAGGAAGGGCGCTAGAATGGCCCGCTGTTTTGTCATTGTGGTGTATGTCACCTCCCATCCATGGCAAACAGGTGACAGATCTTTTCAAGGGTAGATTGGAAAGGAAGATGGCACCAATAGTTCAGCAACTATTGCTGCCAGATCTTTCCGCTATCAAATGGCATATGGTATTGATCAAAGCAGCAAAGGACAGGAATCTGGAGTCAATGAGCTCTGCTATCAAATGCACGCAATCAAATCCTTAGAATTCACAGGACGTGATCATTCCAACATAGTCACGTGACGCTGTACATAAGCGCGCATTACACGTGATACCCCAGGGGACAAGCGCCCTCGAAGTTCTCGAAAGATGGCTCGTTCCAGGTTCGAAATCTGCCAACTGTTTTCTTCGGCACTCTTGCATGATGACCGGCATGAGCTAACCTGGAAGACAGACCCGGGGGTTGACGGCCGACTGGTCTGCAGGGCTAGCTGGCCTCCACAGAACTTTCTCTTCGGTTTCCGATCGTGTTGCTACGGAGGAGTCCGGACGAGGCTGCCGCGTTTAAGTGCAATTGGATCATCAAGCTTCCTTTCTCATAGAGACTAGGCAGTACAGCAAGCCGCTAAAGCGCGAACACGACCATGGAGTTGTGTTCTACGGAGTACGCAGGATTCTAGCTAAAGCGCTTCGCCACCCCCATTGATCTAGCGTCGTTCTAGAAGGCTGCCTAAATGGGTCCGTATAGCCCCGGAGGGTAAACAACAAGGCCACCCTAAGCTCTTTTACTCTAGCATGACTCGACTTTAGTGACTATTAGATATTGACTAACCAGACAGGCTACAAGGCAACCAGTCAAAGCGGGACGCCGTAAATTTTACCTGAGCCCCTTATTAATTTAATTCGAAGGGAGAATAATAGGAGGCTGGAGCTATCTGAATGTGGGGACAGCCTTGCAGCCTTGCATCCAAGGTCCTTTAGCCCAGACATTATTGGCAGAGGCTCAATCTGCTTTGGTTGGTGCCACTGTCTAGGCCCTCTAGGGCTTAACAGTGCTCGTATCCTCCTAGGGATTAGTTCCTGCAGGCCCATCTCTGCTGGGATCCAACAAATACCATTATTGTAGAAGCCGGAAATGCGAGTTAGCAATGCTGCAGACAATGCAAAATAGCTGCTTGCGTTAACTAGGTACCCCTTGGATCCCTGGCCATGCATCGACAGGGTCGGAAAAATGTTGCCAGCAGCTTTAGCTCCATTCTGACCCCAGATTTCATCTCGAGAAGTGATATGACTTGCAGACAGCAGACTTTACCCACCATTTGCATTCTAGAACTTCTACGCCATTTATTGGCGGAAGCTCATTTTAGAGTAATAATATACACAATACAATGTAAGATGGGGAAGCGACGGGCCTGCTTCCTGCAAGATCTGCAGGGAATAATGCCAGTGCAAGCACAGTTTAAGTAGGTACTGTACCTTATACTGTACGGAGTACTTAGGAAGTATGCAGCAGCCGTCAATATTCCAATTCTGAACACAAGGAGCTCGTCTTGCCAGATAGTTCTTTTCCGTGAAAACAGAATGATTGCTATGGATAAGATCTTTGTCGAGGTCATTTCCTTATCGAGTAAATTATGCAGTCAAGGAGAACGTACTGTGTACTGTACAGCCTGTTCCGCCTACTCTGTACCCCTATGGAGTACGGAGTATATTCGTCTATGTATCGGCTGGCAGAACAATACAAGCGCTTCCCGACAAGGAAAATCAAAAAAATAAAAGTCTTCAATTACCTTAAGCGTGATTATTCTCCGCTCTACAAACTCAAGGGACTTGTGAGGCTGGCGGCAAGATTGCGATTTGCTTTCTATGATTCGCTACAGGCTCTCAATAGTAGACGTCTCCATCGGAACAGTAGGCAAAATAGTTGTGGAGTTGGATAGTGATTCCAGTGATGATGGAATAATAATAGTTCCTTGCCATGCTCGTACTCAGTAGTAGCACTATTGCTCACATGACTAATAGCGGCCGGATAAAGAAAGCCTTCAGCACCCGTATCCGTCGTCGCGGGACCGGACGCTTCTCCCGATGGAGGCGCGGCAGGGATTATTCTCAGAATGTTCCACGCCCTGAAGATTGCCCAATCAAATGTGGATCACCGTCCGAATCAACTAGCTGATAGTGAACAGTTCCTACCGCGGTTCCGACTCCCTGGAGCCCGACTCGCTGGGGCATAGCGGTCAGCTTTTGACTTCCGGCCACTGATTCTCCATAAGACTCCACTCGAACCAAGAGAGGTCTTCCCAGCAGTATCCCCAGTCAGCCACGAGCAGGCGAGTGTTGAGCCGCTAACAGAGATGCTAGGTGACGGGTTATACAACCTGCTCTTCTTATTCGTCCGGGGAGAAGATGTTAGCTTACCGGCCGCACCAGCCACAGACTAGTACGTTCCACGAAGGGCACCCTACGCAGTAGTCGAAACAACAGAACCCTGTACAGCTTCTAATCCGGTGGCTTCGCGGTGACCTGGACGGAACGTGTCAACAAGGGATTCTACGGATCTGAAAGTCGGTTCGACGTTTTTAGGTTGAGAATCCGAGTGGCAAATAATACGACGACTTGATGAATATTGTACGGTAAACTCCAGGAAATCGCCGACGGTTCGAAAGGGTTACCGTCAATTTCGACCTTGGCAACTGTACTTCGCACTCCATATCAGCTTCGTGGAATTTTCGTACAATCTCGGAACATCCACAGAAGCCGCTGTCGAGTTTGGATGATTCTCAGTCTGGTCTTTCGCATATTGAGGATCATGAGGGGCTGGAGTTCTTTGTGTCATCTGCAGGCGATCTTCCCGGCTAGTATCGACAGGCGTGTCAGTTGCCTTAAAATAAGCCCAGAACGAGCGGTCTCAAGCACAGAAACTAGCGGTCCTATGCACACAAGATACTTTGACAGATTTCTGCCAACATACTCTGCATAGCCGGCCCGGAGTCTTTCCGATATGGCGGTAGAGCCTGAGGTATTCTGTACTGAGCTGTCGTGGTAAGATGGCTACGTCATTTTGCTGAGAGCGCGGGCCCGACAGTCTGGCACGCCGTGACGCCGCGGCGCCTTGACGGCGATCATGATTTCGCAGTCCTCAAAACAACCGACAGCATTACATAGCATGCCAACAGACAGCGGAACAGCGCCTTACCAGTGACTGGTAGCTTCCACATAGGGCTCCGACGACGAGACCTATTTCTTTTCATTGTACAGTACCAGATATATCGCTGTGGCAGCTGGCAGTGACAGGCGTTCGCAGGATTGCCCTTCGCCCAATAATAAGAGCAAAAACGTCTACAGAGTCGGTGTTGTCTTTGACTCCCTACAGAACATGCCTTGAATCACGATCTCGACCTTTATGGAGTACTGTACGGAGTAGAGTGATTCTGGCCGTTCACTTTGCATCTAGCACAACCAGCATCGCCACCCGGAAGGATTGTGGCCGTGTATGGAGTACGGAGTACACCGTCATATCGGTCGGGCACGGTGTCTCCACAGAATTCCATGAGATCTGCTTTGAAAACGACCGCGAAGACCCTGGTGATTATTACTCGGGTTTAATTCCTGGCCGGCTCCGCAGGAATGCTAAGACTCAAGACTGCCTTCTCGAAGGAGCTCTACTACTACCAACTACGTAACTTGCAGAAAAAATGTTACCCAACTTGCCACGCTCGAGCTCCAGATCACAGCATGATTGTGCTGCGCCCAGGGCCTCACCGCTCCCTTTCCGCCTCTCTGGCCTTTTGGACTGTACTCCGTACTATCGACCTCAAACCCCACTTCGCTGTCGCAGAATGTCAGATGATGTTGTCTCAACATTCGGTGTTCTCAGGGCCCGTACAACAACGGTACAGGCACCGAATCCTGGAGCCTCGGGCATGCGGGCAGCCGTTGCGTTGCTATCTCCGGGGAGGGGGATCGAGCTCCATCAGACATGTCGCATATGCATACTGACAGTATCCCACCTGACCGGGCTGTTATGCAAAGACCACAGTACTTCGAGTTACCTGGATGAACGCCAGCCGGATAGTCGTCAAGTTACTAGATTGCAGACATCTGGTCAGGTGGCAGGCGCTCTTATGTGAGTGAGCGCGCCCAACCGGAAACCAGGCTCGTCGATCCCCTTGTTAGGGCATCCCACACGACACCCCAGAAGTACAGTATGGGTTTGCTGTAGGCAAACAGTCTAACGAGCGCATCGCATTGGGACACGTGAGAACTGCAGCGCACTCCTATCATCTATGCAGGGGAGTTGGATGGGCCGTCGGCGCCAGCGTTGCGCTGCGTTCAGCAGTCCGGCTATCGTGAGCCGCGCCGGACTCGGGAAGTTCAACCGCAGATGCCGCAATGGCGATCGACAGCTCGCAGATTGGGATCACATCGCGTGGGGATGTGTGACATGCCATCAGCCTCGATTGACATCACAACCATGCTAGCCGCCCGTGGCAGAAGCTTCTTCGCAGGATCCCGACCGTCTGCCATGGCCGCTGCGAGGTGCGATGACGTCGTGTGCAGTCGCTGGCCCCAGTCGCCCTCGCTTGCTGCATCCACCCGGCTTCTGCGCAGTGTCCAACCCGACCAACATGTCACCAAAACAGCCGAATCCGCCCTATCACATCCAGCTGAAAGATGTGCCGTGGGCAGGGCCATCACACGCGGCTAACGGTCCCAGATCCCCGTCGTGACTCGCGTGGCTCAAGATCTCAGGCGGCTCGCTGCCCTAACCAGGCACTAGGGCCCACGTCGAGACACTATTACCCTAGGCTACCAGAAACTTGAAAGGAGGATTCGGGATGACAAAGCCCAAAAATGATTACATTCTCTTGGTTATTATTTTCCCCGGCCTAGTGCGAGCTGATCGGGGATTTTGCCGGCGCGGCAGACCAGAATGACCCCCTACGGTTGGTCTGTCCAGCCCCCTTGTTCTGGCCCTGCTATCTCTGCCCTGCAAGTCTGGGACGTCAGGCTGACCAACTACTGCCTCGAAACTTCGAAAGTCTGGTTCAAGGATCAAGAGGCTCGGGGCTCTGTGACAGAGCGCTAGCGGCACTCGGATCATCACTCCCGTTTCTGTGTAGACTCTTACATAGTGGTCATGGTGGGACGTGTGAAAAAAAAAGTGAGATGGATCGAGTTCTGGGCAGCAGATGTGCCAACGCAAATCATGCTCCGTCACCTCCGTGTTTCAGCAGCCTCCTCACTTCCCCGGTTGGAGAAATGACTTCATCATGCGTTACATCACAAACATCGATTCCGCTCTCTGAGCTCTGAGCTGCCAGACGTATCGGAGTATTATTCTCAGAGCTAGGATCATTGTGAAGAATGTGAAGGAAAAAAAGGATTAAGCATAATCGTCGACGGCCATATGTTTCGGCCTTTGTTGCTCTCTGGGCCTCTTAAATTCTTAATACCGCCCCGGCCCCATCTTTCAACGCCTGCAAGGGTTAACGGTTGACTCGTTCTCGGAACCCATGATTTGTGAGCCGGCCGGGACTACTCGCCCAACACAGCTTTCCAACGACTTTCCAGGCTCGGATCCTGACCCACTCTGGTTGTGATGACATCTCTCCAGAGTTTCAATAAAAAAAATACCTTCCCCTGGTCGGACATACCATACCGGCTTGTTGTACACCGCATTTCCTGCCTTCACAAGGCAAACTCTATCATTAATAGGGCACTCGGGTCGTTTCCTTTTTGCTTTCCCCTTTTCTGCGGCTCGCAGGCTATCGGAGTGGCAGCAGCGAAAGAAAGTTAATTCATTCGTTTCCAAAATTCCCCGGCCGTGTGGGCCCCTCCTGTGTTAGCTAAACAAAGATATCGTTCCTGCTAGATCTATCACTAAACCGGCCTCCTGGGAAGATGAGGATGGGGTCGATCATTGTCGCCTTACGCCACACTTAGCGTGCTTCTAGATGTCTAGGCGACACGACTTCGCTGTTCCCCGGGGCCCAAGGCTCAGGTCCATGGACCCGCCGCTCGGTTCGCTGCTGTGGTGACTGGGGCTCTGGGTCTCCCATTGATCTGACGGATTTACAGCATGGTCTGCGTGCCTACGCGTCCGATGTATGGAGTACAGCCTACAGGGCACTCGGGCTTGGTCCAGTCTGGCTCTCTACAGTACTGTATCGTTACTCATGTCACTGCCGCTGCCCGTCAGTGCTGGCACCGTGCCCGCCCCCCTTCCCTAGCTTTATTGTTTCCTTGCCCATGTTGCATCTTCCCGTTGGCTGAGAAGCTATTCTTGCGGTCTTTTCCGGTCTCCCCAGGAATCGGAGCTTAAAAGGGATACTGGATCTTACGATGCTTATCCACCGTCATCCCTAGTCAAGCGCTCTTCTGATCATCAGTCCTTTGCATGATCATATTTTACCCACTTCGGATACTTTACATTTAACTTTAAGCTCCCCCCTCCGCCAGTGTTCCCCTAGTCGGATCCGAATCTGCTGCACACATATTCTTGGGTTCCTCGACTTGACGTATCTCTTCTTCCTCCTTGAACCAGAGGACTTATTATCTTGGATTGTTCGATAGTCTCTCTATCTGGTTTTTCTCAGTTCTCAAGTTCAACTCGACATTGCCTCACTCGGAACCCATAACGAATCCGAGTTTCACAGGGATATATGGACATCCATTTGATTTCCTTTCCTAGAATCGCCTAGCAATATTCCAACTCCTCTCCGCCATATTCGAACGCCGCGAGGCATACAATTTTTTGGGGGGTCTGCTTTGTCTTGCCCTAGAGATATTTCGAAGCCAAGCCGCACATATTTCACGATGTTCAACCGGCCCTCCTGTTGGCAGGGGCGGCAACGTGGCATGAATCATGAACGGAACCCATTTCCAACGCGCCAGCTCTTTGTGTTGGGTATGTATTATTCTCCTATCTTAGGAGGCGCCAAGTGTGACTTTGCTGACTGTCTCCCAAGCTCTATGCCGGATTTGCGAGCCAATCGCTTTCATGTCCATCTTTCCCTATGTCTACTATATGGTCGAGTCGTTTCATGTGACAGACAATGATCGCAAGATCGCCCTCTATGCTGGGATGATAACGTCATCGTTTACCTTTGCCGAGTTCTCTGCCGGCATGTTCTGGGGTCGTATGAGCGACAGGATAGGAAGGAAACCTGTCCTTATTATGGGCCTAATTGGTACGGCCATCAGCATGATGGTGTTCGGATTCGCAACCAACTTGCCAACAGCTATGATTGCGCGCGCTCTCGGTGGACTGCTGAACGGGAACATAGGCGTCTTACAGACGATGGTCGCCGAGATAGTGACCGTGAAGGAACACCAACCACGTGCATATTCGATAATGCCATTTGTTTGGTGCTTGGGGTCAATCATCGGACCTGCAATGGGAGGTGCCCTGGCACAGCCTTGCGACAATTATCCCTGGCTCTTTCAACGCAACACGATCTTTGATCGCTTCCCTTTTCTGCTTCCGAACCTTGTTTGCATCGTAATCCTGGCATTGGGGATTACAATTGGCATTCTGTTTCTGGAAGAGACGCATCCGGAGAAGAAACATCGCCGTGACCGCGGACTTGAATTGGGCCATATGCTTCTTGACGGATTGTTGCGATCTCGCTTGCAGCTTCCGGAAGATGGGAAAATTGACATGGACCGCGATGCAGACCACTTTCTGTTCGAGGATGATCCTCCGCCAGACTACAAGAGCATTGAGGGTTCCCCTCGTCTAGCTTCCGTTAAGGATCCACGACCAACATCTCAGGAGGACGACCTTGAGCGGCAATCGAAGAGCAAGGATTGCGGATTCCGCAGCATTTTCACGAGGCAGATAATATTCAATATCATCAGCTATGGGGTGCTTGCATAGTAAGCCTTGCCATAAAGCTGGGTACTTTTGTTGAAATGCTGACTCTCGATTTAGCCACAGCGTGTCATTCGATCAGCTGATGCCGGTGTTTCTGAGCACACCAAAGTCCGATGCCCCAGTAAACCTTCCGTTTAAATTTACCGGCGGTCTAGCTCTGTCCACCAAGACGATCGGTTTTATGCTCGCGGTGCAGGGTATCTATTCCATGGTTGCCCAGCTTTGGCTCTTTCCGTGGGTCGTTCGACACTTTGGGACGCTCCGGGCTTTTCGCTTCGTTCTGGCCATCTGGCCGCCACTCTACTTCGCGGTTCCTTACCTTGTCCTCCTTCCTTCTCGCCTTCAGATACCAGCAGCCTACGCTGCATTGATCAGCAAGATAACGCTACACGTGATTGCATTCCCTGCTAGTGCGATACTGCTCGCCAACGCTGCCCCGTCCTTGACAGTTCTCGGATCGATAAACGGTGTCGCGGCTTCAACAGCGAGTTTAAGTCGAGCGTTTGGTCCAACTTTGACCGGTTTCCTTCACTCAAAAGGTCTCGACAGCGGATATTCAGTGCTCGCATGGTGGGCTTGCGGCATCGTATGTGTGATTGGTGCAATAGAGAGCTTCTGGATGGAGGAGCTTGACCCCAGCCGTCGCGATAACGCGGAGAAAGCTGAGAGCAGCGAACCACATGTCAGTATATCTGAACGCCGTGGCTCTCTGTTTGTGTCACACGATGGAAACCCCATCCCTGAGGAGGAAGTGAGGTTGCTGTCGTCTGCCCGGTCGAGTTTAGACATGGACTCAGAAGTCCAGAAACTAAACTTGGATGTCGACCACGATTACTCCAAGGCTTAGTGCCACGAATTCCACGAAGGAACTTCCCGCTTTTCCTGCACATTTTCCGTTTTCGATTTTTCGGTCATGCATTCATTCCTCCTCGCTCGGTCCACAGTACGACGGGTGGTACGCTTTCTGGTTGGCCTTCAAACTTTTGGGGAGAATAACTTGACGATTTTAACTCGCTTTCATGGACGCATTCTTGGGGAATTTTGCTCTATTTCCAGGCGGTAAAAGGTTACGGAGTCCGGGCGCAATATTAGGGTGGGACGATCTAACGTCAACACACTTCACTATCGGTATCTGCCAAGGCCTCGGTATCTATTGTTTTTGTGGTCATCTTTCAAATACCATTTCCTGTCTTGAATTGCATATTTTCTATTTCGCGGAGTTGGCGTTGTGCGGTACGGGGTTTTATGGGTGACATTTGGAATTTGGCGTTTTCCTTGCAAAATCGATAACCCCTCATGTTGTCAGTTTGATGTTTTTTCCAGTGATTTTTTTTTTATCTTGGCACATTTTTGGCATTTCCTTTCTCTGCAATGATGAATGATGGCAGGAAACATATTCAGTCTGAAGTCAAAATACATGCCGATGATGGTGACTACGGGGAACAGTGATGCATTGGAATTGGGATAAACACGACTCTGCTCCACTGTTACAGGAATTTCTCTTGATACCAATTGAATTTCGGTTATCTATTTTGGCTACATTTCCCTTCTAATTTTGCCTTGACACTAGCTTTCTTTTTTCCACGCTCTTTCTTCATGCCAAGTAATATGGGCGGCACAGTTGCTTTGTCTTCACTACAACCGGATCCGGAAATTGAGACTCGCAATGATTGGACCCCGATCCACTTTGACCTGTAGATCTGCAGCCCGCACGAACCGCTTGAGGCTCGTATGTACGTCTCCCAAACATGCACGTATCCCAAACCTCGCAGGAGCATAACGGAGGAGATATCCATCCCCACTCTGCCTGCATGATATCCCCACGTCGGTGGAATTCATCGGGGTGAGGGTCGCGGCGACCTGTCTTCCCGCAATGCAAAGAACATGGCACAGCATGAGTGCACCGTTTGTAATCGTAGACACGGGTACATACGTGAGCGGAGCCTGGGCTTCGCCTCCCCCGGACTTCCCTATTCGAGACTGGGAAAAAGAGCAAGCAGGCCTGTGCTCTGTCGTTGGTCATGCGGGCGCAGTGTGCATGCGAGTTGCAGCGCGACGTCTATGTTTCTTGCAGCGAGTTTCTTGCTCCTTTTTCCCCGTTGGTTTTAAAACTCAGCTCGGGGTATCATGGCAAGACTTCCGAATCCGCTTCGGATCAAGCCTCTTGGAAAGTTCGATATATGCTTCCGTGGAACATGGATGTGTGCACATCCCCCTCTCCCCCCTTCACTCTCTCCCTACACACACCGTCAGAGAGCCGGGGGCGGATGGACGGACCGACGGACGGACAGACAGGGCCTGTCGATGGCAAAGCTTCCAGGTTACTGGCCCGCAGACGTCAGCTATCAGGAATCTCTCCAGATTCTCAGGGACTTTTGACATCCATCGCCGACTTAGACGCAATGGAAACTAATCGGAAATCCAGTCCGTGGGCTGTTGTGGGATCTGAAGCTATGATGTACTTGCTTTTTTTTTCGACTTTTCCCGCAAAACAGGGTCCGACTCGCGGACCTTCTCGTCTTTTTCCCCCTGGAGAAACAAACGGTCCAAAGAAAACAGTTTGTGAATTACAGATATCTTAGTAAGTATTGGGACTATCACTCATTTTACTCATTCGTTCCATCTAGTAAACCACTAATATCCAACTTCCCGCAGCACCATCGCTTTGATAGGTACAGTACATACATACATACTACTGATAACCCAGCCTAGGACGTGCCTACGAAGAGGTCCATGTAGTTATTTGCATGTGTTTATGTGTGTGTGCGTGCATGTGCATCATCATAATTACCACTTTTGTTCAGGATCGGAGCAGAGCAGAGCAGAGCAGAGAGCGCACCTACCTACCTTTCGCCCCCCATCCCATCGTCAGCCCAGCCACAACACAGCCCTGCATGAATCCTATTCCGGGAATTCCGATAGGCGCAGGGTGTAGATACATACAAGCATGTGTTGCGTGCGACAGGACAGGACTGTACGTGTGTGTTCCCCTCTCAGGGTTCGTTTTGTTTGCTTGTTCGAGGAGATAGATAAATAAGGGACAGGGACTGGATGGGTTTACCTACCTATCTAACCTACCTATCTACCGATCTAATGCATGCAATCCGTGGGGCAACGGCTGGACGGAACCGGAGATTGGCGAGATCCATTCCGATGGGATATACAGACCGAATATCTCCTACGGAGAGATAAGAAGCCTGCCCCCGGCTTCTGGGACCCGACCCCTGGTAAAGCTGATGTGGGGGGGGGGGGGGGGGGGGAAATGACGACGATGGAGCGGGGATCGGGGATCGGGGATCAAGGAGGGGTGAGGAGGGGGAGGAAGGGGAGGGGAAGAAGAAGATGACAGGTCTAAATGTTCGTTTGTCGTGAGCTGGTAGACATGTTTGCATCATCTCTCGAGGACCCGGTTGGCTGCTTCTGCTTGGAGTTTCTGCTTCTGCTTCTGTGGATAGATGGAGAATGGGCCTGCTGATCGGAGCCACCAGGGAGGAAGATGGAGAGCTCAACAGGCTTAACTCCAGGGGATCAATGGAGACGGGGTTCGATGTTGCGGGTGTTATGTCAGGATTGCCGTCTAGTCTGGTGGGACGAAAGAAAGAGAAAAAGTCTGGATCTGATCTGGGATGTCCTCGGTTCTCAGGGCCGCATTGCACCGTTCCTGAATCCGGTAATTTTCCGATGGACCCATAGTATAGGTATACATCCTAGGTGAATAATGAAGATGCACCTTGAGAAAGGGGAGAGAAACCTACTGGTATGAAGCTCTTAGCTCAGTTATATGTCACATTCGGTCGTCCTTCCCTTGGAAATGAAGAAAAAAGGAGGCAGTGCTAGTTAGTTAAGAAAGAAAAAAAAAATAATCGGGGCCTTTCTTTCTCACAAGCATTCTTAACATAACCTGTAGCGACGTAAAGCACAGCCAGCCGTATAGACATTCATCCATCCTTACAGATCACTGTAAACATGCCGTTTCTGGTGAATGAATAAATAACATTTATAGGATCCTTCCAACCTTTAAAGTAAGTCTCGGAGGCGTTTCTCTCAGTCAGATCTGAGTTTGTGGCTCTGAAGTAATCAATCCGTGTCATATCATACAAGTAAGAATTAATCAGAAATGAAAAGAATTTGTTTCATAAACCTCAATTCCAGGCTTTCATAGTTGAAAACAACCAAGCAAACTGCAAGAAACGTTTACATATCTTCGTCAAGTCTGAAAGGTGGGTTTACCTCTATTGGAGGTACAGGAGTAATCCCAAGGTTGGGTTATATATATGTAATATAACTGGGAAACGCGGGTAGTAGACAAGACTGATATTTGAGAATGACAAGTCGAACACAGGTCCATAATGGGTTCTGTTCAACACATGCCTTTAGAAAGAAATGTGCGAGTTTTGAATTCGCCATCTGTGTGGAGCGTAGGAGTGGTTATTGATTGGACTATTTCTTTTCTCTCGCTTCTCGAAGATGAGATTTGTGACTTTCTCTCTTTGAAAGAAAGTGGGAAGGAAGCTTCTTGAGGAATAGACTCTGAGAGGTTGTCGACGTGAGTAGATAACAAAGTGAGAAAAAAAGAATGATTAAAATAGTCGGCTCGGGCATGAGAGATTTTCGTATTTCTATTCCACGATGCACTCTAGACAGAGAAGAATTGAAATGAGGTGGTTATGTAGTCGTCCCAAGAACCAAATATATGACTGGTACTTCAAAAAAATGAATTGAAATAGCTGATGTTTCGCCGCTGTAAGGTGTTAATCAGGTGTCCTTACCATTTATAGTGTACTTTATGAAAAGTCTCCAAGAACTGGTGGCATATGTAGCAGTTTGGTCTCCTGTATGACGTGTGGTCGTATAAGACGAAGAACAGGACGGGATGAACACCGTCTCAGCACGGAGAGGGATAGGAGAGCAAGAGCACATAGATATACACGGTGTTAAATAGTCTTCTCCGGAAAGAGAATAATAAAAAAAATAGTTGCAACAAGAATCTCAAACACAAGGACTCCTAGTTGAAGCTCCAAGAGGTGCCGACAAAGCACATTCTCGACCGGTCAATTCTGTGGTCAAGGGAGGACTTTAATAACCAAAGCAAGTCGTTGAGGAAAAGCCTTGTCCTGTTCATAACAAAGTATGGGAACAGCTACTCTTTGGGTTTGTGTATGTTGAGAACCTTGGATGGATCAGGCCGAGAAATGAAATCAGATAGTTCCAGAGCGCAATATTGCCCAATTTTGCTCCAAATCTTCTGGCAAGACCATGACATTGGTGCGAAAGAACAATGACCAAATTCGTCATCCAAATCAATTCCAGAATGAATACAAGAGACATTGACACCAAGAAAGCTAAAGCGCATTCTGAGGAACGGAAGGTAAGGCCTGAAAAGCGGGGTTTGTGGTGCTTCCAGGAAAAGAGTCCGTTAGTTGACTTTCTCCTTGTCGATTTCTCTTTTTGTACTTATTGCTCCCTTCTGAATAAGGTAGATTCAGTCGTTAGATGACCAGTGGATATGCCGACTGGATGAGCTGATGTCCAGCCCAATTGCTCACTGTCTTCACATTTGTCATTCCGGTTTAACAAATGGCCTGGTTCTGTCCCAATCCGTAGCTTGAAAATAAGAAAAAGAAACAAAGGACGCAGTAAGCTAGGGCTACTGTACAATGATGTAGATGTTTTGAAGTCAGAGCCCAGCGCTATAAACGCCATGGATGTTGGCATGGACGACAGATCACTTGGACTGGAAAGTTAATGTCTGTGCTCAATGGCTGAAAAGGCAAAAGTCGAATGAAAGCTTGTTGCATTGTCTTTCCAGAAACTGTCGGAGCACAGCTAGCCCTGCAACTCGAAGGACTTGCGTCTTGTGTTGAATTCCATCTTTGAGATTGCCGCGCTTGTGCACTATCTCATTATAAATCCTGGATTATGAAATTCTTGTCGAAGTTGCAGCTGGACAGCTGTCTATAAAATGACGCAGGGAAGTTGGTCTTGGCTCCGTTAGCTTCTGGCTCCACGGTAGCCCTCCCTATTTTTCGATCGTCTTCTTCACCCCGAGAGATTCCGCATGTCAACGAGGCTTCCCTGTGACGAGTCCCCGTCAGGCCAAGATGTTCGACGCGGGTTCATGCATGGAACGCAGGCAGAACCCGGAGAAGCCAGACAGGATCGGCACTAGGGACCAACAGGGGGTGGGGTGACATCAAGCAGGCTGCTTCCCGTACTCCTTCGTTTTTCAACTATGGCGTGGTCTGAAGAGCCAGAGAATGACTGCCAGATGTCAGGATTCCGCATTGCCTCTTGAAGGTCAAGTGAAGAGAATGAAAGAGACAGCAAGAGCCAGAGGCATTGAGCAATCAGCTCGTTTCAGGAACGACATCGTGGAGGCAACCCAGGGAGACGGGGGGTTCGTGGCGTCGAGAACGGGGAGCCTAAAGCATGCAGCGGTGGGGGATCTTCAACAGACCAGCATGACGGAATACTTATCGATACTTCGTGCGTGAGATGGAACAATGCAAAGGCAAGCAATTCGGCATCAGACGAGCAGAACGGAGAGCGCAGGATTTCGAGCCGTCCGCCATCCTGCGCGTATCGGTACCGTGTGTTTCAGGGAATTCGGTGACGGGACAGCGACAGGACGTGCCCTGATATGGTAAGCCGCAGCCTTATCTCTGGCAAATTGCATGCGAGCAGCAGCTGTTTTCGGTCGGCCCGCCGCGGCCGAGACGGTATGCAACCTGTACGGTACGGTCATGTTCCCGTGGAGAACAGGGAATCTTCGCGCCTCCAGGTGGCTTTGCCTTGCTCCGTTTCTGCTGTCTGGAGATCGGTTTGTCGAGACACGATTCCTGTCCCTGCTGGCGATGCTGATCTGACCCAGTCCATCATCTCCGCCTGATCGATCGTTCGATCCCGTCGGAGCCGCCGCATGAACCAGAGGACCAGACCGCCGTCGACTCCACCCGAGCCCTATAGCGATCCTCGCCCGTCGACGTTCTCGGGGCCCCAAGAGCTCACTACTGGAGAGATTTTTCACGGTGGCCTTCGCTAGTTCAAGCATCCAACTTCCCAAATAATCGCCTGCATGCTTTTTCACCGGTCGCGACCCCGATCGGCAACTCTCAGATCTCATCTGTTCTAATTCCGGAGGCCCCACGGCCAGCCCGACCGCATTTACCTCTCCGAGTTTCATGCTTGCCGGAGCAGCGCTCTGTTTCTCCGTAGTCGACAACCGACGAATTATATCCGAGTGGATTTGACTTACCAACCTCTGCTGGTGCGTTTCGTTCGCCAAAAAGATCTTGCGTGAATATGAAGGCTGGGGCCGTCGTGGAGTTGTCCATCCGTAGTAGCTCTCGGTCTGCGCATACGGCCCCGCAGAGAAATGGTAGTACAGCTTCAGTCCTCGTCGCATACTCGTTATGTTGAATCCCACTCCTCAGACCTCTGACCCTCCGTCCTCCTTGGGCACGAAGAGACCTCACGCTTCTGATGAACCCTCGTCCGTCCACTCCCACCCGTCGTCGCGGTATCCCCATGGCGATGGTCCCGCTGCGCAGCATCACCATTCCCATGTCCACGCCTCTCGTTCTCCACTGACTACCTTCTCACCGGCAATGTCCACTGCTAATCTTGCCGGCGGCAGCTCGAGCTCGTTCCGCAATGTCTCCGCCTGTAATCGTTGTCGTTTGCGCAAGAACCGCTGTGACCAGCGTCTCCCGCGCTGTCTGTCCTGCGAGAAAGCCGGAGTTCGTTGCGTCGGTTACGATCCCATTACAAAGCGAGAGATTCCTCGCAGTTACGTCTACTTCCTAGAGGCTCGTGTCGCATATTTAGAGAGGCTGTTGAGGGACAATGGCATTGAATTTAAAGAGGCTGTCGCTTTTGAAGGCGAGGAGGGCATCGAAAGAGAAGGAACAAATAATGCCAATGCGCAGTCCGTCAGCCCTGGAAATTCCGTCGCGGAAGGTTCATCTCCCGCGAATGAAAACTTGGCCACGTTGAAGAGAGAGAGGGACGATAACTCCGTTGGCGGTGTCCATTCAGGGAAGGACAGCGGGCATGGCGCAGGCAGGGACGCGGATCGTGAGAGAAGAGACGAGGAGAGACTGGATAACTTGGTATCGAACATTGGCATGGTTTCCGTTCAGGGAACCTCAGATACTCGTTATCTTGGGTCCACGTCAGGAATCTCTTTCGCTAGGATGGTCTTTGCAGCAGTCAAAAGCTCAGTCTCTGGGAACATATCCGACCGTGGCACTACCAACCCCGGTGAGCGCCTGAAACAAAGCGCGACGGGGACTGCTGGGAGCACAATGCGAGACTCTTTCTTTGGGTTGCAGACCAGGCCAATGATGAAGTGCGCGGAATTCCCGGACCGGGACGTCGCACAGAAGCTGGTCGAGCTTTATTTCGAGCATGCAAATCCCCAGATGCCGATCCTTCACCGGGGAGAGTTTATGGAGCTCCTTGACCGAGCCTATTCAACGGATGAAAAGAATCTCTCTGCCCGCGATCTTTACATCCTAAACATCGTCTTTGCTATTGGCGCGGGTATAATATATGAAGGGAAAAGTTCTAGTGAAGAGAAGCAACGCGGCCGTGCTGGTTCGCCGTCCTCGAAGAGACAGAGAGTGTCGGGCCGTCAGTGCCAGCCGGAAGAGTATCACGCATCTGCAATCGTCCATTTGGAGTCTTTTCTCGGTTCGTCATCCAGCGAGGGCCATGGTGCCCTAGAGGAGCTGCAAGCGGTGCTGTTGCTGGCCGGGTTTGCTCTCCTTCGGCCTGTCGCCCCGGGCCTTTGGTATATTGTTGGCGTCGCTGTGCGGCTGGCTGTCGATTTGGGTCTCCATTACGAAGATGGGACTGGCATCGACTCGATTGGGGAAGAAGACGTCGCTCGTCCACCGGTCAAAAGCGAGGACGGTAGGCAACTTAGAATTGACCCCCGCGAGCGTGGACGCAGGGAATGGATACGCGACTTCCGAAGACGCCTTTGGTGGTGTGTCTACAGCTTCGACCGTCTCGTCAGCACTTGCGTTGGCCGGCCGTTCGGTATATCCGACCAAGTTATTACCACGGAATTTCCGTCCTTGCTAGACGATAAATATATTACCAAGGCTGGTTTTCTTACACCTCCGAAGGACGCACCGAGCTATAAGCATGTTACTTATCATTATCTCAAATTCCGGCTTCTCCAGTCGGAAATCCAACAGGTCCTTCAATACCAACAGGCACGTTTCACGAGGCAAGCGGGAAAGAATAGCAGGAATGCGTACATGCACACCAGGCTCCCATCGCCTTTTCTACAAGGATTCGATTCTTTCCATGCATGGCGGAAAGACGTCCATCGCCGACTTGCAGAGTGGAAAGACTCTGCACCTACGCGTGAACAGACGGGCGTGCAGTTTTCCCCGGAATTCTTTGACCTCAACTACTGGCAAGCCGTGATTATGCTGTATCGACAAGGCTTGACGGTTCCTGCGCAATTGGCGGGTGAGCTGACTCCCGCGGACGATGCGTCGAGCCCATCGTTCTCCAATGTGGAAGATCTTGAAAACGAAGATGATATCTACTTGAACATTGCAGAGGCTGGACAGAGAATACTTCGGCTCTATCGCCAATTGCACCGTGTTCACCTTGTGAACTATACATACCTGGCAACACATCACCTGTTCATGGCCGGTAAGCATGCCCTTGGCAAGTCTTTCATCCGAAATCAAAGCTCACCAGGGTAGGTATATCGTTCTTATATGCAATATGGCACTCACCTGCCGTCCGAAGTCGCCTGGTAAGTTTTGTCTCACACTCGTCAAGGTCAGAGTTAGCTTACGATCTGCAGACTCTCGACGATGTCGATTTCACGGTACTTGCGGCCACTTCCGTTCTTGAGGACCTGATGGAGAAATGCCCCCCTGCCGAAGCTTGTCGAGACGCTTTTGAGCGGATGAGTAAAGCAACCGTTCAGATGTGTCTCTCAACGACGGGCTTTGGTTCGCAAGCTGAATCCGGTGGGAAACACCTTGGCGCACCTACCTCACAATCAGTGTCGTCCTCGTACTCAGTCAGTCCAAAACTGAGACAGGGAAGTAGTTCAGCAGACTATCAGCAACGTTTGACGCAAGGTCAGCCACAACAGCAAGCGCAGTTGCGGCAGTCACAGCCTCTCTCCAGATTCGACATTAATCTGGGAGACTCGCTAACCGATAGTGGAACTCCCCCCAGCGGGAAGAGGCAGAGGTTGCAGTCTTATGATCAGTCTGGATATTCCGGAGTCTCGCCTGTCAACTTCAAACGGGAAGAAGCCCCAGGACAATATCAGCAAAATGCACAATATATACAATCCTACAGCAATTACGACGGCTCTAGTCCCCAGCCGCAGCAGTATTATTACGCCAACTCGCCACAAAGCGCTTCTTCCAGTGGTGCACCTCAAAGCTTCAGTCAGCCCCAGGTCGCACAGTCGGAAAGTCTCGCTCCCCCTGGTTCGGACTTCCTTAATTTCGCTACCGGTGGTGGCCAGAACATGGACCTTGGACTCGACAGCAATGCAGATTACAACATGATGTCTATGCCCTCATTTGGGCAAGGAGGTGGTCAGGGGACTGGCCTTGACCTTGGATTCGGCCTGGCGGTTGATTTCCAACACGACTGGAGCGAAGGCGCTGGTTACGATATGTTTGAAGGTTACTTTTTCGGCGGTGCAGGAGGAGGCGCGAATGGCGGAGCCTAGCATTTTTAAAGGTTATGATTTATGAAAGTGTCTTAATTTTTATGCACTTAATGATCTTTTAAGCACGATCGAGGAAATTTCTTTGATTCTTTGCTATATCTTTTCGGGATCGGCCTCGTTGGGACATTTCTCTTTCTCGGGTTGCTAACGGACTGCAACGGCCTCTTACGATGAACGAGAACGAACGGACCTTGTTTTGTATTCTCCCGGACAAAAAGGAAGAAAATAATGCTATAAATTCGCTTGAAACTATGTGATTTCCCTTTTTGCTTGTGTTCTGGGTTATATGTCTGTTTTATTCTCCATGGCTCATTTTTGCGTCTAAGAACATAATTCCTCTTGATTCCGTGTCTTGCTTATCATATCATTATCATACCACAGTGTGTTATACGATACCTTTTTTTTTAATTTGCGGGTCAGTTGATCTCTCTTGGGACAGTTCTGCAGCCTCCTTGGACAGGACCGATAGGTAGCATTTACACCAGGACTTTCCTTATCTGAAGCAGAGAAGACAATGACGAATCTACTAACAACAGACTGGAAGCTTTTGTGACGGTCAGTCTCTAGACATAAAAGACAAGCGGCTACCATGCCACGCAGACAGGTTGAATCCGGCCGGTTGGCATGTCTTTATGCCCAGCAATGCTCGGCTGGGCATTGTCTGATTGCAAAGTCCACAGTTGAAACGCACAAAGACCTTTGGCAGCTCTATTCTTTATCTTTTCAAAGTGAATGGCCATTCCTCCGGAAATAAAGACATTTTAGTGTCAGCCGGGGTTATCAGCTTGGGAAGAAACAAAGCATGTGATTCGTCCTGTTCTTGGTGTAGTGCATTGTGCTATATCTCACAGAACTATGGCAATTGACGCACAAAGAATGCAGCGATTCTTTGATTTCCGGCCATCTTTGTACTTGCAGCAGCCTCATCTGGCGATTGGTTGTTTTGCCTGCTGCAGTGCCAACAGGCCGGCGGTTGGGCAGCAAGGCGTAGGGACAGGAATACCGGGGACGCCGGTAGCTTGGTAGCAAGAACAACGGACGCAAGGCTATAATTACCATAAAGCTGTCATCTTAAGTCCAGAGCAATGATGCCATTGCTCGACCTCATCGTAATAAAGAGCCCGAGCGCGATGCGCAGACGGCGGACAAGAGCAGAAGGCGGAGAGGCCTCCGCAGTCGGCCAGGCAGCGTGTGGGGCCGCCGACTAGAGAGAAAAAGCAAAACAATCAACCGCCCTCATCATCATCATCATCATCACAACAAACGGGCCCTTTGTTGTCCGGCGCCAGAGATCTCCTTTCCGGCGCCTCGTCCCTCTTTGACCTGCGAATCACCGCGCCCCGGACAACGCACGCAGAGCGCTACAACGGCGCGCGCGCGCGACCTTCCCCTCCCGCGGTGCTCGCCCCGCTGCCTATCCGCTGCAGCTCGTCCTGTCCAAGCTTCCTCAGCCAGACCCCGGTCCGCCTTCATTTCTCCCTGCGCTGATCAGAGCGAGTCCGAGACAGTCAGATCTCAGCTCCACTGTCGCTGTCGCCGTTCTCCACGGTCTCCCCCACACGCCGCGGCTTCCGGCAGCTTGCTTTTCCCTGCCAGGGCAAAGTCCGTGCCAGGTTGCCAGCGCCGTCCTGCGGCCCTGCATCGTCGACCTCTGCTTGGGGAAAAGCTCGTCGTTCAGTGTCGTGTGCGTTGGTCTGAGGCTGTTGGAAGACTCCAGACGTGCAGTTAGCTCCCTACGGACTGCCAGGCAGTTATCCTGTTCGTCCACGGCCGGCTGGACCCCGTTTGGGCAAGGTACTGTACCAGTTTCTTTCCCTCACTCGGACCTCCTACCACACAACCCTAAGTCTACGACCCTTGCATCTGCACCTTACTTTGGTTACTCGTTTTCTCCGGCTTTGCTTCTTTGTCTTTTGGACGGGAGCTGGCACAGGAGGCTGCCTCGGGCACACTCCCACCTGTTCGTGCGTCTTGATTGTCTTGGCTCCTCTGGATTGTGGCTCAGGATAGTTGAACTGACAGGGAGCTCACAAACAGTTTCAAGTCTGATCACACGGTGTCAAATCGCACGGGTCTTTTGTAGACTAGCTGAAGTAGTCTGCATTTCACTTGACTCTTGTCTCCACCTGAAAACGCACACTGCCCTTCGTTTGAGGCCATCAAACAGAATTGGTTATTGGAGAAGAAAAATACAAGGCTCTCTGTGAAAGGAAACCTTCGCTTCCTTGTGTCTTCCTGGACTTTGGCCGTTTCTAGAAAAAAAAGTTGGATACCTACTTCTGTCATATCCTCAAAGTCGATTACAGGTCATGCATGACAACAATCCTGTTTGCTGAATGTGGAATACCCTTTCTGTCGTGCTTGAAGGACTTGTAAGGGTCCGACCTCCGCTGTCGCGATGGTGAAGATAGACGTGCGCAGGGATTATTACGCCGACTTGGGTCTCACTCCCAGTGCGGATACCGATGAGATCAAAAAGCAGTTCAGGAAACTTGGTGAGCTCCAGGCCAGCCATTCTTTTTTTTTTCTGTCAGGGACAAAGTTGGCTAACTACTAAAACGCTATTCCTTCTCGCTAGCCCTGAAGTATCATCCTGACCGGAATCCGGGAAGGGAGGCTGAGTTCAACGCAAAGTTTCAAGCCATCCAGGCAGCGCATGAAATTCTCAGTGACCCTCAGCTGCGATTGAAGTATGACACTGACAGGCTTCGTGCTGGTTATGGAAAGCTCTATGGCCCACCAAAGACAAACACTACCCGGCAGTCCACCACAGCTGGGTACTCCCATCCCACTTCTGCGCGAACGCAGACATCTTCCAAGCCCGGATTCCCCCCGCGTCCTTCATCATATCAAACTCCTCCGTCAGCGGGAGCTCAGAAATACGCAAGCTATGCGAGAGCGCAGCCCTGGGAGAAGATGCACGATGAGGCACAGACGCGGGCTGATGCATTTCGCGGGTTCCAGGAAATGAAGGGTAATTCGAGCATGCCTGGCTGGTCTAATTTTGATCCGTGGACTAATAGAACCGCCTATCAAGCCGGTAGGGCCACTCAAAACGCTACGTCAACAGGGCAATCTACACGGGCGAAGTCGGCGTACGAATACGTCAACTCGGCCAAACAAGCGCCGTATGGACAAACACCATTTGGCGCCGCGCGGTCCCAATCGACCAAGAAAAAGAATGGGTTCGATCCGGGAGCTCCTGGAGGTGATGAGCCAATGGCCCGCAACACATCTGCTTATTCCACCGTGCCGAGAGGCGAGCGTTCACAGGCGTGCAGTGCCTTCTTCGAGCCTGCACCATCGCCAACAGCAAAGAAGAAGACTGCAGGGGATGAATCACCCCGGACTCAATCTCGAGAGGGTTCCCCTGTTCCGGGATTCGAAAGGCTCAGCACCCGATATGCGTCTACCAGTGGAGAAAGGACGTATTTTTCAAGTGCTGCGCTGCGCCGCTCCACAAGCGTTCGAGAAACTACTAGCAGTTCCAAGCCTCGCTCGCGCACTAACCCGCCCAGCCCAACATCTCCTCACACCGGTAGACACCACAGTGCGAGCCCCAAACTGAAGACAGACCGTAATCGGGGCTTCTCATCCGATGAGACTTCAAGTGATGAGGACGAGGACGATGATGGTGACGACGACGACGACGAAGGGCCACCGCGTGACAAACCAAAGGCCATTCCAAAGAGTCGACTACGCCCGAACCAAAAATTCTCCGACTTCCATATCCACAACGATAGGAACCCTGGATCCGGTGAGCACCCTTCAGCCTGGGCGAACATTGCCGGTTTTTGGACCCCATTACGTTCGCGGAGTCGCTTCAACGAATCGAGACCGCGGAGCTATCATGAATACACGAACCGCAGTACTGACAATAGGTATTATAAAGGTCATGACTCAGACAGCGCCGCATTTCCAAACGGTTCACATCGCGAGTCTCCCACAGCAGACCCTGAAGCCTCGCGGCAGCCCGAAACCCAAGAGAAACCCGCAACAACCGGTGAGACCGAAGGATCAAAGACCCAATTCAACTTGTATGGACCGACAACCCCTAATCCCTCTACCCGTATCTGGTCAGAAAAGTGGGGATTCTCTGCGCCGAGGACTGCCCAGAACGAGCCACGCCGCAAACCACCGTATTGGGCCTATCCATCGAGCGTAATGGCTCCGGCCGCTACGTCGCCCAAGCGATTCAAGGTGGCGGAGAAGGAGCGACGGGCAGCTCCTAAGCCGGAAGAGATCCTTGCTTCTATTTTCGGAGTTCATATTTCCTTCAACGAGTCTGCACATGGAAAAGACCTGAAGACTGACTCTGACGCGCTTCACAGCTTCGATGGACCAACGGCCGCAACACCATCGCTGAACGGAGAGTTTAAGAGTCGGAGCCATGAAAGTCTGCGCACGACCTTTTCCGCGAGTGACTGGCACGGTACCTTCCAAGGCGCCGCAGACTTCTTTGCCCCAGCTCCATCAGGTAAGGATCAGGGAACGCGACGACGGGTCTCTCCTACCCGTGGTCGAACCACAACAAGACAGGTTTACGGCTCGCATTCGAAGCCTACGGCATCGAGCCAGGACTCAGCGCGAACCCCGTTGGCCTCGCAACAGCAGCCGACTCCGTTTGCGGATGCCAAGTTTTCGCCAGGCAGCTGGTCACAACAGCTGAAGGATGCTACTTGGACAATGCCGTTCGGTGATGGCGTCCAACCGCAAGCCAACACCCGTCGCGCGAGAAGCCCCGTGAAACAATCCAGACCTACCGTTAGGCGTGCGACGGCACCTCAGCCAGCCTGTGTTTCAACCGAAACCGAAGAAGCAAAGACAACCCTCGTTGACAGTAGTGACGAGTCAGCAAAGGATGTTCCCGTGGATGGGGAAGCGATGGACATCGATGATGAGCCTCCTGCTGAGACGGATGTGCCTCCCGCTAATACTGCTACTTCTACCACTGCGGCCAGCGCTCCAAAGACTGGACCTAGACTAGTGTCGGTAGAGCCAAACCGACCGGAGTGGCGATCAAGTGCTAGGGAGGAACCGACGACTCAACAGACAGCTGCTGAAGCATCCGGATCGAATAAAACGGACCCGGAGCCATCGTCCAACAGCGGTGGAAAGACAAGTGGCGTCAATACCAACGGCAACCTTTTCAACCTGAAGAATCTGAGCAATGTGACTCCTCTTGCACCGACGAACAACGTCGGTATCGAGGACTTGAACGATATCCACGCGAACCTTCCATTCGAATCGCGTCCTAATGAAAACGCCACCCGACGCCCTGTGCGACCTCGCGAGCTCAATTGTCCGAATCCCCCGAAACGTCCTAGCCGGCCGCTTTTGGTGCCTGCCGCCCCCGGATCGCAACAGATGGTGCTACCGCGTAAAGCGTGGGAGCGCTACGTGGCGGAGATGCACGCGTACATGCGTGAGTGGAACGAGTTCAACCGGAAGATGCTAAGGCACTTCAATGCGCGGCAGGAGGCAGTCGAGACCGGACTATCCCCGGTGTGGATCAGTGCGGTGGGCGACTCTACTCGGCTCAACATCGATGGTGAAGACGGGAAAGGAGACGATTCAGACAACAGTGACGAGGATATTATCCCAGGGAAGCCTACCGGAGGCTTCAGCGCGTATCTCCGCGGAGTCGAGGAGGACTTTAAGGTGCGTGCGCACTGGGACGTGGCATGGGAGAGACACCGGGACTGCATCTGGGAGTTGGGTGAAATCCGGGCATGGATTCGGAATGGCGGGAAGGTGGTTTAGTGAATTGGATAAAAAAAAGGCATGGAACTTCGGGCAGGATGTGCATGTGGGCATGGCGTTGGCGTCAGGCGCATGGATGACCTGGACTGGAGGCTTTCTATGTTTTCTTGTCGTGTGTACCATAATACCCTTGTGTGTTGTAGCTTGGGACATGTTTGTTAGACGGCTGTATTTCACTTTCTTCGCAGTGGACATGTTTGGATTAATGAAGTATCGAATGGTCTGATCTCTTACATGTCACTTTCATCTTGAATTTAGCCGGAGACCGGGTCTTGCCCTAGCCCCGAGCCCTAAGCCCTAGGTGCCTGTTTGCGGCAGGCCCAGAGAGCGACCCCCGCCGCGCCCCAACCGCGCCCCGCCGTGCGTAGAGACCGCCCGAAAAGGAACATCGTCCATCTGAGCCGAGGCCGGATCCATTCCATCACAGCCCCCAATTGACTCATATCGCTGTCCCCGTCGCAGAGTCTGGGCTGCGGTCCTCTGCAGTTGCGCCCCGACAGTCTTCTGCGGTCAGTGAGTAGTGTCAGGAAGTCCCTTGCTTCGCCAGGACTGACGTCCCTGGTCCCGCCGCAGCGTCGATACCCTTCCCTTCCGACCGGACACGCGAGGAATTGACGTGACGCGGCATTTGAAAGATCCTACACATCTTGAGCTGATCGATCATTGAAGTTCAGCCCGATATATCACCGTTACACGAGACCGGAACGAAAACGAGGGCAGACAACGTGATCGGGTCGGATACTTATTTTGAGTGTTGAGAAACCAAGACAAGATGGTGACCATCGTCCTGGGCAGTCAGTGGGGAGACGAAGGTGGGGAGTCCCCCGGATAGAGTATTAATCAAGTTATGACATGCTGATTCTGAGCAGGAAAGGGGAAGATCACCGATCTCCTGTCGCAGAAGGCGACGTTGTGCTGTCGCACCGCAGGCGGCCATAGTGAGTCAACCCGTTATTTTTTTTTACTTTTCCCATTCCAGCATCTCATTCCATTCTCTTCAAGAAGTCCTCGATATAAGGGACAGTTATATATTTCATTGTCATTATCATCATTATTATTAGCAGACAAGACTGAGCGGTGATTTTTCTTCTTATCTATTGTTCAATCCCAAAAGATGCCGGCCACACCATCGTCCACAACTCCGTGACATACGACTTCCACATCCTCCCCTCGGGTCTCGTCTCCCCGACCTGCGTCAACCTCATCGGCGCGGGCACCGTCGTGCACGTGCCCAGCTTCTTCAAGGAGCTGGCCGCGCTGGAGGAGAAGGGCCTGAAAGACGCGAGCAGGCGCGTCTTCATCTCCGACCGCGCGCACGTCTGCTTCGACCTGCACGCCGTCGTCGACGGGCTCGAGGAGGCCCGGCTCGGCGGCCGCAAGGTGGGCACCACGGGGAAGGGCATCGGCCCCTGCTACAGCGACAAGGCGGCGCGGAGGGGCGTCCGGATGGGAGAGGTGCTGGATGAGGAGGTCTTTGAGAGGAAGCTCCGCAGCCTGGAGGCGGGATACAGGGCCCGGTTTGGGGAGCTGGAGTATGATGTCGAGGAGGAGATTAACCGGTTCAAGGTAAGCCGTTACCTCTGTCCCTCTGTTTCGGGAATATATTTCTTGTATTTATATGTTGGCCTGTGTCCGACATTTTTACTAATTTATAATATGCAGACCTACCGCCAGCGGCTGAAACCCTACATCGTGGACCAACTGTCCTTCCTGCAAAAATACAAGGACTGCCCGGACATCCTCGTCGAGGGCGCCAACGCGCTCATGCTCGACCTCGACCACGGCACCTACCCCTACGTGACGTCCTCCTCGACCGGCCTCGGCGGCGCCATCCAGGGCCTCGCCCTCAACCCGACGCGGATCCGCTCCATCATCGGCGTCGTCAAAGCCTACACGACCCGCGTGGGCTCGGGTCCCTTCCCGACGGAACAGCTCAACGACATCGGCGACACGCTGCAAGATATCGGCAGGGAGGTCGGCGTCACGACGGGCCGCCGCCGGCGGTGCGGCTGGCTCGACCTCGTGCTGCTCCGCTACTCGCACGCCATCAACCACTACACGGCGCTGAACCTGACCAAGCTCGACGTCCTCGACGACTTCGACGAGATCAAAGTCGCCGTCGCGTACGTCCTTCCGGACGGCACCCGCGTCGAGAACACCTACCCGGGCGACGCCGGCGTGCTGGAGAAAGTCCAGGTCGAGTACGTCACGCTGCCCGGGTGGAAGAGCAACACGATGGGCGTCACCCGGTGGGAGGACATGCCCGCCAACGCGCGCGCGTACGTCGAGTTCATCGAGCGCGAGATCGGCGTGCCCGTCAAGTGGATTGGTACCGGGCCCGCGAGGGAGCACATGATTGTTCGGGAGTAAAAGGAAGCAACGAAAAGAAATCCGTGCGTATGCCCTTCTCGGGAGTTATTATATCATAATAGATGACGGGAAGGAAAGCAAATTAAAAAAGGAATCTCTTCTGCCTCTATCTATAGAGGCAGGTAGGTAGGTACAGTTACTGTCTATAGAGAAACTAGAGAAGCTAGAGAAACATAGAAAATGGTAGGGTAGGTCGGGAGGGGATCTTTTTTAATTTTTGATTTCATTTATTTTTTTTTTTTTTTTTTTCATCCAGTACCTAGTAGTATCTAGCGTTCTTCCGTTCTTCCAACATTTTTCATGATATATATCTGTTCTTTTTGGTACTTAGATTCTTCCTGCTTCATAACACACCAAACCACAGGATCCACTGTCTCATTCATTCATTCATATATCCATTATTCCCCGGTGGATAGACAATTAGGATAAAATAGAGTTCGTAAATTAAAGAGAACGAAAATTAAAATAAAGAGGAGATGATATTTTCGTCTATACTTATACAATACAATTTTTTGTTTCCTTTAACATCCGTCACACCCTTAATACCATTATCGTCATATCTATTCATCCATCCATCCATCGATAGCCCGTTGAACAGTTTCAAAGGTCCGGGGAAACATCATCATGGGAATCGACAGATCGATAGAATACAATACAACAACATGACTTCCGAGAACTTCCGAGAAGAAAGAAAAAGAAAAAGAAAATACAGGACATCTGAGAAATCTGATTCGAAAATCCCAGTCCTCCGGCGGAACAGACACAGACCGTCTAGACCGCAAAACACAATAGGACCACCGTCCATCAGAAAAGGGAGCCTTTTGTTTCGAAGATAGTTGCGGCCGAGTATTATTCATCCCATCTCAGTGCATAGACAACATGAAGATTGGTTTGAAAAAAAAGATACCCGTTGAATCGAAAGTCATAGCAAAAGAAGGGTTCCCCAATCGAACACCGTCCAATGCAATATTGCTTTCTAGCAATGGCAATGCCCCATAGTACGGGTTTAGGGTCGGGTCCATTCACATTCACTCTTCGGACCTTTCGCTTCTCAAGCGACGAGTGTCTTCGCGGTCAGCGTGCCGACTGCTGTCACGGCGGGATTCGAAAGAGTCGAACCTCCGGCCGCTGGGGGAGGAGTCGTCTGACCGGGAGTCGTTGTCACGGTCTGATCTGCTGAGTAACCTTTTTCTGACATTGCCGCGCCCCATCCAGGGAGCGCGATCTCCAGATTGAGACCGGAGTTCTCGCATGGAGGAGCGTGAGCGTGAGCTGTTGACAAGCTTATCGATGCCCAGCTTCCGGGCCGTATCCGGAGCAACATATGGCGGCTCGGACATGCCGTATCCATGCACGGCGAGTTCGTTCAGAGCACGTATCATCTCTGATTTGCGCTCGAAGACTCCGACCAAGGTGCCGATCTGGGACATGTACGAATGCCTCTTTGTCTCATATGATACCTCCTTCATTGCCGCGGAAACCTGCTTGATGGTCTCGGCGGCGTATTGAGGGAGATCCTGAGACTCCACAGCCATGTTGACCTCGGCGGTCTGGAGCGAGGTGTCTTTCTCGATTGGGAGGTCACCGAGCTCGGAACGGAAGTGAGCAAGTTCTCCCTTGTGCAGGAGAATCCAGCCTTCTCCCTTCTTGTTCGCTCGCGCAGTGCGTCCCAGGCGGTGGATGTAGGACTCTCTAGTCGTGGCGGCGCCAACCTGAATAACGTGTGTGACGTTGGGGAAATCCATTCCACGGGCCGTAACATCGGAAGAGAACATGAGGGCAGAGCGCGCATTCCGGAAGGCATCCGAGTTCTTGGTCCTCCTCTCCTGAGTAAGGCGCGAGTGCATCTGACACATGAACATCCGACCTAGCGGGTGCCCGCTGCGAGGATCGTCCGGGTCAACGAGCAATTTCTTGAAAGCCTCGTATGCAAGGGTGACTTGCGCCGTAGAACTGAAGTAGACAATGGCTTTGAACGGTGGAAGATCCGGGTCATTCTTCTGCTTGGCTAGGCAATTCTTCGTCAGCTCGAGAACGGCAGGCAGTGCGTTCTCCAAGCCATTAATATGGACGGCCCTCTGCGGAACAGTCAGGTGGGTTGGCACTTCGTCCTCCTTTATGGTCTTGATAAATTTGAAATTTGGCTTCATGGTCTTCCGAACCATGCTCATGACCTCGCGGGGCACAGTGGCGGAGAACAGGAGAGTCTGACGATCCACCTTCCTCCGATCTGGAAGGTACTCTTGGATCTCCTCGATATCCGGGGCGAAGCCTTGATCAAGGAGACGATCGGCCTCGTCCAGAACAAAGGCGCTCAGCTTCGGCGCCCTCACACCACTCTCCGGGTCCGAAAGGATATCCTTCAGGCGTCCTGGAGTTCCAACGAGGAGATGGCAGCCCTCCCTCTGGATACGGCGCAGACCTTCCCGCTTCCTCGTGCCGCCCACGGCGGTCTGCACAACAACACCGGTCTGATGAGCGATCTTCTTGGCCTCGACGGCGATCTGTTCGGCCAGCTCACGGGTGGGGGAGATGATGATGGCACGGATGTCCGCGGGTGTGCTCTTGCGAGCAGCAGAGCGCTTCTCAAGAGACGGGTCCTTGAAGATATTCTGCAAGACGGGAACGAGGAAGGCAAGAGTCTTTCCCGTACCGGTCTTGGCCTGGGCCAGACTGTGTATTACGTAGAATGTCAGAGTCTATCATTATCGATACAGCAGCGAAAGAACGCATCTCTCAGACCTTTTGGGTCGTGAAAGCCCTCAGGACTCGGATTGAAACGGGAAGAGAAGAGAAAACACATACACATCATCTCCCTTCAAAGTCTCGTGAATGGTCATGCTCTGAACATCGGTCATTGTCGTGATGTTCATCTTCGTAATATTGCTGATGATCTTCGGACTGACCAAATTCCTGTCCGCCAGTTCCTGGAACTGGGTGATACGCTGCTCACCGGACGGCACCGGCTCATCTGCCTGCGCCTGCGCCTGCACGGCGGCACCGGACGCGGCGGCAGCGTTCCTGAAAGCAGGAGAGGAGTGCAGCGCACGGAAGGCCGTCAAGGGAGATATGGCAGAAGGCCGCTGCCATCTCACCAGCTGGGGCGTCACCTTGGAGGAAATTGTGCGGGGAGCACAGGCGCGCAGGGCCTGTGCGAGGCCCTGTCGACGAACAGCGCCCAACATTTTGAATCTAGGGAATCAGAAACAAGACCGGATGAGACGATTGAAATATCCGGCTTGAGGGAGCAGGAGGGGAAAAAAAGGATAAGGGAAGGGGGGTTGGAGATAGGAGGAGGAAGAGGGAGACGGAGATAAAAAGTCGAGCCCCGAAGAAAATTTCGGACGGTCGAGACTCGGAGCGGAGCGCGGAGCTTGACGCGCCGCCCGCCGGGTCTGCCATAAGCACCGTAAAACGATCTCTGCCTCTGTGCCTCACAACCCCTCTGCTTCTGCAATGCATTTCCAGTCTTCATGTCTTGAATGTCTCTGTCTGCAATCTCTACAACCTTTTTTTTGCTCACAGGTTTTCACTAACAAGCAGGGTCTAGCAAAGCTATCTTACTCGAGCTTGAAACCAGCACCGAAATAGTTCATATTCACATTATCTCGCCAGGATATGATCCTATTCATTGCTGACCTCGCTGCTATGGTCAATGCGATATAATTGCAGCGTATCGACTGTCTTTTGTGGCTAACCCACCAACCAACATGACATACACAGGGCTTCTTAGAGAAACTAGCTGGAAGTTACAGCCAACGGGCAGAAAGGAAGAGCCTGTCGAGCTCTTTCACACCCCTCAATTCAGATAATCCCCATTGGTCTCCTGGTGGATGACATCAAACAGAGGCTTCGCGCTGAACCACCCGGCCCCCGGGGTGCCCACAGTCTTGTACGTGAACGCCGCGTCCTCGTCGCGGATCTTGATCGTCTCCCCGCCGCGGCCCGCGGCCGCCGCGTCCGCCATCAGCTGCGCGTGGCAGCACTTCTCCAGGCTGACGAACCAGAAGATGGCCTCCTCGACGGTGCGCCCGACCGTCAGGAGGCCGTGGTTCTGCAGCAGCGCCGCCTTCTTGTTCCCGAGCGCCTTGGCGATGTTCTTCCCTTCCTCCTCGGCGAGGACGACGCCGTTGAACTGTTTGTAGACGACGTGGTCCTGGGCGGTGGACATCAGTCGACGTTCACACAATGAGAAGCCAGACAGCGGTGCTGAAAGAAAATAGGAGATTGATAACCGTCGTGGGGAACTCACATTATAAAAGGCACAGGAATCCTGCGTGATGATATCCAGCGGCCTCCCCAGCGCACAGAACGCGCGTCCATAGATGCTGTGACTGTGCGCAGCGCAGTTGACGTCCGGCCTCGCGGCGTGGATCGCCGAATGGATCATGTACGCCGCGGCGTTGAGCAGCCTGCAGGGCCCGCCGGCGATGATGTTCCCGTCGTGGTCGACCTGGATGAGGTCGGACCTCTTGATCTGCGAGAAGGCGACGCCGAAGGGGTTCACCCAGAAGGTGGTCGGGTCGACAGGGTCGCGCAGCGTGATGTGGCCCGCGACGCCCTCGTCGAAGCCGTACTTGCCGAAGATGCGGAACGCGGCGGCCAGCCGGCCCTTGACGTACTCGCGCTCCTCGTACTTGTCCTCGAAGACGGGCGGCTTGGGGAAGGACATCTTGACCTTGGCCTTTTGCGCCGCGGCTTCCTGCGACTGGTGCGAGGGCGACGACGTGCCGTTGGCGGTGGAAGACACGCCGTTGGAGGTGAAGTCGTCGGTGGCAGATGGGGGAGCCATCGTATTGCTTGTAGCTATTGAAGAGAAGAAGAAAGTCACCGACTTCTACGTTTAGGGATGATGGATCGATGAAGATGGAACAAAGTTCCGTCGCAAGAGTTCTGGGAGGGGGGATGATATACGATAGGTACGACCGCCACTCCTACCAATTGTTATCGCCTGCTCGAAGCAAAAGAAGGTAGTTATCACAGCCTCTAATGATAGGTAGGGATGGACAGCTGGCAGGGTGGGAGATAGGTAGATATGGCGATTTCCCCCCGCCCCCCCCCCCCATTCACGCTCCGATCTCGCGCGGGGTCCGGCAAAACCGAGGCGCGATTCACTATCAAATCAATCAATTCTTGATTCACCTCTGGCACCGAAGTAAACCACTTAGGTCTCGGATGGCTCGCCCCGAGCCCAGGATCAACGCATACAGGGCGCGACGTCAAGCAAACCGGATGTCTCGCCGTCGTGCTTGTGCGGGGATTTGACTCGTGAGAGCCGACAAGGGCGCAAACTAGGGCCAATGCCATTTAAGGCTTCTTTAGCTTGGGAGATAACGGACAGTTGTCCGCAATGCTTCTTGTGGCTTTCCTGCAAAATTGGGAACGATGAATGTCCATTCATCACTAGGTATATTCTGGGAGACGGGAATTTGGCAAGCGTTGAAGCATGCATTCTATATGTGGTGAGGTCGGGGATGGATACCGCCGAGGGACGGACCGTCTCCACATCTGAACCTCAATCCGGGGAAAAGCTGCATTAAAGAAACAAAGGAGTAGTCGCGCGCATCGATTGAATATATATATGTATATCTCGATAAAGTACAACCATCCCATTGCTAGCTATGTACCCAGGTATCAATCAAACCTTCAATCCCACGACTGGAAACATTATCCTAAGCATTAGACTCCCGAAAGATCGACACAGAAGAAAATAACACAAATGAGAAAGTCCTTTGGGCGTTGACATCGTCCGCATGCAGAGCAACAGTTGACACAGGAAAAAAAAAATCGATTAAAACTGAGGGTACGTCATCTCCTGGGGCGGCTGGTAGGCCTGGGCAGCTGCATTGATACGGAGCTGGGCTTCCTTCTCCTCCTGTACGAGACCGCAGCAGGGACAACAGTAACTTCTCACACAGTCCCCAAGGCAGGAGCCTTCAATGCCGAAGCGCTCACGCATCTCACCACGCTTTATCATCTGGAGCAGCCAACTGAAACCGACGGAACCCAGACATGCGAACAGACAGCACTGCCAGGGAAGGAAGAACTCATGTCAGCTACATATTTCTCTTTGTGTTTTCAGGAGCGCAGGCCCATCTTGCTATAGGCAGGGGAACAACATACGTCACCGTTGAAATAGCTGAAGTTCTTCAGGTAAGGATCCTTCAGTCGGGCTTGGGTCTTGCCGAAGAGAAAGCATGGGAGACACCAGCCGCATAAGCCTGTGTAAAGTAATAGGCGTGCAAGTTAACAGGTCAAAATTCTGAAGTCTATAGTAAGCAGGACAAGATTATCTGGAAAGTTCCGTACAGGTGTCCACGGGACTACAGCAGTCCCAGAACGAGATGGACCATTTATTACTAAACGGCTGCTGGTCGGGAAACGGAGCGTCAGGTGGAAGGCCAAGGGCCTGCGGCGCACCAGAGTCTGTCAGGGGAGCACCATGTATGTGTCCTTGAGAAGGATATGTGGGAGTGTCGCTCTTCTCTGACATTGCGGCGGATTGGAACGGTGAAGACCGAAGACGGATAAAGCAACCTAATGGATAACAGGAGAATGGGGATGTCTTAACCAGAAGAAAGGAAGTCCAGTAGAGGCCAGCAGTGATCTAAGTAGTTCAGAATCCAAACAGATGACGCGCCGCGCAGCAATAGAAGCAGACAAGTATAGTTATAACTTGGCCCTGCCAAGCACGACATGAAGGGAGCCGATGATCCGCGACTTATCTAACTCCGTCGAACAAGTATCGTTCGATGTGATTACTCTGCACCTGTCCCAGCGATCTTCGATGGAGCTCGGTGCCCACTGGTCCTACTCCAAACGGTCAAACCACTTGTCACCTTGCACAAGGCATATAAGGCAGAATTACTCCGTAGAGAATAGGCGGCTGATGAGCAAGGATGCCTTCCTACCGCTGCATGAAGCACGGAGGTTGCGGGGCTGCTTGACGCCTGAAGGCTGAAGTAGGAAGAAGATGGGGCCATCCATGGCACGCTCATTCTTGTCATGCAAGCCCAGTCCATAGCACGAGAGTTCCACCCGATTAGTCGGTTCATTGTCAAGGTTCCGTATGTTGTACCTGACAGCGCACTTTGTACATATATACATTCATTACGTGAATCCCAATTGTACGCGGAGCAGGATTGTACGGTGTTGGATGTATTGTTCCTAGAAGAAAATGTCAGTTTCTAGCAGGCATTGTGCTCACTATCGGTTGCAGACATTTACGAAGGCCCCAATCGGAAGATAGACGTCCACAAGTCAGTCGGTTAATCAGAGCCGAAACTAGTAGTCTTAGCATCGTCAAGAACATGGGTTCGGAACCCCGTATCTCCTTAGCTGAAATAGCGGTGGAGTGGAAACCACGAGCTCACCAAAAAGAATAAGACAGATACCGGGTAAAGTCGTCATTTCTGAATGACCACCTCTCAGGTCGCTGCCAGAGTCTCTTCCCACACTAGGCACGTACTCCGTACAGTTGTACAGACACCGTTCGAGAAGAAGCGGACAGACAGGGCCGACTGAAAGTTCACAGGATCGCCCGCAAGTCTGGACTCGTCGGAGGGCTCGAGACCAATACGAGTCGCACGGATGTGATCTGCCGGATCCCTAAGCCTAATAAGGCCCCCAACTTATTAACTAGCGCTTGGCTCCAGCCAGCCCCGTAGACGAACTGTCCAATAACGGCGACGGCTGACGCAGTTGAAGGGACACCCAAAGAAGCTTCTTGTCCAGCAATAACGTCGAGGCCGGAGCGGCGGCGCTGGATATCGAGGGTCCTAAAATGTACCTAAGCAAGGCGGCGGAGTGCTCGTTACTGATAGCCAAGCTGCTGACTGTAATTGCTATCAACAGCTTCAGCTGCAAGGGGTACTCGATAGTTAACAGATTGAGCCGATTTGAGTCCTCGGTAAAATAGCATACAAAGAACGTTGGTCCAGTTATTCTTAATAGGTATCCACGGCAGACGATGGGATGTTATTATTGCCAGGGTTTGCAGCTTGGTATCTGCTGCAGGGGTCTTCATGATCCGCCTTGTCGGCATGATTTTCATTCGGAGAAGGTTCGGTGCGAGCTGGCCTGAATGATTATGTAACGTCGAAAATTTGAAGAGACAGTAAACAGTAATGTTGCCTTAACTCAACATCTGATAATCGCGCGCGTGCCTCACTTCGGCCTCCGGCGCCCTAGGTGCTGCAGACCCTTCAAATCTGAATGACTCTGCGATGTACTCCGTGCTGTTGGCTCTTCCTCGTATGACAATTTCAATTGAGAAGGAACTATCAAGAGACCATTGATTCAACTGATAAAAGGAGGCTTCGACGGAGTTGAAGAAGCCAAATACAGAACGAAGTTGAAGAAGAGCCAAGTAACGGGTCATTAGTCGCCTAATCAGGAAAGGACCTGGGACCTGATAACATAGACACCAAGAAAAGACCCAAATTTCATTCCCAGACAGTCCTAATCTATTGAACCGCGAAGCAGGTCTTTATTCTTCCCAGGAATCGGTTGTTCACCAAAAGATTATTTTTACTATTATTTCTCAGACATACCTGCAAGACGTGACTCTTGAAAAGTCAAGACTAATGGATGCTCTCTATTCTTTAGCCGCATCCTTCAACTCACCCCGTTCCTTGACAGTCCGGGCAATACCAGCCCCGACATCCGTCCCCAGGCTGTTGAACCCGTTGATCACGCCTTCACGATCGCCCTTGCCCATCTCCTGACTCATCTTGTATTTGCCACCTATCTGCTCGATCGTAATCTCGATCCCGATGATGTTCTTCTTTAGGAGCTCGATATATCGGTCCGGCGCGTCGGAGACGTTCCACGGAGCTGGCTTCTCCCCGCCCGTGTATCCCATTATCGCCGTCTCGCAGTGATGTGAAAGGTCCTGGATCTGCTTGTCCAGGAACGCAGAAGCCTCCGGAGAGCTCGAGTCATGATACACGGTGGCTTTGCCGTATACCTGGACGGCAGAGTAGTTCCATGTGGGCACCACTTTCCCCGTTGACGGTTTTGTCTCGGTGTAGAATTTGGGGGTCACATAGTGATGATAAGGCCCGTTGAAGAGCACCAGCACGTCTTGCTCGAGTTGAGATGGTGGTGAAGAAGAAGAGGATTCTTTTGTCGCAAGCGAATCGATGATTGCCTTTGCTTGTGGATTCTGTCTCGCCATATGACCTCGCAGTCGTGCCTTGACTGGCTCATCCGGATGATCGGACTCGAGAACGTCCAGCACCCATGGGATATGGCTCGACTGCAATAGCGGATAAGTCGAGGATGGGATTGCTGTCGTTAGGATTCCTAGTGGATTATCACGGATGAACTGTAGCAGCACCGGAATGGAAGATTCTGCGTGAACTGCGCGGAGATACATTGTTTTCGCGAAATGAGAAACAAGACAGATAATGCCAATCAAGTCGGTGGCTCAAAATCAAAAGTTCGTTTGATAATATTTTATAAATTCCTCTAAGGATACATTTATTATTGATGAATAGCGTAAATGCAGCAACAAAAGATACCTCCGAGCTTATAATATATCCCTAAAGCGCGAGTTATCCTTGTTGGGTATGATCCATGTCATATAGTAGACTCCGCGGCCTCGGCAAAGGGAGCCAATGAAGACCTTTCATACTGCCGGCAGTAACTTAACTGTCGCCGAAGGATCCAACCCGTCCCGCATCGACATTCTCTGTCAGTGTAGCACCTATGACTCGATAAGTATTATTAAATTAGTAGATGAGATTCATGGCCCCGGCTGGCTCCACTAACGCTCTAGCAGATCCCGATAAGCGCTGATAGAGTTGGTCCCTAATCAGCTCCGCGGATCTTGCAATGGTCTGTAGGAACACTGGAGAGCCGTGTGGGGGAAATATTAAACCAACGATCAAGATCTTTTAGGTCCTCTGATTTGATGGAGACAAGTTTGCAATTTCTCTGTTGCTTTTGTTGACATCATAAGCAGAGGGGTTGGTGATGACACCGGTATGGAATGAGATTAAAGAGCTCTTTTGTCTTTCTTGTCTTATTGTAATTGTGAAATCCAAGAGAGCTGAATAACGATACGACCAACACGGCTTGATGGAACCTTCCTCCAGTGTTTTTCAATCATCAGACGAATTCTTGAGCGTCGAGCGGTGTTGATAAGATCTTGACGGGCCTTCCGACCATGTCCGGAATAGTTAGGCGGCGTCCGCGCGGGCCGACGGTTCTTCCAGCGGGCACGGCCCCTCGAGTTGAGAGCTCCATATGTAAAAAAACATCGGCGCAAGCGCATGAGGGCACCAGCAAGAACGCTTGCGACAATCAGCGCTAGGAACTTCACCATGGGCAAGCGCGGGGGAAAGAAGGTGAGCCATCAATGTCGCCTCCCAGCTCTGGACCCTGCTTTTCTTCGCAGGCGCTGACCACAGCTTGTGTGATCGCAGTTCGGAAAAGGTGGCGGCGGCGGCGGAGGACAGCGCGGGCAGCGCCAGGACTGGCGCGACATCCCCAAGCAGAATGAAAAGTACGAGAAGTACTACAATGAGTCGGGAATCATCCCCGAGGAGGAGAAGGAGGCGTTCTGGGCGGCGCTGAGGAGGCCCCTGCCCAACAGCTTCCGCTTCACCGGCTCACGAGGGTACGTATAACGTCATGGCGAGCTTTTCCAACGTAGTATACCTACGTAGCTAAGATAGCTCCCTGCGCACTCAGATCGTAGTTTTGCTAACTGGAGTTTTCGTATCTAGCCATGCGCTTGCCGTCCAGCAGCGCCTCAAGGATTACTACATCCCCGAAATCACCTCCATCAAATATGAGGGGGAGTTCGTCGAGCCGCCGCGGCCGGTCCCCTGGTATCCCGACCAGCTCGCCTGGTCGATGACCACGCCGAAGAACGTGGTCAGACGCTTTGCGCCCTTTTCTTCGTTCCAGAAATTCCTAGTCTCCGAGACGGACGTCGGGAACATCAGCCGTCAGGAGGTTGTCAGCATGATCCCGCCGCTCCTGATGGACCTCAAGCCCGGCATGACGGTGCTGGACATGTGCGCCGCTCCGGGCAGCAAGTCCGCGCAGCTGATAGAGATGGTGCACGCGGGCGAAGAGGAGGCGATGCAAAAGGTCGCCGAGGAGGTGAAGAAGAGCGGGGTTGAGAATACGCAGCCAGGACTGGGACCAGAAGGTCTCAACGACGACGGCAGAACGACGGGTCTCCTGATCGCCAACGACAGCGACTACAAGCGCGCGCACATGCTGATCCACCAGATGAAGCGGCTGAACTCCCCCAACCTGATCGTTACAAACCACGACGCGACCATGTACCCTTCGATCAAGCTCCCTTCGCCGCCATCACCAGATGGAAAGCCCACGCAGAACAGATACTTGAAGTTCGACCGGATCCTGGCCGATGTTCCGTGCTCGGGCGACGGAACTACACGGAAGAACAGCAATGTATGGGCGGACTGGGTTCCCGGCAACGCTCTGGGGTTGCATTCGACCCAGGTCCGGATCCTCGTCCGTGCCTTGCAGATGCTGAAGGTCGGAGGACGGGTCGTCTACTCGACGTGCAGTATGAACCCGATCGAAAACGAGGCCGTCGTCGCCAGTGCCATTGGGCGCTGCGGAGGCTCAAACAACGTCAAGATAATCGACTGCAGCAATGACCTGCCCGGACTGAAGAGGGCACCGGGGTTACGTTCGTGGAAAGTGATGGACCGAGAGGGCAGGATGTGGAGCAGCTGGGACGAAGTCCAACAGCAGAGGGAGAAAGAGGGCATCGACGGCCTTGGCCGGCTCGCGGAGAGCATGTTCCCTCCGACTGGAGAGATTGCAGACCTGCCGCTCGAAAGATGCATGCGCATCTATCCCCACATGCAGGACACCGGAGGGTTCTTCATCACCGTGCTGGAAAAGACCTCCGAGATCAGGGCCAAGCCGGAAGACTCGAGCAAGGTCATTCCCAAAGCGTCCGTCGCAGCCGTTGTGGAGGAGCTCGACATGAAACACAGGGACGGCACCGGGTCCTCTCTGGAGAAGATCAAAGCCCTGGACGACCTGGTGCCTCCTGGACGGGATACCAAGGAGGAAGCCGACAAGAATGCATCTGTCGCCGAAAGCTCCCACCAGCTGCCATACTCTGCCACCCTCCCTTCCGTCGGCTCGACCTCCTCACCCGGAAAGAGAGGTGCGGACGACTACAGCAGTCAGCTCCCATCCAAACGGACCAAGGTCGAAGACGGCACCGACGCAATCATCGGCGACCGACCCATTCACCGCCCTGCGGAATCGGTCGAGACCGAACATGTAGAGCAGGCTCCAGAACCCGAGACCCGACCCATCACGACCGAAACCACCGCCGAACCGGCCTCGACGACGCAGTCGCAGCCCCAACAACCACAACAACAACAGAAGCGGAAACCAGGCCAGCCGACCGAGGAGCCCTTCAAGTACCTGGACCCGCAGCACGAGGTGCTCGGCCCCATCTTTGACTTCTACCACATCTCGCCGCGGTTCCCGCGGGACCGGTTCATGGTGCGCAACGCGCAGGGCCAGCCGACCAAGACGATCTACTACACGAGCGCGCTGGCGCGGGACATCCTGACGGAGAACGAGGGCCGGGGGATCAAGTTCGTGCACTGCGGCGTGAAAATGTTCGTCAAGCAGGACGCGCAGCGCGACAACGTGTGCCGGTGGCGCATCCAGGCCGAGGGGCTGCGCTACCTCGACGACTGGCTCGGCAGTGAGCGGACAGTCACGCTGTACAAGAAGGAGACGCTGCGCCGGCTGCTCGTCGAGATGTTCCCCAAGGTCGACGGCAACGCGTGGAGGGAGCTCGGCGAGATCGGGGAGCACGCGCGCGACATGGCCATGGGATGCTGCGTGCTGCGGGTCGAGCCGAGCGATGCGGAGGATGGATTTAGGTATGTATACCCCTGGACTTGTCTTCCATCTGCAATATAATACATAGAAAAAAAAATGCTAACGAAAAATCTCCCACAGAGAACGAATGGTCCTCCCCCTCTGGCGCTCCCTGCACTCCCTCAACCTCATGCTCCCCAAGGAGGAGCGCCGCGCCCTGCTCCTCCGCCTCTACAACGACGACACCCCGCTCGTCAACACGACCCGGAAGCGCGAGGGCAAGCGCGCTGCCGCTGCCGCAGGTGGTGCTGCTGACGGCGTAGCCGAAGACGAAGGCGAGGACGCCACTCCTGCCGCCGAAGCCGAGCCTGAACCTGAAGCCGAAGAAGAAGCAGGCGAAGGCGAAGAAGAAGGCATCACCGAGCCGACCTCGACCCAGACCCAGGGCCACACGGAAGAGGACCTGATCAAGCGCGAGAACATCTACCTGGGGCAGCAGGAGCAGGACCAGATGGCGCACCGGGAGACGTTCATGCGGACCGACGACGACGAGGAGGATCGGTTCAATAATACCGTTTGAGAGCTGGGCGTGTCAGCAGGCAAGCAGACAAGCAATAATACGTGAGTGAGTGAGTGAGTCAGTGGTTGACCTTGACCATATATGAATGATACACATACATGTTCGAGGGGATGTATGTATGTATTTACAGTAATGGTATGTACAACACACAGTATGTACAACAGCAGAATAGATGGAAAGAAAAGTTGCAAATAGCTTTTGTTTTGAATACACACCATGAACGAACGGATGCGTTATTATAGTTATATATGTATATAATATATACCTGTGCACTGTGCCATTTATTCTGCTTCAAGTATTCACATTCATATCTATGTCCATATCCCTATCCATGATATGGTATAATATGATATAATGCGATATGATATGCATCTACCTCATCATGTGTATGCAAAAGATAGAAGCTGGATCTAACAGCAGCAAGCAAGATCTCATCGTTATCATCATCGATATGAGTGAACGCTGCGCTGAAGCCCAATCCCACAAAACCAAATAAATCGAAGAATCAATCAATCAATCAATCAAATAGTCACCGCCTGGAATCAGAAAAAAAAAATAGCTGATCTGATCTAATGGTCGTGGTCGTGGTCATTACATCATGTCATGTTGTGTCGTCAAGATGAAAAATCAAAGAAAGCGTCAAAAAGAGCAAAGGACGCAATGCATGCTTCTCTCACCAACTTGAGATGAGTGTCACCTGACCAAACATGCATACGCATCGAGGTTGCAAGCAAGCAAGCAAGCAAGCAAGCAAACAAAACAAAAAGGACTCGGAGTCCAGCCCAGTCCAATAGACAAACCAATCAAGTCCCAAAGCAACGTGGATTTCCACGTCAAGCTGAAGCAGTAGAAGCCTGTGGTGGGCGCCCCCCGGGGGGTTTGCGGCCGTACGTGAAGTAGACATTGACATAGAGGTGGTTCTTGGAATTCCGCAGCTCTCTCAGGACACCGGCGATCAGCTCGTCGATCCGTTCGCGGGACCAGCCCAGGACGCGGTTGAAGAAGGCCAGCGTGAATGCCTCGAGGCCCTCCAGGCTGTGGAGGAACGTGGCCCGGCCGATCTCCTTGAGCCGGCGGTCTTTGGGCCAGATGCCGACGGGGACCTGGGGTTGTTAGCGACGCTTTTTCTTTATAAAAAAGGAAAAGGAAAAGAAGAAAAAAAAGAAAGAGAGAAAGAAAGAAAGACTCAAAGGTGCAGTGGCGCGACACACCTTGTATATTTCCTCCCGGATGTCAACGAAGCCGGCCTTCTCGAGGAATCCCTTCTGCTTAGGAGCGATATCTACCGGCTGTCCGAAACTGTCAGCATAAGAGGAATATGTTAGCTACTAACGCGAACGCGAACGTCTTTGGACCCGATTGCAATGTCCACAAGACTCACCGTCTTCCTGCCTCGTTGTAATTTTCGTTCCACAGGACAGCATTCGGAGTGCGCTGGAGACTATCGTCATCTGATCGGAATCGGGACTCGACCTCCTGGAACTCCACCCAGCCTCCGTCCGTGAGATTGTCGTAGATCTCGCGTACGACGGCGTCCCAGTCTCCGATCGTGCCCTGCATGCACCTCGCATGGATGTAGTCAAACTTCTCGTCGTACGCCCAGGGCGAGCGCACGTCGTCGATGATGAACCGGCAGTTGGGAGGGGAGTCAGTGGGCTGAATTAGGGACAGATCTATGCCCAGCACCTCGCAGTCAGGGTGCTCGTCCGCGCTGAGTAGGCAACCACGTCAGCTAAGGACCGGCAAAGGGTTCTGGGCGATGTTGCTAGAGACGTACAATTCAATTGCCCAAATTCCCGTCCCGGTGCCTATGTCGAGTACCCGTCGAGGATTGGGGGGCAGCGGTGCCCGGTACAGTGCCCCATTCACGACGGCTTTGTAGATCTGGTGTGCCAGAGCGAGACGCTCTTGTTCCCGCTCGTCGTTGGGCATCAGGTAGGAGCCTTCGCGGAAGGCATGGTAACGGCGGCCGTTCTCGTACTTGTAATCAAGGATTGAGGGCGGTCCGGGGGCTATCGTGGCTGGGATGTCAGAAATGGAAATGTTTCGTATCGTGTGTCGAGGCGGGGAGGGCTTACTGCAGTAAGACGAGGTATCGGAGTATAAGGATACATCGTCTTCCAGCTCCCCGCTCTGGAGGCACGAATCTTGGTCAGCAACTGCACAGTAAGAGCATTTGTCTGTCTGTTTGACAGAATCCGACGTTCTGGCACGGCCGTTCGTGTTACAATTGTTGAATCTCACCAGCCGCCATGTAACACCCTCTGCGGTCGATCACGTTGGAGAAGACAGGGGACGTCACTCACATCCACCTCGAGTTGTTGGTTAATCGAGGCTTCGCCCCCCATGAGGACAGAAATATTCGAAAGGCTTCCGGGAAATTATATGCCCTGTCGTGGTGAAACAATGATCTGGTTTGCAACTGCGGCGTTCTGGAGGACTGCGAAGTAAAGCAGCTCCGAGATGCGCCTGGAGGCAGGAACTGGGGGAGTAAGCCGTCTGGGCTGGCTCAGGAGCAAGGAAAGATGGAACGAACGGGCGACATGAGCACACAAGAGGTCATAATAACATGGCAGAGACGCTGGAGAGGACGTCCAGGCCTCCGCAAGGCCTGGGGAAACCCCGAGACGGCGGCGGTTCGCATCGTCGGAAGCGCCGCGAGGTTCCAGACGCCCGGGACGCGGAACCGTCAACGGCGCTACTGCAGCGGCGTCACATCTCAAACATCCCGGCAGACGCTGTACACCGCGAACAACACCACGATGCCACCGCTCACCGCCAGATCCTGCGATCCCGGCCAGCCGGTCGGTTCAATCCCGCCTGTCTGGTTCTTCTGTTGTTTCATTCCGGACTCCCGGCGCATCTGCTAGTGTGGCCTCGTCTAATCATCGGAGGAGCCGTCCTTCTTAAGACACTGTTAGCCCGACTAGCACATGCAGTACCCCTCATCCATTCATCATTCTACTCAGACGGGTTTGCGTCATCTGGAGGGTCTTCATCCGGTGCTATGATCTCGTCTGCAGTGGATGTCTAGACTCGCTCTTTGTGTCGAGCTTCAAGAATGGTTCCCTGGATATCTGTTTGATGATGCTGATTTTGAACTGTTGCATTGCACATGGATAAGTGTAGTAAACCCTTCCAACAAAGCTGTCAGCGATCCTGTGGCCAGACAATGGAGAGACTGACATTGTGACGAGAGAAAAGTAGCTGACGAAAAGAATATCACACAGATGGTTTGTGTGGTTGTATGATCGTAAATTTGAGAACATTGCTGGAGCAGTTATGTGGTGATACAAAGATGCAATTTAAGTAAACCTGGGCGCCAGTTGAGTGATTGTGGAAGCGCTGCGTTTGGGGTCCATCTTCTTTATATAGCCACACTGCCTTTGGCATGGGCTCAGGCCCAATTATTGTATTGAGAATGATTCTCTACGGGTATGGTACCTGGTAATGGTCATTACCAGGTACTGCCGGGCACTCTGGTAACAAGGAGAGGTGCAACCTGGCGGCCTGGCAAGCAGATCCCTCGCAGCTTCATCAACCTCCGGTCTTGAGTTTCAACTGTGAGCATTGACGGTTATAAGAGACGACCCGATCCAATTGATACTGGGAACTATATACAGACATCACTACTGACATGGCATCGTCAGCAACGACAGTCCTCGAGAAACTCGCGCTAGGCAAGGTGGTGGTCATCGGCGGAACGGGCTTCCTGGGCCATCATGTCGTCAACCTGCTGGTGCAGCGCTGCCAGACCGAGTCAATCTCCGTAGTCGATCTGCGTACCGGCCGCAACCGACGCCCCGAGTCGGACGGCGTGCGCTACTTCGAGGCTGACATCGCTGATGCCACGCGCCTGGCATCCATCTTCGATGAGACGCGCCCGGATGTTGTCATCCACACGGCTTCACCTCCGCCCCAGGCCGACGTCGCGACGGCCCGGTCACTGTTCAAGAAGGTCAATGTCGACGGCACGCGGTGCGTCATTGAGGCATGCCAGAAGACAGGCGTGAAGGCGCTTGTGTACACTAGCTCATCGAGCGTTGTGAGCGATAACAAGTCGGATCTGATCAATGCCGACGAGCGGTGGCCTGTTGTTAGAGGAGCCGCGCAGACGGAGTACTACGCCGAGACCAAGGTACAGTGCTTCTTCTTTCTTCTCTTAGACGTGCCCGTCCTGAACCTAAATGATACAGGCCGCAGCTGAAGAGCTTGTGCTCGCCGCAAACCGCCAAGAGCCCTACAAGCTTCTCACAGCCGCGATTCGGCCCTCGGGCATTATAGGCGAGGGCGACACCATGGTGACATACCAGATGCTCAAGATCTACCGAGAGGGCAGGACGGGCGTGCAGGTGGGAAGCAACGACAATCTCTTCGACTTCACCTACGTCGAGAATGTCGCGTACGCGCACCTGCTCGCCGCGAAAGCCCTTCTCCTCACTGCGGAGTCGGATACCGTTCCGTCGGAGCACGAGCGCGTCGACGGCGAGGCCTTCTTCATCACCAACGATAGCCCCGTGTACTTCTGGGACTTTGCCCGCGCCATCTGGGCAGCGGCGGGGTCCCCTCACGGCACGGAACACGTCTGGGTACTGCCCCGCGGGATTGGCATCGTCTTGGGGTTCCTGAGTGAGATGTTCTTCACGATCATCCGCAAGCCGCCTACGTTCAACCGCCAGAGAATCGTCTTCAGTTGCATGACGCGGTACTTCGACATCTCCAAGGCAAAGAGCCGCCTCGGGTACAAGCCGCTGGTCAGCCTGGACGAGGGCGTCAGGAGGTCGGTGAAGTGGTTCATTGATCAGGGGAAGAACGAGGGAGCGAAGGCGTAGTAGGACTATAGGAAGATGGAATCGGTGTAGCTTAGTGCTTAATGTCGAAGAGGTGCTGCGTCGGTCAATGCCACAGCTTCAGAGACAACGAGATCAGGAGATATGAGCCCATACGAATGCAGGAGTGAGTGTGATTTTCCATCAGGGAGACTGGCGCTCCATGTTGCCAAGCAATCGAGTACCGCTTATATCCCCGAGATATGCGAACTAAATACACGTGCAATGACGTTGAGGCCGAAATTCGGTTAAACGTGAGTTGATCAGACAACTGCCGGACTGGGCATCAGTGTAACGTCCGCGCCACGTCGTCCAGCAGGTTTCTTGCGTCCTCATGCCGGGGATCCCCTCACAGAGCAGCGCGGGGTTGACCAGGATCCAAGACCCCAGAAAGCTGCGCCCGGGAGGGGAATGCATCGACAGACGACGATCGTTGACCCGGAAAGGCGATGGCACCCGCAGCGGCGCATCTTCCAGGACGGAGGAACAACCCCGCTGCCAACGTCCTCCCGACCTGCAAGTGTCCTTCCAGGGCGCCATTGGTGCATGGCCGATTGACCGTTCTTGTTCTCCAAATCATGTCTGCGATATGTGGAAAAACTCCGGTGTCTGATTTTCGCTCCTGCCCCAGTTGGCAGCTCGCCGTTCTCGGAGACCTCTATTGTCTGGGGAGTAACTTCACGGTGCTATTGTACTCTGCACATATTACCTGTCCACGTCGCTAGGTGTGCTTTATTATATGCATTAGCAAACTCATATTAACCCAGGCACGTTTCCATCCCCGCTGCACACGACTTGGACGGCCTATTTACCTCGGCCTGCTTTGACGCGAGCGGAGCATCCATGCCTCCTGCGATCAGGAGACTCGACGTGGATCTCCTCACTGGACCCGGGGGACAGGGCAAGGTAGTTGTGCCTCTGATGAGAGCGTTCTGAATTCCCCGATGCTGCGCCGCCATAGGACATGAAGTGATCGCATTTATTTAACTTTCGGGTTCTCCCACTTGGGGTCCCAAATGAGACCTCCTCTCTGGGTTCGGAAATTCTAACTTCGAACTGTTTGCAATTGACCAGTGTTCAGCGTCATGAAGGTACCGTCTGCCTTCACGATTGCCTGCCTGGCAGTGCAGGCAGCCGGTGCTGCAATCAGTCATCGGCTCTGCGGGTTTACAATCACAGAGCACCCGGATCCAGTGCAGCGTGCCTTGCTGCAGGACATTGTATGTCACGATTCAGCAAGGTACTCTTATCGTTCACGAAGAGATGCTGACCTATTCCAGATTACCTGGGATGAGCACTCTCTGTTCGTGCGAGGGGAGAGGATCATGATCTTTAGCGGCGAATTCCATCCCTTTAGGTATGAGATTGCAGTTACCTGCTTTTCTCAGATATAGACCGCTGTTCCACAGCTTTCGTCTGGAATGCTCTAACTGCAGACAGACTTCCAGTCCCAACACTGTGGCTCGACGTTTTCCAAAAGATTAAGGCATTGGGATTCAACTGTGTTTCCTTCTACGTCGACTGGGCCCTGTTGGAGGGAAAACCAGGAGAGTACAGAGCCGATGGCATCTTTGACTTGGAGCGGTTCTTCGAAGCGGCCTCGGAGGCAGGTATCTACCTCCTTGCTCGTCCCGGACCATACATCAACGCCGAGGCGTCAGGCGGTGGCTTCCCGGGATGGCTGCAAAGGGTACGAGGCGTGCTTCGAACGTCTGCTCCGGACTACTTGGCGGCCACTGATAAGTATGAGATCCCCGTCCCTGGTAGACATTGACGCAGTTGGAATCTAATAACCATTGACCAGCTACGTTGCCAATGTCGCAGCCACGATTGCCAAGGCTCAGATAACCAATGGCGGCCCTGTTATCCTGTATCAGCCGGAAAATGAGTACAGTGGTGCTTGCTGCGGCACGAAATTTCCGGATCCGGAGTACATGCAATATGTGATCGACCAGGCAAGGTCCGCGGGCATTGTCGTGCCCATGATTAGCAACGATGCCAGTCCCGCTGGCCGTAATGCGCCGGGAACTGGTGTTGGAGAAGTGGACATCTATGGACATGACAGTTATCCGTAAGTTGTACGTCCGCATCGCTGTAGATTGCATGCTAACTGATCACCAGCCTTGGATTTGACTGCGTATGTGTCTCCACGTCCCTAACCCCTAACCCTGATTCTAACGAGAGAGAAGGCCAATCCAACGGTGTGGCCGAGTGGCCGACTGCCTACGAATTTTCGCACGCTTCACCTCCAGCAGAGCCCGTCAACCCCTTACTCACTTGTCGAGGTATGTCATCCTTTTCCACGTGGATACCGCCTCTGACAGCGTGCAGTTCCAAGCCGGCTCGTTCGACCCATGGGGAGGACCGGGGTTCGAGGCATGCTCCAGGCTGCTTAACAACGAGTTTGAGAGGGTGTTTTATAAGAATGACTTGGGCTTCGGAGTTGCGATACTTAACCTTTACATGGTAGGCTGCGTTCCTTCCCTTCTGGCCAAGAGCTGGCAGAGACTGACTGCTCCAAAAGACGTTTGGTGGCACGAACTGGGGAAACTTAGGACATCCCGGAGGATACACTTCGTACGACTATGGCTCGCCTATATCTGAAGTGCGCAACATAACCCGCGAGAAATACAGCGAGCTCAAGCTGATTGGTAATTTTGTGAAAGCATCTCCTTCGTATCTTGAGGCTATTCCAGGCAGTTTGACCACCACTGTGTACACGGATACCGAGGACTTGACGGTGACACCGCTCATTGGGAACAAATCGGCCTCTTCCTTTTTCGTCCTGAGACACTCGGATTATTCCAGCCAGGAGTCAACCAGCTACAAGCTAAAACTCCCAACGAGCGCGGGTAATTTGACTATCCCCCAGCTTGGTGGAACGCTTACGCTCAATGGGCGTGACTCGAAGATCCATGTTACCGATTACGACGTCGGCGGAACCAACATCCTTTACTCGACGGCCGAGATATTCACCTGGAAGAAGTTTGCCGACAAGAAGGTTCTCATAGTGTACGGCGGGGAGAATGAGCACCATGAGATAGCGGTCTCTTCCAAGTCAGAGCCGTCAATTGTCGAAGGTCCAGAATCAGGCATCTCTACCAAAGTTCTGGACAATTCGGTGGTTATTGCTTGGGACGTATCTCCCACCCGTCGCATTGTAAAAGTCGATGACCTGCAGATTTTCCTTCTTGGTGAGTTGAGTGTGAATATTCACCTTTTTGGCATGCGACTGACCATCCCCAGACAAAAACTCTGCGTACAACTACTGGGTTCCCGAACTTCCTGCGCACGGAAAATTACCTGGCTTTAGCACCCAGGAGAAGACAGCCTCCTCGATTATCGTCAAAGCTGGGTATCTTGTGAGGACTGCATATCTGGAGGACAGCGCGCTTCATATCACGGCAGATTTCAATAGAACAACACCAATTGAAGTTATCGGAGCTCCCGAGAAGGCCAACAGTCTGTACATCAATGGAAAGAAGGTCAAGCATACCGTTGACGACAACGGGATCTGGGCCGGCACGGTGCAGTACGCAGATCCCGGGATCAAACTCCCCAGCCTGAAGGATCTGGAGTGGAAGTACGTCGATACCCTTCCGGAAATCCAGCCATCCTATGACGACTCCGGCTGGGTTGTGGCGGATCACAAGACCACCAACAACACCCACCGTCCTCTGACGACACCCACGTCGCTGTACTCGTCTGACTATGGCTTCCATACCGGCTACTTGATCTATCGCGGCCACTTTGTGGCTACAGGCGACGAGACAAGCTTCTCCATTCACACCCAGGGCGGCTCCGCCTTCGGCAGCTCGGTCTGGTTGAACCAGACCTACATTGGATCATGGACGGGTATCGACAGGAACAGCGACTACAACGCAACGTACAAGCTGCCGAACCTCCAGGCGGGCAAACCCTATGTCTTCACCGTCCTGATCGACAACATGGGACTCGACGAGGACTGGACCATCGGGACCGATCAGATGAAGAACCCGCGCGGCATTCTGGATTACCAGTTGTCCGGACGAGATGCCAGTGCGATCACCTGGAAGCTGACAGGCAACCTCGGTGGTGAAGACTACCGGGACAAGGTGCGTGGTCCTTTGAACGAGGGTGGACTGTATGCAGAGCGCCAAGGCTGGCATCAGCCCGAGCCGCCTAGCAAGCACTGGGAGTCTAGGAGCCCGCTCGACGGTCTTTCTGGGCCCGGAGTTGGATTCTACACCGCGCAGTTTGACCTTGACATCCCTCGCGGCTGGGACGTCCCGCTATACTTCACCTTTGGCAACGACACGGCACCCCCACCGGCATACCGGGTGCAGCTCTACGTAAACGGGTACCAGTACGCTAAGTACGTCAACAACATCGGCCCGCAGACGAGTTTCCCGGTACCGGAGGGGATCCTGAACTACCGGGGCGCCAACTGGCTGGCGGTAAGCCTGTGGGCACTGCAGTCCAACGGGGCGAAACTTGATAGGCTTGAGCTGGAGTACGCGACGCCGGTGATCACATCGATGAATGAGGTCGAGCCGGTGGAGCAGCCCAAGTACGAACCACGCGAGGGGGCATATTAGGCTGTAGGGCTCCTGCAGGGGTTAACGTGTCTATAGGCAGCTAAAATTTAAAAGTGATGTACGTCGAAGTAGAACCGCCGCTGTTCACGGCCTGGACTCTGGACGTACGTCTCGACTCCGGAAGCCAGAAATGCTGATGTTGTATGTAAATCAACTAGTTCACTTATATAATAGTTTCAAGGAACCATTTTGGATTTCAGGACACGTTCGCTTTGTATCAACGCTATCAATCGATAGGGCGTGGTCTATGCGGTGCGGGGACGGGAGATCTCCAGACTCCAGCGCCCCGCGCCCAGCCCCTTGCTTTTTTATGTCGTACAGAAGTTGGCGACATGGAAAGAGGAATTGTATGAAAAGCGCGACTCTGGGCACATCAAAAACCCGAGCTTTGGAAGCTCTTCTCCCGGGCATCCCTTCGTGCGGTTCTGAGCCTGATCCTTTGTGCTGATCTGCAATCTGTCTTCCCTGCCGGCGTCGCTCCCAGCCACGCGGCTTTCTGCTTCGTCTGCCTTCGACAGCGTCATCGCCTCCCCATCGCGTCGTCATCATCTTCTCTCCGTCAATGCCTCTGTTCTTGCCCAGTCTCCGTCTCGCGTCCTCGCAGGGGCTGTTTTCTCCCTCGCGGTCGTCGCCCATGTCGCTCATTTCATAAGTCGCGCGCGAGATACAGCCGTATCCGCCAGCTCCATTTTGTTTACCAAGGGTCTACAAGACATCGCTGCGCTCAAGAACTGCGGTCCTCGGCCGTCCGCGTTCCTGGAAGACACTTGCATCGCATTCTCCAGACCAGTCCGAGAGCGATCATCCATCTCGTCCGCCGCAATGGCGCCCGTTTCCATCTCTCCGCGCTCGATCGCCGCCCCGGTCCAATCTCGCACGGACTACACCAGCTTCCCTCCACCTTCAATCATCACAGATCCTGAATTATCGTCGCTCGCAAAGCGCGTGATACCCGTGGTCTCTATCCCAGCTACATACGGCGGCCTGACCTCAGGCCCCACGCCCGGCACCGTCGCAGGCATCGTCCTCGGCACCGTCAGCGGCGTGCTCCTCGTCCTCTACGTCTTCTACCTCGTGCTCGGCCGCCACTGCTACGCCGACGTCAGCGAGGTCTCGTCGGAGATCGTGTACCGGCGGCGGCCCCGTGGGCCCGAGATCGTCGAGCGCTCCCGGGCCGGCCCACCAGCACCGCGACCACGGTCCAGGCGGGACAACACGGTCGTCGTCGAGGAGTCGGAGACGTCGCGCACCACCGAGGACGACATCGTCGAGGTCATCGAGGAGCATTCGACCATGTCGCCGTCGACGGCGACGACGGAGACGCCGCCGCCGCGGCGGAGCAAGGCTCGGGGGAAGCAGCAGTTCTCCGGGTCGTATCGGACTGTGGATCCGTACGAGTATGGAGGGGGGAGGGCGCCGGCTCGGCATGTGCGGAGGTGATCGGTTCGATCTGATATGAAAGATTTATATGAAATGTGGGAATGAATTAGAGAGACGACGTGATATGAGATACGTTATCAGAAAGCGGATCGTGATGACCTATGTCCAACATGCGAGAGTCTATGTCTGGATGCGTCCTTGGACGAAGCCAGGTCTTTCTGCGATGCCGTTCTCCGAGACACGCAATATCCAAAACGCCCGCGGAATGACACACGCCATTAGCTGCACGATTAACCGCAAGAATGGCGGCGTTCGGTTTGTCATCTGAAAAAGCCTACCGGCCTATTCGTGTACTTTTACCAACCTGGACGATCGAACACGCGAGATGCAACGTGGTCAGGACGAGGTCTCCTGTTGGTCGCTGGACGGGAGTTTACCAACGAGCGATTCTTCGGCCACGACGCTATATCCTTCAATGTTATACGTTATCTTCGATGTTCTTTTCAACATGGGCATTTCTTATTCCGTATGGAGAAGAGAAAACATCCCCCCCCCCCCTTCATTCGATTTAATACTCTATCCGATCGGACGAACGAACGAACGAATAAACGAACGGGGGCTGCTTCTGTGCATTATGGAGTTATTTCATTTTGTTTCTTCTTTTGCGTTTATGTTACAGGGATCATACATAACCATTTCTATTTACTTCTAATGAATTTACGCTATGCTATACTATGGGCGACGGTACTTACTGTACGGCATGAATGAACGGGATAAGCAAAGGAAGGAATGAATGAGTTAGATAGATAGATAGATACCCAAGTTGAATACAAATGCGGAAAATAAAAGAAAAAAGAAATGATAAAGAAGAAAAAGAAGAAGGGATATTTAAAATCAGGAAAGCTCCGGATCTGCGGTGCGGTTTCTGAGTTTATGACTCTGGTACAGCCGGAAGACTGAAAGCAAGAAAGAATGACGGAAAAAAGGATACGCGCGCAAGGCCGGCCATGATGAAATGGGATATAGGATGGAATGGGGATGGGGATGGGGATGGGGACAGGGACGGGGGATGGGATACATACAGGACGTCCTCAACACGACACGGCCTGACCAGGATAGGTACTTGGTCATTGACTTTTGTCTGGTATTATTTTTAACATACATACCCCGAGGTTCGGGAGTGATGCGTCTATGTCGGTACGTTCTAACGAATATTGGGTATGGACTAGAAAGGAAGAGCTGGAGCTGGAACTGCGAGAAATGAGATCGGACAGGATGAGGCCCGACCCAACCGGATCAGACCAGGCTTGATAGACATCGCACACATAGCTAGCTCAATAAGTGAGAAATGGAGGGGCATCGATTGCGAGAGGACTTACTACTGTGTGTATGGAAAAGCAGCAGGTTGATGATACTACTGATATAGTTGTCATGTCGCCTAGGTGAAGGGTGAAGAGGCAGCCGGGCTGCCTGCCTGATTGGACGGAAACTGTATCTGTATGTACTCTACATTGATGTACTGTACACTAGATATACATGGAAAAAAAATATATATAAGTGCAATGGATGGTAGTTCTGAACACTGCATGATCCTGTCAGGTGGGTTTTTTTAACAAAAAAAATCGATGGATATATTCGCATTCCATTCCCGAAATGAACCAGAAATTGTTTGAAAAAATAATACAAATATCTATCTACATAGTCACACAGTAAGTGCTTTATTGTACTGTACTGTACTCTACTGTACTTTACAGATTTGATTTAATCTGATCCGATTCATTACTGATTTATTTATTCAAACCGAACCACCTGGAGACCGGTATGTATACTGATATCCAATCCAAGACAAAGACAAGAGAAGAAAGAGGACTAAGTAGTACAAACAGTAATCAAAAAAAACATACAGGGAGCAAAAAAGGAAAGATTAAAGACAAACAAAAACCCGAGCCTGAGTCCTAGTTAGTCTAGTTGACCCTTATCCGGGTATGTGTGTAATGTTATCCCCTCGCTGTGCGCGCCGGTGTAGAATTTAGTAATAATCGGGCAGAAGGGAAATGAAAGGTAAAGAAAGAGAATAAGGGCTGATTTGAAGTCTCATATCGGCCAACAACTTGAGATGAATCGAGGGTATCAACGTCTGTTCTGTCTGTCTGTGTGATCCGATCCGATCTGATTTGATCTGGCCTGATCCAACCTGAGCCAATCTGACGAGGGTAGTCTAATCGATCCAAAGATGTCTCCAGACAATCAGACCAGGTCAGACTAATCCATGCGCCGCGTTGCGCTTTGATGTCATCTTTCCTCTCTCTAATTCAATCAATCCAATTTAAGGCAAATCGCCGGTTCTTTCTCATGAAACAACCCCCCGCCCTGTCCTCTCTACATTATATCAATCTAGAACAAAAGGTCCAAACAGCAACAGCACGCCAGACCCGCCAGAATGCCTGCGCAGATACCGCCCGCCGAGTCGCCCCGCTCATCGGCGTAGTACCCCTGAGGCGGGGGCGGCGGGGGCCCTTGCTGGTAGTACGGTCCCTGGGGCGGAGGGTAGTAACCCTGCGGTGGAGGAGGAGCACCGTAGGGAGGCTGGCCATAGGGAGGCTGTCCGTAAGGCTGCTGGCCGTAGTAGTCTGCGTTGGCGCCTGGTGGAGGAGGAGGAGGGGGTTGGCCGTAGGGGCCGGGGGCGCCGGGGGGAGGGTAGTAGGGGCCAGCGTCCTGGTGGACGGGGGGAGGGTAGGCGGGGGGTGCGCCGTCCTGTGGCTTGGGGGGTGTTGCTGTTAGCGATCTGTTTTCGTTCGTGGAGGATGGATGATGTTCGATTGTTCTGCTGGAGTCGGGAGACGTACTGGTTTACCAGACATCTTTTGAGAGGAGTGGGAGTAACGGGAGAGAGAAGAGGGCTAACGAGAACTGCGCCTCTGTAGCAGTTCTATCAGGTCTGGACCAGTGAATAGGAGACTGAGGTGACGAGTTGTAGAGTCCGTCTCTCTCGTCCGGTTGTCCTTCGCTTGTGCCGTCAAAGATCGATCGTTTCAAGTCGAACTGCCGCGCGGGTTCCTGGAGAGTGCCGTTCTCTGTTTCGCGGACTATTTCCTTTCTTGAGAATCCAAGAGAGAAAAGAGGATGTTCGTCTCAAGGGTATCCGTCTGTGGTATCTCGTATTATCTGAGTCCGAGTCGGCGTTGAGAAGTTCGGAGCCCAGACGTGCCGCGGAGACGTCCGGACGGAACAGGCAAGCGTCGCTCCAACGGGGACGAGAGAGGATCCGAGCGTTTCGTGCGAGGAAGCGAAAAGGGGTTAGAAGGGGACGAGCAGGCCTGATAGAGTCAGAAGAAGTCGGGAAGAGGAGCAGAAGAGCCTGAAGAGGAAAGGCAGTGGAGGAGGGCCCGACGCACTACTGCCGCAGCTCGTTCCGCCCCGTTCTCCGTGCCGCGGCGGGCTCGACGCCGTCGCCGGCGCGCTGGGACGAGCACCGCCACCTCCGCGGCCGCGTCACGCCGTCTCGACGGTGCTGCTCGCTTCCAATTATTGTCTGGACTTTGACGCATCGGCTGTCGGGATGCTGGGCAGCCTGATACGATCCATCTCGATGCTGACTGTCAGAGCTCCTGGATGCGTCTCGATAGCCCGTCCTTGACGATAATCACTGACACCAGTTTAGTCGTGACGAGGCTGACGAGTCTGGTCCTGAAGTACGCACACTTCGAGGTGCTTACATACAACTCCATGCGAACAACAGCTTCAAACCTGGAACCATTCTCTGTTGCTCTGATCCGGTAGGACACGTTGACTTCTGACCGTTGAGCATCTTTTAAGCCAATACCGACGGAGGTCATCCGCTCAGCCTCGGTGGGACAGTCTACATACAAGACTTCGTAGGTAATCCTTCGAGCCCAGTATTCGCTAGTAGTGAGCGGAGAAGTCTGATTTCGAATCTATCTAACGGTATGAGCCGTTTTAGATACTGTGCAAAATGACTAATATGGTAAAATAGGCAAGAATAGGCGAAAATAAGCAAATACGTGCCACACATATATATATATCATCCTTCAGGTCAAATAAATGTCCTCATGGAGCGTCGTAAACTCCTAATCTGATTATGATCTTGAGGTATATAATAAGGGGATATGATTGATCAGTTTCAACAAGTCTGAATCCAGTCCTGGACAGCGGCAACATATGGCTGACACGTACAGCACATACATGTCCTACATGCTGACTCTACCTACTGCCTGGCCTCATCACAGTCATACTCGGAGAGAAAGAAAGAAAGAAAGCGAGAAGGGTAAAAAGGCTCCTTATCGAATGCGAAAGATGCCTCATCGTTCTTTTTCCTTTATTTTCTTCTTTTTCTTTTGTCGATTTACGCCTCAGGACGATCACACCACCGCCACCTCCTCCTCCTGTCGAATGAAGTGGTCTTAAATTACTCATTAACCACGACTCTCATGGATCCGCCGCAGGGCCTCATATGAATCCGGGGTCTCTCATTCAGCTTCGTAGAGAGGAACATACCCGCTCCTTTATCAGGACTGTTTGAAGGCCTCGGATGGCAGTTGAAACCTATGATAAAGATCAAAGGATTGGCGAAAGCCACTGGAAGTGATCTCGGACTGTTCAAAGGAGAGAATTGCATATAAAATCATGCTCTGTGGGTCTTCGAGAATCGCTTCTAGTTCTCACCACTCTTCATCTCTTCGTCCGAGGCAAATTAGATCGAATCAAGAGCAGAACTCTACAGCATTCGTCCCGAAGTCCCTGAGTTAACAATATTCGCTGTGCTGTGTTGTTCTTCACCCTCCGCCTCCATCCATCTCCACTCCAAAATATCCCACCCCCGCAACAACAAAGAAAGTATTTAATCACAAAATGTCCCCCCGCAAACTGCCCTTCGAGGTCTACCCCGCCTCCAGAGCCACCAAACCCAGGGCCTTCTCCTCCACGGCCGCGACTGCACCGGGGCAGAGCTGTGCAACAAGCTGGCCGCGTCGCCCGTCAATGAAGAGAAGACCCTCTTCGACCCCCACAGGTCCCATGTATTTATGTATGACTATACAAATACGAAACAAAAGGCAAACCTGGTCTCAGGCAGTTCAGTTGGAGGGCAGAGGAAGGTATGGCACGTGCCGCATGTTGCTTAATCTCTATTTATCATCTATCAAGACCATGGGCAAGACATTATTAAGACAAGCACATACTTAGGGTTAGCATCGACACATTCATTCCATGAATTACCCATAGCTACCTTCTTCCTACCCAGGTATCTACCAAGAAAAACCGTCCTCGACGCAGGACTCCCACATCACATCACGGCCATGTTCTGTTCTCCATTTTATCGTCTCGTTACTTACAATCATAAAAAAAACAGCGTTATAATTTCATTTTCCTTTTTTCATTTTCATTTCCTTTCTGCGGACTTTTTTTATAGGAGGGAGATCCCTCCTCTTCCATGTCGTGGCTCGTTTCGTCATGACATACCAGAGGAGGAAAAGAAGATAGAAGAGAATACGGAAGCTGAGAGTACAGGTGGAAAATAGGTTAGCGGGGGCGGGGGGAGGGTAAACAGGATATTGAAAAGGGGATCAAGAACGACATAAGGCGCCGGAGCAAGAGGACGTAAGCCGCCCAAACCCAAGCCACGCGGGCATCTCTTCATAGCTATAGCATAGCATAGCAGCAAAAAGGGGAACAACAGGCCCGCTTGCTTCGTATAGAGCAGAGGAAAAAACTGGTCAAAACGGACATATGCAGAGAGAAAAATGCTAGCCCATGCACGCAGGCTGATGCAGATCAAAACGACGCGCATATGCTCATGTATATAGAACAGGATCTATTGTCATGAGAGGAACAGAACGGCAGGTAACTCTATTCCTTGTCCTCAAGGGAAGCCTTCTTGAGCTCCTCGGACGCCTCCGCCACGGCATCCTTCTCCGCGTGGCCGTTGACAGCGGCCTTCTCCTGCTTCTTGACACCGTTGGTCTTCGCAGCCTCGGCCTCCTCCTCGAGACGGGCGATCTCCTCCTTGGCCTTGCGGATGTTCTGTTTCGATGTTAGCAGCCGTGACACTTGCACATGCAAATGTACGGAGTTGAATGCACTCACCTCCTCGGTCTTCGCTGCCTGGTTCTTCTTCCAGTCGGTGATCTTCTCAGCGAGCTTCTCAATAACGACTGGAATGTCGGCCTGGCTCATCGGAGGGTCGACCTTGATCTTGGCAAAGTCCTCGATGACACCGAAGCTGAGGTTGATCTTGCCACCCTCGGCAGGAGTGCCAGGGGCAGGGGTGCCGTCGGCGCTTCCCTTCTTGCCCTTCTTGCCCTTCTTGCCGCCAGTGCCCACGAAGTAGTCCTCCTCCCGGTCCTCCTTCTTCACGATCTTCACACCCTTGATGTTGGAGTCGTCCACGGTACGGCCGACCTCAGCGCGGAGGCTGCCCGACTGGGTCTTCTTGTCGTCGAGGCCGAGAGCAGCGAAGTCGTAGGACGGGTTGAAGTGCCGGATCAGACCCTGCGCAATGAGGATCTCATCAGTATACGCAGGCCGCGAGGCCTCCTCCAGCTTCTTGTCCGCGATCTTCTTCCGGCGCTCGCGCTCAGCGGCCTCGCGCTCCGCCTTCTGGCGCTCGCGACGGATCCGCCACATCTCGTCCTCGTACTCCTTCCAGGCCTTGCGCTGCTTGTAGTAGTTGTCCTTGAGCTCGCGGATGGCGGCGTACTTCTTCTGCTGCTCCGCCTGAAGCCTGGAGCGCTCGTCCCGCAGAGAGTTGAGGTTCTTGAACGCCTTGTCCTGCTCCGCCTTGATGGCATCCAGCTCCTTCTGGATCTCGTTGTACTTGTCGTTGAGCGCCTTGGCCTCGGGGTTGTCCAGGCTCTTCCGGAGCTCGGCGATCTGCGCCTTCAGGTCGTTGATCACCTTCTGGGAGTCATCCAGGCTGGCGAAGTTCTTGCGCTGCTTGCGCAGGGTGGAGATCTCCGCCAGCGCCTTCTTCTCGTCCACCAGCCGCATGGAGCCGGAGTCGACCTGCTTCTCGAGGCGAGCGATCTCGCGGTCGATCTCCTCGACGCTGCGGAAGGTCATGCGGGCCTTGGAGTTGTTCTGCTCGGCCACGCGGGCCTTGAGGGTGGCGTCCAGAGCATTGATCTTCTCCTGGGTGCTCGTGCGCGAGGCCTTGAAGCTCTGCTGCTTTTGACGGATGGCAGAGAGCTGTGCACGGAGCTCCTGCTGCCTCTTCGCCGCGGGGGAGTCCTGGTTGTTGGGTTTGGCGCTCTCAATCTTGGCCTTGACTTGGTTCTGCAAGTCGATTAGCATGTAAAACACCCAAAGTTGACAGGTGAAATAGCAAATTGAATTCTTGTAGACAAGCCGGTGTGCACCGTGCACACACACAAGCTGAGAAGCGGGGAACCGCAGCAACATACCAATTTCTCCTGGATGGCGGCATGCTCCTTCTCAGCCTTGGCGAGTTCGGCCTTGAAGGCCTCCTCGTCGGGCTTGGTCGGCTTGACCTTCTTCTCAGGGGCAGGCTGGGCAGCCGGCTGAGTGCCCGCAGCAGCAGCCATGGTGTCGGCGGGCGTGCGGTGCGGTGAGGTCGTGTGAGGGACTCGACGACGGTTCAACAGGCTTGAACGAAGCGGCAGGGCCCTGAGCAGCGATGCAGAGGGCGCAACAGGGGCGTTCTGGCAGGAGACGGGGTGCTGTCTGGGGTTGTCGTGCTGGCGGGGGAAGGAGGAGATCTTTTTCTGCGTTTTCGCTCTGGGCGTTGAGCCTCCGCGCCGGCTTACCGCCTAGCGCCCGCCCCTGTCGATTTTTCGAGAAGTTCACCGTCTTGTCTGCGTCTCTCTCAGCCTGCACAACGCCCGTCGCCACGAGCTGGTCTGGTCGTTATCATCTAGCCAGACAGCTGTTGCTTTGATTCTCCAGATTCAGCTCTCACTTTTTCCTGTGGATCCTCGTTCCACAGCGCGCCTGCGCACCGCTTCACCACCATGGACGAGGAGTACTCGGCCGGCTCCCAGGACGCGGAGCGCGAGATGACCAGGCTCTGGCGCGCCTGGAGGACCGTCTTTGAGATGCTGCAGGATCGGGTAGGAAGCGGTCTGACTGTCAGAGATAGGACCATGGCTAATATGGACGCGTGAACAGGGCTACGAGGTGACGGAGGAAGAAGTGCAGATCCCGCTGGAGGAGTTCAAGCAAAAATATTCAGACCCTCTTGGATACCCTGAGTACGTCTCTGCACTCTCTCCACTGCTCTTTCCACTGCTGTGAAAACTCTCCCTGATCTAACAACATCTCACAACAGCCGCAACAAGATGAAAATCAGCGCGCGCCCCACGGAGGCCATGCTGAAGAAGTACACCCCCCTCCCGACCAAATCCAACCCCAACCCGCAGCCTGACTGCGGCACCATCTACGTCGAGTTCTGCCCGGACGCGACGGGCGTCGGGACCAAGCAGATCCGCGCCTTCAACCACTTCGTCGACGAGCACAACTACCACACGGGCATCTTCATCTCGCAGACGCCCATCTCGCCTTCGGCCGTGCGCCTGCTCAGCGGCATCCCCGGCCGCGTCTGCGAGCATTTCCAGGAGCAGGATCTGCTGGTCAACATCACCCGGCACGAGCTCGTCCCGAAACACGTGCTGCTGAGCCCCGAGGAGAAGGCTCGCTTGCTGGAACGGTATCGCCTGAAGGAGTCGCAGCTGCCGCGTATCCAGGTGTCAGACCCGGTGGCCCGGTATCTCGGGCTGAGACGGGGCCAGGTCGTCAAGATCATCCGGAAGAGCGAGACGGCTGGTCGGTACGCGAGCTACCGGTGGGTGATATGAGTGCCGCGCGGATAGTCCATAAGTGTCGAGCAGGCCGATTTCGAGGGAGCTTCTGGATATGCGAGAAAGCGGAACAGTTGACGGCAGGTCAAGCCAGCAGACTGTTCCCAGCAGTGGTCCAGAGTTCTAAACAGGACGGGACGGGAGTGCACCCCGATTGAGCGAGTGGAACCAGAGCTGATTCAGACGAGCATCAGCAGCGTCCAGAAGAACTCCACGAGCTTTCCTTCCACAAGCTTTCCTCCGTATTTGACTGTGAGCAAAATGTCAGAAAAATTGTACCAATGGCAGCATGGCGTAACGGGCGAAATGACTCGGTTGTTTGGGTGGGCCATTACGATGTTTCTTTTATGGGATGTTTTTTGTCTGCATATTTCATTTGCAATTTCACCTCTATTATCCTGTTTCATTAGGAATCATAAGCACATGTAGCTTACAGCATACAGGAAGCGCGGGAGGGAGAGAGAGCGAGAAAGACAAGAAAATAATAGAAGAAGAAAAAAAAATGAAAACACTTGAGATACCGGTGATGCTGTTCTCTTCTGTCTTTTTCTTTCCGTGGATGCCTCCAGCTCTTATATTATCGATGTAATTGCTTTTCTCCAGACCAGACCAGATCAGATAAAATGGAATGGAAGGTAGTACTACCAGTACTTAACTTTCCTAGCTCCTCATGTTCTAGGTCCTAAATCCTGCTACTCAAGGCTGGGTTTGGAAGAAGCAGAGTAAGTCGATCTCGACCTCTCTCGATCCCCTCGATTTTATTTATAACCTTGTAGTATAACCAAGTTACTCTGGGTAGGTCCGTAGGTAAGTAAAGTAGATACAAGATGTTACCACAGACCAGCCCTAGCAATTATTATCATTACCTCCCTGCCACTCTTTCATACTCTCTCTCTCTCTGTTACCAGCATGTATGGTATGTACTGTACAGCACAAGTCAGGTGGCATCACCTACAGGCACATTGTCAGTCTGTCTGCCCGTCCGCCTGAGCCCTGTGTCCAATCTATTATTTTATATCTACTTATTTTATCGGTATAACATACAGGTTCCCCTCCCCTCCCCCCCCCCCCCCCCTCGTCCCGGTGTCCAGTATCCTTCAGATAGATAGATAGATAGATAGATCCCGGGCATCTATATCTATCTGGTGTGGGGGGCTCTTCTTTACTTTACTTGACTTGACTTGACTTAACCCTGCTCTGCTCTGCTCTTTTTCCTCTTTTTTTTCCTCAGGATTTTCAATTTTCAACAACTTGGGATTAATTGGTGGATGCTGTGATTTGAATATCTGTCATGTTCGATGATTCAGTAGCGATGCTAGATGGAGAGTTCAAAAAAATTGAGATAAAGGCAAAGAAAAGAAAAGAAAAGAAAAGAAGAGGGGGATCTGCAAATCTCCCTTTCAATCCAAACACTGATTAACCAATTAATGGAGCAAGCAAGACGCCACTCCCAGTGCAGATGGACAAAAAAAATAATCCACCTTTCCTTCAAGGGAACAACAGCCCGGGAGTAAAGCTTCTAAATATGGACCTGTTAGGTTTTGCTATACCTATCCTATAGCTCCGTCCGGCATAGATAGTAATGTAATCAACTCTTGGTTAGAACTCCAGGAAGCCAAGAAAGACAGAAGACAGCTTCAAAACAGAACACGGCAAGAAAGAGCAAAGAAAGAGAGAGAAACGGCCCCCAGGCCGACATGATTTCCCTCCGCATCATGAGGCGGAGAAGACTTTGGATCTCGGCCGCGGGGTCCGGAAATACAGTAGTACCAGTTAGTAGTACACAGCTCTACCCCGTACTTTTTTTTGCGGGGCTCCGCGTTCCCAGGGGATGGATCCCGGATTCGATCGATGGGTGGAGACCAACGCCAGGGCTGGTCCTAGTGTCATGGCATTCCCGATCTGCCCTGGATATATCAGATGGAGGATTAATAGCAACATAATGCATGTGCATGTTGATTGATCCTTCGATCGATCAATCCAGCGCGTCTTGAGAGGGAGGTTCTCAGGAGAAAGAAATGAAGAATCGCAGGTTCTTGAGATCTCCCTGTTCCTTTGAATAATGAATATGTCGTCGGCTATCGGGGTTCATCCGTCCCCACATACATCGCAACAACCGTCAACGCGACCAATAATGGCGGCCTGGAGTCGAGTCGAGATTATCGACCTTGTTCCGTCCCTGTAGCTATCGGCACGATACGCTGTGAGGTTCCTGCTAGACGCTGACCCTCGGGGAAAAAGAGGCTGGCTGAATTCAGACAAGGTCTTCAGTTCCCAGCCCAACCCGAGAGCGGAGTCTGCTCATCAACGCTCTTGCTGATAATGGGTCTTCAGCTTCATCATGATGTCGATGGTAGGACCTGGCCATCTGGCTGGGTTGCGCTCTCTGTGAGACTTACTTTGGAGATTGTTTGTCATTTCCAAGAAAAGTACATACTTCATAATAATCGACAAGACGTGTCCACCCAGTCCATAATCCGACCTCCAAACCCGATCTACCAATACGCTTATAAATTACAAGTAGTCAGAGAAAATACAAACCCACATATATACACGTCAACTCCAATGGTATCTTTTTTTTTCCTTTGCCCAAATATGTCCATCAAAGAAAACCTCCAGTCAAATCCAAGCCGATAGAGTTCTGCACCATATCACACGCCTCAAAAACAAGTAGACCCAAGAAGCGTAACAATCCACAAACAGATTTCCAAAACAAGAAAATAAATGCAAGATGTCGGCCAGGACACCTGAAGAAATATAGCCCCACCTCTTCCGCAAAGGGAGCAAAGGCAGGACGGCAGGTATATCTTACATTGTACACTACATTCGTGGGTAGACAAAACTAGAGCCCAAACGGTAGCAGACTAGAATAGCCTGCATATATCAGGACACCTCAACGCCATCGCTGCCCACGCAATCAGAGTCGTCGGTATCGTAACAGCATGCTGGCAGGGAGCAGAAGCTCCCTTCCAACAGACGGTCGCACAAAGTGTGCTAGCAGCAGGTCGACGGTTACGGCTTTCTGTCAACACTGCCTCGAGAGAGAAGGCCTCCGACATCCTGCAGCTCTATGCCGCTCCCTTCTCTCGCATGTCCTGCCGTACAATCCCGAGACAGAAGGCCACCTGCGTCCTGGAGATTCATCCTATTCCCCTCCATCACAGGTCCTACAACGTCAGGTTCGGGACGGTACGGAGGAACAGGAGCCTCCGATGGGGAGGTAAAGTCCATCCTGGACCCTCCATTGGCGCTGTTTGGTACACCTCTGCGAGAGAAGTTCCGTGGCGCGGAGAGATGGTTCTGAGAATTCGGGGACGGTGAGGACAGCAAGCCCCCCACATCCTGCAAGAAAGCTGCGCTGCCGCGCCGGTACCTTCGCGGTTCGGGGTTGGGTGCGGAATCTTGCGAAGAGCTGGGAGATGAAGAGGAAGTCTTCGGAGACGCGGACTCTAGTAGACCTCCAACGTCGAAGAAAGAAACCTTCCGGGGTGATATCATGGAAAAATCAACCGCTCCAGCGGACTTCGTTCCCGGGGAACTGTTTGTTTCTATATATTCAAGAGGACTGATATTCTGGCCACCTAAGCTGTCTGTCATAGAGGTGCGGTCATCATCTGTACCGTTAGAGTTGCGCTTGAAGGTCCAGTTCGGGTCAACCGTGCCGGTCCGCGCAGTGATATGGCAGGGCAAGGCGACTGGGGCTGGACGCACTGGTGGCAACTCGGGAGACTCGTGCAGTTTGGGGTCCAGACGGATGCCCAGGTCGCTGGCGAGGTCGGCATCACTGCCCCACTGATGATAGGTGATTGTAGCGCGTCTCACCGAGCTACTACCAAGGCTTTCGGACACAGAAGCCGATCCGTATACTTTCTTGAACTTCGGCTTCTTCAGGCCCCTGTCCCTGATGAAGGAGCCAATGACAACGGCATTGGACACTGCCGTGGCGACCAAGATCTCGAGAGAGGCGAGCAGCGAGCGATACTGCTGGGAACCGTGGCGATTGATCACGGACGGTACGCGATAGCACGTGATTGCGACCAGGATAATGGACATGGCAAAGAGAAGGGCAAGGGAGATTTTGCGTTTCAGAGGCATGGAGGTCAGGATGACCAGAGGGATGGGAAAAGCCACGAGCAAGAGGTCCGTTATCACGTCGCAAGTCCCCATCGTGATCAGGTTCGCATAGCCGGAACGGCACTTGGGGCCCGGGTCGGGCACGACCTGCCAGTAGTGGTCGAAGGGCTGACACTCCGCCAGCGTTGCGATCACTACCGCAACCAAGGTCGATGCCAGGAAAACGTAGATGAATTTGAGGACGAGCTGAAACGACTTTCTCCAGATATTCGCCGTCAGCCGCTTCAGGAACTCACACACAGTGTATTTGGCCGTCCAGATACTGCCAACGGGGCTCCGAGTCAGCAAAGCAAGCATTGATCGCAGTGGATCAAGGCAGGTGATCTTACAAGACGGCATAGAATATCCTCGCAGCGAGTACAAGCTTGCTCCCGATCTCCCGGTGCCGGATGTCTATGTCGGTCATGCCCGCCGTTTTGGCATTGTTGGTTCCCCAGATCAGGACGACATGGACGAACGCCATCCGGATCATCAACGGCGCCACGCTTGCCAACATCACCCTGTCTTCGGGGAAGAGGCGCTCCGTCCTGAGGTAGCGACCCCATACCCGGACAAGTATGATGGCGAGGGAAAAGCAAGTGGCCCACCAGCTCACAAGAAGAGTCGGGTTGTTGTCCAACTTTGTCTGGGCATCCGGAGGGACATCAGAATAGAGCCCGCGGGCAGCCAACACCGACAGAGAAGCCATGGCCACTGAGCCGCCTCCGCAGAGGGGTCAGGGTAGACGACGGTTGCGGATTCAGTTCTCACGGGAGTTCATGGGACGGCTCTTCTGGCAGATATTGCAGGTTTCCTGTCTGTAACTGGAGACTCCCGCAGAGACGCCTTACATCTGATTGCATCTGATGCACGCCCTGACCGGGCGTAGATTTTAGCTTTAGGGCTCAGCAGGCGGGGACGGTGCGGACTTCGTAGTGGTAGTAACGACTTATCGCCACCCAGGAAACCTTGAGAGCTTCAGATCAAACTGAACGAGCGGGACACCTGTTCAGTGAATTAAAGATCCGCAGGTAGAGTGCAGGGAACGACTGCTGCAGAAAGAGCGCCTCGAGGCTGAGGGCGGGCCATGCTGAAGAAGTATCTCGCTGCTCGGGGCGAGCCAGCATCCAGGGCCCAGAGATAACAGTCGACCAGCCAGCATCGCGTGATGTGCAGGCCTATGGGAGACGCGCTGACGGACAAGCGCCCAGAGACTCGATAAAGAACAGCCGCCATGGAACGAGGCGATAGCGCGAGCGGTGCCGATGGGACGTCACAACTGCCACTGGCCGACGGCTTGGCGGAGTAAGATTACCATGGACAGCTCGACAAGACGACGCGGGGAACGCCGATATTGCGGGCTGTGACTTGTCCAGCGGCTCCAGCTGCTCATCTGCTCCGCGATCGTCGTCGGGCCAGTAGAGCCTCGAGGTGCTGGGCAAAGGTGACGAGACGACCAGCGCTGCCGATGGAGCCCTGGGGCACGGGCATCCGGTCGATCGGGCTGTTTCACGCTGCTAGCTGAGTGAGGATCGTAGACTCCGTGCGCTGGAGCTCCAGGGGCCTTGCGATGGACACGAAGACGAGGCTGGTAGCAGTGGGGCGGCAGTTGATATGCGACGTCGTGGTAACAGACGCTGCTGGTCCATGCGAAGGCGGGGACGTGGGGAGATGAAGTCACCCTGATCTCCATCTCTTGGAAGACAAGTCAACTGGACTCTGCATCCAAGGATTCTGTACCTGGGTGAACATTTCAGCGCTCTTCATCGTTGGCACGTAGACGAGAGCGCAGGTCGGGCAACCCCGGGAGTGTGGAAGCATCTAGGTGCAGCGGAGCCCTCCGCGCGTGGCGCTTCCATCCCCATCGCTACATCCAACCCTTGGAGTATCTCATCTCGAACAGCCCCTACAGGTCACCACGGATGATAAGCAGGAAACCACCCATGTTTCCTGCGGCACTCGATAACTCAGGACTCCCTCTCCGTCTCCCCCATCGGTGCTAGATACGTCCCGATCACCGTCAGGGGCGACCGCAGGGGTCTCTCTCGTGAGATGGAACGTCGACCGTCGACCGAGGCACACGAAGCCAAGATCCCTGATTCTGGCGAGAGACCCGATTAGACGGTGACAATGACGTTCACCAGGGGGAAGCAATTGTCCTTTTATCATTCGCAGCAGAGGTAAAATTATATTCATCATGGTCGCGTGCGCCAACGACGCAGCTCTCCACATCCTCACTGTCAGTCAGTCCAAGCTGCTGCGTGCCTGACGGCCGAAGGCGCCGCAGCCGCTTTGGCCATGATAGCATCATTTTCCCCCGTTCATTATTATTATTAACTTCACTCAGGGATATTCTATCCGGTACTCGTATACCCCCCGCTGACAGCTCATGCACGGGCGCGACCTCTACCTCGGCCCCCCACGGGGCGCAGAGAGAACCCTAGCTACCTATCTCGAGTCTCTCGGTATCTCAGACACTCCTACCGAGCGACACCAACCCAATCAAACCTCCCAGCGACACAGAGGCCAGAACCGGTTATCCGTGGTTGGGGCGCTCCTCGCCAAACATCCACGCTTTCTGGTATAGGCCAGTCATCCCGGGGCTGACATGCGTGCAGTGGTAGCAAGACTCTGCTCCGTATCACGCTATCACCACTTGGTACATGGCACGCTGCTCTGTACCCCACTGCCGGCCAGCTCCCTTATCTCGGGCGAGCAGCCAATGGCCGTAATGATCAACAATTGGGGGTATCTGAGAATTAAGAGTGGCTCATTCTCTGTCGACTCGGGGGCAGTAAGCAAGTAGATGTACCAAGTACAGGATGGCAATCATCTCATCTCATCTCCGCCAGGAACATACTAACATAGTCAGGAGAAGGTATCCCACCTGCAACGGTTGAACAGTGTCAGACACCGTAAACCAGGTGTCGCAATATACAAACCCCGCCGGCAAGTTGATGGTGGACAGGGCACCCAGTAGCAAAAGTCGAACAGGTACGGTACATAGTAGCAGCAAAAGAAAGGCCCGATGTGTCTCTCCATTGGCCAGAATCTAAGTTGATCGGTGCAGTAGAATGTACCTGGTTGATAGGCACGTAACATCGTCCCAGCGACCTGGTGTCCTGCCCTACAGGTACCCCGATGAAACATATGCAATCCGTAGGTAGGTAGTCCGGAAGCCAGAGCTCCTAATCTATTTATTGAGGCATACGTGCTGTACCTAGGTACACTAACTTAAGTAGATGTTGCCAACCTTACCCCCGACCCAGACAGAAGAGAGATAAACGGACATTATCATTTTCCTTTCCATTCATTGTCTATATCAAAGTATAAGTATACAGATAAAGATTTTTTTCTATTTTTTCATCTTCATATCTGATTTCCACCGTAGCAGTACTCCGTACTCCATCCATCCATCCATTGAACCAAGCCCTACTGTACATAAGTACTGTACCTAATGAATTGAGAGCCCCGAGATTCCCCCCTATCTCTCCCACTACTACGTAATGTACAGTGCATACATACCAGGTAGGTATATACTAAGTAGTAGTAGGTACCTAGGTATGTATGTCCATTACTGGTGTGCACATACATGTATGTCCAGTGCATACACCTACTGTACTTCGCACCGACTTACTCAGCCAGCCAGAAGAGAGAAAAAAAAAAAAAAGCTTGCTGAAAAGACAAGCCGGAAAGATAAAGACAAAGACAAGCCTTCTTTTCTTTCTCTCCCTAGGTCCTGCAGACACTGCAGATATTGCAGACATTACTGTACATGCAATTTTACAATATTAAAAACCCATCTGACCTCGGATGGGAAGATCTTCTTTCTTGAGAAACCCTCCCCCGGGCCTGCCCAGGTCAGGTACAGGTGCCCAGATAGTCGGGGTAAATTTCCGCAGAAGGAAAAAAAAATACAGGATAGGTCTCTCAGAGTGAGTGACTCGGACTGTCTGAGAAGTAAACACTAAATGGCCGCGTCTTCTGCCCTGGTGGGGTGAGACGTATCTTTCTTATTTTCTTTTCTTGTCTTGTCTTTGATATTTAAGTATGTATGGGCTATACATACATATATATGAAGTGGATTGCGTCTTCCAAGTTCCAACGCACCGGGCCGGACCGGCTCGCATACACAGTGCATCTGTCTATTCATCCGGGATCCGTCTATCCGGGAGTTACGGATGCAGATGGCAGATGCCAAATGCAGAATCCTTTTTAGGTCTCATGAGCATTATAATCGAGGTGGAGCGTTGTGGAATAAGAGCGGACATGGGTGGACGGGAAGCACAGATTACGATAAACCGGACTGAACTAATGGACTATAATGTGCTGTTCTGATGAGATGGATGAATGGGGCAATCAGGATTGTTCTACAGCACAGATCTCGATGATGACGAATATGATGAACGGAGAGGACTTCATGATTTCTATCTCTATGCGTTAATGCTATGTATGCGGCTACCTGCCTGGATCTATTTTGATACATGGAGCCGTGAGCAGCAAAAGACCACAAAAAAAAAGATAAACAACAACTAGTCCAGGCGAAAGAAAGCTTGCTTAGTCAACCACGCTGCTCGCCTCGTTCTCCTTCTGCTCCTCCTTGGACGACTCGATCTTGGTCCCGTCGAACAGGCTCTGCAGCACCACCCGCAGCTCCTTCAGGAACTTGGTCACCTCCTCCTCCGTGCCCACCGTCACGCGCAGGCAGCCCTCGCAGCCCAGCTCCTTTCCGCGGAACCGCACCACGACGCCCTTCTTCTCCGCCATGGCCTCGTACGTCGCCAGCGCGGTGACGTTGCTCGGCCTGCCGCCCTCGCTGGCCGGCCTGTCCAGGATCTCGACCAGGAGGAAGTTGGCGTCGGTGCCGCCCAGGATGCGGCCGACGCCCGGGATCTGGGGGAGCTCGGCAAGCATGCGCTCGCGCTGCCTGATGATCTTCTCGCAGTGGGCGCGCATGACGGCGAGGTTCCGCGGCTGCAGAGCGGCCTTGGCGAGCGCGCTGGTCGGGCTGGAGATGTTGTACGGCGCCTTCAGGCTGTTCAGGAGACGGGCGATCTCAGGGCTCGTGAAGGCCGCTCCCAGTCGGATGCCCGCGAGGCCAAAGGCCTTGCTCAGCGTCTGCATCACCACCAGGTTGGGCCACTCCGTCACCCACTCCGCGAGGCTGGAGCCCTCGGGCGCGAAGTCGATGTACGCCTCATCGACCACGACGACGCCGTTCCACGTCGGGTGCTCTAGCACCTTCTGAATGTCCTCTTTGCGGATCAGGTTGGCCGTCGGGTTCCCGGGAGAGCAGATGTAGACAAGTTTGATGTTCTCGTCTGCCGCGAGGGCCTCGTTGATCTTGTCCGGCTGCAGCTGGAACCCGTTGGCGACGTCCAGCGGCACCTTGACGATGCCCACATCATTGACGTCGGCGCTGACGGAGTACATGCCGTACGTCGGGGGGCAGGTGAGGATCTTGTCCTTGCCGGGAACGCAGAAACATCGCAGCAGAGCGTCGATGGCCTCGTCCGAGCCGACGCCGACGAAGAGGTTCTCGGGTCGCAGCTCCTTCTGCGTGTGCGTGTGGGTGTTGCGAAGCTGGCAGAGCAGCTGCTTGAGCTCTATCTGGTGACTGAAGCACGCGAAGAATCAGCAACCCAGTGACACTCAATTCCCCGTAGTTTGCATATATCTGAACTCCAGGACTCACGGATCGGGGTATCTGTTCAGGCCCAGGAAGTCAATCTCCGGCTTCGATGAACCGGTCGTAGCCCCATTCACCGTAGACAACTCGAGCGCGCCCTCACTGTTCAGCGCCAGCCCCGGTCCGTACGCATTCTCGTTGGCGTCGAGCAGAATGTTCGTCCCGTCATCTTTGTAGTCACTGACTCATTAGCCTCCCGCGCGCACCGACAGCAGGTTCGGAGTGCAATTGGGAAAGACTCACTCTCTTGCACACCGGTACGGCTCCAACTTCAGAATATTCGGGCGCGCGCATTTCGACAGGTCGAAGGGCGAGTTTCGCGGAGCCATGGTGCCGGCGTGTTGTTGGATCCGAGATGTCTGGAGGAACTTTTGCGGTGGGGTGGCGGGGAGGGTTTGGATGACGGATGCGCGCTCGGAGCTCAGGGCACGACGACATCATGATCGGCGCAGCGCTGCAGTTGTCACCAACGCCCTGACAAGTGCCATCGTGAGCAAAGAAGAGGAATGATGATACTGGGCGACATGCTTGTTGAGAGAGCCCCTGCGAGATTTGATTCTAGTTGAGAACTCAGTACTGCATGCCTTTCCGTGTAGAACGGGCACTGTCAAACAATCTACTGTACAACGCACAGGTCATGCCTGCAGGAATAGCTGAACTGAGGTTCTTTGAACAGTCGATGGCTTCGATCTCCAGCTGTATGGCAATTATATTTCCTGTAGTTAATAAGGAACCGTCGATCAAAAGTTAAATGCATATATATACAAGCTTGTTATGACCACCAAACGCCTCGAATGGTTTTACAAATCTATGACTTCCCTTGCCCTTCGTGCTTTCTGTCAACTCCCACGGAACGAAAATGATGCTTCATGGATATCCGTCGAACAACAATGTCCATTGATAACCAAAAATACATGTCGCAGAAGTCGAACGAACGGGACTACTCCTTTTTCGGCTTGTTCTCTTCCGTTTCCTCCGACGAGGCTGTCTGCTGTGCCTGCTGCTTCTCGGAGTCTCTGTATTTCTCTCGCTTCTCGCGGATGTAGCGCCAAGTCCTTGCTAGACCTGCGGTAAACAGGCCTTTGATGGTCTGGACTGTACTTGGCCATTGAATGGTCTTCTTGATCGAAGCCCGAACTTCCTCTTTGAGGTGCTCGTCAGCCGCTATCCGTCGGTCGAACGGGCCGCCCTGTCGTGGATGGATTCTCTGCGAGTCCTCGTCGCTGCTTTCCTCCATCATCTTGTTGAACTCTGCGCGTGGAATCTGATACCGTGCCTGATACTGGAAATACAACTTCTCGCGGAACGCTTTAGGAAGTCGACGGACCATGTTACCACGCTTGACAGGATCCATGTCTTGCGAGAGCCGCAGGTTCGCATCAGGATTGTCCATCCAATCCCACTCGCTGCGACGTGGATCGTTGAACGTAACATTCGGCAGGTTCTCGATTAGCGGCGCATACAGTCGTCTAAAGTTGGTCATCTGGTTACTGACAATGTTGTTGACCTTCTGGGGGTTTTCGGCAGGCAGTGACATCCGAAGGTCCCCCATATAGCTGATCCCCGCTATGGTGCTGTAAAGCTCGTGCTCGGTGAACTCCGGAGGCAGCAACAGCAACGCTACACGCACAGCAGAGAGCAGGTTCATCTGATTCGCTAGACGTACTTTCGGATGGTCCCGAAGGATCTTCACCGGTTTGTGCAATCGGCCCGCGAGGTACAGTGTGTCCCACTCGCTCAGGTCTCTGCATAGGGTATCGATATTCACGACACCGTACTTGATAAGGGTCCCGTTCACGGTGACATAGGGATTGAAATACACGCCGGCTCCCCACCTGTCCTGCATCTGTGAGACCACGTAAGACCCCAGGGAGCCGAGTCCCGAATAGTGATCACGGTATTGATGGAGGTTGAGTGAATGCCAATGCTGGGTATAGGACACTCCAAAGATAAAGTCGATCATTTTACCTTTGCCTTGTTGAGCAGCCTGGATTGCCTGAGGCGCGGCCGGGTGACCTGAGCTCGAGTCGGATGGGCTGCTCGTCTGGGTGAAGACCCCCGATCCATAGGCGAAAGCATATCGGATTGGCGCCCTGAATTTCCAGAGGATTTGACGCAAGGCCTCTTTAAACTCCGCATCGATGATCATATGCTGGTTGACACCAAAATTCTTCGATGGAAGCTCGGAGAATGCATCAATCGACAAGTTTGGATTCTCATCCCAATCGGTGGATAGCTGTGACGGAGAGGTAGAGAACGGCGCGGTCGACGACGGAGAACCGGCGGCGCTGTCCACGGGCTTCGACTGGACATTGGGGGCTTTGTGAAGGGTGGCCTCGAGCCCCGGAGGGAGGCCTCCGTTAGATGGACTCGTCGAAGGCTCGGTTGACAGAGAGCGGATGGAACCTGGGGAGCGTGTACAACACCGCGTGCTGGGCGGCACGAGGCATAGTAGCCGCACAGACGACCCCAGTCCGGAGGATAAAAGGAGAGTCTAACAGGCATATTGTCAGCGCGAGCTTGCGTCTGGAAAAGGGCGCGACGGAATATCCTCTTCTTACGGGGAGTTGTCGCATTGTCACGGCTAGGTGAAAGAACGCAGGGCACAGCGGAGGCTGCAACTCAGGGGCAAAGAAAATGGCATCGGGGACGGGACTTCAGACCATTTTTTTCGGGGTCGAAGGACAGGGCACGATATTTGGAGAGCAATAGGGAGAAGAAAGCAACGGAATCGCTTGGTAATTCGGTCGCAGGCGGCACGACGAGCGCTCTGACGTACCGCCAGCTGCGCTCGGCGGGCTGTCCCGAGACCCGCGACGCCAAGAAGGCCGGAGCCTGTCAGCGCCCAATCACGTGATCTCGCTCCTCGCGCGCGCGACCCCAAACAATCATTACCGCTGCTGTAAACAGAGCCGCTGCGAGCATACAACCCCCACTCCCCTTGACACGCTGCTTGGGGTCGCTTTCTACGCGGCTGAACTGCATCGGGGTCTCGTATCCTGGATCCTCTCTCCTCGCGGAGACATCTGTCTGACGCAATGAGTGGAGGAATGGAGACCTTCGCGGCCCGCCTGGCCAGCTTCGATGTCGCCCTACCGCCCGCGAAACGCAGGACGTCAAGCGCAAAGGCTGCGAAGCCCATAACCTGGCCGCACCGCAGACCTTCACCTGCTGAGGTATCTTGCTGCCCTGGAGCTCCCTGGCCGACGGCAATTGGCTGACTGGTGTGTCGCAGCTGGCGCATGCGGGTTTCTACTACAAGCCCTATGAGACCAACCCGGATAATACGATGTGCTTCCTTTGCGGGAGAGCGCTGGATGGATGGGAGGAGGACGACAATCCGATCACGGAGCATTTGAAACACTCCCCCGACTGCGGGTGGGCGATCATGATGGATATCCAGCAACGCTCCTCCAATCCCGCCGAGATCGAGGACCCGACGAGCGAAAGAATAGTCGAGGCGAGAAAGGCGACCTTTGGGTCGTCATGGCCACATGACGGGAAAAAGGGATGGCTATGCCAGTCGGACAAGGTACGGCCGCGACACCCTGCACGCTGGCGCTGGTAATTCCTCTTCTAATCTGCGGCTTCGATAGATGGTCGAAGGCGGCTGGTACTTTTGTCCCACTGAAGAGAGCGCCGACTTGGCAAGCTGCGCGTATTGTAAATTATCGCTCGACGGATGGGAGCCGCAGGATGACCCTTAGTGAGTCGACATCCCCGTTGCTCCTTCCGCCCCAGACGCAGCTAACCGCTTTAGTTATGAGCATTATCGCCGTTCCTCAGATTGTTCCTTCTTCGTATTCGCGCAGCCGCCCGGCAAGAAGACGAAAACCTCGCGCTCAAAGAAGTCCCGCACATCCAAAGCGTCTCGCCTGTCAACACAGTCAACCGCTACAGCTGTCTCCGAAGCACCAACAACGGCGCTTGATGACATGTACGACCAGAGTATCGTCTCCCAGCCGGCTGCTAAAACATCCAAGAGCACCAAGAAGTCTTCCAAGTCGAAAGCCAGAGGCGGCAAGGCGAAGAAGGACGACCCGGTCGAGGTCGGGAGTCAGATGGATCAGGAAAGCAACGATGTACAACAGCTTGAAATGCCCAAACCGAAGCAAGCGACACGGGGAAGGAAGAGACTGAGCAATGAGATGAGCGAAGATGAGCAGGGCCGAGAAGACATGGACTCTGTCCAGCCCGAGCCCCCTTCGAAGAGGAGAGCTACGAAATCCCGGGACAGCGTGCAACAAAGCACCATAAACGACAATGCTCCAGCGGAAATCGTCATTCCCGATGAACCCGCACTAAAGGCGGAGCCTAAGAAGAGCCGCAAGGGCACTAAGAAAGGCGGTACATCGGTTCGAAAAGCATCCCGCATTTCAGCCACTTCGAAAGCTCCTCTGAGATCCCACGAACCTGACGATGTCGATATAGAGGCAGCACTTTCCGAGATAGATGCAGCACTCGAGGCTGACCTCAAGCGCCATGCGTCTGATGATTCCGAGAATCAGGTCGCAGAGGCCAACCGCGATCAATCCCTCAGACACAGCTTAGATAAGTCCAAGTCCAGGAAGAGGTCAACCACCGCCTCTATAGCACCTGTCCGAGCACCAAGAGAGTCAACGGACAATGTTGAAGACAGTCGACCAGAGGAGCGACTGAATGCACACAATGACCCCGATGAGGTGAAGTCGGAAGAGAGCGAGATGCCATCTTCGCAGACAAAGCTGCCGAAGCCTGCAAGTAAGCAAAAAGGGACGAGAAATAGAAAGTCCCAATCAGAGGACATCCCCAGCCAGTCCGAATCAGCAGCTCGCATTTCAGGACACTTTAGTACGGTTGAGGGCACATCCCCCGGTCTCGAGCATCACGATTCATTTGTATCTGTGGAGATCAGAGTCAGGGACCCGGCAGAAGAGTCGGACGTGGAGCCTGCAAGTAAACCAGCGCCGAAGAAAGCTTCGAAGAAGAAAGGCACAGGCAAAACAAAGAAGAATGTCAAGGAAACCAAGGTGGCTGCTGAGCGGGCCGAGTCGGAATCCGAAGAAGAGACACATGGTGCTGAATTTGTTGATGAGAGGACCACTTCGGAAGTGCAGTCGACAGTCGAGAAAAGTGAAGAGGATACTAGACCAAATGCCGAAGAAGAGGTACTACACCATGAGTCGAACCGGCAGAGCGGTGTGCGCAGGTCATCGAAAGTCCCTCCAAAAACTGTCAAGAGGTATAGCGATATTCCTCTGGAACAGAAGGGAGCACTGTCCATTGCGAGATCATCACTGGCGCACGAACGCGATGCGATGCGGGATGATGCTGTTAAAGCGGATAAACGTCCGTCCTCCGCACTGTCACCGGCGGCCCCTGCTCAGAAGAGTACGCCGTCTCCCTCCCCCCAGTCGTCTGACGCGGAGAATCATCCTCCATCCACGAGGCCCTCCGCGTCGCGTCCCCCTGTTCTGTCACCTCCCAAACCCCAGACTGTCCGTGTGCCTCTTGCAGCCAGTACGCCCTCCATGTCACCATCCAAGCGGCAGGCAAATACGGGATACCTGAACACGTTGTATCCGTGGACTCCTGTGGACATAGAGAAGATACTCTTTGCGGGAACGGATGACAAGGAAAATGCCGACCTGAACGGTATCCTTGACTGGGCGAAAGCGGATTTGACCAGCCCAGAGAAGAAGATGACCGTCGAGGAGTGGATCTCCTGGAATGCAAAGAATGGAGAAGAGAGACTGAAACGCGAGTGTGAGAGGCTAGTGAGCCTATTCGAGAAAGAAGGTGGACGAGCAATGAGGGCGCTTGAGGGTATTGAATGTATTGATTAAACTGAACTGCTTCGGGTTAAAGGTAGCGGGTATGGGGAACGGCGTTTGTTGGCAAGAGGTCTTTTATTATATTATATCGAGGAGTTGAATGTTTGGGCATAATCTGTGAATTTCCTCCGCGGTATAAACACCTTTGGATTTAGATAATTAATCCATCTGTAAAAACCGCCAGAACGCCATGGGTATACCGTAGCTTTTATCATCACAATTTGGCATCCCAACCAGACCAACATAAAACCAGAAAACTGAAAAGGGAAAAAAAAATCATGCGATAATTCCCAGTCTTCCTTCCCAGCTCTCTTCCTCCTGTTTGATCCCATCCTCCCCTTCCTTGGCTCTCCTCCGCTTCTCATTCCGCTTTCTCCTCTTCTCTTCCCGTTCCCTCGCCTCCTCCTCTTCTCTCTCCTTGATTCTGGCTCCCAGATCCAGCTGCCATGCCTTCCGCTCCTCTTCCTCCTTGACCCGCTTCTGGTGCGCCAACCATCGCAGCCGCTGCCGCACGTCTTCGAGCGTCGCGCGCACCACCTCCCCGCTCTGCCCCGTGGCAATCAGATGCTGCTTGCTGTTTAGATGCTCCACGAGCTGTATGTTGTCCTTGAACGTCAGATCGCAGTCGGGGCAGTAGAAGCCGGCGCCCTTGCCCCTCTTGCCGACCGCCGCGCCCGCGGGGACGAGCATCGTCTTGCCCACCATGGAGGCGACGTCGAGCCGCTGCGACCGCGACGTGGTCGCCTCCAGGCTGCTCCAGTCGACCGGCGCATGGTACTTCTTGCCCAGGAGCTTCGCCTCATACCGCGCCTTGGCCTCCGCCTTCTCCTTGGCCTCCTGCTCCGCGGCCTTTTTGGCGTATTCCTCCCGGTCCCAGGTCTTGCGGAAGTTGGTGTCTGCGGCGGGGGTGCCGTAGGCGGAAGTTCTGGATTTGTCGGACATGGTTCTGATCTGATGACGTTCGTTGGGGGGGGGGGGGGGGAACCCCAGATGATGGATGGACTGGTCGATTTCTTTAAGAATCTAGTAGGTATATGGAAATTGGCTGGACAGTGTAAGATATCGGAAAAGTGGTCGTTATAGGACCATCCGGAACAGAAAGAAGGTCCCTTGTTGTAGCAAAAGCGCGGGCTCGTTGACGGTCTCAACTCTGGAGTTCGGAGCTTGTTGACGGCGGAGCTCTGAGTGGCGTGTGGCCCTTGCCCGCGTGCCGCCATCCGCCGCATGCAGGTCGCCTCAGCGTCCTCCCTCTACAAGGCCACCTGAGGCCTCTAATCCCTATCCTAAGTACTCCGGACATATTCAGCGTTCACAATGTGTATTCAACATGCGGAATCTGATTCTGCATTTACTACGTGCCGACTGAATCCTGACAGCCCGTTCCTCCCTAGTATTACGGCAGACTGATCAGTACCTCCCACTCCCTGGTATTTTGTTTGTAGACAGTACAGCAGTCTCTTACCCAGCAATCGACATTTTGAGATTGATCCACGAGCTTGTTTTTATCTTGATAGTTTGCACCTGATTATAATCGAACAACTGGTCCTTTGGTACCTTCAGTTGCTTTGGCGTCACGCCTGTTAAGCTGGTTGGTGGTCTTAGGCAACACTGTTATCTCCATTGAACCATATACAAGGTACCTAGTGCCAACAGCTATTTTTGTTTTCACAGCTCTGCGTTGGAAAGGCGGCTTTTATATATCTACCTATCTATCTAGTTACTAAACATCTGTTAGACGATTCCATGGCGAGCTTATCACCTCAAGAAGAGGCAGATGCAACCCCAGCCGTATCAAGGAACAGTCTGATGGGCCTACCAACGGAGCTCCACCTGCACATTGCGTCCTATCTACCCTATCCTGATGCCCTGGCGTTGAAGCACACCTGCCGCCATTTCTACTCCATCGTCTACACCGGCGTCCACCTCAAGGTCGACTGGCTGGTGGAGCGCTTCGAGCTGAAGCTCGAGTGCCCAATGGAGAAGTGCTCCTTCCGGACGGACGAGTCGTTCTGCAACTGGAGGATCAGGAGGATCATGGAGAGGCGGAGGCGGCATCTGGAGTGTCCGCGTCTCAAGGGGGGCTGTCTGGTCGTGCGCGGGAGAACGTGCCATGCGGATTTGGTTCCGATGTGGTTGAAGAGGAAGGGTCGGATGAGGGCTTTGAGAAGGTTGAAGATGTTGGGGAATGAAGGTTCGTCTTTCATACTAGCCGTCATCTGTTCCTCTCATAAGACTGGGGGTTCTGCTTTTGCCCACGCTCTTAAATTTCAGATCTGCAACTAACTGGCCTTGATACTCTTCTCCAATCAGCTTTCATCATAGGTCTGATTTTCCTCAGTGTCAATTTCTTCTGGCACTTTGTTGCAAGGTACGTTTCCTGTTCTACACGAACATAGGGTATTGATCGTCACTAAAGATCTTGCAACCTCAGATATATCTTCCCCGCACGATCTGGGATGAGTGTTTATTGAACTGTGGATTTGCAGTCATCATTCCCTCTACATCAGGCATCTACTTCTCTTGTCGCAGTCATCTTCTCTTCAGTTCACTGCACATGTGTTTCCTTAAGGCCATCCCTTCTGATGTGTTTATGAGACGCAGCTGAGCTTGTGGCACAAGATCTTTGACTCCTCAGCTCCTTCTTTCTTGATTGCAAGCACTCCAAAGAGCACTCCCATAGTTTGATGCCATCCGGAGTGAGGTATTCCTGTCCTTATTTCTACCTAACCACTACCTTGACCTTGACAATTGGAGCTCGGATTCCCATAACGCAGGCAATAAGAAGCGATATGGGAGGAGCAAAGAATTCCGCCTATGACTTACAGAATATGATCATAGCGATCAGCACTAGAGAAGCAGCTTAGCCTATTTTAACTCCACGCTGAGAAGAGCCACTGCCGACATTCATCTTCACCTGGTTTGTCCAGCGCGAATAGCCATGTCTCCAGAAGATTTCAAAAATTTCTCCTCGTGAGTCATACTGGTTCCTGAAATGTGACAGTTGACCGTGATTCTAAATACAGTCGTTAGAGCTATCCAGGGTGGTATTGTCACTATTGTTGTTGGACAGGAGAAGATCCTCGAGGCTTCAAAGTCTATCGCAGTGTGCTCGCATCGTGCTCCCCGATCTTTGGTGCGATGCTGAATGGCAACTTCTGCGAGTCTTCAATCCGAAATCGAGTTGAAAGAGGACAGCCCAGATGCATTCGCAGTCTTCGCCTATTGGCTGTACAAAGGTGTCTTACCGCACGAGTCGAACCTGGACCTGAAACAGTACCTACAGGTTTTCGTCTTTGCTGATAAGTTCAGCATCCCAGGCCTCGAAATACTGACCTACGAAGTGCTACGAGATCTCCTCGATACTGGTTTTCTCCTGTGGAGTTTGTAGAGGCACTTTACTCCTACGGATCTGTGACATCGATACTTCAAAAGTACGTCGTTGAAACGTGCATCTACCAGCTCTATCTTCGTATGCCAAGGAAATAACGTTCTGAGATGCGGGATTGGATGGAGGAGTCCTTTGGGAGATTGCCGGAATTCTCAAACGCGATGGCGATGTCCCTTGCCATAAAGACCATGGACAATTGGGAGGGCTATGTCCCCAGATTTTCTCCTGAATTTGCTTCCCAAATTTCGCCGTCTATTGCGAGTATCTGGAGGAAACTCACCGTTCCAACACGGTTGAAGGTCCCGTAACTGGCACTCCGGCAGTTTAAAAAAAATCCAAAGTACGTCTGTGATATAGCCTTTATTATCCTACGCGACTGACATCTTGTTCAAGTCAGCGAAGAGAAGTTTTGCGGCTGCTTTCCAGCAGACCTCTGAATCCATCGCGGGAGTTGATCAACCTTCTCAAAGCGAGGCTCAAGCGGGTGTTCCGAAGAGACGGAGGCCCGCCAAGAAACGTTCAACTCAATCTTCGGGGAAAATTTCAAGGTCACGTCCAGTCCTCTAGATGCTGATGAGGTTCCGGGGACAGTCGTCGTGCTGTGATATTGTCGGACTGAGCGAACCTAGTAATCCGAAGGTATGATGATGAAGCTCTGATTCTTAATCTACCTATCTGACTAGCTATTTATCTCATGAATTAGGGGGCCATAACAAAGGAAAATGTGCGATTCTTGGTTGTGCCCACTACGTTCATTGCCAAGAACTAGTGGCCTCTCGAGAAGAGCTTTATCAATCAAGGAGGGCTTTTATATCTGTGAAACAGATAACAAAGTTGGTTCTGTTACATCGATATACGTCGGGATCTCAGAAGCATGGTGGCGCCGAGGAACAAGCGTCGCCGTATGAACTTTCGGACTTTCAAAGACCGTGCCTGTGAGCTTGTCTCCGATGTCGAGAAATGTCGTTATATAATCAACGACTTCACATCAGAACGGGAAGCTCCTTTGGAAGTCGACCAGGATGACCTAGCTCTTCCGCCAATTCCAGCATCAAAGGATGTATTGGACACCGATATCACGGTATGCGTAGCTCCTCAGTTGTGTTTCTGCTCTACGACTGATTGATGTGATAACAGATGGACAAATATGGAGCCATCCTTACTAGCGAAACCGCTAGCAAGGAGAACTGGATGGAGCTACTGGAGCGGCTTCCGCCCGCAATGCAGAGGCTCCTGTGATTCACTGGCACCGTCTGGAGTTGCGATGCCGCTTCAGATCCAGAGATCGATATCCAAATTCCCCTAATCATTGCCGGAGCGGCAGTCGTCGTTTGCCCCCAGATCGGAAGAGCACACGTCTGAACTCCAGCCACATGTC
>ENA-UOWK01000039-UOWK01000039.1-bioreactor-metagenome-genome-assembly--contig:-NODE-39-length-189653-cov-24.919372_pt1 | contig 189653 bp, 119 predicted proteins | sample MGYA00238157_ERZ761612 | MGnify/ENA primary metagenome ERZ761612 (study PRJEB28901, sample SAMN06268035) | bioreactor metagenome | isolation source: Joint BioEnergy Institute, California, USA...
CCCCCCCCCCCCCCCCCCCCTTTCCTTTTCCCCATTTGTCCCTTACATGAGGTGGAATGGATTTGGAATCCCTTTTTGAGCTGTGACGGATTCATAATTTAACCGAGATCATCATCATCATGACGACTGCATTGGAAGCGGCTTGAAAGACAAAGCGGCAAAGCACCAACTGCGTCTGGCTATGAAGGTACCAACTTCAGCACATCTGGTATGTACTGTACATCTGATAGTGCTAATGCTTAATCGACATCAGCGTATTTTCTTTCTTCTTCAGACACCAGAACAACGTGCTTTAAATGTATTCTTTTGGGATTCATCTTTTTCTTTTTCAGTGGATCTAGACTACTTACTACTTTATCTTCAAGAATCACAACTATAAAAGAAATTCATCTAAACATTTCTCTTAAAGTTCTGACATCACGGCGGACGATTATGCTGTGCATCTTCAGAGCCTGCGCAAGATCAGAGCTAGGGAGAACAGCCTCTATGTCTGTTACATCTTTGCTGAACTTTCTTTCTCCCCACTGACTGGCACTGTAGTTGAGAAGACTTTTTTTAAAAAAAAAAGCCGGCATAGGGCGCAGCCAACAGGGTCCACCTTAGACATATACCTAATTACTTTGACGTCAGTTTATATACTTCTTAGTTACTTACCCAACATACATACGTACCAGACTGTTCATGGTTATAGAAAGATCTGTCCTGTCCAGGTTTTTACTTTTCTTCTGACTTTTCCCTTGCCTGGATACTCAAGCAATCAAAGAATATCGAATATCGCCCTCGTCATGTGAACCTTGTCCGCTGATCAGAGAAGGAAACAGCAGACAGGCGCGGAAAGTGAATTTATTTATCTAGGTATATACTATATATACAGCAACGGCGTATAATCCTGGAGATGGAGATGTGCCTACATTCGTTGCATTATTCTTCCCCCCTCCCCCCTTTTCTGGCTGTTTTACTCTTTTATCACTTTCTTCGATGTACTATATATTTGCGAAATATGGACCATTGATTATCTGGTGCAGTCGATTCAGCTCGATGAATGATTACTTTTTATATTATATTGGACTTCGGTACTGGACAAAATAAGCCATCGCATTTGGAGTATTTACTGTAAATAAAGCACAAAAGGAGGCGTATAGTCCGAACAGCTTTAGGGTCTCCCAAGGAACGCAATGTGGCCCACAATGCCGAAGAAGAGGCCTGCAGGGCACACGAGAGGAGGCTGCATTTCTCTCTTCAATTGGTGGCACGAGGCAGAGGAAGCTGCTTATTGGAAGGGTAGAAGGTAACAACAATGCTTTTTTCAGGACTTCCTCAAAGGACTGATTTAGAAGAACTAACATTGCAAAAAGGCCCACGGGATTTTACGATGAATGGGGATCTGGAGGGAAAGGACTTGTTGATACAGGCCTACTTGTATACCTCCCTAGGCATCTTCGATCTCCTTGAACCTCTCTGCGGACCCAAGGCAGATAATCGGTTTATATAAAGAAGGGAGTGGCTCTACCGCTGTCCGCGGACTTCCTTGCCTTTTTTTTCTCCTTTTTCTTCCTCCTATCATGTAAAAAGTGAAAAAGCTTCTCTAGATTACTTCTTTGCTTTTTTTTTAAAAAAAGGGCACGTGTTCCTGACTTGACTATACGCCAGCACCCTCCAAGTCAGCCCGAGGTAAACTGCCGTTATTCCTGCCAGCGTTGCATGCGGCTCTGGATAGGAGTTGACCCTCTTTATATAATATAGAGGGATGTTTTTCTATCGTCTTTCGTCTTTAAAAAGTCTTTTTTCTATTAAGACTAGCTACATCTTTACTTTAAAGAAAACCATATAATTCTGACTGGATACTTCTTTTCCCGAATCGAAAATTGCAGTGGAATTCCTTGATCTTAAATAAAACAATTCGCTACATCTTTTCCTATAGGATTTCAACTTCAATAGAGGCCGGCGAGACACAAGAAGGGAAGGCCCTCAGGGAATGAGAAGAGGCGCGCAAGGAACGAGAGGAAGCTGCATCTATTAGAGAGCGCACGCAGCTGAAACGTCCCACACCTGATCCAGCTGTAGAGTCGCCTCTCCAGTCGGAGCGGCCACGGACAGACAAGCTGCCCACGGCTCCTAACCGGGGGAGCTTCCCGGCCGGAGACCGCGTGAAAATTGGACGGCCAAAAGGCTCCAAGAACAAGACTGTTCGGTGCAGAGAAAAAAGAAGCCGCTTTTGAGTATATATGAAGGCTAAAAAACAGATGAGCCTGCAACAAGTTACTATACCGTAGAAATACCTTCTCCTCTAACTCTTTTCTGGGATCGGAGTTCTTGATCGATGATAGTACTTTCTGATTTTTTAAGATTGTTTCTGCACCCTGAAATCGGCATGCGTTAAAGGACCATATGTGCCAGGGGATTACTATCACTGACTATGCGGACATTGGATGAGGATACTTACATGTTGCCGTTTACGGAATCTGGTCTTGAAATCAAAAAAAGACTTGATATCAGAGCCTCGCCTTGGTGCAATTCCAGCTTAATTCCACAAAATATCCACGGAGCAGGGACTACCTATTCGAATCAGAGCACAAACAGCAGATGGAGGTCCATGATTCTTTACCATAAATCAGGACACGGACGAGGAGGACCTCTCGGACGTGACAGACTGGAGGGATTGCCCGACTTCCCCACCCCCGGGAGAACCAGTTGGTGGGGGGTCTCCGGCTGCGCCGGAGACCCCTATCTCTGGGGGCAGGGTGCAGGTGGTTATCCGGATGGCGGTGAAGGGGTCCCGTCCCTGGGGACAGTTGACAGTAACCCCTCTCTACAATTCTATAGAGGACTTGAGAGTGATATTCCGAACGTCAATCCACTTGCTGAATTTCATGAAGAGATAAATCACCTACATGTGTTCTAGTCCTTTTGTTCGAAACCTCAAGCCGTGGAACAATAAACTGCAGGACAGTGTTATGATACAAGACTTGATCGATGATGGATCCTGAAAAATTCCTTTCAAGAAATGAAAGCTAAGAGATAGGGAAAAGAGCCTGAAGGATCAATGCATTTGGTTTCGATTGTCATATGCAGTATAGCAGGATATTCCCCGGCTGCTTATGATTTCCTTGGTGAGAAAAGAAGGCTTTTTTTACCTCGATCGATATGTCTCTGTTGTTATTCCATCTTCTTCTCTCCTTTTATTATTTCCTCTTCTCTTCCCAGGTTACCAGTCATAACTCTCTCTTGTTCTGCCTGAAAAAAGCTGGAAAAATCGACTTGAAATTCAAACATGTTTGAAGTCATCAGCAGTGTTGAGTGTGTCGTTGTGGGCCTCCACTTCCTTTGGGTAGTGTTCCACACTCCATGGGTCGTGGGCTGGGTTCAGCGGTTCAGGAGAGGCAAATGCAAAATGTGAAAAAGTCGAAGACGGTCTCGGGAGGGAGAGGAGGAGAGCTTTCTTTCAAACATTGTCGAGTGTTGAGCTCGGTCGCTAGCGTCCAGCGCCTATCTGCACTGCGTTTTCTAGATGTAGAAAGACGAAGCCGATGGAGCCGCTATTTCGATACGCCCTTTTCTTCTCTTTCCATCTGGACGTTTATTTGTTCTGTATAAGTTTCAAAAGTAACATTGTGTAAAGTGACTCCTGGAGGATCTTCGCGACCTGCTCGCTTTTTTACACCATCAAATCTTTCATCTCTCAGAGTGGAAGTCTACAGAAGCAGAAAGCCGAACATAAGGATCTGTTGTGATTGAATACTTAAGTCCTCCTTTCTTATTTTCAAGCTATCGTACCTAATTTGTTCCATCTAGATATGCCTATCATTCTCTTCACTTCAATCAAGCTGACGTACCAAGCAGGGCTGAATTTATTCTTTTCTCGTCCATAAGGCAGGGCTGCAAATTATCTGACAACATATATTCAGTACAGAAACTGTGTCCACTCGCGGAAGCCGTATATTCCATCATCCTTGGTGGTTGAATGCTTTTAGTATGCAAGAAGCTGCGACTAGGTCTCCTACATACTATGTAGAAACAAAAATACTGCATTATCCACATGTGTGATTCTGTGCTTCAAGTTCTGAACAAGGAGCCCAGCGTCATTATCTTCCATTCCATCAGTGCGTGTTTCGCAACTTTCAGGTTTCCATTCGTGCAGCATCTAACGTTTTCTAGTAATCGGGCTAACTCTCATTGTTGCCGGCGACTCGGGCCACGTCACTCTATTCATTGTTATTATCTTCCATCAAATGTTCGAAGGCATGGAGTAAAGGGACAAGGCTTTTACTTCAGATAACAACCTCCACGTGTATATGCAATATCGCAAAGTCTAGAAAGATAATTAATTATTGTTTGTGCCGACTATTAATGAAGATATATGATGCATAACAAGTAAAAACTGCAAAACAAGAGCCCGATGATGCTTAATTGCATGACCTTTCCCAACAACAAATGCAAGCCAAGGCCAGAATGTCCTAAGATAACGACAGTAACAGATGCCAGCAATATTGTATCGACAGTTAAACTTTTGTATAAATATAAGGGGCAAAAAGCAGTAGAAATTATCACTACGCATCCGTAGTCAAGAACAGTATGCAACTCCCTATAATCACAACCGCCACAACCGTAAAAACGACCTGAGTCTTCCACCCGCTCTGCACCAGCGCCGCCTTCTTGCTGTACTTCGTCACCGTCCGCACATAGATCGAAAACCCGCTGGCCAGACACGCCAGGCTCATGAACCAGAAGACGAGGCCGAGGGGGAAGGCGACCCGGCGCTCGATCCCCGTGGGCCTGGAGCGCAGGTGGAAGGAGATGATGATGGCGCAGGAGACGACGGAGAGGTAGATGGAGAGGCGGAGCCAGGCGAGGAACGTCCGCTCGTTGGCGCAGTGGTCGCGGGCGTCGGAGGCTGTGTTTTCGAAGAGGAGGGCCCCGGAGAGAGGGCGGGCTAGAAATATCGGCCCTGCGTCTTGAGGGTATCTGGATAGGGGCGAGACACGGTGGTTAGCTTTTTGTCAATCTAGATGACTTCTGGTTACATCTGTGACACATGAAGATATAGGAACCAATAAAAGCAGCTCAACGCGTAAGGATTGCACAGTGCACAGATCAAATATTGAAAAATATGAAAGAACTATATCTTCATTCCATTGAATAATTCCAAGAAGAATTGGAAAGCGCAGGAGAGAGAGATGACTCGAGCAGATAAACAGTTATGTAGACATAGACATCCATCCAGAAGCTCGTCCGTCAAATGGCGCATCCAATGACAACCGGGGAATTCACAGAGAAGATATAGCAAGCAAATAACACTATAGAAGCCGTGAAATGATCAGCAGGGTATATCTTACTCGTCAACATATACTGGATGAGAATTCAGCGGACTAATCACCGGGTTGTAGTAACGCCGACGGGACGCTTCGCCGTCGTGATCAGTGATTCGTGGCATGCTCTCTCAATTTAGCAGGCCAATACATTGAAATGTAAGAGAATATCACGGCGAGATATCAGAGGACTTTCTCCCGATGGTTAAATAATATATTCCGAGGCTGTAAAACCTCAGGACAGGGATAGCAGAAGAGCAATGGGCATCACATGACAGCGCCTCTGAGAAGGCGCTAAACCCGTTGTGGACGGATGGGTCTGACCTCGGGCCCGAGCTCCGAGACCAACCTGTTTGGTAGGATGCCTTGTGACGTCACTGCTGACATAATGAGGTCAAGATACATCTCCATACAATCTCAATATCACTCCACGATTCCTTTTAAAAAGGCAAAACGGACAGTGTTTCATGTTCAGACATCCAGACGAGCCTTTTGGTGCTGCACGCTGTGCTCGAGTTGGAATCAGACACGTTCTCCTCCCCAGGGTTGTCCCCGAAGTACCTCTGTACTACCTTCTATTTTAGTCCTGGTACTTCGACCCTCCTGTTCCTGCATAGAATTTGCCGGGATTAACTATTGTATATACCTATTTGGAAAATCTAAGTTCCAGTACGCAGCAGATCTGCGAGGGAGCAGCAAGTTGTTGTGGCTGCCATGCTTCACGAGAAGCCATCATGATGATATTCAGCATCTGTCTCTTTCAGAACTGCCAGAAATTGCATGTTTTTATACCTCTGGAGGCTACGATGGAACTTAAAAGGTGAAATCTCATCCAAGATCATTTTCGAAGCGCTTCTTCTGCAATTAGCCGATATATCGGCACAGCCGCCCCGGAACACAATCGATCCGAACCAAGACCGCAAAAAGGTCATTGAAAATGAAGCCGACTAGTTGCTGTAGTCTGAACTCGAACATCTTGCGATAAGAACACACATGGTAAGTCTTTAAGTTTGTTCAAATCCATATGGAGTGGAGCTCGTGAGGACCTTCTATGTTAAGAGTGGGGTGCGGGGCATGCTGGAACAGGAATCTGGTGAAAAGGCGAGCTCCATGGATGGATGCAGATGCACCGCACACCCTTCTTGTATATCTCCCCGTAGATCAATCGGCAGCAGAGAAGCACAGCCATTTTATTGTATATGTAGGCCGGCTTGGTTTAATTCTTTTGACTCGTATGCAATACGAGGGCCCTCGCCGCAAGTGGCTAAGATGGGGCTGGGATCCCCGCACGCCAACAAGCGCCCGCTCTCCCGATGTCTGCAGAGCCTTTAAAGACTGCCGGCCCGCTCTCAGTCTCGCCGATTTGCAGCCAATTGCTGCCTCTAAACTCAGGCGCATTGGAAGAACTGCCCGATGATGACACTTATTCGATGAATCTGCTATAGAAAGTAGCTCACTGCTACTTGTACATACCTTGGCCTCCGCCCTGTGAACGACATAACCCCGCCGCTTCGTCACCAAGGTACTGTACATACTATGGCTCGCCCTTCTGCTCGCTCGGCCAACCTGGCAGATCACCATGGCCTCTACAGTCGGTCATTCGCCTCCAGCTCACCTTTGGCCGAATCGTCGATCGCACGGGATCTGTCAGATTATGCGGACGACGAGGGTTCCGCATTCACGACCGACGAAGAGGATTCAGGAGCGTCCACCGTCCGTCCAGCGAACAGTCTTCAAAGCACCAATCCTCACTCGCTCGCCGGATCGTATCGTCGACCAAGCTTCTTTACGGTAGGATCTCGTGGTACCGTTGTGCCTCATCAGCTAGAGCCCGACAGGTTGTCCCGGTGGGAGAGGGAGCAGGCTATCGAGGAACAGAGAAATCTCTTGAGAGATAACAATCTGTTTCCAAAGACCCGTCGCCCGAAGAAAGCTAGTGGGCGCTTATCTCGCGATCCCTCTATCTCTACCGACGACGATTTTTCAACGGCTGCTTCGCACATTACTACAGACAACGAATCCGTCGTCACTACCAGAGGGCAGCCGCAAGGCGGTATGATGCCGACAGAAACCACGTCTTTGCTTGGTAGTTCCGATCTACCCAATGGCGATGGAGGAGAAGCGGAGGACATTGACAGGAAATGGGAGGAAGCTGTTGCGGCGGGACTGATACACACGACCTGGAGACGGGAAGCAAAAGTCATAAGCAAATACGCTGCTCCTCTGATTGTCACGTTTCTGCTGCAGTACTCCTTGACCGTTTCCAGTGTCTTTACAATTGGACACTTGGGAAAGGTGGAACTTGGTGCGGTTAGTTTGGCTAGTATGACAGCAAGTATCACTGGGTTTGCTGTTTACCAAGGTCTTGCTACTAGTCTGGATACGCTCTGCGCTCAGGCGTACGGGTCGGGCAGGAAGAAGCTGGTTGGTCTGCAGATGCAGAGGATGGTCTACTTTCTCTGGGTGATCACAATCCCAATCGCACTTCTCTGGTTCTTCGCAGACAAGATCCTTGTGAGAATTGTTCCCGAGAAGGATGTTGCAATTCTCGCCGGTCGGTATTTGAAAGTAGTTGCCCTTGGGACGCCCGGGTATGCGTGCTTTGAGAGTGGCAAGCGATACGTGCAGGCTCAGGGCCTCTTCTCCGCTCCTCTTTATGTATTGCTGATATGCGCGCCGCTTAATGCGTTCATGAATTGGCTATTTGTTTGGGTATGTACTCCTTCCTCGCAGGAGAGATCTGGATTGTTCCGCTGACAGTCTCCGCATAGAAATTTGGCTGGGGCTTCATCGGCGCACCCATTGCCGTTGCTATCACGAACATCCTCCTGCCCCTTTGTCTCTTCCTCTACGTCTACTTCGTTGCAGGCTCCGAATGCTGGGACGGCTTCACCTACCGAGCTCTAAAGAACTGGGGTCCAATGATCCGACTAGCTCTCCCGGGAGTTGTCATGGTTGAAGCCGAAGTACTTGCCTTCGAGCTCCTAACACTCGCCTCCTCGTATCTTGGAACCACGACGCTCGCCGCTCAATCCGTTCTCTCCACCATCACGAGCATCACGTTCCAGATCCCATTCCCGCTGTCCATAGCCGGAAGCACGCGTGTCGCGAATCTGATAGGAGCCACGCTAATAGACGCTGCACGCACATCTGCCAAGGTCACAATGAGCGGGGCTGTCATCGTGGGCCTGTTTAACATGACAATGCTCTCCTCGCTGCGGTATCACATCCCAAGGCTCTTCACATCCGAGGGGGAAGTCATCGAGCTCATTGCACAGGTTCTGCCCCTCTGTGCAGCGTTTCAGCTATTTGATTCGCTCGCAGCCAACTGCAACGGCATTCTGCGCGGGCTCGGCAGACAGGAGATTGGAGGTTACGTCCAGCTCTTCTGCTACTATTGCGTCGCGATGCCGATAAGCATGGGGACAACCTTCGGACTCGGATGGGGCCTCATGGGTCTCTGGAGTGGCGTGGCAGTCGCCCTGTTCCTTGTGTTCTGCATCGAGAGCCTGTTCCTCAGCCAGACTAGCTGGCAGCGCTCCGTTGAAGAGGCCAGACGGAGAAACGCAATGGGATGATGACTGACATTTTTTTTCTTTTCTCTCCTGCTCCTGTCTTCCCTATCTGTGCAGGATCGAGCAGTACAAAGCAAAGACCCATATACGGATCACGTATTTATAGACGTCTTATCTGCCTATATATAGAGTGGGGAACCTCCTGTTGTCGCAATCAATGCATGGCAGCTGTTACATACGGAACTTCGTTCGTGATATTGCATTTGGAAATACTGCCATTTTTGCGTACATGATCTCTCTGTATATACTTGATGATGTCACTGTTTTGGTATGCGGCGTGGATTATGACTGTTTGGCAGGGGAAACTCGTTATGGATATCAGTCTGTTTCTATTTCATGCTTTTACATTCATGGCTATAGCATTGCGAGAGGAAGAATATGTGAATCATATCTGTCCGCTCTCAAAGTTCGTTATCTGTTTCATATCATAATCGCCCTTTGGAAGTTATCAAGCATGCCGAGTATCATACCTTTGTGGTCGAAAAACAGAAAATGAAAAAGCAGCCGGATATCTTTTGGTCTCCGTTCCCACCCGGACGAGCGCAGACAAGAAAGCCTCGACAAGAGAACGCTAGTACTCCAGAATAGCCCACGTAGCCTCGTCAACCGTCGAGAAGATCAGCCCGGCGGTGAGCAGCTCGTCACCGGCCCGGGTAACCTCGGTGACTGGCATATTCAGCCGTGCCGCAATCATCTGGATGTGCAAGCCCTCGTTGCTCTGCGGCTCGTTCTTCAGCAGGTTGTACACCTTCCGTGCCGCCGGCGTCATTGCGGGCAGAGGGCGCCCACTGGGTGTTGTGCCGTAGCCACTATCCACGCCTCCTCCCATGGCGCCTGCGCCCGTCGCTCCTGCACCAACACCACTGCGGGCTGCGCCGCCTCCAGGCGGCCCTCTCGTGAAGAAGAGATGTACAGCCGTCGCCTCGAGCAGGTGACAATGCAACTCGTTGATATCCGTCAGCGGCCGCACGCAATGCGCGCTCACATACCGCTTGTTCCCGAAGGACTTGAGCTTGCCCCAGACCTTGGCGTAGCCGTTCAGCTCGACCGCGGGCTTCGACACGTCATCCGTCTCCATGCTGTCGTCCCCGGCCGTGGGCGCGATCGACCACTGCTTGGCCTCGATCTCGCCCGTGCCGTCGTCGATCTTGTACGTCACGTTGGTGCTCTGCGAGCTGATGTTGCGCACCTGGCCGACGAAGCAGATGCTGGCGGCGTCGGCACCGTCGATCTGGAACTCGGCCTCCGGGTGGGCCTGCGTTGCCTCGAGGGCTTGCTTGACTGTGACGGGGCGGAGGGAGGCAGTGCCGCTGTCGCCCTGTTTTTGAGGTCTATGTTAGCTCCTGTTGAGATATACTGCATCTATCCTTGTCTCGAGGATCTTGGTGAAATTGGCATAAAATAACAAAAAGGGAAACCCCTTACCTTTGGCCCAGCGGGACTGTTCATCTCGCCAGGCATAAAGCCCCCGCCGCCGCTCATGCCTTGTGCCCCGTACGAGGTGGTGTAGTGATGCCCGTAGCCCCCCTCTGTAGATGTTGAATTAGCCACGTCCAATCCAATGGTTCAGGAAATCCAAAGGGAAAAAAAAGCCACCCACCCATCTTTGCGTGTTAATGTTCCCGGAGACCGCCCCCAAGTTGAATGAATGTCCCAGTCGACCGTTGTCCGTGAAGCGGACTCCCATATGACCTTTTCCGGCGAGACGTGTTGGACGCGTCGCGGGGTCTGCGTGTTTGCCGTGTTTGCTCGTCGGCGCCCGGAGGAACGTTGACCCCGCTCACCGCCTTCGGGTGTGTTTTTCGAGTTTTGATCATCGACGAGTTTGGTGCATGAAATTTTAGGAAGAGCCTGCGGAGCTGTCTACAGAGAAAGGAAGATCCTCTGCTCTTGGGAACACAGCGGAGAAAATCTTCGTTTCCGGGAGCTAAGTTTTTTGGATCCCAGCTTTACTCAGATGGTCCAGGAGACCTCAGTCTGATCGCTGTTCCCCTCCCAAGCCGCATCCCGCTTTGCGGCGCAAAATAATATCACCCACGGTCAGTTACACTTGAAATTTGCAGACAGGCACAATGGCTCCCCGCGCGGCATCTCCGGCGTGCTCAGAGAACGAGTTCGATATCTCAAAGGCTCTCTTCCAAAATGACAGTGACTCCGGCAAGGAGAGCTGGGAACAGATCAAGTCCAAGCCGAAGCCCAAACCCAAACCAATAGAGAACCTCGACATGCTAGGCGGAGGCGACAGCGAGGATGACGACGACGACGAAGCCTTTATCGCCGCGCAGCAGCAATCTGCCAATCGCAAGGCGTCGAACCTGAAAGGCAGGACGGTGAAGAAGGGCGGCGGGTTTCAGGCCATGGGTCTGAATGCGCATCTCCTCAAGGCCATTGCGCGCAAGGGGTACTCCGTCCCGACGCCGATCCAGCGCAAGACGATCCCCGTGATCCTGGACGATCAGGACGTGGTCGGAATGGCGCGCACGGGTTCCGGGAAGACGGCGGCGTTCGTGATCCCGATGATTGAGAAGTTGAAGTGCCACAGCACCAAGGTCGGCGCGAGGGCGTTGATCCTGTCGCCGTCGCGGGAGCTGGCGCTGCAGACGCTGAAGGTTGTCAAGGAGTTGAGCCGGGGGACGGATCTGAAGGCTGTGCTGCTGGTTGGTGGTGACAGTCTGGAGGAGCAGTTTGGGCTCATGGCTGGTAACCCGGATATCGTCATCGCGACCCCTGGTCGGTTCTTGCATTTGAAGGTCGAGATGGGTTTGGATCTCTCAAGTATCCGTTATGTCGTGTTCGACGAAGCAGATCGGCTCTTCGAGATGGGTTTTGCGACGCAGTTGACTGAAATCATGCACGGGCTTCCCGCGAATCGGCAGACTCTTCTGTTCTCTGCGACTCTGCCAAAATCCCTCGTGGAGTTTGCCCGTGCTGGTTTGCAGGAACCCAAACTTATCCGTCTGGACACTGAGAGCAAGATCTCCCCCGATCTCCAGAATGCGTTCTTCACGGTCAAGTCGGCCGAGAAAGAAGGGGCGCTGCTACACATCCTCCACGAGGTCATCAAGATCCCGACCGGTCCTACCGAAGCTGCTCAGAAGCTAAAGGAGGAGGAGGCGAATTCGAAGAAGAATCCCAAGAAGCGGAAACGATCAGAGATGGAGAAGGCTATCAATACCACCGAGTCCCCTACGAAGCACTCTACGATCATCTTCGCGGCCACGAAGCATCACGTTGATTACCTTTACTCGTTGCTTCGTGAAGCCGGGTTCGCGGTGTCTTACGCCTACGGTTCCCTGGATCAGACTGCCCGCAAGATCCAGGTCCAGAACTTCCGTTCCGGCATTACCAATATCTTGGTCGTGACGGACGTTGCTGCGAGAGGTATTGATATCCCTATTCTCGCTAACGTCATCAACTACGACTTCCCATCCCAACCGAAAATCTTTGTGCACCGCGTCGGTCGAACTGCCCGAGCAGGCCAGAAGGGCTGGAGTTACAGTCTCGTTCGGGACGCGGATGCCCCGTATCTCCTCGACCTGCAGCTCTTCCTTGCCAGGAGGCTTGTTCTGGGCCGGCAGGCTGGCGATCAGGTAAACTATGCGACGGATATGGTCGTTGGCCGCCTGCCTAGAGAGCCTCTGGCCAGAAGCTGTGAGTGGGTCACAAAGCTCCTAGACGAGAACGTCGATCTCGAGTCTCAACGTGGAGTCGCAATGAAGGGGGAGAAGCTCTATATGCGCACGCGGAACTCCGCTTCGCTGGAGAGCGCAAAGCGGGCCAAGTCGGTGGTTGCCTCCGACGACTGGATGGCTCTGCACCCGCTGTTCAACGACGAGGCGAGTCAGCTGGAGGAGGAGCGTGAGAAGATGCTGGCCCGGATAGGAGGCTACAAACCGCAGGAGACCATCTTCGAGATCAGTGGAAGACGAGGAGGCAAGAAGGATGGGGATGATGAGACTGTCGACGTGATCAGAAATATACGGTCTACTTTGGAGGCTAAGAAGAGACGAAAGCAGCAGTCTGAGAAACGGTCTGAGATCTTGGAAAGCCAACCTAGCGGCGAACGGAAGGAGTCGAGTAAAGCGGAGAAGAAGAGCGATGATGATCTCGATGCTTTCTCTGATGATGATGATGATGAGAATAAGAACAACGTTGATGACGATGATGATGCTCCCCGAGGGCCAGCTGACAACATGTCTCTGGCATCCGAGTCCGACCTCGAAGTGACCTTCTCTTCCTATTCACGGCCGGACAAAAAATCGAAATCAAAGAAGGATCTATCCGCCACGTCCTTCCAAAACCCCGAGTACTACATGTCATACACCCCCGCAAACCACTCCCTCGCCGAAGACCGCGCCTACGGCGTCCACTCCGGCTCCAACACCAACTTCGCCCAGGCCGCGCGCAGCGCAGCCATGGACCTCACCGCCGACGAGGGCCACCCAGGCTTCGCGGAACCCCGCTCCATCATGCGCTGGGACAAGCGGCACAAGAAGTACGTCTCGCGGCGCAACGACGAGGACGGGTCCAAGGGCGGCGCGCCCCTGATCCGCGGCGAGAGCGGCACCAAGATCGCGGCCAGCTTCCGCAGCGGGCGCTTCGAGGAGTGGAAGAAGAACAAACGGCTCACCCGCCTGCCGCGCGTCGGCGAGACCGAGTCCCCCAGCCTGCGGGCCGAGATGGACGCCGTGCTCTCGGGCAAGCGGTACCGGCACAGGAAGGAACAGCTCCCGAAGCCTGCGGACCCGCTGCGCAGCGACTACGAGAACAAGAAGAAGAAGATCGAGGCCGCCAAGGAGAGGCAGCTGGCGAAGGCCGGCGGGGCCGCTGCGCTTGCTTCCTCAAAGGCGAAAAACGAGCTGCGCAGCAACGAGGATATCAGGAAGGCGAGGAAACTGAAGGAGAAGAGGAGGGAGAAGAACGCGCGGCCGTCGAAGAAGAAGATATGAATCAGATAGATAGCGTGGTAAGCGGTCTGTTTGATTTGAGGAGTGCGAGTGCGGGTTCCTGGGTGAGATGTCTCCATATTGTATTGTCAGTCTTGGTGTATGTCTATATTATGAGATATCCAAGCGCTTTTGTTGTATGTATATGTTTATAGCAAAGCTTTTTTTTCCCTCTCCCAGATGAGGGTAGCGTGGACTTTGGGGGCCTTTTTTCATATATCCTTTCGTACACTATATGTATGGATTATGAAGCGGTGCAAAATACATTTACAATATATGGCATACATCATCTTAGGTATTTGGTGAAGCTAAGAAGATTCTGTTTTATATCGTGCCCTTCTTCATAGGTGTTCTATTTCTCCTGTATAACATCGATGCGCCTGTCCTGGATTTTCAGTTTCTGGGACCATATTGCCTGCATACATAAGTCACTGAGGGGGGTTGGAAATGGTGGGAAATATAGTACTCTCTACATAGGGACAAAGGGGTATCTATCGTGAAGCTGGTTCAAAGTGCTGGATAATTAATTACTAATATCGATAATGGAGTACAGGTGTAGCATGTCTTGATGTGAATTGAAAAAGCAGGTTTAGATGTACTCCGTACTGCACATATGTGCGTAGGTAGAGGCAGCTGTATGTATGTATAGGATTTTTTTTTCCTATCTGCGCTTCTTGGGGGCATCTTCACAGTGACAAGAGCTGCCGCGTTGTATGTAAAGTACTCAGAACCTCTCTTCAATTTGCAGTGTCATAAAGGTGAATCAATCAATCGGCCTAACTATCCACTTTTCCAAATCTTAAAAAGGACCTGGCAAGGCAGAAAGAAGCGGAATCAATTGATTAACTGATATTGATTAATTAATTCCATAACAGATCCAGCCGTCCATCATTGCTGCCCATCGGGCAGCATGTCAGTCGGTCAGTTAGGCATCTGGCGGGATGGAAGTATAACTCAGCAAGCAAGCAAGCAAGCAAGCAAGCAAGCGGAGACCAAATTCAAGACGTCATAGCCTAGTTAGTTTGATAGAGCCTAGCGCACGTATAGTATAGATATGGTATAGTACAAGATCAGCGGACTCCGACTCGTGACGTTAGGACCATGGTGTCAAGGGTGCATGGGGACCCTGCGAAAATCATTCTGCTGGGTCCAGAGTGCGGAGTAATAATTGTCATACCATATCACATCACGCATCACATATCATGGACTTGACCCGCAAGTCGGTGGCCCGTCGGGAATTGAAGCCTTGCGGCGTTTGGATATCATCTTTCTCCACATCAACCGGTTGTCCACGGGCCACGGCTGACTGGTTCACTCACTGGTCCGGAGACCGGAGATTGTCAATGGGTGGCACGCTCGACAAGCTAGACTAGAGCCTCAACTGATCTTATGCATGTTGTGATCGACGGCAAGGGTTTGCTTATATGGGACGAGCTTATTATTTGCGATTCCATCCGATATAGTGCTGCTGCCCGAATGAATACTCCGTAAAAACCCACAAACTATTGGCCGCGTGCAATGTGATGAGAATGCGTTGGCTTCTTCGATAGTTTGTGCAATATCTCGTACATACAGCGCAACTGTGGCGAAGGAGGGCTGTTTGATTTCGGAATGGTTGGGCCAGGCGGCGTGTATGCGGAGAATTTCACCCCAGCGTGCTATTGTCCAAGTTAACAGTTAATCAATAATATGGAACCCGCGGACCGTCCCGTCAGAATAAAAGGGCCCTTGTCTGGCTTGCCTTGGGCGTAGATCGCGACTCCACCGGGCGTGAAAAAGATCCCCGGCGGGACGCGCGGGACCTCGCATCTTGATCACCACATGCTCGCCACCGCCAATCTGGGCCGCCTTCTCATTTTCAGGACCAGGCCAGAGTAGCAATAATAATGCACTTGTTCTTCTCTCCCCAACGTCTTGCTTTTTCTTCCCGCCGGATGAGAGGTGGGACGGACGCTGACTGCGGTCGTACTGGACGCCGATAGAACCGCGATTAGGGTTCAATAGTCACGCCGCGGGCGGTCGATGGTTTTTTTTGGCGGACCTTGTCCTCACCGAAACTCTCACGTTCTTCTCTCTCTGCCCCTCACTCGCCGCTGACGGCTGGAGAAGGGACGAAACGAGTCAGTTGACAGAGCCCTGATTTTGGGGATTTCCGTTGATCGCGCAGATCTACGTTATCGCCAATGACAATAATAATGGCAAGAGACAAGTAATCATCCTTCGCTTTAGGTGAATCGTTTCCCCTCCCTCTTGCCCCGTCGCACGAACCGCCCCAGATTAGGTGCCCAGGAATTCAGGACAGCCGAGGGAGTCAGGACTCAGATAACGTCGTCCGAGCTGACTCCATTTGACTACCAACCATCTGGCATCTCGATCCACCCGTGGACGTGGTCCGGCCAAGAGGGGCTGCTGCCGATACGCTATGTGATCGACAGCCGTTTAAGCTGCTCATCTGATCGTCATCACAGGGAAAGCTCCATGCAAGCTGCTAGAGCAGCATTTTACCAGCAGGCATCAGCGGAGAGAGACAGAGCGCTTGACAGGCAGGAGACCATCCTGTCACCTGTGCAGAGGGCACTCGGGCCAGACACCCCCATCGACGCCTCTCTGGCCAACGAGATGGCCTCCATTGGAACCACCCCAGGAACCCGCCCGAGGTGATCGACAATGATCACCCTTTGGTGCTGTGCCTTCGGGGATGGTTGCTCCACAGCTTCAGCTTTGGGGGGGGGGGGGGGGGGGGGGGGGCTGTAAGTTTCCGAGGTTGGAACCTGCGCGCGCATCATTTTTTTGCCTCTCGACTACTTAACGCTAGTACATACAGTACTGCGTACTGTGTCATGTACCACTATACTACTACAAGGCTACAAGCAAGTGCTCTCAAATCCATGCACGCATGATGCCCCCTCCCCAGTTCTCGACCCATTGCACACGTATCGCCTATTTGGGGTTGGGGCGCTCAGCTCGTGCGCGCGAGGAGTGGCACGTCCGACCGCTGTCTCGTCCTTTTTCGCCAACGAGCGACACCCACGCCCAATCCCAGTGTCTGGACGAAAAAAAAGGATTTCAAAATGAACACAGAAGTTACCTCACGCGAGTCAATTATGAGCATTGGTGTGACTCTGCTAACCTGCCACTGTACCCAGTTCCCGAAGACCAAGGGGTCCGACCCCTCTGAATACATACGGCGTATCTATTCATTCACGCAGATCATGCGATAGGCTCGCCCACGGAATGATCTGTGAAGGGGGAAAAAGCGTAAGAAATAATGACAACATCTGCTCGACATCTTCCAAACACAGCGGTTCGAGTGTCTATCCGCTGTTCTCCGTACAGGGGACAACAGTATGTATGTACTATACTTGATCCCATAAGCAGCGGCAGACGGCCTGGGGAACCATCGAGTGCCAGCGTCAGCATCTTCCCGTGTTGGACGGCATGGGACAGGGGGTTACACTGACATTCTCGGCCCCAGGCGATCGTACCCGTGGACGCTGGGGTCGTGCGAGTACGCCGTCCGGCGGAACCTGGCATGGTTCGCTGCAAATCGAAGGATCTAGCTATTAAGGTCCCTTAAGATCGATATTATTTCTCCGCAAAAGCTTGCACGCATAACCCGAATACCCCTGTCCCTAGTTCCTGGCCCCGGAAAAGACAAGGATGGTCTAACGAGAAAAATCGATGTAGTCGACACTGCAAGTGTTAGAGAAGACACCAAACGCACGATCTGGCCATGAGAAAATGAGGCCGGAAAGCAATATTCCGGATCAATTTGCAAGAAGAAATGGCCCCAAGGTCACAGCAGCCAGAATGTGACGAGAATGCGCAAGCTCTTGGGGACCGATCTATATATCATATTGATGCCTGTCTAGCACTATGCACTAAGCCTTTCAGCCTTAAGGGGATCCCTGGTCTTAAAACCCGTACTATTCCCACAGCGTGGATCGACGTGCATGGGAACAACGACTATTGCGACCTTCACGAACTGTCTGCGAATATCCAGACGAGGCGGTTCCTGGTCAGTTGTAGGCATCTTGGTTCTGAAGTTTACTTTCTGACACGGTCTGGATCTCTTGATATGCTGGTCCGAAAGCGCCAATTAGCCAACTCCCCGAGCGGTTGGTTGAATTGGTAGAAAGGCGTTGGACCCCTCTCCGTTATCATCCCTGGAAAGCCGGTGATGGCTTTTGCGCGTCTCCCGTAATTTAGTGCAAGTTAACATTCCGACACGGCTGGGGGCCGTATATACCATCTCGGTTTATGGGTGTAAAACAATATAACTTAAAACAAAAGCCGCTTATTGGCGAGAATGGAAACTTCCGCGCCGTGGTCGCAAAACACGGTGGTTCGAGGAAAAACTTGATACCTTGAATGGAATGCTCACCATTGTCCGTCCTTGCGGATTTTTTGTTCTGGAGAATTATGGCTGATACTGCTTTCTAGTTCCGTTTTCGAAAGCAGCATGAGAAACTGGAGCCAGCACCGTACTTCGGAATTATGCCAGGTCTACCTGGGAAAGGATCCCCGAGCATTAGGCTCGAATTGTCCTCCGATCTCCTTCTGCGCGCCATAATGTGTGCCATTCGTTGATCGCATCCCCTGAAGCAGGTTTGCACGCCGTCTCCAGGCCTCAAGTCCCCAGCGGTGCATTGGCGGGCTAAAGTGACGCGCGCAGCATTTCAGGAATCAAGCTTTCGATCTCCTCGGAAATCAGCAATCGTGCTTGCTCGCACTAGCTCCTGGTGCTACTCCTGCTTGGGTTGTGGCGGTTGAACTATTGACTCTCCTCTCACTTCCGCCCGTCAACTACCAGCAGATCGTGTTGGCGCCTCCCCACTGGGCTGCACGAACCGCGTAGCGTCGCTGCCCTTTCGGAACTTGCCCCAAGCGTACGCGGTAGTGCAGCAGGGAGGAGGTCCCTGCGGCCATTCGCTCGACTCCGCGTGTGTGTGGTATGTGCACACTAACCGCCTGTCGGGTTGTTGTGGTTGTGCAAGTCAATCCATTTTCCAATGATCGCGGTCCGAGTCCTGTGTAAATCATGCTGCCCTCGGGCTCACTCACTCATTCCAGCGGTCTCGGCGGTCGCACCGGGAGGGATGAACCATGCAACAGGACGCAGTTCGCATTCACGACCCTTTTCCAAGTCAGCGGGGAGACCGCAAAACGGTGCATTCCTCGCGGGAGAGAGCACTCCGGACGGCACAAGGTACAGTGGGGGCGTGCTGCATAGGCTTGTGGACAGTAGTAGCTACAGCTAACCCGAGCGCAGGAGAAATAATGGGCGGATCGACGGGCCTCTATTCCTCGATACACTGTCAGGAGGGTTGGATCTCAACGTTGGAAAGCTTCCAGATAAACTCAGAGCTCCAAGCTTGTCTCGCTGGGAAGCGAATTCAAACGGTTCCGAGATCGAGAGAGCTGCTACTACAGCCTACTGCATACTGACCGGCGGACGCCTAAGATCGTGTCTAGGCTCACAAAAATGCGGGCTCGGAGAAATACTAAAAAGCATTGTCGATATAACAACTACGGGCCGGACATGACAAACGCCTTGTGCTGAATTTCTCCGCCACTCCAGTCGCCGAGCCTGTGCTTCTTTCGGGGCATCCTAACCATTATTGTTATACTGTACAGTACGGAGTAGCATAACCTACATACATGACCGCAGTCCATATATGGTCGAGTCCACGCCATACATCGCGCCATGCAGCGCGTCGCCGACGACTCGGTACTCCCGTATTTCCGCATCCAGTTCGTGCTAATGGGGAACTTTGTCATTATTTAGGTTCTCGGGTTGGTGCCTGACTATCTGTAGCGTACGTCCTGCAAGTGGGCCACGGAGCTCTCCAACCCTAGACGCAGTGATACCCCCATTATCCGTCGCTAGCGGCAGGTTGCGGCTTGGAGAGCCGGGGAGTGTGGAGTGGGCCGCCGGTCCACTGCGGGAAATAGTCGTCCTCATTCGGCCAGTAAAGCTGGCGTGGACTGTCAACGACCGGTTTTGATGCGCCTGCTAGTCTGTGAGCTGTGAGGCTGATTTGTGACTTCCGCGTTCCTGGGGCAGCTTGCCAGAAACCTGCAGACTGGTGCCCGAGGATGATGAAGAACCTGGATCTCTTCTCATCGCGGCCCTGCTCGTGTTATGACGGGGGGGTATGTACATTCTCCATAGCGTCATGACAAGTGGTCGAACGCTCTTGCAGTGCGGCTCCCCTGACTCCCTGTACTGCGCGCATAGTTCCTAGGATAACCCGGGGCCCGATTCGTCCATCCTCGGTGTGAACACAACAATATCAAGATAGTGAGCACGCAGCGGATCTGACTTCACCCGCCAAGACTGCAACTGGATGGATCCCTAGGGATCAGGATCATTCGTTCGAAAGGCCCAGGCTCTCTCCTCGTCCGGAAGTCTCCAATCCATTGAACCTCGCTGAGCCACTGCATGTCCGTTGCCTCACCCATCGTCTAATCTAGCTACTTCTAACCTACCGCGTATGTCCTTCTTTGGAACGGAACGGACAGGCCCTCCCAGAACCACAGGCCTGGTCCCCGTGGGCCCCACCCTTGAGGATTCCTCTATTGTTCCCTCCCCCGAGGGTCTTCTCTTTGCTCGCCCGCCGGGCCGCCTGGGCGGCCAGTTTTCCCTGCTCCTCCCCTCCCGGCCAGCGGAGCGTAGCGCATGTCAAACTGCGACGGAATGCACACAGCTCATCCTTGCCGAGCTGACTATTGGAATTGGGTGCAGCAGACGGGCACCGACGTCGATCCCTTGTTCGGTCTCTGCCTTGCTCATCCGGGCGCCTGATTGGTGTCGACTCACCAGCTGCTGTCCCAAAATCGACAACTCCACAGACGACAACACTCTTCTGGCGTCCGACCCCTCCCCCTCCCACCGTCTGGCTTACCCATTTGGGTCGGTGTCACTGACAGCGGCACCCATTCCTAATCGACCGTCTAATGCAAGCCACGGCGCCGGCTCCAACGGAACCTCCAGAACGGGAAGAGCAGAGACCAAGGCCTTTTTAGCAGCTGTATGGAGCCGTCTGAGGACCAAGCTCCATTGGACTGCTTCTGTACACGGTGTACTGTGCCCAATTCAATACTGCGTTCGGCGGAGGGTGATTAGATCTGCCATTTATCGAGATCAGGAGCACCGAGTCTATCTTTGTAGTCGGCTTCTGCACTGGCAAGTACCCACTAAACTACAGTCAAGTCTCCTTCGCACTAAAGCATTTCCGCTGAAGGTCACCAAGCCTTGCCATGACCTGCAGGCGGAGCCCTGGGTAATATCGCTCGTTCTCCGAAGAGGATGATGCTTAAGGCTTGAGCTAGCGGGACTCTTTCTCTCACAATCCACGTTCGTTGACCTCTCCTCAACAAGCCTGGGGCTCGGTTCCCTTTTGGAAACTAGCAGGTTTCCTTTGTTATTTTTTTTCTTTGCTTTTTGTTTTATCATTTCTCTTCCCCTCTATTTGGGCGTAGGAACCTCAACACATGCCCCAGTCTGTGTCTCGCTTCGTGGGAAACAATTCGACGTGTCATTCGCTGCTGCTTTAGCTCCTCGAGGCGTCGTTCGATTGTGACGAACGGTATTACTCTCAGGAAAGGTACGACGTGATAGATTATTGTCTGATGCTGGATACCCTTGGCACGTCCTCTGAACTTGGCTGGTCTCCTGACTCCAATCCGGAGGAGAAGTTTATTACCTCGCGAGCGAGCCAGACGCCTCTACATGCTACTTCGGCTGCTGATCTACACAATCCGGATCGTGGCTACCCAACGAATCGCGGGTTTGATGCTGACTGCCAGAAGTCCTTACTCGTTGAGTATTAGCAGTCCGCGATAATCGACATCACCTCCGGATTCAATCTCGTACCTGAACAGGCGATTCATATACGACAAACCTCTAAAGATCCAATCTTGTCTTGCATGTTTCACCAGATATGCGGTCGGCCTATCATTCAGTCTATTAAAAAAGGCACATCTCATCTGTGCTCTATTTATTCTCTTGTGCACACACGCGCGCACAAAAAAAAAGGATCACGTTTCGGAGAAACGACGGATAACGGGACCTGCCTCATGCAATCTCTACTTTTACCCCATTCGTCCTTTCCCAATAAACAGTTCGGAGACTCCAGATCCGGCCTTGAATCACGGCCGTTTTCGTTGAATCTGAGCTGGTCGACCAACTCCCACGGGCCCAGCCTTCGGGCTCCTTACCCTTCTCCCCCTATGTCTGGCTCCCCTCCAGCAGAGAATCCTTCTGAGCTGTCTCGAGGAAGTAGGCGTCGGAGACGCTCAGAGCCTTACCCAGCAACGACAAATGGCGCAGTCGAATCGATCCTTGCTCCTGGACCCGCCCCGACTGCCGGGGAACGCGAGGGGCAGCAGCATGCGGTATCAGCGCAGACACAAGCACTTCCAGGGAGACCAGACATGATTCAGGAGGGTCCGCCTGCGTCACGGCCTCCTGAGTATGTTGGGGGAGTATCAGTTCCGGCGGAAACACTGTATCTTCAACCTGGACCCACGACTGCGGCTCCAGGGACAACAACAGCAACAAGGACACTTCCACCGAGACAGACACGGCGGACAAAAGCGCATGTGGCATCCGCGTGCGTAAATTGCAAGCGCAAGCATCTGGGTTGTGATTCGGCTCGACCGTGTCGACGATGTGTTCTGGCGGGTAAGGCGGTAAGTTTGTTTCCAAAGGGTTGTTATTATTATAGGGCTTCTCAGTTGCTAAGATAGAGATGAGTCGACCTGCGTGGACGTCACACATAAAAAGCGAGGAAGACCTCCCTTAAAGGCGGAAGAAGCTCCTCTGAGACCGTATACATCCCCATTCGAGGATTCCACGACGGCACCTAGAGAGTCGCTACAAAGCTCACCATCGTCAAGCCGCGGGCATTTCCACAGAAGAACTTCTTCACGCGAGATTCGTCCCATTACGGATCTTCAATTTTCAAGAGCAGGTGATCCTGGCCGAATTGGAAGCAGTGGGCTGGGTCCTGCGGCGGTGGTTCAGCCGCCCAGGTGGTCCCCTTCAATGTACTCTCCTCCTCAGACGCTGGCAACTTCGCCTTCGATGCCTGCTAGTTTGGGACCACGACCATTTTCTTCATCTGGAGTGTTGCAGCACGCGGTAGGAACTCAGGCGCCATCTCCATTTATCCAGCCTTCCTCGAGTGCGATTCCAACAGCAGCTCCGAGCGGTGGTGGTCGCAGTCCTGTTGAAATATCGCGGCCTGTGCCTCCTTACGTTGGCCGGTCGCTGCCCCCAGCTGTATCTCCACGGCTGTATCAACAACCTTTTCCAGCTGCACCTTCGCCGTACATCAACAGGCCTAGAACCCCGAATCGGCCGGCCGCCACTGAGCCGCCCGTGTCGAGGGAGTTGCAGCCGCCCTACTTTGATTCTGGCATTCGGCTACCCCCTATCCTTCCTCCGACGACGACGGCAACGGAGTATGGTCCGATTCCATCAGCTCATCGAAGGAGTGATCCCTTCCCGACTCACTGGTCGTTCAGAGAGAGGCAGGGGCATCTGCTGGAACAGCAACAGCCGGCTCCTCCTCCTCCTCCTCCTCCCCGTGAACCAAGAGAACCGGTTTCCCATCAGACCCCTCCTTATCAACGATATCCTCCCGAATTAGCTCGCCCTGATGTTACGCCAAGGCAATCCGGTCCTCCAGCTCCAGCCACGCCCATCCATCCGTCGCCAGAGTCACCTGTGCGAACTCAAGCTGGACCACCGAGAATAGCAGCGACTGAGAGCGATGACAGCCCACGACCTGCGAAACGGCGAAGAATGGCGCTGGACGACATGGTGAATGACTAACTAACATGGACATAGACGAAGTGGATTGATATGACCTGGACGGCTGTTTTCCTTAAGACTAGGGGAGGCTGGGAACCTCCCTTTAGTTCTGAAATCAGAATCCGTTGCGGGATCTACGATACCTTAATACTCTAGTAACATTTTCTATCTCCGGTTTGTTGGTGGAGGCTCAGAATTCGATTTTCTTTGCTTTTCCTTCCTGTCTTTGCAGGCTAACTACCCAAGTGATACCCCATTTTCGGGAATGAGATATTGCACATACTATGATACATTGCACGAGTTTTTGGTTGGCTGGTCTTCTGTCTGTCTGTCTGTGAACCTTGTTACTCGATCGATTTGATTGCATGATATATGGTACAGGTTGCGCCGCTGCCCTTTTTCCCATCTCGTTTTATCTTATCATGAATGTGAGATGTTTCTGTTTCCACGGACGAGCCGACGGCTGTTCTGTTCTCTTTCGATGCAGTGCATGCTGTGGTGTGGTGACTTATATACACTGACTGGTATCTGTCTGTTGCGTCTGCCTACCCTTGATTGCTGCTATACCTACAAGGGACGACATGGTGAAAGGTGTACATTATAGAGAGAAAGAAGAGAGAAATCAAGAAAGGATTAGGCTGGCTTAGTCTAATACGCTTTTGGGCCGACCTCTAAACTGACATCAATACATCAATACATGATTTCTTGTCTGTGATAGACTTGTTTGCGACGTTTATCCTTGTTCCCTTTTTGAATTTATTAACCTGAATTCGTCCTGCTGCATCATGACCACCACATGCTTTATGACCCGCTCGGAAGAATCAGCAGGCAATCAATTCTTCATTGAGGCCTTGGAACGGAGACTTTGACGAAGCTAAGGTAAGCATCCCACTGCTTACTTCCGTCGACGGCTCCCGTGTCACATCATACAGCTGGCTGTCTCGGCTGCCAATCATTAATTATCCGCCGTGTCACCCGAAAAATTGTCTTGTGAGTCTCTTCCAATAAGATTCGCTCCTCCGCATGAGATGCACCATCCCGAAAGGCCTAGGTGGGGAGGAAAATTCACCGTCCCGAGCCGTGTACAGTATTGGATGATTGGAACAGAAAAGTAAGACTCCGGACGGGTCCCTGCGTTTCTATGTCTCTCTCTCTCTCTCCGGATTCCGGAGATATATTATTAGGAGGATATATGTACCCGATGCGGAGATCATGCAGACACACGTGCTTCCGTGTTTTTTTAATTTCCTCGAGCTGAACAATTCTGTGTTACAGACTTGGACTTTGGTGGCCCTGCCCTGGGGGGAGTGCCGAGTGGCTTGGTTTCACCCGTCGGGGTGTTCCTTTTTAACCTTTCCTTTTTTCCCCTTTACTTTCCCATGGGGCTTGACTTTCGCCTGTCTTTGCCCCGTCTTGTCTGTTTTTGGCGGTCGGATCATGTCTTAGAATAGTGACGGTCAGAAAATAGCGGGAAAGCCTGATCAATCGATTGATTGATTGATTGATTTATCAATTGATTGGGAGACGAGCAAATGAAATAACCTTCGTTTTCACCCTGCAAAGTTTAATCAGATCAGTCTGGTCTGATAGGCGGTAACGCTGACGCTGACGGGATGTGATGTATAAATGTGCCATGGCAATATTATTGAGTATGAAACATTTCCAACCAGCAACGGACGGACGAGGGTTTAAGGGTTGGGTTGGAGTATAGTATCAAACACAAACCCTCGCCTCGATAAATCAATAATAGTAATGATAATAGGTAGGATAATGGTGGGTGAGTGAGTAAGTGAGCAAGTGAAGCCAATGCTGCCTTAAGTACGTAGGTAGCTGCTTGTTATTATTCCTCCGTCGTCTCTCATGAGCACATATCTCTAAACCTAGGTAGGTATATACAGTACAGGACAATACACACCAGCTACCTTTCAATATATGTACTGTGCATGTACCTACCCAGAGATAGATATCTATCCTTCCTTCGTTCCTTCCTTTCAGACCTACTACTACCCTTAAAGTTGTTAAAACCAGTCATATCATGCCATGCCATGCCATTCCATTCCACAGCCCGGAAAGAATCGTACATACATCGCTCCCGCTTGTCCTCCGAACGGGGACTGTGTGACCAACTCGGTGCCCAATTCTCTAACTCAAGTCAATTCCACCGCAAGCAGTCAGTCAAGTGTTAACTGGTAACTGCTGGTGGAACACTGCGCAGCGCTCCTGTCAGGTCCCGCCCGCCCGCCCGCTCATCCACCCATCCATCTGTCTGTCCGTCCGTCTGTCTGTCTGTCTCTCTGCGACAGGTCAATCAATTGACAAGTTTTCCGCTTTTCAAGCGGGCATGCTTGTGTCTCTCAGACGATTTTTTTTGATCCGGGGGAAAAGGATCGATAAGGTTCTCTGTGTCCACGGAGTTCGGAGAGGTATGCACAATACCTAGCTCTCCTTGGAACCTTATGGTAGGCGTCCATCCTAATTATTTATTATAGGATGGACTTCTCCAATGAAATTAATGAAAGGGGCTGGTCCGCGTCCACACCACTCAGCAGCCTTAACTACTTGCTTGCGGGGTAGGTACTAAGTAGTACATGACTCCTGTGTACATGCTTACTGACTGTACCCCATATCTGGCATGAATCCTCCCCCCATACTGTGGAGTTATGGAGCATGTACGTGGTACTCTAGGCGGGATTGTTCAGTACTATAAAGATAGCCATGCACATACCTGTACTATACTGTACAATAGATTCCCTCCTGTTTTGGCCCTCTAGTATTAATAGAACATGGCAGTCTCATAGTATGAGGTAGTACATGTACATATTCCTAGGAGCATATAGCATAGCGCAGCATTTTCTCCGGTTGTTTCTTTGCTGTTAAAAATTGAGGAAAAATGCTGACACCTATCCCATCCCATCCAATTAAGTAATTTTGAATATGGGTTACATAATGTAGCCTTGTACAGTAAATATATGGAGGGTCGGAAACTTTTTTTTCTTCATTTCCTTTTCTTCGATCGATCAATGCAGTCGATCAGTCGACCCATCGGGTCTCAAACTGAGACGACATACCTCCTAAACCTGAAACTAATCCATCCTATCATAACCCTACCTACCTGGGTTTGGTAATTGTTATGGTTATTGTTACGCAGCAGACGGGATGAAATGAATGGGACGGTGACAATTTTCATAAAGTTCAGTGTCTTGCCTTGTTTTGGTTTGTCTTACGCAGTTCTACAGCAGCTAATACCTCCTACATAGCTAGGAACTTAGGTAGATAGGTACTTAGGTACTTATGTACAGCACCTATTCGTTCATTGTGGATTCTTCATCTGTGACTTGGCACTTACCTAATGTAGCACTGTTGAACCCAACTCAGGCCGGGAACAGGCTAAAAAAAGAAGGAACTTCTATGGACACAGTACTCCGTACATCGTGTCAGATAATAGGTAGTTAGATTGGGTGATTAGTCATTGATTATTGATGATTATTGATTTTCTCAGTACAGCACCAAGTATCGAGTACGGACTAACATGAAATGACATTCCATGTATGCATGCATGCTAAGAGAGCATAGTATGTCCTGTACGGTAGAAACATCCCATCACATTCCATCCCATCCCCAAATGAGAAGCAGGCTTATTTGTGGGTGGGTGGATAAATCTCTTTTCCTCTCCTCCCTACATTCTATCCGCTCTCCTGACAGTACTACAAAGTTGCTTGGATACAGTACCCATGGAGGTAGGAGGATTCCTAGCCGACTCCACAGACTACAGGGGGAGTGGCTCTTCCCTGTCCGCAAGCATACTATGTATGTGCGAAAAGGCTATTTGTCGCTAATGTACAGTACCAATGTATCTATTTATCTAACCCAAGAGACCCATCCCACCGGACAGTCAGGTCAGGTGATCCTTGCATGACGTCTGCGCGTGAGCTCGAGGTTGAATGAATTAGGGTTTCTGGTGTCCTCTCATGTCTGCCAGCGCAGCATGCAAGATGCTAATTCAGTCTTTACCGTTATTCTAGTTGTAGGTAGATAAGTTCTTACAATTCTAATCGGCATTTCATCTTATCAAGAAAAGTTGAGGTGAGAGTCTCCTTCTCAATAGTTCCTACCAAGTTGGATTACGTACTGAACTCTGATTTCCTGATTTGAATGAACTACCAGACCTAATGGTTGAACTTGAAGGGATATTGTACTGGTCCAATAAGCTAGAGATCCTAACGCACAAATAATGATGTTGTTGATAATGATAGACTCCTTTGTTCCGTAATGGCAAAGCATAAGTGCAACCTGGAAAGTACTCGACAACGACCTTGAAATAATTAGAGAAATAAGTACACCACCTAACAAACCTCTGCCCCCCCCCCCCCCCAATAACTCGAATAACGCCATCCTCGGTAGTGGTCCATAAGATACGATGGTAAGATGTTCAATAGTTCGGTCAGTCTATTGATTCAATAACTCGATTGGCTGAATGACGGGAAATCGGGAGTTGTATTAGTGGAAAAATGATATCGATCCAATAATATCTAATCCATAGGCAAGTGGTCATCACACGTAAGGCAATTGACAAATCGGGGAGAGGTTAGTGGTGTGAGCAATTTGAAGTATAGAGTTGCAAATTGTCGAAGGCATTATTTCATCTCTCCCATGGCGGCAAAGATCATTGCGGACACATGTTTCTGAAAAGGCTAGAGGTCGAGATTCCACAATTTGTTGGGTGAGATTTTCATAAAGGGAAATTGGTGTTGTTTATTCTTTTCCTGTTCCGAGTGGTCTGAATGGTTGGTTGAGAATGTAATAGCCCTGGGATTCTTTTATTGGCTTGACTAACATTCGCCTGGTGTTTTGACAAGTGACTATTGTTGGCTTCGGTCACATGGGTAGATTCAGTACTAGACTGGTATCGCCACTCAACTTTGATCTTGGGCGGGGAGCTCAACTGGAGTCTCCTTTTTTTTCACGATTTTTCTTCTTGCGCCGTCCACACTGCCTCTGCCATGATCGCCAATTCGTTTGCTGTAAACTCGATATCACCTTCCGGCCCTTGAGGTAATCGGAGTACATTCTCGAAGGGAACAGTCCAAGGCGCATTGGTCACAGTTGCGTCTGGCTGGTCTACACGCTTTGAGATGACCAGCTGTTGGACGACATCAGGTCCAGTTCGATCCGGATCCGCCCGAGTTGGGCCGGCGACAAGCTCCCACCTCTGGATTGTGATCTCCTTCTTTGTTTTCTTGATGGAGACAGCCAAAGCCGTCTTGACCTCTCCATTAGACTCATTGAGCCATCATTTTGCGTCCGCTTCGAGCTTGCTCTTCGACTCGGAGTATCCAGTCTCGACCACCATTGACGGCCAGTTTGGCGTTCGGCCATCCGGAAGGTCCATTGGACGATACTATGTATCAGGTCTCTTGGCTTTAGATGATCCCTGTACCTCTTTCCGGCCTGCAGAGTGTAATCTATGATAGACATTCATCTGCATAGTCTTGGTCCCCATGAGAGTGTCAAATCTCTGATCTACTTCCTCGTGAACAGTAGTTGTCATTTTGACAACAAGGATTTCAAGGTTTTTGTGGTAACAGACCCAGGATTTTCCAAGTATGCTGTTGTTCGTCTCTCGTATCTCTCGACAGAAGATATTTTGCCAAACTCCTTGCTATATCAATACGAGCGGAAAGGATTGTTTAACTTGATATTGTCAATGAGCCTATTATTTCATAATGACTCGTAAAACTGCACAGTTACTCGCCATATGCAGTACCTGCTTGGGGGCCGGGCCAGTGGTTCACTTTGGCCGAGCTAATCCCAGATTCACCGGGTAACCTTAAATGGACCTCATATGCACCTGCCAGATAGGTATGTGTCTAAGTAATTACACCTCCTGGCCATAAAACCCCTTCTACAATCCGTTTGTGCCTTGAGTCCTACAACAATCTCCAATGATATGTTACTTTTTTTAGCTTAATTGCTGCGTTCCTACCCAATCTACTTCCCTCCATGACTTGTCGAAATTCATCCTTTTGCGCGAAGCGAGCCTGCATCACTGTTCTAGCGCTTGCTAGACAAGTCCCGAGAAGAATAGGTAAAGGACTAATTGATTGATATGTCCAATTAGAGTCTGTTTCAGTCCATACTGTTGCAGGTGCTATGGCCAGACTTTACCAGTCTAAACATACGATCCCATTATTACCTTGTAAGGATTTATAAGGCTGCAATTAAGCCATTCGCTTGACTATAGCCTTATATCGTACAGGCTCTGAGGGGGAGAATATCTAAAAGCCCTAGTAGAACTACCCTATCTCTCCTGTACGCGGGGCTAGAACCCCTCTACTGCCATGGTCATGAGCGAGCAGCGGGAAAAGGTTCAATCCACAAACTTTTTATAGCTCTAGCCAGCCCTGCAGATGAACTCGTCATGTACCACACTACGTTCTGATAATTACAGCAAAAAGTATAGAGAAAGCAAAAGGAATTGGCGCTGCTGGGAATCGAACCCAGGTCGGGACGGAGCCGCAGTGAGAAGCCACAACGTCACATGCTAACCACTACACCACAGCACCCAATATGTTTTGATTCGATCTCCAACCGAGGAGTCGCTGGACATTATTCTCCTCTATCTACGTATATAAACTTTCTTATCCGACTAAGTATTACCTCGAGGAACTTCCTCCTTTCCTCTCTGAGAACATTTTTATGACGCCAGTTTTTTGCAGAGGTGGCTGGGGCCCTCCTTCGAATTCTTACTTGTACCGTCCGGCCTCGACATTGACCAAGTTATTATGAGATATCAGAGTAAGCTACTGTTATAGAGACTTAAAGAAGTAGTAAAGAAGAAAAAAAAATACTAGCTCAAGTGCACTCAAAAGATACGAGCAGGAAACTATTGGGAATTGAGGCCCCCTCCGGTACCTTGACGACTAGAGTCTTGCAATAACATAAAATATCAGTATACATCTGTATAGACAGACCTGGGCTAGAACTGCAGTGAAGTCATCAAATTCATCAAATCAAGCAATAATGCCTTTAGGACCGAGGGCAAGCCCCAAACACACGCATACTGCAAGCGTCAAAAAATGAACAATGCACCATTCTACATCACTGTGAACTTCAACGCCGCACGCCCTCAAGGGGGGGATTAAATATTGTAGGACAAGAAAAAAAACATGCAGCAGCCGGGATTCGCTGGTGGTCACCCACCCAACTACTAACCGGCCGGCGTGTGGCTTAAGTACGGCTGAGCGGACGGGAAGCCCTGTTTTCCACACCCTATGGCCGCATGTACTTGCCATTTTGTCTTATCTGCTATATATGGGAGTGGGAATACGTTTCAACTTCCAGCAAGGAGCAGTTGCAGCCAATGGCAAATGAGAAAGTAGGTAGCGAAGGTGGACGACCATCTGGGAGGGAGTATATATAGAAAATCAAAAACTCTTACCCCTCGCTTTTGAGTGCGGCATATGTATCTGCATACTACGTTTATGGGCAGTCGTAGGCTATGCAGTCGCTCTGCTCAAAAAAAAAGCAGTATGCGTGTTCTCCGATTGTCTTTTAGCTTCCAAGTCCATCATCAATCAAGTCAATCAAGTATAGCATCATAATACTTAATGTTATTGTTTTCTTTTTTTAGTAGAAAGAATAAGATTGTGGTGGCTGGAGAAAAAGACATTCTCAAATTAAAAGCAACAGTCATAATTATTGAGTAAAGGCGCCTTGCATCGGCCACAGTCATACTTGTGCCTGCCTTGTTGGACTGCACACATTGAGATCACCACCACAAGTTGTTGGTCTGACAAGAGATATCCGGTGCAGTTCGGCTCGGACCCGCCCGGGTTGGGCGAGCGACAAGGCTCTCCTTCCGGCTTTTGTGATAAGTGGTACGTATGTGACTATAAATCAGAAACAGTATAAAAAGAAACAAAAGGGGGACGGATTCATTTTGCCCAACGATTGTTATGGAATACGGAATTGTAAGTAACTAAGATTCTGCGGTGTGATCACTCGATATGTCCTTCCTAATTTCTCCTTAAAAGGTATAAATTTAGCCATATAAGCCAGATAGTATATTACATCGGTAGTCGCAACACACATCGACCAGGCCCGCGCTATGTCGTCCCTTGGCATAGCAAATAGCCAGACGACCGGGGGCGCGGGAGAGGGGGGGGGACGAAGCGCTCTCTAGTAGTGATCAGGTCAGTCTTCATCCTGGCTGAGGAGCTCTTGAAGAGTCTCATCGAAGACAGGATGGGCAGGAATCTGATCCACCGGATATATCAAGGAAAGCGATATTTCTCGTCTTTCTTTCTTTTCGATCCGCTAATTTGGCATCACCTCCGAGTTTCGAGCTTGCTCTTCGACTCGGAGTATCCAGATCGGTTCACGACTTGAGAGAATTAGCAGTGCATATGCAAATTAGACCATTTATTTTTTTCCCCTTTTAACTGCTGCACCATCTTCTCCTTCCTTGCTTGGTTCAGTGGTGCCAAGGTCAACCAACAGACTTGTTGTCTCCAACCCCAACAACTCCGTCTGATCCTTTCATCGTCTCGATGTGGAAGATGAAGAGAGTCCGGAAACGCCTGACTTGCCGTTTCCATGGAACCTGGTGCTGGCCAGGTCCCGGCCGGCTCGCAACAGAGGGGTAGGTAAGGTCCTCGGGGTTTATTTATAAACTCCGGCGAAGTAAGGTTTTGATTGAGGGCGTTTTCTAATTTCCTTCGAGTTTCGCGCCGAGCCGCGTGTCTTAGAACATATACACGACCAGAACTCACCAACTCACCCCAGCTCATATAGATAGCGTGCATTGGGCCACTGAGACGACAGAACAAATTGTTTCAGGGCACTTCGCACAATGTCATCAGCATAGGCTATGAATATAATATACCAGACAGACTTACTTCTCGCCTGCTATCTGCTCTGCCTGAGAGGGTATTGGATGTGTCGTTTCGACAAGATACAGATCATAATGTTTTCAGTCACAGACACACAAGACAAGACAAGATCTTTCAATTTGTGTATAAGTATGTATGTATATCGTTACCGAGCTCTTTCAATGTACACATATATATCTCGACAGAAGATAGGGATATTTCGCCTATATCTGCAAAGACAACAAAATAAGCAGGGTTTTAAACTTCTTTATGAAACAAGTCATCATTCTTTATTTTTCAACAAGATGCAGGATGATCACACGGTTCCTGTCGTAAAAGACCTCGGTCTTTCTTTCTGAGTACGCTGTTGCCAGATGCAAATCCAATCCCCAAAGGATGCTCTACGAAAGCTTAGGTAAAATAAATAAATGAAAAAAATAATATCCTCATCCCGGACGTGTATAAAGATATGAACTACCTAAATGGCCTTTAAACTTCTTCATGAGCACGAGTGGTCATTATGTACTTTTTATTATTTTGACATGATGATGGGGAGGATGGGATAGCAAGGCTTTTTCCGCCGCCGTCGTCGTAACAGACCCAGGATTTTCCGAGTATGCTGTTGCTCGTCTCCTTTATCTCTTGATAGAATAGAAATCTTCTGGGATATCAGTGAAGAGGATGGAAGTGCCTCTATCTTTTGGTTCCTGTCTTGTCATGTCCATACTTTTTATGAAAGAAGAAGAAGAAGACTGGAAAATTTTTCTCAACTGAGCTAATCGATCAATCACTTCTACTATTCCCTGACATCAATATAATAATCACTCCCTCCCAATGTCCCCATGGCAATAGAGGTCTAAATCATGCAAGAGAACACAACTAAGTAGTGATTGGGCCATTCAACAATTCATGTGCTTCGCTAATGATGACAACGGAGAGAGAGAGAAAGAGAGAGAGGCCCAGCTGGATAGAACATATATAAATAGCTGTGATTGATTGATTGACTAAGAAGGTATATAAGTACTAGATGATCTTTTATGCTGGGGTACCAGTTAGCACTGCGGTGTATACGCCTAGTAGATTAGGTTCTCAAGGTAGGTTCTGTCGTTGTACAGTACAGTATATGGAATGGAAAAGAGAGATCTAATAATGCCGAACAGGTACTTGGTAGATAGATAGATAGGCAGGTGAAGAGGGAACGAAAAAATAAGCCAAGCTCATAGAACGAGAAAGCAATATATATCGATAAGAGGGGGGAAGGGGGGTCTGCAAGCACATTCACCATCTGTCGGCCTACCTAGGTACTAGACTAGATTGAGGGGGGAACAATGAATGAATTCTTCACTGCATGTACTCGATAATTCTGTCCTTTATTTCACTCTGGCCCGTGAAGTGCTTTCTTCTACGCGCGCATTTCACTGGGCAGGTAACCCAGAACGTTGTACGGACTAGTTGGTTGTCCCTTTCCTTTCCGACCCACTCACTGGGCTCCTAGGACCACCACAGAGGAACCAACTCAGCCTTGATTAGACCTCATATCATAGATTAGATTAGATATGCAGGTACCGTACCTAGAAGACCGGTAGATAGGTAGATAAGTAGATAGGCAGATAGGTAGATGGCAAGTAGCAACAGGAGCAGTAAACGCGTGTATGGAGTCTACACCTCCCAGCTCCAGCTACAGCTACGGATACGAACAAAATACAAAAAGACTGCTTTTAGATAGAGCAATCAGAAAGTCTCCTCAGTAATAATAGTAGTAGTAGTAGTAATGATATACCCAGGTATTTATGTATTCATTCACTCACTCCCTTAAAAAATTTTTTTAATATCAAAAAAAAAAAAAACAAAGTCCCAGCAAAAAAGCCAACTTTTTCTTCATGTTTCCTCAACACCGACCCTTGTTGCTTCTTTTTTTTTTCTCGAAAGGTTCGCTATCTATGTACAGTACATGCAATGCATAAAGCAGTAAAATAGTAATTGTCAGCAAGTAGGAAATCAAAGACAGAAGGGGATATCAACATCGACATCGACATGGACCATGCAATGCAATAATACAATGCAGCGGCACAGAAGATATAGACACACACACTCATAGACATACGGGAAGTAAGGACAGTAAAAAAGAGCTCCTACGAAAGCAGCCCACTCGCCAGCACCTCCAGATCCTCGAGCGTCTGCACCTCGACCGGCTCGCCGGGGGCTTTCTTGCGCTCTTTCTCTTTCTTGCTCTTTGTGTCTTTCTTCTTTTTGCTCTTTGCCTTTTCTTGGCGTGCGTCTTCACCGCTTTCATCAGAAGCATCTTCATCTTCAGACTCGGATGACCGCTTCTGCTTCTTCCTCGGGCGGGTATCTTCGACATCGTCGTCTTCTTCCTCTTCCTCCGGCTCCTCCGACCCCGACTCCGACTCGGAGTAGGATCTGTCCATGTCCTCCATGTCGTCGACATCATCTGCACCATCTTCGGCTTCTCCATCCTCATCATACGGCGCCAAGACAACACCACCACCGACACCGCGCTCGCGCTCCAGACGCTCCCTCTCCTCTCTCTCGCGCGCCTTGCGCTTCTCCTTCTTCTCGCGGCGCTTGCGCTTCGCGATCTCCTTGTCCTCGACGTCCGCGATGCGCGTGCGCTCGGCCTCGCGCTCGACGAACCGCGCGCGCTGCTCCTCGGGGGCACCGGCGGCGCGGAACTTCTCCTCGTCCTCCATCTCGTAGACCTCGTGGGGGTTGCCGTCGTCGTCGTAGACGAGCTTGGTGCCCTTGGACATGTACTTGAGGAGCTTCTTCTTGGACTTGAGCAGCTTCTCGCGCCGCTTCGAGTCGATGATGAGCGGCTCCTTGGTGCCTTCGAGGTTGACGACCTTGACTTCTTTCCGCTTGACGCGCTCTTCCAGGTCGTCGTCCCCGCCGGGGAGGTCCTCGTCGCCGGCCTCGTAGCGGCGCTTGACGGAGAGGAAGTCTTCGTCCTCGTCCGCGTCGCCGGCGATGCCGTTCTGGCCCTGCGCGATGGCCGTGCCGTCGTCGTTGATCAGCTTCGAGTAGTGCTCCGCCAGGACATCCTGGTTTCGGCGCTCGAACATGCGGTCGTACTTGGTGCGGACCTCCTTCTTCTTCTCCTTCTTCTCGCCGCCCTCCTCGTCCGAGTCGTCCTCGTTCTCGAGCCGGGCGAGCGCCCGGGGCTTGTTCTTCTGCGCCTTGGTGTCCTCGCCCTTGATGAACCGGATGCGCGGCGCACCGGGCAGACCCAGGCTGGCCGCGTACTCCTCCAGCGGCAGCTCCTTGAGCTTGAAGACCTCTTTATCCTTCTGCAGGAAAATCGACTTGACGTAGGAGATGAACGCCTTCTGGCCCAGATACTTCAGCTCGGGGTCCTTGAAGCACATGTTCTGCAGCTGGTCCTTGATGCTCTGCTTCTTCTTCTGCTTGATGTTGACCCGCTCGATCGGGACCTTCTTCTGCTCGAGGCGCTTCAGCATCGCCGGCTCCTCGGTCGGGTCGAGGAACAGCACCGCGCGCCCGTTGCGCTCGTACCGCGCTGTCCGCCCGACGCGGTGGATATACGTATCCGCGTCCTCGGGGCAGTCGACCTGGATGACCCAGTCCACGGCGGGGAAGTCCAGCCCTCGCGCCGCCACGTCAGTCGCGAACAGCACCGCGTACTTGGCCGACGAGAACCGGGTCGTGATGTCCAGCCGCCCGCCCTGCTTCTGCCGGCCGTGCAGATGCAGCAGCGGCACACCGGGCTGGAGATGCCGGAACGACTCGTACACAAAGCGCACCTGCTTGCCCGAGGACAGGAAGACGAGCGTCTTCGCCTTGAGGTTGTTCCGGATGAAGCTCCACAACACGTCCAACTTCTGCGGCAGCGGCACGACGACGTAGTGCTGCTGCAGCGTCGACGGGGTCGAGGTGGGCGCGGCCTCGTGCACCGAGACGTACTCGGGGTCCTGCAGGCTCAGGCGCGCCAGGTCGGAGACCTTGCGGGTCTGCGTGGCGGAGAAGAGCATGGTCTGGCGCTCCTTGGGGAGGTGCTCGACGATGGCGTCGACGGTGCTCTGGAAGCCCATGTCCATGATGCGGTCCGCCTCGTCCAGCACCAGCATCTGCAGGTTGTACACGTCGAACGAGGCCGTCTGGTCCAGGTGCTGCAGCATGCGCCCCGGCGTGCACACGAGGATGTTCATGCGCCCCAGGCGCTCCTGCTCCTCGCGCAGGCTCTTCCCGCCGATGACCAGGCCGGCGGAGAAGGTGTGGTAGCGGCCGATCTTGCGCAGGACCTCGAAGATCTGGATGGCCAGCTCGCGCGTCGGGGACAGGATCAGGGCGCCCAGGCCGTCGTACTCGGTCCATTGCTTGCGGTAGAGGTTCTCCAGCACGGGGACGAGAAACGCCAGTGTCTTCCCGCTGCCGGTCTTCGCGGCGCCCAGGACGTCGCGGCCCTTGAGCGCGTGGGGGATCGCGCGGGCCTGGATGTCGGTCAACGTCTTGTAGTGGGAGGCAGCGAGCCCCGAGGCCGTGGCCTCGGACAGCGGCAGGTCAGAGAAGGACTCGAGGTTGCATGTCTTGGGATCGAGCTCGTCGACCCGTTGCCTCAGCGAGGCGAGCTCCTCCTCGCCGCGCTTGCGCTTGAGCGTCCGGGCATTGAGCCGGACGGGCTTCTGGCCCTTCCCGCGGTGGGACGCCTGTGCCGGAGCCATGGCTGGCGGTCCGTCTGTCGTGTCGAGAGAGTGACCGTGAAGTCCTGGAGTTGATGGTGAACTTTTTTCGGGATGTGCTTAGTCAGCCGCCGCGATAAGATACGGCGCGCGGCGATCCTTCGAGCTTCGATCTCAGCGCTTCCCCACACGCGGAGAGCAGCAGCAGCAACCGATAACCTACGTCATCGAGAGTCTCGTACACCCACACAGACACGCGACGATGGCTGAGGACGAGGATAAGGAGGCCCTCGAGGCGCTCGAGAAGGAGGCGTCCGAGTTCGCCAAGGTATGACACCATCCGCGACCATCACATTCCATCACCGAGACTGACACGCGACCACCCCAGGACGCAGAGATCGACCGGATCCGCAAGGCCTTCCCGCTCGACGCGTAAGTATGTCGCAATTCGATCACGAACAATATCACAAACTGACAGAGAATCGGAACGACAACAGCTACGCCGTCCTGGACCTGCAACCCGGCGTGCCCGAGTCGGACATCCGGCTGCAGTACAAGAAGAAATCGCTCCTCATCCACCCGGACAAGACCTCCAACCCGGCGGCCCCGGACGCCTTCGACCGGCTGAAGAAGGCGCAGATGACGCTGCTGGACGAGAAAGCGCGCGCGCACCTGGACGAGTGCATCGCCGACGCGCGGCGGCTCCTGATCCGCGAGCACAAGTACACGCTGGACTCGCCGGAGCTCAAGACGGAGGAGTTCAAGCGGGAGTGGCGGCAGAAGACGGTGGAGGTGCTGATCGAGGAGGAGGCGCGCCGGCGGCGCCAGCTCAAGGCGAAGATGCAGGAGGAGGGGCGCGAGAAGCGCAAGGAGGAGGAGGAGATGGAGGCGCGGCGGCGCAAGAAGGAGGCCGAGAAGGCGTGGGAGGAGACGCGCGAATCGCGCATCGAGAGCTGGCGCGACTGGCAGCGGGGGATCGCCAAGAAGAAGGAGGAGGGGGAGAAGAAGAAGAAGAAAAAGATGAAAGTGCTGGGTTGAATGTCTCGTCGTTCGTTCATTTTTTTTTTTTTTTTTTTTTTTTTTTTTTTTTTCGTTTCGTCCTTCCGTCCTTCGTTCTCTCTGCGGTTACCCATAAATCTTGGTGCTGTCTGTCTTATCTGTCTGTCTTTCTACTGGCGTCAAGGAAACCGGATATCATACCCTAATACATACAATCCGCTTTCACCTGGTGCATCTCTCCGAGTCTTATCTACGTAAAGTTCATATGCTATCAACTGTACAAGCTCTATGTGTCCAGGAACGAGTTATGACTCTTAAAAAAAATGTAAGTAAAAAGGAAGCTGTCATTAGAATCCTCATCAGCTAACTCAATATATGATTAGGTAGTTATCCAATTATTGTCCTGCAGTTACAGATCTAGCCAATCTCTCCTGACTGGCTGCTGCCGCTACCCTACCTGGTCAACCAGATCAAACAGTTAGTTCAGTCTTCCCGTTCGAGTAGGTTAGACACCCATTTACTTATCTACCTGCTTTGCTAGGCAGATAGCTAGATAGACAGGTATCTATCGCTTCACCGTACCATCAAGCAACTCGACCGTATGCTTCCACACGGTCTCCGGCATCCCCTCCTCTCGATACCGCCGCATGGTCTTTCCTCCAGCCCTGCCCTCGCCCTTCCAGTTGAGGAGATACGCGCCGCTCCCGGGCTCTCCGTTCGAGCCGATCGCGACGCCTTCAAGTTCTCCCTTCGGGATGGGCACGCCTTGATTCGTCTTTTGACCTTTGTCCCTAGACGGATACCACGCCGACGTCGAATGGAACAGATTCCGCTCCCCGCTCTCGGCCAGATCGACCGCGAACGGGCGCATCAGCAGCGGCCACAAGATGTAGTTCACGAACTGCACCACGGGCGCGGGGAAGCTGTTGCGGTAGATGTTGGTGCCCGCGACGAGCCAGGGGAAGACGTGCAGGAAGCCGACGGAGGTGTGGACGGCCGCGAGGTGCTCCATGCTCAGGGAGGTCATGGTGATGGCGTGCCCGGCGCAGCGCAGCACCGAGTACGAGCGCTTCAGGTCCAGGTCTTGCCTGTCGATGCGCGACTCGAGGCCGCCGCCGAGGACGCTGACGACGCGGCTCGGGCCGGGGTTGTCTGGGGATTCGAGGAGCGGGAGGAGGTTCTGGATGAAGCGCATGCGGGAATAGTAGCGCAGGGCGAGGAGGCTGTCGAGTCCTTCGTTAGTTTCTGGATTTGTGCAGCATGGAGTCAGATGTAATTCCTTCTCAAATCAATCAATTGACGAGAGCCTGTAATAAGCAAACAGACAGACAGACAAACAGGAAGAAGAAGATAATTGATATACTAACCCCTCCTCCCCGAAACCGGCACTCCCCCCGGCGTCATGAACAGCAGATTCAACCCCCTACCGCCATCCCTCTCTCTCTCCTTATTCCGCACATACGCACACACCGCATCCACATTCCGTATCAGCGACACATCCATCTCGATGAAATCGAAGTGTCCCCCGGGATTCAGCCTCCTCAGCTCCGCCAGCAGCGGCTCCGCGCGCGCCTCGCTGCGGCCGACGACGTACGCGGTGGGCCGGTCCGCATGCAGCGCGAGCTGGCGCAGCGTGCTCCGGCCGATGCCCGTGGTGCCGCCGACGAAGAGGGCGGTGATGCGCGGGATGGCGGCGCGGAGGCCCTGGGTGTTGGAGGCGCGGACGGCGGAAAGGGAGGGCATGATGGTTTATTCCTTCTTTTTTTTTTTAAAAAAATTTATTGTACCATTGCCTTTTGACTCTGTAAGTGGTGTGTTTGACTCAATTCCTATTGGAACGAGGGGGGGAGAGCAGCCCCGTCAGCTGCTGAGGATCGTAGATGTTGAAGATGGGTGGTAGGTTGTAAGCAGAGCAAAGGATCCATAACTGTGTAGTAGTGATGTATGTGTATATACCTACAGTGAAAAGGTTAGTATGAGCTGGACGTTTGGTCCCGTAAACATACATACCTAGGTGAGCATTAAAAAAATCCTAATAATAATCCTGCTGACGAAGCGGGAACATCAGAGTCCGGGATTGTACGCCGCGATATGACATGACCGCGGGAGATGTCATGCTTTGCGATGGAGCAGGGAACGGATCCTTAATTAATACTGAAACCTTGCTGGTAAAGGTCAATCGAGTTTTCTCTCCAAGACTAGAAACCAAATTTTCCATGGCTGTAGGTGGTCGTTGACACAGTACTAGGTACTGTACTGTACGGCTGCACAAAAAGAAGGGGAGCGGGCGGAGGCGGGTGAAAGGAAAGCCAGGATCTCGTCATGGACTCGGGCGAAAAGCTTCAATTGGATTCTTAGAAAGTCAGTGGACGAAAAGACGTCACTGAGTTACTTAACTCCGTACAAGTGCACTGTTCATTAAGGTTGACTCGAGAACATTATGTCTCCCTGTTACGGCACAGTAGTACTACTAGTACTTAGGAAGCACTGGCGAGGACTTCCAGAGAGGATCAGGAAAGCTAAAGCTTACCTTCAATAGGTACATGTACTGTACTTAACTCTTGAATTTTTTTTCCTTGAGAATTGTAAGAGGAGAGAACAAGAAGTCCAAAAGACCATGATTAGTACTTATGTAATGGAGCACTTACTGTGCATCAGTATGCAAGGATTTCAGGGTTTTTTTTGGGGGGGAGAAAGGAAAGGAACCATGTGGCTCCATGATAAACATGCAGATCTCACAAAGTAGAATAATAAGGAAATCACAATTAGTTGCCTAGCTGAGTCTCATTCCTCCGGCGACATTATAATTATTCCATGTCAGGTTGTGTGGGGGGATGTACAGTGCTTTTTTTTTAAAAAAAGAGGAAAAAAAAATCCTATCTAGACGGTGTCAATATGCATCTGACACACAGACTTCATCTAATCTAACAGCATAATTTAATAATAATACTTACCTAATTATCTATCTCTCAGATCTATACATATACGTAATCTGTACACGTCCAGATCCAGATCCAGGCAACGGTACGCCAGTGCACAAACCAACTTATTATCATTATCCATCCAACTGGATAATTTACTAAAGTAGGGAAATAGACAGATACTTGGCTGATGTCGGACTGGATGTTGTACTGTACATTACATACATATATCTCAATATCAATGGCTTTGTTTACACTACTACTAGTAGTAGTAAAAAGTGCGGAAATGAAAGCCTCGAAGGGAAAAAAAGGAGAAAGAAAGGGGAAAAAAAAGATGATTGGCAAATTAGAAAAGATTGAATGGCCTGGCATGGTGGGATGTTTTAACTGTGAATGTATCATTTCGGGTCAAGGTTACTACTACAGTACAGTTCTCACTGTCCAGGTGCCACTCAACCGAGTGTGTGGCAAGGCAGATGCGGTAGAGTTCTGGATAATGATGCAGTGGTTCTTCGAGGACGTCTATGTCAACTACCTAAATAGATTCCACTTCTCTGCCCTGCTCTCGTCTACGTTGTGCGAGGCTGGATGATAGGTCGTATGTCGCACTATCACGTCAGACATGATAGTGAATGGTACAGAAGACGACATTAGAAAGGTGGAGGCGATTATATCTTTTTTTCCCTTTTCTTTTGAACCAAGCCCAAGTCCAGTCAATTGAACTGATCGATTCCTTGCTGATCTCCTCGCCAGTCGGAATACACCATCGACTGGTACAAATCCTAATAGTACACAAAAACAAAAAAAGAAAACCATTAACGCCCACCACATAGCAATTACCAAAACCAAGATAAACCCCCAAGTCGATCCAGTTTCAACTCTATCGCACATGCTCCTGACGCTTTTGTCGGACATGATCAATCCCACTTCCCGCTTTTGGTTTTCTCCAGATAATATGTAAACATTAAGACCATAACAACACACCACCGTCCAGTCAAATACGCCTGACCCGAGAAGGGAAAAACAGAAAAAAAAAAGGTATCAAGTAAAATATACATACAAGAAGGGAAAGCAAGAAGACTCTCGTGGCGGCCAAACATGCGACCATGATGTTGCTCGCTCACGCGGTCATGGCGATAGCGGGAGTAGGCGACTCGGTGATATTGGTGGGGATCGGGGTCAGGTCGCCATCCCCGGAGTTGCTCTTCTCGCTGGGCACGCCGCTGGCGCTGTTGTTGGCCTTGCTGTCGCTGTCTCCGGTGTCGACGGCGGCGGCGGCCTCCTTGGCCTCCGCGCTCTCTTCGGTCTTCTTGGGCTTTGGGGCGCGCCAGGTCGTGAGCTCCCAGAAGACGCCCGTGAAGCTCTTCAGCTGGAAGGGCTTGCGCTCCCACTTGCGGCAGGGAGTGCCAGTCCGGTCCAGGGCGCGGAGACCCGCGTTGATGGCGCCCTGGTTGGCCTTGGGGCCGAGCTTGTGTGTGGTGGGCATGACCTTGCTGTGGTCGATGCTTCCGTCCTCACTGTCATACCAAGTTAGTGAACACTGATCCTCGCAATGGGACGAAAGGATAGATGTTCAAGGAGCAAGGGAGACCTACAGTCTGGGCTTCTTCTTGGGACCCGGCTTGCCCCTGGGCTTGGGCAAGACCTCGCTGATCTGGTTCAGATTCCTCTTGCTGCCCGGCTTGGGACCCGGGATGCCCTTTCTGCGCGGGGCCTCCGCGGGAGCAGCGGGAGCAGCGGGAGTGGAGGCAGTATCAGAGGCATTGTCGGCGGAGGACGCAGGAGCAGCGGGTTCCGCGGTGGAGGCGGGCGACGAGGCTTCCTTGCTGTCCTTGGCCTTGGAGTTTTCCTTGTCCTCGCCCGAACTGCCCGAGAAGCGGCCCAGCAGGCCCGACGGGAGCTTGAGGACGACGGTGCCCTTGGACCGGCTGGAGCGGCCGTTGGTCGAGGGGGAGGAGGCGGTCGTGCTGGAGGCAGCCGGCATGGCTGAGGTGTGTGCCGCAGTGGTATCCGCGAGCCTGGACGTGTCCGTATTCAGTCGGATGGTGAGGATCGAGGTTGGGGGATGGTGACGATGGCCGCGGCGTGGTGCGTCAACCACCGGTCAGGCTGGTGGATCGAGGCCCGGGCAAGGAATGAGCGGTGCGGCGAGCCTGGACAGGACGAGGCAAAACTCTGGGAGCGACACGGCAGGGCGACGTGGGATCAGGGAGGGTGGTGGCATAGTACGAGGGATGGAGGGATGGGGACGGGGAGAGGAGGAGGAGAGAAAGGGGACGGGGCTGGGGCGAAGGGAAGGGAAGGGATGGAGAGAGCGAAGGCGAGGGCTCGGCGAGGCGCGTGTGTTGGTTTCATTGTGGTTTCTCGTCTAGCAGAGTCTGCGGTCGGTCAGGGACGCCGATGGAGAGATGATGAGCTGCGGGCGGGCGTCCCGTCTGGTCACATACCGCTGCCGTACGCCGTAACTTACGGGAACACGCTGAGAACCCCCCCGCCAAGCCCGTATGCTTACCGTCCCGCACCGTCTCGTCACATACCGCGCCGGGAGCGCGCATCTCACCTCTTCTCCTTTCTCCTGTATCTCGTCCAGCTGGTCGTGTGAGAGGCGCTGCTGACGCGCCTCTTCTTCTTCAGCGTCTGGATTGCAAATCCTGTCCGCCTGCACGACAGGCTGTCTGTGGACGATCTCTGGATCGCCGTCCCGCCGGTCGACCACAGACCACGGCTGCCGGGTCGCGTTTAGACTTTGGACGACTTCTGCTTCCACTGCTTCCGTCTTGCGGGAAATTCTTTTCAGTAATGCCACAGCGATCGCTTTTCGCCCGAGTCCGTACACCACGGTCTCTCCAGCAGGAGATCCCTCATGGCTCTTGTATCCCTGACAGATACATCATCTTACTATATATGTACGGAGTACTTCCTCCAGCATCTCCAGATCCAGCGTGCATGCCACAGGCATCGCATCCCAGCCCGGGTGGACAGCGGACAAAGAAGAAAGCTCTCGACCCGTCCGGAACCCACGGTGCGCATCATCTCCGGCTGTCACCACCAACCGCCGGGCATGATGTGTGGTTGATCGATCGACCACCGGCTTCGGCTATCGCCCCAGCCCTGGGACACGTTGCCTCGTCCACCACTGCCAAGGAGATCCTTCGCGCCCTGCACTGAGATACTCACGCAACTAGGGAAAAATCTGTCATTTGTTGGATATCCCATTGCAAGGCGGATACAAACCGCCTTGCTCAGCCTGACACGCGACAGTTCACCGGTATGCATGTTGATCTAGGTACCTAGGTACCAAACAGGCCGTTGGGTCTCCCCAGCAGATGAAGGGATATCATCTGAGGTAATAGGGACTTTTGAGATACCCGTGTCTCAACAGCCGATGTACTCCACTTCAACTGCATTTACTGCCTGGAGCTGAGAGTGACAGCACCCTCACCGCGACAGACCCCTTCCACAAGGGAGTGAGGAGAACAAGGCCTCCACGCATCACCAAACCCAAAGACTGGCCATGATTTTCGACAATGGTTGTCTTCACTTTGTCCCTGTACTCAGCTAACCGCAGCGAGAACTCAGTCTCCTTGTGGTAAGGAGACTGCTTCTTCCATGCCTTGAAAAGTTTCTCTTTGTAGCGATCTCCCAGATGAAAATGAAAGATCGGGTCACGGACAACTTGCAGCACGTGATGGAAACAGTTTTTATCTTTCTATACTATGGATTTATTACTAACCCTTCAGGCTGTGCGCTTGCTGGCCAGGACCACCTCATCGCTGTTGTGGATGTACTTGACAAGGATGGGTTACACTCCGGTTTCCAAGTTAAAGAGCTGTCATCGCCCTTGCGATGATTGTTTGGCATGGTGAACTTGGTCAGGTTCAGCCTTGTACAGGGGAACAAGCAGATTCGTCACATTCTGTCAGGAGAATCCCTCTTCGCCTTAAATGCACAATTGCATCCAAAACCCACGTGCTCTCGGATATTTCGAAAACAGGGACACATGAGCTTTCTCCATGAAGAAGCAACCTTTCGGCACCTTTCCCATCGGCTACTCTGCGCTCGTCACCGAATAGCGGTTGGAACGTGTTCAGGCCGTTGTTGCAGCTGACGAGCGGTTCCGTCGGGGTGGCTGGCTTCAGTGTGCCGGAGAAGGAGACAGTACTCGTCCATGCCTTCTTCAAACGCTGACATGGTCGTGTTTCCTGGTGGCCTTTGATCAGGTGCCGATGGCATACATGCATTCCCTCGCAACGAAATTGGTCGCATCTGCGGACAGCTGTTGCGGAGCACGCATGAAGCACTCGACACTCGATTCGTAGGTGGCAGGGTTTGCACAGTCGAGTTACGGTGGTCGGGCTCTCGATCTTGTCTCGTAGCCCTCACGGATGGAAACAAACGACAGAGGCCTGCGAAAGAAGGGTTCGAACAGCAGGAATATCGCCCGCTCTTCTGGCTTTAGGATATGCTTCGTAGAATCACTCTTGGGTATTTCTGTCCTTATAGGCATCATGACATCAACAGGATGTAAACAGGTCACAGGCACAGGCTGTGCTAAAGGGTTATCAGCAATGCAGTCATCCGTGTACGGTAACATGGGAGTCCGGAGGCCGCGTCACCTGGGTTCTGGCCTATTCTACATGGAAAACTAGCAATATGAAAGAAAAGGGCCGTAGCTGCTGCTGAAGGGTTATATGTCGCATCGAAGAGGATTTCTTGGCTTGTGACTAGCTACTGTTGGCTGCCGGCAAAGTTCATATAGTAGCTTTACTGGATGGCGATGTAGGAAAGCTTCATCGACATGTACTTCCCAGGTCCAGGAGCCTCGAATCTCGACAGAATAGCACATCCTGCTTGCTCTTACTGCTCTCTGATGGCCCATGCCTGTCACACGGAAATCACAACGGAGAGCGGTCAGCTAGTGACCCGTGATGCAGTATATCCTGAGCACACAGTAAACAGGCTCGTGTCGACCTAATCCCCCTGGATTCTGTCTATAAAATAGCACCGAAGACCAATTATTACAGGTGTTACTCCTGCAAGCTCGGTCCTCAAGGAGACCGTGGCTGGACGGCTTCATGGGACGAGACGGGAGTGCTCTCCCGGGTACAAAACACGCCACCTGGCCCATGCTGCGCCCTGTCAGATGAAAGTCATCCGTCCATTGTGAATAGCAAGGTCGTACTCCCTGGTGGCCGTCCTGGATCTCCCGAGTGCAGCGGGTGAGATGCCGCAGCTGGCCAGGACCGGGAGGCGTTGGATGGGAGGATGGGCAGAGCATCACAGAGAGGAGGCATCCTGTAGAGCTACTATACTGCCATCTACATACTGGATACAGACCACAAGCAGAGACCAGGAATGCAAAGGGACGCCGCAGCCACATCTGGAAGCATCCCCGCGTGAAGGCCTGCTCGGCTCTGGGCTCGTTCTGTCTCCTTCTACCCCTCAGACGGACGGACGACCAGCCGGACCGTGGATGTCGTCCTCCCCGCAACAGGCACATCATGCCATCCCCTCTGGAGCGATAGTCCTCTGCTTCTTTCCTACCTCTGCTCCATCTTCTGTTTGTGCCCTGAGCATCTGCACCGTCTGCTCCCCGAGTGCTTCTGCTGCGGCTCACCTGGCAAGTGTTGCCCCCCGTTCACGGAACAAGCGTCACCAGCGCCAGGAACAAGCACGACCGCAGAACCAGAGAACAGACGACATCCGGCCGCCCCGTCATCCAGCGTTCCGGTCGCTGGAGAGGTGCTCCAGGAGCGCAGTCAGCGTCAATTTCACGGCCGCTTTTGCATCCGGTGCCTGAGTCGGACGGCGCGTGAGGCTTTCATATGTCCAGCAGAGCCCGCTGGGGCGTGGGTGGTTGCTTGTTCCTATCACCGACGACAGCATGACCAATGCTCCCTTCCCCCCAGGCTCCGGTGGAGCTCCTCCAACAACCTCATATTCCGGCCCAAGCATCTCCTCGGTGCCGCGCCGCTCCTCCTACGCCTCTGTCGTCTCCGGCGCCGCCGCCTCGCCACAGAACTACAGTCCCTTCTCGCACCTGGTCAGCAGTAATCACGGCCTGCACGCCAGCTCCACCCCGAGCAGCTCGTCGTACCCCCCGCACTACCACGCCGACGGCAGCAGCACCACCAGCAGCCGCCTCCCACGGCACTCGTCCGCCTTGGATGCAGAGATGCAGATGAACACCGGCGGAGGGAGCGGCGGGTGGAGGAGATCGGGCGGTCCTCTGCCCGCGTACTCGAGGCAGTTTGCCAGCTACCTCGGGTACGATGGCTTCCTCCACGGCGCGACGGGCTCCTCCTCCTCTTCCTCCAGCTCCTCCTCCTTCTTCGTCCCCTCCTACCTCCGCAACTCGAGATACGTCGAGCGGCTCGAGGCCGCGCACCGCGCCAAGCTGGCCGCCCAGCGAGATGCTGCCGCGCGCCCGTCCCTGTCCGCCTCCTCCAGCCATGTCAATCTGCACCGCATGGCGCCCTCCCACCGCGGGATGACGTATGATATCATCGAGAAGGAGCCCCCGGGCCAGGATGACGATCTGATGCCGCTGCCGTCGAGGTGGAACGAGTCGGACAAGTATGTCGGGCTGGACCTGCTCAACGACGGGCTGGAGGTCCGATATATGGGTCCCCCGAACAAGCACGACCACGAGGCTGCTGCCGTCCGCGCAGATCATCCCATGCCGCCGCAGTGCGGGATATACTATTTTGAAGTTACCATACTGTCCAAGTCGAAAGAGGGGTACGCTTGGATTCCGATCCTGAAGCCACAGTGAGGTAATGGTCGCTGACTTTGGAAACAACAGGATGATTGGCATCGGGTTTTCGAGCCAGAAAGCGTCCGTCGAGAGGCTTCCCGGGTGGGAGCAGGAGTCGTGGGCCTACCACGGAGACGATGGCAAGTCGTTCTTCGGGGAGAGCCAGGGACAAGGGCGGCCCTACGGTCCGACATTTACGGTGAATGATACGGTTGGCTGCGGTGTGAATTTCTCGACGGGGTGTGCCTTTTTCACCAAGAACGGCGTTTTTCTAGGTAAGCTGAGTCCGTGACTTCCCGGTTGAGAGCAAACTGACGGGCCACAGGGAATGCGTTCCGGGAGCTCAGAAACGTAAAGCTTTATCCTTCGGTTGGGATGAAGAAGCAACCAAATGTGCATGTCAGCGTCAACTTTGGGCAACAGCCTTTCGTATTTGATATCGACGGCATGGTCAAAGTATGTTCCTTCAAGCGGCTAGTTAAGGCATCTCTACTGATCTTTTCTCTGCAGAAAGAAAAACTTGGGATCCATGCAGAGATCAGTGCGACGAGCATTGCTAATCTACATCCTCCCCTGGACGAGACGGCCCTTATCCAGGAGCTTGTCGCGCAGTTCCTTGCGCATGATGGCTACGTCGAGACCGCCCGAGCGTTTGCAGAGGAGGTCCGGCAGGAGTCTGCTGCGCTGCAGAACGGCCGGGCGCAGCCGCTCAAGCAGTACGAAGCTGAGGATGACGTCGATGCGACCAACAGACAGAGTAGGATAGCCTGTGCACGTCGAGTTTGATCTCATGCTGACAGAGTCTAGAAATTCGGGCGGCGATCTTGGACGGGGATATCGACAAGGCCCTGAAGTATACCAATGCATACTATCCGAACGTCCTACAAGACAACCCGCACATCCACTTCAAGCTACGGTGTCGGAAATTCCTCGAGATGATCAGGCGTTGCAACGAGCTGTCCACGACGACCTCGAGACGCGGCAAGTCTTCGAATGGCGCGATCCACGACGACAATGACGTCTTTGACCAAGAGATGGAGCTCGACGACCAGAATGATGACGCGGATGGAATGGACACTGGGGAGCCGGAGTCGACCACCAAATTCCAGGAGCTTCTCACCGAGGCCGTCCAGTACGGCCAGCAGCTGCGGATGGACTACCCGACGGACGAACGGGGCGGGGACAAGAAGCTGCTGGACGACATATTTTCCCTCGTCGCGTACCCCGACCCCAAGTCATCTGTCCACGGGCACTACCTCGATCCGGCCGGGCGAGTTGCCGTGGCGGAAGAGCTCAACTCGGCAATATTAGGTGAGCAACTACACACACTATTCTTAGAAACCCGACGCTGTCGATACTGACGTGTGCCTGCAGTCTCGCTTGGCAAATCCTCCTCCGCTGCCCTGGAGCGGCTGTACAAGCAGACAGAAGTTCTGGTCAACGAGATCAGCGACGAGGGCGGCGCTGGGGCGTTCATCAACGTCCGGAAGGATTTCTTGGTTTGAGTTTCGAAGGGTCTCCGGCTTCACTGCAGTTTCAGGTTGATGATGAAATGTTGCTTTGCTTTAGTTGTCACATAAAACCGGCGTAACGTTGTCGTCTTTGCATGGTGTCTCATTTCGAATTGTCATGTCTCCTCCTTTCGCCGCTCTGTCTGTTCTGCCCGTCTGTCATGGTTCTAGCTTGTCTACCTGTTTTCGAAACGCGTCGCATCATCGCCACCTGTCCTGCCTGCCCTGCCTGCCTGCCTTGCCCTGTCATGTGCTGTCATGTCATGTCCTTAGTTGAGTTGGGGTTTGATTTGTTATTTATGGGACTTGAAACTGACACGTGCGTGTGGTCTGCTGGTGACACCAATCGATCGATCTATCTATCTATCTATCTACTATATTGTCTCTACCCGCTGTCTATCCAGATCCGAGTCGACTACGGAGTGCTCGTCTTGGTGATCCACTAGCATTCTCCTTTTCCTCTACTGGCTCTGGGGCTAGAAGACCGCTCGAGTAGGGGACAGGTCAAGGCTGTCACAACAGTCCGTGAGTGAGTCGGCAGTGACAGCGACGGTGACAAGTTACGAAGGACGCATGACATTATATCGATGAATGGAGATGAAAATCTGGATCTGGATCTTGGTTTCCTTGGTAATTAATGTTGAGGCCGGGTCCGGTAGGTAGTCGGGTGGTTTAGGTGGTTTAGGGAGGCTGGAGGGTCCCCCGGGCCGTTCAGTTGGAAGGAAGGAAAAGGGGGTATCACCGGGCATTGAGTGGATGGATTGGCCTTTTCTCTTTCTCTCTTTTTTTTTGCATCGCATCTATCCATGTATATCTTAGGATTACTACATCTTTAGTACAGGGGAGTAAAAATGATGCATGGCATTGACATTGAGATTGACAGCGACATTGAAATAGCATCCACCATTTCTTTCAATTTCCTTTTCCTTTTTCGTTCTGTTCGGGAACAGGCAGAGGATTCTTGTCAGAGTCATGTGATTATTATTTACTTGGTGTTTCCAATGTGGCTGAGCTGGATCTACTGTACGTATATCCATCCACATCCACAGGCTATATAGCCTTGCGTTCATACGAACCACTACTGTACAGTATGCCGTTTCATCCGTGAGGACAGCCCAACTAACTCTCCTCCTTTTCTAGCTCGACTCAGCGTACATACATACCACTGTAGCACTGCTGAAGAGAGAACTCTTGGTGTGCATTCTATTTCTACAGAGGACTCCATGTATCGTTCTCTTACAGGGTAGGATTCTATAGATAGATGGACACAGATCGGGAAAAACAGGTACCGGTACCTACAGTAGTTGCCTCAGTTAGGCTAGGTAAGGTGGACATGCATGGCTGCCATGCATGCCCATGCGCGTGTGCTGTATGTGCTGTACATGTGGCGATCGGAGAAGCAGCATGCACGGCAGTTACCAATTACCTAGGTAGGTAGGTGGGCGATTGAGAGGGATGCATGTCTTCCATCAATCCATTGGGTTGCTCTGGCAGAGGACAGAGTGCTACTATGGTCGGTACGGAATGAGAGCACAGGGCCCGAGTGTCCGTCAGTGAGTCATTGACCGTGTTGGACGTCAGAAATCTCGCAACAAGTGGTTTGGACGAGGAGCTGGCGGTGCGCTGGCAGCGGTGGAGCAGAAGAGAGAGAGCTTCTCCGCATGTGACGCCAGGCCGAAGAACCGCCGGCGGTATGGTCCAGGTATCGTGTCTGGAAGACGTACGGCCGTTACGGGCACCGTACCAGGCGGTCTGGCGGCTGGGCCAATCAGCGCCGACGGAGCCGCAGCCCTGCGGCGTCACGGGCCAATAAGGCGCCCCGGCGCCCGGGAGGACCCCGTACCGACCCGACGGGTGTGGCGGAACGGGACGGTACGGGCGATACGCGACGCCGCCGCAGGCCAATCAGAACGGCGGCCTTGCTCGGGCCCATCGCAGCTCTCCAGCTCCTCACCTCCTCTTCCTCCTCCATCACCAGCTGTCCACCACCCTCGCATCGCCCTCGCAGACACGCTGTGAACACCTGTTCAGAGCTCGATGGTCCGTCCTGGGACGAACCCCGTCCCGGACTCACCCGCTCCGCTGCCCACCGAGGCAGAGAGAGAGAGAGAGACGAGAGACAGAGACGACTCGGACCAGGACACGACAGGACCCAGTTAGCTGGAGAGCTTGTCAACGAGGCCAACTCACGGCTTTTCTTTTTCGCTCAATTCTCGAGCCTCTGACAAATGGAGGGCGTCGAGGGCTTGCAGGACTACCATGACTCGGTTCCTGCAGCCCGCCAGCAGCCACGCATTTCGTCGTCGCCCGAGGCCCCTCCGCTCCGGTGCTGCTGTGGCCGCTCCGAATGCGCATATCTCCAGCATAACAATGCCGTCCTCGAGGGCCTCGAGCGGGACGTGGCCACCGCTGCACAGCTGGGTCAGGTATGCCGTCTCTCATTTTTTTTTTTTCTATTATATCTGCACATTCCGTCGTGAGGCCTTCTCACGCAAGCCACATGCTGTGAACGCGTAGGTCGTTTCTCTCCTGAGTGGGGATTCCCTGCATACTTGTTTATTTTCCTCCTCTATCTCTCTCCTCTGGATGAATTCCAAGCTGGTTTGGTCCTCTCCGGTTCTCTCCCAGTGCACTCTAGTCGGTCTTTCTTTCTTTCCTTTTTTTTTTCCTTTCTCTTTCGTTTCCAGCAACCTCTTTCCTGTTATCTCTTGTGGAGTCGCTGACATTTTCTCTCCAGGCCCTGCTCCACCGCCATGAGACGTACATGGCTGAGGCGGAGGCCGACCGCAAACGGTTGCTCGCAAACGTCGAACGGCTGGAGCGGGAGAAGCGTGAGCTCGAGGACGAGAATGCCCGCATCCTCGAGGAGAACCGCGGGCTGGTCGAGCAGCTGCACGGCCTGACCCGGGCCGTCGCCGAATCCGACTCCACCATCAAGACGCTGACGACGCAGCTCGAGAGCGCCCAGATCGAGCTCCGCAAGATGGCCATGTCGGCCACCCGTGCCGAGGAGCTCGAGGTCCAGCTGAGCATGATGGAGGCGGAGCAGATGCAGCTGCAGCAGAAGCTGGCCGTCTCCCAGGAGGGCGAGCGGTCGGCCGTGCAGCGCTGGAAGAAGGCCGAATGCATGCTGCGGGATCTCCACGAGCAGGTCGACAGGATGGAGAAGGAGGCGCGCGAGGAGCGGGAGCGACATGTCGAGATGATCCAGCGCATGGAGCGGAGGCGAGCCGTCGAGCGGGAGCTGGACAGCGCGGCTGGACGGCTGAAGGGGGCGGCGGCCACCTCCGCCATGGGTCGGAATCAGGCAGGGAGCAGCGTGGTTTCCAGCTTCGTCCGCGACATCCTGCAGGACAACGCGAACCTGCAGATGAGCATCGTCGAGCTGCAGGAGATGCTCCGCAACTCGCACGAGGAGGTGCAGCATCTGCGTGAGCAGATTCTGCTGTGTCAGCAGCCTATGGCCGCAGCAGGCTCGGACGGGCAGGATGGACGCGAGAGGCAGCCCCGGACGACCCTGAGCGAGGAACTGGAGTCGAAGGCTTCGCAGAGAATCTCCCAGGAGTTCCACGTGCACCATCACTACCACACGCCGGCTGTGTCGATTGGCGCCAAGGGCGGCCGTCGCACCCGGAAGAAACGGCCTGTCCTGATTCATTCGGCCTCGGGGACGCAGAATCCCCAGCGCCCGCGCAAGTCGTCCACGTCCTCGACGTCCACCACCATGTCCCAGGCTGCCGTCACGATACCTCACTCGGCCGCACGCCGTCGGTCCCGGTCGTTGCAGTTGCCGGCAGCGGATTCGTCCACGCCGAGCTCACCGCAATCGGGCTACAGGTCGTCGTCGATCTTCGACCGGGTGGACACGGGATTAGACTACTCGGAACCCACGAGTCCTGAAAGCAGTGTTTTCTCCCCGGCTATGACTGCGCGACGTCGGAAAGGCTTGTCCGATGTCTCATTGCGCACGATGCAAGGACCTGCAGATTCACAGGAGGGTCCACGGTCCCTTGAGGATGAACTGGGGAGCCAGAATCTGGGAGAGACTGTCGGCGCCGCTGATGACATGTTGATGATCGAGCCTGCCATCCCCGAGGAGACGGAAGAGTCGGATACTCCAGAACCAGGCGCCCAGCTCGGACGGAGCGCTCCTGATACTGACAGCAGGATCTCGTCGCCCTTGCGGGTGCATCACCTACGGAAGAAATCCGCCTCCCACGAGAGCCTCTTGTCTGTGGCGGGAATGGACATCCACACCCTCCGCGAGCGTCCATCCCAGCTGAGGTTCCACTCGATGTACTTTGCCCGGATGCATGGGCGGAATGCGTCTGCCGGTGCACAATGTTCCGCGACGGCGCCCGTCATCTCTGCAACCAACATCACGGCTCTGGGGGTGTCGCTCCGTAGCGCCTCCGTGTCTTCGCAGTCGCTGCTCGCATCTGTTGCTGCGAGTAGCAACCGGCATGCGGGGACGTCAGAAGCATCCGAGGACAGTCATAAAACTAACGACAGCACAGCGACTCCTAAGCCACGCAAGGCTGCCACCTTTGGCCGCCGTGTCGGAGGCTGGGTCCTGGGCCGCCGCTGGGGCGTGGCGCCCGTGTCGTCGAAGCGAGACATGCAGGCCGGTGATGCCGTCAGCGCGTCTTCACAGTCGACAGCATCGACGGCAGTTTCGAAAACACCGAAGCCCAAGCCAGACGCCGCGCCCAGACCTCCCGGTGTGAACCAGAAGGGTCCGGTCCTGGGGCTGCGGCCCCCGGCCCCGGCTCCGAGTTTGGTGAACGCCAAGGTGTTGGATGAGGAGTCGCTGAAGGAGAGTCTGGCCGAATAAGCTGGCTTCTGTGTCATATTTTTTCGTATTTTGTGTTTATTTTCTGTACTCCACTGCATACGGGCGTCATCTCTTTTGTCTGGGTGAATCTCTATTCTCTGGGTAATGTTACGACCGCTGCTATCAACGCCTTCACTCTGGTTCCTTGGTATCTGACGCATCTCTGGGTTTTGCTCCTAGACCGGGTCACCGCTGAGCCTGTATCGCTGACTAAACTGTAGCACTACGCTTACACATTCGTTTTTTTTCTTTTTTTTTCCTTCTATATTTCTCCCCTCTTGTGTCATTATGTGATCTCTCTCTCTCCCCCCTTTTTCCATTTCTTTCTGTCCTTCTGACTGACTGACTGACTGACTGGCATTTTGAGCTGGTGTTTCCGGATCAGGCGCTGGGCTGGCTGGTTAACTGGTTACCTCGGTAGGTAGGCAGGTTGCAGTGCAGTACATAATGATAATGATACCCACAATGCATGGAAGGCTTTTCTTTGTGTGTGTACATGTCTATCTGTCTGACTATTTTCTTGTTTGTTTGTCTGTTTGTTTGCTATCTAGGCTAGGGTAGGGTAGGTTAGGTTAGGTATGTGTCGTCTAATAAGACATCTTGCTTGGATTTGAATGGTGTTTTATTTTCCTTTTTTTTTCTTTTTTTCCATTTCTCTTTCCAGCTCTTTCCATCTTTCCATCCCTTTTTCTCCTTGTCTTTACCATTGCCATGACAATGGAATGGATTAATTGAATTGAATTGGCTGGTTCGTTGGTTGGTTCCTGGAAGCTGTTGTTGTTAGCGCGGAATGGGAATGGAATTGTTGATGTGGATATATAGATAGATTGATAGATTGATAGATAGTACCTGGATAATTATAATAAATAAATAAAGATAGAGATGAGAGAGAGTTCCGGTCTAGTCCAGTCCAGCCGTGAAGAGCATAATGCGGCTTGCCAGCGAAGTGTTCGATTCCGATACCATGATTGGGAGAGTCGATTTCCGGCCATCCGGGAGAAGAATCTGCTACTGCAAACATTTAAGCCCAATGAAGGAGATGCGCACATGTTCGGGACCGATTAAAAGCTGGTTTGTAACGAAGACACCTGCCGTACTGTCTCCGGAATACTGTACTTCATCTGTCCCCCGGGAAAGACCGACGAACCTGAAGAGAGAATGATGCTCATGTCGACGGCAGAGCAATAAAGGGTGACTTACCCAGAATAGGAACGCTAAGTAAACGTTACGGATTATTAACAGTCTTGGTGTCCAGTACGTTGCGACTTTAACTGCCCTTTACTTCAACCTAGGGGTGGAATCAAATAAGGATTTTGCTTATTCAGATTCAAAAATATTCAAGGAGGCATTTTATGTGTTCGAAATTCGAATATTCGAAAATCATTTGAAAGTCTGCGCAAAAGTTGAACTGTGTTAAGTGGACTGGCTGACGCCTGTATGAATCAAAAAACTAACTTGCGTGTTTTATTGCGTCTTTTCTGTTTACAACACATTATTATTGCTGTGTAGGACATGCAAGCCCACACATATTATGACAATGAATGACAGCAGTATTCCTTCTTTATCTACAATGGATGATACATTTCTTTACATACCTAGACACTCTCAACGGTCTCAGAGGATGACTATCATCTCTTGAATGATGGGAACGACGATAAAGCACTTCCGGGAGACCGTATCTTCAAGAGACTTTGTTTGGAAAAGGGGAAAGAAATGAAGAAAGTATTGGAATGAGCGGGAAAACCGGGAATAGAGGTACTCCTACTATCGGCGATAATGGCAGTCAATTGCCTAGGGGGCTAACCTAGCGATATGCTCTGTCGCATCCATATCTCTCTCTTCTCTATAGAGCTGTGCTAGCCTTATATATGGAAGGCGAAGCTGCTGCCTGCAACAGACTGCAGAGGCTCAGGAGAGGAGAGGCAAGAGGGAATGTGAAGGAAACAGGGGCAGAGCATCCTCCCTTTTCACGATTATTTGTAAGTAGCAGTTGATGGCCCACTGCACCCTTGTTCCTCCGTGTGTTCAATGCATCATGAATCTATTGGTGAGGTTGCTAAATAGCCAGTATGAACTCGAGGGAGGATGAGTGAGCAAAAGGTGAGTATAAATGAGATTGTGCAAATCACCTCGAAGAGGTGAGCTGCTCACCTCCTGACATGTACATACAGAGCACTCAAACTGTACTCCAGATTCAATTGATCCAATTCAATCGATTGATAGATTAATTGATTGCCTCTAACTAACTAGTGAACAGGGGAAAATCTTTCTGAATAATTCATTCAGCCTAGCCGTACGGAGTATGTATATATATATATATATATATATAGACCGTACAGTACATGATATTAAACAGGACATTATCGATAGTAATGGAAAAAGGATACAGGCAGTAGTAGGGACTTTGGTAGTTAGAATAGAAGTATTTCCCCCGATTTTGGCAAGTTTCCGATAGGGTCTCTTCATCGCCCCTTCGAGAGGTAGGTCCCGTGTTGCTTACTTACTGCATTTCATCTCTGGCCTGCTGCGTGCCCCAAGTACTGTGTTAATTAAGTAGTAGGTAGGGGTTCCGACTTTAGTGGGGTCGCGTGCCTGATGGAGATAATTAATCAAGACCAACGTCCAACATGTACGATACGCCAAGAAAGGAGGAAGCAGTCGGGGTGATTGATTCGCCGTTATTCATCAGAAATATCTGAATTCAGGTCCAATTATCTGGGGAAAAAAAAATTCTACATCTATACAGAACAATGTTATGCATAAAACCATACCCCTCTATCAACCAGACAGGGGAAGACAAAAAAAGAGAACCACCATCTCGAATGACCTATCATTCATTGACCACCTGCCCGCGCGCTCTCCCTCTCCCTCTTCCTCCTCTCTAGAACCCGCTCCACCGCCTCCTTCACCTCGGGACTGTTCCTCACCCCGCCCAGCACCAGCCCCTCTTTCATCCCGCGCCGCAGCGTCGCCACGCTCTCCGGGTCGCCGCGGAACGGCGCGAAACCCAGCTGCAGCAGCCGCGTAGCTTCGACGTCCGTGGCCTGCGCCAGCTGCACGAGCTGCCGCAGCCGCTGGAGCGTCTGCGGACTCAAAAGCCGGCCGGCCGAAGAGGAGGAGGATTTTGCTACCTCAGGTGGCGTGACCTGCGAGATGAAGATGTGCAGCGTGACGGCGGCGCGGCGGGCCAGGGTCAGGATCTGGAACGGGAGGAGGTAGAAACCCGGCGGGGTGTTGGTCTTGTTGTCGGAGAGGCCGAGGAGGGAGCGCAGCCCTGCGGGCAGGTAGGCCTCGGGCATGAAGAGCGCGAGAGGGTGGGTGATCAGGGAGAGTTCGAGTGTAATGAGGGCTGCGAAGGTGTAGAAGCGCCACTGGAATTTCGTATTAGTTCTGGACCTCAAGTCATCGAGTAACAAGGAGAGAGGAGAAACTGACATATCGCCCCCACTGCGGCCACCACACCAGGTTCATAAACATGATCATCAGAAACCCGCCCACGTACTGCGGCAGCATGCGGTAGAGCGCCGCGCGCACGTAGTCCTGCATCGTCTTGCGGTGCTCGGCCCCGATCTCGAGGATCTCAGGCCCAAACCGGTCGTACGCGAAGCGCCGCACAGGGTCCAGCAGCGTGTCGTGCGCCAGCTTCAGGTACACGAAGAAGGCATCCGGTCCCGATCCCGCGGACGACGACGAAGCAAACCCGTCTCCGCCGCCGCTTGACATCATCATCTGCTGCTGCTGCTGCACCTTATCCGGGTGGTGCAGCGCCGCGAGCCTCCGGAAGCGGGACTTGATGGTCTTGTCGTCGGCCAGGGGTGAGACGCCCAGCACGCGGTAGAAATCGCCCGCAACGCGCACCTGGTAGAAGGCCTCGTAGAGCGTGTAGAGGAGGTAGCTGGTCACGACGAGGATGAAGATGCGCCGGCGGTGCCGGGCGTAGCGCGGGGAGCCCGGTTGGGGTCGGGGCTCGCCCGCGCGGATGGTGAGGCCATAGTAGAGGTTTTGGAGGAAGGAGGTTGCGTACTGTAGACCAGTCAGAGGATAAGATACGTCATTGGAGAGCAGGAAAGCTGGATGTAGTGCAGTCTGCCGCAGCTCGATAGGGGTGTTGATAGGGAAGTATTATAGCGGAACTCACGTTTGGCAGAACGGCCCAGCCGACGAAGGAGAGGATATACGACATGACGCCGTCAGCCCTGGAACAGACAAAGCCTTCCCATAGAGCTGCAGACAAAAAAACGGCTTCAGATGTCGACCTCGCCGTCGATATCAACCATCCCTATCGTCCATCAGGCCAACAAAGCGACTTGTCGTGTTGCGGTCGCCTTCCCGCCTTGCTCACCGCCTTCCTTTTCCGTTGCCTTGTCCGCACCAAAAGAAAAAAAGTTGTCGAACGAAGCTCACCGTCGCCGGCTTCGATATCGCAAACTCCACGAAGCCCTTCCCCAATTGCGCTCGCCCGCCATGTCCGTCGACGCGATGGAAATCGACTCTCCGGCCGCGCGGGCCAGCGCCTCGCCGGAGCGGGAGCGCAAGCGCAAGCACAAGCACAAGGACCACCACACGCCGTCGAAGAAGCGCAAGCACGACAACGACGACAATGCGGCGGTGGTGGTTGACTCGAGCCTGATCGCAACGGAGGCGTCGCAGGAGAAGACGAAGAACAAGGAGAAGTCGAAAGACAAAGAGAAGTCGAAAGACAAAGAGAAGTCGAAAGACAAGAAGGACAAGAAGGAACATAAGACGGCTCAAATACAAGAAGCTGGCGACGCCGACTCGCCCTTCAAACTCATCACCGCGACCCTCTACCTGCCTCTCTCCCCGATCTCGATATCGCAGACGCACGCCCTCGCGTCGCTCCTGGCGGAGCACCTCTCCCCGCTGCTTCTGACCTACTACCCGCCCTTCAAAGGGGTGATCCTCGCATACGACAATGCGTCGATATCCAGCACTCCGCCCACGCCGGCCTCCGTCGCATCATCCTCATCCAAGGATAAGGATACCGAGAATCCAAAGCCTCTAACTCTCGCGATGACGGCCAACGAGTACGGCGTGCTCTACGTCTACCTGACTGCAACCTTTCTGGTCTTCCGCCCCCAGCGGGGCCAGACTCTCGAGGGCTGGGTGAACGTCCAGTCCGAGGGCTTCCTGGGCGCGGTCGTGTACAATCTGTTCTCCGTGGGCGTCGAGCGGCGACGGCTCCCCGCGGACTGGAAGTGGATTCCTCCGGGCGAGGAAGAGAAAGATAATAATAGTAATAACAATAATGGCGATAATCAGACTGGGAAGTCTCCCAAGAAGAAATCTACAACCTCTACAGTCTCAGACGCAGACTTCGACCCTGAAAAGGAACACTTCACACCTCTTGACCTCAGCAACAACTCAGACCCCCTCGTCGAAGACCCCGATACAGAGGATTCCATGCAAGGCCACTTCGAATCCGTCTCCGGCCACCGCGTCCGCGGCACGATCCGCTTCCGCGTGCGCGAGGTCGACATCATCCCCGGCGCGGAGCGCGACCGCTCGTTCCTGAGCATCGAGGGCACGATGCTCTCCCCCGAGGAAGAGGCGCGGCTGGTGCAGGAGGAACGGAGCGGGGTCCCGTCGTCGGCATCATATTCATCGTCATCATCATTATCTTCTTCATCTTCGAGCAGCAGCAGAAGATGGGGAGATTCGTCGTCTGCCATGTCGGGTGCGCTGGCGGGGTCGTCGTCGGCGGCGGCTGCGGTGGCGACGGCCTCATCTTCGAACCAGAGTAGCAGTAGTGCCCAGCAGCCCGCCGCGGGGACGAAAGACGAGTCTGGCTCGAAGAGTAAAAAGGAGAAGAAAGAGAAAGAAAAGGAGAAAGCAAAAGAAAAAGCCAAGGACAAAGATAAGGACAAGTCCTCCAAGTCCAAATCCAAAAAGGACAAGGAGGAGAAATGAACTTATTCCATTGTTTGTTGATAACCCACATGCATTTTCGTTGTCATTGTCATTGTCATTATGGCCTGCGATGTTTCATCTATTCATTCAATTGTACTGTACGTTGCGCTATGTCTGTGTGTATGTACATGTATATACGTACGGCGTTGTAGAAAAGGGAGCAAAATGGGCATTTCATTTTCACTATTTCATTATTTTCTCTTTCCTGTTTTATTTACGGTTCATATACATGTTCTCTGTCTTCTAGAGATAATATCTCCGCAACGAAACGACAGTCTATCTTATTCGGGTAGCTACCAAGCTGCGGTAATGAAGCTCACCACCGCCAGTTATGGTGGGTGAAGCCCTAGAACCAAGACTTCAGACTCGAGACCTGTTTTAGGCACATGAATAAACGATACTCTGAGACCTCCACAGCCTCGACGAGAGATTGCAGAGGTAACTTCAGCCTCATTTTCATTTTGAGTAAATTGACTTCAATGGCAACGCAACCAGGTGGTTGTGTTGGCTTCCCGATGTGACGTGACACATCGATAATTGTCTCTGATCTGATAACGCACGTTGCAGCTATGCGTGTATACATAAAAATAGATGTACACCGGTACACATGTGTACAGGTAGCGGTTTAAAACTGATCGATTAGCCCGCCTACGCTATTTTTGACCTGATATGTCGGATTGATACAGCCGGAAGCTTAACTTCGTCGTGGCACGCGTCAAAGGCTTGGCTTTCTGTCTCTAGAATGCGGATTCTTTCTATTTGGTGAACCTGAACAGGGGCCGGATGGCCCGAGCTGGCACAGCATCATAAAATGAGGCGCGAACTGCACCATACACCCCGCTGCGGCTGGTATGCAGAAGATAGGGTTCCGTCACTATGAAAATCAGGATGACGGTCGCGAAATTCTGTACGTACGGATAGGTATGTTAGTCGAGTGGAAGAACCCTGTCTGCGTCTCTAAGGGCGGCGATTCGAAAGGGATGCATTGGGCCTGAAGGTGATTGGCTTCTGTACGATGGTTAGTAATCACATGTCTTTTATATTTGTCTAGACAAATATGCGCAGAAGAGAGAAGGGTGGACCCACCGCAGGCGTCCAAGAACGCTTGGAAGGTATCTCGGTTCCGGAGCGTCGCGGAAATGAGAAACTCCTGGATTCGATAATTCTCGAAAAGGTCGCGTAGAGTGGACAGGAGAAGCGGTACCAGATCGGTGTCATATATCTGTAACGATGGACAAAATCGCCCTGCCAGTCAGTGAGAAGAGAGCGGGAGGTACACAGCTGCTCGTACCAGATCAGCGCCCAGTGCGACATCAAACTGCCGAGGGCGTCCGGACTCGATGTCTCCAAATTGACTGTCGTCCAGCGGGTTTCCCCATTCCCAGATAGCAGGCTTGATTCTGCCCGGATCCAGCTGGTTGCGGGCCACGCAATCCTGGATGCTGGATATCAAGGATGGCTCGCGGTCAGTGACCACGATGCTCTCGACCCCCAGATGCTTGGCACAGAACATGGAGAGGAACCCAGTCCCGGCGCCCAGCTCGATGACTCTCTTCCCGCGCACGAGGGCCTCGCCCTCTAGGGTGGACAGGAATGTCCCGAGATGCAAAGCCGCCTCCCACGTGCGGAATCCCGTCGTCCCTGACGAGAGGATCAAGCCCCGTGATTCTGAGGTTATCACGGTGCGACATTCCTGTCCAGCTCCGGAATGAGGCGCCGTGTACTTGATGTACGACAGCCGCTGGGCTTCCTCGAGGGCAGACGGCTTCGGTTGCGCAACAAGTTCACTCCAACAGCTCATGAGATCATCCAAGATCTCCTAAACAAGAACGGAAAAAGTCAGAGACCAAATTGATTGTAGATTTTTTTAAAAAAAAAACAAAAAAACAGAGAGAGTACTTGAGTTAGAGACAAGGATGAGAGATGCAGAGATGCAGATCATGCATTATGCAGGCATGATACACACGAGGGCAATAGTCTTGTGGAACGGTTGGACAGAGCTTCATCGTGCAGAGGGGGTTCGTACATCCTCCTCCGGGTTCGAGATGGACTCCTCGATGCGGGACAGGATCATCTTCAGGACTCGAGCCCGGTAGCTCGCTGGCGGGATGGGCCAGAGCGCATCCTGGTTGAACATGCGCTCGTAGATGGCGGCCTGGACCGCGGGGTTGACGATCGCGTCCGCGGGCGGGACGCAGAGGTCGCGAGGCTCGACCAGCTGGAAGTACTGGGCGACCAGCTTGCGGAGGCAGGCCTCATCGTCGCCGGAGAGGGCGGACATGAGTCTTGCTGCCGCTCTTGATGAGCTTGATGAGCGTCCTCGAGTGTGCTGGGAGAGGATGGAGGTGATGTTCTCCGCGGGCGCGCGTGCCCGATCGGGGCTAGCGCGGGCCAGGCCCTAGCCGAGCCCACACCCGAACGGCACACCATCGCCCAAATCGAAAATACGAATAATTGAATCTTTAGACGGCATCGACAGCGACACCAAAACCGCTTCGACAACTCACCCCAACGTCCCCCCCATCGAGTGTCTGCTCTCTGTCGACGCAGATCCTCCCTGACTGTCGGTGGTTCGCTTTCCGTCCATAACTCGCCGCAATCATGGCCGACGCCCCCGTCACGCTGCGGACGCGCAAGTTCGTCCGCAACCCGCTTCTGAGCAGGAAGCAGATGGTCGTGTAAGCATTCCCTCACTGCAGCCCTGTCAATTCGGTCGGAGGAAAAAGTGTCGAAGGGAAAATGGCGCAGAACAAAGGATGGTTCATGGAATGAAAAGAGAGGGATACACCAATGTCAATTTGAAAATATTCATAAAATTCCAGACTCTGACAGTGCTCCTTCTCTCCGCGCAGGGATGTCCTCCACCCCAACCGCCCCAACGTCTCCAAGGATGAGCTCCGCAGCAAGCTCGCCGACATGTACAAGGTCAACAAGGACCAGGTCTCCGTTTTCGGCTTCCGCACGCAGTACGGTGGCGGCAAGAGCACCGGCTTCGCCCTCATCTATGACTCGCACGAGGCCCTGAAGAAGTTCGAGCCTTACTACCGCCTTGTCCGCATTGGCGCCGCCGAGAAGATCGAGAGGCCCAGCCGGCAGCAGCGTACGTTTCACCCTGTTCCATCCTTCTGTCTCAGCTGGGAATGCTGTTGGAACGGCGGAACTAACACGACACTCCCACACCTACAGGCAAGCAACGGAAGAACCGCTCCAAGAAGTTCCGGGGAACCGCCAAGGTCAAGGGCCCGAAGAAGAACAAGAAGGAGTAAACGACGACCACGTCCGCGGTCTGAGTCTGATGGAGAAGAAGAAGAAGGGGGATGGAGGAGAAGGAGGCCGGCGGGGGCCGTTGATGATGATGATGCTGGATCTGATAATAGCGGTGGTAACCGGTGGCGCATACTGTGTTTTCATTGGTGGCACGCCCATATTATCATGACCATGAACGATGACGGGTGGGGGAATCAAAAAAAGAATACAAGGAGCGACACCAACGATGTTCGGGAGCTCTGTCATATCTGGATGATAAATACCGTTTTTTATGGACTTGTTTTCTTTTCACATCATCATCCATCCACCGCCATCATCCATCCTCATCATCGTCATCATCAACCCCTGCATCATCGGGTATCGTCGATTTCGATGTACTCTTACTCTCTAAAAAAGAAAAAGACGAATCCTCTGACTATGATGCATGCAACAAACACGGGAATGCGTAGCGCTAGTATACCCAGAAAAGATATTACCTATCTATACACACATCTCCACCTCCATTGGAACTGGATTGGAGCAACCCATTGTCATTGCCGTCACGGGTACCTACCTATCTAGGTATATACGCCAAAAAAAAGAATCCTCTAACTATCATGCGCATGTATGCAGCGCAACAGACACACAGAGAACGAATCTTCACGCTAGGAGCAAGACAAGACAGACAACATTCGTCAGCTAGAGCTAGCTTTCCCCCACCCCTTTCCTTTTTTTTTCCTCCCTTCTCTCCATGGACTCCCTCTGTGCCTACGAATCGAATCGAATCGACTCGAATATCTATCTAGATCCTTGCCTTGCTTGGCTCTGATTCCACTAATATATATATACACTCCCGTATCCGTGCTGTACACAACCTATGTACCTACCTAGGTAGCCGGAGAAGACACATAATATATGTATAAATTCCAGCCCCGATATAGACTGACACCCATCTCCACCTCAACAGGACCACAACCTACCTATTTTCACCACCTGTCGGGTAGGCACGGTACACACCCATCCAGTCAGGTACAGTGCAGTACAGTACCTTAGGTACCTAATTCATAACACAGCACAAAAAAAAGCCTTACTTATGTCTCAGTCTCAGTCTCAGTCTCAGTCCCTGGGAGGGCAGGCAGGCAGGCTACCTGCCTAGCCGCGCAAGCAGCTCGTAGTACGTTACAAAGTGTCACAGACAGACACCCGTGGACATTGAAGTCTACATACGCACAGTACCTACCTATCTAGGTATGTCGACACAGACCTATCTAAGTATATATACAGGTACAGATGTACAGTACAGTACATAGGGACAATGCATAATCGATCAACTAATCAATCAATCAATTAAATAAATAGCACTACTATTATTATCGGGCAGAAAGGTGCTGCAACATTACATTTAGGCAAGTTATGTATGTATGTAGGTTAGGCAGGTAGCTGTCCAATGTATATGCAAATTGGCGCAAAGATTAGAATGATAAAACTTCCTTTCTCTCTCTCTTGCTCTCTTTCTTCTGTTTCGGTATTGTACTAAAACCCCGAATATTAAATCACTTTTGATCGCACCAGCGACCTAATCTAAGCAGCCCACAGAAAAACTTATCAATTAGCCTATCAAGAAGTAGACCACAGGTCCGTCACGTCAATCTACCTACTGTACTAAGTAAGTAAAATCTATGCGGAGATAACTGTATCGTATGATGACACATCCACACCGATGGTGGATAACATAAGTATGAAGTGAGCCCGACCTGAGTCCGGCGGTTATAAGACAGCCCTGGAGAAAGTTAAAAAGAAATCCCGAAATAAGTTAGAACCCAAAAAGAAGAAAATCCCAATGGGAGGTAATTCCATTTCCCCTCGAGGGAGAATAAAATAGAATACCTTGATAGATCCATCCAGGGATGGATGAATGGTTGGTATGGTATATCAACGACCCGAAATCCGTCAACCATGGACGGTCCCGCTCGCGCAATAAGAATGATGAGAACAAAACAAGTAACCAAAAATACAAAGCAATGAAGTAGATACCCAGAAATAATAAGTAAGCCGAGCAGGTTTTTTCTTTTCCCTTATTTTGCTTGCCCCCCTCACCAAAATTACAGTCAACGTAACGTAACCACCCATTACATCCGTCCAGACCAACAGCCGGTACTGTGGTCCCCGGCTGGTAGCTGGCTTTATCAGACACAGAATGGTCCGGTCTATGCTCGAGAGGAGGGATTCGTGACGTATGTAGACAGCAAAGAGCAACAAGACGCGGAGGGATGCAATGAATCGAGAAGAGTACAAGTGATGTTCCTTTCTATTTTTCCTTTTCCTTTATCCGTCCCACAGAATCGTCGACCAGAAAAGGCACGGATAGAAGCAGATAGTTTTCTGTGGAGAGCGCAATTCGGTGCCATGGATATTTTCCCACAAGGGATGAAATGGGAGGGGATGCGCTACACCCCTACCCAACGCATGGAAAACAGGTCTAGTAACCGCCCGGGTTACTCAGAGACGATATGGATGTCCGATGCGCATCTGTTACTGCGTCGGACTGGAGGATGTTGAATGGCGAAGGGTTGTGATGTTCCGACTGGGGGAGACGGATGTACGGCAGCCCGTTCATCAGGGTACCGGAAGAGCCCGAGTTTGCTCCGTCAGAGCGACGCTTAGACTTCTCGCCGGTGCTGTAACCGTAGATACTTGGACTGCAACCGCCGAGCGAGAGAAGGCTTTCGCTTTCTCGAGACATGGTTCTCGTGAGTCCGGAATCGGTGCCCGTCTGGAAACCGTCGGCCGGATCGACCATGTCAGCTCCGCGATATGTGTTGGATGAGAGGGAAGGTGGAGAAGAGCTGCTGGTTATATATCCAAAGACCATATCCTGGGCGCTCGACGAAACCGTCTTTGTGCCGTTTACCGAACTGGCGCTGCTTCCTCCGCTGGAGCTGGACATCGTTCCGGTTGAGGCCTCACTGCTCGTCGAAGAAGTGCTCTTGGGACCCCAGTGATTTCCAGCCTTGTAGCTCTGTCCCGGAGAAAAAGACAAGCCGGACAGAGACAGGCTCTCTGGAAGTGTAGTAAGCGAAGTGGGAGGACTGCTTAGCACCTGACACCGGCTCGTTGGGTTTGGGAGTGTCCGGTCAGACCCTTGACAGCTAGACGACAGAGAGGTTATGGCAGGGAAGAGCGACGGGATATCGGTAGACGGCGGCGGGACATGAGAAGAAGGCGTTATGTAAGGGTAAGCTGGCTGTCCCATAGGGCTTGCCGAGTCTTGATCTGAATATGGTCCTCCATTCTGTATTTTGTTAGTATCGGGGACCGGTCTCCACGCTTTGGGACTCCCTAGAGCTGCACAGTAACTAACCATTACACTCGAATTAGCATTGGGCAGCATGTAGGCCGGCGATTGAATGTTGAACATCGCCGAGGGATCTTCTTCGTAGTTGATATTGTAGGTAAGAGGATATTGGGTCCTTGTAAATGCATTCTGCTGGCCAGCTGTTCCTAGGTCATAGCCGGACTGCCGCGAATAAGAGGCTGCGCGGAGGGTTGGTGAGTTCGTTGAGAGAGCAGATGTTTTCGTGAAGTTCCCCAACTGTGAGCCAGACGAGGAAATTGCGTGTACTGCCGGGTATGGCCACCCGGAGTAGCTCGTTTTTGTGTGCACTTCTGATGAATTGACCTAGACGACGGGAAAGAATTAGATTGGTCTTCATAGTAGGACGTTAGCGCAAACAATGCTATGCAGTAGTAACTCACCCTCAGAAATTGGCAGTTGGGCGTGCCCGAACTCCGGCAGTTGGAGCATCCTTGTCCATCCCCGGGGTCACCACTGCACTTGATCTTGCGCTTTCGACAGCGACCACACTGATGGCACAGATTAGAACATTCTACGCACGAGACAGCTCAACGTACTGCAACTTGGATCCGCCGTCTAGGTGGCAAGGGGCGATTCTTGCCATCCAATTCGGCAGCTGGACTGACTCTACTGCTGCTCCCGTCTGAAAGTTCTTGCTGCCCTTCACTTCGTGTGGACTGAGAAACCGGTAGTGGTGTTTCCTGTTTCGACCGTCGATAAAAGTCGACCTCATCCTGATGCGTATAGTAGGTATGGGCCATTACTTGTCTTGGTTCAGCTTCCAAAGTCAACAGAAATCGACACCATGAACTGACTTACAGACTGTGTTGCAGCACAATTGAGAAAGAGACCGACAGAGAAATGCTCCAATGGTATATGGACAGCGAAGATGATGACCAAGAAGCCTACTAGACTCAGCAGAAGAGAGTGAACATGCTTAGGTATGTCGGTCGTCAAGTATTGAAAGTAGAAAAAGAGTGCGATGAAGGGACCTATCCGGAATCAGAGCAGATTTATGCCATATTTTGGCAGCGAGATTGCTATTGCCCTATTCTTCTTCCCCAGCAGCATGTCTATGCTTCGGACGTGGGGAATTAGACCCGTCATAATTCGCCTTGAAGGTCCGTGGGGTCAGGCATTTCGCCATTTCATTTGCTCGCCGTCAGGACGGTTTGATTTGGTGCCTGTGTTCTTTGTTGTTGTACCAGGGGAGAGTATGCAAACTGCCGTGGGTTGCACCTGGTTCAGGGTCTACGTGAGGAATCAACTAGGGCGGGTTTCCGATGGGTAACCAGACTACCAAAATTCCGGTACTGGGAGGCTCAGTTTCACCAAAGTAACGTCACACGCATTGGACACTGCCCTGGCGGCGATTGCAGAAGAATCAGTCCCAACTTGGAAAAATTAGGACGAGTGTCTGTGGCGCAGGAAGACATCAACGCCAACTGTTGCTGGGAATTAACCGAGTCTTTGGAGAGACCGCGAGCTGCCTCCTCTGTTGTGACAAACAGAGTCTGCTACTGTACTTTGCAGGCTGGCAATCACGGAAGCTTAGCTGAGTCTGCATGAAAGACTTTAGTCGCCGGAGGGCAAGCAGCCGCGACTGCGTTTGCCCATGTTAGAATGGGCCTTGGGAACGTACCTGTCAATTATCAGTTAACTGGCAAGGTTAAGTCGAGCGGTCGCTGCCAAGGGCTGTGTTTGCTCGGGGAACCGGTTGCCCGCCAAGCTGATTGGTCCGACTTCTGCAGATATAGGCATGAGAGCAAACTTGTCAGAGACGGTCGAGATTGGACTGCGATTTCGGCCGCCTGTGCTATCTAAGGCACGCTCGACAGCAGTCCTCGCTGTGAGCAATTATTTTTTTTGAGAACGTGTACCGCCAGGTTTTAATCCGGAGGTGGATGTACCCCAGAGTGTCCACGGACCTCTCGCAAACGAACGACCTCAACCCTAAAATGTCTCGGGACTATCTCTCAATGTCTCAGTAGACGGCAGCAACATCTAAGTGCTGTATTTTAACTGTGTAATCCTGAACGAGTGCCAATGGAACATGCATGTACAGACTGGTAGGAGACCTCTTCCCAACATAGACGTCCTTGAAGAGAGAGGGAGGGCACCCAGGATGGTTGGTCTGCTGGTAATCATTTCAATTGAGACCGGGCACCTTCCTCGCTCTCGATCAGTAAAAAAAATCCTGCTTGATATATGAGCGGCATGCAGTGAGATCCAGAGATCCACTTCGACGAACCAGCACTTGAAAAAATTCAACAGGTTGCTCGGGCTAATGGTCTTGCTACAGAAAGTATGGAGGCAGAAGCACTGTTGTCACCACCGCCCCGATTGGCTTTGGATTGTTTCGGCCAAAGAAGCGTCCTACCCGTCCCCATACACCTAACGAAAGATAGACGTAGCCAAGGGCGGCAGATAGCAGATGCGACTTCTCTTCCAAGGATCTAGCAATAGCATATGGTGACAGCCGTAGTGCCAGACCCCAAATCTTTCTTTGGGCTCTAGATGAGAGTCGGCAATAAGTTCCATGGCGAACGGAGAAGCATGTGAACATGCAGAATGCCACCAGCGGCGAAGGAGGCATGGCCCTTTGAACATTCTGGAAACAGCATAGAAGAATACGGCGGCTGAAAAGATGTCCCTGGCTTGCCGTGCCCCTGGGGTAATGTATATTTTATTTACGAAAGGAATTTGTCATAATCCATGGATGTCTGAGTAAGGGCGAAGTACAGCAGATCCCAGGGGTGTCCTGGGTTTTTCGTTTCATTTCAACTGCCGCCAAAGGGAGAAAGAATGAATTCCATCGAGATGTGGGAAGCTATCCGCAGACTTGAATATGAGAACCATCCAGGAACAATCACAGATTACATCTTGGAAATTGCTCTTGTGATGCATGTCAAATTGGTTCAAATTGCTTAGCGGAATGCACCCGTTTCAAAATTAGCAACCCAAAAGATTCTTTTCTGGGAGATAGCTCGAACGAAAGCTACTACCATGCATTTTCCATATAGGATATCGATGCAGCTAGATGCATCGTAGATCATCTGCAGGAGACCGTCCGTTTCTTGTCAGTGCTGGCGCCGTGAAACAGATGAGGGATCAGGATGAGTTAGCCCATCAGAATCCACATTCAGAACCGATCTAAGGACTGGCTCATTCGCAATTCCACTGTATAAGATGTTCAATTCCCAGAAAGGATAGTGAAGCAGGCTTCCATTTGGAACGGGGAAGTCCGGTGGGACGATGCCCAATCCTCAAACCAAGAGGCATTGTGCAGCGGCAGCCCTTCCTTGTCGCCGCATGAAATCATCCCAAGCTTCTTGCGAAGGTTGCCCCGATCTGGAAAGCGTAGGGACAGATTCAGGAACGACGCCATTCATGATGCATTGCCTTGGATGCTTAGGGTTCGGGTTGGACAGCTCAGTTTCAGAGATGCGGAGACACAGGGAAGGCCAGCGGCCCAGTCGAGAACATCGTGGTTACACAGGAAATGCCCATTGGCTGCCATGCTGAAGGCTTCTGTCGGCGCGGCCGTGGCGTCGATGGGCGGGAAGAGATGCTTGACGGATGCACGATGGAGAGAGGATGGAGGTGCAGCCGTCGCCGTGCAGATCTGGCCGGCGCGGCGGCCCCTGCAAAAGCCACCCGCGGAGCTTCGCCGCCCTCGCCGCTCTCCGCATCTCGTCCCAACAGCACGGCGGAGGGTCCTGACATCCGCAACCACCAGCCTGGGCTCAAGAATCTCCTCCCTGTCGCAGCCTGCCTTGCCGCGTCGACTGCCGCAGAGAGTCTCCGGGTTTTCTGTTCTTTCGCCTGCCTCAGTCGACCTCGCCGCAGCCTGCAGCGCCGCGATCGCGGACCGCCATGAGCGTGCTCCTCGAGACCTCCCTCGGTGACATCGTCATTGATCTCCTGGTCGACGCGTCTCCCAAGGCATGTGAAAAGTAAGTTGCGTTTGCCTTTGCCCTGCGCCGGTCGTGAACAAGCTGGAGTGGCTGAACATGAAGACTAAGACCTCGTTGTTTTGTTGTAGCTTCCTGAAGCTATGCAAGGTCAAGTACTACAACTTCTCGCCGGTACACAGCGTCCAGAAGAACTTCACCTTCCAGACCGGTGATCCCATTGGTCCTGGTTCCCCCGAAAGTGATGGCGGGTGTTCGATATGGGGCCTCTTGGAGGGCCCTTCGAAAAGGACCTTCCCGATCGAACTGCCGCCGAAGCTGAAGCACACGGAACGTGGCACGGTGAGCATGGCAACGGTCCCGTCGCCCAGAGACCCCGATGAGCGTCTTGCGGCAAGCCAATTCATCGTTACTCTTGGAGATAATCTCGACTACCTGGATGGCAAAGCGGCCATCTTTGGGAAAGTCGTGGAAGGCTTCGACGTTCTCGAGAAGATCAACGCAGCTTTCATCGACGATACGGGTCGACCGCTTAAAGACATTCGGATTCGGCATACGGTGATCCTCGATGACCCCTTCCCCGACCCTCCGGGTCTGGTCGTGCCACCAGAAAGCCCGTTGCCCTCGAAGGCTCAATTGGCCACTGTCAGAATCGCCGACGATGAAGAATTGGACGAGAACATGGACGAGGAGGCAATGGAGAAGCTTCGACGAGAACGGGAAGCGAGAGCCCAGGCGCTGACATTGGAGATGGTGGGAGATCTTCCGTTCGCCGAGGTGAAACCGCCTGAGAACGTGCTTTTCGTCTGCAAGCTCAACCCCGTTACACAATGTGCGTAATTGGCGAATGCCTACTATGGACAGCACTGCTGACAGAATAGCAGCTGAGGATCTTGAGCTTATCTTTAGCCGCTTCGGTCCGATCCTGTCTTGCGAGGTTATACGGGACAAGAAGACTGGTGACAGTCTGCAGTATGCCTTTATCGAGTTTGAAAACCAGAAAGACTGCGAGCAAGCTTATCTCAAGATGCAAGGCGTGTTGATTGACGACCACCGCATCCACGTCGACTTCTCTCAGAGTGTACGCTACCGTCTAGCATCCCCGCGATGTGAACGCTGCTAACCCACGGTGCAGGTCGCAAAGCTGTCACAGAGCTGGCGGGATGCCACCAACGCTAAGCGTGCCAGCCAAAGAGGAGGCTTTGGCGGCATATCTGGCCTGGAAAAGAAACGCCAGTATCGGACGGATGATTCCCGGCAGGAAGATCGCTACGGAATGGTGTTCGACCGGGAGGAGATGCGACGGAAGCCCAGCGAGCGTGAGTCGCACCGGTCGTCCCGACGCGAGAGATCGCGCAGCCGGAGCCCGAGGCGGAGGGATTATCACGACGACAGACACCGCGATAGACATCGCGACCGGCGCTACGACGACGAACGCCGCTACGAGCGCAGCCGTCATGATTCGAGAAACGACGATCGGTCTTACGACAGGCGACGGCGCTGAGAATGGCGGTGTGCCGTGTGGCGCTGTCGAGTTTTGTTTCTCAGCATGTTCTACCGTACCGTACATATGTATATGGGAATAATATAATGCATTGGGCAGCGGACATGGGCCGGGGTGTCGAGCTTTCTGTATATAGCAGGGCGTTTTGCAATCCAGCTTGGGAGTGTTATATCCAGCCACTCACGATTTCCAAGCGAACCGCGGAAGGGCCGGTTTCTGCTCCCAGCTCTGGACCAGCTGCTGCCAGACGGTAGCATCGACCGGGCGTAGCTGCGAGGTTGACAGGGAGCACTGCGTATGCAGTCGTACGGAGTAGATGTAGATGTATGCCGTGTGCAGTCGTAGACGTGTCGTATGGAGGGAGCAATACCTGTAACAGTAAGTCTAGCAGCACCACGCTGCGCCACGCAGCGGCGGCTGCCCCGCTGGCCCGCAGCCCAGAGGGGCCCAGACGCCAACAAAGACATTCTCCAGCGATTCTAGCCCGCATCGTGACGATAATCGACATCGATAGTCGTCTGGCCCGGCCGCGAGCTAGCAGCCCTGGAAGAACCGCTCGTGGCGGTGTGCGAGTGCCAGTGAGACATCCTCCCCAAGCTCCAGCTCCACCCCGCGCCCGCGGCCAAATCCAGAGCGTCCACGCTTCCTCCTGATATACGGCCTCTTGCCTTCTCCTTTCCCTCTCATTCTGCCGTTTACTGTTCAACTACTGATCTCTAGAGATACCGATACAATGGCTGCCGCAGTCGAAGAGACCGTTTCCAACCTCCGTGAGCCCTCCCCCGCGGAGTTTGAGGAGCTCAAGCAGCGCTACGAGGCGGCAGGACAGGGCCAGGTGTTCGCATTCTTCAACGAGCTGAAGCCGATCGAGAAGACTCAGCTCTTCCACCAGCTCTCCAGCTTCGACCCAAACCGCATCAACGAGCTGGCAGACAAGGTGCTGAACCCCTCCAAGGCCGCTGCTCAGGATGCGCAGCCCACACTCGAGCCCCTACCGGATTCTGCCACAGCCTCGCTCATCGACTCGAACCCGGAGGATATCCAGAGATGGTACGACGATGGTCTGAAGCTGGTGGCGGAGAACAAGGTCGCGGTGGTCCTCATGGCCGGTGGACAGGGCACCCGCCTGGGAAGCTCCGCACCCAAGGGCTGCTTTGACATCGGACTCCCGAGCCACAAGTCTCTGTTCCAGATCCAGGCCGAGCGGATCGCCAAGGTGCAGCTCCTGGCCCAGAAGGCGTTTGGCAAGGAGAAGGCGATCGTCCCGTGGTATGTCATGACCAGTGGACCGACGCGCAAGCCGACGGAGGAGTTCTTCGAGCAGCACAACTACTTCGGTCTGGACAAGAGCAATGTCATCATCTTCGAGCAGGGCGTCTTGCCCTGCATCTCCAACGAGGGCAAGATCCTCATGGAGACCAAGTCTAAGGTTGGTGGTCTAAAACCAGTGTCAACAAAGGGAACAAGGCACTGACTACGGTACAGGTTGCTGTCGCCCCTGACGGAAACGGCGGTATCTACCAGGCTCTTGTGACATCGGGCGTGCGGGAGGACATGCGCAAGCGCGGCATTCAGCACATCCACACCTATTGCGTTGACAACTGCCTGGTGAGGGTCGCCGATCCCGTGTTCATCGGCTTTGCCGCATCCAAGGACGTTGATATCGCCACCAAGGTCGTGCGCAAGCGCAACGCGGCTGAGTCCGTCGGCCTGATCCTCCTGAAGAACGGCAAGCCCGACGTCGTGGAGTACTCCGAGATCGACAAGGAGACCGCGGAGGCCAAAGACCCCAAGCAGCCCGACGTGCTCAAGTTCCGCGCTGCCAACATCGTCAACCACTACTACTCCTTCCGCTTCTTCGAGTCGATCGAGTCGTGGGCGAACAAGCTGCCGCACCACGTGGCCCGCAAGAAGATCCCCTGCATCAACATCGAGACTGGCGAGCCCATCAAGCCGGAGAAGCCCAACGGCATCAAGCTCGAGCAGTTCGTCTTCGATGTCTTCCCCATGATCCCCCTGGAGAAGTTCGCCTGCATCGAAGTCAAGCGCGAGGACGAGTTCTCGCCGCTCAAGAACGCCAAGGGCACCGGCGAGGACGACCCGGACACAAGCAAGCGGGACATCATGCAGCAGGGCAAGCGCTGGATCGAGAAGGCCGGCGGCGTTGTCGTCTCCGAGGGAGACGCGCCTGGCGTCGAGGTCTCTCCGTTGATCAGCTACGTAAGTTATCACCAGTTTCGTTTTCCACCTTAGCTATTACCATGCTAACACCTGATCCAGGGAGGCGAGGGCCTGGAGTTCCTCAAGGGACGCGAGATCAAGGCACCTGCTGTCATCGAAAAGGAGGAGGCAGCGTAAACCTGTGCTTTGTCGGAAACAACGCCCAAGGGTGGCGCTTTCGATGCTGGAGTAACGAGTTTGATGTCAACCACGAAGAAAAGTATAAAATTAATAACTTACACTAAAGCATAAGCATGAGCATACATACATAGACTACGGTCGATTATATTATATTTATATTAGCCTTTCATATTCGATTACAGCTGCGCGTATTGTGCGCTGCATAAAGCTAAGTACCTACAGCAGGTAGTTAGTCTAGTTCGGCTCGCAGGAATTGATACTCCATTGCGTTCTACACATTGTAATATTAATGCACATTACAGTACCTACAGTATATTAAAAAGTTCAATGACAGTAATCTTCTGTTTTTCTTTTTTTTTTTGGTTTCGGAGCCAGAACGGTGCCGCCCTAGAGGCTATAGTGTACTCAGTGATGGCTCGCTGATGCTCGCTGTGCATGTAACCAAGGTTTAGTGATCGCAAATAAACCGTTGGGCCACCAAGATTGTAGTCTTGGGACAACAAAACTGTCCATACATACTACCTACCAGGTGTTCAAGTACTATATATGAATCTTCGTTTGCGATCACCATCGAGAATATCAGTTCCCTCTGGATTGACTAGTCCCCAAAACAGTCTCTTGCCCCTCTCACATTTCACCCACAATCTCTCACTTTCAGCCGTCTGTCTGAATCACCACTTTTGTCTGCTGTGCATCGTGCGAAGACACTCAAGACTTCCAGCTGTTCATTTAGAATATCCCATTTGTTTATCATCCTTAGGTTGCACCCAGTGCAGTCGAGTAGTCTGTCAGTCAGAAAGAGACACTGTTGCTTCACATTGGCCAAGCGGGCTACCTCCCGACATGTCTGACCACGGGCTGTCTGAGTCGAACTCCCCGGCATCAGTCGCATCATTAGAAGAAGAAGATGATGGCACTGACTACACAGGAAACGGCCTGAGGCTGGATAGCTCTCCCTTTGGATTGGAGAAAATCTGGGACTACGAACCCGGCAGGCATCATCCTGTCCACCTTGGAGATCAGTTTGGGAAAGGGGGCCCATACCGGGTCATTCACAAGCTAGGAAATGGCGGATTCCGCCAATGTCTGGCTTTGCCGAGATCTCAAATTTGAGACTCCAAAGTACATTGCTCTGAAAATCCTCATGGCCGATGGATCCACCGACGACTGTCGGAAATTACTACGCGTGAACAAACTCAAGGAAATAGGCCTGGACCGAGAGGCTGGCGGAAAATACATTTGTCTACCTCTCGATCAATTCCGGATCAACGGCCCTAATGGATCACATCTTTGCTTCGTCTACCCTGTTGCCGGACCGCGGGTTTCTTGCATACTACATGTATTGAAAGGATCTGAAGACCCGGATAGGACCTCGCGGAAGATCGGCCTCCAGGCTGTACAGGCCATGGCCACGCTGCACAGCCTTGGGATATGCCATGGAGGTTAGTTAGTCCTCTGTCTTATCGCCTAGAGGCAGGTTGTATCTAATCATTTATCAAGATTTCACACCAACGAATATTCTCCTGCGAATCTCAGGCCTTGACGGCCTTCAGGAGGAGGAAGTGTTTCAGGCACTCGGGGAACCAGAGCTGGCGCAAGTTTTGACAAACTCCGGAGAGTGTCCATCCCAGCCAACGGCGCCGAAGTACCTCGTTCGTCCGGTCGATTTCCACAAAGGGACTCCCAGTTTGTGACGGACCAGGTATGCCTCATCGACTTTGGTGAATCATTTGAAGCTTCAGCACCACCAGAAGACCTTGGGATCCCAGAAGGCTATCGCTCGCCAGAACTCATACTGGACCACGCGGCTGGCATCGGTAGTGACCTGTGGGCTCTGGGCTGCACGCTTTTTGAGATCCGAACCGGGAGAAGGCTGTTTAGTCTGTTTGATGATGACGTGGATGATCATCTCTACTTCATGGTTCTGCTTCTCGGAAAACTCCCCGAGCCGTGGTGGACGACGACGTGGGGGGCCCGGAAAGAGTGCTTCGAGGATGAAGCAGATTCTGAGGCTCGTGCGATCAAGACTACTTCAGCCTCTGGGGGTACAGACAGGGAGGGGATCACCGGTGTGCTCAATCCCTCGGTTGCACGCGAACCGCGCTCGATCCAGGAGGCGCTTGCACCCGGACTTTGGTATGTGAATATGGGCATCGAGAATGAGATCCATTGCGACATTCCACGGGATGAAATGGAGGTTTTTGCAGATCTACTGGGGAAGTTACTGAAATATAACCCTAACGACGGTCTCTCTGCCAGTGCGGTGCAGAACCACCCATGGTTCAAGATGTGAGGTAACTTCTTGAGCGTTGCGTGTGAGATTAATGTGCTTTTCCATCACAGATTCCTGCCATGTATGTACATGTACCTGCTTGCACATTAGATCTGGATGTTATATCGACGCATCTCTTCCTGCCTAATTCGGAAATGCTGGCACTTGCATAACCCATCTATGCAGAGAAATGAACTGCACCAGGAGGAGCCTATATTTACCATGTACATTCCACACTGCAACCACGCTGATTCTAACAACTCAGCTACATAATCCTGCGTATCACTCAGGGTACGGCGGCGGCAAAGGCCTGGACCAGAAGTTGGCCTCTCCGCCGTCCGCACGGTACTCCTCCGCCGTCCGGCCCAGGCGGTCCCTGTGCAAGACATCCGCGCCGGCCTCCCTCAACACCTGCTCGACCTCTCTGCAATCAATCCGGCTGGCATAGTGCAGCGCCGTCCAGCCATCTTTGTCCGCAGCGTCGATCTCGACGCCCTTCTCGATGAGGAGGCGGACGGTCGTCGCATGTCCCCCCATTGACGCATAGTGCAGAGCCATGCGTCCGAAGCCGTCTCTGTTGCCCAGCGGAGCGCCGTTTTCGATGAGCAGTCTCACGACCGCGTCGTGACCGCGTAGCGCTGCGTATTCTAGGGCGCCTCGCCCGGAGACGTCGCGCGCGGCGAGGTCAGCGCCTCGCTCGACCATGATTCTGACGATGGATTCGCGGCCGTCTTCGCGCGCGGAGATGATCAGCGGGTGCTGACCGTATTTGTCTCTGGCAAGCAGGTTATCTCTCTTTTCGGACAGCAGCGTGATCACTCTCTCGTGGCCCCGACGGGCCGCCAGGTGTAGTGCGGTCGACTGATCTTGGTCCTTCGCGTTCTGCTCGACTCCGTGGTCGAGCAGCCAGCGAACGACGTCTTCGCGGTTGTGAACAGCAGCAAGATGCAGGGCAGTCTGGCCGTCTTTCTGCCTTCCCTCCTTGTCGGCTCCTCTGAGCACAAGGAGCTCGATGATATCTATAGACCCTTTCAGAGCTGCTACGTGCAATGGGGTCTGTCCGTCTTTGTCTCTAGCGGACAGGTTCGCACCAGCGTTGATGAGCAGATCGATGGTCCTGAGGTGTCCATTCTCGACTGCCAGGTGCAGTGCTGTCTGTCCGTTCGGCCCTTTTGCTGCCACGTCTGCTCCGTGCTTGATCAGGATCTCAACCACCTCCGCACAGCCATTTCGGGAGGCAATGTCCAGCGGCATGAACCCGTGGCTGTCCCTGACGGTCGTATCGATCCCTATGCTCAGCAGCAGTTTCATCATGACATGGTAGCCCTTTTCAGAGGCCTCGAGCAGCAGCTGTGTCTTGTTCGCCAGATTTAAGAGCAGGATGTTGACCATTGTGTCGTCCATGGGGTAGAGGCCATTTCTGTTCCTGTTGACCGTGATGTGATGGGCCTCAGGGTCAACTGGAGCACCATAGAAGATGAGCAAGCGAGCAGTGTCTAGGTGGCCGTTCTTGATGGCCAAGCTGATGGGTGTTTCATGCTCGTCGTCCCAGGTGTCCACTCCGACCCCTTCCTCGAGCGCCTCTAAGACGAGGTCGAGATATCCCTTAGCGGCTGCTGCGTGAAGTCGGAATGGCTTTTGTCGCACTTCGTGGTGTCCTGGTCCTGTGCCGTACCTCGACTTAACAAAGTCGGCCGCAAATTGTTTCATCGCCTCTCTTGCCTTAATGGTAGACTCATCATACGAGCCAAGAGCGTTGCTCAACACTTGGATGAGTTGCATGAATGTTCTCCCAGCATCAGCCCAGCGTTCCTCGTTGCCCAGCAGTTTTGCTTTCCTGTTGCAGAGATAGACGAGTTTCCCGAATGTATCTCTCGATAAAGGCTGCTGCGTCCATTGGTCGTCCGGATAGATTTGTGATCTGAGAGCGTTTATCACATCTTCCAGGATATCAGAGGGGTCTTGGAGCTTGTTTGCACTGCAGAGGGGAGGTATTAGCAGCCTGTATGCATCCTCGGTTGAGACCAGTCCACTCTGCTGCACGGCTTCCGCGATTCCTCGGATGCTGTCTTCCACCAGCGTGAACAGATTTGCGCCTAATCCAGGAGTGACGTGCGTCTTCCCTTCGAGTTTGTCTATGATTCGTGTCACATTCTTCAAGAAAGATGCCAGCAGATATTGGCCGCACGTTCTCTGCAAGGTCGCTCTTGTGACAACTCCCAAGAGTCCATCCGTCTCTCCGTTCGATCCCCTTTCGGTGGCTTGCAATCCTTGCAGATGAAAAACACGCATCTCGTCCATATTGAATTTGAGGCGAAAGCTGTTGAGGTCTCGGATTTGGTACTTTTGCGTTCCTCTGTATATCCACCAGTCGTATACGATACGGTTGAAGGTGCTATCTGGCCCAAGGATCCACAGGTTATGTACGGCCTCGGAGCTCGAGGCTCGCGGGAAATGCGACATCCAGAGAGAGAGCACGGCCTCCACTTCTTCTCTCTTGACTTCCCAGGCAGTCCATTTGTCGTCAACTTTCCTTCGCCTTAGGATGATCTTCAGTACCGCGTCTTCTGTGACCGAGGAAGGAGATTTCTGGACCGAAATGGGCAAATCCCAGGTGAATTCTCCCATTTGCTGAAAGTCCCTTTTGATAACAATGTCCCCCGTCGGCCTGAAAAGATGATTCATAATAGCTTGTATACTCCGGACAACTTGGTCGACCGTCTCGGGGAATATGCTTGGCCACCCAGCCAGCTCTGCGAGTCTGATTCTTGTGCGTAGAACACGGGAGGCAAGGCAGGATGCCACTGCGCTATCTCTTTTCTCTAGACGGGGACTTACAAGAATCTTCCCGTCTTCACATTTGTTAATTATTTTTGCCATGGTATCGAGTTCGAAGCCTGCCGGTAATTCTCGAGCTTTGGGCACCATGGACAGGTTCCGCCGGATTGCAACCCTTAGAACCACCATGATGCCAGTTGCGAGGAGCTGTGCAACGGCCGCGGACCAGTGCATTGCACGAAGTCTGTGTGATGTCAGCATGAAAAAAACAAGTGGCAAGCGTCAAGAATAGATACCCGATGAACTGGAGGACGAAACCTGCAAGAAGGATTTAGATTTGACTCCCCAAAGCTGAGCGACTGTCAAACTTACAGATCACGCATAATATTGTGCCAAGGAGGGTCGGAATCTCCAATCGCTCTAGTTTTTTCGTCTTCCTAGAGGTTCTGATTACCTGCTGATTCGGAGTGTTATAGATAGCGAAGGATTTGAAGACCTGGTCACCAACAATCTGGCCGCGTTGTAACCACACGATTTGAAAAGGGGATCTGTTCGTGTCAGCGGCTTCCCAGACCTCTTCATCCGTGCTCGCCTCGACAACGTATGCACAGATATATGCTCCCAGAGTCATACCGACCGTGCCCACGATGGTGAAGGGAAATGCGTAGGATGGAACCCCGAACATCAACCTCATCTTCGAAGGCACGGTTATCAACCCGTCATACACAAAGATACCTAACTGCAAAGTCGCGCCGATCACCGCTACCAGAACCAGTTCCCAGGTCGGGACCGTGCCGCCGGAGATGTTCAAGAAAAGATTCGGCGGCAGCCTTGGCTCGCCTGAAGACGACCCGGACTCGGATCCCCTGCGTGAGTTTCCGGCGTCGCCTGATTTGAGGATATATAGATTCTTTGCTATGGCGGTGTCCAAGGTGTATACTTCGGCGGAGCTGTTGCCGTCGACATTGTCAGTACTGTCCACGCGATATATCAGCTCCAACATAGACGGGGTCCCGACGACCCGTACGATGCCGACTCCGTTCCACAGTTCGCAGATATCCGACGACGTGGAGCTGCAGGTGCATTTACAGAAGTCAGACAAGCGTCTATCAATAAGTATATAAAATGTGAACGAATCCTCGATCACTCACCTCATCAGCTCGAGCTCCGCCGAAGCCTCAGGCTCCCTGGCCCTTCCGATCACAGCCTTCAGCCACCGGCTTCCCCCGACTCTGATGGCAGAAACGACACTGGTCAATATCCCGATGGGCGCGCATGCGAAGATGAAATTCTCTATCCACGAAGTGCTGTGGCTGAGGAACTGGAGTGCGACCTGTTCGCCGAACAAGGTGAGGAGCGGGGCTGTCTAGATGTGAGCTTCTCTTTTTTTATTCACAGGAACAACAGCATAAAGAACAAGAATCGAAGAAGACGAAGGAAAAGGAATTCAAAACCTAAATCATTAAAGAGACTATTCGAAAAATTATCATCTGTAAAATCCTCGCCGCAATCTGCAGCTGCGGTTGTGGTGGAGGGATGGCCAAGGAAGGCGACGATCAACGCGAACAAGAACATCATCATCATCATCATCATTATCATCCACCGGTGTTTTCGGGAACTCCCCCAAGATTGCACGTGTCTTAGATAAAAAGTTAAACAAGGAGAAGAAAGCTCTCTACCGCGCATCATTCATCTAAACCCTCACTGAAAAAAAAGAAATCCTCAATGTTTATATTATGACCCGCGTTATATCTTCTGATCCTCTCTCTCTGCCCGCGTGTTCAAAGTAGTTGGATAGCAAGGCTGGAAGAGCCGCATCGCTCATCACCCATACAGAAGGAGCCTACAGCCTGACAAACCTCCACGTCGGTATCCTGCTAGCTGAGGCTCCTTGCGCCCCGTCCAGTCGGCCAGATTCCCCTGCACCGAGTGAGCGGTTCGTGGCTCAGCCTTACGCCTCTGAAGCTGAGACTGAAGGCGGCAAAAAAATAAAAACACAGGTTTCTCCAAAGAGGGCACCCAACATGACATAGAAGAAGAAGGCACCTACCTCCATATTGAAGGCAAGCAGTCGGCGTGGCGAGTGCCCAGGTGGGGTGTGACATAGGGCTAACAGAGAGAAATTCCCTGTTCAGGAAGTTCAAGTCGTCATGGTACAGTACATGCTACCCTAAGTAGTCCGTAGGTAGTCGGAGAGGCCGAGGAAGGAATTTTCAGCCTCATCCTTGTTTTATCTATAGCACGCACGCAAGCAAGTAAGCAAGCAAGAGACCCGTAGGGAGGGACCAATCGGCACAGGAACTTGGAAGTGTTGAGAGATCTTTCTTTTCTAGAAGCTAGCGGATACATACCTGGTCCATAGGTATAGGTAAGCTGCTAACCAATTGGATTAGACGTGTACTTATGTACTCCACGATAATGTACAGTACAGTACATGATGCTAGATCGGGTTTGATGGTTCAATTGGTACGTAACAACCATCATGCATCAAGTTCAGCCGTCACAGATGATATACTGTATTGTACACACTTAGGCGCCAGGGTCAGGTATGGTAAGCAGGCAATATACCTAGTAATCTCCTAATATTGCCCCATTAGGTACGTACAGTACCTTGTATCTTTTATCCAATCTGGTGCCGGAGCTTCGGAGATCTTTATATATATAGTTCATCTTTAAGCTCAGGTACCGTAGCCTATGCCCTCAATAATTGAAGATGATGCGATAGTATCTAATAGAACCATAGAACCCTATCTATTATTATGATATAATGAGATCCTACAAAAGAAATGTCAGACTACCCAATGTAAGTAACCGTAGTATATTGAATTGAAGAGGCTGAACAGGAACAGGTATGGATCCCGCATACAAAACAAGTACAGCACCTACCTACCTACCCAAGTAAGTACCCAAGTGAGTGCTCAGGTATAGTAAGTAGTAGTTAGTAGGCAACGAACTGGTCCGCTCCGCCCCGCCCCGCCCCGTCCCGTCCCGTCCCGTCAGCATCCCGCTCCACTTGTTCTGACCAGTGTTGCGTTGCGCCCGTTGCGTTGCGCCTATCATCATTAAAATTAGAATCAGGCCTGGAAGCCCTTCCATCTGACGATCCATATCTACAGTATCTATTAGAGTGAGGCTGAGCCCCGCCCGCCCGCTTGGGCTGCTTACCCGACAAGTCTTTTGTCTTTCTCCGCGGGAGTAGGCAGCGCGCGGAAAGTTTTGTCCATTTGATTACCTAGTTCCCTGGGTAGATATGTACATGTACCCTACGTATATGCAGGGCAAGGAAAGTAAAGTACTACCCTATTATTCCAGTGGAGAAAGGCCCCGGAGAAGGCTTCCAACCACAGTCCCTAACTGACCCCTCCGGTTGGGACAGGAGGGGCCAGAGGTCATTGTAACAATGTAATCTAGTCTAGTCTAATAATATGTGAGGAATGCACGTGGGGTTCCTGCCAGCTGGCGGGGTAGGGTAGGGTACCTACCTGCCTAGGTAGGTAGGTAGATGCGAGACACCTGATTGCTCCGGGGTTGAGGCTCAAAGATCGTGGTCTGATTGGGTCGGGCACTGGCAATTCATAAGGCATGAGATCTATTTCTGGATTCAGATTTGGATCCACTCTTAAGGCTTTTTATATTATTTAGGAATGCATGTGATATGGACATTTTATCATCGAGTCACTCTGCTACAAGAGTAAAAAAACATAATGTGACGTATATATGTAACACAGGCAGAGCAACTTTAAAGGATAAGCGCTTATTTCCATTTTCCCAATTGATTCATTGCAAAAGGAAAGTCCTGAAAAGTTTCTAGCAGAGAAAAATCCAAAAATGAGATGTAAATTGCGGGATGAGATTCCCCCCTTCACGCCGGTTTCTGAGCTATAATGACATGGCTGTCAAACATATCGTTAGTGTTTTGCAAGTTCCAGGTCATCCATAAGATGTATTTCCTCATGTTGGTTCTATTATCAGGAAAATTGAAGCAGAGTTAGGCAAGGTAGGTAGAAGTACTCACAAATCAAAAACATAACGGATATCCTTTCTCATCACGTCCGCTCGCACTTTCTCGTTGAGGGCATTGACTTCCTCCTTGGACCATCCTAGCACCTCTGTAAAAGGGGCAAGGGTGAAGGCCTCGACGCCCTCGATGAAATCCATGGCTAGAAAGGCGCCGATTTCTTTCTATATCATGTAACAGTGTTAGTAAGAGACAGTAAATTAACATAGTAGCAGTTGAACTTTGAACTTTTATAATGTTATCAAAAGAGCCTTGGTAAGTAAACTTACCAATCTCTCATCCTTCGGCCACGTCCCCATGGGCATTTTGAAAATCCTCTCATCGACATTGACAAACCCAGCCTCTTGGACCCAGCGCTTGAGCGAACGCATCGGGTCCAGTGTGCAGCCGACTTTGTCGCAAGCCTGGCTGAGGAGCCGCAGCATCTGCACGACATGGTTCTCATCGGGCTTGAGGGTATCGTCGTCCGAGTAGACGTCCGGGTTGCCATCTTGGAATTCGACCCAGCCGCCTGGCTTCAGGTTGCTGCAGAAATCTATTATTAGCCCCAAGAGCCTAAGAAGAAGCGGTGATTTTTTTTTGGTGATCGTACTTATAACACCGCCGCACGAGTCTTGGTCAGTCGCGAATGGATGCGGCCATGTACCGGCAGTGGATGTAGTCGTACGGTTGGATGTCCACCCAGTCCTGTTCGACGTCGTCTACGAGGAACTCGACGTTTGGAGGGGTCCTAAATGCGCATAAGCTAAGAGACCGGCTTCAAGTCCCGATGTAACTTGACAGCATCCGCATATATGAAAACATGCCATTGAGGCTGAATGGGACTGAGGTCATTGCCGATGATCTATACCTTATAGCATATTTCAGAATAACTAAGCGTAGTGAACTTTTCCAATTCTCTCGAATGAACTCACCCTTTCCGCCGAGGGATACTGCTCACCTGGAATTCATCAGTGTGAGACCATCATAAATTGAACAGAAATAAAAGAAAAGACCTAGGTACCACTAAGTAGGTAAATAGCCAGGTAACTATGTTAGCTAAGTTGAGCAGATCGCGTGGATTACGGCACTGGCACGGCGGTCAAGCTGATCTCTAAGTTGGTACATACAGTTGTATAGGCCAGATCCCCGTTCCCGTCCCTATATCCAGAATCCGCATCCAATCCGGATTGATGGGAGCCAGAAACAGGCGATCACCCAGGAGTCTGGTATAGACATGGTGGCGCATGTCGAGTCGTTCTTGTTCCCGCTCGTCGTTGGGAATTTGTAGCCTGCATCAATCAACGATCAAGTTCCGCTCATTGACTCGAGTGTGAAAAAAAGAAGGAGAAAGAAAATTGCCATGGCAGCATGCATAGATACCACTTACTCCCTGCCCGATAGCTATGATAGCGGCGGCCATGCTTCCACTCGTAGTCTCGCACGGAGTATGTCGAGCTAAGAATTCGATTGGAATCAGCGAGAGCGCTACGAGGGTACCAATTGGCCGGGGGTACGGAGTATGCGTCGATCATACAGTTCGTATCTGTAGACAGACAGGTTTTCCTGCTGGACCGACCTCTTATAAGGACCTCCGCGGGTGTTCGTGTTCAATTCGAAAAGAAAAAGACGTATGGACATACTTCAGTATCCACTTCCAACGCTGGTGCACGCACTTTAGCCGCTTGGCCCATGTTAGGTCGTCAGCAGCTCTTCGGGGCCTGTTCTTTATTGATATGAAGAGGATGGTTGGGATCGGGATTGTTTCCCAAAGGGACCGCGTAAGACACACCCCTGTCGGCGCCCTGCCAGCTGCAGGCGAAACCCCGCTTCTGCACTACAACCGCGCTGGTACTCTGCAAGACCTGCTAGTATGGATGCAATGCATGCATGGTCCTCGAACATCGGATCAGGATAGATGTAATCACATCTCCGGAGTATTTGTCATTGACAAGGGATGGTCGATTGATACTTATGCATCAGGAAGACATCAGAAAGGGCAAAGCCAGTTGGTTGCAGCCCGAGGCCCTGCCCGGACGGGACCCTTCTTCGAATGTCGATATCGGTATGTTCGTTGTTACCAGAGCTCTCCATTTTACGTGTACTTGGCCCTGTCGTCCGTTCAGCAAGCTCATTCAGCGTAACAAGGTTGATAGGTAGGTACTTCCTAAGTATTCTTTGCGAAATATTGTAGATAGAGGCATTTGAAAGCATGCAGGGAATTGCATGTACGTGTACAGTACATGATGCTGTACGAAGATTCCAAATATTAGTACCTGCCTATTACTTCCCCACAGCACTCTCTCTTGAAATGGTCTCTTCGATATATGCTCTCAAAGCAGGACAAAGGACCGACCCGCCAGGAATCTCACCACAACACCTTCTATCAGCCTCAGATACACCCCATGCTCAAAATAATACGACCTCAGCACAGACAGAAGATGCGTCCCCCAGTCACTAGAAAAGTGCTCGAGATAGAACGCCTTGGCAAACTCTCAGTGCTCGGGATACCAGCCCGCCATCTCCCAGTCAATGATTCCGACAACGTGCCCGTCTTTGACGATGATATTCGCATGTCTGAGGTCGCCGTGGGTGAAGACGATCTGGTGTTCGGAGATGTCACTGAGCGTCTTGAGGACAGAAGAGTCCACAGGGCCTGTTGACTTTGCAGTAAATGCCTCTACGATTGCGGCGTTGAAGGCTCCTTCGCTGCCGAGTGGTCCTATAAGCAGTCATAAGATATATGTCAATGTCAATTGAACGAAAAAAAACCCCTAAGGGATGGATATGACCGAACTCTTACAATCCGTCGACCACTCCAACAGCAAATCCGTAACCGGCCCCCGATCAACCGAGCCAACATATCCAGGCGCAGGAAACGAGCGAAGACGCTCAATATAACCCTTCAACTCCGCAGCAATCTGCGATTTCGTATCTCGATCAAACCCATCCCATGCCTTCTCCAGCGTCTTGCCGTCCATATACTCCATGAAGATGCAAGTATCATACAGACTCCCAAAGTCATCAACATCTCTCTCCAACGTCCCGTTCGCATACGCAGCATGCAGCTTCGGGACCGGAAGGACGGGACTTGCTCCGCGATGAACGCCATCGTCTTCGCCTCGATGAGCGATGCGTGGGTGCCGTATTTCACCAGCACGGTTGGTGAGATCTTCAGGAGCAGAGTCCCGGCGCCGACAGCGACTGTCTCCGACTTTGATGGATAGACTTGATCTGGTGGTATGAGCTCGTGCCCGGGGGCTTGGTAAGCACGTGGATCTGGGGAGTTGCAGTTGAAAGGTTTGAGAGTTCAGGCATAGCAGCTGCCTGGATGGCAGCGATTGAATACCATGTTCTGCTTATAAGTGATATGTACTAGGTAATACAAATTGCTGGAATGGATCTTACCACCATCTTTAACTATCTTGGAGCTTTTCCACTCGAGAGTATCCTTCTAATCACACATTATGTTGAAGACAGGTGACCAAGACAAGGACCCCCTCAAGACAGATGATTGCCGATTAGGGCGGGGTGAACCTCTGATCTATTTCTGCGGCTAAGCCACTGGGGCGAGAAACCACAAGACAAAAGAAAAGAGCCCAGTGGGCAAGAGTTCAGCATAGTAAATGTGAAACAACAGCAGAATAAAAAGGCCATGATTTTGTTTTTCTTTTGTTGTGTCTACAATTGTATACAGCTTTATGCACGCGGTAGGAGGACCTGTATAGGTAGGTAGAGAGAGACCGTGATCTGTGCAGGCCATGATTTTATTTAAAGGACTAGACACATTCTGTTGGAGTGTAAAGTTGAAACCTTGAGAATGGAAAGTATGGCGTCACACCTTTTTAGTTCAACACATTCCAGTCTTGTCCTTTTGGTTGGCTGCTCGGTAATGGTGGCCCAGTTGCCCAGCAGCATTTCAAGTTGGGCAACTGCTCTTAAAAAAAAATGAGGATTTCAAAGGTACCAGAAATGAAATCAAGCCCCAGACACAAAAGCACTGTACTGTACATACATACTACCTTCTACGTATGTTGCAGAACCAGCCTGAGGTTACAGCTATTTACCTATACCGTTCTGTCTACAGAACAGCAGACCACTGTAGGAAAGGATATTCCATAGTGGTATGTACAGCACAGGGCCTGCCCATCATCTATACATACTTTATAGTAAGTAAGTAGGTATCTACCACTCTTGACAACATCCACTTCACAAATAAAACAAATAAGGGCTTTCCTCCGCCTATCACATCACATCACATCATACCGTCCACAGACATGTATAGACTCGTTGTAAACTTCCATCTTCTAATAAAAAGTACCAGTAATCAAGAACCCCCCTGCGCAGCGCAGGGAGGAGGAGGAGCAGGAGTAGGAATAATAGGAGGTAAGAGGAATCTCCTCATCACACCCTCCGCCCAACTTCCAGGAAACCCCAACGTCTCCGCCTCCCTGATGGCGCGCTCCATGCGCGCGATGTATTCTGTTTTTGGCGGGCCGACGCGGACGCGCTCCTCGTCGACGTACACCAGGACCGTCACAGTCACGGTCTCGGTCTGGGTCTTGATCCCAGTCTGAACATGTTGTTGTTGTTCCCCGTCGTCGACCAGCCACCTCGTCACCACGGCCGGCACATACCACTTATTGTACGCGCCTTTCCCTTGCTCCCTGGGCCGAATGGCCCGATTAAACTTGACAGGCGGCGCCAGCAGCGCATCGTGATCCACGCCCTCATACGCATCCAGTAGGCGCTCGTCCGCGGGCGTCAGCTCGTACAGGACACCGTAAACGGCATCCTCTGGCCCAGAAACAGGGACGTCATCCCCGTCCGTGACCTGCCTCCCGACCCGCAAGAAGTCTTCCGGCGGAAGGACGTTGGCATAGCCCCGCTCGCAGATGAACCAGCGCCAGCGGTCGAGGCGCGCAATTGCGAGGGGCCGGGCGGAGACGGACGGGTCGTGCGTACAGCGCTGACGCATCTGCGTGAAGGAGAGGTTGGAGCCGTAGGCGAAGTAGAGGGGTCGCGGGGCGGAGAGTCGGATCTCCCCCGGACGCGGGTGCGGGTGTTGGCGTTGGATGGCAGAGCCAGGCTGACCGGACTCGGACTCCATTTATTATTTTTTTTAAAAAAAAATTGAGCAGGGATGTTTGCAAAGTGCGCCTGCTTGGGTGTTTGTTCTCTCAACAGAGTGAATAATGTCCGAACGTGATGTGCCTGTCCTAACTAGCTAGAGCTGAGCTGCTAGGTGGGTAGAAGTAGGGTGCTTCATGAATAATAAGATTGTCGAGAGCTGACAGTAGTAACAACGGCAGCACTAAATTTGATCAAGGATTGGGTAGTAGGTATCTAACCATGTACCTATTACTCCGTATAGCACAATGAAGAGGAGGCCTTGTCAACAAAGATGCCCCACGGACGCACCAGCGCCAGCACACATACATAGACTTCGAGAAACAGAAATCGCTTTGACCAACTTATCCTCAGCCTCGGCACTAGCCTGACCCAGCACACCTACCCGTACATACATACATCATACATACATACATATATATATCAAAAATTCGGCATGAAGACAAAAAAAGCCAAATCACAAGCAGAGAGCGACTCACTACACCTCATATGGCCTAATCTAATTCATAGGTAGCTACAGCCTACTAGCCACAGATAGACCTGGATCTTACAAGAAGACAAGAACAAGTCAATCATCTTCATCCTATTTATTCTATATTTATTTCTCTTCTAGAATTCCAAACAAAAAGAAACAATCCAAAATCCAATATGAATAATAATAAATAAATACCTACAAACATCTCCCCTTCCCTCCTTCCCTTAAGGTTCTACCAGGCAAACCAAACTTCTCTTTCTCTCCCCCTTTTCTTTTCTTCTCACCCCTCATAAAACTCCAATCGAGAAACGAACCAACAAACCAATCAACAAACAAAAAACGGTCAAAACAACAAAAGAAAATCTACATACACACAGACATGCATACATACACCAAAACCCCACAACCCCCAACCCCAACTGACCAACAACTTATGCAGATATGTAAATATGTATCCAGGCACGCACCGACCAGATAGACATCAGATGATATACAAATTACTAATCGGCACGCCCTGCGACCGGATGCGGTACCGGCGCTTGATGCCCACGCCCGCCGCGGCGCGGAACAGCTCGTACGTCTCCTCGCCGCCGCCGACCATGACCATGCTGAGCGGGCGGTGCCGCGGGATGCCGCCCGCCGTGACCTGCGCCTCGTCAAGGTGCGGGCGGATGAGGTACGGCTCCGCGGCGAGCGCGGCGAGTGGGAGGGGCGGTTGCGAGCCGAAGCCCGAAGATGAAGACGAGAGCGAGGTATATGAAAACGCGTGCTGGTGCTGGTTGTGTTGGCTGTGACCTGCAGCGTCATCAGGCCCCTCGTACGACACGACCACGACGAGCTGCAGCGCCGACCGCGACGGCGGAAAGGCCGGGATGTTGCGCAGCTTCTGCGAGAAGCTGCACCCGCCGCGCTTGATGACGACGACCTGGTGGTTGCGCACCACGTGGAGCGGGAGCCGGTGGTCGCACGTCTCGTCGGAGAGGTAGACCGTCGACCAGCTGAGGCGGTCCGTGGACGGTTTGCCCGAGTACGTGAAGATGGACGCCTCCTCGACGTCGGGCAGCGGAGCGGAGCCGAGGCCGATCGGCGTGATGGCCGGGAGGGAGAGCCGCACGATCGACGAGGAGGATGAGGAGGAGGAGGAGCTCTTCGGACGAGATTGTTTCGGTTTCGGTTCCGACGGTTGGGGAGTTTCTCGCAGCATGGACGACACGTGGTTCATCAACGTCGTCAGGGCCGTTCTCATCGTCGAGGAATGCGAATGCGGGTACGCAGCAGCAGCAGCAGCAGCAGTAGCAGGAGTTCCGACCTTGTCGTCCGGAGCAGCAGACGGGGACGACGAGCGATGATGCTCGTGGATCACGGGACTTCGACTTCGATGATGCTCACGCTCATGCTCTGCTGCTGCTGCTGCTGCTGCAGGATCTCCTCGAGGAGCGTCTGCATCAGCGGTATCATTTCGTTGTCGTTGCCGGAGGAGCTCTGGATTCACGTCAATGACGATGTCAAGCATGATCGGGTCTCGGATCCGAGTGAAGTTCGGGTCCGCGGGATTGAGAACATCAAACGTGATCTCGCGAGATAGATATACCTTCTCGTCTTTCCCAAGCGGCAGGTTGTTGATCACCTGGATTCGGAACCCTTCCATGTAGGGCGATGAGGCTGCGTCGTCCAGAGGAACGTCCTGGATCATCCCCAGACGGAGGCCTCCGATGGCCTTGATGAGGATCCCATCCCGGACGCGCTCCAGGGCTCCAGGGCCAAGAATCATGCTCGGCAGCGTGGGGAAGGAAATATCGAGCGTCGGACGGATGGCCATGGGTGCGCTCGTCGCGTTGAACGGCACCAGTTCAAGGGGCAGAGTCCACGGATAGAACGTGTAGTTCGACGGCGAGGACAGATCGGACAACGTCACGCTGGGATGATCGCTCGCATACTCCAGGAGCGCACCCTCGACCTCATCCCGCTTCGGCATCAGATGCAGCCGGGCCAAGCTCGCGGCATGGAAGATGTCAGGGCGCGCCGCCGTCGAGGACTGACTGAACGGTGGAGGAACGGGCGGTAGTTGGCACATTCCCACCTCCACCTCCACCTGGATACCGCCCGACTTCTCCCTCTTCTTCCGAGGACGGGCCGCCGTGTTCGCGCTCTTCGGGATAATGAGAGGATGCCCCTCAGTTGAGAAGACAAATGGCGCGTCGATATTGTTCAGTGGGTGGCCGGGATCATACAGCAGGAACATGTACTTGGCCGTCTCCCCGAGGAAGAAGCTCTCCATGCGATCGCTGAGCTCACCGTTGCGGACATCCTGCAGCCCAGCCCAGCCGCACTTGGTCCAGCACCTCCGCTTGATGTCGCGGAGCACCATCTCGCCGACGTGCAGATACCACGGGTCCTTCGTGGCCCGGTACAGGTAGTAGGTCGACTCGATGAACTCCGGCCGGCCACCCCACCATCCGAGATCGCCCTCGACGTTGCCCGTAGCGACGTTCCATCGCTCGGGGAGCGCAGAAAACCGCGTCCAGACAGCGGTTGCAAGCAGGTGGATTTCAATGGCCTGGTCGAGGTCGCCGGCGAGGGTCAGCAGGCCGGGATAGTAGGCACTGAGGCTGTCGATCCAGAAGGCCCGCGTGGCACCCGTGTAGATGTCACCCTGGACGAAATGAGGGTGCTGGTACCCCGATCCCCGGTAGAGGTGCCGCTTCACTGACGCGTGCGAGTCCTGCCAGACCCGGAGGAAGGCCTCCGCCGAGTGCTCCTCCTCGCTCAGGGGCAGGTAGTAATCATCCAGAATGCTCCAGGGACTCTGGGGATCAAAGTCCGGGCGCTCTCCAGACGACAGCAGAATGTAGGACTTGAATGCATATTCGAAGAAGCTATCTATCCCCGCTCCGATCTGCAACAATGCCAGCTATCAGTCATCACAATCCAGGATCTGCATGTCTCGTAGATAAGGATAAGTAGGTACGCACCCCGGTATACGAATTCACCCACTTCCCCGACTCGGCATCGATCCCGGCGCCAATCAAACCGATATCACTCCTCCGGGACCAAACGGCCCAAAACGCGCGCTTCGCAAGCTCCTCGAACCTCCCGTCGCCCGTGAGCCTGCTCAGGACGGTAAACTCCAACACGAGACTGCCAGCGCCCGCGCTGCAGGTCTCCGTGATCTCAGGGCTACTCGACGCAGCGGTACCCTTCGAGCAGAATTCGCTGTCATCGTCGGCACCTCCAACGTTGCCACAATTAAAGGCCGCGTTGTTCAGCGGCGAGTTCGCATAGAACGTAACCCCATGCCGGAGGTTCACACGTGGGTAAGGGAGCCCCGTCGGCGTGAAAAAGGCAGGGAGCAAGCGGTTCCCCAGGTCAAAGGCCAGCCTGAGGAGCTGGCCGTCGTAGACGAACCCATTATCCCATTGAATACCCCTGCTGCCCTCTGGAAACGCCGACTTATCCCACGCTTTCGCGAACGAGGTCTCCGGTTCGGGGGGCGCGTACCCTCGGACGGGGAGTTCGCCCACGGCGAAGAGATGGGCACTCAGCAGCCCACCGAGCCCTCTGATAACCGTCTCAAAGACCTGGACCTTGCTGTCGACATCGAACCCGCGCGCCCTTTCACCCTGCCCAGCAGGACCGTCCGAGCCGTCCCCATACAGCCTCACCAGATCCCTCACACCGTCTTGGAAGTATCCCCACGCCTTGTTGCGGCCGGTATCGCCGTCGCCGTCGCCGCTGCTACTCGAAGATGCTAAGATCGCGAGGGTGGACAGGCTGTCGATCAGGGTGAGCGAGTAGTTCCCCAGGACGTCGTTCAGCTCGATGTGCGCGGGGTTGGCGCGGTCGCGCGTCAGCGGGCGGCAGGACAGAGGACGCAGCTCGTCCTCGGGGAAGGCGTGTTTCATGTAATTCTCGAAGCCATGGTAGAACATGTGCTCCGTTTCCGTCCTGAAAGTATTCATCTACCGGTCAGCTTGCGGATCCCATCCGACGATTGAAGCAGGGGTCACGAAGATCAACCAATGCGTACCTGAGCTCCCTAATCTGACTCTCCTTCATCCCCTGGGCCAGGGGGAGCCACAGCGACAGCAGCAGGACCCAGGTCATCCATGTTGAGCGGAGGCCGGACATCAGCGAGCACCGGCATCGCGTGCGCATCACCGGAGAAGCAGAGCGATTGCGCTGGGCATCTGAGCGTCCCTGGACAACGCCAGATGGTCCCAGGGCCTTGTCACCGGTCAAGTTCTCAAACCGAGTAGACGAGAATGAAAGAAGCCGGCGTGCTCTTTGCTCGTTGAGGACCAGCGAGGTCACATGTGAGGGCGACTTCAGGTGTTGGCGGCCAGACCGTTCTGCGAGGAATGGCCACCTATCCCGATTTCCGTTTACATCAGCAGTGCACGCTGCCGCCAAAACGGCAATATCGAAATCACGCAATTCCTCGACATAAACAGGCCTGCAAATCACTCGAGTATTATTATGTAAATGCTGTATTAAATGCAGGTAATATCTCCACGACAATGCTGAACATACGTACAGTCCATATCCAGAAAGATATACAGGCTACCCGATTTCGCGCTTGAAGTCATCACCAGCCAATAGCAAGCCAGAACCGTGTACCATGTCAAAGCTCTACAAAGGTAGCCGCGGAACAGCAGCTCCATGCACTTTATTAGAAAACTCCATGTCATAGTTTCTACCTAAGGCAAGGCTAAACCATGCGATCCTCCTCCGACGCGGGAGGACGCCCGGCGACGCGATCCGGGGCGATGGACCGTGGTTGCGCGTGGACAACATAATCAACACCATTATCAGACGTGTAGCTCGGAGGACGAGTCGCAGTATCCGGCCTGCTTTCGCCATTCTCGTTCACTGTCGGCATCGGTTCGACGCGCTGCCAGTACAGCAGGTTTGGGTTTATCCTCTGCGACAGCTGTCAGCAAGCGAATGTGGGTTGCACTGTTGAAGCCGACAGTAGGTACTCACCACGCTGCTTCTCCAGAGGCCGTATGCCGGCGGCGGTGGTCTGACTTTCTCACGTTCCTCACCATCCGCCGCTATCTCCTCGTCCCGCGCAAGAATCACATGGATCGGGCGCTCTGGTTGAGCATACCCCATCGGACCAACTCTGCTCGGTACCCGATTCGTGGCGACCTCGTCTCTGGGGCCGCGAAGCAGTATCATGGCAAGACGGAGCAGCGAGTGACAGAAGACAACTGTGAAGATCATGATCAAGAGGATCAGCAGGACTTGAAATTCTTGACCATAGGCGGAGCTGGAAACTGCGAACGCGAGGTCTGCAACCGTTAGCCCATGCATCCACCTGTATCAGAAATGTCGGGATAAACCATACAGACTGCCAGCACTATAGCAAGCACAAGGCCGGATAGACTACAGCTAAGGATCTTCCTTCTAACGAGCCTATCCTTCCAGACAGATCGGGAGACCCCGTTTCTGTGAAAAAGCCCGTATTTCCTCCGTGGTCGTCTAACCCAAGCCTCCCCATGCCGCTGCCCGTCGCCAGATCCGTGGACATCATGCGGCAAGACATCCGGGGTACTCTGAAAATTCTCAGTCGCGCTGGTTTGGAGACTGGACGACGTAAACGGTTGACTCGTCGCATCCGTCGAAACAGCCGGATCTATGGTCGCGTATGAGGGGGGTCGTCCGGAGGGCGGAGAGCCAGCGCCCGCACGACCGTCCCGAGCCTCCTTACGATGCCTGAAAATGTGGAACCCTCGTCGAGAGCCACTTTTCCTCAATGCGGGATGTTCCACCATCGGAGGGGCGCCGTCAGGAACATGGACAAGAGAGGAGGAGTTACTGCTGAACAACGAACCCAGCCGGGTGCGGAGGCCGCCCGGTCGTGTTCTGCTGGACGGAGAAGACGACGCTTGCTGGGACGAGAGCGGGAGCTCCATATCGTATGCGGTGGGTCGTCAGCTACACGATGACATCCCGAGACAGCGGGTATAATGTTGATGTAACAAAGAGACGTGCTCCTCAAAGATCCACCCCGTTCGAAACGCTTCCCCCGGAGTCGCACACGAGCACGGTGAAAGACTCCACAATCTCTTGGTTTACTGGCGCGGGCGGAACACGTGGTGCTCGGGAATCACTGGCGACAAGTGGGTAGCAGTAGCAGACAACTCGGGAGGCTGGCAAGTCGACGCGGATCTGCGAATCCCGTATACAGGAACGGAGGGGGCTGTCACTTCACGAAGCAACGCTCACTTCAAACGGACAGTTTGCTAACCCAAGCCTGAGGGAGAATGTCTAATTTGTTGCTTCTACAAGGACATAGTGAGCATGGAGAGAGAGAGAGCCGTAGCGCAGCGATCGACGGTCGATCCTCGACGGGAGAGAGAGAAGAAGAAGAGGATATGATGTGATATGGTACACCGAACCGGCAGGAGGAAGACAGCGCCGGTAGTGACAGAAGAAAAGAAAAAACGAGGGGATGGCACCTGTCCGTTGTTGGCTGCGGAGATGAGATTTCACAGGGCGATGGAGAGGAGTGGAGCTGCAGGAACAGCTGCACAGACGGAGAAGCCAAAATATACCGAGGAAAGGGAAAAGAAAAGAAACGGAAAAACGAGAGAACACACAGAAGCTTCGACTGCCAGCAGTTCGAGGCGCACCGTGTGAGGAAGGGCAGGCGTTTGGAGGAGCGAGAAGCACGGGGAGGAGGGAGGACAGCAGGAGAAGATGGATCGGGAAGGAGCGAGGGATATGGATATGGATGGACGTTGGAATATGGAAACAGAAACCGTGGGCCAGACGCTGGAACTGGAAGCTGCGGGGGGCGGCCCGGCGGACGTCAGCGGGTGGGCGCGAGGGAAAGCGCGGCCTTGCTAAGCCTCGGGGCCTGCGGGCACCACCTAAGTAAGCTCCATGCCCAGCCCGCCGGCCCTATCAGGCCCAGGGGCACGGCGCGCCGTCAGACACACTTGGGCAGCACCCCCCTGGAAGCTGGCAGGGAGAAGACCGCAAGGAGCCTCCATCTAGGCCTGCCAGTGCTCTCTGGGCAGACGTAGGAGAACCGCAGGCAGTAGAGAACTACGAAGATCCGGTTCTGACGCTGCGTACGCGGGCACGGAGCGAGCAGTGACATCTTCTGTTTCGGAGCCGCTGCACCACGACGGCTCCCCAGCCAATCGAACGGACTCGTCATGCGACACGCTAGCCCTCCTGGTGTCTTAGCATACCTCATATGGATCAACCCTTGCAAGCTACCTTACGCAGCACCATACAGTATTTATCAGCAGCGGCGGAATCTGATGGCAACTAGGTCTCCTTTATGCTACTACTAGGAGTTAAAGCTGGAAGCTGTTTCGACATCTCGAATCCCTTCGTTGCGCAAGATCCTGCGCTTTCGCACACAGTAGACCCTCGACACATCCGTATCTGACCAAAGGCCAGACATCCAGTACCGCCCGGCGTATGTCCGTCATCACTCGCCTTGCACGCATATGTGTCCCTTTACCAGTTTCCAATGATAATAATAATACCATTATTCAGCGGCACCTGACCAACACGGCTCCGAGGAAGAGCCGCCCTCCGCTGGCCGCCGCATGCCCGCACGTGAGTCGGCCCGTCCGGGGAATCAGAACGGCCGGATTCCTCCGGCATCAACTTGGTCTCAGTTGAAACAGCGGTCTCGCCTTTTTTTTTCTGTACACAGGGGTATACGGAAACGCATTCTGTAAACAAGAGAAGCGCTCAGTCGTGATCACCTCCCAAGCTCACCGAGCATAAGGTTCCGATCAGATGACGCAGACACAACTGCACCAGTTAGCAAAGGAGAACAGTGGATGGAGGACGGATGGAGAACTCACTAATAGGCTCGTCGTTTGGTGTGAACCGCACGTCGTTGACGGTGCCCTTGTGGCCAGGGAGCTTGTAGAGGAGTTTGCCCGTCTTGACATCCCAGACCACAACGGTATTGTCGCCGCTCCCCGCGGCGATCTTGTCGCCCTTTGGATCCCAGCTAGCGCGGATAAGGTTCTTTTCGAGACCGACGGGCGCTCCGTCGTACGTCTTGATATGGCGATCAGCCGGCGCGAACGGCCGGATATCCCAGGTGCGGACGGTCGAGTCGTGCGAGTTTGACAGCAGAGTCTGTGAGTCCGGAGATACCTGTAGGGACGTGATCGTATCCGTGTGCCCGATCAGGGTGTAGACCACGCCTCTCTTCCGTATATCCCACACCTTGATATCATTGTCGATGCTTCCGCTAAATATCTCGTTGCCCGCCTCCGAGAGAGCGACCGCCGTGATGGGGAATTCAGTCTCGAAATAGTCGATGGCTTCCTTTTGCCGCGGGTCCCAGATTCCAATAGTGCCGTCGTCGCTCCCGCTAACTAACAGCTCCTGTCCTCTTCTGCTGATGTCGAGACAGTTGATAATCTCCTCGTGACCCATGTGGCGACGGATCCTCTGGCCAGTCTCCAAATCCCAGCTTGCTACAATCATATCCGCAGATGCGGAGAATATCACTCGCGAGTCCCGTGACCACTGCAGGTCAAGAATTGCCCCCCTGTGACCGTTCAAAACGCCGTAGTTTTCGCATTTGCCGTAGGTGTTCCAGAGAACTGCATAGTACAAAGGAATTAGCAAGGAACCCCAACCTCGTTTTCCTTTTGGCTGTGACGTACAGATAGACCGATCCATCGACCCCGATGCAATGTGCTGCCCAGTGGGGTCAAAACGGCAGGCGAAGATTTCTCCAGAGTGGCCTTTCAATCTTCAATCAGCACCAGCTCTTTGTAGATGACGACATCGAACTCACCCGTAAGCTCCATGATAGGGGCTTCGAGTCCACTCGCACGGGGCATCTATAGGATCAAGAGTCAGCAAACCAGCCTTGACACGATGTCCATTCATCGCCCCGTGGTTGAGATCGGAAAGGGAAACTTGTAGCCTGACGTACCGCCTGCACAAGGGCGCCATTCTGCTTCGAGCTGCTCGCGACAACCGCGTTAGAGTTGGGATTCGCGTCTGGCTTCGGCCTTTTGACGAGCTGGCTCGAAGAACGAAAGGAGTCCTGACAAGCACGCTTATCTCCGGACATTGTTGCGACATGAAAATTCAGCTGCCTTGGATATGAAAACAAGTTGCGGCGTAACGTGGAATCGGAGGCAGCTGAACGAGGAGTAAAATCGAAAGGCGCAGCTACTGGAACGAAGCGCCGCGGAGCAGGGCAAACGGTGGAGCTTCTTCTTTCGGTTAAGTACGGTCTTCATAAGCGCCGGAAGGCGGTGAGGAACTTAGACGCGTTAGGCGCCGTCCCGCGCGTAATGAATCTGCTGAGCTAGGTCCACGTCCAGCATCGTCTCCGCGCGAGTTACCCCGTTGATCCACGAACCTTAGTGGGGGAGACGGGCATGTGAACTGGTGACGATACCGAGCCAGAGCCGCCAATTCATTCTTCCCCCCTGCAAACAACACATATCAGAAGCAGGTTATTCCTGATTCTGGAGCGTATCCGCTGGTAGCACCATGTCGTCCACAACCAAGGCCGCCAGGCTCGGCGAAGAGTATGTTGTCAACTATATCATCTCCCGTGGCATACGCTAACGCTTTATGCAGAATTTGGAAGTCAGTATACTCCATACACTATCGCTCTTACTTACAGCCCTGCCCCCGCTCGATCTTGACACGATTGATGGTTTCGCTAACCAGATCGACGATGAGCCAGAACGAGGGTCGACAAGGTCAATGCCGAGCTGGTGACGCTGACCTACGGCACGCTGGTCGCGCAACTATGCCAGGACTATGACAGCGACTACCAGGAGGTCAACAAGCAGCTGGACAAGATGGGCTACAATATCGGGATGCGGCTGATCGAGGACTTCCTGGCCAAGACGAACATGGGTCGGTGCGCGAACTTCAGGGAGACGGCGGATGTGATCGCCAAGGTACGAAAGACACATGCCAAGAGGCTACACAGACGATAAGGAGCTGCGCTAACGAACGCTGCTGCTATTTTCCACGAGGTAGGTTGGCTTTAAGATCTTCCTCAACATCACGCCCACAGTCACGAATTGGACGAGCGACAACCGGCAGTTCTCGCTGATCTTTGACGAGAACCCGCTGGCGGACTTTGTGGAGCTTCCGGACGACGGACGCGCACAGGACGAACTGTGGTTCTCGAACATCCTGTGCGGGGTACTGCGCGGGGCGCTGGAGATGGTAGGTCGAGGCCGGTCCTTTCCCGATCTGTCCTTCCTGTTACGGGTTCTGTCCTAACGCCCTGTGAAGGTCCAGATGCAGGTAGAGGCGCACTTTGTGAGCGACGTCCTGCGGGGAGACGACACGACCGAGATGCGGGTGTCGCTGGTGCGGTACATCGAGGACGAGATGCCGCCGGATGACGAGTGATTGGATGCATGGCGGGAGCCGTGACAGTGTTCAGAGGGTCGAGGCGTCTGGCGTTGGAGACGAGGTCTGGCAGGCCATTTACTTGATTGTCCGTAGGGTTTCCGATTTCTGATATCTATACCGAGTTTCTACAGTCCGCGCCGCTAGGTATCTAGATATAATATGGGCCTTCGACTAGATCCCTCAAGAGAGATCCGTCTGCCTTCCGTAGATAGAGAAAGATAGAGATCGTTTGCAAGCATCCCTGCTGCTGTGTCGACATCTCCGGTCCTCCCGCCGACGTAGGACGACGGACGTGCCTCTGGACGCGCCATGCCCGCTGGCCCGCTCCGAGGGGCCTGCGGGCTGCGGAGGGGCTCCACGTGACGCGCGATGCCCGAACGGGGGGCGGCGCTGCGGGATCGGACAGCGCTGCGAACGGTCCAGGATGTACTCGCGGGCCGTGCTGAGGAGTGCGCGCAGCACGGCGGTGTCGAGCACCGGCCCCTCGCCGCGCATCTCCCCCGAACTTTTCGATCTCTCTCACCTTCTCCTCTGCCCTTGACTCCCACGCCCGTCTCCCTTCTCCTCCCTTCTCTTCTCCCTCGATGCGAGCGTCTCTCCCATAGCACAAGCAAAAGCGGTCGCGGCTCCACTGCTGGCATCTCGCGCTCCCAGCCATCTCTCGCGCTTCCCAGCCTCAGCCTCCGCCTCCGCGAACTCCAGCTGTCCGCCGCGTGAGTGCATGACCAGAAGTACGCCGGCGGCGCACCTGCCAGCCCCCTAGCGCAGCTCCGACGGGATAATCCGCGCCGAGAAGCGACGCCTCGCGACGGGAGCCACGCTTTCTGACAAGAGCGTCGGCCCTCCAGGCACCGCGCCCGCCGTCGCCCTCCCACTCCCCTCAGATCCACCACCATCGACCTTATCCTGCCCAACGCTGGCCTGACCTCTTCCTCGCTGCACCGGCCCCCCTTCCCTCCGCTCCCTTGCTGCTCGGGCGCTGCTTCGCTCTTCTCTGCTTCTCTCTCGCATCGTGTCTCGCGTCGCCCCCGTTCGGGCTCCCTTGGGGCCCTTCTCTCTCGCCCGTCTCGCCTCCCCTAGGCGCCGTTCCGTATCCGGGCCTTGTCGTGCGCCTCCCTCCGTCTCGCCTCATCGCCGGCTGTTCTGCCGCGCATCTTTTCGCCGTTGTGCTTTTCCCCCCATCCTTCACCCTCTTCCTGCTTTCATCCCGAGTCCGCCAGGTGGCTGTCGCCCGGATCGGCGTGCACCTGCGGATTCCCTCGTTCTGGACGCTCGCGGTCTCCTGACGCTTCCACGCTCGATTTAGCCGGCAGGTCGTGGCCACGACGCTCCGCCTTTTTTTCCTCCTCGTCGATCCCAGTGGCAGCCGTCGCGACCACTCTTCATCCCAGGGAGCCAGCTCACGTCTCATCACCAGCTTCTCAATCCCGGCCTTCCCCCCCTCAGTGATAGCAGCTTGGCTCCGTTGAACCTCAAGGCGGTGGATCCCGGGCTGGAGTGCCGATCAGTTTCTTCGCGCGCTTTCGTCGTTACACCGTGGTGGCCTGCCTCGCCGCGACACACACGGTGGACGCGCACCGAACCCCAGAGCTCTGAAGCATCCAAAGGCCCCTGATCGCTAGCTCATCCTCTCGTCTCTCGACTGCACAGAGAGGTGACGGTAGCTGGCCTTCGACCATGAACCAGATGAACGTGGCCGGGATGAACCCCGGGGCCGGTGGCCCGGTGGGTGGAGTCCCCATGATGAACAACGGTTCAGCGGCTCCCCGTAATGATGCGAACGTGAACAACATTCAGGAAACCATGATCAACAACCTGAACACCTACATCTACGACTACTTCCTCAAACGGGGCTACCACGACTGCGCCAGAGCTCTGGTGCAGGACGAGTCGATCAAGTTGAACACCGATCCCAACTCCAAGACGAGCCCCGGTCACCGTCGCGACGGCGACGTGAACGGTGTCGATGGCGATGCCATGATGACGGACAGCAAGGATGGCGACAAGCTTAAGATCCCCGACGACCTTCCGCGGCCCAATCTTCCCAACGACAACCAGCAGTCATCCTTTCTGCTAGACTGGTTCAGTCTCTTCTGGGATATGTTCTGGGCGCAGCGCAAGAAGGGGAACAGCAACGATGCAAGGCAATATATCCAGCACACGCAGGTATGATTCGCCCGCAGATCCCTCATGGCACGTCTTCCTCGTTCTAACACTCTTTACTACAGAACATGATGCGCCTAAGAGAGCAGCAGCAAAACCAATTGCTGCGCCAACAGCCGATGATTCCCGGCCAGATGGGGCAGCTCGGCATGCGTCGCAACGGCATGGTCCCCCCAAATCTACAGAAGACCGTCTTGCAGAACAATATGTATGCTGGCTTGCTCTCACACGTTCCCGGCTGGCCGGAAGGTAACGTGGTACTGATGGACGCGAGCAGGAACCCTCAACAGCTGGCCTTTCAAAAAGGTCAGCAGGTCCAGATGATGCAGCATCAGATGCAGAGGGAACATTCTGACATGGATATGAACGGGCATCGTCCCCAGTCCCCGTCGTCCGCTGAGAACGCCCCATCTCCTTCAAAGCGTCCGCGGCTCGACGGGGCGCACATGAATGGGCAGCAGATGGGGCCCAACGGGCGTCCACAGGGGCAGGGCATGCCAGGCCAACCGAACCCGCAGGCACTGCTGATGCAGAATGGCATCAACCCGAGGACAATGAATCCGGCACAGTACCAGGCGTTCCAGCAGTCGGGCCCGGCTGCGCAGCAAAAATCTATCCAGGTATATGCTCAGAATTTGGCTCTTCATCACTCTCGCTCAGCAATGAATAACCAGGGCATGCCGAATGGCTTGATGAACCCCGGTGTCATGCCGAACCAGACGGATCTGATGCCACCGATGCCAGACGGCCAAGGTCTCTTGCCAATGGGTGGTGAGTACTATGGCGCTAACGGTCAGATGGCTCAGGTCCGCCCCGGAATGCAGACACCTGGCCCTCAGAGCGGCAACCATGCACTCCAGGATTATCAAATGCAGCTCATGCTGCTGGAGCAGCAGAACAAACGGCGTTTGATGATGGCTCGTCAAGAGCAGGATAGCATGGCCCGTGCTGATGGCCAGCCCGGAATGCCTGGGCAGCAGGGGCTACCCCCAGGCACCTCGCCCCAGGGCAGCAGGGCGGGTACGTCCCCGAACCCCAGCGATCAGATGAAGAGAGGAACCCCGAAGATGCCCCAGACCGGTCTTCCCGGCTCCCCGAGTGCCGGTGAGGGGATGGCGCAGGGCCGTGGATCCCCAGCGTCCATGAATTTCAACGGTGGCCAGATGCCACCGGAGATGGGCGGCCCTTTCTTCATGAAAGGCATGCCGGACGGCATGGTTGGCCCCAACATGCGACCACCGAGCTCGAATCCGGCTTTCAGCGGTCCTCAGATGGGACAACCGATGTCGCAGCAACAGGCTGGAGCTGGTAACCGGATGCCTAGCGGGAACTGGCAGCAACAGCAAGGTCCTCAGCAGCAGCAGCAGCAGCAGCAGCAGCAGGGCCAGCCGATGGTTCCGCAGCAGTCGCCGGCAAACCAGCCCCAACCCGCTGGAACCCCTCAGGAGAGGAACGCGATGCCGCCCCCTCAGGCGCCTCCAGCCGGAGGTGCGAACGCTGGCCGGACCCAACCCTCGTCTCCCCAGCCGGGCGCTGCCGCCCCTCCGACGCCACAGCAGGCGAACAAGCCGGCCCCGAAGGGCAAGAAGGATGCGAAGGATAACAGAAAGGTACAGTGCCCCCATTGTTTTTTGCTTTTCACGTCCGTTATCTTTATTGAGCCCGATCCTAGCGGCCTTCAAAGAAGGCAACCACCGCTGCCAATGCGAATACCGCAGCGACCCCATCCTCCGAAGCAGAACCTCCACCTACACCCACTCCTTCGACTCCTATTACTCCTCAGCATCCTAACTCGTTTAACAAGACGGCAACAAACACCACAAACAATAACAATACCAACACCAACGCCACCGCCAACACGAACACCAATAACAATAACAACAACAACAACGCGACGACCGCCGCTACCCAGCAACCGACGTCTGCGCCAGCTCCGCAACCCATGGTCCAACAGCCTCCAGATCCGAACCAGCAGTCTTTCAACGACCTCAGCATTCCAGACGTATGTTACTTGGCTGGTATTTTCTTCCCATCTGAGCTTCTGGCGTGCTGACCACGGGAAATAGGCGTCAAACTTCAATCTTGACTTCAGCGCCTTGGAAAACCAGGATCTTCTGGAGAATTTCGACTTCGACAACTTCCTTAACACCGATGCGGATACAGCCGGATTTGGGTTCGATCCGAACATACCATATACGACCGACGGCGTCGAAACCGGTGCAGGAGATGGCATATAAACGAAATCCTGGAAAACCATACCCCCGTTCAGAAGGAAACCGTTATACCCAGATTTGTGCGTTTCGTCTCGTCGATTTGGCCTGTTTGTTGCTCTGCTTCCTCCTATCACTATTTCCGTCGCCAAATGATTGGACATTTGTTCTATGAGGTCGGCGTTAATGTATCCTTTTCTTTGCATATATCCCTAACATACTACAACTTAGTGAACAGCGGCGGGATTGGCATATTCGATATTTTTAAGAGGTCGATCCGCGAAGCGTTAGTACCTGTGATGTGCCTCTGTTTTTTGTCCTTCTGTTGATTTTTCTTCGTTTGCTCCTCTTTCGCGCCTGCTTATGTCCTAGCATTAGCCGCTCTGCGTTCATGCAATCTTTGCGTCTCGAAGAACATGCCTTCAACGCATTGCCTTGACGTTACTGACAAACGTATCAGTATTCGTTGAGGAGCTAGCCAGCCCAGGGTGCATACTTAGAGGATCGAGGACAGGGTCGGATGAGGAGCTGTTCGTTCATATATCCATACCATTCCATTGTTAAATGCTTGTTGCTTCTTTGTTTTTTTTTCCGCTCTCCACTTTACCCCTCAAGGCTCTATTTTGGGAAACTCATTACAGGTGCTGCTTTGTTTTGTTATCTCTGTTACGGGTATTTTTGTTTTTCTCTCCTGGTTATGGTTTCTTGGCGGTCATGAAAGGTGGTTACGGAGCTAAGGGGAGGGGACCGAAAAGGGTGTGAGAAGATTCTTCCGGGAAAGCATTTCTCGTCGTTGGTTTTGTTTTCTCTGTGATATTTGTCTGTATCGGCGAACGTTGTGTTTGTTTTGACATTTCTGTCTATTACCGGCCCGTCCAGTACTCCTTTTTTGGCCCCGAGGCGGCGGCTGCTTCTTTCCTATAAGTTGTTTCGAGTTAGTACAGTACTTTAGTCTTTTGTTCTACCGCGTTTGTGTGAATGTGTGTGTGTCCATGTTTCTCGTCTCACTCAGTCAGTGATATACCATATTGTTGAATAGTTCAATAGTTTCAATATATGTAGTCACGCGTCTCACTTACAGTTGTCAGTGTCAGTGTCTTTTAAATAAATAGCTTCATGCCGATTGTCCGATTGATTGATTGATTGATTAGTCGGTCGAATCAATTGATTGGAAAGTGTCTCTACATAGTAACTATACTTATTGATTCGGGTCTTGAGACCGTCTTAGGACCCATGATGCTCCAGTCAGTCGTGCTTTATTCGCTATATTATTCGTATGAATTAGAACGAAAATGAAATGAACAACTCTCTTCGCTCATGGCAGCGTCGATAGGTCCAGCTACTTTCGAATTCAGGACTAGATAAATATTTAAATATACCCACGAGTACAGGATAGATAAGGAGTACCGAAAGGGGGGGAGATGAGAGAGAGGGGGAGAGAGAGAGCATTTTGTATGCAAGAATGGAGGGAAAGAAGTTGGAAAACAGAATATATAAACATACACTGTGGTACTCTATCTACTCCATGGGTACAATTATTTTAATATTATTATTATACGCATATGCCACATGACCAAGACATCCGTCCATGATACTGTATGTGAGTCCAGTCTACAGTGAAAACAACCAGGGGAGGAACAAAGGAAATAAAGATACCTAGCTATCCCTATTGTACTGTACATGCATAAAGGGGGAAAGACAGAGGAGAAAGGAATAGAATGTAATGAGGTAAGATCATCCATCTAGGCAGGTGGTTAGGGCTCGGTCTCCAGGGAGTAGCAATGTTACATCACAATCTGTTGCTGCTCTCCAGAGACAGGCCATGTGCTATCGCCGACAGCCCACAGCAAGAAGTGCAATAGAACTGTCATAACCAGAATAGAGGAAGCGGAAAGCAGGGGTGCCATGCTAACTCTACTCCGATTATGAACCCAGTTTCTGGTAAACTAGATCGACAACTCGAAAAGGAAAGCCATAGGAAGTAAAAAGAAAGTAAAAAGAAATGCAAGCAAAACGTCCAGGGAAAGTATCAGAATTTAAAGGAGACATGTTTCGATGGGTTTTGCACCACCTAAACAGGCAAGGCAATGAGCAGATCAGGCAAGCCGGAAGGGGTTCGTTCCATCCTTACATGTCTTGAGGCTCAGATAGTCGGTCACTTGCTATCAACGTCCATCCAACCGCTCTGAGCATAGACGGAGATTATATTGTCCCTCCAGCCCTCGATTTTGTGGCGCTGCGCGGCCGCCTCTTGGTCATACACCGTGTCTTCCTCCACCATTTTGATCAGATACTCGACCACGAGCTTGGAGCATGCCTCCCTCGCCGCAGTTCTGTCTCCCTTGATGTTCTTGACTTCGCCAATGGGACCCGCACGAGCGAGGAACGGATCATGCGGGAAGAACGCCGCTGCACGGTATTCAGCTTCCGAGTCGACGAGACGGCCGTCGGTTCTCTCGATCTCGAACTCTGGATGTTCCAGAGCGAGCATGTCGCAAGCTTCTGCTCAAAGGAATTCCCGCCCGACCCCATATGGGAAGGACGGGTGAACAGGGTTAGAATGTAGGGTCGAAACAGATACAATCGCCAAGAGTGACAGTCTCAAAATGCGTGTGCCAAAGGGTGGAAGGGGGAACATTACTCTCAAGCTGCTCTCTATGGGTCGCCAAGGGCCGAATGTGGTTCCGTATCTGACGAGGAGAAACAGTCCATCTCTTCTCGTCTTCTGGCTTGCGAGAAACTTCAATCTCCTCTATTCTGGGGTTCACAACAGGAAGCAAATTGGCAGGGAGCTGTTGAGGTATGTTCTTCTGCTTTTGTTTTGGGGGATCCTGCTTGTCCTTCGTTTTGGGCTGAGCGTGAGCCTGGCACACTGCTGCTCCTTCATTCTTCTTTTTCTTCTTCTTGTTCTTCGCCTGACCGGGCTTGTTAGGAGACTTTGTCACCCTTGACGGCGCAGCTTGGGAACCTCCAGATGGTCTATTTGACAGAACAGAATGGAGGATAGCGTGGTCCTTCTTTCCAGAGCCCGCAGCGTGGTCATCTGGGAGACACCCAAGTGCGTCAGTAGTCAGGGGCAACAGGCACTCATTGTGCTTTCTCAGCGATGGCGGTCCTGGGAAAGTGTTAGCCCCGTCCGTGCCATAAACAAGCAGCGAGTATAAGCCCATGTGAGCAGATGCATTGCGTGCTTCAGCATCCGTTGGGTAGAACTTCAGGGCACCGAAGTATGAGGACCCTGAAAGTTCCACCTCGTACCGGTACCCATTCTCATGGGTGTACTTTGTGTACTTGGGCAGGTTTACTTTGTTCTGCGTGCAGTAATCTATCATCACGAAATCTGTCAGTACTCTAACAGAATCAACCTCTTGTTAACGACCATTCGGTCTTACCGTGCAGCAGCTGAACCCAATTCCACTCGGCGCTGGTGAGGCACTCTCGAGGTTCATCCGGTACCACCCACTGGGGATACTGAACCCTCAATATCTCCAGCGCCTCGCGACACACCTCAACCTTGACTCCAACTTGGCTGCCAAACAACTCAGGCCTTGACAGGGTGTGGCCATACAGGGTGAGTTTCACACCCCATCTGCCACTGATCTCCCTATTGAATTCAAACCGTGGCATAAGGAACGCCTGAGTTGTTAAGACGCCGAAGTAAAACAGCGCCTGGCTAGCGGTCAAGGTGGCAAGATTGAGGGACCCGAGGCTGGGAAAGGCTCGGATGACCTTAGGATGAGTGCTTGAATTGGCACTGAAGGGGACAAGGGCCGACCTGGTTTCATTCGTGTCCACGGGAAGGTGTTCACTCTTGATGTCACGCTGGACCGGAACCAGATCAGCCCGGGAAGCCTCTGAAGGAGGCTTTGTATCCTCATTCATCTGGTCATCCTCAACCTTCACACGCGTCTCCCGCTCATCTTCACCATGAGCAGCCGAGATGGGGACTTCAGGACCAGTCTGATATCTCGGAGGTACGCTCCGTGAAGGGGCACCGAAGATTGGAGTGGCGGTCTGAGAAGACGCAGAAGAGGAAAAAGTGGAAGATGCAGAACCACTAGCCCATTTGGAGAATCCAAACGGGGGCGTGGTTTTGCCAGCTGGGGGCGTTGGAGGCGCTGGGGTGGGTGGCAGCGTAAATGCCCGCCCAATGGGACGGTCCAGAGCGCTGCCCTGCGAAGCAGATGGGCTTATGAAGGTGGCTGCACCTGCAAAATGGCCGCTGGACGCAGGCACCATGCTTCCCCCAGCGCCAGCGAAGCCCATGTTATGACTGGGATAGAATCCCTGTCTCGGATCATCTCCGTTGGATGACCAGGCGCTGGTGAAAGTGGCCTGGCCAAAGGGATACCGAGCTCCAGGAGGATTGATCATTCTCGCATCTCCGCTATGGAAACCCTGCGGATGAAACGATTGTGAAGGTGTGAAGGCTGTGGAGGGATCACCACGTGGAGGGAGTGATGATGATGATGATGCTAGAGCGGAGGCCAACGGGATGTAGTTCGTTGCAGAGGACCCGTAAGCTTGATGATGGGGAACAGGACACGGCACGATCAAAGAACGCGCGAGACTCTTCAGGTTTGACGCGTCAGCTTCGTGAATTGACATACTGCAAGCCGCCAGGATGGCACTCACATCAATCCAAGGCCAGGCCGTGCTCTGCGGATGGATAGCTGTGGTGGAAGAAAGGACAGCTTCATTCCCAAAGCGAGGATTGGCAGTCGGCATTCTGTATCAGGTCTCAAACAGAAAGGAGGAATTCACCGCAACTGAGGGCAGGCAGCTGTCTTGCATTCACTGGCAGCGAGGGGAGTCCGCCTAAAGACGTGGAGATTTCCGTACAGAGATCCAGACCCTGATGAGATTGGAGAGAAACACAATTAACCGTGCCAGCTAACCCCAGATCGCCCTTCTGGATTCCGGCTCCATTGACAGCATCAGGAAGAGAGAAGTTCAGAGAGAGAAAGGGTCAGGTTGAGGGGGTCGTCGACCCTTTGATAGCAACTCCTTTTGGAAGGAGGCGACGACTGCAGTGGGTTCCACGTGGGAAGCTCCGTCTACAGTACATCATTCACGACGGCTTCAGACACAGCATCGAGTGCAAGGCAATCCGCAAATACTACATATGAGCTTCGACGGGAGGAATATGCCGTCTGGGATCTTCTCTCTACTCGTTTCCTCGTCGACGACATACACGTTTCGCTTCAAGTAAGAGAGAGAGGGGGGCCTTAAAATAGGCGTCATTTGGACTAACCTATAGAGCTTTAATTTCGGTTAACATCTGGACAGCAATAAGGACCTACATAGGTACCTAGAGGTCGTCTGGCTCAAGTCGAGGAAGGTGTTCCACAGAGAAAGCAAAAGAGTCTGAACCATTTCATAAATCTGGAGCTTTCCTAAGTGCTTAGGTGCAGACGCAAAAAGCATATTCCATAAAGTCTCTCTGGGGATATAGATGTGTAGCACCGAGTCCCTCCTGCATCTGCTTTTGTTCTTCTACCAACTATGGATCAGGAAGCCTGTCCTGTATAATATAGTCCTTTCGCCATTATGTCAGCTATAGCACAAGTCCACACTTAGTTCAATGTATAGCGCTGCATAGTAGCTTCTGAGGTGTCAGGTACTGCCTAAAGTAACGTGTGACAAGGGTCTCTCCCGGATTACATCTTTGAAGATAAGTAACGATACAAATGCTAATGTTGTCATAATGGGATATTCTTATCGTAGCGACCGCAAGGTGAAATAAATGTTCCTCCCGCAAAATTCCTGGTCGGCAGGTAGACATCTGTGGGCGAGACCCTCTCATTCGATAACATCTCCAATCTCGGTGCCATTTCCTCCGATTTGCATCTGCGCTTCCAGGAATTCTTCAAAGCCGTCTTGCTGTTCGTTTTCCTGTTCCTCGGATTCAGATCCTCTCGTGGTCGGCGACAGAACTATGGTCTCCTCCTTGGCCAGCTGCACGGTCTCTCCCAAGGCCAGCCCGCCAGACCTCCTCCTCTTGGGCTCATTTGAAACCATAACGCTTCCGCCGGAGCGCACGACAACTTTCGGCTGAACATTGCTGGCCCTGCTCACCTCTCTGCTGGAAGATTCACTGGTAGCTTCATTTTCCTTGTTATCCTGAACTCCCTTTCCTTCCTTCTTACCCTTGATGCCAGAGTTAGGCGTGACATGGACTTTACGTGCTGCTGCCGCTCCAACGATGCCGTCCACGGGTGGGCCAGATTTTGCGCTTGACCCAGAGACATTCCTGGTCCCCGGCTGGGAGACTTCCTTCAAGACTGGCGGGCGGCTTCCACTCTTTGAATAGGACGCTGACCGGGCCTCAGCAGCTGCAGATGGCTTGGTTGCCAGAGGAGGTACAGACGAAGGAGTATTGGTTGGCGCATGTGTACCGCCGGCTGGTTCCTTCGACGGGCTGAACGCCTCGATCAATTGATTGTACTGTTCATCGTCGATTGGAGCAGTGAAACTGGGCTGCTTGCTGTGCTCGAAGCTGATTCCAGTCATGTTTGAAATGGCACGGCTGCTGGTCGAGCTTGAACCAACATAATCCGGCATTGGCACATCTTCCAAGGTCGACCTTGAACGTCTGTGTGGTCCGTGTTCCACGAATGGCTCCACGAACGGGTCTGGCATGGGAGGGTTTGGGGCAGGCCATCTAGGTTCCCTTGGGTCGTTCTGCCACTGCGCCAGCGGCGGTGGGAAAAGCCTATATGGCCACGCGGAATACATTGCCTGGCTGCTATTCAGGCTGCTTCCAGTCCCACTTGTTCGGTTCTCGTGTCGAGTCGGCGAGTGAGCATGCGCATCCTCCGTGTCTTTGTGATCACCGAGACCGCTGGCAGAATGGTATTTGAACAAGTTGCGAGGAGCTTGATACCACATTCCGGCGTTGGGCCAGGCTATATTTGAGTACTCCAAGATATCTGCACATTGTCAGTCTCATTCCTTTTTAGATAGGGTCTAGCAGCATACGTAGAGGGGCGTGTTGAAAGGAAAACGCGATGATGTCTTTGACCCGCTCAAAGGGCGGAGAGCGATGCGGACGAGAAAATCCTTCTGCTATGACAACCCTGATACGGCCGTGAAGTTCTGCAGCGTCCCAATGACTCTGCTGTAGTATCTCTTGATGGAAAGGCGGGAAGCGGAGGTTGTCTTGGTTGCCGTTCTTATCAATGTCTCAAGGATGGCGTTAATACATCGTCATGTTCACGAGGGCAGTTTGAAGACATACGAGAGCTTAAATCTATGAACAGAGGTTAGCACAGAAACACGGTTATCCTATGAGAAATTACTTGCCAATAACATGGGGCCAAGCGGTCCTCTGGCCAAAGATGCTGCCTCTATCCAGCCGTACCATTAACCACCACTCGCGTCGATAGTAAGTATTTGCAAAAAGATGAGTAACTCACGCGACGCAGAGCCCGTCTATAAAGATTCGAACCTCGTACAGAACGGAGTCATCAGGCTGCATAAGGCTCTCCATCGTCCGGGAGGGACGAGGCTTTTCCCAACTATGAACGGACACCCTGAAAGCGGTATTATGAGGCAGACTCGGGATGAATGTAGTCAGGACAGGTAGCTGAGCTACAGTGCTCTGGCCCGGATAGTACGCAGAAGGATTGAGAAGGGAGGGACTGTGAAGATACGGCGATTCTGGGATTCAGTCATCAGTTTTCTGTTCAAGAAGATCAAGACATCGTGCAAACCTCGATCCTTCGTCACGAAACACTGCGTCTTGAACTCTTGTATGGGCACCCTGGAGCCCTCTGGAAATAGAAGCACGTCCCAGTTTTCGTATCTCATGCTGACGGCGGATCGTATCCTTCCCTTGGACGATAAGGCGGTGCAACGTACAGGTCGAATTGGATCAGATATCTAAAGGAACACACCAAGGAACGGAAAAGGCCAGCAGAGCCAACTCCGAAGTGCACACCGGAGACAGTGGAGGAAAAATAGGAAGAACTGTGATAACAAAAGATGATGGCATTGAGAACGTCAGCAGTCTTAAGAACCGTGTACGAAAGACGTTCCTGCCGCGTAGGCACAGCCGGTGGCAGTCGACGAGGGAATCACGAACAAAAAAGGGCAGCTTGCACGTCAGAGAGAAGGAGCTAGAAGGAGCTCCTCTGTCAAAACTAGAAGGCATCACATGGCGGATACACCTGCTGATGAAGACCACCACTTATCCTTGCTCTGCTGAAGGAAAGTGTTGCTGTCTGGGACCTGATTTATTTATTTACATCGTCGTTTTCTGTAATAGAGGCTCGACGGAAGGATGTCAACACGGCCAGAAAAGTACTACGGATTTGCTGGTCTACAATCCAGGGGAGCATCAAGTTCCACTATTCAGCTACCGTAGTTGATATCTAAGGAAAGAAAGGAAGACCATTCTGCCGCATACATAAGGTTCCAGAGGCCCCGTTGATGGAATTAGCTTTCGTACGAACATATCGAGAAACCACCTGAAATTGGATAAGAAAGCTAGCCTCGAAGATAGACGCAGACATTAAGCAGATCGGTGCTAAACAGGAGCATGGGAGAGCTCATGCTGCAGTTATTCCCGTCGTAGCAGGAGCACGCAGGAACCGCCAGGGTGTTTTAAAAAGGGATAGAAAAGCCAAAGTCGCTGCATAACCAGGGTAAAAAAGCACCAGCCCGAGAAGACCCATGGGGAGTCAAGGGAATAAGTTTCTAAGGGCGCCGCGCAGAATAAGCATAGGACAAGCAGTACGGACGCATAGTAATACGAAACACCATATTGTGTCAAAACAAGCCCGCCCAACTTGAGAAAACTGCAGCATACATAATTTGCTTGAAACCGAAACTCCAGGGGTTCTTAAGAATAAGACAATCTAACACCCCTAGTAGCTACAAAAAAGAAGTTTCAGCAAGCAGATCGCCCTTGGTTAGTACCTCTCGTAGCACTTGCTTGTGCACAGCGACGAGGGATATTTGCCCAACAAGGCTCCCAGCCACATAGGTGCAAATTTGACGAACTAGACTCAGGGCTCGGAAGATGAAAGAAATAGAATGAGAGAAAGTTTGTGATTTAAAGTAAGAAACGGGTTTTGAAGGGGGAAAAAAAAATAAAAAAAGAAGGGGGGGGAAGGGGTGGTTGTTGTACAGGCCGTCAGTCTAGCAAAAAGCACGATGCAACATCCTTGAAGAGAACATGGTCCGATCTGGCTCTCATGAAAAGGGAGAAAATGAACTTTTTGCAGAATGCCAGCCCAACGTGTAAAGAGTAAAAGAAACCGCATCAACGGATCTGATTGCCGTTACACGCAGGAAGAACAACAGCAAGACATGAGGGAAGAAATGGCGGCCGAACCGGAAATAAGAGTCCGTATCTTGCTAAAAATGAAAGCGCGCGGGACGTAAGGAAATGCCTAGCACAGGAGAAAATGCTCATCAAGAGCTATAGGGGGAAGAGCCTTAAGAGAAGGGAATAACCGCAAGCTTTGACACACAAGACCCATCATTGAAATGACGCAAAACTCCTGCCGGTGCTTTCAAGAAAAGGGAACACTCTTACTACCGCTTAAGATTAGCCCATTGAATAGCAGACGGATTATGGCAACAGCGAGATATGCTAACTGACCTTCATCGGCGCAAAGCCGCCGTACTGGTGCGCAGGCGGCATTCCCATGGAAGGGTAGATCGGTGGCGGAGGGGCCGGGCGGTAAGGAGTACCGGCAGGACCGGAGTTGTTCTGCGAGCGGCCCCAGCTCAGACGAACACGCGAGTTGCCGATTGGGTAGCCCTGCATCTGATTGATGGCCATTTCAGCAGCGTGTCTCTGCACGAATTGAACGAAGCCGCAGCCCTTTCCAGGTGGAATCTTGACGTAGGTGATCTCGCCGAAGCCCTGGAAGAAAGAGCGAAGCTCATCCTCGGTGACATAGCCCGACAGACCACCGACGAAGACCGTCGTGTTGTTGGGATCAGTGAACTGGTTCATAGGCTGGGGAGCTCCGTAGTATCCCATTGGGGGACCACCCATGGCCGGCGGGTACATGGGACCCGGCATACCCATCGTGGGGTGTCCGACAGCATGGTTCTTGTTCTTCGGAGTCGCGGTGGAGATGCGCATGGGACGGTTGCCACAGTAGACACCCTGCATCTCAGTGAGAGCACGCTGCTGGTCGTTCTCATCGGAGAAGCGCACGAAACCGTAGCCGCGCGACATGCCACTAATCGGGTCGGTCATGATCTTGGCGGACTTGCAAGACGGGAAGCGGCTCTGGAAAAGAGAGACCAGGACGTATTCGTTGACCTCGGGGCCGAGGTCGCCGACGAAAATCGAATATTCGGGGCCACGGTCATCCCGGCTTATGTATATAGAAGTCAGTATCATTTGCAAGATCACGAAGGGAAGGACTAGCGTGCCTGCGGTCATTCAGCCCGCCACCAGTCGCCCAGTTGAGCTTGAAAGCGCGGTTGGTGTTCGGAATCGGAGTTCCGTTGAGAGTCAACGCCTTGGCGGCGGCCGCCGGGGAAGAGAAATCGACGAAGCAGTAGCCAGCATTATTTCTACTACCAACATTAGGCCGTTGTGTACTGGACAAAAGAAGAGACGTTCGTTCCCTTACCCAGTGAACTTGTCACGGATCATTTTAACATTGACCTGCTCACCCATCTGGAACCAGAGATTACGGATGAAATTCTCGTCCATCCACGGTTCAAGCTCACCCATCCTGACAGGAACGTTAGTATCAACACGAACTGGTGGCTAGCGAATAGAGGTGCGCCAGACACCGGACGCCGCAGAGACGCTGGTGAGTCGTAGGACGGCGACCTGGTCATGGCCGCATGCATCGCCCTCTAGTTTTCAACATACCAAAGTGTAGTCTTTCCCTCCTGCCCGGGCGGGGGAACCGGGGGAGCAGAGGGCTCCCCAGGAGTAGGACCCTGGAAAGGAGCCGGCGCAGGTTCAGTCTGACCGGTCATGGTCGCATCCGCAGTGGCCGGAGCGCCAGTAGGGGCAGTCGCGGCATCCGCTGGCGGGTGCTGGTTCTGGAAAGAATCGAAATTCTGGAACGACATATCTGATAGAGAAGCGTTGGGGAATGACAGATTATTGGAACTCAGATACGAATGTCGTAACGAGGAGCAACCACGATGTCAGAATCTGTACGGCGGACGAAATCCCGGTCAGTACTGCAAAATCCTCGTTCAATGATTCTACAACGGGAGACGGAGGAATGAGGAAGCCTGGGTTGAAGGAGAAAGACACTCACGCTCGATCCGAAAGGCGTAGATGCTTCGCTGGCTGGAAACAGGTCGCTGAACTGGGCGACGCGTCAGGCCGGACCGTCAAGGACGAATGGATGTTTCGCAATCGAGCTTTGGGGTACCTTTGATACCAAATAAAGGCACTACGAGGACCACAATACCAAACGGAACTTTTCTATCCCGCGAAAACGGCCGTTGCGACTTGGACTTCGTAGGGGTCGTTAAGGAAAGATGAGCTTAGATTGTGGTGAACACTTCGTTAAAGGCCTGCAGAAGATACAGACAGGTATTTCACGGCCTGTCAGAGGACGCAAGAAGATCTCTGTTAGCGAAGATGGGTCCCCGGCAGAGCACGTTGGTAGTCAGGAAATGTGGGGGAAAATGTGAGCAGCAGATCTCGGAAGATTTGCCTGGTAGATGCACACAACAAGAATTGATATTGGGTATTCAGTGTCACGAGAGATTGCACGTGATATGCAGGAGAGAGAAAGGTGAGATGTGCGGCGGACGGGGAAAATGATGGGGGGGATGCCAGTGATGGGTGGGGAGAGTGAATGCACCCGCGCGGGTGAGATGCAGTGAAAGGGCAGAGGTAGGCGATGCGACTCGTCAAGCTTTCCCGCGCAGTGAAGCTCTGCCGTCGCCCAGACCAGCACCTCGATGAGAACCTCGCCAGGAACAGCGCAGTCGGATTCATGCCGCAAACTGGAGACGGGCGCAGGTGTCGCGGGTGGTCCGAAGCTGATGCCACAAGCGGCATTCATCAACGTAGGCTTCCGCTTCCGTCGATTCTTCCCCATCCTGTCGGACACCGCTGCGATTGCTACCGCCCACCGTGTCCCAGCCACGATCCGCTCATCCGCCAGAGGTGTCCAACATTCCTGATGACAATGTTGACCAAGGAGTCCAGGTCTCCGCGGAACGGTCGTCGACACCCACGTGTTTCCTGCAACTGGTCAAGGCGACAGCAGAGCCGATATAGCACGTGGCGGAGCTACCGCCAGTATCGCCATATATAGATATAAATGCCCTGGTGTCTCCAAAGGAGGTGTGCGACCTGGTGTAGATCTGGCAAGGCGGGAGAAAGTAGGAGTCGTGCATAGTTGGGGTGAGAAGAGGGGTAGGCTGCCGCTGGTGGATGCGGGCGATCGCCCGTTCGCCTGCAGGCGCAGAAACCAGAGGGGAGGAACAGAGGGACGGAGGGAACGGAGCTGGAAAAAAAAAATCTGGATTGGAGGGGCCGGGAAAGGGATTTTTTTGTGGATCGCACTTACCAGGCAAGATGGAATAATGCGACAATGCAAATAATTGAATTTTTTTTTCCTCGCAGGCAAAAGGACGTAGGTCGACTGCCGCAGCGCAAAGGCCGGAAACAAAGAGAGCAGTAGCTGGAAAATGACGAATAACTCCCGCGACGCAAAGGGACACGAAGAATACAGGATTATCCGCAAACCGACTCCGTCTTTTTCCGGCGATGACAAGGAACGGCAGGAGGGGGAGGGGAGAGGGAGGAGGGGCAGGGAGTCAGACAAGCATCCACGAAAAAAACGGGGATGGAGGAGGACGCGAGGGAGGAAGAGAAAGGAGGAAAAGGAAAAATAGAGAAGCGAAGGAGCCCACGGACGGACGAGCAAACGAGGGCTGTGAGGGACGGACGACACGATGAGGGGCCAGCAGGTGGGACGAGAGTTTGCCGACTAAAAAAGGCTGCCCGGCGACAAGGCGATCACGACGCGGCGGGACGCGGCCGTCTCAGGTCGGCGCCGCCCTGGCCCTGCTGTTGCGCTCATCATTGGGCTCGTTCTGCGGGGAAGTGATGTATGGATGTACAGCATCTACAGAGGCATCTGAATCCCGGTGCATCGCGAGTGGTGAGACGCGCATCCGGCAGAAAGACGCCCATCCTCATCCATCTCCTCCCCGTCCAGCACAACGCCCACACCGCTCCATGGACACTTGGCTTTCCGTCCAGAACCTAGATTGACGGAACTCGGTCGCTGTGGTGGTCCATCCAGGCCTACCTGCTCGATCACGGCTGTCTACAGCGTCTGCTTCATGAGACAGGAGCACCCATCACGCAAGCTGTCCAAGCGGCCTGCGCCATTACGTGCAGCTGATCCGGGCACGAGATGGCTGTGCCATCCATGATCACGGAGGTACGAGGGGAGGCATGGGGGACTTGGGACTAACTTACAACCAAGCCACCCTTTGTCAACAGCCAAGTCTGATGGGAGAGAGGAACCGGAACAGCAGCATCTCGAGAGGGTGCACAGGCAGCTGGATTACCATGCATCCCTTCCTTCACAGGGGCACTATGACTTTGTATAGTACGCGTAGCACACCAGGGACTGCACGAAATCTGCAAGGATCTGGCGCTGCACATGCAGAACCGCGCGGTCTCTCTCTCTTCCCTGGATGTCCGCCTGGTCAGACTTGGCTGTCCTGCAAGGCGCGACCATGTCTCTGCTGGCGCTTATCGTCATAAAGTCTCCCGTCCTCCCCAACGGACGAGCTCGAGAAAGAACGCTTCTGGTGGTTACTAGTTTGATAATAGTAGTAATCGCGTCCTGTCCATGTTGCAGCAGAACGCGTTTCGTCCGCACTGCAGCTCGGGTTCTGAACGATCCGGCTGAAGGGCTGAATCTCCGTTCCTCTCGCACGAGCAAACGGCATGGTGGGCAGATAACTCCTCGCCCACCAACGCGCGGACGCGGAACCACGGACACTCTAGCGACCAGAGCGCGCTCCCAGCTCTTATCACCTCGACGGCAGCCTGTTTCCACGTCTCTCGCTCGCGAGAAGAACCTGACCGCTCGGTAGCGAAGATGAAGCAACTCTGTTCGGTGCGGGATCCCAGGATCTGTCCCTCAGACGCCCGATCGAGTCGATCGTCCGGAGCGATCGCAGGTCTGCACAGACGACGGCCTCGATATCGAGATGATACGTCACCGGATCGCGGCGAGCTCAGCAAACGAGCCGCAGGCAGCGACTCCACCGGCCCAAGCGCGCGTCCATTGGCCAGGATGCCTGGCCCCTGGTGGGCTGCCAACCACAGCACGATCCGATCGCGTGGGCAGGGCCTCCAAGGCCTCGTGGCCGTGCTTTGAAAATTCCCTGCAAGGCAGCCGCTTTTCCCCTGGCAGTCTGAGGCCCGGTTTTCCGGCCTGTTCGCGACGCCATCTGCCTCCCCCGACCAAACCCGGGCTGGGCGAGGGATAAATTGTCAACCCTACTGCGCGCTATCGAACATGTCCGGCTGCAGTGGAAATCAACCATCAACTTCCTACTTATCGTCCTAGCTCCGTGGCATGCATCCTAACTGCTGTAGATCTCTGCGCCTATCTTGCATCCTCGAGCACAAAGCTACACTAACAGCTCAGCAACAAGAATTATTTACAAAATGATAATACAGTGCTCACCGTCACCTTGCATTTATAATATCACCGATCCACGAACCATGGAACGCAACCTCCGCCGCGTTCCCTACCGTGCCTATAGTCTGGAAAGAAAGAAAAAAAATCCTCTCCCAACAAATCCCACCTGCACCACACATCCTAGGCACCATCTCCGCCGGTAAAAAATATATGTCAAATACTCAAACCTATATTATTAAAATGGCCCACCCAATCCAAGCATTTTTGAAAGAAGAAAAAAAAAGCCGCATCCGAAGTCCGGATCGAGTCATCGACGGCCAGGCAGCCAGCCCGAGCTGTCGCGTTCCACCCAGTAGTAGTAGTGAACTATGACGCGAACCACAGAACCACACAGTCAAAAAAAAAGGGAGAGAGAGGGAGAGAGACAAGAGGGAAAGAAAAATTATCACTCTAACTGCCCTAATCACCAAGAAACCACGACGTTCCACACGCTAGGGCATCTACAGTACGTATCTAGTCTAGTCAGGCACACACCCACACACACAGTCTGGAGTCTGGACCCCTAGAGAAGCGTTATTTTTGAAGAAATTTTCTCCGTCCGACGTCCGGAATCCGGAATAACAAAAAGGCCAGTAGTAGTAATAAAATAGGTCCAATAATCGGCCAGCTTCTCTTCGGATCGGTTCGGTTCGGGTTCGGTTCGCGGCAGTTTTACATCTGCCGAACTTGTACGGAGTAGCGCGCGCGACGCGACGCGATGCGGTGCGATTCGCGGGATGAAGAATGTAGACAAAAGAGATTTCTACTACTGTAGAGATAAACACCGATAATATAGATACCGCGAGAAAAATATTAGGAGCGCGACTCATTGCTCGATCCTCTGCTCTTGTTTCTTATTTATTCAGATCAGGAAGGGCGTCCCTGCCTGGCCGTGTTTTTGCCTTGCGTTACGGGTACTTGGCACCCGGCCTTGCTCGCTAAGATAACATGGCAATACTCTGTATTTCTGATGGAGTTTCCAATTTATTTCACTGCTGAACACATAAATCAGATATCTGGCAGTGGACTAAATATAATTAGTTAAAACCGCAGCGCTTCATTGGCCCTTTAGCGAAGCGGTTTCGGATTCACAATTTTTAAAGAGTTCTTTATATATATAGACACTACTCTCGAGACGAGCTACTGTACAGCTATGCAACACACATGGAGGATCAAGACAGGAAGAGAAAGACAGAAACAGGGACAAGAGTTCTGAGCTCCTGGATAAGAGGCTCGGTGCTTGTACAGTAGTACATACTTATCGCCCACTCAGGTGCTCAGAGCTACTTCCTAGGTAAAAAGGTAGATACCGACTCGTGAGGATATGGTATTGACAGTTGCCTTGCATTTGATAAGACACGCGAAATCAATATCAGATAGGAATAATAATAATAATAATAATAATAATACCTATCTATCTGCGGGGCAAAACACGAACATAAGAAAAGGGCCAAGACAGGATGGGGGACGGAATGTCTGCTCTCAATCATGCTCGCAAGCAGGCTCATGTAGCTGCAATTCTTGGATCCCATGCCCTATGCTCCATTCCTGATTGAGACCAAGCTTATCTAGAGTCTTTCCTGGCTGCCAACCTGATTGATAGATAAGATAGGTGATGATATCATCATGCAAGGCTATTAGTAGTAGTCAAAGTAAAAGTGATGGAGATTTCCCCGGTTCCATAAATGTGAGGATTCCATACTGGCCTACCGATTCTCTCCTTTTACCAGACCTGCCCTGCTTCCTGTTCCTCTTCAACCGATGTACAGCTAGTATAGATGTTTCAGGCAAGGTTTCCGGAATGCATTTCCGAGAAACAAACGGCATCTATCTGAGACCGCATTGTTGCTCTAGTGGGACTGGGATGGATATAGAATCCGAGGACGACATCCCTGACACTGACAGGCCGGGTCGACTTGATAGTCAGTCTGCAAGGTAGCCGAATTCCCAGTCTAGTTTAAGCTTCTCGCTAAAGAAGAGGTTGAAATCTTTCGGACTGATAAAGATGCTAAATTGGCAGCAGAAGATGCCAGTTCCGCCGCCTATGAGAGGACCTTGTTGAGGACGACGGAGTGTTCTGTTAAGCCCGAGTCTGTGACGAGGATGGCTTTGGGGGTATTCTTTGAGAGGTAGTCTATGGCGTCATCAGGCTCTGAGACCCGTTGGCGTCTTGCAAAGATCTTGAGCTTCTCGATTAGGTCGCCATACATTTTCTCAAACGAAAGCATTTCAGGAGCTAGGGAAGGCAATAGCACAGTAGGTTTTTCAAATCCATGTTGACTGGTGTAGTCTCGCCAGACATTTGTGAACCGTGTTTTGACAAACACACAAGAGGTTCAACAATGCTACAGCTTTCTGACACTCAAAGGGCACTGTGGAACTTGAATGTTAGAGCGGAGTTTTGTGTTTCAGAATGACAGATTGATGAGACAAACAGGTGAGAGGAGTCTACCCCGGAGTTCTCTTTGAGGCTCTGCATCTTTTCATACAGTTCTGGACACCGTGACTGTCTGTGAGGAATAATACAGCGAATGTTAACTCAGGGACTTCGGGATGAATAGAAACTTCTGATTCGTTTGAAACTGCCTAGAACGAGGAGATGAAGAGCAGCGAGGATTGGAAGCTTCCTCGAAGTCGGCAGGACCATATTTATATGTGATTCCCTCCTTTGAACCGTCTGAGATCCCTCCAGAAGCTTTCCCTAATCTTTGACCTTTATCATAGGCCTCGCTGCCACCTGACCGCCCGAAACAGTCCTAATAAAGGAACGGGTATCATCCTTTGATGGAGCCGAACGAGATGGCGTACTCGGACACATAATACCCCGCAGCGACCTATGCGAGTAGCAGTAGATGAATGGTCTAAGACCGCCTCATTCAACAGCTTGGCGTGTGAGAGAGCTCTGGAACAAAGCTTTGATGAAACGTGATCTTTACACATCAAAGGTGTGCAGGCCATTGACATAGGAACCTCGAGGAAGCGGTGAACATAATGAAAGCAGATCCTCGAAGTTGAATACAAAGAGTGTAGATGAGAGTGGCACCAAGAGATGAACGAACAGAAAGGCGATATTTCCAATATCTAAGCTAGGATTCCGACTATGGTATCATTCAATTAGGTAGGTCCCATATCTCCTATGCAACAAAGAACTATGTACACACAATAAGATTATTCTTGAAACCTAACAGGGGCAGCCATCCATAGCCTGCAAGGTTGAAACGCGAGACGTCGTCGAATTTACGCGTTGACCAAGCACTGCGGCCGATGTTTCGTTCCAGCACGAGGAACGTAGCGCTGCTTGTCCCTACCCACACACATGACCCGCTGAGGATAGTCGCTGATGATGCCGTCCACGCCATCGTCGATCAATTTGGCAATGGTGACTTCATCGTCAACCGTCCAGGGGATGATCTTCATGTTGTACTCGTGAGCGCGCTTCACGACCTGTTCAGTCACAAGGGGCTCATAGCCAATGGTGTTCACGGTCTTGGTCCACGGAGATCCGTGAGCCGGGCTCAGGATCTCAGCGCCGATCGAGGCAGCCGCTGCAACCCAGTCGTTGTTGAATTCAGCCAGATCAATACCTCCCAGCCATGGGTATTCATCGTTCACGGGAGTAATGGTGTCGGGTGCTACCAAGGCAATGGTCACCGTCTCGGGGAACTTCTTCTTGATCCCGATCAAAGTGCGCCAGTCAAAGGACTGGATGGTGGTGCGGGAGGCAAAGCCACGTCTTTCCAGCAGAGGGACAATGTCGTCAATGTACTTCTCCACGGGAAGAGTCTCGTTCGGTGCCAGGGGGTCTAACTTGGTCTCCAGATTGATCAAGACCCTCTTGTTATCATAACATTCAATCAGGTCCAGGACTTCCTCTAGAGTTGGGATGCGGGTATCTTCGTGAACTGCAAGCATTTCAGTAACGGGTTTCTAGCAAACAAGGAGCCTGGGGGTGAGTACTCTGTGCCTGTGGGTGTTCGGGGAGCTGCAGATCGCAACTCAGAGATTTGACCTCCTCAAGGGTTAGGTTTGCAATGTAAGCGCCCACAAAGTCCCCTCGACATTTCTTAGGGCTGATGGCATGCTACGGCAATTATTGGTTTGTTCAACATATATCCTGCTGAGTGAGGCACTTACATCGTGCCAGATGACCGGTATACCATCCTTGGTGAAGATTGTGTCCATTTCCAGGGCATCTACTCCAATTTCCTGCCGGTCATAATCAACCGATGGCCTGGCAGGTATTTCGTTGGTCTGATCGGCAGGAGACAAACCATCGCATACGCAAATGCCTGTGGACCCAAGTCAGTAAACATACTCGACCTCCAGCTGTTACTTGGAAAACGGCAGCTCACCCAGAGGGAATTCTCAGTCCTGAATCCCATACCTCCACGGTGGGCTTGAATCTCCAGCTTGTCATTCCCAAGGCCTCCCCAACGGCGAGAGAGTACGCTGGCATTGACGGCAGAGGTGGCGGCAGCGCCTAGAATAAGCAGGGAAGCCTTGATCACAGAGGACATGAAGGCAGAGAGTGAGGACGGTGGACCCTGGATATCGTGCAGATAATCAAGTGGTGGTAGAAAGTACTACATGAAAACTCTCCGGCACTGTGACCCCCTTTGGCGACCAGCTATTCTCGGGCCATATGCTCATTTTCTATACCAGGCAGAATGTAGCTGGTAGCACGATTGGAGACTCGGAGACTAGCTCACCTCCGTTCTTCATCTATCTTCCCAACGCCAACCTAGAGCTGTGGTCAGCCTCTTTCCCCAATCCCAGACAGCTATCACAGCCCAAAGGCGATGGTGGACTGGTTCCTAGCAGCGAATTGGGGTATGTGAGAAGTGTTATCACAGTCCCGTGTTGACGACAGCCACTATCACATGGCCAGAATATCTCCTGGGATTGGGTCAGTAGATGAGGGATAGGTATCGACGCTGCATCTTGGCCAAGCGTGGCCAAGGTACCGCAAAGTGATCTGGACAGCAGATTGTTCAGAGATCTTGCCAACCTCCATACTGAAATACTGAATCATCGGGCTGGGAGGGGATGTTTTTGAGAAGGGAAATTACCGTCCAAGCCGGAAGTGTTGGCTGTTGTGCTCGGCGTTCGCGACCCCTTGAATCATTACACTGCTATGATCGATTCAATATTTTCGTTTCTAGAATTAGGTTCATAGAGAACTTCGGAAGTAAGCAGGGAGGCTTTGCTTCATAATCTTTTCTCTCCACACTGGCTCCGACTCTTGAAGGCGTCATATGTAAGTAATTGACCTATCCCCACGCCTGATAGGCATCAAACGACGCCGTGAAAATCGAGGACAGGCTGCTTCACAGAGGGGTAGGCATGAAACCTAGATCTCACGTCAGTGCTACGGGATACCAGCCAATGACTCAAGGATATGGATCGTAGACGCCAAGAGAGATGTCGTATCTAGTTCAGTTTTGCACGTGCTTCTAGGGTCAACATCGACTGGCCTTGAAAGAACAACAAAAGAGCTTGCTCGTGTCTTAGAGCCTCTTAGTTGTAAAAAACCTCTGTTCTGTAAACGCTCGCTATGATGCGCGGTTAATCTTTTCAGCTTTCCTTGGCGTCCGATATGTCTCTATCCTTATGTCGAAGAAACAGGGAAAAGTGTTGACGGTAGCCTAAAACTCAAAGACAATCCAAGGTAATCTATCTCCGAAAATCAGAAAGACCAGTAAGTACGTCGGAAGAATTCCCATTTCTCACGTCCGCAATCTTGCCACCGTGAATTGGAGTGAGGGTTGCATCGATCTGAATGTGTAACTGATATGGATAACAGCTTCCATGATGGTAAATGAAGAAAACTCATAGCCCTTGATGATAACGAAGCCGGTATAAAGAAGGCAATTTCCGGTCGGATAGCCAAAGTGAGAGAGTTCATCAGCATCAAGACATGAGATCTCAGACATGATGCCACCCTTCAAGATGATTTGTCCTAGGTCTGAGCCTAGAAGGCCTTCACTCCTCGTGCATAATCCGGTTTTGAGAAAAACGCCAATTGCTGAGGCGCAGAGAACCGGAAGATGGAAAGAGGCTTTGATAGCATGTATAGTTCACACAGTCTCCCCGAAGTACCCAAAAATATCACAAGCCCGCAATCGTCATAAAACAGCGCGGCTCTTCTAAAACATGAGCCACACCTTTAAACTTACATAGAGAGAAACCGGAAATCACAACTCCCCCTGCTTTCCCAGCTCATCACCCAGCAACTGAATCGTCCTTTCATACACCTTGGCAGCCTCCATCTCCCACCTCCCCGCCGGCTCCGCATACTCATCAGCACCATCCACATCATCCGAATCGTCCTCGGCGGCACCGTCCAGATCCTTTTCGTCGTTGTCGTCGTCCTCCTCCTCTTCCGTGACCTTGCTATCTTCCCGCTCCCGCGCCTCCACGACGGCGAGACGGCACATCTCTGCGATGCTCTTGATCCGGACCTTCTCCGTCATGGAGACGACGTTCCGTCGATTCTCGAAGCCGGAAAGCGGCGCGCCGGTCTCCGCGTCCTCGCCCGTGAGCAGCGATACGAATATGGCATCGAGCTTCTTGAGCAAACGGAACGTGGAGCGCGGGTTGAATGGGTAATCAGGAAGAAAAGTATTGACAAGAACAGCCAGGGAGATCATATACGGGATCTGAAGGGATGCTGCAAAAAAGGCGTCAGCCAGGCCCTTTATTATCCTTTTTCCCCCAGTTCGCAATGTCGACTGGAATCGGGAAGGAAGAGACATACGAGTTCCGCTGACCCAGACCACGTCCACGAGCCCCTCGATATCCTTGACGACCTCCTTGAAGCTCTCATAGCCCCTTTCGGCCTCGGTTTCTGATGCATCCGGCGTGCCCAGCCGGCTGCTGAATTTCTTCGCGTGCCGGCGGTTGATCTTCAGGATGCTCTTGTCGATGTGGTTGATGAGCGTGGTTTCTTTCATCGAGCCAGGCTTCAGCGGACGGGTCCGCTGGCGCGGGAGGATTGAGGGGGTAGCGGTGGAACGAGACCAGGTAGAAGAAGGAGCTGGAGATGGGAGAGTTGGCTGGAGGAAACCTCCAGGCGCCCCTTCGGGGCCATCGGAAGGGGTAGTAGATGCCATTGGGTAGAGGTAATAGATCAACTGGAAAGCAGTCCTTCTGTCGAAAGCAAGCAGAGATTCAAAGCATAAAGGAAAAAAAACAGAGATATAATTAAACGTGTAACGATAGAATAGAAGCCAAATTGCTAAACGTTGCTCTCTGCATCTGATGGCAATGCTGTCATCGAATTGAACCCCACGGTGATGGAATTAAACAATGATGAGAAAAAAACCGCTGAATTATCTCTTAAAATAAACAACAGATGTAGATTGTAGTCAATCATTCTTCATTCATCTCCTAAGATCGCACCATATGCGCCAACAACGTAAGACGCGCCAGAAGTCCTAGATGCCGGAAATATGTCATATGCCAAGACTTTCCTAGATGTGGTCTGTGCGGCTACCTCACTAGGTTAGGTGGACACTCAAGTTATTCCTCTAATAATCGAGTCCGCCGGACAGTTCTCCTTCTGTCTGCACAGAATAGAAAACGCTTCTTTGATTTACGAGTTTTTGACGGCGTGATGTGCAAGTCATATGGAAAAGGCCAAAAATCCCCAAGCGGGACATAACAGTTGGATTTGTACATACTTGCTATGAATTGAGTATTTCGAGCAGACCGTCCTTCTATTGCTAGGAATATTTGCTTTGCTGCACTCTCCTCAAAGTGCACAAGTCATGGCCCTGGACACATAATACATCCCACGAGATGTAGATCAAGGTATGTATAGAACATGCACTAGAACCGCAAACTTCATATCCATGTCCAGGTTGTGGTGACTTATATCTTCAATATTTTCAACGCGGTGCTTAAACACCAAATATCTGACATCAAACCCTCAACGTAGAGCTCGGACCCGCCCAGTAGCACTTTTTCTTTCTATCCAACCCGCAAATATGTATGTACAAGTGCTTTGACAGAATGTCCCATGGCCAACCTGGAAGACCGGGAGTCAGTGACCAATAGTCCATACAAAGGGAGAAGAGAGCACAAATGAAATGAAGTTCATATCCATCAGACATGGTCGAGAAGATTTGGTCAAATAAGCTGGTGTTTTTAGACATGGCATTGCATCAGAGATCTCTGAGCATTGCTACTCTGGCCCCAGCGGGTTCATCAGAGGATAAAGAGAAAAAAAGGCTATAAAATAGCCAAGACAAGTCGATGTACTTACATGAATGCAGAATTTACACCCGAATAGATTCCGTTCAAGAACAAAAGTCATGCGAGAAAAACAAATAAAAAAGACCCCCGTAACGCCTCGCTAAATCAGACATGGCACTTTTGAAACTTTTTTTCGTTTACTCAGGCTGTAACAAGTCAGCTTCGGGCCTCTCCGGCTTATCAAGGCGGAAATGGAGCAAAAGGAAGAACGCCAGGCGACCTACCAGAATCCTCCCTTTCCGCTTCTTCATCTCCTCCAGCTTCTTCTTATCCTCCTCGAACTTCTTCAGCAGCTCCATCTGCCGCTCCTTCTTCTTCTCGCGCGTCTGGAACCGATAGAAGTCCTCCAAGCCCGCGGTCTGCTTCTTGTGCTTCTCCATCAGCTCCTTGATCTCCTCCTCGCGCGCGGTGCTGTTGTTCTTCGAGCCGCGCGTGACGGTGATGAACCCGTCCTCGTCGGGCTGCTGCGCCTTGCGAGCGGCTTCGCGCCTGCGCGCCTCCTCGGCCTGGTCGAAGATGGTCATGTAGTCGTTCACGGCGCGGAGGAGCTCGTCACGCGGAGGGTAGCGGAGGCGGTCGTGGGCACGGTATCTCTCCAGGCCCAGCGGGGGCAGTCGGTCCTCGATGCCCTCGCCCCAGACGATCTTGGTGCCGTCCCTGGAGGCCTTGCGAGCGGCTTTCAGGCTTGCCTCCATGCTGGGCTTATCGACGAAGACGACGATGGCGTGCGCGCCGCTCTTCTGCAGCTGGCGGTCCCATGTGGAAGGGAGCCATGCGTTGTCCAGCTGGTTCTGCAGCTCATCTGCGGTGACTCTTTTTCGCTTCTTGCTGTTGGCGAGGCTCCCTTGAACGACAGCGGGGATGTCGCGTTTCTTGGTCGGTACGCCTTCGAAGTCGACCCTTTCAACTCGACCGGCTGAGAGCTGAGCGCCGAATAGATGCCGCAGGTGAGTTTCCGTAGTGTCTATCGGGACATTGACAAGGAAGAGGGAGCGGGCGGAGTCCGGATCTGGAATTCGAGGCTCGTGAGGGTGGAGGTAGAGATAATGCGTCGCGGGTTCAGGATACGATGGCGCCGGTGGAAGTTGCAGGGGTAGAACAGTGTACCCTGCTATTTCAAGGGGTCCTTTCGCCATCTTGACAGGAGGCGCAAATGGCAGCTGGTCAAAGCTACCTGCGAGAAGTTTCGCGTTGAAAAACAACTAAGCCATTTGAGGCGGAGAGCTCAAAACTTCGTTCGGGCGGGAATTTTTACGCGAGCTATCTAGATCGGACTCCGTAGGCTAAGCCTGCCCAGTCGCAGATCTACTCCATCGAGAAGACCACATCAAAGTAACAAACATAGCAATTTTCTCCTCTACAAATCCGTCGCAAATTCCAGTTATTTTCCTTTAAACGCCTTTTACAATTGAAAATAGCTCGCATACCGTCTTTTAAGGTATTACACCTTGTCGGGGTCGTTGATGCCGCCGTTCGTGATCACGTACGTCGCCTCACGCTCCGGACAATCTATGGATCAGATAATCAGAGGTAATATTCTACGAGCCAGTTAAGTTGTAGACAGACCTGGAGAGTCCTGAATCTTCGCCACACGCTCCTCGCCTCTACCCTTCCGAAGAAGGACTCGGGTGGTGGAAGCATGAGCAAGGATATGTCCACCGACAGGTTTACGGCCGTCGGCACCAGCGAAAAGAGCGCTGGCGCCGGGGTCGCTCTGGACTTGGTTCGTCTGCAGACAAGTGAGAATGATCCTGGTAAGGGGGAAAAAAAAAGATGGTTTGGATCACTACCATGAGGACGCAGACATTAAACTCTGGTAGAAATATCAGAATGGCCTTGCTTTTCGTTGGATCTCAGAAGGAACTATACAACGTACCTTCAGCCATGTGCGCCAATTTCATCAGGAACTGATTGAGCTTCTGCTGACGCTCCGCGAGCTCTCCGCGGCCGCAGTAATCCACGCGGAAGCAGTTCATGATGCTGTCGATGATCAGCAGCCTGTACTCACCTCCCGCGAACTCCTTGGACAGCGTATTGAGTAACTCGAGCTGATGCTCGCTGTTGAGCGCTCGAGCGTACGCGATGTTCTCTTGAGCCGAGTCCGGGTCGACGCCGAAGCGCTCCGCGATCTGGGCGATGCGCTCCGGCCTGAAGGTCCCCTCCGTATCAATGTAGGCAACTTTGCCCTCTGCGCCTCCCATATCCTTGGGAAGCTGGGCCACGACGGACATAGTGTGGGACAGCTGGGTTTTTCCGCAGCGGAATTCGCCGTAGACTTCGCTGATGCTCATGCTCTGGAATCCACTGTTCGGAGACGGGATTGAGTACGTCAGATAGTGTCTCTACTTCCGCTGTTCGTTGCAAGCTGCTCACCCTCCAAGGATGGAATCGAACTGCTTGCTCCCAGTAGAGATCCTCACAACCTTCTTCCGCTGATGACCCAGCTCCATCGCGGTGATGAAACCAGACGCAGATGGCTAAAGAAGGACAGTATGAGTAGACAAGCAACCAAACCGTTATCAGCCCCGGGACGGATACCAGGCATTTCTGTATAGCCTCCTTGATCTTCTCAACCTTGACTTCGCTGAAGCCCTTGATCTTCAGAAGCGTCCTGCGTGTGGCGCCATGCACCGACTATTGTCCATACAAGAAGTTAAGATTAGCAGACAATCACCAGAATATGTCGACGAAATGGGAAATGAAAATACAGCAACTGTATAGAACCCATTTGCCTTCAGCTTTGTGATGTCAGCTGCTCCGATGCCTATCCATATCGTCTTCATCAGCAAACGACACCAGACGCGCAACAGCAGTAGTTAAGAAAAAGCTAAGAGAGATCCAATGTGCTCGAGCCGCACCATGAGCTTGAATGGCATCAATATCGACGATGAAACCCTGCTGTACGGTCAAGAGATAGATGCGTTAGAATGAATCCGCCCGTGACGACTCTGCCAACGCAAGGGAAAGAAGCTGCTCCTACATCGTCGCCATCGAACTCTTCGCTTGCGTTGGAGCCCGGCATCTTGCTCCCTAGTATGATGGCAATCTAGTCAATGCAGAGAATGAATAACTAAGACGATAGGGAGGTGTCGGTCCTTAGAAGAAGCACACAGCATGGACGAAAGAGAGGTCATGCGCCTGACGGTCTGGGAGATGCGGAACTCCGAGCTGTCACGGGGTCCAAAGGCATGTAGAGCCTCTGCTCCCTAACGCCCAGAACAAGCGGCTACAATGCTGAAGCCCCTTGTAGCTTTGGAATTTCGATTGGGCATGCAATCAGGGCTAGCTCTACTGAAGTAGAAGCCGTGAGTCATGTCAAGGAACAGACACCCCAAGGGGTCTGCGCTGGCAGACAATACCGGGACGACTTATGGCACACACAAGCAACCGTAACTCAATAGAGAAGAGGAAACGCAAGTCCTCAACGAAACTTTTTGGAGCTGAAATTTTCGGTTCCCAGTTATAATGAGTATAAGGGGAGAAACATGAGAAAAAAATGAGAGATAGCCACCGCGCCAGGTGCCTTATATTTAGATTTTCCGATACTTCAGCACCGACAATCCCATCCATACACCTTGAACCCAAGTCCACACAGCAACTCGCTTGGTTCAGTCCACCAACGTCTCTCCCCCCGCTCAATTAACCCTCAATCTTGCCTCGTCTCCGTTTTAATTTTCTTCTCCGGTTGCACCTTTAACCTTTTTTTATTTTTAACCCGTAGTAGAATAATAGACGCCAATCATGAGGCTTGAGCCATGCAGGGATCCATATCGTAGGAGATCCTGGGACTTCGTGAAACTTTTGCTCATCGTATACATAACAAGTGCCGGTGCCGAGAACCTGAAACAGGGCCATAATATATGCAAAGGAAGAAACATGTCGAGAAACCGGTTAAAGATCGACCGAGTCGGTAAACCTAATACAAAAGGAAGAATGGTAAAAGGGCCCCCGGTGGAATGGGATATAAGAATCCAAAACCGACTTTAAGCGACAGCAGCGGTCTGGGCCGCCGGAGCGACAGCTGGAACCTCAGCAGTGCTCTCGACAGCAGTAGCAGTAGCGGTGGCAGTCGCAGTAGCAGTTGTCTCAACAGCTGCTGCTGCTGCTGCTGCTTGCTGTGTGGCGTTCGCCTCGTTGTTCGGGCAATCCCGGGAGATATGGCCGGCCTGGGAGCACTTGTAGCAGACCTTGCCAGCAGAGCTCAGTGGCCCGCCATTGGGAGCAGTGCAATCACGGGAGATATGACCCTGAGCAAAGAGTAAGTTGAGGTCCCGGCATATCGGATACGAAGTAACTCACAAGCTTGCCACAGGCGTAGCACTTCATCGCCTGAGCCTGGCAATCCCGAGCAAAGTGGTTGGGGCCTCCACACTTGTAGCAGGTGGCAGCCCTAGGGTACCCTCCATACCCACCGCGGAAGCCAGCATTGAAGCCTCCACGAGGAGCACCGGCGCCACGGCCAGCTCCCTGAGTGCCTGCAGTTGGGCAGTTTCGCTGGAAGAAAACGCATCAGATTTTGCTCGAGCATGAAATGGGATCCACGTACAGCAAGATGGCCGGGCTGGTTGCAGTTGTAGCAACGGCCGCTAGCCGCTCCACCGTTAAGACGCAGGGTAGGGCAGTCCGCCTGGACGTGGCCTAGCCCCTGGCAGTGATAGCACTGCTTAGCTGTATGAGCTAGTCAGCGCATTGCTTCTCTTCAGATTCTAATGGAGGGTTCTTACTCTCAGTGGTACGAGGACGAGGGCAAGCGTTGGACTCATGTCCTATCCATGTATTAGACAAACCGCATTGAGATCGGGACGCATGCACAAAAGAGACATACCGGGCTGCTTGCCTGTATGGAAAACATCAGCAAAACGTCGTCTCAAAAATGCGCTATCATGGGGCTCACGAACAGTTGTAGCAGAGACGCTCGGAGGACGAGCAGACCTCTGGTTCAGTCAGCCTATCGAGGCTCAACAGGCCATATTATGGATCCCATAGCTACTGACCAGCATAGTGGCCGATATTGCCACACTTGTAGCACGCGCGACGAGACAGCAACATCTTGTCTGCAGACTAGCATCGCGACAGTCAGCATTGTTGTTCAGCTCCGACCATTGCGATCGGCATCCCCGCAAAGCTCATCATCGCGGGGTGCAGTTTATAGGCACATAAAGACCAGGCATCATCAAGCATGTTGCGATCTGTCAATATGCGCCATTCACAGCACAGCAGATGTTTTCATCCTGCGCAGATCGAGGATATAAAGAAACGCGACGAGGAAGAGGCAGAAGAGAAGGAAAAGCGAAAAGCGACGCTGCAGCGCTGCGCGAGGCGCACCACAACCGAAAAAAAACCCCAAGGTCCTAGGATGAACCGCGACCACTCACCCTTCCAGACACACCAGATAACGTCAGGACTCCTTGTCAAACGTTCTATTCGCCTGTCAGTCTGAGAACCTTGGAGGAGAGAGAGCGATCTCTCACAGGCAGCCCACTCGACGAAATAGTGGGCTGACACAGACCTGAGACGAAGGGTTTAGGGAAAAAGGTCGCACTCACCACGCAGCACACCAAAAAACCCTCTCGGCTCTCCAAGCCCACCAGACCACAGGCAAGATTCCTTCCCGTAATCCACTATATGCTATAGAATAAGGTGTTGATGCCAACGCAAGGGGAGGAGGGAAAGATTGTGAGTGCTTTGGGGCAAAATTGAAAAAACTTTAGTTCCCGGGCTTTCCCGTATTGCGTAAGGTTGCGGCTGTTCATCCCCAGATTGGCAGCGCGCGCACGGCCCAGACTGAGCCCAGGTGCACGGCGGACGCGCTGATGCTCGTGCCTGCCCACCAGACTGACCTCTCCTGCGCGAGTCAACATGCTGAGCACATAGGGCTGGATAGATTGATAGCCTGGAAAATCAAAAAAGAAAAAAGTAACATTATAATTGCGAATGCTTTGAATACATGATCCTAGCATTTGGACTAGGTCGCAAGATCCTTCTCTCTGCATCGACGCATTGTAAACACCTTTGAATCAATTGGATCCTAGATAACATGCCATCAAAGCTAAGACATGTGATAAATATAGGATGTATGTATCTTTAAGGGTAAAAGGGCAATAAAGACTATGACCCTCTCTCTCTGTTAACACCATGGCTGCGCACACAGTTTGAAGAGCAAGCGCAAATGTCAAAAGTTCTCTAGAGAATATCTACTTCGTAATATCACATAATTGACCCGGATACCAAATCGCAGTAAACAATTAACGCGTTGCATAGAAATCCAGGTCCATCAAAGTCACCAATCCCTTGTCGACCCTCCTATCCTCCTACCCCACTCAGGCTCCTACCCTACCCTACCTTGCTACAGATATGGCGCTGCCTTCCTAATTCTCAGCATCCGTTGATGCTCCATACATATCATATCCATCAAAGACATGGAAAACGTCATGACCCATGAAAAAAATAAGTAACCCATTCCATTGTTCAAGAGACTCCTAAGACAGCTTGCTCATTCGACCCCACCCCCACACACACCCAACATGCGCTTGTGCGCCGCGAGGAGGAAGGCAGGGGGGAAAAGTATAAAAGGCGCCATGTTTCACACAGTCTGCCCATTGAGCGATCCGGATGAGTGCAATCCCCCTCATTCAAGTCCCAAGACCTTAGGTATGTAACGTCCTCGAAAGGCGTAAGCAGCCGGGACTCGATTACTAAGTAACGTAGTACCCGCATGTACTGTACCTACCTGGTAGTGTTAACGATCGCTTGTATGAATCGGGAGTCGGCCTTTTAAGGTTCTAGACGTAGATCCATGTGGCTTGAGTCGAGGATCTAGACCCATGCATAGAAGGATTCGATGGCTAGGAGTAGAGTCGGGGCTTGCGAGCCGTGCATCTGAGGTTACACAGGATCCCACTCCCGACAGACCAATCACTAGCGGAGGCAGCAAGTGTGTGAACATGGAGAATGGAAAGGGTGTGCGGCGTTGGGAGCATATATCGTAATAATCGTATCTCCGGGGGGATACATGGAGCACGGAGTCGTTGCGCAAGTCTTTACGCCAATTGATTCGGTCAAATGTTGGATTAGATGAAATACTGAGGACAAACGTACAAGAACAATCAAACATTAACGGACATTGCATTTCATAGCTATCCGAGTGACTCTGCCATATATATCTATACCTGACTCTTCAGGAAAACGGCTCAAGACATTATAGTGCGTAAAAATCGTCATAACACTCGAATTAGGGATGCCAGTCCGAATTCTAACAAGCGATTGATTGGACACCAGTCAGTCGTCATGATCTTTTTTTTCGTTTTCATCATCCCATCTCAAGCACAGAAAAGAGAGGGGAAAGAGAGAAGCCCCTAGAGACGAGGATTCGGCCATTTTGGGAATCAATTACATCCTCTGGTAGGTGCAATCCTGTTGTCCTATCGTGGGGCCCTTTCCAGGCCCACTTTGACCATATCTGCCCTTGTCTTCCCTATGCTGTTTCTAACTCCGCGTCGATGAATGTCGCTCCGTATTGGTGGAATGATCCAAAGAAAAACTGGAATAGAAAAAAGCCGCGAGGCAGTGAAAAGATTCTATCGGCGGTATCAAGGGCGAACGAAAGAACAGCGGGAGGATGGAACCGAAGGAAATCGAATACGAAGAAAGGAATCACACCTTGCCCTCCTGGCCCTTAAGCAGGGTGTAGACCGGTGCGGGGAGCTTTTCCCTCCCTTTGAGGAATTCAAGCTCAAGAATAAAAATGTAGCCCAGAAGGTTGCCGCCCATCTTTTGGACTAGCGTACCCGCTGCGTATGCGGAGCCACCTATATTTTAACCCGTTAATACTACATTCCATCATTGGGCGCTCGACCCCTCTCTTTGTTCCCTCCTCTCCCTTTTTCATTGTTATCACGGAGGTGGGGCAATACCTGTAGCAATGATATCGTCCACAACGATCACCTTCTGGCCCTTCTTAATCGCGCCCGCCTGCATCTGGAAGTAATCCTTGCCATATTCCTTGTCGAAGCTCTCCGTCTCACAGGGGCCGGGCAGCTTGCCCTTCTTCCGCACCGGAACGAAACTGGCACCAAGCCTCAGCGCCAGGCTGGGCCCAAACAAGAATCCTCGGGCCTCGAGACCAACGACGACGTCGGGCTTCTGGTCCTCGCCGTAGGTCTCAATGACGTGCAGCTCGAGACACCTGATGAGCGCTTCGTGAAGAGTGACATCCGCGAACACGGGCATGATGTCCTCGAACAGGATGCCCGGCTGGGGGAAGTCCGGAAACTGGCGCAGGGCATTGCGCAGTCTTATCTTAAGACTGGCGAGTTCGGTGGTGCGGGAGGGATGGGTGGGGGGCTGTCGGGGGACTTGGGGGGTGGTGGTGGCATCTGGATTGTCGGTCGGAGGATTGGAAGAGGTCGACTCGGACATGCTGGAGAGAGGAAGGGAAGGAGAGAGAAAAGAGGCGGGGAGGGAGCAGGGTCAAATAGGTCGAGGACGGCGATCGGATCCGAGGACAAGAATGCTCTGGTGACGAGTCGCGCTGCAAGTCGGCAGCGGCAGCCTAGGCTGGAGGTTGCGTTGTGAGACTTGAGACAGACGAGAAAAAAAAGTTTCGACAAGCTCCCCCTACGCACACACCGCAAGCACGCCATGTCGCCCTCGCCCGCGCCAGCAGGGTTTCCCCCTCCGGGGCCCGCGCGACAAATCAGGCCGTGTCGCGCGGTGGATGCGAGCTCTCTGCCTCTCGCTGGGCCCTTGTGGGCGTGCTAGGCGGAGGCCCGTCTGGGATCGCTGTTTCGCTCGCGGCCTGCGATGTATCGGCGCTGCGACGGGCGACGGCCACGGGATGCCGGGATCTGCTCGCCTCCGTCAAGTCTAGAATCTTTCTTTTATGGATCTGCCGCCTGCTCCTGTGTCCCTCCTCGGCCAGAGGCAGCTGTACGCCATCCCAGCCGTGGGCCACGGCTTGGTGCCGCATGGTGTTGCATAGATTGCATAATAGACACCTATCATGTATGCACAGTACATGTACAGCACAATGTACGGAGTACATACATGTACCCCTCTGTGTCTGCATGGCGCTCAAGTTCCTCAGATTTGGGCATTGACCGCAAGTATGGTCTGTCTGGAGAATGGACGGTTCTCGGATAGTCCAAAGGCTAACATCGCGGTATCTCTCTGCTCCCTCTATGTTGGGCCGTGATTGCTGGTAGCATCTCTCAAGCCAAGCTCTGTGCTGGGACGATCACTTTTGTGCTTTTTGGTACGCGACGCGCCAAGAACCCTTTGGGGTGCATTCGCGGAACGGCGGGGACGAGGAGAATTTCCTGAACGGTTTGCTGATGGCAGAGATCAGGACGGAGACCCTGTAGATAAGTAGATAAAGTATATGATTATGGGCTGACCTCCCTGCCACCGTTACCTTCCGGGCCATTTGGAACATCGAACTTACATGCCGCGGCCCGTGGCCTCCAGCATCGAGGGAAACGGTGAGAGGTTGCGAGCTCTACGAAGCAGTCGGTTGCCGCAGCTAGCTTCCGTCCTCGATCGACCAAGTTTTCTTGCGGGAACCGGGTAAGCTATAGCGAGAGGTTATGGATGATTATTTGATATGCACAGTACTCTGCACGCTTCGAACCCTACGGAGGAGGCCGGCGCATCAGCAACTCCACGGCGAATGGGGGACGCTGTCCCGCAAGCTGCGACGACATCCCACCGCCCCACCAACTGCATCCAGGTGAAATTCTGCTCCTATCAATTCGAGAACGACGGATTCAGGGGTGATGTCAAGTGGCTTCATGCAGTCGACCAGCAGGTAGCAGACGCACGGTGCGCAAGGTCATTATTATTTCCCTGAGTTTGTTTTCTCGACATCGTCAAATATGGAATGTCAAATGGTCTGGATTTTGGTGTCATACTGTGCAGTTATCCATTGAATCTTCTTCTTTTCTTACTCCCCCGGCCTCCCCCTCCCTTGGTCGCTTTGGTAAGATTCAGACATGTGTTTCACAGCACTACTGGGTTCCTTGATGGAACTTCATAGGGTTAGAAGCTCAAAAAGACGAAGGTGGGTAGGTGGATGAATCAGGCATCCAAGCCCCTCCAAGGGGTGCTGAAAACAGAATCCGACGTCGGTTTTGGTCCCGGATGCATCATCCTATGAAGGTGACAAAGAACTCGTCATGAGACAATCCCGCTGTGGCCCATTAAGGCTAACCACTTGCCTTGGTATTATTATCCATTATTGTCATTATTATTCTGGCTCGTGCAACAGATGTCGTGCTGTTTCTGGCCTGACACATGAGTGGATGTTAGCTTGCTGCCATGCATGCAACAGAGTGAGCATTACTGCTCCCGTCCCATGTACGGTCGAGTTGCTCTGTCCCATGTATTTAACCAGCCTCTGTGAGCAAATAAATGAGAGTAACGCGTCAGTTCTCTGAGCATATTTTCCATTGATTAATAATCCTCTAGGAAGATAGTAGTCATGGCAATACAATGTAATCAAGACCTGACAGTATCGACTTGTCGTCCGAGTGGGTCAGCCCGGTTCTCGACTTTGAAAGATCCTGCTTCCGCGCCAATGCCAGGCCATGTGAGGTTGGAGCAGAATTGTCCCGTAGTCCCGAATGCTGCACCGGATACTTGCTGCCGCTACAATGATGATTGATCCTTGTACAGTAGTATAGACGACATTACATATAGTTCTCCGAACTGGGAACTGGTGAAAATCACCCGGCCCGCTTCCTGGCAATCTCAGCCGAGCGCCCGTGGAAGCAAAAGAATCCGGATCTTTCTTTGGCAAGCTATTCTAGTATTGTTTCCGTCGGGTGTTGTTTGACACGTTCCGGAGCTGCTATTGTCCATCCATGCCCTTTTTCATGAAATCGATCCACAGCTGGGTATAATTTTATTCTATACTGTCTATGGCCGAATGTCTGTGCGTTTCCTCGTTCAGGCAGTAGACGCTTATGGCATGTATACAAACAGAAGAGTGCTGATCCTTGTTGATCATTATGCATATTTGTCCCCGAGAAAATTGTTTAAAACGTTTTTCAGTAGAATAGCGCGTTAGACAAGAAAGCGGGGCACTTCTAGCTACAAGTCCGTTGTAACTGGCCCCGAATATATACAAGGGGAGCTAACCTCGACGTGGATTCAGCTAACAGATACAAGTTCAAGACGATTAGTAGCGGAAACTAATACAGAAGACTTCCAGTCGTGTTCTGTTATTTGGCCCCATCTTTGCAAGTTTCGTGGTTACGGTTATGGTTGACCTGGTCAGCACCAAAATAGGAGCTGCATTAGATGTCAAACTAATAACTTCATCGTCTTCATTCCCAAAGCTGTCCTTGGCAGATATTGAGATCTGACTATTAGCAGATTGAAAACCCAATGTGAAAATCTTATTCCGTTATGCTTGACATTAATTATGAGGATATTTGATAGATGTAGCGAGAGCGTCGGTCAATGGAAAACCCGCCAATTGATGCATATTTTGTTGACTAAAGTATTCAAGGACATTGATACTTACATGGTAAGTAGCTAGTCTCTCCGTAGAGGCTGGAGAAGCAGCATCCTGCACAGAGTCGATATCTTAGTGGAATTCTGATAATCAATCAGCGAGCATGTTTCGGAATGGATAAACTCAACAATGGCAGACAATCATAGTTTAGAGATCATTGTAAGCTCAAGAATCGAATCCATAGACATTTAAAGAAACCAGAGTCTGGTTATTGTCTTGGAAAACATTAGTCAAGCAACGATATAAAGTTTCATTGTTCAATTAGGCCTCCGGTTGCAGATCTGTAACTGATGCTGTGTTGAGACGGATTTCATTCAAGCTACTCCAGATATCAAAATCACGTGGCGTACGCTCTAGGTAGATGATTCCTTTCTCCAGAGCTAAGATCTTACATTGGCACGATATTGTATTAATAGCAGAGGTCGACATTCGACAGCACTCCACTATTGCACTCGACGCCTAATTCAAGCCGATCCTACTTTATTGTCGGCCTAATCAGAGAAATACCAATTCTGACTGCAATTAGCAGTCATGGTCTCTTACTGCAGTAGAGAGATATTTTTCTCCAACATATATTCTGCAACCTGGAACGTCTAGATCCCTGGATATTGAAACTGTTGAGGCTAAAACGTCGCTTGGTTTGACAGGGGGGAAGAAGATAGATGGAAAGTCCTGCTTTATGTTAGCTGCCATAGTGAACAAATTGAAGTAAATTTAAACAGTCCTGCTGGCAAATAATGGATCCGGGAATATACAGAAGCAGACATATGTCATCACATATCTGGAAATGGAGTGATCAGAACAATGATTCTGGATCCTTAGGACTCTCTTATGTAATATTCCAAGAAGAAAGGACAATAGCTTCCCAATCTGCGTGGGAAGTGTCATTGTTCGCAAGGAGAGCCGTGATGGATGGAAGAAGAGTAGTGAAAACCAAGGGGTAGGTCCCTTAAACAGAACAGGGCCATCATCAAACAAAGAAATAATCTGACAATGAAGAATATTGGGCTGGAAAATACGCCCATAAAACCCTTTAGCAGGAGAACTAAGGGAATACTATCACGGCGCTGAGTGCGACAATAGCATCAAAGGAATGTGTCTCCAGGGAGAATAAGTCAGACCACGCTGCACAGCGTGAAAGTGTTCTGCACAAATGATATCAGATAGGACGTGATGATTGGCCAAGCAAGGATCAGTATCGCCCTAACACGACCAACCCCCATGAAGCCCACCCGCTTCCCCTCACTCCTCTTAGAATCAACTGCTACATATGTTCCCTTCCCACTGAACCCTGCCAAGGCATAGATAAGCCTTGAGGACTGATCCCTGGAGATCCAAGAGGAAAACTGACGTCTTTGGTTTTGTCTCCCGGGTCATGGCTAGGAGTCTTTCTCAAGCATCGGATAAACAAGAGGCGCCCACCGGCCTGACACCCACGCGGTCGACGCCAATTCATCCACTTTCATCGCAAATGAACCCCTTTCAGATTGAAGAGCCCGTCCTGCCAGAAATGGATACCTCACGTACGATAGCAGCATCAGACAAGAAGCCGGGTGGCTCCATCGAGAGCGTCCAAGATGCAGTAAAAGCCAAGCCTGAAAATGACTCCAAGAAGGTTCGACGGGGCAAAAAGGAAAAGCTTTCCCTAGAAGCACACTCTAAAGACAAGGTCTTGTCGAGAATAAAGCAGCGCAAGCGCCAGAATCGCAAACGGGGTCCCGACAACATCACGAACCATATCAAGCAAATTGAAGCACTCAACATTCAAGAAACACCGGGACATATTCTGCCAGCCACACCTCTGCTGGAAGCGCTATCAACTCCAGAGCTATCCGAACTTGAATGTGGGGACTTTTGCTCTTGCTGTACTCGAGAAGGGGGGATGCAACGAACAATCCAAGAAAGAACATGACAATGAATAGTGAGTGCAAGTGAAAACAGATAATTTAAGCAAAACATCAACTAATTGAATGCAAGAGAAGAGTTTCAAAAGGCCTTTGTGGACACAAGAGATGCAGTGGGCCCTGGGTAACTATTAAGGGCTTATCCATATCGATCCCTATGTTGACCCAGGTGTGGGAGATATTGTTAGGGGTAATTTTCAAATCTTTCTTTGGAACTGAAGTTGATCTCTGTCTCTAGAACTTGTTAACAAAGCAGAGACATGGCGAAGCAGAGATATGTGCTAGCAGAGTGAATGTTAGGGAACAAACTGTGAATAATAGTAAGATATGAGGTTGTCATCTACATCACGTGCCGCTGTGGATCCCTGCACGGGCCATCTCGCTTAACATCCCTCCTCGGCCTCTTATACCTCCAAGGCAACAGTGTTCTATTATTTTGCTTTTCTCCCCAGCGCTCTTGGAGCTGCCCCTCTTCTCCAAGAAGATGTGATGTGATGACTTTTTTTTACATTAGATTAGGAATTGTTTTTGCCATCATGCAACATGTCCCCTGCTCGCGTAGATGAGCGGACTGAGCAGGAACAACAATTACAAGTGTTGGCCAAAGGGTTCGATGCTCTCTTGCTAACTGCCCAACGTCTTAGCTTCAAAGAGCAGGAGTTGCAGCGAAGGCTTAGGTACGCGCATGATGAGGTATATTCCCCCATTCCTCCTCCCCTCCCATCCCCCTGATGTCTCAAATGACGAGAAAAATTAGCTCTAGATCAAGAGTCGCAATTGCGGCGATGAAGGAAAGACATGTATTATCTGATGAGACATCTATGACTGTGTTCTCTTTTATTCAATTCTTGGAAATGCCTCTACTGACGTCGATACTTTATGTAGTACCTGAAGCTGGCAAACCGACTCCCTGGCGGACCAGATTCCGGTGAAAACACCATCGCGGAGAAAATCCTCGATGGTGACCCTGAGGCGAATTCTTCCACTGAGAGTTCACTCAAACTCCCAGATATACTCGATACGCTTCGGCAGTCGGCCAATGTTGAAGGTCAGATCCTCGAGGCTGTAGCAGAGGGATTCGAGTGCTACAAATCGGTAGTGAATCGACACGGTGGTGATAACCTGTGTCTTGTTGCGGCCAATGCAAGAGGATCAGCTGCCTTAGAACGTGACTTCACAACCAATGGTGTTAAAGGGAGTCTACGTTGTCCGTTCGCGAAATCGAACGATCAAGCACAATCTGCAACTGGCATGTCGAATGGAACACAAGATCCCTCGAAGCTGCCAAATGGCGATATATGTGGTCATGATGATTTAGATCCTATAAAAGCTGAACTCAATCAGGATAGATTCTCGAGCCCAACAGTCTCTGGAAGATCGTCGGCAGCTCGATGTCCGATAAGATACCTTGACCGGCATACACCGGAAGAGGTCGCGCAGTATTTCGAGAACCACAAACATGAAATACCTAGAAGCCATACAATCTGCTTGAAGCGGTATCAGAAAGATGCTCAGAGCATGCGGCAGATAGACGCCAAGTACGGTAGTTTTGTCAACCTGATACGGGGCCTGGGAGAAAAGCATCAAGCATTTCTGCCAAATCAAAATCGAACTGGTTCAGCAGCGCCTGCTCCCAGATCTGCGTCGGCAGAACGCGTCGAGAGATGGGCTGAAGACGTCAGTTCGAAAACACAGAAACCTGAGACTCTTGAGACAGCCGAAGAAGATAGACTTGATGACAACGATGATAGAAAAAGTCACTTTGAACGACCTTTACGTGAAGTACGAGTTGGCGAATCTCCCAGCAGGCCCTGGGGCATTCCCGTTCCAGTGACAGACCATCCTCCGCCCAGTGCTGAACATTCCCCAGCTGCACCCGTTCCCGTTCCTTCTAATACAGCAGTCTCTTCTGAGTTGAAGAAACCTGAAAGCACAGCCGCAGATCCTTCGACCATCACACCACCCCAAGATTCCCATGCCCCGGCTCGGCAGACTGGCCAGTGTCCTTTCAGCCATTTAGCATCTCAGCAAGATTCGGCTCTAGGTACAGAATCACGTCCGAGTCAAGAGCGAAAGCTGAACGATACGAGCACAGCGTCCAAAGACCACGTCTCTGGAGAACCAACAGTCTCTCCGAATGTGACTAGGTCAACGACGCCTTCGCCTACAACGATAGTGTTTAATGGTCCGGTCTTCTTTGGGTACTCGGCCGAGCAGACCGTCACACTGATACAGCAGCTGGGCGGGTTGAGTGTAACCAAGTGATATCCCGTTATTACTCAGTTTTGATGGATCCAACTTCTTTGTCGTTTCTTGGTTTTTTCTGATGGAGAATTTGTCTACACTCCGCTTGGCCCGAGAGAACGACATGCTTTCATGCCTCATGAGAAATGACATTTTAATACCTCGCGGATACCCAAATCAGTTATTGATTTGATATTATTGATTATAATCCATTCTTGCATCATTATAGATCTATCTACTGGGCTGTGTTTATCGCATGCTTTAAATAATATATCCTGCGGGGTATTAGAAGAATCTGTAGTTGTCGATAAAGTTACTCGCAAACCGGAAACAAATTCCGTCTGTTTGACAAACTAGGATGAGCTTCCGAGCAAATCCTTGTTGTGCAAGTTGTTTCATAGTCTTGAATGATTGATGAAGGGGGATTAAGAAAAATTATACATACCTGCCTAGGTATCTACACCAATTCGAAGAAACGTAGGATTCGCGCTGGTCATTATAAGTGAAATTCTCAATGAACGCGATCTCGGGTACCGTTTGGTGGACCGCCCCGTGAAATCCAGATTGAAACCATCATATACAGAGGAATTCGAACAATCATTACTCTCTCATCTGATGAACAAGTAGCTGTGTACATGCATACATACCGCGGCTAGCTGCGGGAGTCAGGTCCGGCGACCTCAGTTTCCCGCACGAACCCCACCATAGGAGCGGGGTCATGTCGACAACGACGGTACCGGAGCTCAACGCCCAGGTCACTTTTTTACTCATGCTCAGAAACAGCTCCCGGATCCTTCTCTCTCGAGCCGCATCGTCTTCATCTCTTCTGGCTTCTCCATCTTCTTCTCCTTCCGTCTTCCGTCTGCAGTCCGTCCAGTTTCGATCTACACCTCGAACCATGTCCGCTGAGCCGGTCTTCACCAAGGACGCTTGTCCTCGTAAGTCCACCCTACCTGGCTGCTCCTGCTGCGGGTTACTACTCTTCTCTGGGGAGCATCCAGAAATTTCCTAGTACCATGCTTTAGTATTTCAATTATTTAGCTAACGGGCATCGCAAACAGCCGCGGGCCCTTACGTATGTTTGAGATTCTCAACACCTCATCATCCAGAGAGCCCAATTCCCAATTGGTCTGCAATTCCTTGATTCTTACACGTCTGCACTACCACAGTCGCAAGCCATCAAGGCCAACGGCCAGATCTTCGTCTCGGGCCAGATCCCCGCCGACGCCAACGGCAACCTCATCGAGGGCACCATCGGCCAGAAGACCGAGCAGTGCTGCAAGAACATCGCCGCCGTGCTGGAGGCCGCCGGGTCCAGCATGTCCAAGGTCGTCAAGGTGACTGTATGTGTTTTTCATCTCTATTATAACTCGAAGGGAGATCCGTTGAGCAGCAATGATGAAGATGGGCACACGCGCTGATATCGATCGAAACTGATATATACAGGTCTTCCTCACCGACATGGCCAACTTCGCCGAGATGAACGAGACGTACGCCAAGTGGTTCGCGCATAAGCCGGCCCGCAGCTGCGTCGCCGTCGCGCAGCTGCCCAAGGGTGTGCCCGTGGAGATCGAGTGCGTTGCGCTGCAGTAGGTGCCACACGACAGAACTACCTACATACATGGGTAGGTAGGTACTATCCATAACTAGTTATGTACCGGTTGGACCTAACGGTTTGTTTCCTTATTATATAAAAAAATAAAGAGGAGAAGGGGGTCAAGAAGATGAAAAAGGAGCCGTTCATCGAGTTCATCATCGAGCCTGTTTGTAACAAATACACTATTCAAAAGAAGTCATGCTAAAAGTGTGGAAATAGCTAGAGAGATTTTCTCAGGCTACGGTTCCAGTTGAATGCAATGGGTGGCAAGTCTCTGGTTTACCCTAGACACAGAGGAGTCCGCCCGGTTAGCATTTTCACACTATGGTTACTAGTAAAGTAGGTGCTTGTAGAGTACAGTCTAGAGCTAAGAGCATAATCATTTGTTGGATTATATCAATATCAGATACATTCTCGACTAGTAGGCAGCTCGTTATGAGACACGTTCATCACAGGAGTTGAAGACGTGATTCAAAAACGGCACTGCTAACGGATACAGAATGGAAAACAACAGCATGGTGGTATTTGTGAAGTGGAGGAAAAAAGGAAAAAACGCTTCAATGGATTCATGTAATCGCCCAAATCCAACAAGTAGGCAACAGACTAAGGGGAAGAGCAAAAAAAATCATTACATTAATGTCAGACTAGGAAAGCAATTATCGAGGGAATACTGATAGAATAGAATAGAGGCGCATGCATCTGGAGGAGGGAATGAAAACAAAAACAATTGACCTCGTCATCAATCCCTGCAACTTTAATTCGTCGGCAACCTAATATAATATATGATTCTGTAAAAGAGGGAGGGGGAGGGAAATAGGAAACGTTGGAAAAAGACTCCGACAGAATCGATCCCAGCTTCACCGACCAAGAGTACCGCTCATCCTTCCGCCACCGCCAGCCATGAGACTCTGCTTCACGATGGCGTCCGCTGCGGCGGCTGCCGCAAGTCTCTCCTTTTGTCGACTGCGGTCGCGGAGATAGCCAGCCGCTTCCGGCCGCATGCGCAAGATCCGGAGGATCATATCGTCATTTGGCTCCGCCTGCGCCTCGCGCCGCCTCTCCTCTTTGACCTTCTTCATAGTCCCCAGATTGCGTGAAAGCATAATGCTCTTGGCGCGCCGTGCGGGGACACCGAATACTCCGGAAGGACCGCCAACAGTCCCCAGATGTGCGGGGGCCGAGAGCCGGTGCTTATTTGCCTGCTGGCGCGAGGCTGTCGCAGCAGCCATGCGCTCAGAAGTGCGGATAAGGTTCTCTGTCGTCTCGAAGTAGAAGAAGTTGAGGGACTGGATCTCATGATACTTTGGTGATTTCAGAATATCGATCGGTACACCGTTCGCCTCGCCTGTTTCCTCATCGACAGCATTGAAGAAGTTCAAAAGGAGCACGAGCCAGCGTGACACGATATCTACTTCTTGCATCGTGAGGGGCTTCTGATGCGACGGTTTGTCCGAGAGAGGAGGCACAAGCAAACTCTCGATAGTGACGAGTACCTCTTTCCACAGCCGCGCCATAACCATCTTCATCGCTTCGGAGGTGAGTGTCTTGTTCATTATGGCGAAGTTATCATTGAAATAGTTGAAAAGCGGGGTCAGTGCATTCTCCACATCTGCCTGAGACGGTGTGACTGTAGATGGCTGTTGGCGGCCGCGATTCAAAAAACTTGATACGCTAGATAAGCTGATCCCGCGAGATAGCAACGTTTTCAGAGTACGGCGGGATAAGCAGTGATTGATATAAGCGGACAGCTGCAAATGCACATCAGTGTCGTCGTCATACAGATGGCCGAATGTTTACGTAGTAACTAACCTTCTCAGTGATTTTGCGAGTCATCTCCCTTTCGGTTCGCTTCAACGTCCGGAAAGCTTTGCCGAAATAGAACTGTATATCATCTCGTTCGCCTTCCATGCTCACTCGCAGCAGCAGTCGACCTTGCGAGTCCAGATCCAGCCAGTATTCCCTCGGCAGAAAGTCGCTAAAGTGCGCAGGGTCCAGCTTAAGAGAAGTCCGGCCCACATAGTCATGATCGCCCAGAGCGTCCCAATCCCAAATAGTCGCAATAATGTTGAGTGGTCCTTGGGTCGTAATATCGACCGTGTCGTCCCACCGAGGATTGAGATTGTTGTATACGACACGAGTCTTGGCTATCCGCTTCTGATACTCATCCGTCAAGACCACATAAGGGTCACTGGTACCATTCATATCACATGCCTTGAGGTCTTCCGCTTCAACGATCTTGACTGTGAAGACATAGGTGGTCGACTTGCGCATCTTCTGAGTCGGTGGAGGGGTATGCCTTGCAATAACCTCGGCACAACCATCGACGTTGATCTCGCGCTCAAGCTTATCAAGCTGAGTGAGAGCGTATTCAATATTATTCAATTTTACAAATGACTAGTGAAGAACTGTTAGACAGGGTCCCAAGAAATGGTAGAATGATACATACCTCGGGGAAGAACTGGAAAGGCTCGATTTTCTCCTTGTTACTCCAGGCGTCTCTGGCCATCTGCATCAGCCTTTCTTGCCTCGTCTGGTTCAACGCCGCCTCCTGCTCTGGTGACAGTCGGTCCATTTCTTTGGCAAACATATTCTCGAGCAGTTCGCAGTATCTCGCCACGCCTCTTCCTATAGACTTAGAAAGAGCCGTCATGAATTTTGCATACTGGAGATCATCATCCCACTCAAGTTGGACCATTTGTTCAACTACTTGGTTAAACGAGCGGAAGATGTCAATGACAGACACGCTATGTCGTTGATCTTCAGCAGGTATTTCGGCTCCGCCCTCCGTGCGAACGGTAAATTCGTCTCGCTTCACGGCTTGCTCGACCCATTCGATGATCTTGTCGTCTGTCAGCCGAATCCATCGCCAGACAAAGTCGGCCAGCAAGTCTTCAATGTGGAACGGGAAAGGCTCTCTGTGTCGAAAACGCGTCAGTACGTTTCCACATGGTCAAATGATCCAAAAACAATGATCTCGTACCCCGGCAAGGCATCTGCGTAGAGGCGCCGCGTCGCGCAAAGTTCTTTGTAAAGGTCGAATCCATCTTGTATGTCGATCTCCACTCCTTTCTCGCGGGCCTGCTCCATGATCTTGATGACCATCTCTCGAGCGTCTTCTGCGTACAGGGGAAGTACACATTTGAGTAAGATATTCAGAGGATTGACGCTGACCTCATTAGCGATAGACCTTGACTCGTAGAGTGGGGCTCATACCCTATTATCTCAGGATTATTCTTATAGCGCTTCTGGATTCGTTGTGACAGCTTCATTATGCCTTGGCCGAGCTGAATAACGTGGTCTGTCTGCCAAGCTTCCTGCTCCGGTGGGACTTCCTTTTCAACTAATTCTTGGTATTTTTCCCTCGCCTTCTGTTCAAGGCCTTCATGAACATATGAGCGGAATCGATCGATATCTTCGGGGTTCTCTGTATAGTTAGGATCCATCTGGATGTGGTTCTCCAAGATGTACATCACAGGGCCGATTGGGCGAGGTTTCGTTTCATAGCAGTGCATCATGACATCGTACAGCTCCCGAAGCAGAGCCTCATGAAGCGATGATAGCAATTGCTGCATCAAGAGGATGTCGTGAATTGTCCATTTCTGCCTGTCAAAAAGAACGGGGGCTATAAAGCTACTGCGCTTCCTACCCTCCTGCGGTGCTTCTTTCGCAAAAGTGAATGCAGAATCAAGGGTATCCAGGTCGATCTCATTATCCACGAACTTCTCTCGGATAACGTCCAAGAACAATACGATACGAGAAAAGCTAGGGATGCGCCAACGGTGGCTGATTTCGTTGAGCAACTCTGTAGATTGTTTTGACAGCAATTTCATGGACGGACCCTCAGGCTGTGTAGCCTCAGCTTCCTTTTCTTTCAGATCGTAGGCCAGAGCTTGGGCCACGATGAATCTATAAAGCGATCGCGGATCCGAGGGGATGAAAGTGTAGATGTCAGACTCATCTGAGCCATTGTCGCTGATTGACAGCGAACCGATGTCTAACGGTTGGTCTATGCTGTAGGACGTGCGGTCAGACTTCTCAGATAATGTCCGTGACAGTTCAGCATAAGTCGCATCAGACGAGGAGTGATCAGCAGCCAGTTCAGGGCTAGCTTGTACAATGGCAAGCATCATTTGGGAAAGTTCGGGGCCCTCGTTCTTTTTCCACGATTCGTATGCTTCTTCATTATCAAAGTCTTCGCTGGACAGGGTCTTCCGAGTCTTGAGGTTGAGATGGGCCTGATATGTCTTCAAGTCCTTGAGAGCCGCCTTCTCTGTCCAAAAAGACCTATTCTTGTCGATATCCGATTGCACTTGAGTCAGGCTCACACCAAATATCCTCGCCACGACTTGTACAAGGGGCATGTCCTTCACATCATAACTTAAGGGTGCGGGAGCTTCCATCGTTGCTCCAGTTCCGTTCGCCTGGGAAAGATCTTGATCATAAGAAAGCAGCTTTTGCTCCAGGACAGCCAGTTTGTTTGTCAACTCTGGTCGTTCTCTCGCCCAATCCTCATCGTTCATAATGAGAGTGATGAGGCGAACGAATAATGCAACGTGCCTATCCACCAACAATCTCCAGTTATCGTCATCCGGATCTTTGCCCTTGGAAAGTTCTTTGGTAGCATTTGAATAGAAGATAAGGACGAGATCTTCGACCTTCCGGTCCTTCTCCATGCGTTTCTTGAAAGACTGCTCCTTCAGAGTGTTGAGGAAGGCAGCGAATGTCCGGATGACTAGGTGATCCTGATATTCTTTTCTCTTTTCCCTTCCGACCAGCACCCCCGTCAACCTCTTCTCGAGCTCCGCTATGAATCCATGAGGGAATTTCGTGCTCTTCGAGTCCCTGATCAACTGGAAATCGCTCATGAGTTCATGAAAGGTCGTGGAAGACCGCCTGACGTGTGTATGCACCGGCGGAGCACTCTGTACACGTCGGACCCGCGGCTGGAGGAGATAGGAGAGGTATGCCACTCGCAGCGCATAGCTGTAGGCGGTGTTGGAGTTGACGGGGCGTCTGCGGGATGCGGAGAGGGTGCGCGAATGCCGGGCTTCATTTTGAAGACTGTTAATCCGTCGGTTGACGCCGCGGGACTGTGTAGATGAGGTCGACATGGATTTAAGAATGTGTTTTGCTCTTCTCTATCCAAGACTCGCAGCGTTCGGGAGGGGAGACGCGGAGTGCGGGACCATGGATCTATCTAAGGTTTCGCATGCACCGATAGCCAAGATGAGCTGGATCGGAAATTTCTTCGACAGCTCAGGGGCAATCAGGATGAGAAGGGCGGACAGAGGCTATGAATTGAACTCCGCGATCGTTGGCAGATAAACGGCGGGAAGCTTCGCGAAAGAGGGGTGCGGCGTGATGCTGGTGAAACAGTAGCCCGAAATGCGACTGACGTAGGCTCTGAGGCGGCAAGACCAACTAGGGCAGACCGCCAGCAGCCATCGGCCGATGCAAGGGGGAAACAATGAGCAGTCGATCCTTGCGATGCTCGGGGAGTGCAGGGTGCACAGGGAAGAAGGGCCATTGCTGCTTGCACCCCAAGATCTCGGTCGGTGAGCCGCTCCACTCCTCGTTACTTAGCTTGGTGTCGTATGGGTCGATTTAGTTGAATGCCCACCGACCCGTTCCTATTATTGGCAATATCCTTCTGTTGCATGCAGACACTCTAAAACCCGTGCACATGCACACAAATTTACTGCTACATTTAACATGCGAAAGAGGGTGGGCGTTTCTTGATAAGCTCGACTGAAGGCACGATACCTAGCTATCTCCGTCAAGGGAGCACTATGCCTAATCTGTCGCATATCCTTCTTCCCGCCAAGCATCAAGAGGGCATCCTCACTTGGAGATTCGGATATACATGCGCCTCCTTCCTAGCCTAGCACACATGGAGCATGAATGGAGGACAAGGCAGAGCTGTCAACATTATCTCTGACAATCAACTAAGAAGCGCAGACGTTTGAAAAAGATCTTGATATAGTCAGACCCTTGAATCGACGCCAGCATAGAAACAGCGATTGTATTTACATAGACAAAGACCATGGGCTCTTCACCACGTGTCCTCGCCAGGCTTGCGTGCCTTGAACGGAGCGTCAGCTAATTCACACAATTCGGATATTGAGAATCGTCCGACTCACCCGCACAGCGTTTGGCCCCCCAAGTTCCTTCTCGAGTCCATCAGGGAAGGTGCGCGGGACGCTGGGTTTATCAGGGTAGAGGAGGCTCACGGCGCCGCAAAGGCCCAGGAAGGCGGCGACGAAGCAGCTAAGATGGAGGAAAGCCTTGCCAGGCGTGACGTGAGTGTATTGCTCCGGACTGAAGACGCCCAGGATATCGTTATCCTCGTGGACCGGCTCGCCAAAGTTGCGCCTCTCCTGCTTGTCCCACCATTCACCGTAGGGGTCGCGGAATGCACGCTTGACGCGCGGCGGGTTCGGGTAGTTGCCGTTCTAGAGACGAGGTCAATTGGAAATACAGAAAGCGACTCATGTCAGGAGAGACAGTACCATGTCTGGGTCATCGACCTCTGCCTGCGCCAGAGGCCGCATCTGCGAGAATGATGCGCGGGGGACGGCATGGCGCACTGCCAGCCGGGGCAGATGCCCTGCCAGAATCCTTCGGGACAGCATCTGGAGGGAGCCGGGTCAGCGCGTGCTGGTCAATGGTAGGGGAGAGGCGGACTGACCGTGCTGCCAGTGGCAAACGTGGAGATGAAGGGGTCGAGTGCGGAGGGATGGCGTGTGGGTGGAGGGAAACGGGTCTGCAAGTCAGTGGTTGGCCTGCGAGCCTCAGGCGCCACCCGCGCCGCGCGCTTACATACGACGGACCCCCGTACTTCTCGTCACGGCAGGAAATTGCGTTGCCCGAAGCAAAAAACCACCTCTTCACGCAATCCCCCATCTCAGCGCCTTTTTCCGCCGCCAGCCACGCACCGGTGCCGATAACTATGCCAAATTTCTTGTGGCGACTCGGCCGGCCCAGACCTATCCGTTGATGCCAGAATCTCCCCTTCTGACCGGATCCTCGCTGGGAAAGCTGGGGTCGGCTGTCAAGAAGGCCCCTGTCCTCGTGGTAACAAGACATGCAAAACGGCAGCCTGAATGGCACTTCACCACATCATGAACGCGTGACCCCCGAACCCGAAAGCAAGCCTCGCGGCTCGGTCGGTCCGGACCATCTCGCCCACTCAGCACCGATTCCCGCGGAACAAAAAGAAGATGAGGTCGCAAACAATCACGTCGAAGGGCCTCCGCCCAAGAAGCGGAAACTCGCAGAGTCGACAGCTTCCCGACGCTCGACGCCTCGACCGCCCTCACCCCCGTGGAAGAAAATCACGCTTGACGGACCGTCAACCTTCTATGAAAATGGCCGACGGAAGTCCTCGAGGACGAACGCGGTTCCCCTCGAGCTGCTGCCGCAGTCAGACAAGAGACACACGCGGGCAGCTCAGAAGGAATATATGAGCAAGACCCTATCAGGTCGCACGTCACAGGTCGCGTCCTCGCCGCAGTCTTCGCCTCGGATGCAGTCGGAGGTCAATGGAAGAAGGTCTCTTGGTGGCAAGGCCACGACGAACGGGATCCGCGCGGGATCACCCAGGACTGAGTCACCCAGGAAATCTTCAAGGGCGACAGCTGGCCGGCAAAATCACGTGTCCCAATCTCCAGCAGCGAAGCCTGTGAATCCGCGGACGCGGTCTCAAAGCTCCGCTACCGTGAATGAACGGTCTCGTCTCTCCGATACGGAAGTCGATGGTTCCAGCCCAAATGCTGGCCGACGTCGTACGTCCTTGTCAACCTCTACATCCCCGGTCGCGTCCAAGGATATAGATGGATACGGGAGAACTCTGGAACAGAATGGCAAGGAGGGGGAGAATACCCAGAGGCTTCCGAGGCTACGGTTCAAAGTCAAGAAGCCTTCTATCGGCGTTCAGCATCCTGGTCATGTGTTACCCCCCAGGAAATACGCGTCGTTTCGCGAATGGATCGAAAACGAGGGCATTACGGGAGAGGACAGGGTCCTGAGTGCCGAAGAAGCACGACAAGAGGCCGAAAGAAGGCGCAGAGTGCTAGAGGCCGGAGAGCCTGGAGGTCTGCTCAGTCCGGAGATATGTTCTGCCTATCTGACGGAACAGCAAGAAGAACCGCCGCAGCAGTACTCGCATCAAGATCATCTTGTCGCCCATGCTCTCTACTTTAGGAAGCTCCTCGATCAGGAGCACAGACGCCACCGCAATATGGCAAGACTATTCGCTCAATGGTGCGCTGACGCGTGGAGGAAGCGCCATAAGCGCCCAGAGGACATCCTCAGAGAGCAACAGGAAGAAATGCGCGCAAAGCGCAAGCAGTTGGTCAAGGATCTCCAGAAAATGTTCGACCTAGTCCGGGCGGAGGTAGAGAGGATTCGTTTGGCACGCTGGGAAGAAGAGAGGAAGGCAGAAGATCAACAAGCCCTGGATCGTGCCATAAGACAATCGACCATGCTGTTCGAGAAAAGGAGGATGGAAATCCTGGGGGAGGTTCCAAGTGAGGCCGACGAGTCTAGTGAAGATGAGGAAGATGAGTCCGAAACGTCCGATTCCGAGATTGAAGACGACAGCAACATGTCTAGCACTGGTACTGAGAGTGAGGAAGACGACGGCGTTGATGAGGATGATGCTTTGACAGCCGAGGAACTCCGCTTGAAATATGCCAATCTTCCTGATCTGGATCTGGGGGATAGAGAGTCCGTGACCTCCACTCATACCTCCTCTTCGGCCCACACCGACACGTCTCAATCTCAAGGTCTTTCAGAGGATGAGAATGGTTCTCGAATGCCCCTGGAGGACATGCCACCCGAGCACGTTGAACTGGATGAAGTTGATTCAATCTTACTAGACGATAGCGATGAATCAACGGACATGTCGGATGACATGGGCGATAGTGATGAGGAGATGGACGACAGCGAGGCTGATTCGAGCGGAGAGAGTGATAGTGGTCCTGGGTTGCTAGGCTTCTACTCTTCCAAGGATCTTGCTGCAGATTATGATACGGCAGAAGACGACGAAGAGGAGTCGAGCAAGGAGGATGAAGAACTTGAAGACCAAGATGAAGTCTCCCTTGTTCCTACTGGGCCTCCAGAACAGGAAATTACTCCTGAAGACGATAACAAACCGGCATCCTCCCCAGGGGACGTTGCCGACGCTCAGGCTGAGTCTCGACAGAGCGGAGAAGCGTCCAGCGAGGCGTCCCCGGGGACGTTTCTCACAAAGCCCTCTGAGCCTGAGTCGGTCTCATCATACGAAGCTCCTCCGGAAAAGCCAGCTGAACCTACTGAGCCTGTCGAGCCAGCTGGGCCAATTGAGCCCGCCAGGCCTGCTGAACCAGCTAAACCAACTGAGGCTGCGGGATCTGCTGAGCCTACCAAGCCGAGTGAGCCGACTGAGTCTGCTCAGCCAACCGAACCCGCTGGGCCAACTAAACAACCCGAGGCAACGGATTCTCCCACTCCACAGACACCAATACCGCACCTCTTACGTGGAACTTTGCGAGAATACCAGCATTTCGGGTTGGATTGGCTCGCTGGTCTCTATACGAATCGCATAAACGGTATTCTCGCTGATGAGATGGGTCTTGGCAAAACTATCCAGACAATAGCCCTCCTCGCGCATCTCGCCGTGGAACACGAAGTCTGGGGACCGCACCTGGTTGTCGTGCCAACGAGTGTCATACTTAACTGGGAAATGGAGTTCAAAAAGTGGTGTCCCGGGTTCAAGATAATGACTTACTACGGGAATCAAGAAGAGCGGAGACAGAAGCGCAAGGGCTGGATGGATGATACTAGCTGGGACGTCTTGATTACTTCCTACCAGCTTGTCTTACAGGATCAACAAGTGCTCAAGAGGAGAAACTGGCACTATATGATCCTTGACGAAGCCCACAACATCAAAAATTTCCGCTCTCAGAGGTGGCAAGCGCTTCTTACCTTCAAGACAAGAGCTCGACTCCTGCTTACCGGCACTCCGCTCCAGAACAACCTGACCGAGCTATGGTCACTTCTCTTTTTCCTGATGCCTTCTGACGGTGAGGAGGCTGGAATAGAGGGGTTTGCGGATTTGAGGAACTTCTCTGAATGGTTCAAACGTCCAGTGGAGCAGATTCTGGAGCATGGCAGGGAAACGATGGACGAAGAAGCGAAGCAAGTTGTCAACAAGCTCCACACCGTCCTGCGACCATATATCCTCCGTCGCCTCAAGGCAGATGTCGAGAAGCAGATGCCGGCCAAATACGAGCATGTGGTCTATTGCAGACTTTCAAAACGTCAGCGGTACCTCTACGATGGTTTCATGTCAAGAGCGTCAACAAAAGAAACACTCGCGTCTGGAAACTATCTGTCGATCATTAACTGTCTGATGCAACTCCGCAAAGTCTGCAACCATCCGGATCTGTTTGAAACTCGGCCCATTTCAACGTCATTTGCGATGCCAAAGTCGGTGGCGACCGAATACGAGATCAAGGAACTCCTCGTTCGGCGCAAGCTGTTGCGTGAGGACCCTCTGAGCAAGCTCGATTTGGACTTCCTCAATCTCGCCCCGATATCGAGAGAAGATATGTCTCGAAGGCAAGCAGATGACAGCACGAGGATCATGGCCTACGGCCCCTTCAAGACGCTTCGCGAGCGTCAGTACAAGCGGACTAACTGGCAGATGGGGTTCGACGGTTCGTCTATGCAGTCGACCTTGACCTCTATGGAGAATGCTGCGAGGAAGAAGAGGATGGAGGAGCTTGAAAGCACCTTGTACTTCGAATCCAAACGTCATGGTCGTCGTCCTATCTACGGCCGCAGTCTGATCGAGTTTCTCACGATTGAGAATCCCCAAGGCGCGTTGTCACCTCGCCCTTCACGAAACCGCTCGTACGCCGAGTGGCTTTCCAGTCGGTCATCCGTCCTCGCCTCTATGATTAAATCCATTGAGGAAAGGGCCCATGCCATGGAGCCCTACATCCAGAGATTTGCCTGCATAACTCCAGCCGTGGTCGCTGCCGGCGTTACCGAGGCCGCGCTCACCCCACTTCAATCACGGTACTTCAGCGAGGAACTGCGAAATCCGCCATATGATCCCTTCCACGAAGCCCAGATGCGTTTGTCGATAGCCTTCCCGGACAAGAGACTTTTGCAGTATGACTGCGGGAAACTGCAAAGGCTCGATAAACTCCTCCGAGAACTCCAAGCGGGTGGTCATCGGGCACTGATTTTCACGCAAATGACCAAGATGCTTGACATCCTAGAGCAGTTCCTTAATATCCACGGGCATCGCTACCTGCGCCTTGATGGCACAACCAAAATCGAACAGCGGCAGATGCTGACGGATCGGTTCAACAACGACAACCGCATTCTCGTGTTCATTCTATCTACTCGATCCGGCGGGTTGGGCATCAATCTTACTGGCGCAGACACCGTCATCTTCTACGACCTCGACTGGAATCCCGCGATGGACAAGCAGTGCCAGGATCGTTGTCACCGCATTGGCCAAACGCGCGACGTCCACATCTACCGCTTTGTCTCAGAGTACACCATCGAGTCCAACATCCTGCGCAAGGCGAACCAGAAGCGGATGCTGGACGACGTCGTTATCCAGGAAGGAGAGTTCACGACGGACTACTTCACCAAGCTGGATGTTCGGGATATGATCGGCGACGATGTTCTGGAAGGGCATGACGAGGCTAGCAAGGCAATGGACCGGGTTCTGGAGAGCCAGGCCGCTGGTGGCGCTCGTGCATTTGAGGAGGTCGAGGACAAAGAAGACATCGATGCGGCCAAGAACGCTCAGAAGGAGCTCGAGCACGCCGATGACGGCGATTTCGATGAACGGAGCTACTCACACAGCACGCCCGGGCACATGGGCGCGAGCCAGGCTGGCACTCCGATGACGACCGGCCCCGGCGAAGATGATACCCCCGGACCTTCTGTGGATGGCAATGCCGATGGCGAGCCTCAGCCCGGCCACATCGACGACTACCTGTTGCGATTCATGGAGTGGAACATGAGGGACGAGCCGCTTGTGCTCCCGCCAGACAAGAGCAAGAAGAAATCGAAGAAGGGCAAGGAGCACCGTATCAAGAAGAAACGTCGCTGAAAAACTAAAAGAAAAAAAAGCTTCTGTGTGATGTTACGGGAATCACGGGTGTTTTTGGTTCGTCCGGAGTACTATATCAAGGCTACGGTTTGGGATCTCGGGTGTTTGATGGCGTCTTGTCTTCCAGTGGTTACCCAGTCAAAAAGACTTTATGCTAAGATACGTGATGATAAATTATTTTTATACTATTTATTTTTTCCCTCTTCTCTCTATGTGTTTTTAATTTCAGCCTTTGATCACAGGATGAATCGAGAGTATCATCCATGTGCACACAAGTACCATGCGTCGCTGCGTAGTTTCCCATGACAGCCTGCTATGTTCTCGGGCGTAGAGAGTACACATACCGTAGTGATCCACGTTACCTAGAGGCTTATCGACAGCCCTGGATCGCCTTTGCGCTGTTTATCTGTTTATTCTTTTACGTGTCTACTGAACTAGCCAGCAGGCCAAGTACCAAGGAGGAGGAGGTGCGGCTACTGAAGTGGATGTGCCATCATCCTTGGACACGCCCCACCACCGATGATAACAATGACAACAAGAAACACGGACCATCATGCACACTCACGACAGAAAGTATTACAGATTTCCACAGCAGAACAAAGTTGACTTGTCTCCTCCTGCGGTGATGTCGGCCATCTCAAGGAGGAGGAAGGAAAGAGGGCCAAGAGGGAGGCATCTCTTCGTCCATGTCCGAAGCAGAGCCGACGCGGGCGCCGGCGAGCCGGGGTCGAGCTGGAGCTCCCCGGCAGCCCTGACGACCGACGGCCCTGACGACAACCACGGCCCATCATCAACGCCTCCTCTCCATCTCCCTGACATCTTGCCGATCGATCATCGCCACATGCGCCATGACACCATCAGCGAGAGCGGGTGACAAGTGAGTGACAAGAGGGGCGTTGGTGTGTCCTCGTGTGTCCAACGGTCCAACCTCCTGCCCCCCCTCACCTCGATCTGCACTCTGCACAGATCAGCGAGGGGCGCGCAAAGAACCCTCTCAAAGGTTGAAAGACAACGGCCGCGAGAGGAAGACCCGACAGTGTGGGCAGGCGTAGTGCAAATCCGACGATCGCGACCGAGACCTAAACGGACTTTGACACCTGGGATGATTTTCAGCCTTAGCCTCTTAGCCTCACCCCAGGGGGGTGCGCTATCGGCGGCCACCGTTGGGGGGCGTGCTGCGGGCTAAACCGTCTCCAGGACTCTATGGACCTTCGGTCTGAGATGGGAGATAACCATAGGCCTAGCGCGAGGTGACTGCTCAGATCACGCAACTGCGCGGGCATCTGGGGGGGGGTGTCTGGCCGGCCTCAAGCGGTGGACGTTGTTCAGGGATTCCGCCCCCATCGCGGGCCTCTCCAACCAGCCATCGCCCGGCGTGTCCACCCCTTTGCGCACGCTCTACCGAAACAAGCATGTCGTCCAACCTCCTCCCTGGTCAGCGCGGCGAAGTCCCCGGATCCCCGGCAGCGCTGACTGTCAAGACGGGCTGTTGTCGACCCCCATTTGGGGGGGGGGGGGGGAGGACCAAGGCAATCGACTGTGGCTGCCCGTCTGCACGGACTCTGCAGCATCATTAATGACTACAGGCTCGTAGTCTAACGTCCCTTCAAGTCTTTGACGGTCTGGCTTATGTCTCTCTTTCTCTCTCATGGTCGATAACAATTTGAAATAGTTGATGCGGCAAGGCAAGGTTCCTTGTTCTAAGGCACCGAGGATGATAATGCGCAACCGGCCTCCAAGGCGAAACAGAAGACAGCTGGGATGATTCGCTAAAGCACAACCCCTCGGAGTGGTCGTCTGGTACCGACAACACTGGACAGCTCCGAGCTGAGCAGCAGCCGTCTTGAGTACCCGGGGAGCACCGCTCAAGCCTCAAACGAGTCAAGCGTTCCGCCCTCGGTAACTCTGGATGCTTTGCCCTAGGTCGCAGGGGAGTCTCTGAGCTTCTCCATGATCCGTCCAATGGCAGGTTCCCAGGAGCTGCTGCGGCGAACCGCGCTGTAGCGGCAGATGGGGCGCCCTGGCTTCTACCCGCGTGCGCGATGGTCGCTCCGTCGCTCCGTCGCTGGAGCATCCGTGCATATCTGCCTCTGCTAGTTCGTGTCACCGTCTTTCCTATCCCAGAGAGCGTGGTTGACAGAGCAAGCTCGTTGGCTTTCTTCACTCCACCGTTCGCCTCCCAGGACGCCTGCCAGTGGCACACTGGCACACGGTCTGTCGGAATTCTGTCATTTCTGTTATCTATCTGCTCAGATTTACTCTACTCTCCCGACAGTAAGGAGAATCGACGGGTTTATCTCGCCGATGGACCCTTGGAACCTCCGAGACAGGCCCATGGCAATTAGCTGTAATGCTTCCGTTTCCGTTGAGCTAAGCCATTCCTGCTCAAACCTACGGAGGTACACACGGAGTATCCGTACTCCTCTGTTGAAATGCTGAAGGTAGAAAAGGCTCCCAAGGCTCCAAGCTTCTCACGTTGCCCCGCCCACGGCCGCCATTCTACGTGATAGTTGATCGTCTGCAGCGGAGATCGATCAACCGCAACAAATCCCATTGGGCCCTTGCTGCCGTCCACCATCCCGGGGAGGGGAGTCCACCTCAGAGAGTCCCACGAGACACATCGAAGACGGTATCAACCAAAGTGGCGTCAACTATCCACTATCATATGCACTTCCTGTCCCGAGGAGAGGGAACAATGGATCCTGAAAGACTTACACTATACCGTACAAAGTTCAACCTCCTCGTTCCTTACGTATCAGAATCTCTGCAGTAGCCGCGGCCTTTGCTCTTCCACCCGCAACTTCCAACGAAGCCTACTAGGCGATTCCATACCGCCGGGCAACCGTGCATCTACCGGGGTTCCCAATTCGCCTGAATCGGCGCTCCTCCTTCCAAGTAGAACGTCGGACAGAGGCCAAGAACCCGGGACGGTTTAGCCTTGGACGACGGCGGTGATGGATCACTTAGGTTCCATGCTGATGCGGGATGGCGGCACATGGGTACGGAGTGTGCGAGGGCAAGCAACATAGCGCGCGCGCTCTCTTGGTGCCAATCCACTGCCATGCGTCGGATCGGATCGACGAGCCACTGCCCCGTCCGTCACTGGCCATCGCGTAGCCTACGGGGAAACCAAGACAGAGGCCCCAGACGGCCAGCGAGGAGGCTTGGAGGTCTCACGTTCCGCCATGGCGATGACGAAAGCTGCTTCTCTCTGTCTCTCTGGATCGCCAAGGGAGTGTGTCGACAGAGAGAGAGAGAGAGAGAGAGAGAGAGAGAGAGGCCGCGCCTGTCGGTATCCTCGACGGGCCCTACGGAACTCGCGCAGCGTCTTGAGCTTGCCCCGTGAGCATGACCCGGGGTAGGGAAGCTTGCATCCAGCTTGGGGGATCTGTATGATTCCGCTGCCAAACCAGCGTAAACCCGCACACGGGCGGGAATCGGGCCCAGGACAACGGGCCGAAAGGCCCCAGGCCCCTGCTTAGGTCGCCAGAACCCCTCAGAGAACGATGAGAATCGCAGTCGGGCGGTGGGATACGTGGCTTCTGACCCAGAGCCGTCCCTTGCACTGTTTGCACCGTCTCAGACGGCGCTGCCCGCTAAGTTGCAGGCTAGCATGCGCTGTGCCAATTGCCTGCCTCGCCGTGCCTCGCGTGTGTCGGGGACGTCGGGGCGTGCGCGAGGCCAATGGGCCTCCCGGACCCGATTAACCTTGACTGTTGATGCTCGTTCTCTGCTGTCAGCCACATTCGCGGCCGAACGAGTCCGCCGAGGAGACGGGTCCAAGGCGATGGACTCGAACGAGGCTGCATATATGGAGTACATATACTGAATCCGACTCTCCAGACAGCCGGCACAACGTCTGAAATCCCCTCCTCCAAAACCCCCCAGCGAGAGGCCTCCCGCACGTCGTGAGCAATGAAAACCTCGATACCATCCGATGTGTGGGAGAAGAAGAAGGCGCTGATTGCGAAGCTCTACAAGGAAGAAGAATGGCCTCTCAAGCAGGTGATCAAGCAGATCCGGTCGGAGGACTTCAACCCGAGGTGAGCAATGCCCCAAAAAGCAGACCGGATTCCGAGGCCGAGGGAGCTCCAGACTGACTCAATTGCCCTGTCAAGTGAGACCCAACTGCGCAGCAGACTGAAGAAGTGGCGGGTCACCAAGCCCTCCCGACAGACCAGGAAGAAGCAACAACAGAATGCCCAGCAGGAGACTGCTGCCAATGGCGACGGACAGAAGGAGACGTCGACATCTCCCGTGGAGACGAAGCCGCCTGCTGTCCCAACGTCCCAGCCAGCGCCGGCGCAGCCACCAAAGGAGCTGCCTGCTTCCAATCCAGGGTGGTACGATCCGAACGCTTGGTATGCGGGACAGCAGGGCATTGTCCAGGTCCAACAGCCAAAGCAAGAACAACCACTACCCAATGCGATGCCCTTCGATGGGCAGAACGTGGGGAACGGCTGGGTCTCCCCGAGAGTTCAGCAGCAGCAGCAAGCGCTGAGCCCCCACGTCGACGCCAGTCAACTGCGCAACGGCACATCTGCCATGCAGCAGTATCCGACCGTCCAGACGGTTCCCACCCCGAACCCCTACGAGGCACATAATCCCGGCACCACGACTGCCAGTCATCCCAATAATGCCCCGATGAACACGGTGCCGATAATGGCGCCAACATATACAAGTCCCGCATATTCTGTTCCGCCACAAACAGGTCTCTCGAGCCCTCCGATTACTGCACCTACCGCAGCGGCAACGACGACGGTCCAGTGGCCTACCGGTGCCGAGGAGATCGAGCTCGATGTGAACCACGGCGTCTCGACGATGCCGGAGTGGTTCTCGGCCACGCTCCAGGCTGTGAGTCAGCCTCCTACGCTACCATACTATGCCGCTGGCACCGCGGGCCCTTCCATGGCTGGTTACCCGCCGCAGATGCAACCGCTGCCGCAGCAGAATGTGATGTACCCTCAGTCGCAGCCTTTCGGCGGGCTGTTCCAGCACGGCCTGGAGCAGTTTCCTGGACCGATGCCGTGGAAACGTGCCAATGCGGTCGACTACGACCCGCAAGCGGCGGGTGGTCACGCCCGAGTTGACCGGCAGGGAAGGCAGCGGAAGCCCTTGGCGGACAAGAAGCGGAAGGATGTTGGGATTCCCGCAACAACAACAACAAGCGCTGCGGGGATGATTCCGGAGCCACAGCCGCAATATCTTCCTCACGAGCCGCATCGAATGATGCCGGTGAATGGGTTCTCCTATCCTGTCCAAGAACCGGTGGTGCAGAAACCGCCCGGCAGTGGGCAGTAGTAGGAGCGGGCTGCGTGTGCAACCTAGCCATTGCGTATGCGGGCGTCGTTGAAATCTTCACTGACGGAAACCCGTTCCGGACTCGAGATGCCGTTCTCTGGTGCATCTGTCGCTGTTGATTCTTGTGTTCACTGCGACTGCTGTCCCCATGGGTGCCTGCCTTTTGCCGTTGATAAGCGTCCTAACAAAGATACTGGAGCGCATGACCAGCATCTCATATCCGCTTCCATGAGCAAAGTGGACGGAGTACATAACATATGCTGTTGCTATGGCGGAGTTGGTTCTTGGGCGGTATCGGAGTGGCTGGTTTACCACTTCCTGGCCATTGTTGTTGCACGACTTATTCTTGTCCTCCGCGTGGTGCGCCTTTTTTTTTCTTGTGTGTCTCTATATACCCACATATATCTAGGTGCTTTTTTTTCGTCCTCTGGCGCCAACTGAACGAGCCCGAGAACCCTCCGCCACCACTCTGCTTGTACATTTTGCCCTTGACAAGACGTGTGTGGCCCGTGTGCTTTTGTTTATGCTTGGAAGGCCCGGGAGGCAGAGACTGCTTTGTGAATACTCTCTGGAAGACTGATACGGACCGAGGGCACAAAAACGGACCTGATAGGGCATCGGCGTAGAGTTATGTTTGCTGTTTTTACTGGGCGGTCCTTTGCGTGTTGTGGTGTACTGTGAAGTCGAGGCTTGTCTTGATGTGGTTTAACGCATGGGTTGGTTGGCAAGCGATACATATGGCTACGTAGGATAGATGCTCGTGTATGAGACAGAACCTGGTGATCATCTGCTCTGTCTCCTTTCCTTTTCTCTTTCCCTCCTCTCTGTTTCTTCTCTCCTGTCGTTATCCTCACGGGCGCCACATCCAGACCGCTGACGCACCGATCCGACAAGGCCCGACGCGTCGGTTTGCCGGCTAACTGCGCCAAGCGGCCGCCAAACACCACCATCCAAAGTCAAACGGTAAACACATACACACACACACACCCTGGACGAGGTGGTCAGGTCAGGGATGTTATCGATGCACGGAGTCAGTAAGTTTAATTAAATTGATCGTTGTCAGTGGACAGATGGACACCCCCTGGCCGGTCGAGACCCCCGTGGTCCGCAACCCCAACGGCCGCCTGCCCAAACATGTTCAACAGGGGGTCGCGACTCGCGACTCGTGTAGATACATACGGGGTAGACAGATAACGAATTTTGATTTTGATTAAGCCGCCGGGAAACGCGGAAGTTGGCTGCTGTGCTCCGTCGATCTTGGATGGATGCTACCGTCACCCCTTGGTCCTTGTCCGTGTTCTGTCCGTGTCCGTGTCCACTAACGCGTGCGGAGGCGGCACGTGACGGCCCGCGGAGATGCGCCGAGCCTCGGCTTCTCCGCGTTTTCCAGTTTACGTACACGCGGGGAAGACGGGGGTGTGGTCAGCTCAACAGCACTCTGGGTTCTGCAGGACCGTCCCTGTGGTCTGTTCGCGTGTGGCCGGATCGGATGTGGTCCCTCTGGATCTCGTGCTGCGCGCACCTCGCTCGGTTGACGGCCTCGGGATCAGGCCGAGTCTGCTGCGAAGTAGCTCGGGAGTCCAAACATAGAGCGTTTATTGTCTTGTGAAGCTCGGGTGCTGGTTGTTTCTTTTCTTTTCACAGTTTCTTGTTTCTTTTTCAATTGCCAGCGATCTGCTTTCCTGCAGATTGAATACCGTTGATCTCTGCTGGTAGAGTCAAGATGCGCGCGATCCAGGTCAGCCAGTATGTCAAGGTATCTTCTTCACTTGAAGAAACAAATCTGGTCCCCAGACTCATCTTGTCTTGATCAGACACTAACCGAAGCGTAGAGCCCTCTTGACCTCACCGTCACCACCCTCCCCACCCCCGCCCCCGCCCCGGACAGGTACCTGATCGAGATCCACGCCGCGGCCGCCAACTTCTTCGACCTGCTCCAGATCCAGGGCCGGTACCAGCACCAGCCGCCGCTGCCGTGGATCGCGGGCATGGAGTTTGCCGGCGTCGTCCTCGCCACGCCGACCTCTGCTTCCTCAAATCCACGCTTCAGGGTCGGGGATAGAGTCTTCGGCGCAACCCAGGGCGCCTACGCCACGCACGTCCTTGTGCCGGAGGCCGCGCTGCTCCCTATCCCGGAGGGATGGACCTTCGAGGATGCGGCGGGCCTCTTCGTCACCGCGCCCACGGCCTACGGCGGGCTCGTCCACCGCGCGCACGTCCGCGCGGGGGACTGGGTCCTCGTCCACGCCGCCGCGGGCGGGGTCGGGCTCGCCGCGGTGCAGGTCGCCAAGGCGAAGGGGGCGACGGTCATCGCGGCCGCGGGGTCGGAGCGGAAGCGGCGCATCGCGCGCGACGTGTTTGGCGCCGACTTTGCCGTGGACTATCGCGACAGGAACTGGCCGGAGCAGGTGAAACAGCTCTGCGCAGCACACCGCACGGGCAACGGCTGCGCCGGGGTCGACATCGTCTTCGACCCCGTCGGCCTGATCGAGCAGAGCCTCAAGTGCGTCGCGTGGAACGCGCGCCTGCTCGTCGTCGGCTTCGCGGCGGGGACGATCGAGCGCGTCGCGCTGAACCGGGTGCTGCTGAAGAACGTGTCCCTGGTCGGCCTGCACTGGGGCCAGTATGCTCATTTCGAGCCCGAGACCGTCGACACCGTGTGGCGAGGCATCTTCGAGCTCGTGGCGCGGGGCAGGTTCCGCGGGACGGTGTTTGCGGACGAGAGGTTCGTCGGGCTGGAGAGCGTGCCGAGGGCGCTGCGGGCGCTGGCGGGGAGGGAGACGTGGGGGAAGGTCGTCGTGAGGGTTAAAGATGATGATGATAATGATGGTGGCAGGGCGAGTAGATTGTGATTTTGCCGGAGGCCGTACATAGATGCGTATATATTTTGGTGGGTTTGGATACGGAGATACACATGTATATAGAATAGACCGCACCTCCGACACAATACTACGAGTAATGACGGCAAAAGTCTCCTGGCTTAAGAGCAAAGCATATGGAAATGTACATAGAAACAGGATTAATTCAAAGCAGCTCACCACACATACTTATGTATATCTACAACTACCACCTAAGAAAAGACCATATCTATATTATACCTACCTAGCGAAATGAAATGTAGATGTAGGTGCTCAAGGAGTCATGCTCTCGTGGAAACAAACACGCCTCTTCCCCTCCCCCTCCCCTCTCTTAGACAAAGAGTGAAAAGAGAGAGCGTAGAGAACGCAGCGAAAAGCATGAACTATGATGGCCCTGTTATCTGATAACTTGCTCTTGCAATTCTCGACTCCCGAGGGAAAAAAAAATGGATCAGTCGATTACCCCGATCCAGCTCCAGCCAAAACCGCAGACACAGGACGTGAGATTGCGGCGGCTATCCTTCGTGTGAAGGGTCCGTGGGGTGAGAGATTGGGACAGCTGGATTGGGGAATTGCGTGTGTTTGATCTTGCGATCATTTGAGTGAGAGGTGATTGGGAAGGGGGGAACAAATACAGTACAGGAATTCATTCTGTCATCATCGTCATTATCGTCATCATCTGGGAATGATCATCAGGCCCTGTGTCGGAGAACCTTTCTTCCCCCCCCCCCCCCCCCCCCCCCCCCCTCCACTGTCAACGAGGACACAGCAGAGAGGAGAATGGGTAGATCTAGCCTCGCAAAGCCATCCATCAATCCATCCATCCTGTTGCTTCTTTCTCCAGGAAGCTCGGCCCATGAATTCCCTCTAGCAGCCCCCGTATGGTATGAAGCGACGCTCATCCTCGTTTCTCATCCGTACCTGCCCCTAAACGCAGAGTGCGGAAGGGACGGATATGTCCATGATGATGATATGCAAAACTGCACCTTGCGGAGTAGTAGTTGTTGTTGTTTGCTCCTGGTTCTCCATTGCGGACGTCGTGAGTGAAGGAATAGATAGATGGATGTTAGTGAGATAGCCTTATTCCAACATCCTCATTGAAAAGTCGCCGTGTGTACACATCTTGTAGACTCGTGGCAGTTTGCAAAGAGGAAAACAAAAAATTCGCATGGCGGGGCCAGCGGCTTAGGTACTAGTTTGCCGGGTCGGACCGTCGGCGTCGGACTTGGCGGCGTGGGATTAGTTCGAGTCGCCTCCGCTACCTACCGGGCTATTTAACGATTGCTTTCTTTCTCCGTCTTCATTGTTGCCTGTCTGATCATGCAGGGCAAAAAGGAAATTTTTTTATCTATCTCTCGAATATATATATAGCTTTTTTGTCTCAGGTTAATGTAAAAAATTTCTGTTTCGAGTTAATACAGATCGGAAAGATGGGATCCATCATGTCAATAATATATCGTTAGCTCCAGCTAAGTCTACGCATCAATTCAGTATTTCATTCCCAGATAATTTTGTTGCCGATTCAGATCGGGGGAGCATGTACGTGTATGCATGTGCCTTTGGTATCCCAAAATTTATTCCACGATTCCGTGGGCAGTTCAGTCCGAAAGGGGAGAGATATGGATATACTCCAGGGGAGATCAACACCGGATACAGACCTTGCTCACAATGTAAGGTATCGAGATGCTTCTTCAGAAGCTTAAACTAAAGCCTATGCAGTCTATAAAGAATTTTGGCGAGAGAAAATAACTCAAAACTTAACTAGATGGAAGCTCCTACGTCATCCCGCGGTAACGCCCGCGGTCACTCCACATAGTTCTCGACCACCCTGGCAGATGTCTCGTCCGTGGTTAATGCAGGATGGATGTTCTCGAATTTGTTCTCTATCCATGTTTGGAGTTTTTGCGAGAGAATATCCAATGGTCCAATTTACCGCTGCGAGTCAGGTTGGGTGTTGTGTTAGATGCTAATGTAGCATATACAAGAGAGTATATATGTGGACAGACGTGCAGGATAGTCTATTTCTGACAGTCAGTCAGATACGCCGGCATATGCTCCGAACAATTAGATATTCTCTCACTCTTGAAGCAATGTCCAAGTTCGCCCATCTCCCTCGCGCGGCGACGGGACCAATTGAATGTCCGTACGAGGTGAGATAGATACAGACGCGGGAACTCCATACGAGAGATAATTTAATTGACCTTTGCGGATTCAAATCGAATCGCCGCCAGGGCGCAGAGCTCCTGCACAATTCCTACTTCAACAAAGGATCCGCGTTTCCGAACGGCGAGCGCAACGAGTTCAAGCTGCATGGCCTCCTGCCTCCTAATGTCCAGACGCTGGACGAGCAGGTTGCGAGGGCCTATCAGCAGTATAGTAGTCGGCCAAATAGCCTCGCGAAGAACACGTTCATAGCTAGCTTGAGAATGCAGAACGAGGTGTTGTACTACAAAGTATATCTTCCTGCTTTTGAAGAAATGGCCCTGAATAGTACGCCTTGCTGCCTAGCTCAAAACAGACACATCTCAAGGAGATGTTCAGCGTGATATACACGCCGACAGAAGGCGATGCGATCCAGAACTATTCCAGACTGTTCAGACGCCCGGAAGGTTGCTTTTTGAGTATAGACAATCAGGACAGAATCGAGGAGAGTCTTTCGCAGTGCTAATCGCGCTGACGATGTTGACTATATTGTTGTGACTGACGGAGAGGAGGTATAGAAGCTGCATCGACTTTCACATATCGTTTCGGATGGCACTAACAGTCCATACAGATCCGGGGCATTGGCGATCAAGGAGTGGGCTCGATTCTGATTTCAGTCGCCAAGCTCGTCCTCACCACGCTATGTGCGGGAATCCATCCTTCGAGGCAGCTTCCGGTGGTCCTGGACTGCGGCACATATGTAGATTACCACCCTGGTCATCACTTGAAAGACAGAAGCTTATGTGATGTCGCAGAACAAAAAGCTACTTGACGATAAATTATACCTAGGGCTTCGACGTCCTCGAGTCAGAGGGGGGGAGTATGACCGCTTTGTCGATAAGTTCGTGGAGACTGTGCGGAGGAAATTCCCAAGAGCGTGCATTCACCTGTTTGTTTCTCATCTTCCTATTCAACTTACAGATGGAATGTAAGCTGACAGCAATGCAGCGAAGACTTCGGCTTGCACAATGCCCGAAGGCTCTTGGACAAGTATCGTCCGCATATCCCCTGCTTCAATGACGATATCCAGGGGACTGGATGTGTGACTTTGGCGGCCATCATGGCAGCCCTGCACGTCAGCAGGGTCGACATTACCGAGATACGTGTGGTGATTTTCGGCTCCGGATCTGCTGGGACAGGAATAGCGGATCAGATTGCCGATGCGATCGCCACAGAGAGCCGTACAATCAAAGAGGAGGCGGTTAAGCATATATGGTTTGCGTTCACCGAACCGACATCTTTAGAAGAGGCACTCTCTAACTCTGTTTCTCAGGTGTATCGACAAACCAGGGTTGCTCCTCAAGTCCTATCGTAGGAAGGTGACAAGTTGGCACCAGCGCAATCCCCCTTCGCGCGAGAGGACGCAGAATGGCCGGACAAAGAGCACATAGACCTCCTGTCAGTCGTCAAAGCAGTAAAACCGCATGTTCTGATCGGGACGTCCACGAAACCAAAGGCTTTCACGGAGGAGGTTGTCAAGGAAATGGCCAAACACGTTGACCGTCCCATCGTTTTCCCAATGAGCAATCCTACCCGGCTGCACGAGGCTGACCCCAAGGATATCAACGATTGGACAGAAGGCAGGGCATTGATAGCAACTGGAAGCCCATTTCCTCCGGTAGAATACAAGGGCGTTACGTATGAAATCGGTGAGTATACCAAAGGCAGTCGACAAGACTTTCTGTCAATCCAACACTGATAATACAATCTGCTGTATAGCTGAATGCAACAACTCCACATGCTTCCCCGGTATTGGTCTGGGCGCCGTCCTGTCTCGGGCACGCCTCCTTTCGGACAAGATGCTCGTCGCGGCGGTCAAGGCGCTGGCTGGGCAGTCGCCCGCGCTTAAGGACCCCGATCAGCCTCTACTGCCTGACGTGGTCCATGTGCGCCAAGTCAGCGTCCATATTGCAAAGGCGGTCATCAAGTGCGCCGTGGAAGAGGGAATCCCGACGGAAGACGGCGACCTGAAAGAGTGGATTCGGGTGCAGATGTGGGACCCAGAGTATCGACCGCTGGTGAGACCCAAGCGGACCTGACTTCGATTTCCATATCTTTTGTTTTGTAGTTAAGTTAGTGCTTATCCAAGGCAGATTCTCGGGAGCTGTTCTGTCCTTCAATGGAATCAGGGGACATCAAAACAGTGAAAGTACACCTTGCGGCATGTGATGCCATTATCAAGCCACGACTGTATTGTATTCGACTCTTGTATGAAGTTGATCATAGAGCTCCGACTGGGATACCATATGCAAGATGGGTTGAGGTGCAGCAAGTGCACAGCCACTCCATGTGGCGTGACCCAACAAGTGTACTTGTTGAGATAACTGGACAAATAATTCTTAGATATGACGAAAGAAACCATGATGGTGGGAAAAGACATGGACGGGTCTCGGAGTTAACAAGATGAAGGTAGGCGTGGGAGGCCTGATCATTTTCATGGAGAAGCTTGACAGACGCCTAGCGAGGCATGTTCATCCAAATTGTCAGTATATCAGTAAGCTCAATGCAGGCACTCCCATTTTGGGTGAAATAACAACAGAATGAAAGAGATGCTTTAACGTGCAAGGAAATAATAGACAAGATGAAGGGATAATTCTTCATGAGGCACATATTATTTTTGTAGGATGTACGGCGTATATGCATGTACCTGGCAGAAATGACGCTGCGCCGCAAAGTAGCCAATCCCTTCTAGAAGCGGGGTTAGAATCCTTCGACACAGCTATACCTGGTCCAGTAAATGACATGCCATGGATGCTATCTAGGAACCAGCGAATTTCGAAATCACAGACGCTTGGGCGCCCTTGGGCCAACCGATCGCGGGTACGATCAGACAACGGACAGGAAGATAGAGCCTGTGCCAGGCCGGAGTCGTGCAGCGGTGAGCGCAGGGGCTGCCACGTTCGTGATCCTGGGGAACCGTCAGGGCCTCCAACGTCGTTGAACGCCAAGGGAGACGCAGAACGACGCAGCACAGCACTCCGGATACGAGGGAGTCTTCTCCCAGGGCGCAAGGGCTGCGAAGGTTTCCGACGGTATGGGAGAGGGAGAGGTTGGCGCTTTTCGGCTGCTGCGCCTCACCGCGCGGTGGCTCGCTGACTTCATCCGTCCCGCAAAGGCAAGGCACGTTCCTCGTTCTTACGGCAACCTCGGCGCTGGGGCTGACCGTTCGAACGCCCATGGAAGGCTTTTTCAAGGAGGGTTGAAAGAGGCTGACCAGTGGCCGAATCCGGCCGACCGCTTTTTTATCAGGATGGTTCAGGTGTGATGCCTGCTTACGGAATCTTCACTTGACGATGAATGGCTCCCTTCCTTTAAAGAGGAAGAGGAGATAAAGAACGACGAGATCTTGAAAAGAGGGCCCCTTCACCGTTTTCGTGTTTCAGAATTGGCTTCCTGGACAACATCCTCTTCTGATCATTGATAACTGGTTTTATCTTCTGTTTTCTCTCCCGCAGAGACATATGTTGCGTTTGCTTCGCGCATTTCCATATACTTTGTGTTCTGGCTGGCCAACAACCTACCATACGTGCTCCTCCCGTGGCTCCTAGGAAATCAGCACTTGAGTCGGTCCTGCGGCTGCGGTTTCCGCCGCATCCTTTGTCCATCACACACGACATTATCCTTTTGCGCGCGCGGTGGCATATACGCATATTGGGTGACCATGAAGTTCGCCTTGGCTACGACCCTCCTGCTTCTCTTCTCCACCGTCACGTCGCAGTCGAACCCGCAGTCCGGGTCGGATCTTGCACTGCGGGATGCGGCGGCTGCCCCAGTTCCGGTTGACGCCCCCGAACTACCGGAGCTAGAAAAACGGAGAGGAGGCGGAAGCAGTGGACATGGCGGAGGCAGCGGGGGCGGGGGTGGTGGACGAAGTGGAGGAGGCGGACGGAGTAGTAGTAGTAGTGGTGGTGGTGGTGGTGGTGCAACATCTGGGTCATCAAGATCGAGGTAAACACTTGATCTCCAAGACTGGTAATTGATAGGGCTAACATCTTCTCCGTTCTAGCAATGCTGGAGGAACAACGCGCACCGGTTCAGGAGCACCACGCGTCTACGGCGGCGGAGCATACTATTCTGGCGGTGCCAGAGTCCCATATACCGCAGGCGCGCGCTCACCGTCGGGCATAACTCCATACCTGCTGCCTGTCGCTGCCCTGGCATTCTTCCCGGGCCTTTGGCTCTACGGCGCTTACGCTTACCCATACATCCACCCGTATTACTTCATCAATCCTACAACTCACGAGAACGAATCGCTGCCGATTGTCTGCCTGTGTCAGGAGTACTCCGTCTGCGGATGCGACGACAACACGAACCGCACGTTCTTGGACTCGATCCTGAACGGGAGCGAGCCCACGAACTCCAGTCTCGTGAAGGTGGCCGACGTCAATGGCACAAAGACCATCTTCATCAACGGCACCCTCCCGAACGGGACTACTGCCCCTGATCCCTCCCTTACGTCGGCGGCGGCTGTCACCATCTTACATCTTAGCGGATATTGGTCCATGGTCGCTCTTGTCGTGGGCGCGGTCTGGTTTCTCTAAGCGGCGCTACATGCGAATGGGAAGTAGAGCCTTGTGCGCCGTTGGAAGCGTCGTTATTTGCTCGTGCCCTTCGCTTCGTTGCACATCTTTATGAGGTCTTCTTGTTCACGCTTCGAGTTTTGCTTTCTGTTATGTATTCATACTCGCCGCTTTGAAGTCATGTGGCCCTGTCTGTTTGGGGCGATTGTACTTTTACTACTCTGTGTTATGGGCAAAGAAAAGGAAATGCGAGACATGCAGTATGACAACGAAATGGACGCTCTTGCTTTCTGTATCTGATATCGGAACCCAGTTTTGGAAAGCCCTCGGCTGCATGTAAATCACGGGACTGTAGTTTTTTGAACGTCAGCATTGTCAATCCCTACTCCATACTTTCTGCCTATTTACCTGCCCTCTCACTGTTATCTGTGCAGGTTACTCGACCGGTCCCGGAGACGTTGAGGACTGCATTATCAGCATCGAAACGGCCGTTGTCTGGCTGCAGCCGACACGATCGCGGAGGACCCTTCCCCACAGTGTCCGGGGGCGCCTTCGGATCGACACAAGTGAGACATCCGACCACAGGATAACGATAATACGATCTAAAGGCCTGGTGCTGTCTCGCTTCCTGCGCAGCTACTGCATCTCTCCTCCACGGTCCAACACTGCGATGCGAAGGCCTGCCGTGTTCTCTCCAGCGAAGCGCCGGCACTCTGCTTGAGTGATCAGTCCTTTACTGACTCCGAACCAACGTCTCTGAGATCCTTCATCTGCGGGTTTGGATAACTAAGTCGAGCCTTGTTTCCCCTTTAATATCGCTTCCTACTGACGAGGGAAGCTAGCAGTTTCGATGGGCCCTGCAGAGTCGACTCGTCCTGCTTTTTCTCGTCCGCCGCCGGCCGTGCGCCCTGTTGATCAATGGGGCTTTCGCTTACCGCGTCCCCAAGTTGTCAATCTCTCTTCTTCCTCTTACCTAGTGACCCTACGCGGAGCCCTCTCTATACGGAGTGCTTGAGCGTGGGATATGGGGTCCTTCTCGATACATGGGGCTTCTCGAGTCCGCTACATTTGTGCGCGACTACGTGTCTGCGGTGATTGGGGACACGGCTGCACAGGGCCTGGAATGTACGGGCCCAGCAGCGGTTGACAGGTCCCGTGCTGATGATACTATTGCCTGCGCTATCTACGACTCCAGACTATTGGGGTGATCCCCTGGTGGCCTGACAGCAGAGTTTTCTCTCCTGTGGTCCAACGTAATAACGGCCCGTGACAAGGTCGGGGGGAAATTAAAGCTAGGCCGGGGACCGCTGGCCATGCAGGGGAAGGTCGTGCGCTGCCATCTCCCCCTTTGATGTGATGCTAACCCGGCCAGGTGACCCTCGGCGGTGGACTCTGAGGATCGTCGCAGTCGAGTTGAGCAAAGATTGCTCGGCGCCCGCAACGCCGCGCCCTGATTCGCCCGCTGCCATGTTACGCAGCTTGCATACAGGTAGACTATTATGGTTCACAAGATGGGCGGCACGGGTGACTGCCCCTCGCGCCGCCCCCTTTCTACGACTTTTCCCCCCAGTCCTTGGACTTGATATTCATTCCTCACATCCTTCTTTTCCCACAATACACCGTTGCGATCACCACCAGTTCCTCTCGCTTTGAGAGTGTCGCTCGTTTGGAACTCCTCCCTTCGTCCCGTCCATTCGTTCATCCCTTCAGGCTTCTAGCCATTGAAACGCCCGAGCTCAATAATAATACCTTGTTATTATTGACTCGTTTCATTCATTCCATTGATCACCCTCTCGAAGCTTCAAAACCTTCGATCTCTCCGTTCGGATTCCCTTGCGTCCGAACATCCGAAACAGAACAATCGCATAGAAGCGAAACAAACCACCACTACCACCAACACCAACAACTCAAGTCAAAATGCTCTTCAGCAAGGCCATCCTGCTGCTCTCCGCAGCCGTCGCCCCGTTCGCGCTCGCCGCCGATACGGCCTCGCCCCTGCCCGCCGCGCACACCATCACCGTCCAGGTCATCAACGCCACTGAGCCCACGCCCACGCCCTCGCCCTCGTCGACACCCGTGTCGACACCCTTGCTGACGCCGTCGTTCACGCCCTCGTCCATGCCCGTGATTTACTCGAGCTCGACCACGCTCATCAAGGCCACCGGCACCGGCGGTGTCGCGGCCCCGACCGGCGGCCGCTGGAACACCACCACCCCCGCCTCCCCCACCGTGAAGGCCCCGGCGGGTAGCCCCTCGGCTCCTCCTCTTACCGGTGGCGCCGTTTCGGGCCGGGAGGTCACCAGCGCCATGATGGCGGGTGTTGTGGCCGTCGCCGCTCTCGTCGTCCTGTAAACGCAAACACAATAAAACAGGAACGGGGGATTCAATCTGAAGTGAAGAGCGCAAACAACGCTCATTCAAATCGAACGGACGGATGAGAATTTCAGGGGATCCCGCGCGGCTGATCGAGTGAGCAAGTTGGAGACATCGGAGAGAGGGAGAGAAGTCAATAGGGAGAAAGTGGAGGAGAAAAAGGGTATTACTCTCTGATTGAGAAAAGACTCGACGGTTGGACAGGACGTTATGAATGACCGGCCGACACGCGAAACTTAGTCACGCTCCGCTGCAAACTCGTTCCTTTTTTTGCCTTTTACCTTCTTACTTACCCTTTGCCCTTCTTACACATCCCTTCTTCCTACCTTACTACTTTCTGTTGTTGGATTCGGACCTGCGTTGGCGCTGCGCCGAGTCGGTTCCTGTGATGATGTTGTACATAGCCAGAGATAACTCTACAACCTAACTCCGCTTACGAGTCTTATGTCACAACGTATCAAAGGATCGTGAGGCATGGCCTAGCGTATGGCACCATCCCGTTTCGTTCCATTTCCATTCTTACTGCGTCTGCGTTCTTTATGTAGATAAATAAGATATAAACGCATAATATGTATTCGATATTTGTATGTACTGTAGTAATTGTTTTTTTCTTGTTCGGAAGGAACTCTTCTATTTTACCTCCCTACGTAAAAAAAGACTCATACAAATACATATGCGGTATACAACATACAGAGAAGATATGCAGTATATTGATTGAGAGCGATGAGGGGAGGCAGGCACGCGGGGTTACGTCTCAAATGACATCACATCGATCGACAAGCAACAAGGGAAACAAAAAAGAGACATATGAGGACAGATCTGTCTGTTCAAGATGGTCGAGCAGCAGCAGTTCACTACGAGTCCTTGTACATAGCTTCGTACCTGTTTTGGTCGCTCACGTTAGTCAAGCGTATCTTGTAGATAGGCAGATAGATAGATAGATAGATAAGGTAGATAGACAGCTAGCACATACCTCTTCCCTCTAAAGGCCCACAGGCCCCAGTTCCCGCACGAGACGTCGTGCGGGTCCAGATCGTTCAGATCCCACCGCAGGCTGCGGAACCGGTTCTCGCCGGGCTCCAGCAGCAGGTCGAACTCGCCGGCGCACTTCTCCTGCACCCACTTGAGGTCCCGCTCCATGTCCCACTCCGTGTACCCCGTGCAGATGATGGGCACCTTGGTCTCCAGCAGCTGCGGGAGCGTCTCCTCCCACTCGTGCGAGCTGGCCGGGTGGCCCAGGCCCGGGTGGAAGAGCACGAAGCAGTCGAAGTACGGGTCGAAGGGCTGGAAGTACTGCGCCTTGTACATCGTGTGGAAGTACTCGACGTAGGTGGTGATCTTCATCTGGCCGCCTAGGCGGTCCTCGACGATTCCGCCGAAGGGGTTGACGGCCGTGCGCTCGGGGAGGGGGAATTCGTCATCGCGGTTGGCCATGCTCTCCGGTCCGATGAAGATGAGGTGGATGAGCGCGCGGGGGAACATGTAGCTCAGCTGCAGCCAGATCTCGCGGGGCAGAGACGATTCGGCTCGCGCCCCAAGGACGAATATCCGAACAGGAGGGGCTTTGAGGCGGAGACCACGGATATCGGTTCCTTCTCCCATCTTGGGTGGGTGCAGGGTGTATCGAAGCGCTAGAACACTCTATCAGTTCTGAAATATATGAACCGAATAAAAATAAATGCGCAGTAGAACTAACCGCTCATGCTCTTGAGGCCCTCGACGGTGAGCCGTCCACCTTTACGGATGTTGTAGGGACTGAGCTCATGCAGCACGCTTGCGATGGTGACAGGGTACGTGAGCATCCTCGTCACCTGCCGCATGCTTCGATCGTGGTTGATGGCTTCGAACTCTCGCGTATAGAGAAAAGTATCCCAATTGGTCATGTTGATGACGAAATTATCATCCTGCGGTCCGGGATACGTGAATTCGGGGAAGAATCGCCCAGAATGCAGGTCATGATCGTCCTCGTTGATCTGCCTGAGGGTGTCGCAGATCTCCAGGTGTGCCTCGAAGTCATCCATCCAGTGCTCTTCCGAGCAGTATACTGGGATTCCGCAGTCGGGGCATTCAAAGTGTGAATGGGCCGGCGGCAGACTGCCAGTCGGGCTCTTGCGCGCTTCCGGGTCATGCGGAGAGGTTGGCAGTCGAGTCTGCTGGTGACTCGGATGAGGACAGAAGGCGTTTTGCCTTATGAAAGCAGCACGTTGTCGAATCGCGGGCGCCGGCGACTTTGAGAAGGGGTGGAACAGATTGTTCGGCTTCAACAGAACCCGAGTCCCTTGTGACTGGTCGGATGTTGAGGCGGAGGATGAATTGACCTTTGGACGTGTATTGCTGTTCCATGCGTTCTGCGCAGCAGACGAGGACGCTGCTCGAGTGCTCTGCACCTGCGAATCTCTTGATTGCGGTCCGCTACGGAGGTTCGAGCCTGGATCCCGAGCAACGGGGAAAATCGAAGACTTAAATCCTCGTCTCGAGGCGGGGAAGCATCTTGGGCGGATTAGAGATGCCTGAGCTCGAATCCCGCGCCCGAGTACCTGCAGGCAGCGATTGCAGGTATACTCGCTCGCCATCGCGAAAAAAGCCCGGTGGGAAGCGGAGGTCTGCTCGGGTTGAACTCGATCGATCGAAGCCTTTTGCACGTCCGCCGCGGGATGGGGAGAGTCCCGCGCGGGCGGCTGCCCGTCACGTGAAAGTAGAGGGGTCCTCCGCCAAATGCTCGAGGACGGAGGACGAGATTGTAAAAGCAATCGTAGACAGTTTCCATCGGCCGAGGACCGGGAGAATGCTGACACTAGAATAAACATTAAAGAGTTTACATTCTGAAAATACGGCCACCGTCTGTGTAACCATCCGGACAAACACTTCGTCATTGTTACTGCTATACTATCATTATGAGTCCCTTCAAGAAGTGGACACCGGGCGAGAACACGGCGAATCCCATAAAGACGGTAATAATAATAATGTCAGAAGATGTCTTCGCAGACACTCCAATCGCGCTCCTCCCTGCACTTCCAGTACTTGCCGTTAAAAACCCAGTACTCCTCACCAGTGATTGGGCACTTGCCCCTAGTAAACCACTTGGGAGCGTATTCTTCGCCCTTCATCTCCCTCTCCCTCCTCTTCGCTCGCTGCTTTTCTTCGACGCGATGTTTCTCGGTCGCAGCAAAATCGTATTCACCCTCCTCCATCGCGCGTTGGTCAGGACGAAGTCGGGTATCTGTGGGAGGCAGATATTCTCGCAGACTATCGGGGAGGGCGTTCAGCGTGATCACAAACGGTGTCAGGTTAAACGGAATTCCGCTTGGTCGAGGATTACACTGCCACACGAGAAACGTCTTTGCAGACGGGGGGTCTTTGCCGGTCACTTCAGCCTCAAATCCAGGGGTATGGCGAGCATAGATCTTGTCGTTCCAGTGGCCGCCGATGCTCCACTTCGTAGAACCGTTGCGATCCATAACCTTTCCAGTCACTTGATATGCGGATGAAGTTTTCCAGCCCCTAGGTTTGAAATCCAAAGTGCAGATATCACCAGTGGTCCAATTCTTGATCTCCATTAGGCCATAATTATCGACCGTGGGGTTTCCGGTGATGATACCGACGACGGAGGACGTGACCTTCTTCCAGGTGTACAGTTCTTCGCCGCCCGTTATAGGACGCAGTTTCAAAAACCACGTGCCTAAAGGATTGATATCAAAGGATTTTCCGTAGAATTTTGACTTGACGGCCGATTCCCCCTGGGAAGAAGTTTTGGTTAGCATCGGGCAACAGACACATGAGGAGGGTTAGCCCTTACATAGTAATCCCACTTTGCCGATTCGGCGTATGCGGCGCCAATTGGTGGATGGTGGCTAACCTGCTCTACGAAAAATCGGTATCCCTTGTCCGGCCTGACGTACTCGAACGTCTCGCCTAGAAGGGGATTGAAAGGCTTTGCCACCCGCCCAATCGTCGAAGCATACTCACTTGCCGCGAAGGCGGCAATGTAGACCATGCGCTCCATGGAATCAGTTCTATCGGCGGCGATATCCAGAAGATCGGCATATTCCATGTCTTCAGCCACTCGTTGAAGCAGCGAAGTCGGCTCGTTGAAGGAGACCGGCAGAGTCATCTTCGTCATATCTTTGCCGATCATAGATTTGAGAATACCCTGCGCGGCGTCGTTAGAATACAAGATTAATGTGGTTGTGAAGGGTTTGTTTAGCACTTACCCACAGCGAAACTTTCGGCCTATCGTCGGAGTCCAGCTTCAACTTCGTCCTCAAAGGATCTTCATAGCCTTTGAAGGAAGGAGCTATTTCAGCTTGCTTCGCAGCCCGAAGGTCAGCGTTCGCATCTTTCGACAATGTCTTCTCGACATGAACTTCAGCAGCCGTCAGATCTTCCACTTCAATCTCGCCGGAATCAATGGCATCAAAGAATTCTTCATCCGATTCCGAATCGGAGATATTGGTCAACTGAGAAATAGCTGATCTTTTCGATGACAGCTCACGGACACTCTTCTTCTCACGAAGCTGTGGTGCTTCTTCCACCTTTTCATCGACAACAATCTGGGGCTTCTCATCAGTGCCGTCTCTGGTGTAGCTCGACACGGTCTCCCGCATGGTTTCCACGACGTCGGCAAGTGACGCATGGGACGGTCCCCGGCTAAGCGGACGACTGGTGGCTGCAGAAGCATTCTCCAGGGCTTCCTTGAGTGCCTTTTTGGTACGCTTCCGCTTCTCCTCTGACTCGCCTATTCTAGACTGCAGTTCTTCATGCTCTTGCACGATACGAGCCATGCTTTCCTCCCACATCTTGCGGGTGTCTGCCTCTCTGTCCAGTCGATACTGCCAGTAAGCGTCACGGTCCCGAGATATTTTCAACAGGTCTTGCACGAGGCCGTTGAGGCTGCTGACAGCGGCTTCGTAAGCGGCGAGGGCTTGCTCCACGGCTGGATCTGATATCGGCATGTCCGGATTCTTGGACTTCTCTGCCTGGAGCGCGGATGAGACACTGGCGAGAAGCTCCAGCTGTAGCTTTGCGGACTGTGCGGTAATGTTGAAGGCATCTTTGTTGGCCGGTTGTATATCACGGCTGGAAGCATAGTCACCGTATTCGTCATCCTCTCCATCCGCATCAGGTGCGGTCGTTACGTGGCTGGTGACCCTATTTACCTCGTTCTGCGCGAGGCTAGCCTCATAAGAACCGTAGACAGAAGCCTCCTCTTCGCCAGGTGTGCTGTCCACTGTCGTACGAGATGTCTGAGTGCTCAGCTTAGAAGCGGTATTGTTTGGCACACTTAGAGACGGAGGAGCCAGTCCTTTTCCATTCGCCTTGGCACTGCCGAGGCTGGCCGATTCCGCTTGACTCTCTAAACTCCGACCTTCGATCTGGTCAATTTTCGCTTGACGGAGAGCTTCGGCGCTTTTTGATCTCCGTCTCTCCTCCTCCTTCGCTTCGTCTTTCGCCCACTGGATGGCATTATTCAGCGCCCAAAACCAGCGTTTCGCCTCGACGACATGGTTGGCCTTGAGGTGATATTTCACGGATGATTTGCCCTGGATCTCGAAACGGGTCTTGTCTTGTGAATCCATATGAAGTTTTGCGATTCGCATGTTTATGGCGCCACGACAAGCAGAGCCGGCATCATCTAAGCGGAGAGCAAGTCAGACCTGAACACGTGTGGTTGCTGTGGATTAGCTTCAGACTGACCTTGATGCTTATAGTAACTCAGAACACCATCCTCCAGTACAAACCACCGCAGTTTATAGCCCCCCGTATAATTGGTCCATTTCTTCAGATACCCTCTCATTTCGCGAGCGTCCTTGCCAGCAAGGGTCGTCTCGCCCGGTCCAAGCCGCACAGCACCTCCCTGAGCGGCAGCGTTTCCCAGAATTGCCCTTTCCTGAATGCCACGTTGGGCTATGACAGCTGCCGGAGACTTCTTGACGATGGCGCGTGTTCTGTCATCCTTGGTGACATCTTGCGGTAGCTTTCCTTTCCTGTCACGTCGGAATGGATCTGCCCCGTGCATCAAAAGAATCTGGATCAGCTTTGTATCCTTCTTCCGTGCGCCCTCATGTAGCAAGGTGCCTCCAGTTTGTGCCGTAGCGCTGTCCGTGACCAGGTCTGGGCTGTTGACATCCAGAGTCCCCTCTACGCGAGGCTCTTCCAAAAGTTTTTCCAGCTTCTCGTAATCCCCCTGGACCACGAGCTCCTGTATTTCCTTGGTCTTCTTATCGATAAACAGAGACCGCGCAAGCTGGAGTTGCTGGAAGATCTCCGGAGTGCGTGCAACGTCAAGAGGAGTCTGTCCACGATAGTTGACAAGGGAATCGTTGATGTCGGGCCGATCCAGTAGCTGCCTGACTATCGGCCCTCTACCGAGCTGGGCGGCAAGATGAAGAGGAGTATTACCGTCGCGATCGCGTGCGTTGATATCGATGTCATCCCCAGTCGACAGGACGTACTCAACCACTTGAAGTTCAGCGCATTGTATCGCAAGGTGCAGAATCGTGGTCCCGGGGAGCAGGCCGGCCGTCCCTTGAGAGTTCCTGGACTCCTTGAGCGCCTTCGATATTGCCGTTGTGTCTCCGCTTCGCAGGACCTCAAAGATCCGGAAAGTGCGCACCGATTGAGCGATGGACATGCTGCCGCTTTCCGGAGCTGCGGACGACACTGACTGACCAGCACCATCTACGCTTTCACTGGAGATGACCGGCTCGAGGGGGTTGTCTCTGGAGGCATCGGGAGAGGTTGGGTCTGGCCCCGTCCTGCGGCCACTGTTGCGGCGGTGGAGACTGGTCATGGAGAGCGAGTGGTGATGGGAGTGGCCGTTAGTCGGAGGAGGTGCGGTGGAGGGTGGAGAGCCGTCTTCGCCGCCGGCACGCCCATCCTCCTTGTCCTCCGTCCTCGACTTGTCGCGGTGGAGGATGGAGAGCGCCAACGAGCTCCGGGACCTTTTGTGGCTGAGTTGTAAGGGCATGTCAGCACAGGATCTAGAGAACGACGGTTCGTAAGCAGACTAGAGGCCAGGAGGACAGGAGGAGCATCCAGACGAGCCTGCCGCATGTGCCAGCAGGACTCGCTGCGACGGACGAGGACAAGGTTCATGGAGAGGTGATAGCAGCAGGCCGCAGACGCAGACGCCGTCCTCGAGCCCATCCACGGTACGCAAGCGGCCGCCGTCCGGGGGGATATGGAGAACTCACCCTTCGCCCTTTTCTGCCATTTCCAGCTCAACGCAGGCACATGAGCTGCGGTGCGTGGTCGATCAGGTCGCCGTGGAGCAGCAGGGGGTGGGAGAAGAGCCGGGAGAAAGGACAGCACGCCGTGTCCCCAGGAGGGCGAGCATGCGCTTTTGACTGTTGACGCCGGTTGGGATGCGGGCAGCGCTGATGCTCCACGGCGGGCTTGCAAGCCAAGGGGGGACGATGCATCACCGCGTGGTGGCCCGGCCAACGCCAATCCCAGTCAAGGCGCCCCCAAGCCGCCTTGGGCCTGGGGCGCTGCGCTCCCCTGAGGCAGCTCTGCGGGGGCTATGGGCAAGTTGCGCGCCGTGCCCACCATCTGGGAAATTACTCTGTACTGACCTGCATCATGTGTCTGCGCGTGGGCGCTCCTCCACCTTTTCCTGTAGCATCAGGGCGATTGTTCAGGTCCATTTGATTGACACCTAGGTACGGAGTATTTTCGAAGACGATCCTCTCAGGTGGGATACGTATTCCCCTCCTCCTACATAGCTGGGTACGGACCGACAGTACTGAGTGCTATGTCGTAAGACCACTCAATGCGGCCCGACCTATACAGTAGTCTATAGCAGACACATGTTTCTATACATGTAACTCCACAAACTAGATTTACCGGGAGATTTCAGATTTCCTCTGCTAGATGCGGCCGCTTTGATGAGGGTGCTCATGTCCTGCACACGTTGACGCTCACTGAGCATCATGTGACACACCTGAGCTGCTCACCCGGCCCTTTATTTTGTGAAGATGGTTTGGTTAGAATCTCTCATCAATCCCCTCCAAACTTCACCCATCTTATTTATGATGCCCTCGACAAAAATAGATGCGGATTTTTTTCTAGTCGAAATCGCAGAGGATCTGGCAGATATGAGGGCTATGATTGACCAGTTCGCACTTCTTTATATTCTAATAAACTTCTCCATCGTCTCTATATTATGTTCTTTGTATAGAATAGCTAAATGGTAATCTGACTACTGTTTTTCCTAATAACTTGCTATTTGCCTGTGTCTTTTTTTTTGTCCCTTCTCTTCACAGATCATCATGATGAAGTGCGACGCCTCAGCGCGGAGTTGTAGTTCTGCCGGCAGGACCAGGCGGTGAGGTGGAGGGCAGCTGCTCTTTTCCTAATTCAGAGCGGCATTTGCTACTTAGGTAAGTAGCAGTATATCTCAACCTCCCATTACACACACCCACTTCTTTCTTTTCTCTCTATGCTCACTATTTTGCTAGACTAGCTACCCGATAGAGATTGTATTCTGCTGGCTTAGAGCGCCTTTACAATTATACACCGTATCTACTCCTCGCGTGGCTTCATGTTTAAATCGTCAAAGTATTAGGGTTTAGAGAAAGGCGACTGTCCTTCAATCATGTTCTGCATAGCTACAGGAATGGCCGTGAGAACAGGGTCAAGGGCCAGGCCACAAGAGTTATATTCAAGTGGATATATATTTATAGAGAAGCATTTTGACAACCTCAATTCCACGACAGTGATGATTGTTTCATCGGACTGATGAAAGACAAGGTGCCTCAGCAATCAATCAAAGCGCTCAGCATCGTACTTAGTTAGAAGGCGCCCTCATAAGGTACCGCACGGTTCTCCTTCACCCACACCCGTTCCTCCTCGCTCTTGTGCGGCGGAGGGATCATTCCGTTCCACAGTTTCCGCTCCGTCTCTTCGACATGGAATTCCCAGTCGTATCCCTTGTCGGCAATGTGTGGCTTCAAGATCCTGTCGATCCGGGAGGTGGTGCGCCTGTAGAGGGCATCGTCGTCGGGCACATGGATGGCAATGTGCTTGATGACGACTCGGATGAAGGGCATGTCGGTCTTCTGTTTCCCACCGACCCAGATATCTTCAGCCGGGAGTTTGATGAACTTGGCGACCACGTAGAAGGCGGGAAGGCCAAGCCCGGTGTACATCTTGGTGATGTCTTCGGCCAATGCCTGCTTGGAGGCACTGTCCTCGAAGATGCCGGCGGGGTGGAAAATGAGCCAGAGAGGCATGTTGAGGGATGCTTGAACTGGCGTGGAGGAGAGGATCGAGAATGATTGTTGCAATCTAGTGCACTACTAACTGGCGTTGATGCTTCGAAATGGTGTACCACCGTCAAAGGTCCTGAGTCAGGACTTTTTATAGCAATAATGCATCTCTCCCCACCAGGACTCGAGCTCGTTTCATCCGCGGCTCAGGTCGGTTCTACGATAAACGGCATTGAGATAATATCTATAACGTTATCATCCGTCGGGATTATTTACTAATCAGCCCGACGCAGTGATGACGAATAGTCCTACATTACCATATATAAACTGCCCCGCTAGGGACAGTGTTTCCACACGTGGAGACCGGCGGCGATCCCCACAGCGCAGTGAGCTTACTCCGTAATTGATTCATGGACTCGGCTGGGCCAGGGGCACCGGACGATCGACACTTGGATAGATTCAGCGGCGGGCTGATATTGTCAACATCCGATCTCCGCACTGGGATGTTTACTCACGAGCCCTGGGCCTGGCCCGGATGACGGCGACTCTCCTTGTCGACCTTTGCCTCCTTTCCGCTCTTCTACAACCTTCGAGTCTGCTGCCATGAGATCTATAAATCCCTGTGTCCTGCATTGTGCATCTGGGACACTCGCCGACGAGTTCATGCCTCTAACACCGGAGAGGTCATTCCCATCAACCTCGATATGGCCTTCCCCGATGGCTTTATTGGCCACGGCCTCAAGTATTCCGCTTCGAAGATCCTCGCTCACCAGGCCACACGGGAGTTCCTGAAGAAGAACCGACCCAATTACATCCTTATCACTTTCCACCCCACCTTTGTCCTGGGCGAAAGTCTCGTCCAACAGTCAGCTGAGGATATCGATGGTATAAACGCCCTATTCTGGCAGTCGCTCTTCTCGGAGAAGCCCAGGATCCCCACCGCCTGGGTCCACGTTCAGGACGTGGCAGATGCCCATGTGAAAACGCTCGAGGTTCCTGTCGAGTCTGGAAAGGAGTTCCTCCTCTCTGCACCAACCTTCCCCTGGGAGGAGGCCGCCGACTTTGTCAAGACCCAGTATCCCGCCTTGGGATGCAAACTGGAACCTCCATTTGAGGGACGATGGAGGGTCGATACCACCGCCGCAGACCAGGCTCTCGGCCTGAAATGGCAGTCCAAGGAGACAATGATTCGGGATGTCATTGGCAAACAGCTGGCTTTCCGGGCGAAGAGTGCCCAAATCTACATACAGCGCGTGGGAACATAGTGGTACACGGCCAAATGAAGGATTATAGGAATTATTTTCTATGATAATAACGTTCACTCGGAATTTCGATCTCCTATACCAAATATACATTTTAATTTGTTTCCATATATCTCTTCCCGTTGCATCATATATCATGGAAAGAAATTCGAGATATATATGTACATTTTTTAATTCCAGCTGCGAGCACCTACACATCACAAGCTCTCTACAAAGTTGCATTACAGTGCCAATATCGACCATTACTGCTCTTGCTATCTTTTTGCCTGGAACAGATCACCGTAGCTCTTATGACCCAGAGAATTGGAACGCTGCACAACTACAGGCACGCCGATGTAGGTTAAATATCGTACTTGTCCACTACTATTCAGTGTACCAAGGCACTGCCACTACTACAGGTGATGCCACGTAATCATAAATTGTTTGAGAGGGGGGGGGGGGGGGGTGATATTCTTGTTTATTAACCATTAGACGGCTTGAATATTTGGATTAGTGATCCTAGGGCTAGCTGTTCATACCGCTTGATCCGTAAAGTGACTAAGTAACTACGTTTTTAATTATTCATCATCCCGCTTACCCCAGACCTCCGGTAGTCTTTCTTTGATTCCTGAGCAGCAATATTACCTACTGTACTGATCACTGTGCTTAAAATTAGCCACTGAAGTGGCTTGGCTTGAAAAGAGTTCCTCGTGCTGTTAATTTGCCTCGTCATTTTCAGAGTCATCGCTTGCCTCCTTCCCCCCCCCCCCCCCCCCCCCCTCCGTCCCTGGCTGCGCTTTTGTCTTTGGATCTAGCTGTGTGATTGGAATTTAGCTTTGAATCTGAGATCGTCTCGGGTCTGAGAAAACATCTATTTGATATACACCCTGATTTTTAATTAACTCATCCTTCTGTGATAAGAGACTGTCGCTTGACCTGTTGTTGACGGAGAAATTCCCAATGATGACTCAATATATGTCACCTCCCACTCAGACCTCGCATGAAGGGAGAGCCTTCCGACCGAGTGAGGCAATGAATCGATGAAACGACCAAGGAATGGTAGTGTCGTTGTGCTGAACGTTTCCAACCAATATCGAAGGCGGCTGACTCAAGCAGGGACAGAATGCCGGGCACTTTAGAAAACTCCCCAAAAAGAGGGGGCGCCCTTGTATGCCCATTAATAGCGAGCAAGATGTCGCCGAGGTGCGAAGCATTCTGCTGGACTGAGCTTGTGTTCAGCTTGCTTACCATCATCAGAGGCGTCGAACGCAGCTTCGACTAGCACAGCGAGCGTATCGCGTTCGAAAAGAGAACGCCATCTCCACTCTGCGCAACCGCATTGATGAATTAGAGAGGGGGATCGAAGAAATCAGCAAATCCTTCTTGTCATTCAGTGATATGCTCTTGGAGACGGGCTTCCTGAGACAATATCCTCATGTCACACAGGCCCTACACGGGATCATGAAACAGTGTGTTCTACTCGCCGGAGCAGGATGCCAGGATCCAGAATATGAAGAGATCACTCCCGAATCGACAGTAGATGACAGAACCAAGGCAAACATCCCTGAATGTCCGGATCCAGATATAGGGCGAACAGCAACATATCCCAGCATACCACCCCTGACGAACGAGTATTCCGATCAATCCTCGTTTACAGCATTTACAGCACCGAACCAGAAGTCCTCGGCACCACCCACATCGCTTCACATAGATCAGGCCGTACTGCCTTTTGGTGTCATCAATCCGATCTCCAGTCCCGAATCAACTAGCTCATGGTCATTGACGTTGGCCTACTCCCCAGCCCTATTATTCACCTACATGTCTCATGAACCGTACCTGACCTTCCCGCAACGTCTGGTGCGAGCTTGTTTCCAGGCCGGATACCGCCTGCTGACCAACCCGTCCGCCAACCTCCACAAGATCAAGCAAGTGTTTGGCTTTCAAGTAACGAGTGCGGATCGAGATAGACTGGCATCTTCGCTACTGAATATCCTCCAAAACGAGGGAGGGGATGCGATTGACTATCGAGCCAGGGTGCTGACGGACCTCAGGTACGACTCGATAGACAGCTTGTACTCGAAGAGGCGACAGGACATCTCGTTCAGTTCGCGGAAACCCGCGATTGATGCCGAGCCTAGCGGAGAGTGGTTGGATGCCTACAATGTGCAAAGCTTCCTTCAAGAGAAGGGGATCGCCGTCGAAGGGAATGTCTCAACTGTCAGGGTCCAGAGCACGCCTGACACGCGTCTGAACTCGGCTTTCCCAGGGCCAGTAGTCTTTGATGTGATGTCCCTAATTGCAGGTATGTTTTTCAATTTGTTTTCTGGGTATTCTGTCCAAAATGATGCTAGTTATGCAACAGTACTCTCTACCGTCTGCATCTGTGTCGGTCAAGGACCGGCATTCCTGCGGCACCATGTCGAGATGGCTCTGCGCTTTGCAATCTTGAAGAGCGACGAAAGCACATGAGCCACGGATACCTCATGAGCAGAGGTTCTCTGCGCCCCGTGCCATGGCAGAATCTCATTCTTTGTGACTGTGGTTGTTCGAAGACGCCTTTTTGCCCTATTGTTCTGTACCTATGCGGGCAACACTCGTACTGGACTTCATGAACATCTAACGAAGCCCACTGGATTCGAATTTTCTGCCGCGAATAAACAACCAGGAAAACCAGCCCAACTACCCGCAGTTAATCTGTACCCTGTGAAGCTGTGGACACTTGATCAGCTCAGGCAACTTGGGATGAGCTCAGGCCAAGCTCAGGACTGTCAGGTCATGCTCAGTGAGCGAAAAAGCGGCACCAGGTAGCACTAAAACGGCGATTCTTCGTGAAAATCCGATACATATCTATCTAAACACTATGCAGCCGTGCAGAATACAAAATACAGTATTTTTGCCAGTCGGCGCGCGCGTAGGCCTATATTGTACATTTGTATGGAATAAAGCTCTTGTCGAGCTGGCTTACCTTTCATCTACTCTCTCCGCTGACAAGGAGCACAACACTGCCAAGTTGCCTCTTCAGGTCCTCCTTGTCCACATCGTGGGTATCTTCCACTTCTCCCCACCTGTCCGTCTGCCATGTCACTTCCAGGCTGGCCGCGTGAGCTGCCTCTTCGATCCCGAATCTCTTCCGCCCCGGCCGCTGCAGGTGGCGGAAATTCTCGCTCCATTCCACCACCAGTCTCACGGCCACCAGCAAGCTCTTGGCGGCAATCACGCCTCTCTCCAAAGCGGCCAACTCGTAGGCGGGCAAGCCCGAGATCCATCCCTGGATCACGTCTTTCGTAGCCTGAGGCTGGGAGACTGGCATTATGCTATCCGCGTTCAAAATAGGCTTGATCTCAATACCAGGCCAAACTTCTGTGGTTAAGAAGCCGATGATATCTTGAGCAACTCTCATTTGCAACTCTCGAAGCGTCTCGCGCCGCTTTCCCCCTTCCTCGGTTGGTTCCACGTCGTACATGTCCTTTTCCGGCACCCAGCAGAGCAGTGTGTCTGTGTCCAGATAACGCATCGCGGTCTTCAGGATCTCATCCCTCGTAGTCGTTTTGCCTTGTGCATCCTCTCGAATTATGTCCTCTGCACGGGCGGTGATCGAGGTCAACGGTATCCGATGATTCTTCAACGCTTGCTGGGCGGAGGTGAGAAGATCCCACTCCAGCGCAATCGCATGCGCGAGCTGGGGCTTGGTCGGAGGAACCGTCAATATTGATTTGGCCGGCGTTCGTATTGGTCGAGTATCTAGCAGGACTTGATACCCTCCCTCTGTGTTCAAGAGTCAGCCCCAGGACTGCAAAGTGAGCGGATCAGCGCGGCGGAGCCGCAGCGTGGGTACCTGGTAGCTTCTTGACATTTACATCCTTCCAGAAGCGCTTCTTTAGGGCGGTAGCGGGTTTCGAGGGCTCTGTTTGGGCCTCCTTTCCCTTCTCTATCGACTCTGCCAGTTTCTTCCGCCGCTCGAATTCGGGTGAAGGAACTGGCGCTTTAGGAGGGGGTCCATGGGCAGTAATCGGGTGAGCGATGGCGGACTTCAGCGGCGAGCAATGAAAAGAGCGAGATATTGATATACTGCCTCGAGCTGTGGTCGAAAGTTGTGGTAAGCGGAGCGCCGCAGAAGCTCGAGACAGGTTCTTCATGGCGTTTTCACGATGGCGGCATAAACGTTCCTCCACAGTCACCGAAGTGAGTTTCGACACAGGTAGAGAAAAAAAAAACCTAAAAAGACCTCCACGCTCTATAAAAGCAGGATCAAATGTAGCTGTAGAACGTCGGTGTCGAAGTCCAGCTTCTCCGACCAATGTCAAGGCACGCTCATGGCTAGGTCGCCGCTCCGCGCTCGGAGTACGCCACCGGTCCGCTTTCTGTCCCCGCGCTTTTCAAGAGGATGATCTAATCTTAAACGCACGATCCAGTTTTGCGTCTTCCGCATGTGGTTATCTTTACCGTTATGCCACTTTAGATTATATGCTACCCGTGCACTATTTTCTTTACGCTTCCCTTTGTTGTTTCATTTATTCTGAATGTATATACATACATGCAGCAAGTACTTTTTTTTCTGCTGTACTGAATATGGACCCCACCTCGACCGGTCCAATCTTAGTTTATGTGTTTTCATCCTGTCTACGAAATTATTAACATTAGCTTTGTTAGCTCAAAAGTAAGTAGTGCAGCAGAGAGTATTTTCATAGAAGCACATCTCGAGCTTATTCCGGGTGTGAAAACTTGCAAATCCGCTCAGGTCGGGAGGTCGGATTTCTCGAAACGTTCAACAGAGAGGTAATAATTAAATCATTGAATCGAACACGTACAGTGATTGTCAGTCACAAATCTTCCATCCTATATGCAATTTGCACATAAGCAAGTAGGCTATTGAATACACCTTCCAGACTCTGTTCCCCTCCAGTCTATGAGATGGTCTTGGAACTGTTCCTGTTATTTCGGGAATCAGCCCTTGTAGCCGTTAACACCAGTGGATTGGCATTCCTTGTGTGTGAACAAGATCTGGATAATATGGCTGAAAATATTTATACGATCGACGCCTTTGCACCAGTTAGCCCGCTGTCATTGAGTTCTAAGAATTCAGGCATTTGAAATTCCGTTGATTCAAGCTCTATATCCTGGAATATCCCCGAGGTCACCTTGAACCGCCCAGATCGAAGATTTAGAAAATTCTTCGTGATATATATTTGTCTTCTTTTCCTTTGCAGAAAACCTTTCAACTCATGGCTCTCCACGCCCTTCGCCTATATCCAGTGCTATTTCCAGAGACAGAGTTTTATGACTCCTTCGATGAGTTTCGACCGTATTTCTTTGTCCTCAGCAGTCGCATTTATAGGCGTTGTGAGATATCTTTCATGATAAGCAACAGAGACTTATCCCAACATGAGAAAGCCAGGGAAACAAAGTATCCATTTTTTTTCCATATTACTCCGGTCATAAAGGACTTGTTCTGCAACATCTTACATCATAAAGGAGTCGTTGATTTGCATAAATCTGCCGGTGAATTCACACTAGATGCTTCTAACAGAAGAAAGAACCAATATGCAGAAGCCTACTCTAGTATTATCCTGAGTTTTTTTATCTGATTATTGAAAGCATTTTCTCTGTAACATCCAGCATATCTGTCACAACACCTTCAGAGACTCTCAATGTGGCCAGAACATGTAAGTAATCCTCGGTATAAAGATATGTCGGACTGCGCGAACCTAGTAATCCGAAGGTATGATGATGAAAAGCTCTGAT